>OFIS01000022.1_pt1 | contig 235608 bp, 217 predicted proteins | sample 1775071 | NCBI WGS metagenome assembly OFIS01 (sample SAMN08195774, study PRJEB24354) | sludge metagenome | isolation source: sludge from phenol fed wastewater aerobic bioreactor C | place: India: Nagpur | collected 2016-09-17
GGCGGTGCGAGGATCGGACGATGCGCGTACGAGGGTGGGTCCGCGGACTGTGCCTGCTCGCGGCCGCGACGTTGCTCGCCGCCTGCACGGCCGGCGGCGATGACGAGGGCCGGCCCGCGCTGCGCAGCTGCGACGAGGTCGCGTGCAGCGGGGTGATCGACGGCGCGGCGTACCAGATCCTGTTGCCACAGGCCTGGAACGGCACGCTGCTGCTGTACTCCCATGGCTACCGCACCGCGCAGCCGGCACCGCCGGACTTCGCGCCGGTCGACACCTCGCCCGAGCCGGCGCCCGGCTGGTCGTCCGGGCATCACGAGGTCGGCCAGGCGCTGCTGGACAAGGGGTACGCGCTCGCCGGCTCGGCGTACTCCGCGAACGGCTGGGCGGTGCCGGAGGGCGTACGCGCCGGCGAGCAACTCTACGAGTTCTTCCGCGACAACGTGGGAGCGCCGCAGCGGGTGTACGCCTGGGGCGACTCCCTGGGCGGGTTGATTACCGCCCAGCTCGCCGAGGCGCACCCCGACTGGGTCGCGGGTGCCGCACCGCTGTGCGGGGTGCTGGCCGGGCTGAACCCGAACATGGACCTCGCGCTCGACGTGGCGTACGCCGTGAAGGCATTGCTGTGGCCCAAGATGCGCCTCACGGGCTTCGCGTCGTACGAGGACGCGGTGCGCAACTTCCAGGGCGCGGCGACCAGGGTGATCGCCGCGGCGTCGGACACCGGCGGGCAGGGACCGGCCAAGGTCGCGTTCATCGCGGCCCTCGCCGACGCGCCGAGCCGTACGGGACGGTTCGACGGCGCCACTCCCGAGTCGCGCGTGAAGGCCGCCGCAGAGGGCGTGCTGACCGCGCTCGGCTTCGGCACGTACGGCCGGTACGACATCGAGCAGCGGGTGGGCGGCAACCCGAGCAGCAACGCCGACACCGACTACGCGCAGCGGTTCACCGTCGCCGACCAGCAGCGGATCGACGCGCTCGCGCCGGGGGCGACGGCGCGGTTCGCGCGGGTGCTCGCCGGCGCGCCGCGCGTGAGCGCGGATCCGGCCGCCCGTACCGCCGCCGCGGAGCTGGGTGACCCGCAGGGCACGCTGCGCAACCCCATGGTCACCCTGCACACGCTCGACGACCCGCTGGTCCTGTCGGCCAACGAGTCCTGGTACGCCGAGCGCGTCAAGGCGGCCGGCGCGGCCGCCGAGCTCGAGCAGTTCCTCACCGTGCCACCCGCGACGTACCCGCAGGACCCCGGCGCCCCGTACGGTGCCGGGCACTGCAACTTCACCGCTGCCAGCCGTACCGGGATCATCACGGTGCTGGACGACTGGGTGCGCCTGGACCGCTTCCCCGGAGCGGTGTCGGTCGCCAAGGCGCTGGGCCGCGACTCGGGGTACGACCCGCAGGCCGTCGCGCCGCCCTGGCCGCGCGGCGGTGAGCAGCCCACTCCCTGATCCGCGTCGCTGACGCTCGGTAGTCATTCGCCGTTTAAGTCACCCGGGTTGTTACCCGGTGGTACAACTGCGCCAATGCCCGGCTCGCCCGGGTCTGGCCGCACGGGGCGACGGCTCCTGTGCCGTACGCACGGAGGACGCCGTGGTACGCACTTTCCTCACCGGAGCGCTGCTGGCCGTGGTCGGCGCGCTTGCGGTCTTCCTCAGCGAATGGCTCGATCTCGGGCTGTGGAGCGCGCTGTTCGGCGCCGGGATCGGCGCCGTGCTCGGGCTGATCCCGCACCGCGGGCCGGGCTGGCGACTGCTCGCCTTCCTGATCGGGCTGGTCGTCGCATGGCTCGGCTACGCGATCCGCGCCAGCGCCCTGCCCGACTCCGCCGCCGGCCGCGCGATCGTCGTCGTCGCGGTCATCGTCGTGATCACCGTGGTGTGCGGCCTCGCCGGTGGCCGGCTGCCGTTCTGGGCGGGGTTGCTCGGCGCGTGCGCGCTGACCGGGGCGTACGAGTCCGGCTACGTGGCGGCGCCGTACAACTTCCTGTCCGAGTCGATCGGCGCGCTGTCCGCACTGCTGGTGCCGGTCGCGCTCGGGTTCCTCGTCGCGGTGCTCACGAGCGCGACCCCCGACGAGGAACTCGTCGTGCTCGGCGGTGTCGACAAGGAGCCCGCGCCCAGCGGGCTCGCGATCCTCAGCGAGGGGGAGAAGGCGTGATGACGGTACGACGCGCCGCCTGGCGCACGCTCGTCGCGACGGGTGCCGCCGCGCCGTTGATCCTGCTGCCCGGTCTCGCCGCCGCCGCGACCGGCGATGCGGAGGCGACCGTGCGCAAGTCCGTGCAGGTGCTGATGAGCCCGGACGGCACGATCAACGCCAGCCGGCTCTACACGCAGGTCTCGGCGACAGGTGAGGGCACGGTCACGTTCACCGACGCGGTGAGCGGATCGCTGCGCGACCTCGACGGCTTCTCCGCGCCGACCGTCACGGACGGCACCGCGCAGTATGACCTGCAGGTCGCAGGCGCGCAGAGCCTGCGCAACCTGCAGGACTTCCCTGCGGGCGCACTGCCGATCTCCATCACCGTGTCCGCGACGCTGGACGGAGAGCCGATCGCGCCGGCCGATGTCGTCGGCAGGAGCGGGCTGCTGCGGATGACCTACCAGGTGGAGAACCGTACGGCCGCGGAGCAGGAGGTCTCCTGGACCGGCGGCGACGGGCAGCAGGTGACCCGCACCGCGACGGTGCCGCTGCCGTACGTCGGCACCATGCAGACCATCCTTCCTGCCGGATACCGCGACATCTCCGCCCCGGGAGCCTCGCTCGGCGGCGACGGGCGGGGAGCGACGAAGCTCTCGTACACCTTGATCCTGTTCGAGCCGCTCGGCTCGACGACGGCGACCCTGTCGTACGAGTCCCGCGTCACGAATGCCTCACTGCCCCAAGTGGACTTCACCTTCCTGCCCACCGCGCCCAAGGACAACCCGACGACGGCGAGCGCGCAGGAGCAGTACCAGGGCGGCCAGCAGACCGGCGCGCAGCTGACCGCCGGCGCGACCGAGATCGACGCGAACCTGATCAAGCTCGCCGACGGCGCCGGCACCCTGCTCGCCGGGTTGAAGAAGCTGTACGCCGGGGCCGGTGAGCTGCACAACGGACTCGCCGACACCGCCGCTCCCGGAGCCCGCAAGCTCGCCGCCGGCGCCGACGAGCTCTCGGCCGGCCTGAACGAGACCGCCGCCCCCGGCGCCAACCAGATCGCCGCAGGCGCCAGCGAACTGGCCGCGGGCATCAACGGCAAGCTCGCACCCGGGGGCAAGAAGCTGGCCGCCGGCGCCGGTGACCTCGCCAAGGGTGCGAAGGACGCCGCCGCCGGTGGCAAGCGCCTCGACGCCGGCGCCGCGACTTTGGCCAGCGGGCTGGGCGGGCTGCAGGCGGGACTGGCGCAGCTCAAAGGTGGCATCGACCAGCTGCCGACCGGCATCAAGGACAACCCGGGATTCCAGGCGCTCAAGGACGCGCTCGCGGGCGTCCAGCAAGGCATCGGCTCGCCCGGCGACGCCTCGCCGTCGACCGTGCTGGGCGGCCTGAACGCGATCCGGCGCGGGCTCGACAACCCGAACACCGGCAGTCCGGCCAACGGCAATCCGTGCAACAGCAGCGCACCCGCCACTGCGAGCGACGCGTGCGGGGTGAAGGATGCGCTGCAGTTGCTGAAGTTCGGGCTGTCGAACCCCGCCTGCAACCCGGCCGACCCCACCAACCCGATGAACCCGTGCGGGGTCAAGGAAGGCATCGACCGGGTCCGGACCGGACTCGCCGGCGCTTCCGCCAGTGGTGGTGACCTGGACAACCTGATCGCCGCCGCGACCGGCGCGTACGCGGCGACGGGGTGCCCGACCGCGGCCGGAGGCGTGCCGGTGCCCGGCGTCTACCCGCCATCAGTGCTGACCGGTCCGCCGTTCTCGTTACCTCCGAACGACAAGTGCGTACTCAACGCCGGCGTGGTGTACGGGCTGGCGCTCCCCGCGGGCGTCGTGTCGACCACCGACCCGGGCGGCGTCAAGGCCCAGACCAGCGCTGCAGCGGCGGGCCTGGCTCAGGTCTCGGCGGGGTTGAGCGGGAGCGCGCTGCCCGGCATCGACAAGGTGCTTGCGGGCATCGGCACCGACGCCGATGCCGGCACCCTGCTGAACGGCACCGCGCGGCTCATGGCGGCACTGTCCAACCCGGCCTGCGACCCCGCCGATCCGAAGAACGCGACCAACCCGTGCGGGATCTCGCAGATTCAGGCGCTGGTGTCGGGCGGGATCGACCAGTTGGTCGCCGCCATCGCGCAGCAGCTGGCAGCCGCCGTCGGATCGGCGACCGCCGGGTGCGACCCGACCAAGAGCCTGTCGTGCGGCGCTGCCGCACTCGGCGCCGGCGCGAACCAGCTCTCCAGCGGCTCGCAGGAGCTGGCCACCGGGCTCGGCACCCTGTCCGGTGGGGCGGGCCGGCTCCACGCCGGCGCATCGACGCTGTCCGACGGCATCGGTACGGCGGGGGCAGGGGCGGGCAAGCTGGCTGCCGGTGCGGACAAGCTCGCGACCGGGCTCGGCACGGCTGCGGACGGTTCGGCGCAGATCGCCACGGGAGCCGGCGACCTCGCAGCCGGACTCGGCACCGCGGCCGACGGCTCCGCGCAGATCGCCGACGGGCTCGGGCAGGCCGTAGCGGGCGCTGCGCAGCTCCAGGAGGGTGGCGAGCGGATCTCGGCGGAAGGCATGCAGCAGATCGTCGCAGCGGGCAAGGACACCACCGACTCGTTCGGCGAGAAGTACGCGGTGATGGAGGCGCTCAACACGCGTGCGGCGACCGGCGAGGGCATCCCGAACGGAGCCGCGAGCGGCGCGCGTGTCGCGACGACCGGAGCTTTCAGCTACGTTGTCGCGCCCGCGACTCCGGAGTCGGACACGACCGCGCTGCGGTTCGTGCTCGCCGGCGTACTGCTGGGGGCCGCGGTCGGCGTCGGCACCGTGCTGCACCGCCGCGCGACCTGACCGCTCGTGGGGTGAATGTGGCAGGAGTCCGTTCTAGGCGGACTCCTGCCACATTCACCCCACGGTGCGGGTGACGAAGATCGCGGTACCGGGCAGGATGGCCCCGCGCAGCGGTGACCAGCCGCTCCAGCTCGCCTGGTTGCGCCGCGGCCATTCCGGCTCGCGCAGGTCGAGCAGCGCGAACCCGCTCTCGGCGAGCGCGCGTACGTAGTCGCCGAGCGTGTGGTGGTGCTCGACGTACGCCAGCGTGCCGTCCGGGTCGCGTTCCACGTACGCGCTGCGGTCGAAGTACGAGCGGTCGGCGGTCAGCCCGCGGGGTCCGGGATCGTCGGGGAACGCCCAGCGCACCGGGTGCGAGACCGAGAACACCCATCGCCCGCCCGTACGCAGCACCCGGTGCACCTCGCGGAAGACGGCCGCGACGTCCGGCAGGAACTGCAGCGCGCCGTACGAGGTGAACGCCAGGTCGAAGCTGCCCGCGCGGAAGGGCAATGCGACCGCGTCGGCCTGCACCCGCGGGAGGTCCGCCGGGGCGGCGCGCAGCATGCCGTACGACAGGTCGAGAGCGACGGCGTGTCCGCCCTGTGCCCGTACCCACCGCGAGCACTGGGCCGCTCCGCAGCCGACCTCGAGCACCCGGTGTCCCGTCACGGGCCCGAGCAGGCCGAGCTCGTCCTCGGTCCAGCCCTCCGGACCCCAGACCAGCCGCGGCGGTGCGTCGGGCGCGCCGAGGAAGCCCCCGTGCTCGGCGAGGTACGCCCCGACGTCGCGGTCCCACCAGGAACGCGAGGCGCGCGCGGACTCCGGGTGGGCCGGTCGCGGTTCCCGCCCGCCCGGCGGCGACTCAGCAGCCATGCTCGCCCTCGATTCCGGATGCCCGCTGTTCCGGATGAATGTGGCAGGAGTCCGTCAAGAGCGGAGTCCTGCCACATTCATCCGGAAATGATGGGTGGTCAGGTGAGGCGCTCCAAGACCCGGGCGGCGGCGCGCTCGCCGGACTCCATCGCGCCCTCCATGCCGGTCTCGGCGAGCCCGAGGTGCTCGCCGGCGAGCGCGACGGCCCCGGTGTCGGTACGGATCGCCTCCGCGAGCGCGACCATCTGGCCGGGGCGCGCGATCGCCCAGGCACCGCCCGCCCACGGGTCCGCCGTCCAGGAGATGACCCGGGTCACCGCGAGGGCACCGCTCGTCGACGGGCGTACCCGCGCCAGCTCGGAGAGCACGAGCCGGCACTGCGCGTCGGGGTCCATCGCGTCGAGCTCGCGCGCCTGCGGACCGGTCACCCAGACGGCGAGCGAGCCCGGACCGTCGGACGCGAGACGCCAGGGGAACATCCGCTGCGCCCGCGAGGTGCTCCAGGTCATCGCGGGCAGCCCGTCCTCGTCCCAGAACGGGCGGTCGGCGCGCAGGTGGTACTTGGTCACCGCGGTGTACGGAAGGGCCTGGATCAGCTCGGCGACCGGCTCGGGGAGCGCCGGGCGTACGTCGATCCGGCGCAGCGTGGTGAACGGCACGGCCAGCACCACCGCACGGGCATGGATCGCGTCGCCGACCGCGGTACGGACCGTGACCGCGGAGTCCTCGTGCTCCACGGCGGTGACGACCGTGCCCAGGCGTACGTCCGGCAGCCGCTCGGCCATCGCCTGCGGCAGCCGGTGGTTCCCACCGACGATGTTGCTGCTGACCGGTGCCGACTGCCCGCGCTGGGTGACGGTCCGCAGCAACGCGAGCGCGGAGGTCTCGGCGAGCGTGTCGAACGCGGCCGCGCGATCCACCAGGGCGATCGCCTCGGGCGGCAGGCCGTGCGCCGTGAGGTAGTCGATGGCGCGGACATCGAGGTCCGCGGCAGCCGCGCCGGCCCAGTCCAGTGGCCCGCCCAACGGGTTCGCCCGGGCGAGCACCCCGAGCACGAGCGCGGCGGGCGGGATCGGGCGCAGCGGACCGCCGAGCGGGTTGCCGGGGGAGGCGGCCCACTCGGTGGCGTTGCAGCACGGCGCGCCCTCGACCGCGATCGTGTGCTCACGCAGCGACAGGGTCACCGGCTCGAGCTCGAGGCCGTACTCCGTGACGCGCTGCAGCACGCGCGCGTACCCGTCGCCGATGTTGATCGCGCCGGCTTCCTCGGTGCCTGCCGAGCCCTCCAACGACAACACCCTGCCGCCGACCCGGTCGCGCGCCTCCAGCACGACCACCGACCGGCCCGCCTCGGTCAGCCGCAGCGCGGCCTGCAGTCCGGCGAGCCCGGCGCCGACCACCACCACGTCGACTCGCTGCTCCACGTCGTCCTCCTCGTCGGCCGCGCTGTTCCAGGTCGCGAAAAGCGGTTCCGCACACGCTAGCGCGGCCGGGGAGCAGCAGCCGACCGCCGGGCGGACGCCGGACCCGGAGGCGGGATGCGGACACGGGACACGAGCACGGGTACGGTGCGTTTGACCTTGCGCGGACCGTTTTCGTATCCTGGCCGGTGCGCCTCGGGCCGTGCGCCGCCTCAGACGGAGCAGGCCGGCGCTCAACGCGTGTCAAGAGTCCCTACGAGCCCTCTGACCTGCGCAGAGCGGCCCGGGAACGTACCGCTACGAGCAGAATCCGCCGGGGCACCCCACTTCATGACCGCTACCACAACCGCACCCCATGTCGCAGTCAACGACATCGGCGATGCCGACGCTTTCGCCGCCGCTGTCGACCAGACCATCAAGTACTTCGGAGACGGCGACATCGTCGAGGGCACCATCGTCAAGGTCGACCGGGACGAGGTCCTCCTCGACATCGGGTACAAGACGGAAGGGGTCATCCCCTCCCGCGAGCTGTCCATCAAGCACGACGTCGACCCGAACGAGGTCGTCTCGCTCGGCGACCACGTCGAGGCGCTGGTCCTGCAGAAGGAGGACAAGGACGGCCGCCTGGTCCTGTCCAAGAAGCGGGCGCAGTACGAACGTGCCTGGGGCACGATCGAGAAGATCAAGGACGAGGACGGCGTCGTGACCGGCACCGTCATCGAGGTCGTCAAGGGCGGGCTGATCCTCGACATCGGGCTGCGCGGGTTCCTCCCGGCCTCGCTCGTCGAGATGCGGCGCGTACGCGACCTGCAGCCGTACGTCGGCAAGGAGATCGAAGCCAAGATCATCGAGCTGGACAAGAACCGCAACAACGTGGTGCTGTCCCGCCGGGCATGGCTCGAGCAGACCCAGTCCGAGGTACGCCAGAACTTCCTCACCCAGCTGCAGAAGGGCCAGATCCGCTCCGGCGTGGTCTCCTCCATCGTCAACTTCGGTGCGTTCGTCGACCTCGGTGGCGTCGATGGCCTGGTGCACGTCTCCGAGCTGTCCTGGAAGCACATCGACCACCCCAGCGAGGTCGTCGAGGTCGGCGACGAGGTCACCGTCGAGGTGCTCGATGTCGACATGGACCGCGAGCGGGTCTCGCTGTCGCTGAAAGCGACACAGGAGGACCCCTGGCAGCAGTTCGCCCGTACCCACCAGATCGGGCAGGTCGTGCCGGGCAAGGTCACCAAGCTGGTGCCGTTCGGGGCGTTCGTACGGGTCGACGACGGCATCGAGGGCCTGGTCCACATCTCCGAGCTGGCCGAGCGCCACGTCGAGCTGCCCGAGCAGGTCGTGCAGGTCGGCTCCGACCTGTTCGTCAAGGTCATCGACATCGACCTGGACCGCCGCCGGATCTCGCTGTCGCTCAAGCAGGCCAGCGAAGGCGTCACGCTCGCCGACGACGAGCACTTCGACCCGGCGCTGTACGGCATGGCCGCGACCTACGACGCGCAGGGCAACTACGTCTACCCCGAGGGCTTCGACGCCGAGTCGGGGGAGTGGCTGCCCGGGCACGAGGCCGAGCAGGCGGCGTGGGAGAAGGCGTACGCCGAGGCGCACGCGCGCTGGGAGGCGCACCGCGCGCAGGTCCGCGAGCAGCGCAAGGCCGACCAGGCAGCGCAGCTCGAGGCCGGCGAGGTCCCCTCGAACTACTCCTCCGACACCCCGGAGAACGAGGGCACGCTCGCCTCGGACGAGGCGCTGCAGGCGCTGCGCGACAAGCTCACCAGCGGCTGAGCTCTGACGCACGTACGAGGGCCCCGGGAGTCCCACTCCCGGGGCCCTCGTCGTGTCACATCAAGGTGGATTACAGGACGCGCTGCTGAACCGGGGCCACAGTCAGGTGGAACGGTGCGGGAGGATGCACGCGTGCGGGTAGGGCTGACCGGAGGGATCGGCGCGGGCAAGAGCGAGGTGGCGCGGCTGCTCGCGTCGTACGGCGCGGTCGTGGTCGATGCCGATGCGATCGCCCGCGAGGTGGTCGAACCGGGTACGCCCGGGCTCGCTGCCGTCGTCGCGGAGTTCGGGGCCGGCGTGCTGGGGCCGGACGGGTCGCTGGACCGTGCGGCGCTGGGACGGATCGTCTTCGCCGACGACGAGCGGCGGCGCGCCCTGGAGGCGATCGTGCACCCGCTGGTGGCCGCCCGGTCCGCCGAGCTCGTCGCCGCGGCACCGGGCGATGCCATCGTCGTGTACGACGTACCGCTGCTCGTCGAGAACGGGCTGCAGGATGCGTACCCCGTCGTCGTTGTCGACGCCCCGGACGAGGTGCGCCTGGACCGGCTCGAGCGCCGCGGGCTGCCCCGGGACGAGGCCCGGGCCCGGATGGCCGCGCAGGCGACCCGCGAGCAGCGCCTCGCCGTAGCGACGTACGTCATCGACAACAGCGGCGACCGGGACGCCCTGGCCGCCCAGGTACGCGCCCTCTGGATCGCGCTGACCGGCACCCATTCCGGATGAATGTGGCAGGACTCCGCTCTTAGCGGAGTCCTGCCACATTCATCCGGAATCGCGCGAGTACGCGGTGGGCGGACGAATGTGGGCGTTGTCGGACCCCGGCCGTACGGTGGGCGGGTGACCCGTCCCATCACCGACCTGCAGCGCCGGGTGGCCCCGTTCCGCGTGGTCTCCGACTTCCAGCCCTCCGGCGACCAGCCGGCGGCGATCGACGAGCTCGCCGCGCGGATCGACCGCGGTGAGAAGGATGTCGTACTGCTCGGGGCGACCGGCACCGGCAAGTCCGCCACGACCGCCTGGCTGGTCGAGCGGGTGCAGCGGCCGACCCTCGTCATGGCGCCGAACAAGACGCTGGCCGCCCAGCTCGCCGGGGAGTTCCGCGAGCTGCTGCCGCACAACGCGGTGGAGTACTTCGTCAGCTACTACGACTACTACCAGCCCGAGGCGTACATCCCGCAGTCGGACACCTACATCGAGAAGGACTCCTCGATCAACGAAGAGGTCGAGCGGCTGCGCCACAGCGCCACCAACTCGCTGCTCACCCGTCGCGACGTGATCGTCGTCGCGTCGGTGTCGTGCATCTACGGCCTCGGTACGCCGCAGGAGTACGTCGACCGGATGCTGCGCCTGCGGGTGGGGGAGGAGTGGGACCGCGACGCGCTGCTGCGCCACCTGGTCACGATCCAGTACACCCGCAACGACCTCGCGTTCACCCGCGGCACCTTCCGCGTACGCGGCGACACGATCGAGGTGTTCCCGGTGTACGAGCAGCATCCGGTGCGCATCGAGATGTTCGGCGACGAGATCGAACGGCTGATGACGCTGCACCCGGTCACCGGCGAGGTGCTCACCGACGACGACGAGCTGTACGTCTTCCCCGCCACCCACTACGTCGCTGGCCCGGAGCGCATGGAGCGGGCGATCAACGGCATCGAGGACGAGCTTGAGGCGCGGCTGGCCGAGCTGGAGCGGCAGGGCAAGCTGCTGGAGGCGCAGCGGCTGCGCATGCGTACGAGCTACGACGTGGAGATGATGCGACAGGTCGGGTTCTGCAGCGGGATCGAGAACTACTCGCGGCACATCGACGGTCGCGCCGCCGGCAGCGCCCCGAACTGCCTGCTCGACTACTTCCCCGACGACTTCCTGCTCGTCATCGACGAGTCCCACGTCACCGTGCCGCAGATCGGCGCCATGTACGAAGGCGACATGAGCCGCAAGCGCACCCTCGTCGAGCACGGCTTCCGGCTGCCCAGCGCCATGGACAACCGGCCGCTGAAGTGGGAGGAGTTCCTCGAGCGCATCGGGCAGACGGTGTACCTGTCGGCGACCCCCGGGCCGTACGAGCTCTCACGCACCGGCGGCGAGTTCGTGGAGCAGGTGATCCGTCCCACCGGCCTGGTCGACCCCGAGGTGATCGTCAAGCCGACCAAGGGGCAGATCGACGACCTGATGCACGAGATCACGTTGCGCACCGAGCGCAACGAGCGGGTGCTGGTCACGACGCTGACGAAGAAGATGGCCGAGGACCTCACCGACTACCTGCTCGACCAGGGGATCCGGGTGCGTTACCTGCACTCCGAGGTCGACACGTTGCGCCGGATCGAGCTGCTGCGCGAGCTGCGGATGGGCGAGTACGACGTATTGGTCGGCATCAACCTGCTGCGTGAGGGACTCGACCTGCCCGAGGTGTCGCTCGTCGCGATTCTGGACGCGGACAAGGAGGGCTTCCTGCGTTCGGGCACCTCGCTGATCCAGACGATCGGCCGCGCGGCCCGCAACGTCTCGGGTCAGGTGCACATGTACGCCGACACCGTCACTGCCGCGATGACGAAGGCGATCGACGAGACCAACCGGCGCCGCGCCAAGCAGATCGCGTACAACACGGCCCACGGGATCGACCCGACGCCGCTGCGCAAGAAGATCGCCGACATCCGGGAGATCGTCACCCAGGAGGTCGCCGATACCTTCGAGATGCTCGGCTCGGGCCGCAACCAGTCGCGCGGCAAGTCCCCGGTCCCGGCCAACGTCGTCGCGCTCGGCCGCCACGACACCGACGGCATGCCGGCCCGCGAGCTGGCCGAGCTGATCAGCCAGCTCACCGACCAGATGAAGACCGCCTCGGACGAGCTCGCGTTCGAGCTCGCGGCGCGGCTGCGCGACGAGATCCGCGAGCTGAAGAAGGAGTTGCGCGGCATGCAAGCGGCCGGCGTCAGCTGAACCCGGCGTTGATCAAGGAGAAGGTGACGTATTCGATCATCTGAACAAGATCGAAAACGTCACCTTCTCCTTGATCAACAATGCAGCCGTCGAGGCCGCGCGGTCGTCACCCGCACGCGCTCCAGCGGCGCGTACTGCGACCGGCGCGCCCGGCGCGGCCGTGCCGGCGTACGACCGGGTAGGTTGACCGGTCCGATCACCGCCCCCGACGAGATCCCAGGACCGCCGCCGTGGACGTACCCCTCTGGGTCTGGTGTGCCACGGTCGCCCTGTACCTGGGCCTGTTCACCCTCGATCTGCTCATCGTCGGGCGACGGCCCCACGAGCCGAGCACCGGCGAGTGCCTGCGCTGGCTGGGCCTCTACGTGGGGCTCGCGGTGCTCTTCGGACTCGGCATCGGCATCTGGGGCGGGCGCAGCTACGCGGTGGAGTACTACGCGGGCTGGATCACCGAGTACAGCCTGTCCGTGGACAACCTGTTCGTGTTCCTGCTCATCATGGCCCGCTTCTTCGTACCGCGGCCGCTGCAGCAGACCGTGCTCATGTACGGGATCATCATGGCCCTGGTCCTGCGCGCCGTGTTCATCGCGGCCGGGGCCGCGGTCATCGCGAACTTCAGTTGGGTCTTCTACGTGTTCGGGGTCTTCCTCGTCTACACCGCCGTGAAGCTCGCGACCCACGGGCAGGACGACGACGAGGAGTACCAGGAGTCCGCGCTCGTGCGCCGCCTCGGGCGGGTGCTGCGTACGACCCAGGAGTACGACGGCACCCGGCTGCGCACCGTGCAGGACGGGGTCCGGGTGTGGACGCCGATGATCATGGTGCTGGTGGCGCTCGGCAGCACCGACCTGCTGTTCGCGCTCGACTCCATCCCCGCGATCTTCGGGCTGACGCAGTCCGGCTACATCGTGCTGGCCGCCAACGTGTTCGCCCTGCTCGGGCTGCGCCAGCTCTACTTCCTGCTCGGCGGGCTTCTCGAGCGCCTGGTGTACCTGTCGTTCGGCCTGGCAGTCGTGCTCGGGTTCATCGGGGTGAAGCTGGTCCTCGAGGCGCTGCACACGAACGAGCTGCCCTTCGTCAACGGCGGCGCGCCGGTCCCCGTACCGGTCCCGTCGACGATGCTGTCGCTCGGCATCATCGTGGGGGTGCTCGCGCTCACCGCCGTAGCGAGCCTGCTGGCCTCGCGCCGGCAGCGGGCATCCCTCGGCTGACGCAGCGGCGTGGAACGATGACCCGCCCAGTGGAACAGTGCTAGGCTCGCGTCCGGTTCGCCGCGGGGCGTTCCGGAGGCGAGGATGGACATGTCGGGGCTGCGGATCTCGTACGGCCCGTGGGGCGAGACGCTCGAGGAGATGGTGGCGGCCGGGCGGGCCGCGGAGGCGGCGGGCGCCGAGGTGCTCTGGCTGCCCGAACTGCACCGCAGCGCCACGATCCCGGCGGCGGCGCTGGCCGCCGCGACGCGTACCGCCCGGATCGGGACCGCGATCGCGCTCGCGTTCACCCGCAGCCCGATGGTCACCGCGCTGGAGGCGCTCGACCTCGACGAGCTCTCCGGCGGGCGGTTCGTGCTCGGCCTCGGCAGCGGGGTACAGCGGCTGAACGAGGACTGGCACAACGCCCGCTTCGGCAAGCCCGCCCCACACCTGCGCGAGACCGTGCGCAACCTGCGCGCCTTCTGGGAGCTCGCCGGCACCGGCGCCGCGATCGAGCTCGACGGCGAGTACGAGCCGATGCGCATCCGCGGGTACGAGCGGCCCTTCCCGCAGACCCGCCCGACCATCCCGGTGTACCTGGCGGCGATGGGCCCGATCATGACCCGGCTCGCTGGTGAGATCGGCGACGGCTGGATCTCCCACGAGCTGATCAGCCCGAAGTACCTCGAGGCGCACGTGCTGCCCGAGCTGCGGACCGGCCTGGAGCGCGGCGGGCGGGACCGGGCGGCGTTCGACGTCGTCGTGTCCGCGCTCTGCGCCATCGACAAGGACGGCGCCCGCGCCCGGCGGTGGGCCGCCGGCACCGTCGGTTTCTATGCCTCGGTGCGCACGTACGCCGACTTCTTCGCCTTCCACGACGTCGCCGCCGAGCAGCAGGTCGTCGTCGACGCGTTCCGGGCCGGGACCGGCGCCGACCACCTCGGCGACCTCGTACCCGACCATATGGTCGACGCGGTGACGCTCGCCGGTACGCCCGACGAGGTACGCGAGCGGCTGCGCGGGTACGAGGGTCTGGCCGACACCGTCAAGCTCACCCCGCCGACCCACGGGCTGCCGGCGGCCGACACCCGCCGCGCGCAGCACCAGATCATCGAGCTGATCGCGGCCCTGACCGGTGCCTGACCGCACGTCGCGTACGCGGGGGCGCGACGACCTGCTGGCCGACCCCGGCTGGGTGGCGGTGCCGCTCCCGGCGGCCGCACCGGAGGTGTCCCTGCTGCGCCTGCACCTGGACCGCGGTACCCGCGCGACGGTGAGCCTCGTACGCTTCCCCGCCGGCTGGGCGCGGCCGAGCACCGTGCACTGCACGGCGACCGAGGAGTTCGTCGTGATCGACGGGCTGCTGCGGGTGTCCGGCGCGACGTACCGCCCGGGCGGGGACGTCGTCGTGGTCCCGGCGGGCGCGCCGCGCTCCGCCAGCTCCGCACCGGACGGTGCCCTCGCCCTCGCCTGGTTCTCCGGTGTGCCGGAGTGGCACCTCCAGCCCGACGACTGCCTACCCCGCACCGCGCCGGCCGTGACCAGGCGGGTGGACCGGCTCGCGCCGGACCCGGCCCCGTACGACCGTGACGTGTGGTGGGTCCAGGGCGAGCAGTGGGCGTACGTCCCGGCGGGCGCCCCCGTACCCGACCATCCCGGCGCGGCCTTCGTGCGCCCCTGGCCGCCGCCGGCCGACCCCCACTGACCCGTGTCCCTGCTCGAATCGTCGTCAACTTCGCGAGTTGACGACGATTCGAGCAGGGACGCGCGGAGGTGGGGGAGCTCAGCCGCGGGAGAAGCCGACCTGTACGGGGGTGTCGGTGACGATGCGGGTGTCGAGGAACTCCCACCACTCGTCCTGCGAGACCCGCTCGGACTCCCAGTCGTCGTCGCTCTTCAAGGTCGCGAGCGCCGCGCGGTAGCGGCCCCACGCGGCCTCGTCGGCGAAGCCGGCCCAGTTCTCGATGACGTAGACGTCGCCGACGACGCTGTAGTACCACCGCACCGACTCGACCATGTCGAGCTGGTCGTAGAAGAACCGCTCCCGGTTCTCGAGCCACGCCCAGAACTCCTTCATGTTCTGACGGGCGCGCGCCGACAGCCGCATCCGGTAGACGAGGTAGATCACGGCTGTCCTCCTAGGAAGCGGCGAGCGTGCCGGAGTCGACGAGCTTGCGGAAGTACGTCCAGCTCGTCTCGTTGGGCTCGGACCAGGCGTCCGGGGCGTCGGCGTACTCCGGGTGGTGCGCAGCGATGTAGTCGCGGGTGCGCTGCGGCACCTCGTCGTACGAGCCGAGCTTGTAGCCGCGGCAGTGGAACACCAGACCGCCGGGACGGTCGGCCATGCGCATCCACGGCAGCCACGGGGACATCCGCATCCAGGACAGCTCGCACGCGGCGGACGTCACGGCGGGGTCGGCGATCTCCGCGGCATCACCGTAGAACTGGAACAGCTCGAGCGCCCGGTACAGGTCGTCGGCCGAGTTCTCCGGGAACTGCGCCATCGGGAGCGGGGAGGGGTAGGTGAGCGGGATGTCCATGTTGACGCACAGCCGGTCACCGAGCGGGGTCCACGGCAGCCGGAACGGGCCGCGCGGGCCGTTCTCCAACCAGCGCTGGTTCACCGGGTCGTTCCAGATGTGCACGACCTCCACGGTGTTCTCGGTACGCGGGTTGTCCCACCTCTCGAGAATCTCGCGGCTGGCCGGGTCCAGGTAGAAGGCGCACTCCCGCGCGAGCAGCTCGTAGCCACCCTCGACCGCCACGATGCGACCCACGTTGAGGCCCTCGAAGCCGAAGACCCGCGTGTTGCTCTCGCCCGGGCCCCAGGTGTAGACGTCTCCGGTCCACCACACCGTCGTCGGGGTGCCGTCGGTCGCGGCGCGCAGCCGGGCAAGGGCGTCCAGGTGCTGGCGCGGGCCCCAGCTCGCGGGATCGTTCACGTCTTCGTCCTCTCCGGCACCGGCACCGGTGCATCCGATGGGTCGTCGTACGCCTGCCTCCCGCCGGTCGCGCGCTGCGGGTCGGCGGGGGAGGACGCGTGCAGCGGCAGGGGTACGCCCGCCGCCGCGTGGGCCGCGGCCACCTCGGACGGCAGCCCGAGCTCGTCCGCCCGGTGGCAGGCGAGCATCCGGTCGCCCTGCAGCAACAGCTCCGGCACCGCCGTGCCGCAGATCGCCTCCGCGTACGCGCAGCGCGGGTGGTACGCGCACCCGGGTGGTGGTGCGATCGCGGACGCGACCTCGCCGAGCCCCTCCGGCAGCCGGCGGTGCTCCGGGTCGGCCACCGGCATGCTCGCGAGCAGCATCCGGGTGTACGGGTGGCGTGGCTCGTCGAAGACCTGCTCGCCGCTGCCCTGCTCGACGATCCGCCCCAGGTACATGACCGCGGACTTGTCGGCGAGCTTGCGGGCGATGTCCAGCTCGTGGGTGATGAGCACCATCGACAGGCCGAGCTCGGCGCGCAGGTCGAGCAGCAGGTTGACGACCGTCGCCTTGACGCTGACGTCCAGGCTCGCGGTCGGCTCGTCGAGCACGAGCACCTGCGGCGAGAGCAGCAGCGCCCGGGCGAGCACCGCGCGCGCCAGCTCGCCGCCGCTCACACCCGCGGGCAGCTGGCCGAGGTGGCGGTCGGTCAGCCCGACCCGCTCGACCATCTCGCCCACCAGCCGGGCGCGGTCGGCCTTGGTACGTCCGATCCCGTGCGCCAGCAGCGGCTGCTCGAGGGCGTGCCGCAGCGTGCGCCGGCGGTTCAACGCGGACCACGGGTTCTGCGACACCAGCTGGATGAGCCGGCGGTCGTCCTGCGTACGGTCCGGGCTGAGCATGCGCCCGGCGACCTCGACCGTGCCGGCGGTCGGGGCCACCAACCCCACCAGCATCTTGGCGATCGTCGACTTCCCACAGCCGGACTCGCCGACGATCGTGAGCGTCTCGCCCTTGTCGATCGCGAAGGACACGTCCTCGACGGCACGCACGACGACCGGGTCCTTGCCGACGTGCCCGGCCGCCAGCTCGAAGTGCTTGCGCAGCCCCGACACCTGCAACATGGTCGTGCCTCCGGTCCGCCCGCTCACGGTATTTCCGGTCCGCTCGCTGCGGGGCTCGCCGACTCGAGCCTCGCACGGGGGCGGCTCACTCCTCGCTCGCTCAGTGCCTCCGGTTCGCTCGCTGCGGCGCTCGCCGCCCCACTCGCCGACTCGAGCCTCGCACGGGGGCGGCTCTCTCCTCGCTCACTCACGGGCCAACCTCCGGGTTGTGGCACCGCACCATCGACCCGCCGATCTGCTCCGCCGCGGGCATGATCCGGTGGCAGACCTCGAGCGCGCGCGTGCACCGCGGCGCGAACGGGCACCCGGGCAGCCGGTTGGCTCCCGACGCGCTCCCGGGGATCGCGCGCAGCCGTTCCCCTCGCTGGCTGCGGGACGGCATGGCCGACATCAGCGCCTGGGTGTACGGGTGGCGCGGCGCCGTGAAAAGTTCCTGCACCGTGGCGACCTCGACGAGCCGGCCGCCGTACATGACACCCACCCGGTCGCAGACCTGCGCGATCACCGCCAGGTCGTGCGAGACGTACACGATCGACAGGTCGAGCCGCTCGCGCAGCTCGAGCAGCAGCCGCAGCACCTGCGCCTGGACGGTCGCGTCGAGCGTCGTCGTCGGTTCGTCGGCCAGCAGCAGCGACGGCTTGTGCGACAAGGACGCGATCGCGATGAGCAGCCGCTGCAGTTGGCCGCCGGAGAATCCCATCGGCAGGTTCGCCGAACGGTCCAGGACCGGGCGCAGGCCGATCGCCGCGAGCGTCTCGCGCACCTCGCGGTTCTCGAGCTGATCGCCGAGGTACCACTGCATCTGCCGCCCGATGGTGGACGTCGGCGACAGCGAGGTCATCGGCTGCTGCGGCACGAGCGCGACCCGCCGGCCGCGTACTCGTCGCATCGCCTTCTCCGGCAGGGCGACGAGGTTCTTTCCCTCGAACTGGACCGCACCGGTCAGCTGCGCCGAGCGGGGTAGCAGCCGGGCGAGTGCGCCGCAGACGCTGCTCTTGCCACTGCCCGACTCACCGACCAGTCCGAAGATCTCTCCCCGGGCGACCTCGAACGAGACATCGTTGACGGCCGTCGTGCGTCCGTAGCGCACGGACAGATCGGCGACCGTCAGCAGTGGGTCGTCGACGGCTGCGCCGGAGGCGCGGGCGGCGTGGGAGAGCTCAGCGGTCACAGCAGCCCGTCACCCGCTCGTCGCGAACTTCAGGTTCTGGAACTCGATCCGGCTCACCCGCAGCATCTGCTCGTCGACCGGCGTGATCTCGTTGCGGCGTGCCAGCGCCAGCCGGGGGTACGCGGGCGGGAAGATCACGGCGTCCTCGGCCAGGATCCGGTTCACCTTCTTGAGGGCGTCCTCCCGCTCCGCGTCGTCGAAGGTCTGCCACACCACGGCGATGAGCTTGTTGACCTCCTCGTTGTGGTAGCCGCACGACAGCACGTTCGTGGAGTCGGCCGGGGCGAGCGTCATGTAGTTCGCGGGCCCGGAGGTGAATCCGCTCTGGAACATGTTCATCAGCATGTCGTAGTCGCGGCCGAGCCACTTGTTCGACCACGGTCCGCCCGCGAGCTGCTCGATGGTGACCTTCAGCCCGATCTGCGACCACCCGGCCGCGAGGACCTGCGCGACGTCCTTGGAGGTCTGGTTGGCGCCGATCGTCATCACGAAGTCGCGGCGGGTGGTGCTCGCCTTGGCGAGCAACGACTTCGCCAGTTCGTAGTCCGGCGTCGCCGGGAACTCCTGCAGGCTCGGGTCCCAGCCCAGCTCGGCCGGTCCGATCGGGCCCTGGCCGGTGGTGGCCTCACCCCCGAACACCTTCTCGACGACGCCGGCGCGGTCCATCGACACGGCGACGGCGCGGCGGAAGTTGTCGTCGTTGAACGGTTCGCGGGTCATCAGCACGTAGGTGAGGATGTCGAGCGGCGACTCGGACACCTGCACGGTGAGCCCCGACTCGTTCTTCATCGCGTTCAGGTCGCGGTACGGCACGGACGTGATCAGGTCGATCTTGCCCTGCTTGAGGCTGATCTCCCGCGTGGAGCCGTCCTGGAACACGGTGAAGGTGATGCCGTTGAACGCCGGCTTGTCACCGTGGTACCCGTCGTACCGGGACGTGACGAACGACTGGCCCGGCACGAAGCTGTCCAGCTTGTACGGGCCGGTGCCCATGATCTGGTTCTTGCTGGCGACGTAGTCCTTGTGGACGATCGGCAGGTTCGTCAGGTGCGAGCGCATCAGGCCGTACGGCTTGGTGGTGACGATGGCGACGGTGTGCTCGTCGACCGCGTGGAACTTCTGCACGTAGCCGATGAAGTAGGTGACCCACTCGCTGCCGGCCGACAGGTCGGTGACGTGGGCCAGGGTGGCCACGACGTCGTCCGCGGTGAGCGGGTCGCCGTTCTGCCAGGTGATGTCCTGGCGCAGCCGGATGGTCCAGGTGAGCTTGTCCTTGGACAGCTCCGGCTCACCGTCGGCGAGCAACGGCACGGAGGCGAGCGAGTCGTCGTACGTGTAGAGCGACTCGACGACCGGTTCGCTGATCCAGCGGGTCACCTCCGAACCGGAGTCGAGCGGGTTGATGTTGCTCGGAGCCGAGGCGACCCCGACCTGCAGGATGCCGTCCTTGTGGCGGCTGGCGACACGGCTGGCGACGTCCTCCGAGCTGCACGCGCTCAGCAGCGTCCCGCCGGCGGCGGCCGCGAGCACGGACAGTCCCAGGAACCGGCGGCGGGACAGCTGCGCCATGCCCGGGTGGGGGAGTGGATCGTACGAGGTCAACGGTCAGGCCCTCTCTGCTTCGCCTCGGGAGCCGAGGACGTTGTCGTTGAACGCGTCACCGACGAGGTTGAATCCCAGGATCCCGATCACCATGACCAGTCCGGGGAAGATGGCGTACCACCAGGCACCGCCGATGATCTGTGAGCCGGCCTCGGCGATCAGGTTGCCGAGGGTGGCCTGCGGCGGCGCGACGCCCAGCCCGAGGAAGCTGAGCCCGCCCTCGGCGAAGATCGCGATCGCGATCCCGAGGAAGCACTGCACCCACACCGAGGGCATGACGTTGACGTAGATCTCGCGCGTGAGGATGCGCCGCTGCTTGACGCCGATGACCTGCAGCCCGGCGACGTAGTCCTCCTGCATCTCGACGAGCGTCCCGGCGCGGGCGATGCGGGCGAAGAACGGCACGAAACCCAGCGCCAGGCAGACGGCGATGCGCGGTTCCATGCCGATCGTGAACGGTCCGATGTCGATCGGCTTGGACCCGACGAGCATGATGATGAACATCACGAAGATGAACATCGGCAGCGCCTGCATCGTCTCCAGGCCGCGCATGATGATGTCGTCGGTCCGCTTGCCGTGACGCCAGCCGGCCCACATGCCGAGCGGCACTGCGATCAGCACCGCGAGCAGGATGCACGACAGGCTGATCAGCAGCGAGGTCCAGGCGCCGGACGCCGTACGCGCGAACACGTCGCGGCCCAGGTTGTCGGTCCCGAACCAGTGGGCGAGCGAGGGTGCCTCGGCCCCGAGGGTGACGAGTGCCTCGGGGTCGCGCCCGATCCGTCCCACGGTCGCGATCAGCAGGAAGAAGGCCAGGCAGCCGACGCCCAGCCAGCTCGCGAAGCCCTGGATGGCCGCACGCCATTCCCGGACGCGGTGCCAGCGCTTGGGGGCGGGCGCCGCGAGCGGGCTCACGGGAGCGGGCTCGATGCTCGTCACAGTGGTCGTCATGCCATCGCCGGCCGGAGTCGTGCGGACTTGGACGTCTTCAGCTGCATCCGCACCCGCGGGTCGACGACGTAGTAGAGCGCGTCGATCACGAGGTTGAGCAGCAGGAAGATCACGGCGGTCGCGATGGAGGCGCCGAGCGCGAGCGGGTAGTCCTGGCGCAGGAACGCGGTGACCATCAGCTGCCCGAGGCCCGGGATCTGGAAGACGCTCTCCACGAGCACGGTCCCCGAGACGAGGCTGGCGAGCAGCACGCCCATGATGGTGAGCGTCGGGATCACCGCGTTGCGTACCGCGACCTTGCGCAGCAGGCGGCCCTGGCTCATCCCCATCCCGCGCGCGAACGCGACGTAGTCACTCCCCAGCACGTCCACCAGGGAGGCCCGCAGCGAGCGGGCGATGAGCGCGAAGGTCGACAGGCCGAGCACGATTGCGGGCAGGATCATGACCTGCAGGTTGGCCGCCGGATCCTCGGTGAACTTCACGAAGCCGCCCGCGTTCGGCAGCAGCTGCGGGAACTGCTGTCCCAGCAGCACCAGGCTGACGACCGCCAGCCAGTACGCGGGCACCGACAGCGTGAGCACGGTGAAGACCCGCGAGACGGAGTCGATCTTGTCGCCCTTGTGCACGGCGGTCCAGGCCCCCAGCAGGAACCCCGGCAGCATCGAGACGAGCGCCGCCAGCAGGCCGAGCTCGAGGGAGATCGGCAGGTGGTCGGCGATCTGGGCGGACACCGACGTGCCGTCGTAGATCGACGTGCCGAAGTCGAGCGTGACCACACCCTTGAGGTAGTTCAAGTACTGGATCACCAGCGGCTGGTCGAGGCCGTGTGCAGCGAGGTACGCCTGCACCGCCTCCGGGTCGGCGGCGACGGCGGGCGGCAGCGAGTTGACCGGGCTGCTCGGGGCGAGATGCAGCAGCACGAACATCCCGGTGAGCATCAGGAAGATGACCAGCACCATGCTGGCGAGGCGCCGCAGCAGGAACTGGAGCATCCGCCTGACTCCCTCCGTGTCGTGGACCGCCGGCGCGGCCCGCTGCGATTGTCGCCTGTGCTGACCCTAGGCAACTGACGGTCAAAATGGAACAGTGTTCCGCAGTTGTGTCGGGCGGTCAGCCCAGTGCTGAACCGAGCAACGTTCCAAGCAGGTAGGTCGTGCCCGCTGCCGCCACCCCGACGACGAGCTGCCGGACGACCGAGCGCAGCACCGGCCGGCCGTTGAGGTTGGCCATGACCACGCCCACCGCGACCATCGCCAGCAGCGCGAGGCTCACGCCGAGCACCAGCGCCGCGTTCCCGCCCAGGAACAGGTACGGGATCACGACGATGATCGCGCCCAGGGCGAAGGCGACGAAGCTCGATCCCGCAGCCTTCCAGGGGGAGCCGAGGTCGTCGGGGTCCAGGCCGAGCTCCTCGCGCACCATGGTGTCGAGGGCCACGTCCTTGTCGCTCATGACGCGGGTCGCGATGTCGTGCGCCTCGACCTCGTCCATGCCCTTGGCGCGGTAGATCAGCTCGAGCTCGCGCAGCTCGTCCTCGGGCAGGAACTCGATCTCGTCCCGCTCGATCGCGATCTCGCGCTCGTACGCCTCGCGCTGGTTGGCCATCGAGATGTACTCGCCGGCACCCATCGAGAACGCACCGGCCAGCAGCCCGGACAGCCCGGCGAGCAGCACCGTCTTGTTGTCGGTCGCGGCGCCGGCGAAGCCCATCACCAGCGCGGTGTTGCTGACCAGACCGTCGTTCACCCCGAAGATCGTGGCGCGCAGCGTTCCCGACTTGTCCGCCCGGTGCCACACCTCGCCGGACTCGTCGGCGTGGACGTCACGCAGCATGTCGCCGAGCAGCTCGGCGTGCGCCTCCTCCTCGAAGACGAAGTGCTCCGGGGCGTCGGGGTCGTCGAGGTACGCGTTCATCCCCTCGCGCTCGTCGCGCTCGATCACCGGCAGCACCAGGTCGGTGGAGTGGCGGCGGGCGGTGCGCAGCAGCTGCACGGTGCGCGGGCTGAGCCGGTGGTCCTCGGCGGCCGGTGCCGTGACACCGGCCTGGCGCAGCTGCTCGACCCAGAACGCGGCGTGCCGGTCCTCGATCTCCGCCAGCTCCTCGAACGCCTCGCGGCGCTTGCGGCCCGAGAGGGCGGCGAGACCGCGGTAGAGCGCAGCGGCTTCCCGCTCGCTGTTCACGTGCGTGAGGTAGCGCTCGATGTCCTTCTTGCCGATCGGCTTGCGGGCGGCCGGGCCAGGGTGCAGTTCCATCGGTCGTCTCCGATCAGGTAGGGGCGGCGGTCAGTCGGAGAGGACGACCGCCTGCTCCGGGCAGGCGTCGAAGGCCATGCGCGCGTCGGCCTCGAGCTCGGCGGGGATGTCGCCGTCGAACAGCGCCCGGCCGTAGCCGTCGTCGTCGAGCTCGAACACGCCGGGTGCGTACTTCGCGCAGTACCCGCGGGCTTCGCAGCGGCTGGCGTCGATCCGGGCCTTCATCGTGTGGTCTCCTCGGTACGGGTGTTCAGGATGGTTCAGGTTGTGGTGATCGTGCGGGTCGTGCAGCGTGCTGCGGGTCCGGCCGCGGCCGACGTCACGAGTCTCGCGAGGTGGCCGGGACGGCGAATCGAACTTTCGATGGTCAGGTGCTGCTCCCGGGGTCGGGTGCGACCTGGAACCGGGTGCGCTTGGCGGGCTGCTCGGGCACGCGGGAGGCGCACACCGCGCAGCGTCCCTCCAGGTGCGCGGTCACCTGCTCCGGGAAGTTCTCGAACAGGGTGCGGACGAGGTCGGAGACGGCGTCCGGGAGCGCGCAGTTGCCACGCCCGCGCATCATCGACACGCGCCGGGTCAGCTTGCTCAGCAGCTCGTCGTCGGCGGTGCCGTGCGCGATCGCGGTGAGCTGTTCGGCGACCACCCCGGTACCGACGACGCAGATCCCGCACTGTCCCGAGCTCTGCCCGGCGAGGTACGAGGCGATGTCGGTCACGACGGCCACCACGCAGTCACCGGGTTCGACCGCGATGATCGAGCCGCAGCCGAGCCCAGCGCCCAGCTCGCGCAACTGCGCCCGCTCGAGGGTCGCGCCGAGGATCGACGGCGGCCAGATGCCGCCGGCGAACCCGCCCATGACGACGGCTATCGGAGCGGGAGCCCCGGCCGGGCGGCGCGCCGCGAGCAGGTCGCCCACGGTGGCCGTCACGGGAACCTCGAGCAGGCTCGCGCCGGCGCCGTCGATGACCGTCGTGAGCAGGCTGCGTGCCGCCTGTGACCCCACGTCGGGATCGAGAGCGAGCGCGAGCCGGGCGAGCGACTCCACGTTGCTGACGGCGGTCGGCCGTCCGGCGACGCCCTTCTCGAAGGGCCGCGGCGGCTTGAGCGTCGGCTTGGGCTCGCCACCGTCGATGGCGCGGACCACGGAGGTCTCCTCGCCCGCGACGTAGGCGGCATCGACGCGGACCAGGCGGGGGAGCGAGCGCTCCCAGCCGGCGACACCTCCGAGCTCGTCGAGCGCGTCCTGCAGCGACGTCGCCGACAGCTCGTCGGACACGTAGAGGATCAAGGTGTCCGCGTCCACCGCGTGGGCGGCGATGCGCAGCCCGTCGAGGACCAGGTGCGGGCGGTGCCGCATCACCCACCGGTCCTTGACGCTGGCCGGCTCGCCCTCCTCGCCGTTGGCCACCACCACGCGCGGACCCTCACCCTCGGCGACGGCCCGCAGCTTGCGTGCCAGCGGGAAGCCGGCACCGCCCCGTCCATCGAGTCCGGCCGCCGCGGCCAGGTCGAGGATCGCCTCCGCGTCCGGCAGCGTCCGGTAGCCGCCGCCCGCGAGGTACTCGGCGAGGGTCTCCCGTCCACGCGGGACGACCCCGAGCAGGCGCCCGGGGTCGTCGCACGCAGGACGGACGTCGGTCACGAGCACCGGCGGCGAGCCGGTCGTGACCGATGCGGTCGCAGTGGTGGTGGTGATGTCAGTCCGCCTTGTTCTTGGCCTGCAGGGTCTTGGAGGCACGGCCGCAGTCGACGAGCACCTTGGTGTTGAGGCGGTACGCCACGAGGACCTCGTCGATCACCTCCTGCTGCTCCTCGTCGCTCCACGGAGCGGCGTCGAGAGCATCGCGGTAGTCGATCTTGAAGGCCTTGTAGTCGGGGATCTGCGGGAAGACGTAGAACTGCACGCCCTCGTTGTCCTTCAGGTCGAACGCGCGGATCGTCGCGGCGCGGATGATCTGACCGCCCGACAGGTCGCCCAGGTAGCGGGTGTAGTGGTGGGCCACGAAGGCACCCGGCGAGGTGTAGCAGACCTCCTTGAGGCGCGCGACGTACTCCTCGGTCCCGGCGTTCGGCTTGATCTTCTCGCGCCAGTCGGCGCCGAGCAGGTACTCGAGGTCGGCCTCCAGCGCCTCGAGGCGGTGCAGGCCCTCGTTGATGAACGGCCCGGCGACCGGGTCGTCCTTGAGCTGCTTGGCGGCGTCCTCGATGACCAGGTAGGCGTAGTAGTGCTGCGCCACCATGTCGGCGTACTCCTCCTTGGTCAGCTCGCCGCCGAGCAGCGCCTGCATGTAGCCGGTGTACTCGGCGTCGTCGTGGTCGACCCAGGTCTGACGCTTCATCTTCGCCGAGAAGGTCTCGTTCTCAGGGGCCGGTGCGACCTCGGTGGTCCGTGCGGTCATGTTCGCTCCATGGCTGGTCTGGCCCGCGGGCGCGGGCGGTGTGTCGATGGCCTGTACTGACGCGGGCCGAGGGCGCTCGGCACGGGCGTACCTCGAGGCGATGATGCTGCTCTTTACGACAGCTTGTCAAGATGTTCGTGACGTGTCGTCACGACAATCTGTCGCAACCAGCCGTTCGTGCCCTAGGGTGCCACCCACGCAGTCCGCACCGCCAGTCGGGAAGCCGCCGGAGCGACTGCCGCGGGCGGGGAACCTTCCGCGCGCGCGATGCATCCATCTCAGGAGTCGAGCCCTACAGGAGAAGCAGCAGATGACTCGTACACCACGGCGGCACCGCGCTGTCGGCATCCTCACCGCCCTGCTCCTTGCCGTGTCGGCCGGGCTCTGGATGGCCGCGCCCGCGCAGGCAGCGACGTCGATCGAAGTCAGCAAGACGACCGGCGTGAACCCGAAGGGTGACAAGCTCCACGTCACCGGCGCCGGCTTCAAGACCGACATCCAGGTCTTCGTGGCGTTCTGCGACCCGTCCAAGCCGGCCGGGGGCGCGTGCGACATGGGGAACTTCGGGATGGTCGACATCAAGCCGGACGGCACCTTCGAGACCGACCTGAAGGTCGTCGCCGAGTTCGGGAACACCGACTGCATGAAGGTCGGCTGCGCGGTCATGACCAGCCGGGTCGGCCAGGGCGCCGACCGCACGCAGGAGGCGTACGCCCCGGTGATGTTCAAGGGGCAGACGGTCGAGGCCCAGGTTCCGGACGCTCCGGTCGCGTCGCCGTCCGGCCCGACGAGCGAGACGCCGTCGGCCACAGCGACCGACCCGACCACGCCGGATGCGACAGGTACGCCCGGTGAGGTCGTGAACCCGGAGGCGACGGCGAGCGACGTCGCCGCGACGAGCGCTGACTCCGGCTCCGGAGTCAGCCCGGTGGTGTGGATCGTCATCGCGGTCGCGGTCGTGCTGGCGATCGGTGGCGGCGCCGCAGCGGCTCGCAAGCGCGGCTCTCGCAGCTGACTCGACCCGCGTCGTCGGTCGCGCACGGTCGCGACCCCTGCGCAAGTCGATCGGAGTGACTGTGGCAGGACTCCGCTCCTAACGGAGTCCTGCCACAGTTCTCGAGATCGCGTCGCGGGTCTCAGACGGTGCCGCTGGTGGGCATCGGCGGCGTGGTCTGCGCAGCGGTGAGGCGGGCCCGGATGCCGTCCGCCCCGACCGAGTTGAACTCGCGCCCCGACAGCGCGGCCCCGGTGATGTCGGCGCTGTCGTCGGAGGCGAGCCACACGGCCGCCGGCACGATGATGTCGGTGTCGGTCGTGCTGACCGGCAGCGCCTTGAGGTACTCCGGCATGCCGTTCGGCCCGAACAGCTGGGTGTCGACCATGCCGCCCGGCATGAGCGTGTTGACGCGTACGCCCTGCTCCGCCATCTCCCCGGAGGCGATCGCGACGAACACGTCGACCGTCGCCTTGGTGACCGCGTAGACGCCGGAGCCGGCGCGCGCCATCTTCCCGGTCTCCGACCCGATCGCGATGAAGGACCCGCCCTGCGCCATGCGGGGGAGTGCCGCCTTCATGCACAGCCACATCCCGATGGCGTTGACGCGGAACATCGTCTCGACGATGTCGAGGTCGTACGACGGCAGGTCCGTGTACCGCTTGTCGGTGAGCATCCCGTAGGAGGTCGCCGCATTGGCCACGAACACGTCCAGTCGGCCGAACCGGTCCACGGCGGTCTGGGCGAGGCGCTCGACGTCGTCCTCCACGGCCACGTCGGTGACGAGGACCTCCACGTCCGTGGCACCCGCCTCCCGGCACCGCTCGGCGACCCGATCCAGGTCCGCTGCCGTACGTGCACCGAGCACGACGGTGGCGCCCGCGCGGGCGAACCCGACGGCCATCGCCTCACCGAGGCCCCGGCTGGCGCCCGTGACGACGGCGACCTTGTCCTTCAGTTCCTGCATCGCCCGGCTCCTCCATGTCGATGTTCATGGGCACCCGACCAAGACGTGTCGGGTTGTTCCGTTGGGAGCGTACTCGTTCCATGAACGGGAACACGGGAGCGCCAGATACCATTCGACGCACACGGCGGCCCTGCTGCACTCCCGTGGCTTTTACGACTGGTCGTCGTATAGTTTGTTGACAGAGTGTCGTCATCCTGGTGTACTGCACCGCGTCTGACCGGCGACCGAGGCAGGGGAGGCCCGCACAGTGGCTGTACCGGGCGAGGCGAGCACGGCGACCGCCCCTGCCTACACCGCTCTCGCCCTGCAGGTGACGACGCACGCCGTCGCGCCGCTGGGTCCCGAGCAGGCGCGCGCGTCGATCAACGCGTCCATCTCGCGGATCGGCCGGCAGGTGCAGGCCGCGCTGCAGTGGCACGGTCCGCAGTGCCGGCTGGTGGTGCTCCCGGAGTACGTGCTCACCGGGTTCCCGATGGGCGGCACGATCCCGGAATGGGCCGGCAAGGCGGCGCTCGCCCCGGACGGCCCGGAGTACGAGCAGCTCGCCGCGATCGCGCAGCGCGCGGGCGTCTTCCTCGCCGTGAACGCGTACGAGACCGACACCCATTTCCCGGACACCTACTTCCAGGCGAGCGTCGTGCTGGGGCCGAATGGTGACGTGGTGCTGCGCTACCGCCGGCTGCACTCGCTGTTCTCGCCCAGCCCGTACGACTACTGGGACCGCTACCTCGACGCGTACGGCATCGACGCCGTGCTGCCGGTGGCGCGTACCGAACTCGGGGTACTAGCAGCCATCGCCAGCGAGGAGATCCTCTACCCCGAGCTCGCCCGCGCGCTGGCGCTGCGCGGTGCCGAAGTGTTCGTCCACTCCTCGAGCGAGGCCACCAGCCCCGAGCTCATGCCGAAGGCGGTCGCCCGACGGGCCCGCGCGATCGAGAACCTCGCCTACGTGGTGTCTGCCAACTCGGCCGGGATCCGCGGGACGGACCTGGCCGGCGACTCCACCGACGGTGGGTCCGAGCTCATCGACCACCTCGGGCGGGTGCTCGCCCGAGCGGGGGCGGGGGAGAGCGTCAACGCTGCCGCCGAGCTCGACCTGGGCACGATCCGGCGTGCGCGTACCCGTCCCGGCATGGGGAACCTGCTGGCGCGCACCAAGTCCGCGCTCTGGGCGCAGGAGTACGGACGGCACGACGTGGAGCGGCCCAACGCGCTCGCCGACTCCCAGCCGGACCGGGCCTTCTTCGCCGCCCGCCAGCGGAACGTCATCGACCGGTTGCAGCAGGCGGGAGTGCTGTCATGACCGCCGTGCACGATCCGCGCACCGGGGAGGTGGAGCGTTCGCTGACGCCGCCGGACCCTGCCGAGCTCGCGGTCACCGCGACGCGGCTGCGCGCCGCAGCCCCGGCCTGGCAGGACCTCGGCTTCGCCGGGCGCGGGGACGTGCTGCGGTCGTGGGCCGATCGCATCGAGGCACACGCAGACGAGCTCACCGCCGCCCTCGTCGCCGACACCGGACGGCGCACCGAGTCGGTCATGGAGGTCCAGCAGGTCGCCGGAATGGCGCGTCGCTGGGCGGCGAGCGCCGAGGAACTGCTCGCCCCGGCCACCGGCACGACGGCGGTGCCCGGGATCGACCTGCTCACGACCAGCCGGCCGTACGACCTCGTGGGAGTCATCAGCCCCTGGAACTTCCCGCTCCTGCTGGGGCTCATCGACGCCATCCCGGCGCTCGCCGCCGGCTGCGCCGTGCTCGCCAAGCCGAGCGAGGTGACGCCGCGATTCATCGCACCGCTGCGGCGCACCGTCGCGGAGGTTCCCGAGCTCTCCGGCGTTCTGGAGCTCGTCGAAGGAGCCGGGGAGACCGGCGCGGCGCTGATCGGGCTCGTCGACCTGGTCTGCTTCACCGGTTCGGTGCCGACCGGACGCCTCGTCGGCGCGGCCGCCGCTGCCGCCTTCATCCCGGCGTTCCTCGAGCTTGGTGGCAAGGATCCCGCGATCGTCCTGCCGGGCGCCGACCTGGACCGCGCGAGCTCGGCCCTGCTGTGGGGCGGGACCGCGAACGCCGGACAGTCCTGCCTGTCCATCGAACGCGTCTACGTCGACGCAGCACACCATGACGAGCTGGTCGACCTGCTCGTCACGAAGGCCGAGAAGGTGCGGCTGGCCTGGCCCGGACTCGCCGACGGCGAGCTCGGGCCGCTGATCGACCCGGCGCAGGCCCGGGTCGTCGAGTCACATCTCGCGGACGCTGTCGCGAAGGGCGCGACCGTCCGGACCGGCGGCAGCGTGGAGCGCCACGGCGGCGGCTGGTGGGTACGCCCGACCGTGCTCACCGGCGTCGACCACACCATGGCCGTGATGCGCGAGGAGACCTTCGGCCCCGTCCTTCCCGTCATGGCGTACCGCAGCGTCGAGGAGGCCGTCGCGCTCGCCAACGACTCGGAGTACGGGTTGTCGGGAGCGGTGTTCGGTCCCGAGCCCGATGCCGAAGCGGTCGCGGGGCGGCTCGCCGTCGGTGCCGTCAGCGTCAACGATGCGGGGCTGACCGCCTTCATCCACGACGGGGAGAAGAACTCCTTCGGCCTCAGCGGGCTTGGCGGCTCGCGCATGGGCGCCGCGTCCATCCGCCGGTTCGTGCGCAAGCAGACCGTCATGACCAACCACGCCACGGACCCGGATCCGTGGTGGTATCGCACCTGAGAACAGCACGCCCGCACCAGCGAAGGAAGTGAACCATGGGAATCCGCGAGGGTATGCCCCTGCTCGCCAAGCACGAGGGCGACTGGGAGGGCACCTACATCTACCTGGACCCGAACGGTCAGATCATCGACCAGCACGCCTCCCACCTGACCTGCTCCTTCCCGGAGGGCAAGGACTACGAGTACTACCAGGTCAATCGCTACACCTGGCCGGACGGGCGCAAGGAGGTCCACGAGTTCCCCGCCAAGTACGACGGTTTCGGCCGCATCCGGTTCGACACCGACCGGATCGACGGGTGGACCTGGGGCGTCGACGAGAACACCATCTACCTGTCGTGGATCTACAAGGAGAAGGGCACCGATCTGCGGCTCTACGAGCTGATCGTGCTCTCCGACGACGGGAACAACCGCTGCCGGACCTGGCAGTGGGTGCGCAACGGCGAGATCGAGATGCGCACCATCATCAACGAGAAGCGGATCACCACGGAGGAGCAGGCGTGAGCACCACGAATACGGAGAACCCGTTCTCGGAGCAGGTGATCGCGGCGGTACGCGATCACATGAACCTCGACCACACCGAGGACTCGCTGCTGATCGTCAAGTCGCTCGGCGGTCAGCCGGACGCGACGGAGGCGGAGATGAGCGGCATGGACGGTGCCGGGCTCGACTTCCTCGCCAAGATCGACGGCAAGGACACCACGGTCCGCGTGCCGTGGAGCGAGCCGCTCACCGAACGGGCACAGGTCCGGGTCGAGATCACCCGCATGTACTACGACGCCTGCGCGGCACTCGGCATCACCCCGCGCGAGGCGCAGGAGCACTGAGCGGCGCGGATCGCGTACTACAGCCGCACACCGCCGGGTAGGGTCGAAGGACGATGCCGAAGATCATTGGGAGTTCGCTCGAGGAGCACCGACGCAAGACCAGGGCGCGCATCTTCGCGGCCCTGGAGCAGCTCGTCGCCGAACAGGGGTACGACTCGATCACGCTTGCGGAGATCGCGGCCGCCGCCGGGGTCGGTCGTACGGTGATCTACAACTACTACCCGGACAAGGAAGAACTGCTGCTCGCGTGGGCGGAGCAGCAGAGCGAGGACTACCAGCGTCGGCTCTCCACGGCCTTGCGGCGCGCCGCGACGGCCGTGGAGGAGCTGCGCGTCTTCATCCGGATGCAGTTGCGCGAACTGTCGAGCCAGCACATGCAGATGAGCTCATTGCGTGCCGTGCTCAGCGAGAGCGGGCACCGGCGGATGGCCGAGCACGCGGCCCCGCTCATCGCGGCGCTCCGGGACATCCTGGAGCGGGCGGTGCAGGCGGGTGACCTGCCGGGCGACGACCTCGAGGTGATGCTGCCCCTCGTGGTGGCCTCGATCTCGGGGCGGTCCACCGTCGATCTGCGGGGTCGCGCCTTGGACCGGGCGATCGAGGCGACGACGACGTTCGTGCTCCGCGGCCTCGGTGCCCAGCTCGACGCCGACGGCCGTCCGGTACGCCCACCGGATGCGACAGTCGCCACCGCCTGACCCGCCTCGGCCCGTACCGGCCGGCGCAGGCCTCGACGGTCGGGCGACGATGAACGGGCCGATTGATCTTCCGTTCGACCCGCCATCGGTCTAGGGTGCCTCCCGCCGGACACGCCGGCAGGAGCGGGGTACCGAATCATGCGCGCCAGAATCGTCCTGACCACCGCGGCGCTCGTCTCGACGGCCGTGCTGCCGGTCGCAGCCGGTCCCGCCGGCGCAGCCGACAGTGCCACGCAGCTGCCAGACCATGCCGTACACCAGGCGGCGCAGCAGGCCAAGCCGCACTTCGTCGTGTCGGTCAACGCGAGCACGGCGGAGCTCGTACTCGGCAGCAAGGTCACGATCAAGGGTGAGGTCGGGCCCGCGAAGCGCGCGGCAGGTGTACGCGCCACGCTGCAGCAGCGCGCCGTCGGCAAGAAGGGCTGGCGCTCGCAGGCGACCGTCAAGGTCAAGCCGAACGGCAAGTACCGCTTCACCGACAAGCCCACGACCATGCATGCCCGGCACTACCGCGTCGTCGTCCCCGCGGTCGGCAAGGTGGGGCAGGGTGTCAGCAAAAAGGTCCTGGTCACGGTGTATCGGTGGCTGAACCTCGCCGAAGTCGAGAACCGCGACTTCAACGGCATCGTGCCGGACGAGACGGCCAAGATCGATACCGTGCGGTACGAGCACTCTCTCGTCGGGAGCCGATGGGGAACCACCGGGTTCATCGACTACAACCTGACCCGCCGCTGCCTCACGCTCAAGACCCGCATCGGGCTCGGTGACGACTCGGACGTCTCGGCGACCGCCCTCATCACCGTGGAGGCAGATCGCGAGGTTCTCTACTCGAAGTCGTTCGGCCTGACCCAGTCGGCGACCACGAGCCTGCCGCTGCGTGGCGTGTTCCGGCTGAGGTTCCAGGCCGTCACCACCAACCCCGACTCGAGCGATCAAAGGTACCCGGACGGAGCCGAGGCCGTGATCGCGAGCCCGCAGGTGCTCTGCAGCTTCTGACCGCGGCAGCTGCGGACCGCGGGGAAGGGTGCACCTGGCCCGGCCGGTCGGGCGGCGGCACATCTCCGTGGAAACACCGAGGGGCGGAGGCCGGTGCCTTCGCTAGCATCCCGTGAACGATCTTGGGGGGTCGAACGGGAGCGGCATGACACGGACGGGGCGCAACGGCGCACTCTGCACGGCGATCGCCGGGATTCTCGCGATGGGCGCCTCGTTGCTGCCGGCCGTCGCAGCGGGCGCTGCCGACGCGGCGGAACCGGCTCGGGCCGCTACGGATTCCACGACGATCCGGTTCACCACGTTGCCGGACGGAACCACGCTCACCGACCAGTTCGCGGCGCAGGGGATCCGCTTCGGCCGAGCCGCGGACCTCGGCGCGCCGCGCGCGCTCGCCGACGCGACCGACTGCGGTCCGCCCCGGGTCGTTGTCGACTTCGAGGACGCCGCCTGGCACTACGCCCTCACCGAGGGGTGCCGCGGTTCGTCCTCCGGAACAGTTGCTGCTTTCGCGTCACCCCGGCGCTCGGTGAGCGTCGCGATCTCCTACCTCGAGATGCCGAACGGGCGGCTGATCGCGTACGACCGCAGCGGTGCGCGTCTCGCGCAGGCCATGGCGTTCCCTGGAGAGTCGGCCTCGATCGAGCGGGCCGCCGCGGACATCGCCTTCCTCGCGATCCAGTCCGAGAATCCTGCTTCGGCGCGGATCGCATTCGACTCCGTCGCGTTCGACCGGTACGTCCCACAGGTCGTCGCGGTGCTTCCCACACCGGCCCCTGTCAAGGCGCTCGGCGTCGCCGTGCTCGACGCGCGCGGTTCGAGCGGTGCCAGCAGCTACCGGTGGGACCTCAACGGTGACGGCCGCGCCGATGTCACCTGCGGAGCGGGGGAACCGGTCCTGACGGTGCGTTCGACGTCGGTGGGACGGCGCACCGTACAGCTGACGGTCGTGAGCGCGTCGGGGGCGACAGCGACGACGAGCAAGCCGCTCGTGGTGGCGGGCGGGGCGCTGCCCGCGAAGACCAAGAAGAAGGCGACCGAGACCGCGGTCTGCACCAGCAAACCGCCCAAGATCCCGAACGTCGACAACGTGTCCGGCCCCGTCTACGTCGGCTGCGCCAAGAAGGTCGTCTTCGGCATCGTCGAGGCGCAGGGCTGCCTCGAGCAGGTCACCCGGCGCGAGGATGTGCCGGCGGCCGAGCGCCGTGTCGTGGACGAATACTTCGCCACCCAGGGTCTGTCCGCAGTCGAGAAGGCCTTGTGCGTGAAGAACCATCCGAAGTGCCCGGAGTTCGTGGCGAAGGCCAAAGCGCTCGAGCTGTGGGTCTCGGACAAGCCCGTCAAGATCAACGGACTGGAGTTCCGCCCGGTCGCGCACGGCTCGATCGTCGTGTACCCCATGCTGCAGCGGGTGGTTTCGGCCGCCGCGGTGGTACGGATCGGGAAGTACCCGATCAAGGTCCCCAGTGCGTTGGACCTGAACCTGAAGTCACAGACCCTCTCGATCGGCACGCCCAAGGGCCGCGCCGACCTGTTCAGCTACGACGCCAGCAAGACGATCAAGTCGATCGGCGGGTTCGCGCTCACCGGCACCGCCACCGTGTCGATGAGACGCTTCGACGCGGACCGGTTCACCGAACTCGGCGTACGGATCGCGCTGCCCGCGGCCTTCAAGGTGTACGGCGGGTCACCGCCCTCGGGTGCCACCTCCTTCCGCGTCAGCAACGACCGCAGTCTCTCGTTCGACCGGCTGAGCATCACCGTGCCGAAGGCCGAGCTCGGCGCCGTCAGCCTGTCGAACCTCACCTTCACCTACAACGCCGCCGGGGATGCCAGCGCGGGCTGCCCGAAGAACTGGTGGAAGGCGACGGCGAACGTCTACCTGGGATCGGTGAGCGGCAAGAGCGGGTTCATCCTGAGCCCGCCCCCGAGCCAGAACGGGATCGCGTTCTGCGCCGGCAAGTTCCGCAGCGCCGGGGGGAAGCTGGTGTTCGGTGGTCCGATCCCGCGTCCGCAGCTGTTCCCCGGAGTGTTCCTGGACGAGGTGAACTTCGCGGTCGGGCTCGACCCGACCCTGGTGCGCGGCGGCGGGCGGCTCAGTGTCGCCGACCTCACCGACGTGTCCGGCACCCTGCTGATGGTGTTCCCCTCGCCGTCGGTGCCATACCGGCTCACCGCCGAGGACGCGGGCGGTGACCTGGCGCCGCTTCGCGGACGCACGCTCGTGTCCACCACGGTCGCCCTCGGTGGCAGCGCCGGCGTCAAGGCCCCCGTGATCGGCCGGGTCCCACTCGGCAACGCGTACTTCATGTACTCGTACCCCGACTACGCAGCGTTCGGCGGCAAAGCACGGGTCGTCGTACCCGGCCTGGCGCTGGAAGGTGGCATCGACGGGGAACTGGCGGCGAGCAAACGCCTTTTCACCACCCACGGATACGCCAAGGCGTGCATCGCAGGCCTCGCCTGCGGGCTCGGTGTCGACGCATGGGTGACCAGCACCGGCGCCGTCGTCTGCGGCACCATCGGCACTCCGTTCGGCACCGTCCATCCCGGCGCCGGGTACCGGTGGGGCGACACCTGGCCCACCATCTGGCTCGTCGACGGGTGCAAGCCCAGCCGGTACTGGGTGAACGTCCGCGCGGGTTCCAACCTGCTGCGTAACGCGGCGGGCGCTCCGACCGTGAGCTTCACCGTCGCCAAGGGCGAAAGGGCGAAGAACGTACGGATCGACGGGGTCGGCGGTGCGCCGCACATCGAGGTGCGCGGCCCGCGCGGCGAGGTCGTGCGTACGAGCGGCGAGACCCTCACGAGCGGGTCGAGCATCCGGATCCTGCGCCAGCCCGAGGGCAAGGTGACCTGGGTGGGCGTGGAGAACGGGCCCGCCGGCCGCTACACGGTCACGACACTGCCCGGGTCACCGCAGCTCGGCGGCCTCGCGTCCACGCGCGACAACGCAGACCGGGTGACGGCCACGGTGCGGCGCAAGGGCGCGAAGCAGGCGCTGCGGTACCGCGGCGGTGGTGCAGCGGGCGAGCGGACTGTCCTGTTCGAGCGCGGAGCCGGCATCTACCGGCAGCTCGGCGTCGCCTCCAAGGCGCGCGGCACCATCCGGTTCCGGCCCGCCGCCGGTCCGGCGGGCAAGCGGGACATCCTCGCGCAGACCGTGATCGACGGAGTGCAGACGCCGCCGCGGGTCATCGGCACGTTCACCGCTCCAGCCCCGCAGCGCACCGGTCGGCCCGGCAAGGCGACAGCACGCCACAAGGGCAAAGTCGTGACCGCCTCCTGGAAGAAGGCGCCAGGTGCCGTCGGGTACGACGTGGTGCTGCGCACCAAGAGCGGCCTGCAGCGCCTCGCGCAGGTCCGCGGCACCAAGGTGACGATCCGCAAGGTGCCGCGCAGCCAGGGCGGCATTGTGATGGTGCGCGCCCGTGGAGTGTTCGGTGACCGCGGCGCTGTACGCAAGGCCAAGTTCAAGGCATTGGCACCTGAACCGACGCGGCTGAGGCCGTTCTCCCAGCTGGGCAAAGGCAAACGTCGCTAGATGCTCGTCCACCGTGGTCTGATCCGAAACGGCGGCGGCAAACCCACGTCGGTCGGGCGCGACACAACCGTAAGTCGGTCGAGCGCAGTCGAGACGTTCGTGTGACCGTGGTCTCGGCTCTGCTCGACCACCGAGGGGTCGGTCGATCTTTCAACGCCCCGACCGGCGCTCGACCGGGCCCGAGGTTGTCGACTGCCGCGAGCAGCGAAGGGGTCGGCCGGTCTTTCGGGTGACGCGAGTAGCCGACCTAGTCCACCGCGAAACCGTTGTCCGTCATGCCCGCCTTGGCGACCTCCATGTCGTCGGTGTAATGGCCGCCGCTGACCCCGATACCGCCGATCAGCTGCCCGTCCTCGAAGAGTGGGAAGCCACCACCGAACACCACCAGGCGCGGGGTGTGGACGATGCCCGTGTGCAGCGGCGCGTCGTCCTTGATGAAGTCGTACCAGCCGTCGGTCGCCAGGCCAAAGGACGCCGCCGTGTAGGCCTTGTCCTGCGAGATGCCTACCGAGAGCAGCGGCGCCCCGTCCATGCGCAGGAACGCCTTCAGGATGCCGGCGTGGTCGACGACGGCGATGCACATCGGCTTGCCGATCTCGCTCGCCTTCCGCGCGGCACTTGCGATCAACCGCTGAGCGCTCTCGCCGGAGACGGACGCGAGGGACACACTGTTCGTACCGGACGCCATTTGCAGCTCCCCTTCACCGAATGCGGCACGTCACCACCGCGATGGTGCGGTAGCGTCGAAGTGATCTCTCGACGATAGGGGATGCGATGAAGTTCGGTGTCTTCATCGGCCCGATCTTTCCCGGTGCGATGAGCGGTCCCGACACGTTCGACCTGGCGGTCCGCTTGGCGCGTACGGCACAGCAGAGCGGGTTCGATGGGGTGTTCGCCGCTCACCACTACGTGCTCGGCCCGTCCCACCAGATGCTGCATCCGCTGCTGCTGCTCGCGCGGCTCTCGGCGGAGGTGCCCGGCGCGTACCTCGGCACCTCGGTCTACCTGCTTCCCTTCACCCACCCGGTCGAGGCCGCCGAGTCGGCCGCATTGCTCGACGTGATGACCGGTGGACGACTGATCCTCGGTGTCGGGAAGGGATACCGCGCTGCGGAGTTCGAGAGCTTCGGTATCCCGCGCGCTGAACGGGGCCGGCGCCTGGCGGAGGCGGTCCACGCCGTACGGGCGCTCTGGGAGGGCGAGCCGGCGCGATTCACGGGTGACTACTACACGTTCCGGGACGTGACGATCCGCCCCAAGCCGGTACAGGTCCCCGGCCCGCCGATCTGGGTCGGCTCCGACACCGTCGACGGCGTTGCCGGGGTGCCTGACTACGGCGATGCATGGATCGCGAGTGGGCGTCACACCCGGACCTTCATCCGCGCCGCGCTGCCCGGCTACCGAGCCAGGCTGGAGGAGCTCGGGCGGCCGTACGGCGGCGTGCCGATGTTCCGCGAGATGCACGTCGCGGCGGACGCCCGCCGCGCCGAGGAGGGGATGCGCAGCGCGCTCGAGGCGCTCTATCAGTCGTACGCCCGCTGGGGGCAGCCCGGCGAGCGCTACGACCAGGACTTCGCCGAGCTGAAGCGGGAGCGCATCCTCGTCGGCTCACCGGAGCAGGTCGCGGAGGGCGTTGCGGCGTACCGGGACGAATTCGCGGTGCCGTTCATGTGGTTCCGGCTCTACTTCCCGGGCATGGACCCGGAGCTGGCGCTCGACACCATCCGGCTCTTCGGTGCCGAGGTGATCCCTCGCCTGCGCGGCTGATCCGACCCGAGCCCAGTACTTCGGGTGCTCGGCTGCTACCAACCGCGCGCCTTCCACTGCGCGAGTGCAGGGCGTTCGGCGCCGAGCGTGGTGTCGTTGCCGTGGCCCGGGTAGACCCAGGTCTCGTCGGGCAGCCGGTCGAAAAGCTTGTGCACGACGCCGTCGTACAGCGAGTCGAAGTCCTCCGGGCGGGTCGTGCGACCGACGCCCCCCGGGAACAGGCAGTCCCCGGTGAACAGATGGGGACGACCGTCGGGGTCGTCGTACAGCAGGGCGACCGAGCCCGGGGTATGTCCGACGAGGTGGATCGCCCGCAGCCGGACCTCGCCCACGGGCACCTCGTCACCCTCCTGCAACTCGACGTCGGTACGTGCCGGGATGTCGTCGGCGTCGTCGCGGTGGGCGTACGTGCGTGCGCCGGTCGCCTGCACCACGTCGCCGAGCGCCTGCCAATGGTCGGGGTGCGCGTGCGTGGTGACGACCTCCGACAGCCCACCGTCGCCGATCAGCGCGAGGAGCCGCTCCGGTTCGGCGGCCGCGTCGATCAGCACCTGCTCGCCCGAGGCGGTGCAGCGCAACAGATACGCGTTGTTGTTCAAGGGGCCGACCGCGAGCTTGCTGATGACGAGTCCAGGCAGGTCGCGTACGTCCGCGGGGCCGCCGACAGTGACGTCTCCGGTGTAGGTCATGCCGGCCATTGTGCTCGACGGCACCCGTCCGGGAAGCAGCGCACGCGGGAGGGGCCGTTCGACCCCTTGTCGCACCACCGGGGTCGCCCCTACCTTGCACGCACATCGTCGCGGACGCGCCGCGCGGAGGCAGGGGAGACGGATGAGAATCGCACGGAACGGCACGGCCCGGAGGATCGGACTCGGTTCGGCCGCAGTGGTCAGTGGCATCGCGCTCGTGGCAGGAGGCCTCGGCGCCGCCAACGCAGCACCTGGCCCGTCCACTCCTGCCATCAGTCCGGGGTCCGGCCCGGTCGGTACGACCATCAAGGTGACCGGTACCTGCGGCGAAAGTCCGGGTGGGGGCTGGACGAACGTGAAGATCTCGCTCTACTTCCCGGACGCATTCGTCAGCGCGCACGGCCCTTCAACTTTCGCCGACAGCAGTACGGCAGCAGCGGCCGACGACTCGTACTCCGGTTCGATCAAGGTGCCCGCCACGGCGACGTACGTGAAGGCGGGCAGCAGTCCTACGAACCCGGGTCCGGAGGTCACGAAGCCGGTTGGGGGAAAGATCTACGTCCAGGTCCAGTGCTGGCTCGGACTCGGTGCCGTAACAACCGAAGCAACACCGTTCACTGTCGGTGCGAGCAAGGCGATCTCCGTCAAGGCGAAGCCGGCGATCTCCGGTACGCCCAAGGTGGGCAAGAAGCTGAAGGCGTCCAAGGGCACCTGGAGCCCGAAGCCGACCTCGTACGCGTACCAGTGGCTGCGCGGCAGCAAGACGATCGCCGGCAAGAAGGGCACCAAGCGCGCGTACAAGGTCGTCACCGCGGACAAGGGCAAGAAGCTCCGGGTCAAGGTGACCGCGAAGCGCAGCGGCTACGCACCCGCGACCGTCACCTCCAAGGCGGTGAAGATCAAGAAGTAGCGGGCTCGCGTTGATCAAGGAGAAGGTGACGTTTTCGATCACAGAAACAAGATCAAAGACGTCACCTTCTCCTTGATCAACTACGGGGGTGGTCAGAGCGGCGGGGCGGGCGGTACGAGCGAGCCGTCCGACGTACGCAGCAGCCCGGGTGGGACCGTGCGGCCCATCAGCCACGCGGCCAGCCAGCACGCCGGCCCGCTGAGTGTCGGCAGGTCCTCCCGGGGCGGCATGGCCAGGACCCACACCGGGCCCTCGTCGGCCTCGAGCGTGCCGATCCCGGCGAGTCCGTCCGCGCCGCCGCGCATCCGTGACCGGGATCCGGCGAGCCGCTCGGCGTACTCGCGCGGCCAGTCGCCCGGCGTGTAGCCAAGGTCGAGGTCGGTGTGGTGCACCTCGACCTCGTTGCGCCGGTGCAACGGCAGCTTGTCGGCAGGGGTGGAACGCGACTCGGGGTTGACCACGCCGAGCACGACCTCGCGCGAGACCCGGTCGCGCTCGGTGAGCGAGCGCAGCCCGTCCTGCAAGCGTGCCGCGCTGTCGCGGACGTCCGCGACGAGAACGGCCGCGGGGCGCCCCGCTCCCGCGTCGATGTCCGCATCGCGTTCCTGCACCGACGGGTACATGGGCGTCGGCTCGCCGGTGCGTACCCAGGCGACGAGATTGAGCATCGCATCGGCGTTGCGCGCGATGTGGGTGAGCACATGCCCCCGGGTCCACCCGGGCAGCAGGCTGTCGGCCCGGGCCTGCTCGTCGGTCAGCCCGTCCAGCCCCGCCAGCAGCACGTTGGTACTGGCGGCGAGCCGGTCGAGGTCGTCCTGATAGCTCGACTGCGGTCGTACGGAGGTCGCCACGGCTCGACCGTACGCGCCGACGCACCCGTGCGCGATCCATCGCGCCGGGCGACGGTGGGGGAATAGCGGTGTCGGCGGCTCCGGTTAGCCTGGGGCGCGGCCGTACGCGCGCCCGGCTGGACCCGGGTGGGTGACGGCGACCGTCCCGATCCGACCCCCGAAGGACCACCTGTGGCCGACCGTCTCGTCGTGCGTGGCGCCCGCGAGCACAACCTCAAGGACATCTCGCTCGAGCTGCCGCGCGACGCGCTGATCGTGTTCACGGGCCTGTCCGGGTCCGGCAAGTCGAGCCTGGCGTTCGACACGATCTTCGCCGAGGGCCAGCGCCGTTACGTGGAGTCGTTGTCGGCGTACGCCCGCCAGTTCCTCGGGCAGATGGACAAGCCCGACGTCGACTTCATCGAGGGCCTCTCGCCCGCCGTCTCCATCGACCAGAAGTCGACGAACCGCAACCCGCGGTCCACGGTCGGCACGATCACCGAGGTCTACGACTACCTGCGGCTGCTCTACGCGCGCGCCGGGCGCCCGCACTGCCCCGAGTGCGGCCGGCCGATCAGCCGGCAGACCCCGCAGCAGATCGTCGACCGGGTGCTCGAACTCGACGAGGGCACCCGCTTCCAGGTCCTCGCACCGGTCGTGCGCGAGCGCAAGGGGGAGTACTCCGAGCTGTTCCGCCAACTGCAGACCCAGGGGTTCTCCCGCGCGCGGATCGACGGGGTGGTGCATCAGCTGTCCGAGCCGCCGCGGCTGAAGAAGCAGGAGAAGCACTCGATCGAGGTCGTCGTCGACCGGCTCACCGTGAAGCGCTCCGCCCGACGCCGGCTGACCGACTCCGTCGAGACCGCCCTGCGCCTCGGCGGGGGCCTTGTCACCCTCGACTTCGTCGACCTGCCCGAGGACGACCCCGGCCGCGAGCGGATGTTCTCCGAGCACCTCGCCTGCCTCTACGACGACCTGTCCTTCGAGGAGCTCGAGCCGCGCTCGTTCTCGTTCAACAGCCCGTTCGGTGCGTGCCCGGAGTGCACCGGTCTCGGGACCCGCATGGAGGTCGACCCCGAGCTGGTCGTGCCCGACGGTGGTCTGTCGCTGCGCGAGGGCGCCATCTCCCCCTGGGCGGGCGGGCAGAGCAGCGAGTACTTCCTGCGGTTGCTGGAGGCGCTCGGCGAGGACCTCGGGTTCGACGTCGACACCCCGTGGGACGGGCTGCCGGCCCGGGCCCGCAAGGCGATCCTGCGCGGCCACGAGCACCAGGTGCACGTCCGCTACCGGAACCGGTACGGCCGGCAACGCTCGTACCACACCGGGTTCGAGGGTGCGGTCCCGTTCGTGCTGCGCCGCTACGCGGAGGCCGACACCGACTCCGGGCGCGAACGGTACGAGGGCTACATGCGGGAGGTGCCCTGCCCCGCGTGCGCGGGCGCCCGGCTCAAGCCGGTCAGCCTCGCCGTCACGCTGGGCGGGCGCTCCATCGCCGACGTCGCGTCGCTGCCGATCGGGGAGTGTGCGCGGTTCCTGCACGACCTCGATCTCTCCGACCGGGAGCGCCAGATCGCCGAGCGGGTGCTCAAGGAGGTGGGGGAGCGGCTGCGCTTCCTCATCGACGTCGGCCTGCACTACCTGTCCCTCGACCGGCCGGCCGCGACCCTCGCGGGCGGTGAGGCGCAGCGGATCCGGCTCGCCACCCAGATCGGGTCGGGGCTGGTCGGCGTGCTCTACGTGCTGGACGAGCCCAGCATCGGGCTGCACCAGCGCGACAACCACCGGCTGATCGAGACGCTGGTACGGCTGCGCGACCTCGGCAACACGCTGATCGTCGTCGAGCACGACGAGGACACCATCCGTACCGCCGACTGGGTCGTCGACATCGGACCGGGCGCCGGCGAACACGGGGGGCAGGTCGTGGTGTCCGGCACCGTCGAGGACCTCGTCACCCACCCCGACTCCATCACCGGGGACTACCTGGCGCGGCGCCGGGAGATCGCCGTGCCGACGGTGCGCCGGCCCCGCACACCGGGCCGCGAGCTCGTCGTCGAGGGCGCCCGCGAGCACAACCTCAAGGACGTGTCGGTGGCGTTCCCGCTCGGCTGCTTCGTCGCCGTCACCGGCGTGAGCGGCAGCGGGAAGTCGACGCTGGTCAACGACATCCTCTACACCTCGCTGGCGCGCGAGCTCAACGGCGCGCGCCGGGTCCCGGGCCGCCACAAGCGGGTACGCGGCACCGCCGACCTGGACAAGGTGGTCCACGTCGACCAGAGCCCGATCGGGCGCACCCCGCGGTCCAACCCGGCGACGTACACCGGCGTGTTCGACCACATCCGGCGACTGTTCGCCCAGACCCCCGAGGCGAAGGTCCGCGGCTACCTGCCGGGCCGGTTCTCGTTCAACGTCAAGGGCGGGCGCTGCGAGGCGTGCTCCGGCGACGGCACCATCAAGATCGAGATGAACTTCCTGCCCGACGTCTACGTGCCCTGCGAGGTGTGCCACGGCGCGCGCTACAACCGGGAGACGCTGGAGGTCCACTACAAGGGCAAGACGATCTCGGAGGTCCTCAACCTGCCGATCGAGGCGGCGCTGGAGTTCTTCGAGGCGGTGCCTGCCATCTCCCGGCACCTGCGCACGCTCGTGGACGTCGGCCTCGGCTACGTACGCCTGGGGCAGCCGGCGCCGACGCTGTCCGGCGGCGAGGCGCAGCGGGTGAAGCTCGCGAGCGAGCTGCAGCGCCGCTCGACGGGCCGGACCGCGTACGTCCTCGACGAGCCCACGACCGGGCTGCACTTCGAGGACATCCGCAAGCTGCTCGGCGTCCTGCACTCGCTTGTCGACAAGGGCAACAGCGTCATCGTCATCGAGCACAACCTCGACGTGATCAAGACCGCCGACTGGATCGTCGACCTCGGTCCGGAGGGCGGCAGCGGCGGCGGCACCGTCGTCGCGCAGGGCACGCCCGAGCAGGTCGCGGCGGACCCGAGCAGTCACACCGGGACGTTCCTCGCCCCGATGCTCGGGGAACCCGCCCCGCGCCGTCGTTCGTCCCGTACCGGGCGCACCGCGAAGGCGGCGCCCACCCGCAAGACGACGAGATCACGCACGCGATCGGGAGCAGCCTGAGTGTCGGTACCAAGGGTGGGTCGGGACGGACCGCAGTCGCTCACGCGGCGGCGCGTGCTCGGATCGGCCGGGATCTGCGGGGCCGCCGCGGTGGGCACAGCCGGTTGCGGCTTCATCGGGGCCGGCAAGCAGCAGGAGCCCGTGACCGAGGGACCGCTGACCCTCGGTCCGGCCGCCGACGTGCCGGTCGGCGGCGGCCGGGTCTACCGCACCGAACGGGTCGTGGTGACCCAGCCGGCCGCCGGGACGTACGAGGGGTTCTCCGCGGTGTGCACCCACGCCGGCTGCCTGGTCGACGCGGTGGCCGACGGGCTGATCCACTGCGCGTGCCACGGCAGCGACTTCTCCGTCTCCGACGGCGCGGTCGTGCACGGGCCGGCCTCGACGCCCCTGCCGCGCGTAAAGGTGACGGTGCAGGGCGGCGACCTGATCGCCGGCTGACCGGCGCCGTCCCGACGTGCGGGCGGTTGCGTAGGTTGACGCCCGTGACCGCCCTCGACGTGACCCGGACGCGCCACGTGTGGCAGGCGACGCTGCGCGGTCCGGACCCCCACGCCGTCGACGAGCCGCTCCTCGCCGCGCTCACCGACCTGCTGGACGCGGCCGCCGCCGACGAGACCGTCCGCGTCGTCGTGCTCACCGGCAGCGGCGAGACCTTCTGTGTCGGACTGGACCTGGACCTGCTGGCGCGCGGTTTCGCCGACCACGCGTACCTGCTGGAGGTGCTGCGGCGCTTCCACGGCCTGCTCGCACGGATGGAGCAGCTGCCGGTCGTGTTCGTCGCCGCCGTCAACGGCACCACCCGCGCCGGCGGGCTCGAGCTGCTCCTCGCGTGCGACCTGGTGGTCGTCGCGGAGCAGGCCCGCATCGCCGACCACCACCTGCACTCCGGGATCCTGCCCGGCGGCGGGTCCTCGGCCCGGCTTCCCCGCCGGATCGGTGTGCAGCGGGCCCGGGAGCTGCTGCTCACCGCGCGCTGGCTGAGCGGCGCGGAGGCGGTGGCGTACGGGCTGGCGCTGCGCAGCGCCCCCCGCGACGCCCTGACCCGCGCCGTCGAGGAGACGGTCGCGCTCGTCGCGGACAAGCCCCGCCACGCCCTCGGCGCGCTCAAACGGCTGCTGGTCGAAGGTTCGGGCCGCAGCGTCGCGGACGCGTGCGACCTCGAGCTGCGGCACTTCGCCCGGTTCCTCGCCGCGCAGCCGCTGGCGGGCGAAGGGTTCCGGGCGTACGTGGAGGGGCGGGAACCGGCATGGCGCGCGGAGTGACGACCCCGTGGCACGAGCTCGCCCCGGATACGGTCGTGCGGTGCGGACCGGTCGAGATCACCGAGGAACTGCTGCAGACCCTGGTGGAGCGCGGCGGCTTCGTCCACCCGCTGTTCACCGACCCGGACTACGTACGCGACCACAGCCCGCTGCCCGAGCGGCCGTTGCCCGGCACCGCCCTGCTGCACCTGATGGGCGGGCTCGCCGAGCAGTCCGGCGTGCTCGACGGCACCGTGCTGGCGCTGCTCGGCTTCGGGCAGGTGGCGTTCGAGGCGCCCGCGCTCGTCGGTGACCGCGTCCGCCTCGACCTCGGGATCGGGACGCTCGCCCCGACCAGCAAGGCCGGCCGTGAGGTGCTCACGCTGCGCTGGCAGGCGGTGCGGGACGGCGACGACACCGTGCTCGCGCGGGCGGAGGCGCGGATGCTCGTGCGCCGCCCCAGCGGTTGAACGGGGCCGGCCCAGCGCATGCCTAGGGTGGTCGAGTGGCCGACCCTGCGAGCTATCGCCCGGAGCCTGGGACCGTCCCCGACCAGCCGGGCGTCTACCGGTTCCGGGACGCGCACGGCCGGGTGATCTACGTCGGCAAGGCCAAGAGCCTGCGCAGCCGGCTCGGGTCGTACTTCCAGGACCTCGCCGCGCTGCACGCCCGTACCCAGACGATGGTCACCTCCGCCGCGTCCGTCGACTGGGTGACCGTGGACAACGAGGTCGAGGCGCTGCAGCTGGAGTACTCCTGGATCAAGGAGTACGACCCGCGGTTCAACGTGAAGTACCGCGACGACAAGAGCTACCCGTACCTGGCCGTCACGCTGGGCGAGGAGTTCCCGCGCGTGACGGTGATGCGCGGCGCGAAGCGGCCGGGCGTGCGCTACTTCGGGCCGTACTCCCACGCCTGGGCGATCCGCGAGACCGTCGACCAGCTGATGCGGGTGTTCCCGATGCGCAGCTGCAGCGCCGGGGTGTTCCGCCGCCATGCGCAGATCGGCCGGCCCTGCCTGCTCGGCTACATCGGCAAGTGCTCGGCGCCCTGCGTGGGCCGGGTCTCCGCGGAGGAGCACCGGGAGATCGCGCTGGACTTCTGCGCCTTCATGAGCGGGCAGACCGCGGGGTTCCTCAAGCGCACCGAGCGGGCGATGCGCGAGGCGGCTGCGGAGCTCGACTTCGAGCAGGCCGCGCGGTTGCGTGACGACCTGCGGGCCCTGGAACGGGCGCTGGAGAAGAACGCGGTGGTGCTCGGCGACGGGACCGACGCGGACGTGTGGGCGGTGGCCGACGATCCGCTCGAGTCGGCGGTGCAGGTCTTCCACGTACGCGGCGGGCGCATCCGCGGTCAGCGTGGCTACGTCGTCGACAAGGTCGAGGACCTCGATCCCGGCGAGTTCGTCAGCCGGCTGCTCGTACGCCAGTACGGTGACGAGCGCGCCGAGGGCATCCCGCGCGAGGTGCTGGTGCCCACCCTGCCGGCCGACGCCGACACGCTCGGCGAATGGCTGTCGGGACTGCGCGGTTCGCAGGTACGGGTCCGGGTGCCCCGACGCGGGGACAAGCGTGACCTGATGGCGACCGTCGCGCGCAACGCCGCCCAGTCGCTCGCGCTGCACAAGACCCGCCGGGCCGGGGACCTCTCGGCACGCAGCCGGGCGCTGGAGGAGCTCGCCCAGTCGCTCGACCTGCCCGAGGCGCCGCTGCGGATCGAGTGCATCGACGTCTCGCACCTGCAGGGCACCGACGTCGTGGCGTCCCTCGTCGTGTTCGAGGACGGGTTGCCGCGCAAGAGCGAGTACCGCCGGTTCGCGCTGCGCGGCACCGCGAACGACGACGTCGCCTCCATCCACCAGGTCGTCACCCGGCGCTTCCGGCGCTACCTGGACGAGCGCGGCGACCCGGACGACCCGACGCCGGGCATCGACCCGACGACCGGGCGCCCCCGCAAGTTCGCCTACCCGCCGCAGCTGCTCGTCGTGGACGGCGGACGTCCCCAGGTGGAGGCCGCCGCCGCCGCGATGAGCGAGCTCGGCGTCGTCGACATCGCGGTCGCCGGGCTCGCCAAGCGCCTCGAGGAGGTGTGGCTGCCCGGCGAGCCGGACCCGGTCGTGCTGCCACGGACCAGCGAGGCGCTCTACCTGCTGCAGCGGCTGCGCGACGAGGCGCACCGGTTCGCGATCGCCTACCAGCGCACCAAGCGCTCGCACCGGCTCGTCGACAGCCTGCTCGACGACGTGCCCGGCCTCGGGCAGGCGCGCAAGAAGGCGCTGCTGCGCCGGTTCGGCTCGCTCACCCGGCTGCGCGCGGCCACCGTCGCAGAGCTCGCCGAGGTACCCGGCATGGGACCGGTCACCGCGCAGGCCGTCGCGGACGCGTTACGGACGGACGATGCGGAACCGGCTGTGAACACCGCGACCGGTGAGATCATCGACCGCACCGACGCCGGCAGCAGTCGCGTACCGGAGGAAGGGACACCCGCATGACGACCTCGCTCGACGACGTGGAGGTCGTCCTCGTCTCGGGCATGTCCGGCGCGGGGCGCTCGACCGCGGCACGTGCCCTGGAGGACATCGGCTGGTTCGTCGTCGACAACCTGCCGCCCCGGCTGCTTCCCGCGATCGTCGAGCATGTGGCCGAGCGCAGCGACATCCGCCGCGTCGCGGTCGTCGCGGACGTACGCGGCGGGGAGCTCTTCGCGCCGCTCGCCGACGCGCTCGACGAGCTGATGGCCCGCGGCGCGGATGTGCGGCTGCTGTTCCTGGAGGCCGGCGACAACGAGCTCGTGCGCCGGTTCGAGAGCAACCGCCGCCCGCACCCGCTGCAGGGGCAGGGACGCGTCGTCGACGGTCTCGCCAGGGAGCGGGCGATGCTCGGCGACCTGCGTGCCCGCGCCGACCTGGTGATCGACACGTCGGCGCTGAACGTGCACGACCTGCGCCGGCAGGTCGACGCCGCGTTCGACGACGACGAGCGGGTCCGGCTGCGCGCCACGGTGATGTCCTTCGGCTTCAAATACGGCATCCCGATCGACGCCGACTTCGTCGCCGACGTGCGCTTCCTGCCCAACCCGCACTGGGTCCCCGAGCTGCGCGCTCTCACCGGCCTCGACGCGCCGGTCAGCGACTACGTGACAGCCATCCCCGCGGCGCGCGAGTTCCTCGAGCGCTTCACCGGGCTGCTCGACATGGCGGCCGACGGGTACCTGACCGAGGGCAAGCGCTACGTCACCATCGCGATCGGCTGCACCGGCGGCAAGCACCGCAGCGTCGCGATCAGCGAGAACCTCGCGGTACGGCTGGTCAAGCACGGCGTCGAGACGCTCGTGGTGCACCGCGACCTCGGTCGCGAATGACCGGCGTCGCACGCGGACTGCGCGGCTCGGCGCCGGTCGCCGGGACCGGGCCGCGGGTCGTCGCGCTCGGCGGCGGCCACGGGCTTTCGGCGAGCCTGCAGGCGCTGCGCCGGGTCACCGACGACCTGACCGCCGTCGTCGGCGTCTCCGACGACGGCGGCTCCAGCGGCCGGCTGCGGCGCGAGTTCGGCGTCCCCCCGCCGGGGGACCTGCGGATGGCGCTCGCGGCGCTGTGCGGCGACGACGCGTGGGGCCGCACCTGGAGCCGGGTCGTGCAGCACCGCTTCCGCGGCACCGGTGACCTTGCCGGCCACGCCGTCGGCAACCTGTTGATCACCGCGCTGTGGGAGGAGACCGGCGACGTCGTCGCCGGGCTGGACTGGGTCGCCGCGCTGCTCGGCGCGCACGGGCGGGTGCTGCCGGTGGCGACGGCGGCATTGGAGGTCGTGGCGCAGGTGCGCGGGGCCGATCCCGCCCACCCTGACCAGGTCAGCGAGGTGCACGGCCAGGTCTCGGTCGCGACGTCCGCCGGGCAGGTGGTGGGCCTGCGGCTGCAGCCGGGCGACGTCGCCGCGTGCCGCCCCGCGCTCGATGCGATCCTCGGCGCGGACGTCGTCGTGCTCGGCCCCGGGTCCTGGTACACCAGCGTGCTCGCGCCGCTACTGGTGCCGGGCATGTCCAAGGCGCTGGCCGGGTCGCCGGCGCGCATGGTGGTGATCCTCAACGTCGGCCGCCAGGACCGGGAGACGACCGGCCTGCAGCCGTACGAGCACCTGCGGCTGCTGCAGGACTACGTGCCGGAGCTGCGCGTCGACGTGGTCCTGGGGGACCGGCGCGATCTCGCCGACCCGGCAGACCAGGTGCCGCTGCAGCGGTGGTGCGCGGACAACGAGGCATCACTGGTACTGGAGTCGGTCGCCAACCGGGACGGTGGTCCGACGCACGACGTCGACCTGCTCGCCTCGGCGCTCGGCCAGCTGCTCGCGCGGCAGCCGTGAGCCGGGCCGGCTGCGCAACGCGACGGTCGACCGGCGCGAACAACCCGTGGTGGTCGAACGGTTTGACGGCGGTGGCAGGATGCCCGTCATGGCGATGACGGCGGAGGTGAAGGACGAGCTGTCGCGACTGACCGTCACCAAACCGTGCTGCCGCAAGGCCGAGGTCTCGGCGGTGCTGCGCCTCGCCGGCGGGCTGCACCTGGTGGCCGGCAGGATCGTGGTGGAGGCGGAGCTCGACACCGGGGCGGCGGCGCGGCGCCTGCGGCGCGACATCGCGGAGGTCTTCGGGCACACCAGCGAACTGGCCGTGCTGCAGGGCGGAGGGCTGCGCAAGGGGAACCGGTACGTCGTCCGGGTGCACACGGAGGGCGAGCAGCTCGCCCGCCAGGCCGGCCTCGTCGACGGCGGCGGGCGTCCGATCCGCGGGTTGCCGCCCGCGCTCGTCGGCGGCCGGCTGTGCGACTGCGAGTCGACCTGGCGTGGCGCGTTCCTGGCGCACGGCTCGCTCACCGAGCCCGGGCGCTCCAGCGCGCTGGAGATCACCTGCCCCGGCCCCGAGGTCGCCCTCGCGCTCTGCGGCGCCGCCCGGCGCCTCGACATCGGCGCCAAGCCGCGGGAGGTCCGCAGCGTCGACCGGGTCGTCATCCGTGACGGCGATGCGATCGCGGCGATGCTGACCCGGCTCGGCGCCCACGAGTCGGTGCTCGCCTGGGAGGAGCGCCGGATGCGGCGCGAGGTCCGGGCGACGGCCAACCGGCTCGCGAACTTCGACGACGCGAACCTGCGACGCTCGGCGCGGGCCGCGGTCGCGGCCGGTGCGCGGGTGCAGCGCGCGATGGAGATCCTCGGTGAGGACACCCCCGAGCACCTGGCCGACGCGGGCCGGCTGCGGATCGCCCATCAGCAGGCCAGCCTCGAGGAGCTCGGTGCGCTCGCCGACCCGCCGATGACCAAGGACGCGATAGCGGGCCGGATCCGCCGGCTGCTCGCGATGGCCGACAAGCGTGCCGCCGAGCGCGGGATCCCGGACACCGAGTCCTCCCTGCCGCCCGAGGTCCTCGACGCGTGAGCTCTCCGGGCGCAGGGTCCGTCAGCCGACCGCGCCCGGTCTGCGGTCGCTGCAGTGGTCGCCCCAGTGGTCGCCTTCGTGGTTCGGCGGTTCGGTAGGCTGGGACGGCGTACCCCTTCGAAGACACCTCGTTCGAGACGCCCCTTCAAGACGACACACCCTGAGGACTGACTGACGTGACAGTACGGGTAGGGATCAACGGATTCGGCCGGATCGGCCGCAACTTCTACCGCGCGCTGCAGGTCGCGGGCGCCGACATCGAGGTCGTCGCGGTGAACGACCTCACCAGCACCAAGACCCTGGCGCACCTGCTGAAGTACGACAGCGTCCTCGGCCGCAACCCGGAGAGCGTGTCGAGCACCGAGGACTCGATGACGGTGGGAGCGAACACCTTCCGGGTCCTCGCCGAGCGCGACCCGGCGGCGCTGCCCTGGGGCGACCTCGGCGCCGACATCGTCGTCGAGTCGACCGGGTTTTTCACCGACGCCGAGAAGGCCGCCGGGCACCTGAAGGCCGGCGCCAAGAAGGTCATCATCTCCGCGCCCGCCAAGGGCGAGGACGTCACGGTGGTCATGGGCGTGAACCAGGACACGTACGACCCGGTCGCGCACTCGATCATCTCGAACGCGTCCTGCACGACGAACTGCCTCGCCCCGATGGCCAAGGTCCTCAACGACGAGTTCGGCATCGTCAAGGGCCTGATGACGACCATCCACGCGTACACCAACGACCAGGTGATCCTGGACTACCCGCACAAGGACCTGCGCCGGGCGCGCGCCGCGGCGACCAACATCATCCCGACCTCGACCGGCGCGGCGAAGGCGATCGGCCTGGCGCTGCCCGAGCTCAAGGGCAAGCTCGACGGCTTCGCGATGCGTGTACCGGTGCCGACCGGGTCCGCCACCGACCTGACCGCGCACCTCGCCCGCGAGGTCACCAAGGACGAGGTCAACGGCGCGCTCAAGGCTGCTGCCGACGGTCCGTTGGCCGGGATCCTCGAGTACACCGAGGACCCGATCGTCTCCAGCGACATCGTGACCAACCCGGCGTCGTGCATCTTCGACGCGTCGATGACCGCGGTGATCGGGGACCAGGTGAAGGTCCTCGGCTGGTACGACAACGAGTGGGGCTACTCCAACCGCCTGATCGACCTGGTCTCGTTCGTCGGCGCCTCGCTGTAGGCGCCCGCGTTGCAGACGATCGACGACCTGGACGTCGCCGGTCGCCGGGTCCTGGTGCGGGTGGACTTCAACGTCCCGCTCGAGCAGGCCGGTGACGGTACGCGCCGGATCACCGACGACGGCCGGATCCGGGCAGCGCTGCCGACCCTGCAGGCGCTGCTCGTGCGCGGCGCGCGGCTCGTGCTGGTCGCCCACCTCGGGCGGCCCAAGGGCGTCTTCGTCAGCGAGCTCTCGCTCGCTCCGGTCGCCGCCCGCCTCGGCGAGCTGCTCGACGCGCCGGTGCGCCTGGCCTCCGACGTGACCGGGGTGACCGCGCGCGAGTCCGCCGAGCGCCTCGGGGACGGCGAGCTGCTGCTGCTCGAGAACGTCCGCTTCGACGCGCGTGAGACGAGCAAGGACCCGGCCGAGCGCGGAGCTCTCGCTGCGGAACTCGCAGCGCTCGCCGACTGCTACGTCGCGGACGGGTTCGGGGTGCTGCACCGCGAGCAGGCCAGCGTGACCGACGTCGCCCGCCTGCTGCCGCACGCCGCGGGGCGCCTGGTGGGCCGCGAGACGGAGGTCTTCGGCAAGGTGCTCGCCGACCCGGACCGGCCGTACGCCGTCGTCCTCGGCGGTTCCAAGGTCAGCGACAAGCTCGGCGTCATCGAGAACCTGCTGCGCTCGGTCGACCGGCTGCTCGTCGGCGGAGGCATGTGCTTCACCTTTCTCGCCGCGCAGGGCCACGGCGTCGGGTCCTCGCTGCTCGAGGCCGACCAGGTCGAGACGGTGAAGGCGCTGCTCGCCACCGCCGCGGACCGTGGTGTCGAGGTGGTGCTGCCGGTCGACGTCGTCGTGGCGACCGCGTTCGCGGCGGACGCCGAGCACCAGGTCGTGCCCGCGGACGCCATCCCGGACGGCTGGATGGGCCTGGACATCGGCCCGGCCAGCGCGCAGCTGTTCGCCTCCCGTCTCGCCGACGCCCGTACCGTCGTGTGGAACGGGCCGATGGGCGTGTTCGAGCTCGCCCCGTACGCGGCAGGCACGCGCGCCGTGGCCACCGCGATCAGCCGGCTCGACGCGCTGACGGTCGTGGGCGGCGGCGACTCCGCCGCGGCCGTACGCCTGCTCGGCGTCGACGAGAGCGGCTTCACCCACATCTCCACCGGCGGCGGCGCCACCCTCGAGCTGCTCGAGGGACGTACGCTGCCCGGACTCGCGGTCCTGGAGGACTGACGTGACGACGACGCGCCAGCCGCTGATGGCCGGCAACTGGAAGATGAACCTCAACCACCTCGAGGCGATCGCGTGCGTGCAGAAGCTCGCGTTCTCGCTGACCGAGGCCGACCTGGAGGCCGTCGAGGTCGCGGTGCTGCCGCCGTTCACCGACATCCGGTCGGTGCAGACGCTCGTCGACGCCGACCGGCTCGACCTGCGCTACGGCGGGCAGGACCTGTCCACGGCGGACAAGGGCGCCTACACCGGCGAGATCAGCGGGGCGATGCTCGCCAAGCTCGGCTGCACGTACGTGATCGTCGGCCACAGTGAGCGGCGCGAGCTGCACGGCGAGACCGACGAGATCGTCAACGCGAAGGTGCACGCCGCGTACCGGCACGGCCTGGTCCCGATCCTCTGCGTGGGGGAGGGTCTGGCGGTACGGCAGGCGGGCGAGCACGTGGCCCATACGCTGCGCCAGCTGGACGGTGCGCTGGAGAAGGTGAGCGCCGAGCAGGCCGCCGACCTGGTCGTCGCGTACGAGCCGGTGTGGGCGATCGGCACCGGGGAGGTCGCGACCCCGCAGGACGCGCAGCAGGTGTGCGCGGCGATCCGTGGGCGGCTCGCCGAGCGTTACGACGAGGCGCTCGCCGCGGGGGTACGGGTGCTCTACGGCGGTTCGGTCAAGTCCAGCAACGTCGCCGCGATCATGGCCGAGGCGGACGTCGACGGCGCCCTCGTGGGCGGCGCGAGTCTGGACCCGGACGAGTTCGTGGCGATCTGCCGCTATCGGCTCCACCCGTCCGGCTGACCCCGGCCGGCCGACCCGCCCGGGATCCGGGGCACGGGTCGGGCCGTCGGCGTCGTATCCTGCTACCTGCCGCTGCCACCCCCCTCAGGAGGAGACCGCATGGTCGTCGCGCTGGAGATCGCCCTGGTGATCGTCAGCCTGTTGGTGCTGCTGCTGGTGTTGCTGCACAAGGGCAAGGGCGGCGGGCTCTCCGACATGTTCGGTGGGGGCATCTCGTCGGCGGTCGGCGGGTCGAGCGCCGCCGAACGCAACCTCGACCGGATCACGATCGCGCTCTCCCTGGTGTGGGCGGCGCTCGTGGTCGCCCTCGGGCTCCTGCTCAAGCCGTAAACCTGAACCCCCAGGAAGGAACCAGCAACCGTGGCCGGTGGTGGTAGCGCGATCCGTGGCAGTCGAGTCGGTTCGGGACCGATGGGGGAGGCCGAGCGGGGTGATGCGGCCCCCCGCGTCCGCGTCTCGTTCTGGTGCGCGAAGGGGCACGAGTCGCGTCCCAGCTTCGCGACCGATGCCGCGATCCCCGACTCCTGGGACTGTCCGCGCTGCGGCTGGCCCGCCGGTCGCGACGAGGCGGCACCGCCCTCACCGCCGAAGGTGGAGCCGTACAAGACCCACCTCGCGTACGTCAAGGAGCGCCGCTCCGACGCCGACGGTGAGGCGATCCTCGGCGAGGCGCTGGCGCGGCTGCGCGACAGGTAGGTCGCGCGCTCAGACCGGCGGTACGGGCAGCGAGCGCGGCAACTCGGCGGCGGCCCCCTCGTCGAGCAGGAACAGCGTGCGGTCGCTGCCGCGGGCGCCGGCCGCGGGCACCTGCAGCGGCCCCGCGGACTCGTCGAGTGCCATCCGTACCGCACGCGCCTTCGACGCGCCGGACGCGAGCACCCACACCTCGCGGGAGCGGCACAGTGCGGGCAGCGTGAGCGAGATCCGGGTCGGGGGCGGCTTCGGGGAGCCGTGCACGGCGACCACCGTCGCGTCCGCGTGCAGCGCGGGGTGGCCGGGGAACAGCGACGCCACGTGAGCATCCGGGCCGATGCCGAGCAGGCACACGTCGAACGCGGGGCTGGTCGCGTCGTCTCCCGCCGCGGCAGCCAGCAGGTGCGCGTACGCCTCGGCGGCCGTCTCCGGGTCGGGGTGCGCTCCTGCCGCCGGCATCGGGTGTACGCGGGTCGGGTCGAGCGGTACGTGGTCCAGCAGCGCGGCCCGTGCGCCGGTCTCGTTGCGCTCCGCGTCGCCGGGCGGCAGATAACGCTCGTCCCCCCACCACACGGTGACGCGGTCCCAGTCGATGGCGGCGCACGCCGGGGAGGCCGCGAGCGCGGCGAGCAGCGCGGTGCCGATGCCGCCACCGGTCAGCGCCACCTGGGCGGCCCCTTGGTTCTGCTGCACCTCGACCAGGCGCGTCACGAACCGGGCGGCGGCGGCGTGGGCGAGCGCGGCCTCGTCGCGGTGGACGACGACCTCGGGCGCCGGGCTCACGTGCGCGTCCGGGTCGAGCGGGCAGAACCGGCAGCGCGGGCAGTGCCGGTAGCGCGCTTGGCGGCCGACTTCCTGCCGTTGCTGCCTGCCGAGCGGACCCGGCGGGCGGTGGTCAGGTCGGCGTCGGTCAGGTGGTGGAGCGCCTCGGCGTAGATCTCGTCCGGGTCGAGCCGGCGCAGCTCCTCGGCGATCAGCTGCTCGAGCGAACGGCGCAGCAGCGCGGCCTGGCGGTCCGGCATCCCCGGGCGCACGATCTTGGCCACCCGCCCGTCGGGGCGGTTGATGGAGATCTCCCCGTGCTTGGTCGTGATCCGCACCGCCGTCACTGCGGGTCCGCGCGAGGGAACCACCTCGACCGGCACGTCGAGCGCCTGGCGCAGCCAGGCGGCCAGCAGCGGCCCGGACGGGTTGGAACGCTGCACGTGCACGGACACCGAGCGGATCGGGTCGTACGGCAGGTCGAAGGCCGCGGCCAGCAGCGCGCGCCAGTTCGTCAGCCGGGTCCACGCCAGGTCGGTGTCGCCGGCGCGGTAACCGTCCTTGCGCACGGCCAGCGCGGCGAGCGGTCGGGTGTGCGCTGCGGCATCGGTGATGCGCCGCTGGGCGAGCCGGCCGACGGGGTCCTCGGAGGGGACGTCCGGCGCCTTGGAGGGCCACCAGGCGACGACCGGCGCGTCGGGGACGAGCAGCGGCAGCACGACCGACTGCGCGTGGCCCGCGAGCGGGCCGCGCAGCCGCAGCTCGACGACCTCGCCGAGACCGTCCGCGCCGCCGACGGTCACGCGCGCGTCGAGTTGCGGGTGGCCGCGGCCCGGGCGGGGGATGACCGCCAGGATGCGGCACGGGTGCTCCCGGGCCGCGCGTACCGCCGCGTGCACGGCGTCGGCCTGGGCGGACTCGTCGGTGAGGATGACGAGGGTGAGCACCCGCCCGACGGTGCTCGACCCCTGCGCGAAGCGCTCCGCGCTGATGGCGACCGACACCTGACCTGCGGTGGTGTTCTCCAGGACCACGCTCACGGCCGCCTCCACACCCGGCCGTCGCGGGCGATCATCTCGGCGGCGCAGGACGGGCCCCACCCGCCCGCCGAGTACTGCTCGGGACGCCCGTCCTCGGCCCACGCGGCCAGCACCGGGTCCAGCACCATCCAGGCCAGCTCGACCTCCTCGTGGCGCGGGAACAGTGGCGGGTCGCCGCGCAGCACGTCCAGCAGCAGCCGCTCGTACGCCTCCGGGCTCGACTCGGTGAACGCGTCGCCGTACGCGAAGTCCATGTTGACGTCGCGGACCTCCATCTCGGTGCCGGGGATCTTGGAACCGAATCGCATCGTGACGCCCTCGTCGGGCTGGATCCGTACGACGAGCGCGTTCTGTCCCAGCTCGGCGGTGTCGGTCGCCGCGAACGGCAGGTGCGGGGCCCGCTTGAACATCACCGCGAGCTCCGTGACGCGGCGCGCCAGCCGTTTGCCGGTGCGCAGGTAGAACGGCACGCCGGCCCACCGCCGGGTGTCGATCTCGAGCCGGACGGCGGCGAAGGTGTCGGTGGTGGAGTCCGGCGGGATGCCCTCCTCGTCGAGGTAGCCGCCCACGTACTCGCCGCCCTGCCACCCGGCGGCGTACTGGCCGTTGGCGGTGTGCCGGTGCAGGTCCTTGGGCAGGCAGATGCCGGCCAGCACCTTCTCCTTCTCGATTCGCACGTCGCGCGACTGGAAGGACAGCGGTTCCTCCATCGCGCACAGCGCCAGGAGCTGCATCAGGTGGTTCTGCATCACGTCGCGCGCCGCGCCGATGCCGTCGTAGTAGCCGGCGCGGCTGCCGATGCCGATGTCCTCGGCCATCGTGATCTGCACGTGGTCGACGTAGTTCGCGTTCCAGATCGGCTCGAACATGGTGTTGGCGAACCGCAGCGCGAGCAGGTTCTGGACCGTCTCCTTGCCGAGGTAGTGGTCGATGCGGAAGATGCTCGACGGCTCGAACACCTCGTCCAGCTGCCGGTTGAGCACCCGCGCCGAGGCCAGGTCGTGCCCGAACGGCTTCTCGACGACCACCCGCCGCCAGGAGCCCGAATCGGTGGCCGACAGGCCGGAGCGCTTGAGCTGCTGTACGACGTCACCGAAGAACCGCGGTGGGATGGACAGGTAGAACGCGTGGTTGCCGCGCGTGCCGCGCACCCGGTCCAGATCGGTGACGACCTGGGCCAGCCGGTCGAACGCGCTCGCGTCGCCGAAGTCCCCGGCCACGAAGCGGATGCCCTCGGAGAGGGTCTGCCACACCTCCTCGCGGAACTCGGTGCGGGCGTGCAGCTTCACCGCGTCGTGCACGATCTGCGCGAAGTCCTGGTCGGCCCAGTCCCGGCGCGCGAAGCCGACCAGCGCGAACCCGGGCGGCAGCAGCCCGCGGTTCGCCAGGTCGTAGACCGCCGGCATCAGCTTCTTGGTCGCCAGGTCGCCGGTGACGCCGAAGATCACCAGGCTGCAGGGGCCCGGGATGTCGGGCAGGCGGCGGTCCCGTACGTCCCGCAGCGGGTTCGGGTCGGTCAGCACCCGGTCGCCGGGGCGCGGGGGCAGTCCTCTCATGCGCTGCTCTTGCGTGACTCGGTCAGCGTCGCCTCCACCGTCGCCCGCAGCGCCTGCCAGGAGTCGCTGAACTTCGCCACGCCCTCGACCTCGAGCACGCGTACGACGTCGTCCATGTCGATGCCGGCGTCGGCGAGCTCGGCGAAGGTGGCACGCGCGTCGTCGTAGTTGGGTACGACGGTGTCGCCGGCGATGTTCCCGTGGTCGGCGACCGCGCGCATTGTCGCCTCCGGCATGGTGTTGACGACACCGGCGGTGACCAGCTCGTCGACGTACCGGGTGTCGCTGTAGGCCTTGTCCTTGGTGCCCGTCGAGGCCCACAGCGGGCGCTGCGTACGCGCTCCGGCCTTGGCGAGCGCGGCCCAGCGCCCACCGGCGGACATCTCCGCGTACGCCGCGTGGGCGAGGCGCGCGTTGGCGATCGCCGCCCGCCCGCGCAGCGGGGAGTCGGCAGGCAGCCGTTTGTCGACCTCGGTGTCGACCCGGCTGACGAAGAAGGACGCCACCGACTCGATCCCGGACAGGTCGTGACCGGCGGCCTGCGCCTGCTCGAGGCCGGTGAGCCAGGCGTCCATCACGCCCTTGTAGCGCTCGATGCCGAAGATCAGGGTGACGTTGACGCTGATCCCCTCGGCGAGCACCGCGGTGATGGCGGGCAGCCCCTCGAGGGTGGCCGGGATCTTCACGTACAGCTGGGGCCGGTCGACGAGGGCGGACAGCTCCTTGGCCTCGGCCACCGTCGCCGCGGTCTCGTTGGCCAGGCCCGGGTCCACCTCGATGCTCACTCGCCCGTCGGTGCCGCCGGTGCGGTCGTACACCGGGGCCATGACATCGCAAGCGGTACGCACGTCGTCGGTGGTGAGGGTGTGCACCACCTCCTCCACGCTCGCCCCGCGGGAGGCGAGCTCGGCGATCTGGGCGTCGTACCCGGACCCGCCGCTGATCGCCTTCTCGAAGATCGTGGGGTTCGTCGTCACCCCGACCACGTGGTCGTTGGCGACGAGTTCGGCAAGGTTCCCCGACACCAGCCGCTCCCGGGTCAGGTCATCGAGCCAGATGGAGACGCCGGCGGCGGACAGCTGCGCAAGTCGATCAGTCATGCTCCGAGCCTAGGCCCCGGCCTCGCGCGGCGCCGGGCAGAACCCGGCATACCCCGCGCGGACCTACGGTCACCCGGACGGCGCAGCGGGGGCGGGCTCGAGACGCCGATGGGGTGGTATGGCCCTCCTGCCGCCGGCCCCGGCACGCCCCCGCGCGCGACGGCGGATGCTGCCCGGCGTCGTCGCGACGACCGCGGCAGCCCTGCTCGTCGGCCTGTTCGCTCCCGGCCAGCCCGCCGCGGCCGACCAGCCGCGGACGATCGCGGAGGCCAAGGCCCGGCTCGCGGAGCTGAACCGGGAAGCGGCCGACGCGGTCGAGGTCCTCAACGGCATGAAGGTGCGGCTGCAGGACCTGACGGCGCACGTCGCGGACCGGCAGGCCAGGGTCGTCGCGGCCGAGGAGCACGCGGGGAATGCCGGCGCGCTCGTCGACGACATGGCGCGCCAGGCGTACACCGGCGGCGGGGTCAGCGGGTTCATGCAGGCGCTCGGCGCGCGCAGCCCGGAGGAGTTCCTCGACCGGGTCGCCGCGATCGGCGAGCTCGGCCGGGTCGCGAACAACGGTCTGGTCGCCGCGCGCTCGGCGCGGGACTCGCTGGAGAGTCAGCAGGTCGCCCTCGACCAGGACCAGGCGATCATGTCGGAGGCACTCGCCGCGACCGTCGCACAGCGCGCCAAGATCGACGCCACGGCGGCGGCGACCCGCACGCTGCTCGCCTCGCTGCGGGACGTCGAGCGCAAGCGGCTGGAGGCGGAGGCCGAGGCCAAGCGGCAGTCCGAGATGATCGCGGCGCGTGCCGCGGTGACCGGGCTGCCGTCGATGCCGGTCACCGCCGCGGATGGCCCGTACGCGGCGCGGGCGAAGATCGCCGTCGACTACGCGCTCTCGCAGGTCGGCGGCATCTACTCGATGAACGCCCGGCCGCCGGCGACGTGGGACTGCAGCAAGCTGACGGCGTACGCCTGGGGCCGGGCCGGGGTCAAGCTCGTCGCGTACTCGTACACCCAGTGGGAGCAGACCGACCGGGTCCCGCAGGACCAGTTGCAGCCCGGTGACCTGCTGTTCTACTTCAAGGGCAGCGCCCACCACGTCTCGATGTACATCGGCAACGGCATGGCGGTCAGCGCGTCGAACCCGGGCGTAGGCGTGGAGCTGCAGAAGGACCCGTTCGGCGGCTGGTACGGCGACCACTACAGCGGCGCCGGCCGCGTCCGCCTCTGAACCTTCAGGCAACGGGGTAGTTCGTCCAGCCGGAAGACTGCGCGTGAACTACCCCGTTGTGTGAGCGAGCGAGGCGCGGGCGGCGTCGGCGACCGCCTCGGCGGTGAAGCCGAACTCCCGGAACAGCGTCGCCCCATCGGCGGAGGCGCCGTAGTGCTCGAGGGAGACCGCCCGGCCGCGGCTGCCGAGGTACTTCCACCAGCCTTGCGCCACGCCGGCCTCGACCGATACCCGGGCCGTCACCGACGCGGGGAGCACCGACTCGCGGTACGCCGCGTCCTGCTCCTCGAACCACTCCAGGCAGGGCATCGACACCACGCGGGCGCCGACGCCGTCGGCGGCGAGCAGGTCGCGGGCGCCGAGCGCGAGCTGCACCTCCGAGCCAGTCGCGAGCAGCAGGACGTCGGGGGTGCCGGACGGGGCGTCGGCGAGCACGTACGCCCCCCGGGCGACCCCCTCGGCGGAGGCGTAGGTGTCGCGGTCGAACGTGGGCAGGTTCTGCCGGGTCAGGACCAGCCCGGCGGGCCGGCGGTGCTCCAGCACGGTTCGCCAGGCCACCGCGGTCTCGTTCGCGTCGGCGGGGCGTACGACCGACAGTCCGGGCATCGCCCGCAGCGCCCAGAGGTGCTCGACGGGCTGGTGGGTCGGGCCGTCCTCCCCGAGCCCGATCGAGTCGTGCGTCCACACGTACGTGACCCCGATCTGCATGAGCGCCGCGATCCGTACCGCGCCGCGCATGTAGTCGCTGAAGGTGAGGAACGTGCCGCCGTACGGGCGCAGCAGGCCGGACAGCGCCAGCCCGGACAGCGCCGCCCCCATGGCGTGCTCGCGGATGCCGAAGTGCAGGATCCGCCCGTACGGGGACTGCGTGCCGCCGAACGGGGAGTCGGGCTTCACCACGGTCCCGTGGGGCAGGAACGACGGGGCGCCCTCGATCGTGGTGTTGTTGCTCTCCGCCAGGTCCGCCGAGCCGCCGAGGAACTCCGGGACGCGGGCGGCGATCGCCTGGATCACCTCACCGGAGGCCTTGCGGGTCGCGATGTCCTTGCCGGCCGGGAACTGCGGCAGCTCGAACTCCGGCAGCCGGCCCTCGCGCAGCCGGTCCAGCAGCGCGGCGCGCTCGGGGTTCGCCCCCCGCCACTGCTCGTAGCGCTCGTCCCAGGCGGCCCGCAGCGCGGCGCCCCGCTCGCGCACCTGGCGCGCGTGGGCGAGCACGTCGTCCTCGACCACGAAGCTGCGCTCCGGGTCGAAGCCCAGGATCCGCTTGATGGCAGCGACCTCGTCGGCGCCCAGCGCCGCCCCGTGCGCCTTGCCGGTGTTCTGCAGGTTCGGTGCGGGCCAGCCGATGATGGTGCGCAGCCGGATGAACGACGGGCGGGCGGTCTCGGCCCGCGCCGCCTCCAGCGCCGCGGCGAGGGCGGGCAGGTCGACGCTGCCGTCCGGACCGAGGTCGACGGACTGCACGTGCCAGCCGTACGCGGCATAGCGCGCCACCGTGTCCTCGGAGAGCGCGACGGCGGTGTCGTCCTCGATCGAGATCCGGTTGTCGTCGTAGATCACGGTCAGGTTGCCCAGGCGCTGGGTGCCGGCGAGCGAGGAGGCCTCGCTCGTGACGCCCTCCTCGATGTCGCCGTCGGACGCGATCACGTAGACGTGGTGGTCGAACGGGCTCTCGCCGGGCGCCGCGTCCGGGTCGAGCAGGCCGCGCTCGTACCGCTGTCCCATCGCCATCCCGACCGCCGTCGACAGGCCCTGCCCGAGCGGTCCGGTGGTGGTCTCCACGCCGACGGTGTGCCCGTACTCCGGGTGTCCAGGGGTGAGCGAGCCCCATGTGCGGAACGCCTCGAGGTCGGAGAGCTCGAGGCCGTACCCGGACAGGTACAGCTGGATGTAGAGCGTCAGCGAGGAGTGCCCGCACGACAGCACGAACCGGTCGCGCCCGAGCCACTGCGGGTCGGCCGGGTCGTGGCGCAGGAAGCGCTGGAACAGCAGGTACGCCGCGGGCGCGAGGCTCATGGCGGTGCCGGGGTGGCCGTTGCCCGTCCGCTGCACCGCGTCGGCGGCCAGGACGCGGATGGTGTCGACCGCACGCGCGTCCAGCGCGCTCCAGTCGCTGGCAACGTCGAAGCGGGGGGGCGCAGTGCGTACGTCAGTCACAGTCGTCAAGCCTAGGCCGTGGGTGCCCCGCGCGCCGGGCCCAAGGTCGCAGCCGGCGGGTACAGTGGCTGGCGCCCACCGGTGACACCCGGCCCCTGCCCCCAGAGGTTCTGCTCGTGACCACGGTCGACCCCCGCCCGTCCGCGCACGCAGCCGACGGCCCGCGGGCCGAGCTGGCGCCGGCGCGCCGCGCCAGCCACTCGCGCCGCGACGTGGTCCGCGCGTACGTCGCGCTCACCAAGCCCCGGATCATCGAGCTGCTGCTCGTCACGACGGTGCCGGTGATGTTCCTGGCGGCCGACGGCGTACCGGACCTCCGGCTGTTGCTCGCGACGCTGGTCGGCGGCATGCTCGCCGCCGGTGGCGCCAACGCGCTCAACTGCTTCTACGACCGCGACATCGACCAGGTGATGGTGCGCACCGGTCACCGACCGCTGGTCACCGGGCAGGTCAGTCCCCGCGGTGCGCTCGTCTTCGGGCTGACGCTCTCGGTCGTCTCGGTGGCCTGGTTCGCGCTGACCACCAACCTGCTGTCGGCAGCGCTCGCCGCGGCGGCGATCCTCGCGTACGCCGTCGGCTACACCATCCTGCTCAAGCGCCGCACCCCGCAGAACATCGTCTGGGGCGGGGCCGCCGGCTGCATGCAGGTGCTGATCGGCTGGACCGCGGTCACCGGCTCGCTGTCCTGGCAGCCGTGGGTCCTGTTCGCCGTCCTGTTCTTCTGGACCCCGCCGCACTACTGGCCACTGTCGCTGAAGTTCCGGGAGGACTACGCCGCGGCCGGCGTGCCGATGCTCCCGGTCGTCGCGTCCCAGCGCCGGGTCTCCTTCGAGATCGTCGCCTACTCGTGGGCCATGGTCCTCGCCTCGCTCGCGCTCGTACCGGCGGCGGGCACCGGCCCGGTCTACCTGGTGGTCGCGGGCCTGCTCGGCGGCTGGTTCCTGTACGAGGCGCACCGCCTGCAGCGGCGTACCCGCAAGGGGCTGGAGGCCAAGCCGATGCGGCTGTTCCACCTCTCGATCACGTACGTCTCGCTGCTGTTCCTCGCCGTCGCCGCCGTTCCCTTCACCCGGTTCTGACCGGCCGTGGCCGCGGCCGGCCAGCAGCGCGCGCAGGAGGCGAGCCCGGCGACGCGGACTCGCTGGCACGCTCTCGCGGTCTGCCTGGTCGCCGGCTTCATGGTGCTGCTCGACATCTCGATCGTGAACGTCGCGCTGCCCTCGATCAGCGAGGGGCTCCCGGCCGGTCCCAGCGCCCTGCAGTGGATCGTGTCGGGGTACGCGTTCGCGGTGGGGCTGGTCCTGGTGCCTGCAGGGCGGCTGGGGGACATGAAGGGGCGCCGCACCCTGTTCGTCGCCGGGCTCGCGGTGTTCACGCTCGCGAGCGCGCTGTGCGGCGCCGCTCCCAACAGCGAGTGGCTCATCGCGGCCCGGCTGCTGCAGGGATTCGGGGGCGGCATGCTCTCGCCGCAGATCACCGCACTCATCCAGCAGTTGTTCGAGGGGCGCGAACGGGGCATCGCATTCGGCAGCTACGGCACCACGGTCGGGCTGTCCTCGGCGATCGGGCCGCTGCTGGGAGGTCTGCTGATCCAGGCGTTCGGGGAGTCCGAGGGCTGGCGCTTCGTCTTCTACCTCAACATTCCGATCGGCATCGTCGCGATCCCGTTCGCGTGGCGGGTACTCGCGGCCGCCGCCGCCGAGCAGGAACCGACGCGGCACGACCTGGACCCGCTCGGGGTGCTGCTGCTCGCGGGCGCGATCGGCGCCCTGCTGGTTCCGCTGATCGAGGCCGAGCAGTGGTCGGGCCCATGGCGCTGGTCGCTGTTCGGCGTCGCGGCGGTGCTCGGGGCGCTGTTCGTCGCCTGGGAGCGCCGCTACTCGGCAGGCGGCCGGGAGCCGGTGGTGGAGCTGGCGCTGTTCCGGCTGCGGTCGTTCTCGGCGGGTACCGCGCTGATCACCGCGTACTTCGCCGGGTTCACGCCGCTGCTGTTCGTCTACACGCTCTACCTGCAGGAAGGGCTGGGGTACAGCGCGCTCGTCGCCGGTCTGGCGTCCGCGCCGTTCGCGATCGGAGCCGGTACGTCCTCGATCCTCGGAGGCAGGGCCGTGGAGCGGCGCGGCCGGCCGCTGGTGGTGGCCGGCCTGATCCTGGTCCTCGCGGGGTTCGCCGCGACCGTCGTCGCGGTGCGCCTCGCCGCTCCCGAGCAGGCCGGCTGGATGACCGCCGTACCGCTGCTGGTGGCGGGCGTGGGCAGCGGGCTGGTCATCGCCCCCAACCAGACGTTGACCCTCGAGCGCGTCCCGGTCGTACGCGCGGGCACGGGAGGTGCGCTGATGCAGGCCGGACAGCGGGCCGGCGCCGCGATCGGGATCGCGGCCGCGGGGGCGATGTTCTTCGCCCACGTCCGCCCCGGTATGGGCTCAGCGGACTGGGCGCTCGCCTACCAGTGGGGGATCGCGGTGTGCGTCGGGTTCGTCCTGGTCGCCCTGGTCGGCGCGCTGATCGACGTGGGGATGCGCCACCACCCGGAGTCAGGCTGACGGCGCCGGAAGGCCGCGCGATCGGGTGGTCAGCAGCAGGTACGTCGTCGCGATCCAGACCAGGGCGGCGCCCAGCAGGTGCACGGCCACCACGACCCAGGGCAGCCCGGTGAAGAACTGCACGTAGCCGACCAGCCCCTGCGCCAGCGCGACAGCGAGCGCGAGCAGGGCCGCGAGCTGGGTACGCCGTGGGGCGTCGGTGACGCGCAGCGCGAGCAGCAGCGCCACCAGCACGCCGACGTACAGCATGACGGTGTCGGCGTGCAGCCAGCTCATCGTCCGTGGGTCGAGCCCCAGACGGTACGTGCTGGCGTCGCCGGAGTGCGGGCCCGAGCCGGTGACGACCGTGCCCAGCACGATGACCGCGCCGGCCAGCGCGACGGCCAACCATGCCGCCCACCGGATCTCCCGGCGGACCACGAGCGCGACGGGACGGTCACCGGGCTCGCCGCTGCGCACCAGCAGCACCAAGCAACCGCCGACGAGCAGCACGGAGACCAGGAAGTGCGGCGCGACGATCGACGGGTTCAGGCCGGTGAGCACGGTGATGCCGCCGATCACCGCCTGGGCGGCGGTACCGATCAGCGGCAGGAAGCTCAGCACCACGACGGGCCGCCGGGGTGCCCGGCCCGCGCGCCGACTGGCCCGTACGTGCGCCAGCCCCGCGACGATCGCCGCGAGCGCCAGAAAACCGAGCAGGAAGGTGACGGTCCGGTTGCCGAACTCGATGAACTTGTGGAACGCCTCCTCCTGGTGCGCGACGGGCGTGAACGATCCCGGGACGCACTGCGGCCAGGTCGGGCAGCCCAGCCCGGAGGCCGTGAGTCGTACGACCCCGCCCGTCACGATGATCAGCGTCTGGCCGAGCAGGTTGAGCAGGAACACCGTCCGGGCCCAACGCGGGAAGGCGAGCGGCACCCCAGTGGCGGCGGCACCGGTGGCGCCGGGGCGGCGCGGGGCGCCGGCACGCTCGGCGCGGCTCGCGTGCATCGTCACGGCACGAGGGTATGCGCTCGCCCGCTGCCGGCGGACCACCCGCTGCCCGGCCACCCGCTGCCCGCGGTCGGCAGGGTCACTCCCAGCGGAAGGTGCGCGCGGCGACCGCGACCGCCACGACCCCCCAGACGAGCAGGACCGCGAGCGGGCCGAGGACGTCGAACAGCCCACCGCCGGCGTGCAGCACGGTGCGCAGCCCCTCGCCGAGCGCGGCCGAGGGCAGCAGGCGTACGCCTCCGGCGAGCGCTGCGGGCAACTTGTCCAGCGGGACGACGGTCGCGCCGCCGACCAGCAGCAGCACGTAGATCGCGTTGGCCGCAGCGAGGGTGGCCTCCGCCCGCAGCACGCCCGCGATCAGCAGCCCGAGCGCGCTGAAGCACAGGGTGCCGAGCAGCAGCAGCAGGACCGCCGCCGGCCAGGAGCCGACAGGACGCCACCCGAGCGCGTACCCGACACCCACGATCAGGGCGACCTGGCCGACCTCGACGGCGAGGACCGCGAGCGACTTGGCGGCGATGAGCCCGAAACGCGACAGCGGGGTGGCCCCGAGCGCCTTCAGCACGCCGTACCGTCGCTCGAAGCCGGTCGCGATCGCCTGCGAGGTGAACGCGGTCGACAGGACGGCCAGGGCGAGCACCCCGGGAGCGACAAGGTCGATCGCCGGCCCCGAGCCGAGACTCACCAGGCTGGTACGGGACAACCCGGCGAGCAGCAGCAGCGGGATGACCAACGTGAGCAGCAACTGCTCGCCGTTGCGCAGCGTGCTGTAGACCTCGGCGGCGGTCTGGGCGAGCACCATCCGCGCCATGGGCGCCGCGCCGGGCCGGGGGGCGAAGGCGCCCGGTCCGAGCGCGGCTCCCTGCTCGCTGTCGGTGAGGCTCATCGCAACGCCCGTCCCGTCAGGTCGAGGAAGACGTCCTCGAGCGACCGCCGCCCGGTCGTGAGCGCGGTGGCGAGCACGCCATGCTCGGCGCACCAGGCCGCGACGGCGGCCAGCAGCGCGGGATCCACGGTGCCCTCGACCCGATAGCTGCCCGGCGGATCCTCGACCACCACGCAGCCGTCCGGCAGCGCCGCCTGCAGCAGCGCGGTGTCCAGCCCGGCGCTGGCGCGGAAGGTGAGCACCTCGTCGTACCGGCTCGTGAGCCCGGACGGCGACCCGGTCGCGACGACCCGGCCCCGGTCGACGATCACGACCTCGTCGGCGAGCTGCTCCGCCTCGTCCATCAGGTGCGTGGTGAGCACTACGCTCACGCCATCGTCGCGCAGCTGGCGGATCAGGTCCCAGACGGCCAGGCGCGCCTGCGGGTCCATGCCGGCCGTCGGCTCGTCGAGGAACACCAGCTCGGGGCGACCGATGATCGCGGCGGCGAGCTTGACCCGCTGCTTCTCCCCGCCGGACATGCGGCGGAAGGTCCGGCCGCCGAGGCGCGAGAGACCCAGCCGCTCCATCAGGGAGTCCACCGGCAGCGGGTCTCGGTAGAAGCGGGCCACCCGGTGCAGCGCGGGACCGGCGGCGAGTGCCGGCCAGACCCCGCCCTCCTGGAGCATGACCCCGACGCGGGGGCGCAGCTCGCGCGCGTCCGCAACCGGGTCGCGGCCCAGGACGCGGACGCGGCCACGGTGCGGGCGGCGATACCCCTCGCAGGTCTCGATCAAGGTCGTCTTGCCCGCGCCATTCGGGCCGAGGACCGCGCACACTCCGGCTGCGGGGAACTGCACGCTGACCCCGTCCACGGCACGGACCGTCCCGAACCGCACGTGCAGGTCCTCGACCTCGACCGCGAACCCCGACACGCCCGTGAGTGTAGGTGCCATAGCCAGTGTTCTCGGACCGCGTCGCCCGGGCCGCAGTCCGCTACGTGGGCCCCGGGGTCGACGCCGTCGGACCTATCGGCAACAATAAGGTTGTGAAAATCGACGGAAGGCCCGCGGCTGCTGCGCGCCGTGCGCGCGCGACTCCACCGGCAACGCCGGTGAAGGCGGCGACCGCGACCAAGGCCACCGTCGTCTCGGCCGCCCCGGGCGTGCCCGGACCTGCCGCCGGTCGGGTGGCCCGGGCGCTGCTCGACGGAGGTCCGCAGACGGCCGCCGCGCTCGCCGCACGCCTGGGGCTGACCGGCACCGCGGTGCGCCGCCACCTCGACGCGCTGCAGAGTGCCGGCCAGGTCCACGCGAGCGACCGCGCGCCGTACGGCCCGGACGCGACCGCCCCGCGACGCCGGGGCCGCCCGGCGCGCTACTACGCGCTCACCGACGCCGGACGGGAGACGTTCGGGCAGGCCTACGCCGATCTCGCGGTGCAGGCGCTGCGCTTCCTGGCCCGCTCCGGTGGGGAGGACGCCGTCGACGAGTTCGCCCGAGCGCACGCCGCCGACCTGGAGACCCGCCATCGCGACGTGACCCGCGCGGCCGATCCCACGGCCGCGCTCGCTGCCGCACTGCGCGACGACGGCTACGCCGCCACGGTCGTGCCGGGTGCACTCGGTGAGCAGCTCTGCCAGCACCACTGTCCGGTGAGCCACGTGGCCGCCGAGTTCCCGCAGCTCTGCGAGGCCGAGACCGAGGCGTTCTCGCGACTGCTCGGCACGCACGTCACCCGGCTGGCGACCCTCGCCGCGGGTGACGGGGTGTGCACCACCCTCGTTCCGCCGTCGAGCGGACCGCACCGTACGAACGTCCCGCGGAAGGACACCTGATGACGACGACCATCCATCCCGAGCTCGAGGACCTTGGCCGCTACCAGTTCGGCTGGGCGGACCCCGACGCGGCCGGCGCCGCCGCCAAGCGTGGTCTGTCCGAGGCCGTCGTGCGCGACATCAGCGCGAAGAAGAACGAGCCGGACTGGATGCTGCAGCGACGCCTGAAGGGCCTGCGACTCTTCGACAAGCGGCCGATGCCGACCTGGGGCGCCGACCTGTCCGGCATCGACTTCGACAACATCAAGTACTTCGTACGCTCGACCGAGAGCATGGCCCAGACCTGGGAGGACCTGCCGGAGGACATCCGCAACACCTACGACCGGCTGGGGATCCCGGAGGCCGAGAAGCAGCGCTACGTCGCCGGCGTGGCGGCGCAGTACGAAAGCGAAGTCGTCTATCACAAGATTCGGGAGGACCTCGCCGAGCAGGGTGTGATCTTCCTCGACACCGACACCGGCCTGCGCGAGCACGAGGACATCTTCAAGCAGTACTTCGGATCGGTGATCCCGGTGGGCGACAACAAGTTCGCCTCGCTCAACACCGCCGTCTGGTCCGGCGGCTCGTTCATCTACGTGCCGCCGGGCGTGCACGTCGAGATCCCACTGCAGGCCTACTTCCGGATCAACACCGAGAACATGGGCCAGTTCGAGCGGACGCTGATCATCGTCGACGAGGACGCCTACGTGCACTACGTCGAGGGCTGCACCGCGCCGGTCTACTCCTCGGACTCGCTGCACTCGGCGGTCGTCGAGATCATCGTGCGCAAGGGCGGGCGCTGCCGCTACACGACGATCCAGAACTGGTCGAACAACGTCTACAACCTGGTGACCAAGCGGGCCGTCGCCCACGAGGGCGCCACCATGGAGTGGATCGACGGCAACATCGGCTCCAAGGTGACCATGAAGTACCCGGCCGTGTGGCTCATGGGCGAGCACGCCAAGGGCGAGACGCTGTCCGTCGCGTTCTCGGGCGAGGGCCAGCACCAGGACGCCGGGTCGAAGATGGTGCACGCGGCGCCGAACACCTCGAGCACGATCATCTCCAAGTCGGTCTCCCGTGGCGGGGGGCGCAGCTCCTACCGCGGCCTGGTGCAGATCAACGAGGGCGCGCACGGCTCGAAGTCGACGGTGAAGTGCGACGCGCTGCTCGTCGACGACATCAGCCGCTCCGACACCTACCCCTACGTCGACGTGCGCGACGACGACGTGTCGATGGGTCACGAGGCGACCGTCAGCAAGGTCAACGAGAACCAGCTCTTCTACCTGATGAGCCGTGGCCTGGGCGAGGACGAGGCGATGGCGCTGATCGTGCGCGGCTTCGTCGAGCCGATCGCCCGCGAGCTGCCGATGGAGTACGCGCTGGAGCTCAACCGGCTGATCGAGCTGCAGATGGAAGGGGCCGTCGGCTGATGCCAGCGACCATCGACACCAGCCCCGGCGCCGGGATCGTCCCGGCGTCCACCAAGGGCGTGCGGGTGCGCTCGGCCGATCTCGCCGACCACCCGGTGCCCGGAGGGCGCGAGGAGGACTGGCGCTTCACCCCGTTGAAGGTGCTGCGTCCGCTGCTCGACGGCGCGGAGCCGTCCGGGGAGATCAAGCTCGACTGGCAGGCCTCCGGGGCCGAGGTCACGATGCTCACCGGCGACGCGCCCCAGCTCGGCCGCGTGCTCGTGCCGTACGACCGTACGAGTGCGGTGACCGCTGCGCGAGCGAGCGGCGGGCTGCACGTGCGCGTACCGCCCGAGACCACCGGAGCCGAGGTCTCGCTGGTCGTGCAGGGGGTGGGGGAGACGGCCTACCAGCGGATCCTGGTCGAGGTCGCGCACCACGCGAGCGCCGCCGTCGTGCTCGACTACCGGGGCACCGCCACTCTGGGGTCCAACGTGGAGTTCGACGTCGCGGACGGCGCCGAGCTGACCGTCCTCAGCATCCACGACTGGGACCTGGCGGCGGTGCACGCCGCCACCCACGGGATCCGGGTCGGGCGGGACGCCAGGGTCAAGCACATCGTGGTCAGCCTCGGCGGGATGCTCGTGCGCAGCAGCGTGGACGTGGCGTACGCCGGGCCGGGCGGGGAGATCGACCTGCTCGGCGTGTTCTTCGCCGACGCCGGCCAGCACCTCGAGCACCGGCTGTTCGTCGACCACGCCGTTCCGGAGTGCACCAGTCACGTCGAGTACCGCGGCGCGCTGCAGGGTGACCCGGGCGCCGGCGCTGCCGGCATCGCGCGTTCGGTGTGGATCGGTGACGTGCTGATCCGCGCCGAGGCGGTGGGCACCTCGACGTACGAGTTGAACCGCAACCTGGTGCTGACGGACGCGGCGCGCGCCGACTCGGTGCCCAACCTCGAGATCGAGACCGGCGAGATCCGCGGCGCGGGCCACGCGAGTGCCACCGGCCGTTTCGACGACGAGCAGCTGTTCTACCTGCAGGCGCGCGGAATCCCGCCGCAGGAGGCCCGCCGGCTCGTGGTGCGCGGGTTCTTCACCGACCTGGTCCGCCGGTTCGGGCTGCCCGAGATGGAGACCCGGGTGCTCGCCGCGCTCTCGGCGGAGTTGGGCCACAGCGACCCGCGGTTCGCCGCACTCGAGGACGAGGACTACGCGGAGGGGGAGGCATGAGTTTCGTCGAGGTGTGCAAGCTCGGTGACGTCGAGCCCGAGGGAGCCCTCGGGGTGAAGGTCGACGATCAGCCGGTCGCGGTCGTACGTACCGAGGACGACGAGGTCTTCGCGATCGAGGACGTCTGCTCCCACGGCCAGGTGGCGCTCTCCGAGGGGGAGGTCGACGGGTGCACCCTGGAATGCTGGCTGCACGGATCCCGTTTCGACCTAAGGGACGGCCGCCCGCTCTGCCCGCCCGCGACCGACCCGGTCCCCGTCTTCGCGGTCCGCGTCGACGGTGACGGCGACGAGGCCGCGGTGCTCGTCGACATCACCCGTAGCCCAGCAGGTTAGGAAACGAAGGAAGCTGATGACCACACTCGAGATTCGCGACCTGCACGTCGGCGTCGACGCGGGCGGCGAGCTGCACGAGATCCTGCGCGGTGTCGACCTCACGATCAACAGCAACGAGGTCCACGCCATCATGGGCCCGAACGGGTCGGGCAAGTCCACCCTGGCCTACGCGGTCGCCGGGCACCCGAAGTACACGGTGGTGTCCGGGAGCATCCGGCTCGACGGCGAGGACGTCCTCGCGATGACCGTCGACGAGCGTGCTCGCGCCGGGCTGTTCCTCGCGATGCAGTACCCGGTCGAGGTGCCGGGGGTGTCGGTGTCGAACTTCCTGCGCACGTCGGTGACGGCGGTGCGCGGCGAGGCGCCGAAGCTGCGCCACTGGGTCAAGGACATGAAGGGTGCGATGGACCGCCTGGCGATGGACCCCTCCTTCGCCGAGCGCAACGTGAACCAGGGCTTCTCGGGCGGGGAGAAGAAGCGCCACGAGATCCTGCAGATGGAACTGCTGCGCCCGAAGATCGCCGTCCTCGACGAGACGGACTCCGGCCTCGACGTCGATGCGCTGCGGGTCGTCAGCGACGGGGTGAACGCGGTCCGGGAGTCCAGCGACGTCGGCATCCTGCTCATCACGCACTACACGCGCATCCTGCGCTACATCAAGCCCGACTTCGTCCACGTGTTCGTCGAGGGCCGGATCGTCGAGGAGGGCGGTCCCGACCTGGCCGACCGGCTCGAGGCCGAGGGCTACGAGAAGTTCGTCGCGGCGGCTGCGAACGCATGACCTCCTCCACCGCCTCGTTGGCGCGCGGCAGCGGGGACCCGGCGCGGGTCCCGAGCGGCCGGCTGCTCGACGTCGCGCGCGTACGGGCGGACTTCCCGATCCTGTCCCGCACCGTGCGGGACGGACGGGCGCTGGTCTACCTCGACTCGGGCGCCACGAGCCAGAAGCCGGCGGCCGTCCTCGACGCCGAGCGCGTCTTCTACGAGCGGCACAACGCCGCGGTCCACCGCGGCGCCCACCAGCTCGCGGAGGAGGCGACCGATCTCTACGAGAGCGCGCGCAGCCGGATCGGCGCCCTCGTCGGGGCACCGGACAACGAGATCGTCTTCGCCAAGAATGCGACGGAGGCGCTGAACCTCGTCGCGTACGCGTACTCGAACACCACGGCCAAGGCCGCGCACGGGGCGGACCTGCCGCCCGGCGCCGAGCGGTTCCGGCTCGCACCCGGCGACGAGATCGTCGTCACGGAGATGGAGCACCACGCGAATCTCGTGCCGTGGCAGGAGGTTTGCGACAAGACCGGCGCCACGCTGCGCTGGATCCCGGTGACCGACGACGGCCGGCTCGACCTCGACCGGCTCGACGTCATCGGCCCCCGCACCAAGGTCGTCGCCCTCACCCACCAGAGCAACGTGCTGGGCACCATCACACCCGTCGCGGCGGTCGCGGCCGCCGCGCGCGCGGTGGGCGCCCTGGTCGTGCTCGACGCGTGCCAGTCGGTGCCGCACATGCCCGTCGACGTGCGCGAGCTCGACGTGGACTTCCTCGCGTTCAGCGGGCACAAGATGCTGGGGCCTACCGGCATCGGGGTGCTCTGGGGCCGCTACGAGCTGCTCGAGGCGATGCCGCCCTTCCTGACCGGTGGTTCCATGATCGAGCTCGTCCGCATGGAAGGCTCGACGTTCGCACCACCACCGCAGCGGTTCGAGGCGGGCGTACCGATGACCGCGCAGGTGGTCGGGCTGGGGGCCGCCGTCGACTACCTGCAGGGGCTGCGCAGCGCCGACGGCACGCTGTCCGGGATGGCCGCCGTGGCCGCCCACGAGCATGCGCTGACCGCGTACGCGCTCGAGCAGCTCGCCGGCGTACCGGGAGTGCGGGTGGTGGGCCCGCGCGACACCGCGTCCCGCGGCGGGGCGGTGTCGTTCGTCGTCGACGGCGTGCACGCGCACGACGTCGGGCAGGTGCTGGACGATCAGGGCGTCGAGGTGCGCGTCGGGCACCACTGCGCGTGGCCGCTGCACCGCCGCTACGGGATCGCCGCGACCGTGCGCGCCACCTTCTACGTGTACAACGGGCCGCAGGACGTGGACGCACTGGTGGCGGCGGTCCGCCACTGCCAGGAGTTCTTCGGGGTCGCCGCATGAACCTCGAGTCGATGTACCAGGAGATCATCCTGGATCACTACAAGCACCCGCAGGGCCGTGGACTGCGCGAGCCGTACGACGCCGAGGTGCATCACGTGAACCCCACCTGCGGCGACGAGCTGACACTGCGGATCCGGCTGGCCGGTGACACCACCGGCGACGGCCGTGCCGCCCTGGTGCAGGACGTGTCGTACGACGGCGAGGGCTGCTCGATCAGCCAGGCCAGCGCGTCGGTGCTGCACGAGCTGTCGGCGGGTCGGACGGTGGGCGATGTGCTCGCCGTGCAGGAGGAGTTCCTCGCCCTGATGCAGGGCCGAGGTCAGGTCGAGCCGGACGAGGACGTGCTCGGCGACGCGGTCGCCTTCGCGGGCGTCGCGAAATACCCGGCACGCGTCAAGTGCGCGCTGCTGGCATGGATGGCATGGAAGGACGCGGTGGCTACCGCGCTGACGACGAAGGTGGCGACATGACCGAGACGACGAGCACGCCGGCTCCGCTGGCGACCGGGGTCGCGGTGACCCCTGTCGACGACGTGATCGAGGCGCTGAAGGACGTGATCGACCCCGAGCTGGGCATCAACGTCGTGGACCTGGGACTGGTGTACGACGTCGCTGTCGACGACGCGAACGCGGCGACGATCGACATGACGCTCACGTCGGCGGCCTGCCCGCTGACCGACGTCATCGAGGACCAGGTCCGGGCCTCCCTGGACAACGTGGTGGCCGAACACCGCATCAACTGGGTCTGGATGCCGCCGTGGGGGCCGGACAAGATCACCGATGACGGCCGCGAGATGCTGCGCGCCCTCGGCTTCAACGTCTGACCCGTACGCCTCGAGTCCCTGCTCGAAACGTCGTTATCGCAGCTTGTTAGCGACATCTCGAGCAGGGACTCGGACCGGCAACGCAAGCCGGGGCGGGTGCGACGTCACCCGGACGGCTCATCCGGTCACGCGGTAGCGGGTCGATAGCAGCACAGGGCCGGTCAAGAACGGTCCTGGTCGCTCACACCCGCTCACCGCTCGGCGCTCTCGGCTCCGCGGCGGCGCACCGAGGGACGGTCCCTGCCATGGCCGATGACCAACCGCACCACGAAGCCGTCCCGTCGGCCGGTGGGTCCGCGGCGCCGCTGCGCCGCCGGGTGCTCGGCGCGCTGACGCTGACCGCTGCCGCGACCGGCGCGAGCCTGGTCCTCCCCGGCGCAGCTGTGGCGGCCACCCGCGCCGAGGTCCGCCGCGTCACCATCCTCGAAGCGGTCACCTGGACGTACGACCGGCGCACGAAGACCACCAAGGTCACCAAGGCGCGCAGGCGCAAGATCAAGGCGAAGTTCGTCGGTGCCAAGGTCTACCGGCGCGATGCCAAGGGCCGGTGGCGCCGGATCCCGTACCGCTGGGACCGCCGCAAGCGCGCCCTCGTCTATTCGCACGCGCTCGACCTGGCGCTCAACCCCAAGCGTGCCGCCAAACCGAAACCACCGCCCGCGAAGGTCGATCCGCGCGCTCCGTCGACCGGGCCGGTCGCGGCGAGCGCCCGCGCGGTGACGCCGTACGTCGGCACGAGCATGGCCTGGCACCTGGCGCGACGCGCCACGTACGGCCCGAGCCCGGCACTGCTCGCCAAGCTCGGCACCTCGCGAGCGTCCATGACCGCCTGGCTCGACGCGCAGTTGGCCCCGTCGCGGATCCCGGACGAACTGTGCGGCAGCGTGCTGCGCCGGCTCTCGCCGTACCTGAGCCGGCCCATCTACGACCTCAAGTACGCCATCGACACCAAGGTGAAGATCGACGACAAGGTCGTCACGGCGAACGACGTCCAGCTCGACGTCGCCCGTGCCCACCTCGCCCGCGCCCTGTGGTCCGAGCGCCAGCTGCTCACGGTCATGGAGGACTTCTGGGGCAACCATTTCAACGTCCCGCTGCCCCAGGACGCGTCCGCGTTGCACCGCGCCGACTACGCCAACGTGATCCGGGCGCGTGCGCTGGGCAGGTTCACCGACCTGCTGCGGGCGGTGGAGATGCACCCGGCGATGCTCAGCTCGCTCGGCAACCGCTTCAGCGACCAGGGCCACCCCAACGAGAACCAGGCGCGTGAGCTGCTCGAGCTGCACACCGTCGGGGTCGAGGCGGGGTACGGCGAGACCGGCGTGGTGAACTCGGCACGCATCCTCACCGGCCTGTCGGTCGATGCCGCGGACGAGACGTACGACTACCGCCCGGGGTGGCACTGGACCGGCAAGGTCAAGGTCCTCGGATTCACCGACGCGAACGCCTCGCGATCCGGTGGTGAGGCGGTGGCGTTGCGGTACTTCGACTATCTCGCCAAGCACCCCGCCACCGCCAAGCGCCTGGCCCGCAAGCTCGTCACCCATTTCGTGTCCGACGACCCGCCCGCCTCGCTCGTGGACCGGCTGGCGGGGGTCTACCTGCACACCGGGACGGCGATCGCCCCGGTGCTGCGCACGCTGTTCACCTCCGCCGAGTTCGCCGCGTCCGCCGGAGCGAAGCTGCACCGCCCGTTCGAGCAGCTCGCGGCGGGGGTGCGGGTGCTCTCGCTGCTGCCCGACAACCCCGACCCGAACGCGTCCGACCCGGTCCGGCGCGCCGGGGTCCAGAGCCTCGTCGACCTCTACGCCCGGGCGGCGAGCGCCGGCCATGCCCCGTTCGGCTGGCGGCCACCGGACGGCTACCCGGACGTGGCCGCACACTGGCTCACCACCGGAGCGACGCTCACCGCCTGGAACAACAAGCGGGACCTGTGCAGTCTGAGCACTCCCGGCACGCTCACCTGCGTCGGCCGGGACGGCAAGGTCACCGCAGCGAACGCGCAGCTCGGCACCAAGAACAATGTGCTTCTCGCGCTGGACATGCTGCTGCCGGCGACGCTCCCGGCGAGCAACGGGCAGGTCGTGTCGGCCGTGGGACGGCGGCTGTTCGGCATGACCTTGTCGGACCGGGAGATCACGGCGGTCTGCACCCTGCTCGGGGTCAAGCCGACCGACACGCCCGACGCCAAGCCGAACCCCTCGACGCGCGACCTGAACAAGCTCGTCACCGTCCTCATGGACTCGCCGTACGGGCTGGCGCGATGAACGGCCGTCCGGACCCGCTCCCCGGAGGTCCTGTCATGGAGCACGAGGCGGCGCCCGAGGGCTGCTGCGAGGACATGAAGCGCACGCTGCTGAGCCGACGCGGTCTGCTCAAGGGCCTGGCGGCCGGTGCGGTCGCGGCGCCTCTGGTCGGACTGGCCGACGCGCACGTCGCGTACGCCGCCGACCCGACGTGGCACGGCGACGTGCTCGTCGTGCTGAGCCTGCGAGGCGGCTTCGACGGCATCTCGGCGATCGTGCCGTGGGGTGACCCGTTCTACTACGAGCTGCGCCCGAACATCGCGGTGCCGGCGTCGCTGTGCATCACGCGACCGGACGACACCCTGTTCGGGCTGCATCCGGCGCTCGAGCTCCTTCGGGCCGACTACCTCGCTGGCACGTTCGGCGCGGTCGTCGCGGCCGGGCTGCCGGCGCCCAACCGTTCGCACTTCGAGGCGACGGAGGAGGTGGAGGAGGCGATCCCCGGGTCGAGCGCCCGGGCCGGCTGGCTCAACCGGCTGCTCGGCGAGCACGTGGGGGCGCTCAAACCGCTGTCGGCGGTGCAGCTCGGCTCCACCAGCATGCCGACCGCGTACGTGGGGCCGAACCCGGCGATCGGGATGTCCTCGCTCGGCGGCTTCCGGCTGAGCGGGGTCAGTGCCGGTGACCGCCCCAAGTGGCGTGCCGCGTTCGACGAGCTGTACGCGCGCGCCGCGCCGCCCGTCCGGGACGCGATGGTGACGACGATGAACTCGCTGGACGCCGTCGGCCAGGCGCAGGCAACGCCGGAGGGAAAGGACTACCCGCGATCCGGGCTCGGGAACGCACTGAAGGACGCCGCACGCCTCATCAAGAACAACGCCGCGCTCGGGCTCGGGGTCAAGCTGGTGACGCTCGACGTCGGGAACTGGGACATGCACGTCGGGCTCGGCCGCGCCACCGAGACGTACGGGTGGATGTACCGGCAGCTCGCCGACGTCGGCGCGTCACTGAAGGCGTTCGCCGACGACCTGCGCGCCGCCGACCTGCTCACCAGCACGACGCTCGTCACGCTCTCCGAGTTCGGGCGGCGGGTGCGGGAGAACGACTCCGGCGGGGTCGACCACGGCTGGGGGAACCAGATGCTCATGCTCGGCGGCAACCTCACCGGCGGCGTACAGGGCACCTGGGCCGGGCTCGACAAGCTGACCCAGGGCGACGTGACCGTCACGACCGACTACCGCTCGGTGCTGGCCGACATCATGAAGAACCGGATGAGCGCGACCTCGCTGGAGGTCGACCGGGTCTTCCCGCCCGCCGCCAACGACCTGCCGTACGCCGGCTCCCCGAGCGCCGCCGCAGCGCTCGCCACGCGCTTCACCTCCGGCCTGGCCCCGCAGTTCACCCGCCCCGACTGACCCCCACCTCCCGCGTCCCTGCTCGAAACGTCGTCAACTCGGCGCGATAACGACGTTTCGAGCAGGGACACGCGAAAGGGGGGAGGTAAGATCTCGGCTTCGTGACCATCCAGGCCTCCGACCTCGAGCTGCGCGCCGGAGCGCGACTGCTGGTCGCGGAGGCGTCCTTCCGGGTGGGGCCCGGCGACCGGGTCGGGCTGGTGGGACGCAACGGAGCGGGCAAGACGACGCTGACGCGCGTGCTCGCGGGGGAGGCCGAACCCGCGAGCGGCCGCGTCACGCGCAGCGGATCGATCGGCTACCTGCCGCAGGACCCGCGCGAGGTCGACCTGGCGGAGGTCGTACGCGACCGCATCCTCGGCGCCCGTGGGCTGGACGCCGCGGCGCGGCGGATGCGCACCATGGCCGAGCGCATGGCCCGTACCGAGGGCGAGGAACGCGACCGGGCGATGCGCCGGTACGCCCGCGCCGAGGCCGAGTACGTCGCCGGCGGCGGGTACGGCGCCGACGCCGAAGCGGCGTCCATCGCCTCCAGCCTGGGGCTGCCCGGCCGGGTGCTCGACCAGCCGCTCGGGACGCTGTCGGGTGGCCAGCGCCGGCGGGTGGAACTGGCGCGGATCCTGTTCGGGCAGGCCGACTCGCTGCTGCTCGACGAGCCGACCAACCACCTCGACGCGGACTCGATCACCTGGCTGCGCGGCTTCCTCGCGTCGTACGCCGGCGGGCTCGTCGTGATCAGCCACGACGTCGGGCTGCTGCAGGCAACGGTGAACAAGGTGTTCCACCTCGACGCGAACCGCGCCCGCCTCGACCTGTACAACGTCGGCTGGGCGGCGTACCTGCAGGCACGCGAGACCGACGAGCGGCGGCGGCGCCGCGAGCGCAGCAACGCCGAGAAGCAGGCGGCAGCGCTGCAGGCGCAGGCCGACCGGATGCGCGCCAAGGCGACAAAGGCGCGCGCCGCGCAGAACATGATCCGCCGCGCGGAACGGCTCGTCGGGGACCTCGAGGAGGTGCGCCGGGCCGACCGCGTCGCCCGGCTGCGCTTCCCCGAGCCGCAGCCCTGCGGGCGCACCCCGCTCACCGGTACGGGACTGTCGAAGTCGTACGGGTCGCTCGAGATCTTCACCGACGTCGACCTCGCGATCGACCGCGGCAGCCGCGTCGTCGTGCTCGGGCTCAACGGCGCCGGGAAGACGACGCTGCTACGGCTGCTGGCCGGAGCCGAGACTCCCGACACCGGGCAGGTCGTCGCGGGGCACGGGCTGCGGCTCGGCTACTACGCGCAGGAGCACGAGACGCTCGACCCGGATCGCACGGTGCTGCAGAACATGGTGTCGGCCGCACCCGACCTGCCCGAGCTCGAGTGCCGGCGCGTGCTCGGCTCGTTCCTGTTCTCCGGGGACACCGTCGACCAGCTAGCGGGGACCCTCTCGGGTGGGGAGAAGACGCGGCTCGCGCTCGCCACGCTCGTGGTCTCCGCCGCGAACGTGCTGTTGCTCGACGAGCCGACCAACAACCTGGATCCGGCGTCCCGCCAGGAAATCCTCAGCGCCCTGCAGGCATATGAGGGCGCCGTCGTCCTCGTCACCCACGACGACGGCGCGGTCTCGGCGCTGGAGCCCGAGCGGGTGCTGCTGCTCCCCGACGGGGTCGAGGACCTCTGGAACGCCGACTACCAGGAGCTCGTCGCGCTCGCCTGACCGGGTTCGGATCATCCGATTGCGAGCGGCCGGTGCCGGGGTAGCATCGATGATCAGCGGGGCGGTCACTGCCACAACGGTGGTCTGAGTACGGTCGAGCACTCTAGGAGGACATCGTGGCGGAGCTGGGCAAAGGTCGACGCGTCACTGGGACCGAGCGGGACAAGCTCGGTGCCGACCTCAAGAAGAAGTACGCGCAGGGCGCAAGTATTCGCGAGCTGGCCGCGTCGACCGGACGTTCCTACGGCTTCATCCACCGGGTGCTGTCCGAGTCGGGCGTCGCGCTGCGCGGCCGCGGCGGCGCGACCCGTACCAAGAAGGCGTGAACCGACCGGTCGCCGCAGCGGGCAACGCGGCGCCGGACCAGCCGAGCGCCCCGGACGACCTCGCCGCCGTCGCCGACCAGGCGGCCTCCGCGGGGGTACGCGTCGAGTGGGCCGGACCGGGCGGGGAACCAGTAGTCACGATCACGCTGGACCGCCCGGACGTCCGCAACGCCCAGACCCCCTCGATGTGGCGGGCGCTGGCCGCCGTGGGCCGGGTGCTGCCCGCCGGCTCCCGGATCGTGGTGCTGCGCGCCGCCGGCCCGGCGTTCAGCGCCGGCCTGGACCTGCGGATGTTCGGCGAGGGCGTCCCGGGCGAGGGCAGCCTCGCGGAGGTCGGGCGGCTGGACCACGCCGCCGCGGACTTCCTGATCGAGCAGTTCCAGGAGGCCTTCACCTGGTGGGCCGATGCGGACGTCGTCACGATCGCCGTGGTGCAGGGAGCGGCCGTCGGCGCGGGCTTCCAGCTCGCCCTCGCCTGCGACCTGCTGGTGTGCACCGAACAGGCCCGCTTCGCGATGCGCGAACCCACGCTCGGGCTCGTACCCGACCTCGGTGGCACCTACCCGCTCGTACGCGACGTCGGCTACCGGCGCGCCCTCGAGCTCTGCCTGACCGGACGCTGGGTCGACGCGCGCGAGGCGCAGTCCCTCGGGCTCGCGCTGCAGGTCGTACCGCCCGGCGAGGAGCAGGCCGCGCTCGACCGGCTGGTCGGCGCGCTCCTCGCCGCTCCTGACGCGTCGGTGCGCGCCACCCGACGGCTGCTGCGCGACGCGGGGGAGCGGACCGTCGCGGCCCAGCGCGCCGCGGAGCGCCACGAGCAGTACGAGCTGCTGCGAGGCCTGGTGGCCGGCGCCGGTTGAGACACTCGGAACACCGGTGACCCGCCGGACGTTGCAGCGCGCAATACGGCATGCTTGCTGGCTGCCTCTTGTCGAACGGCGGATCGTCCTTGTCCATGCACAGCAACAACTACCGGGTCATCGGCTCTTTCCGGCGTGACCGGGCCGTCACCGGTCACGCGCTCGCCGCGGGTACGACCCGCCGGGTGCTCGGCTACGCCGCCCGGTACCGCGCCGCCATCGTCGGGCTGCTCGTGACCATCGTCCTCGACGCCGGGCTCACCGTGGCGCAGCCGCTGCTGTTCGCCCGGATCATCGACGATGGCGTCGTCGTGGGCGACCGTGGCGTCGTGACCACCACCGCACTCATCATCGCGGCGCTCGCGATCGCCGACGCCGGGGTCGGGCTGGTCGGCCGGCTGTTCTCCTCGCGCATCGGCGAGGGCCTGATCTACGACCTGCGCACCCAGGTGTACGACCACGTGCAACGCATGCCGATCGCGTTCTTCACCCGCGCCCAGACCGGCGCGCTGGTGTCCCGGCTGAACAACGACGTGATCGGGGCGCAGCAGGCGTTCACGTCCACGCTGTCCAACGTCGTGGGCAACCTGGTGACGCTTGTCGCCGTCGTCATCGCGATGATCGCCCTGTCCTGGCAGATCACGGTGGCCTCCCTGGTGCTGCTGCCGCTGTTCCTGCTGCCGGCGCGCTGGATGGGGCGACGCCTGCAGCACCTGACACGCGAACAGATGACGCTGAACGCCGACATGAACAGCCAGATGACCGAACGGTTCAACGTCGCCGGCGCGCTGCTGGTCAAGCTCTTCGGCCGTCCCGCCGAGGAGTCGGGACTGTTCCGCAGCCGCTCCGGCCGGGTCCGCGACATCGGGATCCGCATCGCCATGACCAACCGGGTTTTCATCGTCGCGCTCACCCTGGTCGCCTCGCTCGCGACCGCGCTGGTCTACGGCTTCGGCGGCAACCTGGCGATCAGCGGCACGCTCACGATCGGCACGCTGCTGGCGCTGACGGCGCTGCTGGCGCGGATGTACGGTCCGCTCACCGCCCTGTCGAACGTCCGGGTGGACGTCATGACGGCCCTGGTGTCCTTCGAGCGCGTCTTCGAGGTCCTCGACCTGCCGCCCATCATCGACGACGCCCCCGGCGCCCGGGAACTGCCGGACGTGCCGTCCGCCGTCGAGTTCGACGACGTGTGGTTCCGGTACCCGAGCGCCGGCGAGGTCTCCCTCGCCTCGCTCGAGGCCATCGCGCGTCCCGAGAGCGCGGTCGTACGTGATGACGTGCTGCACGGCGTGAGCTTCCGTGCCGAGCCGGGTGAGCTGGTCGCGCTGGTCGGACCGTCGGGCGCCGGGAAGACGACGATCACCTCGCTGGTGGCCCGGCTCTACGACCCGACCGGCGGCGTGGTGCGGGTCGGTGGGGCCGATGTGCGGGAGGTGACGCAGGACTCGCTGCATCGGCTCGTCGGGGTGGTGACGCAGGACGCCCACATGTTCCACGACACGATCCGGGCCAACCTGCTCTACGCGGCGCCGGACGCGGACGATGCCGCGTTGCTCGACGCGTGCCAGGACGCGCAGATCCTGGACCTGGTGCACGCACTGCCCGACGGGCTCGACACGGTGGTCGGCGACCGCGGCTACCGGCTCTCGGGCGGTGAGAAGCAGCGCCTCGCACTGGCGCGGCTGCTGCTCAAGGCGCCCCGGGTGGTGGTGCTCGACGAGGCGACGGCGCACCTGGACAGTGAGTCGGAGGCCGCGGTGCAAAGGGCGCTGGCGACCGCGCTCGCCGGGCGTACCTCGCTCGTCATCGCGCACCGGCTCTCGACGATCCGCGAGGCCGACCAGATCCTCGTCGTCGTCGACGGGCGCGTCGCCGAGCGCGGCACCCACGAGACCCTGCTCGCCGCGGGCGGCACGTACGCGGAGCTGTACCGCACCCAGTTCGCGGCGCAGGAACGGACGTTGCGCAACGGCGAGGACGGCTCGCAACCGGAGGCGGCGCGGGAGCTGGGCGCGCGGGTGTGAGCGCGCCGCGGTCTCACCAGCCGCGCAGCTGACCCCCGTCGACGGGCAGCAGCACGCCGGTCAGGTAGGACGCGGCAGGGGAGAGCAGGAACGCCGCGGCCCGGCCGAACTCGGCCGGCTCGCCATAGCGGCCCAGCGGGATCGAGGCCTCCCAGCGCCGGCGGACCGCGTCAGGCGCACCGACCTGCGCGTCGAGGGTGAAGGTGCGGTCGGTGGCCAGCCGCCCCGGCAGCAGCGCGTTGACCCGTACGCCCCGCGGGGCGAGCTCGTCGGACATGTCCTTGGTGAATCCGGCGAGCGCCGGGCGCAGCGCGTTCGAGCTGGTCAGGCCGGGCACCGGCTGGCGGGCCGAGGTGGACAGCACGAAGGCGAGCGCGGGCCCGGCGCCCGGACGGTCCGCCGGGTCGGCGACCATCGCGGCCGCGCAGGCGCGCGCGACGCGCACCGGGCCGAGGAACACCGACTCGAAGGCCTCGCGCCAGGCCTGGTCGGTGGTGCCGGTCGGGGTGCCCCCGGGCGGTCCGCCGACGCTCAGCAGCGCGCCGTCCAGCCGTCCGAATCGGGCGACCGCGGCGGCGACGAGGCGTTCGGCGGCGGCCGGGTCCGCGAGGTCGGTCGGCAGCCCGACGGCGTGCTCGGTGCCACCCAGGGTCTCCACCGCCTCGCCGAGCTGCGACTCGTCGCGGGCCGCCAGGACGACCTTCGCGCCCTCCGCGGCCAGTGCCGATGCGGTCGCGAGGCCCAGCCCGCGCGATCCGCCGGTGACGATGAACACCCGCTCGTTCAGCCCAAGATCCATGCCGCCATCCTGGCACGCTCGACCGTGGCGCCAGCCCGTGCGCCGGAGTCCGGGCGCCGCCGCTGCGGGTCAGCTGCCCTCGCCGTCCGGCCGGTCCGTCCCGTCGGTCTCCTCCTCCGCCAGGCGGCGCGCCTCGCCGCGCAGGATCACCACGAACCCGCCGATGGCGATCCCGGCGAACGCCACCCACTGGATGGCGTACGAGAGGTGCGGGCCGTCGTCGAGCTCCGGTGCGGGGAGCGGGGCCAGCGCCGGCGTACCGGTCTCCGGCGGGTCGGAGGAGATCAGCTCGACGTAGGCGGGGAAGACCGGCCCGGCGGCGGGCACGGCACGTACGTCGAGGTCGGTCACCTGGCCGGGCGGCAGGTCCGCCGGGCGGGGCGGGGCGTCCTGGGTGAGCCGTACGCGGCCGGTGACGGTGACCGGGCCGGCGGGCGGCGGCGGTACGGGCGGACTGGTCGTGGCGTCGGCGCCAGCGCCGACCCAGCCGCGGTTCACCGCGAGCACCGAGCCGTCCGCGAGCACCAGCGGCGTCATCACCCACAGCCCGTTGCTGCCGTTCAGCGGCCGGCGCCGGACCAGTTGCTGCCCGTCGGCGTCGTACTGCCCGGTCGCCGTCACCTCGCGCCACTGCACCCCGTCCCCGAGGGCCGCCGGATCGGTACCGGCGCGCATCACGTCCTGCACCGGCACGGGTGCGCGCGCCTCCTGCGCGTAGAGCTCACTGTTCGCGGCTCGTCGCTCGTCGAGCCGGTCCAGCTGCCAGCGGGCCAGACCGAGGAAGGCCGGCACCACCAGCAGCACGACGAACCCGAGCGCCCAGACCCGGCGGTCGCGCATGGCGCGCCGCAGCGCGCCGCGACTGGCGCGGCTCGAGACGGGAGCGCTCACCGCAGCAGCCTAAGCACCCGCGATACGGGCCGGACGCCGCGCGTCCGCAACACCTATGGTGGGGGAGTGCTCATCGATGGGTTCGGACGGGTTGCGCGGGACCTGCGCGTCTCGCTGACGGACCGGTGCAACCTGCGGTGCACGTACTGCATGCCCGCCGAGGGCCTGGCCTGGATCCCCCGGCCGGACCTGCTCAGCGACGACGAGGTGGTCCGCGTCATCGCGGTCGCGGTGCGGCTCGGGGTGAACGAGGTGCGCTTCACCGGCGGTGAGCCGCTGCTGCGCCCGGGGCTGCCCGGGCTGGTGGCGCGTACCCGCGCGCTGCCCGACCCGCCCGAGGTGTCGGTGACGACCAACGGCATCGGGCTGGCCACCGTGGCGCCGGCGCTCGCCGAGGCGGGCCTGACGCGGGTGAACGTGTCGCTCGACACCCTGGACCGCGAGCGCTTCCGTGAGCTCACCCGCCGCGACCGGCTGGCCGACGTGCTGGCCGGGCTGCAGGCCGCCGACGACGCCGGCCTGCACCCGGTGAAGGTCAACACCGTGCTGATGCGCGGCGTCAACGACGACGAGGCGCCCGCGCTGCTGCGGTTCTGCCTCGAGCGCGGCTACCGGCTGCGGATCATCGAGCAGATGCCGCTCGACGCCCAGCACGGCTGGTCGCGTGAGGCGATGGTCACCGCCGACGAGGTGCTCCACGAGCTGCAACAGCACTTCGACCTCACGCCGGTCGACTCCCACTTCCGGGGGAGTGCGCCGGCGGAGGAGTGGGTCGTGGATGGCGGCGGGCCCGACGGGAACTGGACCGTCGGCATCATCGCCTCGGTCACCCGTCCGTTCTGTGCCGCCTGCGACCGCTTGCGGCTGACCGCCGACGGCCAGGTGCGCAACTGCCTGTTCTCCCGAACCGAGGCGGACCTGCGCGCGGTGCTGCGCTCCGGCGCGGCCCCCGACGACATGGACATGCAGCTCGCCGCCGTACTGACCGGCGAGGTGGCGCGCAAGCGCGCCGGTCACGGCATCGGCGAACCGGGCTTCAGCCAGCCCGACCGGCCGATGTCGGCGATCGGCGGCTGAGCGATCAGCCCGGGCGCTCGTCCTGCGCGGGCGCCGGCTCCTCACCGGGCGTCAGCCCCGCGCGTCGCGGGCGGACGAACACCGACAGCGGTGCACCGTTGCCCCGCTCCTGCCCGGCGTTGGCCATCACGACGGCGATGTACGGCAGCAGGAAGGCTCCGACGAACAGCACCCAGCGCCACGGATTGGGCGCGAGCACCGCGCCGACGAAGCAGAGGGTGCGGATGGTCATCGACACGAGGTAGCGCCGGGTGCGGCTGCGTTGCTCCTCGGTCAGGCCCGGATCGGCGGTGGTGATCCGGTAGACGTCCGGGTCGTGAGGTCCTGGGCCCTCGTGTGCGTGAACGCTCATCGCCGCCTCCTGACGGCCCCCGCCGCGGCCTCCCTCACTGCAACCGTACGCCGCACGGGTCGCTGCAGCAGCGTGGGCGACGGCACCCGCCGATGGTAGTGCCGGAGCGCCACGCCGACCCGGCCGCCCGTCAGCTGGCCTGGGAGACCGTGGAGAAGTTGAAGTCGGACACCAACAACGGCGGCATCGCGCACCGGTTGAAGTAGTCCCCCATCTCGCGGGCCAGGGTGGGCACCGTCGCTCCCGCGTCGACGATCCGCGACAACGCGGCGACCGGGGAGTCGTTGAACCGGAAGTTGCTCGCCGCGCCCACCACCTCCCCGCCGCGGACCACGTAGACGCCGTCGCGGGTCAACCCGGTGAGCAGCAGCGTCTGGGGGTCGACGACGCGGTTGTACCAGAGGCAGGTCACCAGAACGCCGTCCTCGGTCCGCCCGACGAGGTCGGCGAGCGTCCCGTTGCCCGCGGCGAGCGAGAGCTGCAGGTTGTCGACCGCCGGGCGCACCTGCAGGTCGTACTGGGCGGCCGTCGCGCGCGTGGTGATGAGCCCGGTCAGTACGCCGTCGCGCACCCAGTCCGTCGCCGCGAGCGGCAGCCCGTTGTCGAACACCGACGCCGCGGAGGAGGATGCCGAAGCCGTCACGAACGGCTCGCACTCGAGCCCGGTCATCACCGGATCGCTCTGCAGGCGTAAGCCGGCCGGGCCGAGCCGCTCGCCGAGCCGGGTCCCGCCGCCCGGTGCGGAGAACACGCTGCGTCCCTCCGCTGCCTCCTGACCGATGGCCGACCAGTACAGGTCGATCATCAGATCGGCGACCGCGCTGGGGGTGAGCAGGGCGGCGTGCCGGCCCGGCGCGAGAGGAACCGTCCGGGCCTGCCACCCGAGCTGCTCGCGCAGCAGCGCGTCCGTGGCAGGCACGTCGACGGTCGCGAGGTCTCGCGCGGCGCTGCCCGACCAGGCCGAACGGGTCCGCTCGTGGGACTTGGCGGTGACCTCGAAGCGTCCCTCCGGCTGCACGTGCCGCAGCCGCAGCCCGGTGGAGGTGGCCAGGTAGGTCGTCGTCATCGCGTGCTCGGTGTAGCCGAAATGCTCGATGCCGTCCGCGGCCCCGGCCCGGAACATCTCCCCGAGCGCGGGCGCGAGCGCCGCGAACGCCGCACCCGAGGTCCGGGCGGGCCCCTCGTCCCAACCCGTCGCCGACCCGCCGGAGGGGACCAGCGGCTGCGCGTCCCTGCTCGGTCCGGCCTCCTCGGCCGCCCGGCGCGCGGCTGCGACCAGCTCGGGCAGTGCGTCCAGATCGAGCCCGGAGCGGCTCGCCGCACCGGCGCCCTCCCCGACGATCGCGACGACGGTGACCGAGGTGTCGCTCGCCTCCCCGTTGGTGGTGAGGGTGCCACGCGCCCAGCGCAGATTGGCGGTGTCGCAGGCGCGTACCAGCACGAGGCACCCGTCCGCGGCGCAGGCGGCGAGCGCCCGTTCGGCGTAGTCCTGCGGCGACACGGTCCTCACTTGCCGGCCTCCTGGACGCTGTTGAGCACGTTGATCGACTCGAAGACGGCGGCCGGACACCCGTGGGACACCGCTGCGACCTGGCCGGGCTGGCCCTTGCCGCAGTTGAAGGCGCCGCCCAGCAGGTAGGTGTCGGCACCGCCGACCGCGACCATCGCCCCCCAGAAGTCCGTCGTCGTCGCCTGGTAGGCGACGTCCTTGACCTGCTCGGCGAGCCGCCCCGAACGGATCCGGTGGAAACGTTGACCGGTGAACTGGAAGTTGAACCGCTGCATGTCGATCGACCAGGAGTTGTCGCCCTCGACGTAGATGCCGTCCTCGACCCCGGCGATCAGCCCCGCGAGGTCCGGGCCGCCTGCCGCCGGCTGCAGTGAGACGTTGGGCATCCGCTGGATGGCGGTGTGCTCGGCGGAGTCGGCGTACGCGCAGCCGTTCGAGCGCGGCAGGCCGAACTCCGCCGCCATCGCCCGGTCGAGCTGGTAGCCGACGTGCACGCCGTCGCGGACCAGGTCCCACTCGCCGCTGGCGACCCCCTCGTCGTCCCAGGCGACGCTCGCGAGCCCGTGCACGGCGGTACGGTCCGCACGCACGTGCATCAGTTCGGAGCCGTAACGCAGCGTGCCCAGCCCGTCGGGCGTGGCGAACGAGGTGCCCGCGTAGTTCGCCTCGTACCCGAGCGCGCGGTCCAGCTCCGTGGCGTGTCCCACCGACTCGTGGATCGTGAGCCACAGGTTGGTCGGGTGGATCACGAGGGTGTAGCGGCCCGGTTCGATCGAGGGCGCCGCGAGCTTCTCGGCCAGCCGGTCGGGCAGCGCTCCCAGCTCCCCGTCCCAGTCCCAGCCGCGCGCCCCCCCGACGTCGGGCACCCGGCCGGTCACGTACTCCCAGCCGCGCCCGGTCGGGGGAGCGGTCGTACGCATCGACTCGAACCCACCCTGCGCCCCCACGGCGATCGCGTCGTAGTCGCACTCCACCCGTACCCGCTGCTGGGTCGTGCGGGTCCCGGCGAGGTCGGCGTAGAAGACCTGCTCCTTGACCGCGAGCAGGCGTGCCTCGGTGTGCGAGACCGCGGGATGTGCGAGCAGTGCGGCACTGCGCTCGGCGAGCACCGCGACCCGCTCCTGCTCGGAGACGTCGAACGGGTCGACCTCGTATGAGGAGACCCATCGCCCGGTGTGCACGGGCTCGGGTGCGAGCTCGACGCGCAGCGTGGCGAGCGGGCGGCTCACCTGGGCCAGCGCGACCGCGCGCGCGGCGAGGGTGGCCGCCTGCTCGGGGGACACCAGGTCGGCGGCGGCGAAACCCCAGCAGCCGTCGTGCACGACCCGTACCGCGAGGCCGCGCGACACGGACTCCACGGCTCCCTCGCGGCGCGCGTCGCGTACCGAGACGTACGAGGTGCGGGTGGTCACGACGCGCACGTCGGCGTGGGCGGCGCCGAGCTCGGTGGCGCGGGCCAGCGCGGCGTCCGCGCACGCGTCGAGCGGCAGGGACAGGAAGTCGGGATCGACGTCGCGGGACCCGGTCGTCACGAGGGGCACCGGACATGGTGGAGGGGCAGCACGTGATCACACTACGTGCCCCGGACCCCGCGTACCGGCCGGTAACGGCTAGCGTCGGGCGTCGACGGGGCGTGAGCGTGAGGAGCGTGGCGTGGGACGGCTCGTGCTGGTCACCGGCGGCAACCGTGGCATCGGCCACGCGATCGCGCTGGCGTTCGCGCAGGCGGGGGACACCGTGGCCGTCGCCTGCCGCAGCGGTGAGGCTCCCGCGGACCTGGCCGGGCTCGGCGCGTTCGGCGTGCGCTGCGACGTCACCGACAGCGCGAGCGTCGACGCGGCCTTTGACGCCGCCGAGCAGCAGGCGGGCGAGGCGGTGGACGTCGCCGTGGCGAACGCGGGCGTCACCCGGGACACGCTGCTGCTGCGGATGAGCGACGCGGACATCGACGCGGTCATCGACACCAACCTGGTCGGGGCGCTGCGGGTGACGCGGCGGGCCGCCAAGTCGATGCTGCGGCGCCGGCGCGGTCGGATCGTGCTCGTGTCGAGCGTGGTCGGGCTGCTCGGGTCGGCGGGGCAGGCGAACTACGCGGCCAGCAAGTCCGGGCTGGTGGGGCTGGCGCGCTCGACGGCGCGCGAGCTCGGCAGCCGCGGCATCACGGTCAACGTCGTCGCGCCGGGGTTCGTCGACACCGAGATGACCCAGGTGCTCTCGGAGGAGCAGCGCAAGGCGATCGTGGCGCAGGTCCCGCTCGGCCGGTACGCCGACGTGGCCGAGGTTGCCGGGGTGGTGCGCTTCCTCGCCTCCGACGAGGCCGCGTACATCACGGGCGCCGTCATCCCGGTGGACGGCGGCCTGGGCATGGGTCATTGAGGGTGAATGTGGCAAGAGTTCGTTCTGAACGGACTTTTGCCACATTCACCCCGAACAAGGAGTAGGGACATGGGGATTCTCGACGGCAAGCGGGTGCTGGTCACCGGCGTGCTTACCGACCAGTCGATCGCGTTCAGCGTCGCGCGGATCGCGCAGGAGCAGGGCGCGACGGTGGTGCTTTCCTCGTTCGGCCGCGCCATGTCGATCACCAAGCGGATCGCCGGGCGGTTGCCGCAGGGCGCGCCGGTGGTCGAGCTGGACGTCACGGACGAGGCGCACCTCGCCGGGCTGCCGGACGCGCTGCGCGAGCACGTCGACGGCCTGGACGGGGTCGTGCACGCCATCGGGTTCGCGCCCGAGTCGGCGCTCGGCGGCAACTTCCTCAACACCCCGTGGCCGGACGTGGCGACGGCGGTGCACGTGTCGGCGTACTCGCTGAAGGCGCTCACCGTCGCCTGCCTGCCGCTGCTCGCCGGGGAGGGCCGGCAGGGCGCCGTCGTCGGGCTGGACTTCGACGCGACGGTGGCCTGGCCCAAGTACGACTGGATGGGCGTCGCCAAGGCCGCGTTCGAGTCGACCGCGCGCTACCTGGCACGCGACCTCGGACCGCAGGGCGTACGGGTCAACCTCGTCTCGGCCGGACCGCTGCGCACCATGGCGGCGAAGAGCATCCCGGGCTTCGACGAGCTCGCCGACGTCTGGTCGACCCGGGCCAGCATCGGCTGGGACCTCGACGACCCGGAACCGACGGCGCGCGCGGTCGTCGCGCTGCTCTCGGACTGGTTCCCCGCCACGACCGGCGAGATCGTCCACGTCGACGGCGGCGTGCACGTGCTCGGAGCCTGATGACCCGCCTGGTCGTGATGCGGCACGCGAAGTCGGCCTACCCACCGGGGGTCGCCGACCACGACCGCCCGCTGTCCGCCCGCGGGGTCGCGGACGCGCGAGTGGCGGGGGAGTGGCTCCGCGCGCACCTCGGGCCACCCGACCACGTCGTGGTCTCGACGGCGCGGCGGGCCCGCGGCACCTGGACCGTCGTGGCCGGCCCGCTCGGCTACATCGGCGCCGCCGGGTACGAGGCCGACTCGCCGGGTCCGCTCACCGTCGATCCACGCATCTACGAAGCGCCGGCGGGCCGGCTGCTCGAGGTCGTACGCGAGCTGCCCGACCGGGTACGCACCGCCGTCCTCGTCGGGCACCTCCCAGGAGTCGCGCAGCTGGTCGCGCTGCTCGCGTCGTCGGCCGAGCCAGCCGCGGCCGAGGCGATCGCACGCAAGTACGCCACCCTCGGCACGGCGGTGCTGCGCTTCGAGGGCCCGTTCCATGCCCTCGATCCCGGCGCCGCCCACCTCGCCCAGTTCGTGGCGCCGCGCGCCGCCGAGGACCCCTGATGCCCGAGGGCCACACCCTGCACGCGCTCGCGCGTGACCTGTACGCCGCGTTCGCCGGGTCCGCCGTGTCGGTGAGCAGCCCGCAAGGACGCTTCGCCGACGGTGCGGCCCTGTTGGACGGTCGGCGGCTGTGCGCCGCGTCCGCCTGGGGCAAGCACCTGTTCCTGGAGTTCGAGGCCGACGCCTGGCTGCACGTCCACCTCGGCCTGATCGGCAAGTTCTCGTTGCAGCAGCTGGAACCGGGCGCTCCGGCGCCCGCGCCCGTCGGCGCGGTGCGCCTCCGGCTCGCGAACGCCCGGAACGTCGCGGAGCTGCGCGGCCCCAACCTGTGCGCGGTCGTCACGCCCGAGCACGTGACAGCGGTGCAGGCGCGGCTCGGACCCGACCCGTTGCGTCCCGGCGCGGACCCCGACCTGGCCTGGCAGCGGATCAGCCGCAGCGGGCGGACCATCGCCGAGCTGCTGATGGACCAGGCGGTGCTCGCCGGGGTCGGCAACCTCTACCGGTGCGAGCTGCTCTTCCGCCACCGCGTCGATCCCTTCCGTCCCGGCAGGGAGCTCCGGCAGTCGACCTGGACCGCGCTGTGGGAGGACCTCGTACGCCTCATGCCGCTCGGCGTCGCCACCGGGCAGATCCTCACCATGGCCGACCAGGTGGAAGATGCGGCCGCCACGCTCGCCGACTCCGACCGGGCCGGGCCGTACGAGCGCCGCTTCTATGTCTACCAACGCACCGGCGAGCCCTGCCGGGTGTGCGGCTCGAAGATCCGTACCCAGGTGGTGGCCGGGCGCAACCTGTTCTGGTGCGGCCGCTGCCAGCGCCGACGCTGACCGGGTCCTCGACCTGGTCATTCAGGCACCGCTGCGGTGAGCCGCCAGCGGATCCAGGACGTGAAGGTCGAGGATTCGGGCGAACCGCTTCACCGCCGCGTCATGTGACACGAGGACGTCGGAGCCGACCGCGAGCGCAGATGCCAGGTGGATCGCGTCCAGCGTCCGTACGTGCCCGCTAATCGCCTCGGCCGACATCAGCACGGCTTCGGTCACCGGCGTCATCGCCACTTTCTCGAGCACCAGGTCGCGTTCTGCCACGGGCCGCCGTTCCCGTCGCAGCACCCGCGTGAGTTCGGTCTGCAGGATGCGCGAGGACACGATCAGGTGGTCCGGTGCGCTGTTCACCTCGTCGAACCAGTGCCGTGCGTCCGCGGTTCCCAGCAGTGCGTGTACAGCGGCGGAAGAATCGTGGGCTGGTGTCTGATCACGACAAGGTGTCGTTATCGTTGGCCCGTGCCGAACCTCCGCTCCGCCGCGGTGGCGCGGCCGGCCGGGCCGGCGCAGTGGTTCCCGATGATCTTCATCGGGCTCGCGATCTCGCTGGTGATCATGGACGCGACGATCGTGAACGTCAGCCTGCCGGCGATCATCACCGATCTGCACGTCTCGTCGATCGACGCCGAGTGGATCAACGCCATCTACTCGCTCGTCTTCGCCACCTTCCTGATCATGTTCGGCCGCCTCGGGGACCGCTTCGGGCGGCGGCGACTGATGGTGATCGGGGTGTCCGTCTTCGCGCTCGCCAGCGCCGTCGCCGGGCTGAGCGGCTCCGGGGCAGCGCTGATCACCGCTCGCGCGGTGCAAGGCATCGGCGGGGCGATGATCGCGCCGACGACGCTCTCGCTGGTCAACGCGATGTACGCCGGCCGAGCGCGGACCGTCGCGTTCGCCATCTACGGGTCGATCATCGGCGGCATGGCGGCGCTCGGTCCGCTGCTCGGCGGTTTCTTCACCGAGTACCACTCCTGGCGCTGGGTGTTCTACGTCAACCTCCCGATCGCCTTGGTCGTCGTGGTCGGGGGGCTGCGGCTGGTGCCCGAGAGCCGGGAGACACGCTTCGACCCGGGAACGGACGTGTGGGGGATCCCGCTCTCCGCGCTGGGGATCGGCGCCTTGGTGTTCGCCCTGATCGAGGGCCGGAACTACGGGTGGTGGACCGCCACCGGCGACATCCAGTTCCTGTTTCGCACCTGGCCGGCCGGCGGGGTCTCACCCGTCCTGCTCGCCCTCGTCGTCTCCGGGGCCGGTCTGGCGCTGTTCCTGGTGAACGAGCGCCGCCGCGCTGCCGCTGGACGTAGCGTCCTGCTGGACCTGCGCCTGTTCCGGATCGCGACCTTCTCCATCGGCAGCCTCGCCGCCCTCATCGTCAGCCTGGGCGAGCTCGGACTGCTGTTCTCCCTGCCGCTGTTCCTGCAGAACGTCCAGGGGTACGGCGCGATGGGCGCGGGAGCGCTGCTCGCCACGCTCGCCGCCGGCGCGTTCGTCTCGGCACCGGCGGCGGCCGCCCTCGCCGAGGCGCGCAGCCCGCGGTTCGTCGCCCGGCTCGGCATGGCCGTCGAAGTGGTGGCGATCGCCGGCCTCGGCCTGACCCTGGCAGTGGACACCGGTGCCTGGGTCTTCGTCGGGTGGCTGTTCCTGTACGGCATGGGCGTCGGCCTCGCGACCGCGCAGCTCACCGGCCTGATCCTCGCCGACGTCCCGGTCGGCCAGAGCGGGCAGGCGTCCGGCACGCAGAGCACCGCCCGGCAGATCGGCTCCGCGCTCGGTACAGCAGTGCTCGGCACCGTGCTGTTCGTCACCCTCGGCACCCAGACCGCGCAGCACGCAGCGACGATCGAAGGCGTCTCAACGACCCAGGCGCAACAGGTCGCCGACACCGTTCAGCAGAGCGCAGGAACGGCGATCCCGAGCCTCGCCGCACAGCCCTCCGGCACCGCGCTCGTCGCAGCCGCCAGCGAGGCGTTCACGGACGCGCTGCGCAGCACCGCCTTCACGGCGGCAGGGTTCGTGTTGCTCGGTCTGCTCGCGACGATGTTCCTGCCGGCCGTCCGCGCCGAGCCGGTGCAGGCGGACCGAGCACCGGATCCTGCAGATCGGCATGCTCCACTTCCTCCCGGGTGATCCCGAGCAGGTACAGGACGGTGTCGAGGTACGGCACGTTGACCCCCGTGTGCGCCTGCGCGCGTACCACCGGCTTGGCGTTGAACGCGACGCCGAGACCCGCCAGGGCGAGCATGTCGAGGTCGTTGGCACCGTCCCCGATCGCGACCGTGCGCGCGAGCGGGATGCCCTCCTGTTCGGCGAACTCGCGCAGTGCCGCCGCTTTCCCGGCCCGGTCGACGACCGGCCCGGCGACCCGGCCGGTGAGCCGCCCGTCGACGACCTCGAGCAGGTTCGCGCGGGTGTGGTGCACGCCGAGCTCGGCGCCGAGCGGTGCCACGACCTGCGAGAACCCGCCTGATACCAACGCGATCCGGTACCCGAGGCGGGTGAGGGTACGGCAGAGGGTACGGGCGCCCGGGGTCAGACGTACCTGGGCTCGCACGTCGCCGAGCACCGACTCCGGCAGCCCGGCCAGCAGCGCCACCCGGGCACGCAGCGACTCGGCGAAGTCCAGCTCGCCGCGCATCGCCGCCTGGGTCACCTCCCGCACCTGCGCCTCGCAGCCCGCGTGCGCTGCGACGAGCTCGATCACCTCGTCCTGGATCAACGTGGAGTCCACGTCCATGACCACCAGGTGGCTCCCGCGCCCGCGCAGGTCGGCGCGCTGCACGGCGACGTCGACGCCTTCCCGGGCGGCGACCGCTCCGAGTGCGGTGCGCAGCGGCAACTGGTGCGCACCGCTGACCGTCAGCTCGATCGCGGTGACCGGGTACGCCGCGGTGCGCACGATCCGGTCGATGTTGCCGCCCTCGGCCGCGATGGTGGCCGCGACCGACGCCACCTGGGCCGGTCGCAGCGGCATGCCGAGCAGCGTCACCGCCAGCCGGGTCCGCCGTCCGCGGGCGCTGCGCTCCGGAGCCCCGGAGGTCAGCTCGACGTGCAGCCCGAGCCCGTCCCCCAGGGCGGCGAGCCGCGACCGGGCGGCGTCGAGCGCGAGCACCTCCCCGTACGGCTGCGCGGTCGGGACCAGCAGGATGCCGAGGGTCAACCGGCCCCGGATCACCACCTGTTCCAGGTCCGCCACCTCGACGCCCACCCCGGCCAGCCCGTCCATCAGACGCGCGGTGAGCCCCGGCCGGTCGACGCCGGTGAACGTCGCCAGCAGCGTGCGGGGCAGATCCTCGAGGTCGGCTTCGGTCGCCATGGCGGCTCGACCCTAGCCAGTGCGGGCCGGTGGACCGCCGGGTGACCTGGCAGTGCGTGAACACGGGATCGCGCGGCCCACACCGGCGAGGTCACCCGTTGCGGAGCTCGGGCGGTGCGGAGTACGCCGCGACGAGTGCCTGACGTGCGGCCGCAGCGACCGGGCGCAGCGCCGCAGCCCTCGCTGCTGCCTCCGCTGCGCTCACGGCGGCCCCTTCACCGCGCAGCGCGTGATCGAGCACGGCGAGCAGACGCAGCCCGGTCGCCAGCAGCTCGGCGGCGCGGGGCGGCGGGTACGCGGGAGGACGGTCGCCGAGCAGGCGCTCGGCGTCGGCGACGACGGCGCTCGTCCCGGGCTGGTGGCGCGCGACCGCGAGCTGCTCAAGCGAGCGGGTGGAGCCACGCAGCGCGGCGTTCAGCTCACGGGCCGCCTCGGTGGGCGTGGGCGGATGGGGCGGCGGGTTCGCCCGGCTCACCGCCCACGTGACCCCGTCCTCGGTCGGGTGCGGCAACAGCGCGTACGTGCACTCGGTGCCGACCGCGAGCACGGCCGCACCGGCGGCGAGCGCCCGGGCGTTGAGCTCGACCGGCCCCGCCAGCCCGAGCGGGTCGCCCGGCGCCGGCAGCGCGAGCTGCAGGTGCGTCGTCCCGGCGGCTCGCAAGCGGCCGAGTCCCACCGGCCAGCTCACCGGATCGGGTTCCTGCGGCGCGCCGTCCAGCAGATGCGCCGCGTCGTCGACGGTGATCCGAGCCGCGGCGTCGTCCGGACTCGCCAGCCCCTGGAGCCAGGCGTTGCCCCAGCTGACCGCGGCGCCGGCTCGCACGGTCGCGACCAGCGTGAGGTCCATGCCGGCCATGATCGCGGCGACGGGCGCCGGCGGCACCTCGGCGCCCGCACCTGCCGGCCCGCCGTGCCCAGTAGGGTCGCGCGCGTGAGCGATGTGCTGCGGTTCGTCGGGGTGACCGTCGTCCGCGGCGGCGTACCGATCCTGGACTCGGTCGACTGGGACGTCGCCGAGGGCGAGCGGTGGGCGGTGCTCGGGCCGAACGGGGCCGGCAAGACCACGCTGCTCAAGGTGGCCGCGACCCTGGAGCACCCGACGCGCGGCACCGCGGAGATCCTCGACGAGCTGCTCGGACGTACCGATGTGTTCGAGCTGCGACCGCGGATCGGGCTGGCCTCCAGCGCGCTCGCCGCGCGGATCCCCGACGAGGAACGGGTCCACGACGTCACCGTGACGGCGTCGTACGCGGTGACCGGACGGTGGCGCGAGCGGTACGACCAGCCCGACCACAGCCGGGCCGACCGGCTGCTGGCCGCCCTCGGGGTCGACCACCTCGCGACCCGTACCTTCGGCACGCTCTCCTCCGGCGAGCGCAAACGGGTGCAGGTGGCCCGGGCGCTGATGCCCGACCCGGAGCTGCTGCTGCTCGACGAGCCCGCCGCCGGTCTCGACCTCGGTGCGCGCGAGGACCTCGTCGAGCGGCTCGGGCGGATCGCCGCCGACGCGTACGCCCCCACGACGGTCCTGGTCACCCATCACGTGGAGGAGATCCCGGTCGGCTTCAGCCATGCGCTGCTGCTGCGTGCCGGACGCGTCGTCGCGGGCGGCCCCATCGCGGAGGTCCTCACCGACGAGCTGGCGAGCCGGACCTACGGCATCCCGCTGCGCATCGGGCAGGACGCCGGCCGGTGGTTCGCACGGCTGGTGCGCTGACCGGCGTCCCGGCCCGCCTAGGATCAACGGTGTGGACGCATGGGTGTGGTGGCTGATCCTCGCCCTGCTCTTCGGGGTCGCGGAGGTCAGCACGACGACGCTCCTGTTCGGCATGCTCACCGGCGGCGCACTGGCGGCGATGGTGTCCGGGGTGGTGGGCGCCGACGTCCCCATCCAGTTGCTGGTGTTCGCCGCTGCGTCCGCGCTGCTGCTGCTCGTCGTACGCCCGGTGGCGCGTCGCCACCTGCACATGCCGCTGCCGACCCGCAGCGGCGTCGCCGCGCTCGTCGGCACGGAGGCCGTCGTCCTCGAGCAGGTGGACGGTAACGACGGCAGGATCAAGCTCGCCGGCGAGGTGTGGTCGGCACGCAGCTACGACGGCGAGGCGCTGCTGCCGGCCGGTACGCCGGTGTACGTCGTCGCCATCGAGGGTGCGACCGCTCTGGTCGCGGAACGGTAAAGGGGAATCCATGTCCGAGGGCCAGGTGGGCACTCTCGTCGTCGCGGTGATCGTGGTCCTGTTCGTGCTGATCACGCTCGCCAAGGCGGTGCGTATCGTTCCGCAGGCGAACGCCGGGCTGGTGGAGCGCCTCGGCCGCTACCACCGGACCCTGAACGCCGGGCTGTCGCTGCTCGTGCCGTACGTCGACCGGCTGCGCCCGCTGGTCGACCTGCGTGAGCAGGTCGTCTCGTTCCCGCCGCAGCCGGTGATCACCGAGGACAACCTGGTGGTCAGCATCGACTCGGTCATCTACTTCCAGGTCACCGACCCGAAGGCCGCGACGTACGAGATCGCGAACTTCATCTCCGGCATCGAGCAGCTCACCGTCACCACGCTGCGCAACGTCATCGGCTCCATGGACCTGGAGAAGACGCTCACCTCACGCGAAGAGATCAACAATGTGCTGCGGGGCGTCCTCGACGAGGCGACAGGCAAGTGGGGCGTACGGGTCAACCGGGTCGAGCTCAAGGCGATCGACCCGCCCGCGAGCGTGCAGGACGCGATGGAGAAGCAGATGCGCGCCGAGCGCGACAAGCGCGCCGCGATCCTGACCGCCGAGGGGTTCAAGCAGTCGCAGATCCTCACCGCCGAGGGGGAGAAGCAGTCCGAGATCCTCCGGGCGCAGGGTGAGGCACAGGCGCAGGTGCTGCGCGCCGAGGGCGAGGCCAAGGCGATCCAGCAGGTCGTCGACGCCATCCATGCCGCCGACCCGGACTCGAAAGTCCTTGCCTACCAGTACCTCCAGTCGCTCCCCGAGCTCGCACGGGGCGACGCGAACAAGGTGTGGATCATTCCGGCCGAGCTGTCCCGGGCGATGGAGGGGCTCTCGAGCGCGTTCCTCCCGCGCCCTGAGCCCGAGCAGGTGCGGCGGGTCACCGGGCCCGAGCAGTAGGACGCGCCTGCTCGCATCGTGGAGCTGTGGATGCTCGCCCTCGCCGGGGTCGGCGCGGGCGCTATCAACTCGGTCGTCGGCAGCGGCACGCTGCTGACCTACCCGCTGCTGCTCGCGTACGGCCTGCCGCCGGTCGTGGCCAACGGCAGCAACTCGCTCGGGATGGCGCCCGGCGGCCTGGCCGCGGCCTGGGGTTACCGCCGCGAGCTGCGGGGGCGCTGGGGCCAGCTCGTGCCGTACGTCTCGGTCATGGTGGTCGGGGCGACGGTCGGTGCGGTCCTCGTCGTCGCGCTGCCCGCGGTCGTCTTCGCCCGCCTGGTGCCGTGGCTGATCCTGATTGCCTGCGTGCTCGTGATCGTGCAACCGGCGCTGTCGCGCCGGCTCGCCGCGCGCGGGGTGACCGCGGGCGAGGTCCGCCGCGACGTGCTGCTCCCGGCGCTGTTCGTGACCGGCATGTACTGCGGCTACTTCGGTGCCGCAACCGGCATCGTGCTGATGGCCGTGCTCGCGCTGCTCTACGACCCGGACCTGCAACAGTCCAACGCCGTCAAGAACCTCGTGACCGGGGCGGCGAATCTGGTGGCTGCGGTCGTCTTCGCCTCCAGCGGTCGGGTCGACCTGCTCGCAGCCGTGGCCGTCGCTGTCGGGGCGGCCGTCGGTGGTCTGCTCGGTGCACCCTTCGCGCGCCGGTTGCCGGACTCCTGGCTGCGGGCCCTGCTCGTCATCACCGGTCTGGTCGCCGCCGGCGTCTCGATCGCCCGGGCGTACGCGTGACGGGCTGAACCCATGCGCATCGTGCGCCTGAGCGACGCCAGCGACCCGCGGCTAGGTGACTACCTGTCGCTGACGGACGTGAACCTGCGCCGGGTGTTCGAGCCGGAGCACGGGCTGTTCATGGCGGAGAGCGCCAAGGTCGTGGCACGCGCCCTGGACGCCGGCTACCGGCCGCGCAGCGCGTTGATGTCCGAGCGCTGGCTCGCCCAGTCGACCCCGCTGCTGGAGCCGTACGCCGTCGACGTCTATGTCGTGCCGGACGCCGTGCTCGCCGAGGTGACCGGGTTCGCCGTACACCGCGGCATGCTCGCCGCGATGGCCCGCCGCCCGCTGCCGCCCATCACAGACCTCGTGGCCGGTGCGCATCTGGTGGCCGTGCTCGAGGATCTGGTCGACCACACGAATGTCGGGGCCGTATTCCGCAGCGCCGCGGCATTGGGCGTGGACGCGGTGCTGGTCAGCCCGCGCTGCGCGGACCCGCTCTACCGGCGCAGCGTACGGGTGTCGATGGGGACGGTGTTCCAGGTCCCCTGGACCCGTGCCGACCCGTGGCCCGGCACGCTGGACCTGCTGCGCGAGAACGGCTTCCAGGTGTACGCGTTGGACCCCGACCCGGCCGGGGCGGAGTTGCGCGACCTCGACGCGACCCGGGCGACCGCCCTGGTGATCGGGAGCGAGGGGCACGGGCTCTCCGCACAAGCGCGCCAGTGCTGCGATGGGTCTGTACGGATCCCGATGCGTGAGGGCGTCGACAGCCTGAACGCGGCGGCCGCCAGCGCCGTAGCCTTCTACGCGCTCTCTGCTCACCCGTGATCCGGCCGGTCGAGCGCAGTCCAGAGCGCTCGCCACGTGGTCCGAGTCGAAAACGGCCGGGCCGTACGTTGGGTGGCCGCGACCGCAGCCGGATTTTCCACCGTCCAGGGCGGCCCGAAGGGCCCGGGGTGCTGCTTCGAAAGAGCTGACGCAACCATCCGTCGGTCGAGCGTAGTCGAGACCATGAGCACCAACGTGGTCTGCTCCGAAAGAGCTGACGCAACCATCCGTCGGTCGAGCGTAGTCGAGACCATGATCACCGGCGTGGTCTGAGTCGAAAATGGCGGGGCCGTACCGTGGGTGCCCGCGACCGCGGCCAGTTTCTCCGCCGTCCAGGGCGGCCCGAAGGGCCCGGGGTGCTGCTCCGAAAGAGCTGACGCAACGAGCCGTCGGTCGAGCGTAGTCGAGACCAAGAGCACCGACGTGGTCTCGACTGCGCTCGACCACCGAGTACTCGCCCGGTCTTTCATGCGTCGACGGGCGCGCGCCACCAGGCGCAACGTGACTCGACTGCGCTCGACCACCGAGTGCTCGCCCGGTCTTTACGCGCCGACCGGCGCGCCACCAGGCTCAAAGTGACTCGACTGCGCTCAACCACCGGGCGGCGTGGATCTCCCGCGGGCCGGTCGCCCGCGTTGCAACATACGGACGACTGCAGGAGAGGGCTCTCACAGTCCCATTCCGATGAGGCTGGAAAACTGCCTGCGGCACATCAAGTATCTCCGTCCGGGGGAGCCGGTCTACATCAGCGATATCCCGCTCGGTCAGGGCTTACGAATAGCGCGCGGAGCGGTCGGTCGGCGCCGCCGCTCCGCGTACCTGCGCCGCCGACTCCTGCAACGCTGCCGCGATCTCGTCGAGTACCCGCGCGTGAGCGGGCGACACCATGACGTGCAGGCTCGGCGGGCAGCCCCCGTAGTCGGTGAGCCGGTTGACGTACCACCCGCGCTCGACCATCGCGTCCCCGAGCGCGTAGACGTCGAGGGCGGGATCGGTCGAGCGCCACGACAGGATCGTCCCCACGGGGTCACCGTTGACGGCGAGCCCGCCGACCGACTCCACGGCCTCACGGAACCGGTCGGTCGTCGCGAGCAACTCGGCGACCAATTCCTGGTAACCCTCGAATCCCAGGTACGACATGAGTGCCCACGCCGCCAGCACGGGCGCCGCGGTCCGCGCACCGGCAACGCCGGGTGCGCCGTACAGCCCGCCGGGCCAGCGGTCGTAGACGAACCATTGCCGCTGCGCCCAGTCCGCATCCCGGTGCAGGACCACCGAGACGCCCTTGGGGACGTAGCCGTACTTGTGCAGGTCCACCGACATGCTCGTGACGCCCGGAACGTCGAACGTCCAGAGGGCTAGCGAACGTACCCCGGCCCGCGCGGCGAACGGCAGCACCATCCCACCGACGCAGGCATCGACGTGCGCGCCGGCGCCGCGGTCCTGGGCGAGCGCGGCGAGGGCGCTGACATCGTCGAGAACACCGTGCGGGTACGAGTACGCCGACGCGACGACGAGCGCGGTCCGGTCGTCGACGAGTACGTTCGCGGCGGTGAGGTCCGCGCGCAGCGTGACCGGGTCGACCGGCACCTGGAGGAGCTCGAGGCCGAAGTAGTGGGCGCCCTTGGCGTACGCCGGGTGCGCCGTCACCGGTGCGACGAGGGTGGGCCGCTCGATGCCACGCTCCCGCGCCCGCTCGCGGTGCACGAGCACCGCCATGAGGATCGACTCCGTGCCGCCGGACGTGGTGCTGCCGCCACCGCCCTCCGGCAGGCCGACCAGCTCTCCGGTCCAGGTGACGACCTGCTCCATGAGCCGGGCCTGCTCCGGGTAACGAAACGGGTTGAGGGCGTTGGAGAACAGCGTGCGACGGTAGACCTGCATCGCCAGTTCCTCGAGGTCGTCCCGCCCGCTCGGGTACGTCAGACCGAACAGGTGCCCGCCGTGCGGGTCCGGTTCGCCGCTGCGTGCCCGGTCGAGCTCGTCGAGCACCTCTCCGATCTCCCGGCCGTGTTGCTGCATGACTGGCAGGCTAGGCGATCGTGGCAGGCGGTGCGGCTCGGGCGACGGGGCAGGTGGTGCTGCTGCGCCACGGCGAGACCGAGTGGAGCCGGACCGGGCGGCACACGGGGCTGACCGACGTCCCGCTGACCGCCGCGGGGGAGACCCGGGCTGCGCAGGCCGGGGCGTTGCTCCCGGCCCGAGTGGCGTTGTGCCTGGCGAGCCCGCTGCAACGCGCCTGGCGTACCGCCGAGCTGGCCGGGCTCGACGCCGCGCCGGATCGCGCGCTGGAAGAACGGCACTACGGCAACGTCGAGGGCCTCTCGACCCGGCGCGTCCGTGAGCTCACCGGCGACCCGGGCTGGGACGTGTGGGACGACCGGCTGCAGGGCACCCCGGACGTCGAACCTCCGCCGGACGCGTACCGCGGACCTGGGGAGAGCCTCGAACAGGTCGCGGCGAGGGTCGACCCGATCGTGTCGCGGTGCCGCGACGTCACCCGGGAGGGGGGCGATGTCGTGCTGGTGGCGCACTCGCACCTGCTGCGCGTCCTCGCCGCCCGTTGGCTGGGCTTGCCTCCGGCCGCCGGCAGGCACCTGGTACTGGACGCCGGGCGCGTCGCCGTCCTCGGCTACGAGCGCAGCACCCCGGCGCTGCTCGGCTGGAACCTCGGCTCCCGTTGAGTCGGGCAACAGTGGCGGGTGAGCGGGGGCTATACCGCGCGTACGCCCGCCACCGGTGACCGGCGGGCAACAGTGGCGGGTGAGCGGGGGCTATACCGCGCGTACGCCCGCCACCGGTAACCGGCGGCAACAGTGGCGGGTGAGCGAGGGCTATACCCCGCGTACGCCCGCCACCGGTGAGCGGCCGGGCGAGTGGCGGGTCAGCGGCGGCTATACCGCGCGTACGCCCGCCACCGGGGACCGGCCGCGCCAGTGGCGGGTGAGCGGGGGCTATACCGCGCGTACGCCCGCCACCGGTGAGAGGCGGCCGCGAGGACGGCGGGTCAGCGGGGGCTATACCGCGCGTACGCCCGCCACCGGTGAGCGGCCGGGCGAGTGGCGGGTGAGCGGGGGCTATACCGCGCGTACGCCCGCCACCGGGACCGGCCGCGCCAGTGGCGGGTGAGCGGGGGCCATACCGCGCGTACGCCCGCCACCGGGACCGGCCGCGCCAGTGGCGGGTGAGCGGGGGCTATACCGCGCGTACGCCCGCCACCGGTGAGCTGCTGGGCGGATGGCGGGTGAGCGGGGGCTTTACCGCGCGTACGCCCGCCACCGGGACCGGCCGCGCCAGTGGCGGGTGAGCGGCGGCTATACCCCACGTACGCCCGCCACCGGCGAGCAGACGCGCGAGTGGCGGGTGAGCGGGGGCTATACCGTGCGTACGCCCGCCACCGGTGAGCTGCTGGGCGGATGGCGGGTGAGCGGCGGCTATACCCCACGTACGCCCGCCACGCGCCTCAACGACCCCGGTACTTGAAGTAGAAGCCGTTCAGGAAGCCGCCGACGAAAGCACCGACCCCCGGACCCCAGGCACCCACGAACGGCGTCAGCATGAAGATCACGAAGACGATGACACCGGTGATCGCGCCGCCGATCAGACCGGCGCGCACCGCCGCGGCGAACCGTCCGCCGTGCTCCTCACCGGAGCGGCGTGCGACCGCGTCCTGCTGGCGCCGACTCACCTCACGCCCCTGCGGCGCCGGTGCACCGGACGTGGTCGCCTCAACCTCGCGCAGCAGTCGTTCGATGTCGTCGTCGGCCATGTCTCCAGCATGCCCCGGGCTGCCGACCGTGTCGAAACCCGGCCGGCACGCCCGCGACGGTTAGGTTGGGCGCTCGTGAGCGACTTCCCCCACGACTGGTCGGGGACGACCGCGACGGTGACCGGCTGGCTGTCCCCGCAGGAGCTGCACGATGCCCGGGAACGGCTGCCCCTCGTCTACGTCGACGCCGTACCGGTGCGCACCTCGCCGAGCGGTGAGGTGGTGTCGGTGGGGTTGCTGCTGCGCGCGATGCCGGACGGCAGCATCAGCCGGGCCTGCATCTCCGGTCGGGTCCTGTACGGCGAGCGGATCCGTGCGGCCCTGCTCCGGCACCTCGAGAAGGACCTCGGCCCGGTCGCCCTGCCGCGCATCCCGTCCTGCCCGGCACCGTTCACCGTCGTGGAGTACTTCCCCGACCCGACCGTGAGCGGCTTCCACGACCCGCGCCAGCACGCCGTCAGCCTCGCCTTCGTGGTGCCGGTCGACGGCGACTGCTCACCGTCGGCGTCGGCGCTGGACCTGGTCTGGATGACTCCCGAGGAAGCAGCCAGCGACGCGGTCGCGGCGGAGATGACCGGCGGCCAGGACCGCCTGGTCCGGCTCGCTCTCGCCCACGTCGGCGCGCTGCCCTGAGGGGCAGCAATCTCAGCGGTGCCAGACGCGTACGCCGTTGAGGTCCGCGCTCCAGCCGAGGTAGCGGTGACCCCAGCTGCGCAGCAGCTTGCGCAGGCTGACGGTGCCCACGTGCCCGGTCCGCGGCCAGTCCGTCGAGCGCACCTTGCCGCCGCCGACGGACAGCGCGATGTGCCCGGGCGCCGTACGCCCTGCGCTGTACACCGGCACGCCCGCGGGGATGTCCCGGTACGCCGTACGGTGCCGGCGCTTGGCCGCGGCCCACGCCACCCGCGGCGTGCTGTAGCGCGGTCCCACGCGCAGGGCGGACCGTACGAAGACCATGCAGGTGCGCGCCGGCCAACGGGACTTGTGCAGTGCCCAGCGCACCGCCGAACGACCCCGCTTGGTGGTGGCCACCGAGCGTTGTGACCGGTCCTCGACGGCCGCGCGGGCCGCGGTCGCGACGTCGGTGCCGAGTATGGCGCTGCCGCGCGGCACCGCCGCGGCATCCGCGCCGGGAGCGACGAGCACCGGCGAGGCGACGAGCGCCCCGACCAGCAGCAGGCGTGCGGGCAGGACGTGGTGCGGTGTGCGCATCGTGCTCCAGTCGTACGAGCGCCACGCGCGCACCAGGGGTCCGCGCCGGCTCGGTCGGTCCGGCCGCGGGAGCGGGGGAAGGGCCGGGTCGGGCTGCGCCCGGCACGATAGCGGGCGAAGGCGTCGTTTGGGAACGATCTACCCCGTCCGGGTCTGCCGGAGCACCGCGGCCCGCGCGACGGCAGGGCCCTTGGGCCCTTCCAGGACGCGCGCCCGGTCGTGAGACTGCGGTATGGCCATGGACGAGGTGCAACGACTCAACGAGAGCGCGTGCTGGGCGCTGCTGCGCCGTACCGAGGTCGGGCGGCTCGCCGTGTGCACGGCGGAGGGACCCGACATCTTCCCGGTGAACTACGCCGTCGACCGCGGCTCGCTGGTGTTCCGCACAGCGGCCGGCGCCAAGCTCGCCGCCCTCGAGGCCGAGCCGGCGCTGGCCTTCGAGGTGGACGGCTACGACGAGCCCAGCGAGGAGGCGTGGAGCGTCGTGGTGCACGGCAGGGGACAGGAGATCCGTACGGGGGACGAGGCGCTCGAGAGCGCCGAGCTGCCGCTGCTGCCATGGCACGCCGGACCCAAGAACGTCTTCCTGCGGATCGTGCCGCACCGGCTGACCGGCCGGCGCTTCCGGGTGGTCGATGCCGCGGCCTGGCGCACGGTTCTCGCCGGGCGCCGCCCGGCCGCGCCCGAGTAGCGCGCGCCCGGTGTCAGTGCTTGGGCCGGTTCTTCACGATGATCCCGGTCCGCGCGTCGATCTCGAGCGACCTGCGGTCGCCGGACGCGTTGCGCACGTCCGCCTCCCAGACAGTGCGGCCGTGCTCCGTGTCGAGCTCCAGCTCCGAGACGACCGCGGCGGGCACGGCGGAAAGGATCGCGTCGACGGCGGTGCGCTGATCCACCTTGGCCGCCTTGATCCGGTCGAGGTACTTCGCCTTCTTGCCCTTGCGCTGCGGACCGCTCACCACCTTCTTCCCGTTGGTCGACACGTGCAGCTCGTACCGCGTGCCGTCGCTGGTGACGACGTCGACCTCCCAGCTCGTGCCTTCACGGTCGATGGCGTACAGCCGCGATCCGCCCACGGCACCGACCGCCGTGTCCGCCGCGACCAGCAGGGCTTGCGTCTGTGCGGGCGTCCGCTCCGGCGCCGGGGTGGACTGGGTCGGTGACGGGCTGCTCGGCGAGGTCGTCGGTTCCGGGGCCGATGACGCCGGCCCCGGCTCGGAAGCGGTCGGCGCCGGTGGGGACACCGGAGCGCCCTCGGAGTCCCCGCCGGAAGCGCACCCCCCGAGCAGCAGCACGGCAGCGCACCCACCAGCCAGCAAGGTGCCTCGGCCCAGTCGGACGAACGACACGAGAACTCCATCCCCGCATGCGACGACGGCGTCGCGCGAACAGCACGTGTCGATCCAGTCAACCAGGATCGCGGAGAACTTCCACTCGGCCGGGGCGCGGCCTGATCACCTACGGCAGGAGGCTTCGGGCGGCGGCCGGGAGCGGAAGGAGAGGAGTAACGGTGTCCGAGGGGGGACTTGAACCCCCATGCCCTTGCGGGCACTAGCACCTCAAGCTAGCGCGTCTGCCAATTCCGCCACCCGGACGTGGAACGCGGGAACTATACCCCGGCCGCCGAAGGCTCGGAAACCGCGCCGGGAGGGCATCATGGCGGGCATGACGGTGACCAGCGCAGCGACGATCGAGCCCCTGCCCGCCGCCGAGAACGAGGTCGTGGAACTGTGCCGCGACCTGATCCGGTTCGACACCACGAACTTCGGAGACGGCGAGGGACCGGGCACCTCCGAGGCGGCCGAGTACGCCATGGCCACCTTGCAGGAGGTCGGGCTCGAGCCCGAGCGGATCGTCTGCGGGGGACCGCGCCAGGAAGCGGTCGTCGTACGGATCCCGGGCCGCGACCGTGACCGCGGTGCGCTGCTGCTGCACGGCCACCTGGACGTCGTCCCTGCCCAGGCGAGCGACTGGACGCTGCCGCCGTTCGCCGCCGAGGTGGCGGAGGACGACGGCGTACCGATGATCTGGGGGCGCGGTGCCATCGACATGAAGCACCTCGTCGCGATGGCGCTGGCGAACGTGCGGGCGTGGACCCGCGCCGGCGTACAGCCCGAGCGCGACATCGTGCTGCTGCTGCTGCCCGACGAGGAGGCCGGCGGCTGGCTCGGCTCGCACTGGCTCGTCAAGCACCGCAAGGACCTCTTCGACGGGGTCACCGAAGCCGTCGGGGAGGTGGGCGGGTTCTCCCTGACGGTCCAGGACGACCTGCGCCTCTACGTCATCCAGACAGCGGAGAAGGGCATCGGCTGGCTGCGCCTCACCGCCGCAGGGACGGCGGGGCACGGCTCGATGCTCAACGACGACAACGCGGTCAGCCGGCTGTGCGCCGCCGTCGCCCGGGTGGGGGCGCACGAGTTCCCCGTCCACGTGACACCGACCGTACGGTCGTTCCTCTCCGCGCTCGCCGAGCTGACCGGTATAGACCTCGACCCCGATGACATGCCGACCACGCTCGCCCGGTTGGGCCCGCTCGCCCGGATGGTGGGGGCGACACTGGCCAACACCGCCGCACCGACGATGCTCGACGCGGGCTACAAGGTGAACGTCATCCCCGGGACCGCGCAGGCGCATCTCGACACCCGTTTCCTGCCCGGGTACGAGGACGAGCTGTTCTCGACGCTCGACCAGCTGCTCGGCCCCGGCATCACGCGCGAGTTCGTGAACCACGACATCGCGCTCGAGACCACCTTCGACGGCCCGTCCGTGGAGGCGATGGCAGCGGCGCTGCGCGCCGAGGATCCCGGTGCGCACGCGGTGCCGTACATGCTCTCGGGCGGCACCGACGCGAAGGCGTTCTCCACCCTCGGCATCCGATGCTTCGGCTTCGCGCCGCTGCGGCTGCCCCCGACGTTGGCGTTCAGCGGGCTCTTCCACGGGATCGACGAGCGGGTGCCGATCGACGGGCTGCGGTTCGGCACGCGGGTGCTCGACCGGTTCCTGCGGGTCTGCTGAGGTTCACGCGGTCCGGACCGCGCGCACGATACGGCGGCGCAGCCACACCGTACGCCGCCCGTCGGGGTGCAGCCGCAGCCGCGCGAGCTCCCACCGGCCGAGCTCGGCAGCCTCGACCAGCACCGCCTTGGCGGCGTCGCGTCCGGTGCCGCGCGGCAGCGACAGTTGGCGGTACTCCCAGGTGCTGCGGCTCGGCCTGCCCGCGATCGTGTCCGTTCCGAGCATCGCCCCATTGTGCCCGCCCCGTACGACGTCACTGTCCTGGTGGCGGGAAACCCGGGTTCCGGGGCCGGATAACCCGCCACCTGGACAGTGACGTCGGGACAGCAGTGACGTCGGGAAAGCAGTGACGTCGCGGCAGGGGAGGGGCTACTGAGCCGCGGCGTCGGGGTAGCCGACCTCCGGAGCGGACACGTCGTCGAGCGCCGCCCGGATCTCGTCGGGCAGCTCGAGCTCCTCGACCGAGAGCACGCCGCGCAGCTGCGTCGCCGTGCGGGCGCCGACGATCGGCGCGACGACGCCCGGCCGGTCGCGCACCCACGCCAGGGCGACTTCCAGCGGCGCCACCCCCAGCCCCTCCGCGGCGGTGCACACGGCGTCGACGACCCCGGTCGCCCGACCCTCCAGGTACGGCGCGACGAACCCGGCCAGGTGGGCCGAGCCGCCACGCGAGTCGGGCGGGGTGCCGTGCCGGTACTTGCCGGTGAGCACGCCACGCCCCAGCGGCGACCACGGCAGCACTCCCAGTCCGAGCGCCGCTGCCGCGGGCAGCACCTCGCGCTCGGGTCCGCGCTGCAGCAGCGAGTACTCGACCTGCGCGGAGATCAGCGGCAGCCCGCTGCGGGCGAGCGTGGTGGCCGCGGCGGCCGTCTGCCAGCCCGAGTAGTTCGAGATGCCGGCGTACCGTGCGCGACCGCTGCGCACCGCCGCCTCCACCGCCGCGAGAGTCTCCTCGAGCGGGGTCGCCGGGTCCCAGCGGTGCAACTGCCAGAGATCGACATGGTCGGTGCCCAGCCGCGCGAGGGACGCATCGAGCGCGGCGAGCAGGTGCCGGCGGCTGGCGTCGAAGCGCCGTCCGGTACGTCGCCCGACGGCCTTGGTCGCCACGACGACGTCGTCACGACCCACCTCGGCGAGCAGCCGGCCGACGATGCGTTCGGACGCGCCATCGGCGTAGACGTCGGCGGTGTCGACGAGCGTGCCCCCAGCGGCGAGGTACTCGGCGAGCTGATCGCGGGCCTCGTGCTCGTCGGTGTCACGACCCCAGGTCATCGTGCCGAGTCCCAGGCGCGACACCTGCAACCCGCTGCGACCGAGATGGCGCTGCTCCATGGCCCGACCCTAATGATCGCGGCCCGCGCCCGCCGTACCGCGATCCGTCGTCACCGCCACCCCGCGCGTCGGCTAGCGTTCGGGCGCACGGCTCGGGGAAGGGATCCGGATGAGGCTCGGGCTCAACATGGGCTACTGGGGCGCGGGCGAGGACGCCGACAACCTGGCCCTCGCCGTCGAGGCGGACCGGCTCGGCTACGCGGTCGTCTGGGCGGCGGAGGCGTACGGGTCGGATGCCGTCACCGTGCTGACGTGGATCGCCGCGCGTACCGAACGCATCGACGTCGGCTCCGCGATCCTGCAGATCCCGGGCCGTACCCCGGCGAACACCGCGATGACGGCGGCGACGCTGGACAGCCTCTCCGGCGGCCGTTTCCGGCTCGGGCTCGGGGTGTCCGGGCCGCAGGTCTCCGAGGGCTGGCACGGCGTACGGTTCGACCGGCCGCTGGCCCGCACCCGGGAGTACGTCGCCGTGGTCCGCAAGGCGCTGTCCCGCGAACGGCTGCGGTACGAGGGCGAGTTCTTCACCCTGCCGCTGCCCGACGGGCCCGGCAAGGCGCTCACCCTGACGGTGCATCCGGTGCGCGAGCGGATCCCGGTCTACCTCGCCGCGATCGGACCCAAGAACCTCGAGCTGACCGGGGAGATCGCCGACGGCTGGCTGGCCATCTTCTACGCGCCGGAGCACGCCGCCGAGCAGCTCGCGCACGTCGCGGCCGGGCGGGCACGCCACGGGAACACCATGGAGGGCTTCGACGTCGTCCCGACCGTGCCTGTGGTCATCGGTGACGACGTGGAGCGGTGCGCCGACGCGCTGCGCGCCTACACCGCGCTCTACGTCGGCGGGATGGGCAGCCGCGAGCAGAACTTCTACAACCGCCTCGCGGTGCGGATGGGCTACGAGCAGGCCGCCGCCGAGGTGCAGGAGCGCTACCTCGCCCGCGACTACACCGGGGCGGCTGCGGCCGTACCGCTGGAGTTCATCGACCGGACCACGCTCATCGGCCCCCGCGAGCGGATCCGCGACCGGCTCGCGGCGTACGCCGAGTCCGGCGTCACCACCCTGTCGGTCGCCGTGCACGGCGGTGGCCGTGAGCAGCGGCTCCACACGGTACGGACGCTGGCCGAGGTGCTCGACGAGTCCGGGCTCGCCTCCGCCGGCACCGGCTCGTGACCTGGCTGGAAGCCGTCGTCCTCGGCGTCGTACAGGGACTGACCGAGTTCCTGCCGATCTCCTCCTCCGGCCACCTGCGGATCGTGCCGGCACTGCTCGGCTGGCCGGACCCGGGCGCCGCCTTCACCGCGGTGGTGCAGCTGGGCACCATGGTGGCGGTCGTCGTGTACTTCGCCCGCGACCTGTGGCAGATCGCCTGGAGCTGGGTCCGCTCGCTCTTCCGCCCGCAGCTGCGCGGCACGCTCGAGACCCGGCTCGGCTGGTACATCATCCTCGGCAGCGTGCCGATCGCCGTCTTCGGCGTGCTGTTCGCCGACCAGATCGAGACCGGCGCCCGCGACCTGCGGATCGTCGGCTGGCTGCTCGTGCTGTTCGGTCTGGTGCTCTACGCCGTCGACCGCGTGACGCCGCAGCGCAAGGACGTCCGCGACCTGACGCTGCGCGACGGTCTGCTGTACGGCCTGGCGCAGGCGCTCGCGCTCGTCCCCGGCGTGTCGCGTTCCGGTGCGACGATCACCGCCGGCCGGCTGCTGCAGTACGACCGGGCCGCGGCGGCCCGCTTCTCGTTCCTGCTCTCGGTCCCCGCCGTGGTCGGCTCGGGTCTCTACGAGATGCGGCACGTCGGCGACGCGGGCGGTCCGCAGTGGGCGCCCACTCTCGTCGCGACCGTGGCGGCCTTCGTCGTGGGGTACGCGTCGATCGCATGGCTGCTGCGTTATTTGGTGCGCCACGGAATGCTCGTGTTCGCGGTGTATCGGGTGCTGCTCGGCGCGCTGGTCCTCGCGCTCGTCTACTCCGGGGTCGTCGCCGCGACCTGAGGGGGACCCTTCGCCTCGTGACGCGGCGACGCGTACCGCCGCGACGATCTCCGTGCGGCGTGCTCGGCTACGCTCGGGCGCCCCACCGGCGAGAGCAGAGGAATGTCCGTGGAGTTCCTGCAGGAGTGGGTCCTGACGTTCGCCGGCTCCGCCTGGATCTTCGCGCTGGTCTACCTGCTCTGCGTCATCGACGGCTTCTTTCCGCCGATCCCGAGCGAGACCGTCGTGATCGCGCTCGCCGCCACGTGGGCCGCGGCAGGCGTCCCGAACGTGTGGCTGCTCTGGCTGGTGGCCGCCTTCGGCGCGTTCACCGGTGACCAGGTCGCGTACCTGATCGGGCTGAACGTGAACGTCCGCGCACTGCGGCCCTTCCGCGGCGCGCGCGGGCGCGCCGCGCTGGACTGGGCAGGTCGCGCGTTGGGCAGCCGCGGCGCCTCTTTCATCGTCACGGCGCGCTTCGTACCGGTCGGGCGGGTCGCGGTGAACATGACCGCGGGCGCCGTGCGTTACCCCCGGCACCGGTTCATGCCGCTCGTGCTGCTCGCGGGGCTGATCTGGGCCGCGTACGGCATCGCGCTCGGGGTGCTCGCCGGCCGGTGGTTCGAGGACAACCCGTTGCTCGCCGTAGCCGCCGGCGTCGCGTCAGGCCTGGTGGTCGGATACCTGATCGACCTGCTGCTGCGCCGGCTGTCCGGGCGGAGCACGCCCGCAGGTACGGCGGCGCCCGGGAAACGAGACGGCGGCTGAGCGTCCGGTGCGGCCCGGACGGCCGGCACACCGCCAGTGGCTAGGGTCGGGCCCGTGACCACGGTCCTGCTGGTGCGGCACGGACGCACCTTCGCGAACGCCGACGGCGTACTCGCCGGCTGGTCGCCGGGCGTGCACCTCGACGACGTGGGCCGCCAGCAGGCCTCCGCCACCGCCGCCCGGCTGGCCGCGGTCCCGCTCGCGGCCGTCGTGACGAGCCCGCTCGAGCGCACCCGCGAGACGGCCGACGCACTGCTCGCCGGGCGGGAGCCGAGCCCGCCGCTGGAGATCGACGAACGGGTCGGGGAGTGCCGGTACGGCGACTGGACCGGCCAGGACCTCAAGGTGCTGGTGAAGGACCCGCTGTGGAAGGTCGTGCAGGCACACCCCAGCGCAGCGACGTTCCCCGGTCCCGAGGGCGAGTCGATGGCGCAGATGTCCGCCCGCGCCGTCGGAGCGGTACGCGACTGGAACGCCCGGCTCGGCGCCGATGCGACGTACGCGATCGTCTCGCACGGCGACGTCATCAAGGCGGTCCTCGCCGACGCGCTCGGTATGCACCTGGACACCTTCCAGCGGTTGCAGGTCGACCCGGGCTCGGTGAGCGTCGTCCGGTACACCGACGTACGCCCCTTCGTGCTGCGCAGCAACGACGTCGGCGGTGATGTCGCGGGGCTGATCCCCCCCAAGCGGCGCCGCCGTCGCAAGGCGTCCTCGGACGCGGTCGTCGGGGGCGGTGCGGGCTGAGGAGCGCTCCGGGGGGAGCGGATAGGCTCGAAAGGTGCCCCGCCAGCTCCATCTGTTCGACCAGCCCGAGCGTTTCGTCGCGGGCACCGTCGGCGAGCCCGGCGAGCGGGTCTTCTACCTGCAGGCCCGGTCCGGTGACCGCGTCGTGTCGGTGGCGCTCGAGAAGCAGCAGGTCCAACTGCTCGCCGAACGCATCGACGCCCTGCTCGACGAGGTCGTGCGCCGTTCCGCCGGCACCGCAGCGGTCCCTGCCGCGGCCCCGGTCGAAGGGGAGGACGCCGCTCCGCTCGACGTCCCGGTCAGCGAGGAGTTCCGCGTCGGCACCATGGCGCTCGGGTGGAACGGCGAGTCCGAGCAGTTGATCGTCGAGGCGCATGCGGTGCAGGACGACGAGCAGGAGGTGCCGGACCTCGAGGATGACGGCGACGAGGGCCCGGACTGCCTGCGGGTGCGGATGTCGGGAACCATGGGAAGGGCGTTCGTGAAGCGCGCGCTGCTGGTCGTCTCGGCCGGGCGCCCACCCTGTCCGTTCTGCAACCTGCCGCTCGATCCTGCCGGTCACATCTGCCCGCGCGCCAATGGATACCGGCGCTGAGGGCGTTCTCCGGGCGACGCCAGTGACCGTCGACCTCGACACCGTTCTCGAGGTCCTCGCCAAAGGCGACCTCGAGATCACCGGCCGGCTCGTCGACGCGAGCAACGCCACCCTCGTCGGCACCGCGTGCCTCGACGGCGTCGAGGTGGTCTGCGTGCACAAGCCGACGCGTGGGGAGCGCCCGTTGTGGGACTTCCCGGCACGTGACCTGTCCCAGCGGGAGGTCGCGACCTACCTGCTCGATCGCGCTGCCGGGTGGGATCTCGTGCCGCCCACGGTCTGGCGCGAGGAAGGCCCGTACGGCCCCGGCATGGCACAGGCCTGGGTGGAGCCCGGTCCCGGCGTCGCCGCAGAACCCGGAGCGGGGCTCGTCGACGTGAGCGCCCCTGGCCGGTTGCCGGCGGGGTGGCATGCCGTGCTGCACGCCGAGGACGCCCGCGGGCGCCCGGTCGTCCTGGCCCACGCCGACGACCCGGACCTCGCGCGCATGGCGCTGCTCGACGTCGTCGTGAACAACGCCGACCGCAAGGGGGGCCACGTGCTGCGCGGGCGTACGCCCGTCGACACCGCGGACAAGGTGTACGGCGTCGACCACGGGCTCACGTTCCACGAGGAGGACAAGCTGCGGACCGTGCTGTGGGGCTTCGCCGGGACACCGCTGCCCGCGGCCTCGGTCGAGGACCTGCTGCGCCTCGACGGCGCCCTCGACGGCGAGTTGGGCGGGCGGCTCGCGGACCTGCTGCCACCCGAGGCGGTGCTCGTGACGCGCGACCGGCTGCGCGCGCTGCTGCGCCGGGCCACCTACCCGCACCCGGGGCCGGGCTGGCCGTCGCTGCCCTGGCCGGCGTTCTAGGATCGCGCGCATGCAGTCCTGGCGCGCACCCTCGGTCCCGGCGCTGCCGGGTCGTGGCCTTCCGGTCAGCATGCACGACACCGCGACGGGGGAGCTGCGTGCCACCGCGCCCGGGCCGACCGCCCGGTTGTACGTGTGTGGGATCACCCCGTACGACGCGACCCACATGGGTCACGCCGCGACGTACGTCGCGTTCGACCTGCTGGTCCGGGCGTGGCGCGATGCCGGCCACGACGTGCACTACGTACAGAACGTCACGGACGTGGACGACCCGCTGCTGGTCCGCGCGGCCGAGACCGGTCAGGACTGGCAGGCGGTCGCGGACCGGGAGACCGAGCTGTTCCGCGCCGACATGGCAGCGCTGCGCGTGCTGCCGCCCCGCGACTACATCGGCGCGGTGGAGGCGATCCCGCTGATCGTGCAGTACGTCGAGCGGCTGCGCGCCGCCGGCGCCGTGTACGACGTGGACGGGGACCTGTACTTCGCGGTGCGCAGCGACCCGCGTTTCGGCGCGGTGTCGGGACTGCCCGAGGCCGACATGGTCGCGCTGTTCGGCGAGCGCGGTGGCGACCCGCAGCGCACGGGCAAGAAGGATCCGCTCGACTGCGTGCTCTGGCAGGCCGAGCGTCCCGGGGAGCCGGCCTGGACGACGCCGCTCGGCCGCGGTCGCCCGGGCTGGCACATCGAGTGCACAGCGATCGCGCTGTCCTACCTCGGCATGACGATCGACGTGCAGGGCGGTGGCAGCGACCTGGTCTTCCCGCACCACGAGATGGGTGCATCGGAGGCGCACGTGGCGACCGGGGAGTGGCCTTACGCCCGGACCTACGTGCACGCCGGCATGGTCGGATACCAGGGCGAGAAGATGAGCAAGTCCAAGGGCAATCTGGTGTTCGTCTCGGCCCTCAGGGACGGCGGCACCGATCCCATGGCGCTGCGGTTGGCGCTGCTCGGCAACCACTACCGCACGGACTGGGAGTGGACCGACGCCGAGCTCGGCGAGGCAGAGCAACGGCTGACCCGCTGGCGGGCGGCGTGCGTCGCGCCGGCAGGACCGCCTGCCGCTCCGGTGCTCGCCGACATCCGCCGCCACCTCGCCGACGACCTCGACGCGCCGCGCGCGCTCGCTGCTGTCGACGCGTGGGCGGAGCGGGTCCGGCTCACTGGAGGAAGCGCAGGGCACGACGATCCGGCTGCACCGGCGCTGGTCCGGGATGCCGTCGACGCACTGCTCGGCGTACGGCTCTGATCGAGCCCACCCGCGGCGTTCTGAGCCGTTCGACGTTGACCGACCCTCGGTGATCGAGCGTCGTCGAGACCACGTCAGTGATCATGGTCTCGAGCACGCTCGACCAACGCCGGCGCGCAGTCAGGATTCTGCGGACTTCTCCACGTGGCCGCCGAACTGGTTACGCATCGCCGAGAGCACCTTGTCGGCGAAGTCCGCGTTGCCGCGCGAGCTGAAGCGGGCGAAGAGGGCGGAGGTGAGCACCGGCGCCGGTACGCCCTCCTCGATCGCGGCGATCGTGGTCCAGCGGCCCTCGCCGGAGTCGGAGACGCGGCCGGCGTACTCGGACAGCTGCGGAGACTGCGCGAGCGCAGCGGCCGTCAGGTCCAGGAGCCAGGAGGCGATCACCGATCCGCGGCGCCACACCTCTGTGACGGCGGTCAGGTCGAGGTCATAGGAGTAGAACTGCGGGTCGGACAGCGGCGCGGTCTCGGCGTCCTGCGTACGCGAGCGCAGCCCCTCGTCGGCGTTCGCCAGGATGTTCAGGCCCTCGGCGTAGGCCGCCATGACGCCGTACTCGATGCCGTTGTGCACCATCTTCACGAAATGGCCGGCCCCAGCCGGTCCGCAGTGCAGCCAGCCCTCTTCGCCCGCCGCGGGTGCGCCGCTCTTGCCCGGCGTGCGCGGCGCGGCCGCGATGCCGGGCGCGATCGAGCGCCAGATCGGTTCGAGCCGCTGCACCGGCTCAGGCTCGCCACCGATCATCAGCGAGAAGCCGCGTTCGAGGCCGAACACGCCGCCGGAGGTGCCGCAGTCGACGAAGTGCACCCCCTTGTCCGTCAGCGTCTTTGCGTGCCGGATGTCGTCGCGGTAGTAGGAGTTCCCGCCGTCGATGAGGATGTCTCCCGGTTCGAGCAGTCCGGAGAGCTCGGTGATCGCACGTTCGGTGATCTCGCCGGCGGGGACCATCACCCAAACCGCGCGTGGTGCGTCGAGCGCCGCGACGAGGTCCTGGTAGGAGTGTGCGCCGCGTGCACCGTGCGACTCGATCGCCGCGACCGCGTCCGCGTTCACGTCGTAGCCGACGCAGTCGTGACCGTCGCGCTGCAGCCGCTGCACGAGACCGGAGCCCATGCGGCCGAGCCCCACCATTCCGAGCTGCATCAGCATCACCGGTCCCGTCTCGTCGTTACCCTCGATCCCGACCCTAGGGGAGAGGACGGCCGCCGTGACACCGAACCAACCCGTGAGCTGGCCGGGGGGCCCGGCGTCCGCCGCCGACGCCTGGCACGCCCTGCTGCAGCACCGTGACGCGGGGGAGGGGATGACACTGCGGGACCGGTTCGCCGCCGACCCCGGGCGTGCCGAGCGGTTCACCCTACGGGCGTGTGGGATCCACGCGGACTTCTCCAAGCAGCGCATCGACGCGGAGACCGTACGCCTGCTCGTGGAGCTGGCCGAGGAGCGCGGGCTGCCGGCGCGGACCGCTGCGATGTTCACGGGTCAGCACATCAACCGCACCGAGGACCGCGCCGTGCTGCACGTCGCGCTGCGACTGCCTCGCGACGCGACGCTGGTCGTCGATGGCGTCGACGTCGTGGCGGAGGTCCACGGAGTGCTCGACCGGATGGCCGACTTCGCCGACCGGGTCCGTGATGGTCGGTGGCGCGGTACGACGGGCGAACGCATCCGGGCCGTGGTGAACATCGGGATCGGCGGTTCGGACCTGGGTCCGGTGATGGCCTACCACGCATTGCGCTTCTACAGCGACCGCGACCTCACCTTCCGCTTCGTGTCCAACGTGGACGGTGCCGACATCGCGGAGACGACCCGCGACCTCGACCCGGCGACGACACTGTTCATCGTCTCCAGCAAGACGTTCACGACGCAGGAGACGATGACCAACGCGGCGACTGCGCGCGCCTGGCTGATGCAACGGCTCGGGGACGCAGCCGATGTGGCCAAGCACTTCGTGGCGGTGTCGACGAACGCCGAAGGCGTAGCGGATTTCGGTATCGACACCGCGAACATGTTCGGCTTCTGGGAGTGGGTCGGCGGCCGGTACTCGATGGACAGCGCGATCGGCCTGTCGACGATGGTCGCCATCGGACCGGAGCGCTTCGCCGAGATGCTCGCCGGGTTCCACGCCATGGACGAGCACTTCCGCACCGCCCCGCTGGAACGCAACCTGCCCGCGCTCATGGGACTGCTGCAGGTGTGGAACCGCAACTTCCTCGGGCTGCCGACGCAGGCGGTGCTGCCGTACGACAACTACCTGGTGCGGTTCCCCGCGTACCTGCAGCAATTGACGATGGAGAGCAACGGCAAGTCGGTGACCTCCGACGGTGCGCCGGTCGCCGTCGACACCGGCGCGATCTGGTGGGGCGAGCCGGGGACCAACGGGCAGCACTCGTTCTACCAGCTGCTGCACCAGGGCACTGCGACCGTGCCTGCCGATTTCATCCTGTTCGCCGACCCGGCAGAGCAGGTCGGTGACCACCAGGCCAAGCTCGCCGCGAACGTGTTCGCCCAGACGCACGTGCTCGCCTTCGGCCGCACGGCGCAGGAGGTGGCCGCCGAGGGCGTACCCGAAGAGCTGGTGCCGCACAAGGTCATGCCGGGGAACCGCCCTTCCACCACGCTGCTGCTCGAGCGGCTCACCCCGTACGCGCTCGGCACCTTGGTGGCGCTCTACGAGCACGCCACCTTCACCGCGGGGACCGTCTGGGGCATCGACTCGTTCGACCAGTGGGGCGTCGAGCTCGGCAAGGTGATGGCCGGGCGGCTGCTGCCCGCCGTGTCGGGCAGCGCAGCGGTACCGGACGGTTTCGACGCGAGCACCGTCTCCCTGCTCGCCGCCTACCGCTCCCTCGCCACGCCGCTTCCCTGACGCGCGGTCATTCGGTACTGCGGCGGCGCAGGAAACGCTCGAACTCGCGCGCGATGGCCTCACCGGACGCCTCCGGCAGGTCGGTCGTAGCGCGCGCGTCCTCGAGCGCCCGCACGTACGCCGCGACCTCCTCGTCGTCGGCGGCCAGCTGCTCCACCCCGTCCTGCCACGCGCGGGCCTCCTCGGGCAGGTCACCGAGCGGTACCGGCAGGTCGAGCACGTCCTCGACCCCGCGCAGCAGCGCGACGGTCGCCTTCGGGCAGGGAGGTGCCGCCGCGTAGTGGGGGACCGCCGCCCACAGCGAGACGGCGGCGACGCCGGCGCCGGCACACGCGTCCTGCAGCACGCCGACGATGCCCGTCGGGCCCTCGTACCGCGACGGCTCGTACCCCATGGTCTCGGCCAGCGCCGGATCGGTGGACGTCCCGGTCACCGGGACCGGACGGGTGTGGGGGGTGTCGGCCAGCAGCGCCCCGAGCGTGAGGACCAGCTCCACCCCGAACTCGCGCGCGAGGTCGAGCAGCTCACCGACGTACGAGCGCCAACGCAGCGAGGGCTCGATGCCGTGGACCAGGACGAGATCTCGGCCGCCCTCCGGTGCCCGGACCACCGAGAGCCGGGTCGTGGGCCACTCGACGTGGCGCACCCCGTCCCCGTCGACGGTGACCTCGGGCCGGTTGACCTGGAAGTCGTAGTAGTCCTCCGGGTCCATCGCGCCCAGAGCGCGGGCCTGCCACACCTGCGCGAGGTGGGCGACCGCTTCGCTCGCTGCGTCGCCGGCGTCGTTCCATCCTTCGAAGGCCGCCACCATCACCGGCGCCACGAGGCCCGGCCGGCTCCCCGGCTCGGTGAACTCGATCATGTTCCGCTCCAGGACCGTGCCATGACCGGCACGCTACCGCCGTCGTAAGGCCGTCCGGTGCGACGGCTAAGGTGGGGCATCATGGCTGACAGCGCAGCGTCCGGTCCGGATGCGCTGCGCCGAGCGCTCGCGACCCGCGTCGTCGTCGCCGACGGCGCGATGGGCACGATGCTGCAGGCGCACGCGCTCACCCTCGACGACTTCGACGGTCACGAGGGTTGCAACGAGATTCTGAACGTCACCCGCCCCGAGGTCGTACGCGAGATCCACGACGCCTACCTCGCGGTCGGCGTCGACGCGATCGAGACGAACACCTTCGGGGCCAACCTCGCCAACCTGGGCGAGTACGGCATCGCCGACCGGATCGGCGAGCTCGCCGAGGCCGGCGCGCGGATCGCCCGGGAGGCGGCCGACGCGTGGAGCGGAGCCGAGGCGTCGCGGTGGGTGCTCGGCTCGGTCGGGCCCGGCACCAAGCTGCCCACCTTCGGGCACGTCCCGTACGCCACGCTGCGCGACGCGTACCGCACCCAGGTCGAGGGAATGATCGCCGGCGGCATCGACGCCGTCCTCGTGGAGACCTGCCAGGACCTGTTGCAGGCCAAGGCCGCGATCGTCGGGGCGAAGCGCGCCCTCGCCGCCGCCGGGGCCGACCTGCCGGTGATGGTCCAGGTCACCGTGGAGACGACCGGCACCATGCTGGTGGGTTCGGAGATCGGCGCCGCGCTGACCGCGCTCGAGCCGCTCGGGATCGACCTGATCGGGCTGAACTGCGCGACCGGCCCCGCCGAGATGAGCGAGCACCTGCGCCATCTTGCCCGCCACGCGCGAGTCGGGTTGTCCTGCATGCCGAACGCCGGCCTGCCAGAGCTGCGCAGCGGAGGCGCCTGGTACCCGCTCACGCCGGAGGAACTCGCCGACGCACACGACCGGTTCACCCGCGACTACGGGCTCGCGCTCGTCGGCGGGTGCTGCGGCACCACCCCGGAGCACCTACGCCAGGTCGTCGAGCGGGTACGCGGGCGCGACCTGTCCCCGCGCGACCCGCAGCCGGAAGCGGGGGCGGCCAGCCTGTACCAGGCGGTCCCGTTCCGGCAGGACACGTCTTACCTCTCGATCGGCGAGCGTACGAACGCCAACGGCTCCCGCGCGTTCCGCGAGGCGATGCTCGCCGGCCGCTGGGACGACTGCGTCCGGATCGCCAAGGACCAGACCCGCGACGGGGCACACCTGCTCGACGTGAACGTGGACTACGTCGGCCGCGACGGCGTCGCCGACATGCGCGAGCTCGTCGGCCGGCTGGCCACCGCCTCGACGCTTCCCCTCGTGCTGGACTCGACCGAGGCCGACGTGGTGGAGGCGGGGCTCGAGCTGCTCGGCGGCCGCGCCGTCGTGAACTCGGTGAACTACGAGGACGGGACCGGGCCGGACTCGCGCATGCAGCGGATGATGCGCGTCGTCAAGGAGCACGGGGCCGCCGTCGTCGCCCTCACGATCGACGAGGAGGGCCAGGCGCGGACCGCGGAGTGGAAGGTGCGGGTCGCGGAGCGCCTGATCGGCGATCTCGTCGACAACTGGGGCATGCGCGTCGAGGACATCGTCGTCGACCCGCTCACCTTCCCGATCGCGACGGGCCAGGAGGAGACCCGCCGCGACGGGATCGAGACCATCGAGGCGATCCGCCGCATCAAGGAGAAGTACCCGGCGGTGCAGACCGTACTCGGGCTGTCCAACGTGTCGTTCGGGTTGAATCCGGCCGCCCGCGTCGTGCTCAACTCGGTGTTCCTGCACGAGTGTGTCGCTGCCGGGCTGGACTCCGCGATCGTCCACGCCAGCAAGATCCTGCCGATGGCGCGCATCCCCGACGACCAGCGCGAGGCCGCGCTCGACCTCGTGCACGACCGGCGCCGGTACGACGAGGCCGGTGTCCTGGTGCACGACCCGCTCACGCACTACCTGTCGCTGTTCGAGGGCGTCGATGCCGGAGCGCTGGCCAAGGAGCGCGCGGACGAGCTCGCGGCGCTGCCGCTGTTCGAGCGCCTGGAGCGACGCATCGTCGACGGCGAGCGCGAGGGCCTGGAGGCCGACCTCGACGAGGCACTGCAGACCCGACCCGCGCTCGAGATCATCAACGACACGCTGCTCTCCGGCATGCAGACCGTCGGGGAGCTGTTCGGACGCGGCGAGATGCAGCTGCCGTTCGTGCTGCAGAGCGCCGAGGTCATGAAGACCGCGGTCGCTCACCTCGAACCGCACATGGAGAAGACCGACACCACCGGCAAGGGCACGATCGTGCTCGCCACCGTCAAGGGCGACGTCCACGACATCGGGAAGAACCTCGTCGACATCATCTTGTCCAACAACGGGTATTCGGTCGTGAACCTGGGCATCAAGGTACCGGTGGCCGACATCCTCGCTCAGGCCGACGAGCGTCATGCCGACGCGATCGGTATGAGCGGGCTGCTGGTGAAGAGCACCGTGGTGATGCGGGAGAACCTCGAGGAGATCAACGAGCGGGGCACCGCGCAGCGTTACCCGGTGCTGCTCGGTGGCGCCGCGCTCACGCGGGCGTACGTCGAGCAGGACCTGGCGGAGATCTATCGGGGCGAGGTCCGCTACGCGCGCGATGCCTTCGAGGGGCTGCGGCTCATGGACACGGTCATGGCCGTCAAGCGCGGCGAGCCGGGGGCCGCACTGCCCGCCCCGCGCAAGCGCCGCGTGACAGCCGTGACGGCGGCGCTCGACCTGACGCCGCTGGACCAGATGCCCGCCCGCTCCGACGTGCGGGTCGACGTGCCGGTGCCGCAGCCCCCGTTCTGGGGCACCCGGGTGGTGAAGGGCATCGCGCTCGCCGACTTCGCCGAGTACCTCGACGAGCGGGCCACGTTCCTCGGCCAGTGGGGCCTGAAGCCCGGCCGGGGCGCGAACAAGCTGACGTACGAGGACCTCGTGGAGTCCGAGGGCCGGCCGCGGCTGCGGATGTGGCTGGAGCGCATCCACACCGAAGGGCTGATGAAGCCGGCGGTCGTGTACGGCTACTTCCCCTGCGTCGCCGAGGGCGACGACCTGGTGGTGCTGCACCATGACGGTCCGGAGGCCGGGACGGAACGGACCCGCTTCCACTTCCCGCGCCAGCGACGCGACCGGCACCTGTGCCTGTCGGACTTCTTCCGGCCGCGGGATAGCGGGGAGACCGACGTCGTCGCGTTCACGGTCGTCACGATGGGGTCGCACGTCTCCCAGGTCACCGCGAAGCTGTTCGCCGAGGACAGCTACCGGGAGTACCTCGAGCTGCACGGATTGTCGGTCCAGCTGACCGAAGCGCTCGCCGAGATGTGGCACGCACGGGTGCGCAGCGAGCTCGGCTTCGCCGCGGAGGACGACGCGGACATGGCCCACCTGATCGCCAAGCAGGGTTACCGGGGATCGCGGTACTCGTTCGGCTACCCGGCCTGCCCGGACATCGAGGACCAGACCAAGCTGGTCGGGCTCCTGAACCCCTCACGGATCGGCGTGGAGCTCTCCGAAGGCTTCCAGCTGCACCCCGAGCAGTCCACGTCGGCGTTGATCGTCCACCACCCGGAGGCGAAGTACTTCAACGCGGTGTAGCCGGTCCCACCGGCGAGATCCCTGCGCCAGCGGCTCCGGACGCGGGCGCCCCGACGGAGGTCCAGGTGCCTGCAGCAGGCGATGTCGACAGTTCGACTCGGGCGGCACTGCCCGCGGCCGTCCTGTTCGACATGGACGGGCTGCTCGTCGACACCGAGTCGACCTGGCACGAGGCGGAGCGGACCGTCGTCGCCGAGCTCGGCGGCTCGTGGGGTGCCCGCGACGCCGAGCTCATGGTCGGCGGGCCGCTCGAGCGGGCCGTGGCGTACATGATCGAGATCTCCGGTGGTCATCACGACCCGGCGGCCGTGATGGACCGGTTGCTCACCCTCATGGAGACGCTGTTGCGCGCGGAGCCCATCCACTGGCGTCCGGGAGCACGGGAGCTGCTCGCCGCGCTGCGCGCGCGGCAGGTGCCGTGCGCGCTGGTGTCGGCCTCGTGGCGGACACTCGTCGACGCCGTCCTCGAAGCGATCCTGCACGACGCGTGCGACCTCCGGTTCGACACGACCGTGGCGGGGGACGAGCTGGAGCGGACCAAGCCGCACCCCGACCCCTACCTGGAGGCTGCCCGGCGGCTCGGGGCCGACCCGCTGGCGTGCGTGGTCCTGGAGGACTCACCCACCGGCGTCGCCGCCGGCGCGGCCGCCGGCGCGTTGGTCGTGGCCGTGCCGACCGCGGTGGAGATCGAGGAGCGAGCCGGGGTACGGGTGCTCGACTCGCTCACGCTCCTCACGCCCGCGCTGCTCGGGCAGTGGTCGTACGACTGGCAGCGGGCGGCGACCGGTCCGGGCGCCCGGCCCTGACGCGGGCTCGCCGAGTCCGGCTGCGTCGCAGGGCGGGCCGGACGGCGGGACGTCCTCATTCGGTGGCGATCGCGCGCAGCAGGTTCATCCGCGCCGCCGTCATCGCCGGCCAGAGTGCCGCGAGCAGCCCACCGGCCGCGGAGACGGCGACGAACCAGCCCAGCTGCGCCACCGGCACCGACAGCGTCGAGACCCCCTGCGCGGCCAGGACCCGTTGCAGCAGCGCGCCGTACAACACCCCGAGCAGGATCCCGACGACGCCGCCGAGGACCGCGACCAGCACCGACTCCAGCACGACCATGACGCGCAGCTGGTGGCGGCTGGTGCCGACCGCGCGCAGCAGGCCGATCTCACGGCGGCGTTCGTGCACCGAGAGCGCGAGGGTGTTGACGATGCCGAGGAACGCGACGATCACGGCGAGCGCCAGCAGCGCGTACACGAAGCCGAACACCCGGTCGAACTGCGCGTCGATCTGCTCCTTGAGCTCGGTGCGGTCGAGGACCTGGAACGCCCCCACCGGAGCCAGCCGCTGCTCGAGGGCGGTACGCACCGTCGCGGCGTCGGCTCCGGGTGCCAGACGGACGTAGATCGCCGTGTCGCGCTCCAGGGAGCCGGCCGCCGCCAGCGTGGGCAACGTGACGACGAAACCCTGTGCGGCACCGGAGGCCTGGTAGATCCCGTCGATCCGCAACCGCCCTGGTCCGTTCAGGAACTCCACGTGCGCGGTCTGTCCGAGCTGCAGGTGCGCCTCGCGCGCGGTCGTCTCGTCGACGACGGCGCCGCCGAAGGCGAGATCCGCGAAACTGCCCTGCGCCATGGTGATCTTGAAGACCTTCGCGAACTGCTCCGGCTCGACGCCGATCACCGGGTGCTGGGTCCCGTCCAGGGTGAGCGCCACGGCGCGGCTGAAGGTCACGACCGAGGTCCCCGGTGTCCCGGCGAGGGCCTCGTACGCGCGCGGTGTGAAGGGTCGCAGGTTCGCGCTCGCCACGATGAAGTCGGCGCCGACGGTGTCGTCGACGACCTCGGCGACCGAGGACTTGGTCGAGGCCGCGATCACCGCGACCGCGCTCATCACGGCCAACCCGATCGCCAGCGCCGCCGCCGTCGCAGCCGTGCGCCGGGGGTTGCGCCGGGCGTTCTCACGGGCGAGCCGGCCGACCGGCCACCGGGTGAGCGGGGCGCCCAGCACCCGCAGCGCGCCCCGCCCCACGAGCGGCGCTCCTGCCAAGAGCGCCACGAGCGCGCAGACGGCCGAGCCACCGAGGTAGGCGGCAGCCCGCTCGACGTCGTCGACGAGCTGCAGCCCGGTGCGCGCGAGGACCACTGCGGCCACCACCAGCAGCAGCGCGAGCAGCGTCCGGCCGCGCAGCGAGCGGGCCGGCAGCTCGAGCTCCTCACGCATCGCGGCGACGGGCGGGACGAGTGCCGCCCGGCGGGCGGGCAGGTAGGCGGAGGCGACCGTGGTGACGACGCCCACGACCAGGGCGACCGCGATGGTGCGCGGCTCCACCACCAGCGGACCGCCCGGCAAGTCGACGCCGAACGCCTCGAAGAGCCTGCGCAGCAACCCCGACACGCCGATCCCCGCCACCAGGCCGAGTCCGGCGGCGACCGTCCCGACCGCTGCGGCCTCGACGAGGACGGCGCGGCGGACCTGACCGCGGCTGGCGCCGACCGCGCGCAGCAACGCCAGCTCCCGCGTACGCGCCGCGACGAGCATGGTGAACGTGTTGTAGATGAGGAATCCGGCGACGAGCAGCGCGATGCCCGCGAATGCCAGCAGGAAGGTGCTGAGGAAGGTGAACGCGTCCTGCAGCCGCGCGGCGAGGTCGGCGCTGCGGGAGCGGCCGGTCTCGGCGCGCGCGTCCGGCGGCAGCACGTCGGTGATGCGGTCGGCGAGACGCTGCTGGTCGATCCCGGGGGCGGCCGCGACGACAACGGAGGTGACCTGGGCACGGCCCTCCAGCAGCAGGCGGCGGGCCGTCGGCAGGTCGAAGACCACGAGCGTGCCGCCGTCCGTACCGGCGATCGGCCGCTCGACCAGCCCGACGACGGTCGGCTCGATCACCCCGCCCGGGGTGTCCACGCGCACCGTGCCACCCACCGTGACACCGGCGCGGGCGGCCGTCGAGGCGAGCAGCGCCACTTCGCCGCGGCCGATCGGCGCTCGCCCGGAGACCAGGTCGTACCCGCGCAGCCGCGGGTTGGGCACCCAGGAGGTCCCGGTCGTGCGCTGTCCCAAGCGGGCGAGCGGTTCACCTCCCGCCGTCATCACGGTCGCCGAACCGTCGGTCACGACGCCGTACGCAGCGGCGACGCCGGGCACCTTCGCGATGCGGTCGACGAGCGCGGCCGGCAGGGTCCGCTCGGCACCGCCGGCGGCGCCCCCGGTGGCCGCCTGCCCCGGCAGCTGCCGGCTCACCGTGACGTCGGGCTGGCGGAGGTCGAAGAGCCGGTCGAACGCGCGCTGCAGCGAGTCGGTGAACAGGTACGTGCCGGTGACGAAGCCGACCCCGGCGACGACCGCGACGACGGTGAGCGCGAGCCGGAGCCGGTGCTGGGCCAGCGAGCGCAGCGACGTACGGAGCATCGGCGCAGGGGCTCTCAGACGGAGGCCGGGTCGGTGGCCGCGAGCCGCTCGCGTACGCGCTCGGGAGTCGGCTCGCGCAGCTCGCCCACGACCTGGCCGTCGGCGAGGAACAGCACCCGGTCGGCGTACGCCGCGGCGACCGGATCGTGCGTCACCATCACGATGGTCTGGCCGAACTCCGCGACGCTGCGCCGCAGGAAGCCGAGCACCTCGGCGCTCGAGCGCGAGTCCAGGTTCCCCGTGGGCTCGTCGGCGAACACGATCTGCGGGCGGCTGGCGAGCGCGCGGGCGCACGCGACGCGCTGCTGCTGGCCCCCGGACAACTCGCTCGGTCGGTGCCGGAGCCGGTCCCGCAGCCCGACCGTGTCGATGACCACGTCCAGCCACGCGGGGTCCGGGCGCCGCCCGGCGATATCGATCGGGAGGGTGATGTTCTCGAGCGCGGTGAGCGTCGGGAGCAGGTTGAACGACTGGAAGACGAAGCCCACCGCGTCGCGGCGCAGCCGGGTGAGCTCGCGGTCGGCGAGCCGGCTGAGCTCGACCTCGCCGAGCCAGACATCTCCCGACGTCACGGAGTCCAGCCCCGCCAGGCAGTGCATCAACGTGCTCTTGCCCGAGCCGGAGGGCCCCATCACCGCGGTGTAGCGTCCCCGCTCGACGTCCACGTCCACGGCGTCGAGCGCCCGTACCTGTGCCGCTCCCGCGCCATAGACCTTGGTGAGCGCGCGCGCCCGCGCCGCGGTCGGGGTCTGCTCCACCGCGCCACGGTAACCGCGCCCGCAAGGCGGTGGTTCACCCAGTCTCCAGGCCTGGCGAACCCCCCGGTTGCGTCAGTGGTGGCGGCTCGCCGCCCCAGGCCGGGCAGAGCGCGCGGTGGCTGCACCAGTCGCAGAGCCGCGACGGGCTCGGCCGCCAGTCGCCGGTCTCGGTGGCACGGGAGATCGCCGCCCAGAGCGCCGTCACCTTGCGCTCGGTCGCGCGCAGGTCGCGCTCGTCGGGCTGGTAGCGCAGCACCTCGCCGCTGCCGAGGTAGAGCAGCTGCAACACGCTCGGCAGCACGCCCGTCGAGCGCCAGAGCACGAGGGCGTAGAAGCGCATCTGGAACAGCGCCCGCTGCTCGAACTCCGGACGCGGCGCGCGGCCGGTCTTGTAGTCGACGACGCGGGTCTGCCCGGCCGAGTTGGTGTCGAGGCGGTCGACGAACCCGCGCAGCACCAGCCCGTCCGGCATCGTCGCCTCGACCCGCAGTTCGCGGGCGGTCGGTGCCAGGCGCTGCGGGTCCTCCAGCTCGAAGTACGTGCGCAGCAGCTGGTCGGCCCCCTTGATCCACTCGGCGAGATCGGCAGCGGACTCGAACAGCCCGCTCGCCTCGGGTTCCGCGGCGGTGAGCGCCTCCCAGGCCGCGGGGACCAGGCCGATCGCCCGGTCGAGCGTGCGGTCGTGCGCCGGCAGCGCGAACAGGTCCTCCAGGACGCGGTGCACCAGCGTGCCGCGCAGGGCGGGCCGGCTCGGCGGCTCCGGGAGCCGGTCCAGCACGCGGAAGCGGTAGAGCAGCGGGCACGTCATGAAGTCGCTCGCCCGGGAGGGCGAGAGCGAGGGCGGCGCGGGCACGGTCGGCGACGACGCGTCGGACGCGCCCCCCGACCGGTCGGGCGGCGCGATCGTCTCGGCACTCATGCGACGAGGGTAGGCGGGGGGCCTGACACGGTCGGCCAGGCACGCCGCGCCCGTACCATCACGCCATGGCCGCCACGGAGCGCTCCCTGCTGCTGCGCGGCGGCGTCAGCTTCCGCCTCGGCTCGCTGCCGGTCACGATGCCCTGGAGCGGGGTCCTCGGGGTCCTGCTCATCGCCTACCTGTGGTCGCCGACGTTCGCGCAGCGCGGCGAGGGGCGCGGGGCCGAAGTGATCGTCGCACTGGTGTTCGCGGTGCTGTTCTACGCCTCGGTGCTCGGCCACGAGCTGGCGCACGCGCTCGCGGCCCGGGCCTGCCGCTACCCGGTGCACGGGATCGTGCTCTGGGTGCTCGGGGGGTACACCTCCTACGAGCGGCCGGACGACTCCTCATGGCGGGAGGCGCTGATCGCGGCCGCCGGCCCGGCGGGATCGCTCCTGCTCGGCGGGCTGTGGGCGGTGCTGGGCGGCAGCGGCCTGCTCGGCGACGACCCGCGCCTCCTCGCGGTGCTCGGGGCGCTCGCCTGGTCCAACGTGCTGCTCGGGCTCTACAACGCGTTGCCCGGGTTGCCCCTGGACGGGGGCGCCGTCCTGAAGGGCATCGTGTGGGCGCTGACCGGCAGCGAGAGCCGCGGCACGACGGTCGCCGGCTGGACCGGCCGCGTCGTCGCGGTCGTCGCCTTCGTCCTGCCGGTGCTGCCGTACCTGCTCGCGGGGCGCCAACCGCCGCTGCTGCCGGTGCTGCTCGGGCTGATGATCGCGGGCTACCTGATGGTGGGGGCCAACCAAGCGCTGCGGCGGGCCCGGGTCGAGCGACGCCTGCCGACCCTCGAACTGGACCGGCTGGTACGGCCGGTGGTGCCGGTGGCGCGCGACCTGCCGCTGTCCGAGGCGCTGCGCGCGGTCGGCGACGCGCACGCGGGCGGGTTCGTCATCGTCGACGGCGCGGGCGTCCCCACCGCAGTCGGTCACGAGGAGGCGGTCCAGGCGGTGCCGCTGCAGCGACGGCCCTGGGTGCCGGCGGCCAGCGTCGCGCGGGGACTGCCGCCCGGCTCGGTGCTGCGCAGCGGGCTCGCCGGACGCGCGCTGCTGAGCGCGATGCAGGCGCACCCCGCCGCGGAGTACGTCGTCGTCGACGGCGCCGGCCGCCTGTCGGGCGTGCTCGTCACCGCCGACGTGGAACGCGCCCTGACGAGCGGTTGACCGCAGGCCGGGCCGGGCCGGCCGCGCCCGTAGGATCACGCGCGATGAGCACCCTGCCCGCCCCCGGTGCCCCCGGCGGACCACCCGCCGGCGCGCGGGGGCGACGCGGACCGTTCCAGGAGAACGACCGGGTGCAGCTGACCGGCCCGAAGGGCCGGGTGCACACCATCACCCTCTCGCCGGGGGCGCGTTTCCACACGAGCAAGGGCGCGGTCGAGCACGACGACCTGCTCGGCCGCCCGGAGGGCATCGTGGTCCGCACCGCAGGTGGCACGCCGTACCTGGCGCTGCGTCCGCTGCTGGCCGACTACGTGCTCGGCATGCCGCGCGGCGCGACGATCGTGTACCCGAAGGACTCCGCCGCAATCGTCGGGCTCGCCGACGTGTTCCCCGGAGCGCGGGTCGTCGAGGCGGGAGCCGGTTCCGGGGCGCTGTCCTGCGCCCTGCTGCGGGCCGTGGGCGATGCCGGGCGGCTCTGGTCGTACGAGCGCCGGGAGGACTTCGCGGCGGTCGCGCGCAGCAACGTCGAGGTGTTCTTCGGCGGCCCGCATCCCGCCTGGACGCTGAGCGTGGGCGACCTGGCCACGCTGCTGCCGCAGTCGGATCTGCAGGGGACGGTCGACCGGGCGGTGCTCGACCTGCTCGCGCCGTGGGACTGCGTCCCCGCGGTCGCCGACGCGCTCGTGCCCGGTGGGGTGCTGGTCTGCTACGTGGCGACGACCACACAGCTCTCGCGCACCGTGGAGACGCTGCGCACCGACGGCCGGTGGACCGAGCCGCTGGCCCAGGAGACCCTCGTGCGCGGGTGGCACCTGGAGGGCCTCGCGGTCCGGCCCGAGCACCGCATGATCGGGCACACCGGGTTCCTCGTCGCGACCCGGCGGCTCGCCCCCGGAACCGTGCTGCCACCGCGGCGGACCCGGCCGAGCAAGGGCGCCTACGGCCCGGATTACAGCGGCCCGTAGCCGGATCCCGCCCGAGAGATCACAGTACGGTCTCGACTCGGACTCTGATCCGAGCTCCGGTCTCACATCGCGCACTTTCCCGGCCGACGTGGGTAGGGTCGAATCGGACCTGCCGACGGAGGTGTCCGCGATGGCGTACGACCCGCAGCGCGATCCGGAGCGGCTGCGCGCACTGGAACACCGGCTCGCCTTGGGCCGGGCCGAGCTCGCCGCGCTGACGGCGCAGAACAAGCAACTGGCCGGAACCTTGCGCGAGGCGCGCGACCAGATCGTGACGCTCAAGGCCGAGGTGGACCGGCTCGCCGAGCCGCCGAGCGCGTACGGCACGTTCCTCGAACGCTTCGAGGACGGCACCGTCGACGTGTTCACCTCCGGGCGCAAGATGCGGGTGGTGTGCAGCCCGGACGTGGACGTCGAGGAGCTGCTCCCGGGCCGCGAGGTGATGCTCAACGAGGCGCTCAACGTCGTGGCCGTGTGCTCCTGGGAGCGCCACGGCGAGATCGTCATGCTCAAGGAGCTGCTCGAGGGTGGCGACCGGGCGCTCGTGATCGGCCGCGCCGACGAGGAGCGCGTGGTGCGCCTCGCCGCGCCGCTGGTCGGCGGGCCGCTGCACCCCGGGGACTCGTTGCTGATGGAGCCGCGCTCGATGTACGTCTACGAGCGCATCCCCAAGTCCGAGGTCGAGGAGCTGGTGCTCGAGGAGGTCCCGGACATCGGCTACGACGACATCGGTGGTCTGACCACGCAGATCGACCAGATCCGCGACGCTGTCGAGCTGCCGTACCTGCACGCCGACCTGTTCCGCGAGCACCAGCTCGCAGCGCCGAAGGGGATCCTGCTGTACGGCCCACCCGGGTGCGGCAAGACCCTCATCGCCAAGGCGGTCGCGAACTCGCTGGCCAAGAAGGTCGCGCAGCGCGAAGGGAAGTCCCAGGCCAAGTCGTACTTCCTGAACATCAAGGGCCCGGAGCTGCTCAACAAGTACGTCGGGGAGACCGAGCGCCACATCCGGCTGGTGTTCCAGCGGGCCCGGGAGAAGGCCGACGAGGGCATGCCGGTCATCGTGTTCTTCGACGAGATGGACTCGCTGTTCCGGACCCGTGGTTCTGGTGTCTCGAGCGACGTCGAGAACACCATCGTGCCGCAGCTGCTCAGCGAGATAGACGGCGTCGAGGGGCTCGAGAACGTCATCGTGATCGGGGCCTCGAACCGTCCCGACATGATCGACCCGGCGATCCTGCGACCCGGTCGGCTCGACGTGAAGATAAAGATCGAGCGGCCCGACGCGCAGTCCGCCGGTGACATCTTCAGCAAGTACCTGACGCCCGAGCTGCCACTGCACGCCGACGACCTCGCCGAGCACGGCGGTTCGCCCGAGGCGACCTGCGCCGGGATGATCCAGCGCACCGTCGAGCGGATGTACGCCGAGAGCGAGGAGAACCGGTTCCTGGAGGTCACCTACGCCAACGGCGACAAGGAGATCCTCTACTTCAAGGACTTCAACTCCGGCGCCATGATCGAGAACATCGTGGCGCGCGCCAAGAAGATGGCGATCAAGGAGCTGCTGGACACCGGGCAGCGCGGCATCCGGGTGCAGCACCTGATGAACGCCTGCGTCGACGAGTTCAAGGAGAACGAGGACCTGCCCAACACCACGAACCCGGACGACTGGGCCACCATCTCTGGCAAGAAGGGCGAGCGGATCGTGTTCATCCGCACCCTCGTGCAGGGCAAGCAGGGCACCGAGGCGGGCCGCTCCATCGACACCGTCGCGGGCACCGGGCAGTACCTCTGATGCATTCCCGAGCCGTGAAGGGGCGCGATGGCAAGGGCGACGATCCGGATCAAGCGGGTCTACGAGGAACCGGCGCGCAGTGACGGCTACCGGGTACTCGTCGACCGGGTGTGGCCGCGCGGGGTGAGCAAGGAGCACGCCCACGTCGACGAGTGGGTCAAGGCGGCCGGTCCCTCCGATGCGCTGCGCAAATGGTTCGGGCACGACCCGGAACGGTTCACCGAGTTCGCCGAGCGCTACCGCTCCGAGCTCGCCGACAACCCGGCCGCCGATCATCTGCGCGAGCTCACCGGCGCGCACCGGACGATCACCCTCGTCTACTCTGCCAAGGACGAGCAGCACAACCAGGCGGTGGTGCTGCGCGACCTGCTGGCTGGAGGCAACTGATGGCGAACAAGCTCTCGCTGACCGCGACCGCGCGCGAGCAGCTCCGACGGGCCAAGGAGGCGCCCGCCGGGCGAAGTGCCGAGAGCGTGGTGTCCGGCCACTCCAACTCGTTGCGTCAGACGGTGGTGGCGCTCGCCGCCGGGCGTGAGCTCACCGAGCACGAGAGCCCGGGCGAGGCGACCTTGCAGGTGCTCAGCGGGCGGGTGCGCCTGGACGCCGGCGCGGACTCGTGGGAAGGCAGCGCCGGGGACCTGCTGGTCATCCCGGCGCAGCGGCACTCGGTCCACGCCTTCGAGGACAGCGCCGTCCTGCTCACCGTCGCCAAGGTGTAGCCGCCACGCCGGGACCGGACGGCGCCGCGCCGCGCGGCGGCGTACGGCACGTACCCTCGTGGGGTGAGCGTGCACCGGGTGATGGGGATCGAGACGGAGTACGGCGTCTCCGTACCGGGACACCCGCACGTCAACGCGATGCTCACCAGCAGCCAGGTCGTCAGTGCGTACGCGCATGCAGTGGCGCAGGGCCGGCAGACCGCGATGCGCTGGGACTACGACGAGGAGACCCCGCTGCGCGATGCCCGCGGGTTCGACCTGACGCGGGCCGAGGCCGACCCGAGCATGCTGACGGACGACGACCTGGGCCTGGCGAACCTGATCCTGACCAACGGCGCGCGGCTCTACGTCGACCACGCGCACCCCGAGTACTCCAGTCCCGAGGTCACGAACCCGTGGGACGGGATGCTCTGGGACAAGGCCGGCGAGCGGGTGATGGCGCGGGCCGCCGAGTCGGTGCCGCACCTGCCGGGCGGGCGCGAGGTGCGCCTCTACAAGAACAACACCGACAACAAGGGCGCCTCGTACGGCACGCACGAGAACTACCTGATGCAGCGTTCGACCCCGTTCGCGGCGATCGTCCGTCACCTGACGCCGTTCTTCGTCACCCGGCAGGTGATCACCGGTGCGGGACGGGTCGGCATCGGCCAGGACGGGCGCGGCAGCGGGTTCCAGATCTCGCAACGGGCGGACTACTTCGAGGTCGAGGTCGGGCTGGAGACGACGCTGAAGCGTCCGATCATCAACACCCGCGACGAACCGCACGCCGACCCCGACAAGTACCGCCGGCTGCACGTGATCGTCGGTGACGCGAACCTCTCGGAGCTCTCGACCTACCTCAAGCTCGGCACCACCTCGCTGGTGCTCGCCATGATCGAGGACGGCTTCCTCGACCTGGACCTGACACTCACGCACCCGGTCCGGGAGATGCACGACGTCTCCCACGACTGGTCGCTCGGTCACGAGCTGACGACCGTGTCGGGCCGCACCCTGACGGCGGTGCAGTTGCAGATCGAGCTCTGCGAGCAGGCCCGCAAGTACGTCGAGGACCGCTACGGCGTGGACGTGGACAGCCAGACCGCCGACGTCCTCGACCGGTGGGAGACGGTGCTCGACCGGCTGCTCGCGGACCCGATGTCGCTGTCCGGGGAGCTGGACTGGGTGACGAAGCTGTCGGTCCTGCAGGGATATCGCGACCGGGACGGCACCGACTGGGACGACCCGCGGCTGGCGCTCGTCGACCTGCAGTACGCCGACGTCGAGCCGACGCGCGGGATCGCGCAGCGGCTGCAGGCGCGCGGCCGGCTCACCCGGCTGACGACCGAGGAGCAGGTCGCGCACGCGGTGTCCTCGCCGCCCGAGGACACCCGTGCGTACTTCCGCGGCGAGTGCGTGCGCCGGTACGGCGCCGAGATCGCCGCCGCGTCCTGGGACTCGGTGATCTTCGACATCCCGGGTCGGGATGCCCTGCAGCGCGTACCGACGATGGAGCCGCTGCGCGGCACCCGGGCGCACGTGGGCGAGCTGCTCGCGTCGAGCCCCAACGCGGCCGACCTGCTCGCGGCGCTCGGGGCGTGAGCCACGGCGCATGACCCGGGCCGCGGTCGGCTGCGTCGCATAGGGTCGAACGTGAGCGGGCCGGACCGGCCCGGGTGACCCGGAGGTGCGCCATGGCAACGCGAGACAGCGGCGACCAGCAGAAGGTCAGCCGCACCCAGGAAGAGGCCGAGGTCGAAGAGGCTCCCCAGGCGAGCAGCGACCTCGCCGAGCGCAAGGCCGCGCTCGACGACGACATCGACGCGATCCTCGCCGACATCGACGACGTCCTCGAGACGAACGCCGAGGAATTCGTACGGGCGTTCGTCCAAAAGGGCGGTGAGTAGATGGCCACACGGGGGGAGGAAGACATAGCACGAACCGGGCGCCGCTGCGGAGGCTGCAAGGTCCGCAAACCGCTCACTGACTTCACGGGTGACCGGTCGAAGAAGGACGGTCTGTCCGTGTACTGCAAAGCCTGCATGTCCGAACACAATCGGCGCGCTGCAGAGCGACGCGCGGCACGAGATGGTCGGACGATCAAGCACCGGGCGACGGTGACGGCGCCGGACGGCATGAAGTACTGCCCTGACTGTGAGGTGGTGCTGCCGCTCGACCTGTTCGTGAAGAACCGCTCGACCCGAACAGGCTATGGCAGCTACTGCCGACCGTGTCAGAACAAGCGCGCGACAGCCTCTCGCGAGAAGAATGGCGGTAACCGTCGGTACCACATGCGCCGACGCTACGCGATCGACGTGGATCAATTCGACGAGTTGTTCGCACAGCAGCGAGGGCTATGCGCGATCTGCCACATCGAAGCCGCCGAACACGTGGACCACGACCACGGGACGGGGGCGGTGCGCGGCTTGTTGTGCTTCACCTGCAATGTTGGCCTCGGCAACTTCAAGGACGATCCTCGTCGATTGTTGAGCGCGGTGGACTATCTGGAGGGCTACATGTACTTCGGCGGTGTCGGCGGGACGGGAGCAGCGTGAGCGGGAGCTGGAACGGGTCGGGCCTGCCACCGGCGTACCTCGCGGGGGGCAGCAGCTCGTTCACCGAGTTCCTCGCCTCGCACGACCCGTCACTGCTTCCCGGACGGCGCGCCACGACGGCGGGTCCGGGCGCGCTCGAGGCCCCCCACGGGACGACGGTGGTCGCGGTGACCTATCCGGGCGGAGTGGTGATGGCCGGCGACCGGCGCGCCACGATGGGCAACATCATCGCGCAGCGCGACATCGAGAAGGTGTTCCCCGCCGACGAGTGGTCCTGCGTCGGCATCGCGGGTACGGCAGGCATCGCCGTGGAGATGGTCCGGCTCTTCCAGGTGGAACTCGAGCACTACGAGAAGATCGAGGGCGTCATCCTCTCGCTGGAGGGCAAGGCGAACCGGCTCTCGCTGATGCTGCGCGGCAACCTGGGCATGGCCATGCAGGGCCTGGCGGTCGTGCCGCTGTTCGCCGGATTCGATCTCGAACGCGGGAGCGGGCGGATCTTCAGCTACGACGTCACCGGCGGGCGCTACGAGGAGCACCGCCACCACGGGGTCGGCTCCGGCTCGCTCTTCGCGCGCGGGTCGCTCAAGAAGCTCTGGCGCGAGGACCTGTCCGAGCAGGACGCGATCAGCGTCGCCATGGAGGCCCTGTACGACGCGGCCGACGACGACTCGGCGACCGGCGGGCCGGATCTCACCCGGCGCATCTACCCGGTCGTCGCGCAGGTCGGCGCCGACGGCTACCGCCGCGTCCCCGACGAGGAGCTCGACCCGCTCGCCCGCGCGATCGTGGCGCGCCGGACAGCGACCGCTGACGGGCCCGTGGCACCGGTCACCGAAGTCGGCCCCGCAACCGGCGGAACGGAGACACCATGAGCGTCCCGTTCTACGTCTCCCCGGAGCAGATCACCAAGGACAAGGCGGACTTCGCCCGCAAGGGCATCGCGCGCGGGCGCAGCGTCGTCGTGCTGCAGTACGCCGACGGGATCCTGTTCGTCGCCGAGAACCCGAGCCGGGCGCTGCACAAGGTCAGCGAGATCTATGACCGGATCGCGTTCGCGGCGGTCGGCCGCTACAACGAGTTCGAGAACCTGCGGGTGGCCGGCGTACGGCTCGCCGACATGCGCGGCTACTCCTACGACCGGCGCGACGTCAGCAGCCGCTCGCTCGCGAACGCCTACGCGCAGACCCTCGGCGCGATCTTCACCGAGACCACCAAGCCGTACGAGGTGGAGATCACGATCGCGGAGGTGGGCCTCATCGCGGCGGACGACCAGCTGTACCGGCTGACCTTCGACGGCTCGGTCGCGGACGAGCACGGCTTCGTCGCGATGGGCGGGTCCGCGGACGCGATCACCGCCGAGCTGCGCGAGCACTGGTCCGAGTCGATGGACCTCGCCGGCGCGCTGCGGGTGGCGGTCGACGCCCTGGCCCGCCACGGCGCGCCCGGTGGCGGGGACGGCGAGCCGCGGGCGCTGACCCCCGCGCAGCTCGAGGTGGCGGTGCTCGAGCGCAGCCGGCCCCGGCGCACCTTCCGGCGGCTCGCCAGCGCGCGCCTCGCCGAGCTGCTCGGGGTGGAGGACACCGAGGAGCAGGCGCCCGCCGAACTCCAGTAGCGCGCCCCGTGCGGCGAGAGCCGTCTAGGTTGGAGGCGTGGACAGGCGCATTTTCGGGATCGAGACGGAGTACGGCGTCACGTGCACGTTCCGTGGGCAGCGGCGACTCTCACCGGACGAGGTGGCGCGGTACCTGTTCCGCCGGGTCGTGTCCTGGGGACGCAGCAGCAACGTCTTCCTGCGCAACGGCGCCCGGCTCTACCTCGACGTCGGCAGCCACCCCGAGTACGCGACTCCCGAGTGCGACGACATCATCGAGCTCGTCACCCATGACAAGGCCGGCGAGCGGATGCTCGAGGGCTTGCTGGCGGACGCGGAGAAGCGGCTGCGCGAGGAGGGCATCGCGGGCGACGTCTACCTCTTCAAGAACAACACCGACTCGGCGGGCAACTCGTACGGCTGCCACGAGAACTATCTGGTCAGCAGGCGCGGGGAGTTCTCCCGGCTCGCCGACGCGCTGATCCCGTTCCTGGTCTCCCGGCAGATCATCGTCGGCGCGGGCAAGGTGCTGCAGACCCCGCGCGGCGCGGTGTTCAGCGTGAGCCAGCGCGCCGAGCACATCTGGGAGGGCATCAGCAGCGCCACGACGCGCTCCCGGCCGATCATCAACACCCGCGACGAGCCGCACGCGGACGCCGAGCGCTACCGGCGGCTGCACGTGATCGTCGGGGACTCGAACATGAGCGAGACCACGACGATGCTCAAGGTCGGGGCGACCGACCTGGTGCTGCGGATGCTCGAGCACGGCAGCGTGCTGCGGGACCTGACGCTGGAGAACCCGATCCGTGCGATCCGGGAGATCAGCCACGACCCGACCGGCCAGCGCACGGTACGGCTGGCGAACGGGCGCGAGCTGTCCGCGCTCGCGATCCAGGGGGAGTACTACGAACGTGCGCTCGACTTCGCGCAACGCCGCGGGATCGACACCGAGCCGCTCCCGGCGCGGGTGCTCGACCTGTGGGGTCGCACCCTCGAGGCGGTCCGCCGCCAGGACCTCTCCTCGATCGAGCGGGAGATCGACTGGGTCATCAAGCTGCGGCTGCTCGAGCGTTACATGGCCAAGCACTCGCTGCCGCTGTCGAGCGCGCGGATCGCGCAGCTGGACCTCGCCTATCACGACATCAGCCGGGGACGCGGCCTGTACTACCTGCTCGCCGCGCAGGGCGCGGTCGCCCGGGCGACGACCGACCTGGCCACGTTCGAGGCCAAGAACGTCCCGCCGCAGACCACCCGGGCGCGGCTGCGCGGTGAGTTCATCCGCCGGGCGCAGGAGCGGCGGCGCGACTTCACCGTCGACTGGGTGCACCTCAAGCTCAACGACCAGGCGCAGCGCACCGTGCTGTGCAAGGACCCGTTCCGCAGCGTCGACGAACGCGTCGAGAAGCTGATCGCGAGCATGTGAGCCCGCAGCGGGCAGGCCCGGTCGGGCGAGGTCCGAGCGCGGCGGACCGGCTGGGTGCGACAACTCGACTGCGGGCGCTCCTGCCGGGCCTCGCCGCCGCGGTCCTCATCGCCGCCGCCGCGACGGCCGTCGGGCGTACGGTGCCGATCCTCGGGGCGGCCGTACCCGCCCTGCTGATCGGTGCCGTTCTCGCCCCGCTGCTGCGGCGCAGCAGCGCTGCGGCGCCCGGCGTACGGTTCGCGAGCCGCACCGTGCTGCAGGTCTCCGTGGTGCTGCTCGGCACCCAGCTGTCCCTCGCCGACATCGGCACGATCGGAGCCGGTTCCCTGCCGATCATGCTGATCACGCTCGGCGTGTGCCTGAGCGGGGCGCTGCTGCTCGGGTGGTGGCTGGGGGTGCGCGGCAACGTCCAGACGCTGATCGGGGTGGGCACCGGCATCTGCGGTGCGTCGGCGATCGCTGCCGTGGCGCCCGTCGTCGGTGCGGCCGGCGCGGAGATCACCTACGCGGTGAGCACGATCTTCCTGTTCAACATCGCAGCAGTGGTCACCTTCCCGTGGATCGGGCACCTGCTCGGGATGGACCAGCACGCGTTCGGGCTGTTCGCCGGGACCGCGGTCAACGACACCTCGTCGGTGGTCGCCGCCGCCGCGGTGTACGGCACGGCCGCCCTCGGGTTCGCCGTCGTCGTCAAGCTCGTACGCACGTTGATGATCGTCCCGATCGTCGTCGGGCTGAGCGTCCACCGTGTCCGCCAGCAGGCACCGACCGCGGGGGCGGCGGGCGCGCGCGGGCTCACCCCGCGCCGGATCCTCGCCCTGGTCCCGTGGTTCATCTGGGGGTTCCTGGCGATGTCCGGGCTGCGCAGCACCGGCGCCCTGCCGACGTCGTGGTTGCCGGCGCTGGCGGTGGTGAGCGCCTTCCTCATCACGGTCGCGATGGCCGGGATCGGCCTGTCCACCGACCTGGCGAGCTTCCGCCGGGCCGGCCTGCGTCCGCTGCTGCTCGGCGGGCTGCTCTGGGTGCTGCTGTCGGTCACCTCGCTGCTCGTCATCAGCGTCCTCGGCGCGTGACCGGGACCGCTCACCCGCCGTCCCACACCACCCCGTCCGGCGTGAGCCGGGCGCCCTCCGCGACCGGGTGGGCGGTGAGGCGCCCGTCCGGCATCAGGTGCTGGACGTCGACGCCGTGGCGCAACACCGCCACGTCGGCGATCAGCCGGCGGTGGCAGCGCCACCACACCGACTCGCTGCACATGACCGCCGTCGGACCCTGCTCCGCGGCGGCGAGCAGCTCCTGCAACGCCGCGCGGAAGTCGTCCTGGCGGGACCATGCGGCGTACGAGCGGAACGAGTCGTGCCGCCACCAGGTGTCCGGGCTCGGGCCGTCCGGGCTGCGGCGGCGGCCGCCCAGGCGCTCCTCCCACCGGTAGGCGATCCCGTACGCCGGCAACCAGCGCGCCAGCGCGTCGGTGGCGACCGCGGGGTTGCGCCGGCTGGCGGGGTAGCGGCGCACGTCGACGAGCGCCTGGATCCCGGCGCCGGTCAGCAGTCCACCGAGCTCCTCCTCGTCCGAGGTCCCGTGCCCGACCGTGAACAGCTGCACCACGGGCCCAGCCTGTCGTAGCCGTCCACAGCCGGCAGCGTGGCACTCGGCGCCCTACCGGCGACGCGGCCTAGGATCGCGCCGGGCGCCGATCGCGGCGAACCACCCGACGCGACGAGGAGCCGCCGAGATGGCCCTGCAGAAACCCGAGATCGACTTCATCGACGGTCCGGCACCGGACGACCTGGTGAGCACCGACCTGGTCGTCGGCGACGGGGCCGAGGCGACCGAGGGCGCCCGGGTGCTCGTGCACTACGTCGGTGTGGACTTCGAGTCCGGGGAGGAGTTCGACGCGTCCTGGAACCGCGGCGAGCCCATCGAGTTCCCGCTGCGCGGTCTGATCCAGGGCTGGCAGGACGGCATCCCGGGCATGCGCGTCGGCGGGCGTCGGCAGCTGGTCATCCCGCCGCGGCTGGCGTACGGCGAGTCGGGCAGCCACCGCCTGGCCGGGCGCACCCTCGTCTTCGTGATCGACCTGGTCGACGTACAGGGCTGAGATGACCACCGGGTCGGGCGAGCCGGACCTCCCGGAGCGCGTGGCTGCGCCACCACGGCCGGGGGAGCGCACCGAGCGGCTGCTCGGTCTGCTGTTCCTGCTCATGGCCTCCCGCCACCCGGTGACCAAGGCCACGATCCGCCAGGCCCTGCCGGACTACGCCGCGAGCCCCAGCGAGGGCGCGTTCGAGCGGATGTTCGAGCGCGACAAAGAAGAGCTGCGCTCGATGGGCATCCCGATCCAGACCGTCGAGGGCACGCAGGGGGCCGGCGGGATCGACGGGTACCGGGTGCTCGACCAGGAGTACGCGCTGCCGGAGGTGAGCTTCACGAGCGCCGAGCTGACGGTCCTCGGGCTGGCCGCGCAGGTGTGGGAGCAGGCCAGTCTCGGACCGGCGGCGCGCAATGCGCTGCGCAAGCTCGAGGCGGCCGGCGGGACCGCCCGGGAGGACTCGGTCGGCGTCATCGCCCGGCTGACGACGCCCGAGCCCTCGTTCGGGGCGTTCCTCGCGGCCAGCCAGGCACGCCGGCCGGTGCGCTTCGACTACCGGCGGCCGGACGAGGCCGTACCGACGCAGCGGCACCTGGAGCCGTGGGGTGTCGTCTCCCGCCGCCGCCACTGGTACGTCGTCGGGCGCGACCGTGACCGGCAGGCGGTCCGGGTGTTCCGGCTGTCCCGGGTCAGCGGCAAGGTGATGCCCGACGGGCCGGAAGGCAGCTATCAGACGCCGGACGCCCCCGATCTCGGCGCGCTCGTCGCCCAGGCCGACAGCGACAGCCAGCACCGCGCCCGGATCCGGGTCCGCAGCGGCGAGGCGGCCTCGCTGCGGCGGGCAGCGGCCGCGGTCCGCCCGGACGACCCCGGATGGGACCTGCTCGAGCTCGACTACGGCGACGACGAGTCGTTCGCCGACCGGCTCGTCGGGCACGGCCCTGCCGTGCAGGTCCTTGCCCCGCAGGCGCTGCAGGCCGCCGTGGTGCGCCGGCTGCGCGCCGCACTCGCCGCGGCGCGGGGGGCGTCGTGAGCAGCCCCGCGGGCGCCGGGGCCCGGCTCTCGCGCCTGCTGGCGCTGGTCCCGTGGTTGCTGTCCCGCCCGGGGATCACGCTCACGGAGGCCGCGGACCACTTCGGGGTCACGACCGATGCGCTTGTCGCCGACCTGGACCTGCTGATCTGCAGCGGACCGGGCCAGCAGCACGGCGAGCTCGTCGACATCTGGTACTGGGACGACGGCACGGTCAAGGTCCTCGACCCGCAGTCCCTGGGGCGCCCGCTGCGGCTCACCGCGGAGGAGGCCGCCGCGCTGCTCGTCGCGCTGCGCGTGCTCGCGCAGGTGCCGGGCGGTCACGACCGCGCCCTGATCGATTCGGTGACCGCGAAGCTCGAGGACGCGGCGGGTGCCGCGGCGGCGGGGCGTGCCGCGGTCTCGGTCACCGTCGAGGAGCGCGTCGATCCTGCGGTCGCCGAGTGTGTCCGGCGGGCCCTGGACGAGCAGCGCGCGCTGCACATCCGGTACGCCGGGGCGGCGCGGGACCAGGTGAGCGAGCGGGTGGTGGACCCGGTGGCGTTGCTCTCCGTCGACGGGCGCCCGTACCTCTCGGCGTGGTGCCGCAGCGCGGGTGCCTCGCGCACCTTCCGCCTGGACCGCATCCTGGCCTGCGACCTGCGGGACGAGCCGGCCGCCGTACCGGCCGAGGCCGCACCTCCCGAGCTCGGCCGCGACGGGCTGCGACCGGCCGGAGCCGCCGTCACCCTCGACCTGCTCGCCGGGGCCCGCTGGGTCGCCGAGGAGTACCCGGTGGACCAGGTGCAGCCGCGCGCCGGTGGGGCCGTGCGGGTGACGCTGCCGGTCGCCGACGAGCGCTGGATCGTACGGCTGCTGCTGCGCCTCGGCGCCGACGCGCGCGTCGTCTCACCGCCGCAGCTGGCCGACCGGGTCGCCGCCGCGGCCCGCGAGGCGCTGGCCGCCTACCCGACGCCCTCGGACAGCGAGGTGTGAGCCGGGCTCAACTCGATGCAGGGCCGTGCCGATCACCTCGGCGAGACCTTCCCGAGGGGATCCGAGGGAGGAGCGCCCACACGGTCGAGGAGGTACCGGCGATGGCGACCATCAAGGCGACCTGCCCCGTGTGCGGGGACGTCGACCTCACCCCGCGTCAGGTGGCGGTACGGGTCGTCGAGGCGATCGACGACACGCAGGCCCAGCGCTCGTACTCGTTCGTGTGCCCGACCTGTCACGACACGGTGCGCAAGCCCGCCGACGCGGAGGTGGTACGCCTGCTCGCGTCCGCCGGCGTCGCGATCGGGCGCGTCGAGGTGCCCGTCGAGGCCCGTGAGGCGCACACCGGCGCCCCGCTCGGGTACGACGACCTGCTGGACTTCGCCCTCTGGCTCGGCACGCACGACGCGCTGGCCGCACTGCTGGAGCCGGTGCGGCGCGGCTGAGCGCCGGTTCCCGGGTTACGCTGGTGCCCTACCTGTCACGTGCGGCAGGTAGGTGAGCAACGCCACCACCGGATGGGATATCGATCATGGGCGGAGTATTCGAGCGACCAGGGTTCTGGATCGTCCTGATCGTGCTGATCCTGCTGCTGTTCGGGGCCAAGCGGCTGCCGGACCTGTCGCGGTCCGTCGGCCGCTCGCTGCGGATCTTCAAGGCCGAGACCGAAGGCATGCGTGGCGAGCGCGACGAGGAGGGCGCGACGCCTCCGCCGCCGCCTGCGCCACCGGCGCTGGCGAACCGTCCGGCGCCCGGCCCAGACGAGCCGCGCTACCTGGTCGATCCGGTGACGGGGGAGCGGGTGCTCGCGCAGCCGGTGCAGCAGCCGCCGCAGTCGCAGGGCTGACGTGCCCCGTCGCACGCGCCGCCCGTAGCGTTCCCGCACCATGACCGCCACCGCCGACCGCCCGGCGGGACGTCGGCTGCGTCGCCGCAGACGTAGCAACCCCGAGGGCGCGATGACCCTCTACGAGCACCTGCGCGAGCTGCAGGTGCGGCTGTTCCGTTCGGCGATCGCGATCGCTGTCGCAGCGGTCCTCGGGTGGATCTACTACAAGCAGTTGTTCGACATCATCACCGCGCCGATCCAGCCCGCGGTCGACGCGGCCCGGGCCGAGGGTCGCGAGGTCATCCTCGCGATCGGTGGGGTCGCCGAGGCGCTCACCCTCAAGCTGCAGGTCGCCGGCGTCACCGGACTGGTGCTCGCCGCCCCGGTGTGGCTGTACCAGCTGTGGCGCTACATCGCGCCGGGACTGCGGGGCAACGAGCGCAAGTGGGCGTACCTGTTCGTGGCGACCGCGACCCCGCTGTTCCTGGGCGGCGTCGCGTTCGGCTACGCGGTCATGCCCAACATGCTCCAAGCGCTGCTGGGACTGACGCCCGACTCGATCCAGAACATCGTGCAGGTCGACTCGTACCTGTCGTTCATCCTGCAGGTGCTGGTGTTCTTCGGCATCGGGTTCCTCGTACCGCTGATCTTCCTGATGCTCAACCTGTCCGGCATCCTCTCCGCGCGGCGCTTCTTCGGCTGGTGGCGTGGGCTGGTGCTGGGCTCGTTCGTCTTCGGCGCGGTCGCCACACCGACCGGTGACCCGTTCTGGATGACGATGTCGGCGCTGCCGCTGCTCGGGCTGCTGATGCTCTCCGGCGGGCTGATGGCGATCGTCGACGCGCGCCGGGCCCGCAAGGCGCGCAACGCGGAGTACGCGCAGTGGGCCGACGACGAGGCCTCCCCGCTGCCGCCCGACGACGACCTCGAGGGCGGCCCGTCCGACCAATAGGCTCGCCCACCGTGGGGTCCGCCAAGCGCGTCGTGCTGCTCGTCAACCCGGCCGCGGGCAGAGGCCGCGGCGCACGGTTCGCGCCGGAGGCGATGCGCCGGCTGCAGGAGCGCGGGCTGGCGGTCGAGACGCTGCAGGCCACGAGCGCCACGGATCTGCGCCGGCTGCTGCCCGAGGTCCTTGCGGTACCGCCCGCAGCCCTGGTCGTGTGCGGCGGTGACGGGACCGTCGCGCTCGCTCTGGACGAGCTCGTCGCGACCCGCGTGCCGCTCGGCATCGTGCCGGCCGGCACCGGCAACGACACGGCGCGCACCCTGGGCCTGCCGGGCGGGGCGCGCGCGGCCGCCGACGTGGTCGCCGACGGGCTGCACGATCCGGCGCGCGGCATGCGGGTCGTCGACACCGGGGAGCTGACCTGCGCCGGGGGCGAGCGGCGCCGGTTCCTGTCGGTCGTGTGCACCGGGTTCGACGCGCTGGTCAACGAACGGGCCAACCGGGTCGGGTGGCCCACCGGTCGGGCCCGGTACCTGCGCGCCGTCGCCGAGGAGCTGCGGCTGCTGCGCGCCGTGCCGTACCGGGTCGTCTACGATGCGGGCCTGGCGACCGAGCACCGGGTCGAGCGCACCGGTCTGATGGTCTCGGTCGGCAACGGACCGTCGTACGGCGGCGGCATGCTGATCTGCCCGGGGGCGCGCCTCGACGACGGGCGGCTGAGCACCACGTTCGTCAGCGAGCTGCCGCGGCTGGTGTTCCTGCGGGTGCTGCCGGGGGTGTTCCGCGGCACCCACGTACGGCGGGAGGAGATCCTCACCGACAGTGCAGCAACCGTGCGGGTCGAGGCGCCGGGACGGCTCGCGTACGCCGACGGTGAGCGGGCCGGACGGCTGCCGGTCACGGTCCGGGTCGACCCGGCGTCGCTGCGCGTGCTCGCGCCGATCCTCGCGCCGCCTACATTGGAGCGGTGAGCACCCCCGCCGAGAGCTACGCGGCGTTCCGTGCCCGGCAGGCCGAGGCCGGCCCGGCGCTCTCCGACTTCCGGCTGCTGTACGACTTCGCGCTCGACGAGTTCCAGCTCGACGCGTGCCGCGCGCTGGAGCAGGGCGCCGGCGTCCTCGTCGCCGCTCCGACCGGTGCGGGCAAGACGGTCGTCGGGGAGTTCGCCGTGCACCTGGCGCTCGAGACGGGCCGCAAGTGCTTCTACACCACGCCGATCAAGGCGCTGTCGAACCAGAAGTACCACGACCTTGTCGCGCGGTACGGCGCCGCGCGCGTCGGGCTGCTCACCGGGGACAACTCGATCAACGGCGAGGCCCCCGTCGTCGTGATGACGACCGAGGTGCTGCGCAACATGCTGTACGCCGGCAGCCTGACGCTCGACCGGCTCGGCTACGTGGTGATGGACGAGGTGCACTACCTCGCCGACCGGTTCCGCGGACCGGTCTGGGAGGAGGTCATCATCTCGCTGCCGGAGTCGGTCGCGGTCGTCGCGCTGTCCGCGACCGTGAGCAACGCCGAGGAGTTCGGCGAGTGGCTGCGGACCGTACGCGGCGAGACCCACGTGGTGGTCGAGGAGCACCGCCCGGTCCCGCTGTGGCAGCAGGTGATGGCGGGCGAGCGGCTCCACGACCTGTTCGTCGACGACCGGCAGCAGAAGGTGAACCCGACGCTGCTGCGCCTCGCCCGTGAGGACGACCGGATCCTGCGGCTGCGCCGCGACTACCGCCGCGGTCCGGTGGCGGCCCGGCCCGGCCGGGGCGGCAGCCGCGCGCAGCCGACCCGGGTCCCGCGCCGTCCGGAGGTCGTCTCCCGCCTGGAACGCGACCGCTTGCTCCCTGCCATCTACTTCATCTTCAGCCGCAATGGGTGTGCGGCCGCGGTGGAGCAGTGCCTGGCGGCCGGACTGCGTCTGACCAGCGGCGAGGAGCGCGCCCGCATCCAGCAGGTCGTCGAGCGCCGTACCGCCGAGCTCGACCCGGCGGACCTGCTGGTCCTCGGGTACGCCGACTGGGTGGACGGCCTGCGCCGCGGGTTCGCCGCGCACCACGCCGGGATGCTGCCGACCTTCAAGGAGACCGTCGAGGAGCTGTTCCAGCAGGGCCTGCTCAAGTGCGTGTTCGCGACCGAGACGCTCGCGCTCGGGATCAACATGCCGGCCCGCAGCGTGGTGCTGGAAAAGCTCTCGAAATGGAACGGCGAGAGCCACGCCGCCATCACGGCGGGGGAGTACACCCAGCTCACCGGCCGGGCCGGCCGGCGCGGCATCGACGTCGAGGGCGACGCCGTGGTGGTGTGGCATCAGGGCTTCGACCCGATCGCGCTGGCCGGGCTCGCCTCGACCCGTACGTACCCGCTGCGCTCGTCGTTCCACCCCTCGTACAACATGGCGGTGAACCTGGTCGGCTCGATCGGCTGGCAGGCCGCCCGCGAGCTGCTCGAGACGTCGTTCGCGCAGTTCCAGGCCGACCGCGCGGTCGTCGGCATGGCGCGCGAGCTCAGCCGGGGGCAGGAGGCCCTCGCCGGGTACCAGGAGGCGATGAGCTGCCACCTCGGCGACTTCGCCCAGTACGCGGCGCTGCGCCGCGAGCTCACCGAACGCGAGCGCCGGCTGACCCGGGAGGGCGGGGCGCGCCGGCGCGCGGAAAGCGTCGCTGCGCTGGAGGAGCTGCGACCCGGGGACGTCGTCGTCGTACCGTCCGGGCGCCGCGCTGGGCCCGCGGTGGTCATCGACCCGGGCGTCTCGGACCGTGAGGAGCCGCGCCCGACCGTCCTCACGCTCGACCGGCAGGTACGCCGGCTGTCCGTCGAGGACTTCCCGGTGCCCGTGCAGCCGCTGCTGCGGGTACGGATCCCGCGCAGCTTCTCGGCGCGCTCGGCGAACTCGCGGCGGGACCTCGCGACCGTGCTGCGCGACCGCACCGCCGACCTGCCGTGGCAGCGGCACCGTCGCGAGCGGGGCAGCGTGCCGCAGGACGAGCACGTCAAGGACCTGCGCGCCCGGATCCGGGCGCACCCATGTCACGGCTGCGCCGATCGCGAGGAGCACGCCCGGTGGGCCGAGCGCGCCCAACGGCTCGCCGGCCAGCTCGCGCGGCTGCAGCAGCGCGTGGACGGGCGTACCAGCTCCATCGCGCGGCAGTACGACCGGGTGTGCACCATCCTCGCCGAGCTCGGGTACCTCACCCGCGCATCGGGCGAGGGCGTCGCGGTCACGGCACCCGGCCGGATGCTGCAGCGGTTGTACGCCGAGCTCGACCTGCTGGCGGCCCAGTGCCTGCGCGACGGCACCTGGGAAGGCCTGGACCCGGCCGAGCTCGCCGCGACCGCGTCCCTGCTCGTGTACGAGGCGCGCGGCAGCGACGCCGAGCACACGCAGGCCCGGCTGCCCGCGGGCGTGGCGGGGGAGGCGATCCACCGCACGCTGCGCCAGTACGACGAGCTCGCCCAGCTCGAACGCGCCCACCGGCTCGCCTTCCTGCGGCCGCCGGACCCGGGGTTCGCGTGGGCGGCGTACCGGTGGGCACGCGGCCACCAGCTCGAGGCCGTGCTGCACGACGCCGAGCTCACGGCCGGCGACTTCGTACGGTGGTGCAAGCAGCTGGCCGATCTGCTCGGTCAGGTCGGCGACGCCGCCGCCGCGCTCGGCACTCCGGCGGGGACCCAGCTCGCGCGTACCGCCCGCAGCGCGGTCGACGCCGTCAAGCGCGGCGTCGTCGCCCTCTCCACCCTCTGACGACCCGTACCGCTCGACCCCGTTGGCGGCTGTGGTGCCGGTATAGGCGCACCACACCCGCCAACGAAGCGGTTCCCAGATCGTGGCGGGTGTGGTTACGGTATAGGCGCACCACACCCGCCAACGAAGCCCGGGCGTGCAGCTTGTCCACAGGCCGGGCGCCTGTCGCGCTGTCCACAGCCTCGCCGGCGCCGGTCGCGCAGCGTGCGACCGGCCAGCACGGTGGCGGCGTGACCGGCCGTTCCCACGTGCTCGACTCCGTACCCGGCCTGCGCGAGCTGGCCCGCCGGCAGGCGTTCCTGGTACGGCGCGAGCAACTCGCTGTCCTGGGCGTCAGCGCCCACCACGTGACGAGGCAGGTCGCCGCGCGCCGCTGGCGGGAGGCGGCGCCAGCGGTGATCGCCCTCACGACCGGTTGGTACGCACCCGAGCAGCGGCTCTGGTTGGCGATCCTCAACGCGCCGTCAGCAGCCTGGTTGACCGGCCTCACCGGTCTCGCGCGGTACGGCCTGACCGGGTGGCACCGCGACGAGGTCATGGTGCTGATCCGCAAAGGATCCCACCCGCCGCGGTTGCCGGGGGTCCGCTACCGGGAGACCCGCCGGCCACCCGAGCCCCCACCCGACCTTGCCGCGGGGCTGCCCTGCGCGCCGGTCGCGCGCTGCGCGATCGAGGCGGCCGGCACCGAGCCCAGCGGGCGTACGGCGCAGGGCCTGGTGATCGCCGTCGTGCAACAGCGACTCACGACTGCGCACGAGCTGCGGTCGGTGCTGGCCGACACGCACCGCATCCGCCACCGGCGCGCGATCGTCAGAGCCCTCGATGACGCCGCCAAGGGCCACGAGTCGTTGGCCGAGGCGGACGTCGCTCGGCTCGCCGCCGCCGCGGGACTGGGCCTCCTCCGCTCCCAGGTCACGGGCACCGACGGCGACGGTCACCGCCGGCGCCGGGACTTCGAGGTCGACCTCGCCGACGGCACCGTCCTCGTGCTGCAGGTGGACGGCACGCTGCACCTTGACGTCTTCGCGATCTGGGACGACCAGGCCAACGACGCGGGCGCTGCGGCAGAAGGCAAGCTTGTCGTACGCATTCCTGCATTGTTGGCGCGCGAGGACCCGGAGCGGGTCGTCGCCCATCTGACACGCATCCGGCTCGCGGCCGAACACCGCGCTGCCTGACCCTGTGGCGGGTGTCGTGCCGGTATACGCGCACGACAGCCGCCACCGGAGCCGGGCCCGGGCCGTTGGCGGGTGAGGTGTCGGTAGAGGCGCACCACACCCGCCAACGGGTTCAGGTGGCGCGCTGCAGCGCGTTGAGCACCCGGTTGACTGCGTTGCCGACGTTCCAGCGGTCGGCGAGCTCCACGAGCGCCTCCGGGTCGGCGGGTGCGCTCGGCAGCCGAGGGTCGTACGGGGGCAGCGGGCAGTCGGTCGCGACCCGTACGACCTCGGGGGCGACCGCGAGGTAGTCGAGCGCGCCACGAATCTTGTCCCGCAACCCGCTGCGCAGGCCCGGGTCGCCGTCGAGCGCGGCCTTGATCACGCCGGGCAGGGAGCCGTACGCGCGGATCAGCCCGGCCGCCGTCTTGTCGCCCACGCCCTTCACCCCGGGCAGCCCGTCGGACGGGTCGCCGCGAAGCACCGCGAAGTCGGCGTACGCCTGACCCGGGATGCCGTACTTGTCGGTGACGACCTGCTCGGTCACGACCTCGGCGTTCCCGACGCCCCTGGCCGCGGTGTAGAGCACGCGTACGCCGCGGGTGTCGTCGACCACCTGGAACAGGTCCCGGTCGCCGGTCACGACGAGGACCGCGCCGCGCGCCGCAGCCGCGAGCGTGCCGATCACGTCGTCCGCCTCGTACCCCGGCGAGCCCACGCGGGCGATCCCGAGCGCCGCCAGCAGGTCCGCGATGACCGGCACCTGCGGGCTGAGGGTGTCCGGTACGTCCTCGACGTCGGGCCCCGCCTCGTCGGGGACGTCGACCGCGACCCGGTGCGCCTTGTACGACGGGATCGCGGCGACCCGGAACGCCGGGCGCCAGTCGTCGTCCCAGCACGCCACCAGGTGGGTGGGGCGGTGATCGGTCACGAGCCGGGCGATGAAGTCGAGGAAGCCGCGCACCGCATTGACCGGTGTCCCGTCTGGCGCGACCGTTGACTCCGGCACCCCGTAGTACGCGCGGAAGTACAACGACGCCGAGTCCAGCAGCATCAGTCGCTCGTCGCCCACGCGCACAGCATGCCCGACAGCGCCGACCCCGCCGACCCCGCCGCCGGGCGCACCGAGCGATCACGCCGCTGCGGACCCATGCTCGGACGGGTGCGTACGAGCGGCGCGCGCTGGGCGGCCTTCGTCCGGCTTAGGGTCGGGGGATGCCTGCCGCTGCCGCGATCCCACCGCATCCGCCGCTCGCCGACCTTGCCGACCGACTGGCGCGTGCCCGCGCCGCCGCCGGCGAACTCGGCATCGACGCGCTGGTCGTGACGCCCGGCCCGGACCTGCGCTACCTGACCGGGTACGACGCGGTGCCGCTCGAACGGCTGACCGCGCTCGTGATCCCCGTCGACGGCGAGGCCCGGATCGTCGTGCCCGGGCTCGAGCGGGCGGCCGCCGCGGCGAGCCCGATCGGCGGGCTCGACCTGGAGGTCCTCACCTGGGAGGAGACCGACGACCCGTACGCGCTCGTCGCCTCGCTGGTCGCCCGGGAGGGCGTGGTCGGCGTCGACAACCACATGTGGGCGGAGAAGGTGCTGCGGCTGCGCGAGGCGATGCCGGGCGCCCGACAGGTGCTCGCCGGAGCCGTGCTGCGCGAGCTGCGGGTGCGCAAGAGCCCGGCCGAGGTCGCGGCGCTGCGCCGCGCGGGTTCGGCGATCGACCAAGTGCACGAACAGGTTCCCGGCTGGCTGCGTGCGGGGCGTACCGAGCGCGAGGTCGGCGCGGACATCGCCGACGCGATCCTGCAGGTCGGCCACGTCAGCGTGGACTTCGTCATAGTCGGCAGCGGCCCGAACGGCGCGAGCCCGCACCACGCGCTCTCCGAGCGGGTGATCGAGCCCGGCGATCCGGTCGTCGTCGACATCGGGGGCACGATGCCGGACGGGTACTGCTCGGACTGCACGCGCACCTACAGCGTGGGGGAACCGCCCGCCGACTTCCTCGCGTACTACGCGGTCCTGGCCCGCGCCCAGGACGCGGCGTGCGCGCACGTGCGCCCCGGCGTCAGCGCCGAAAGCGTCGACGCCGCAGCCCGGGACGTCATCGCGGAGGCGGGCTACGGCGCGCAGTTCATCCACCGCACCGGACACGGCATCGGCCTGCAGACCCACGAAGACCCCTACCTCGTGAGCGGGAACACCGAGACGCTGGAACCAGGAATGGCCTTCAGCGTCGAACCCGGGATCTACCTGCCCGGCCGGCACGGGGCCCGGATCGAGGACATCGTGGTCTGCGGTTCCGAGGCGGGCGAACGCCTGAACCACACGACACGTGACCTGGTGGTGTGCTGATGGCGAGCAGCGTGGAGCGGCTGCTGCCGAGCGAGGAGGCGCGCGAGCTGCTGGGGCTGACCCGCGAGATCGCCGACGCCGAGCTCGCGCCGGCGGCCGCCGCTGCGGAGCACGAGGGGGTCTTCCCCCGGGAGGCGCTGCGCAAGCTGGGCCGCGCCGGCCTGCTGTCGTTGCCGTACGACCCGGCGTACGGCGGCGGTGGCCAGCCCTACGAGGTCTATCTGCAGGTGCTCGAGGAACTCTCGTACGCCTGGCTGACGATCGGGATCAGCGTGTCGGTGCACTCCCTGGCCTGCTTCCCGCTCGCCGAGTACGGGACCGACGCCCAGCGGCAGCGCTGGCTCGCGGACCTGCTCGGCGGGGAGCAGCTCGGCGCGTACTGCCTGTCCGAGCCGCAGTCCGGCTCCGACGCCGCCGGCCTGCAGACCCGCGCGGTCCGCGACGGCGAGGACTACGTCGTGACGGGCACCAAGGCCTGGATCACCCATGGCGGGGTTGCGGACTTCTACAACCTGCTGGTGCGGACCTCGGGCGACGGTCCACGCGGCATCTCCTGCCTGCTCGCGCCCGGGCAGCTCGCGGGCATGTCGTTCGGCGAGCCGGAGCGCAAGATGGGCGCGAAGGGATCCCGTACGGCACAGGTGATCCTCGACGGTGTCCGGGTCCCCGCAGAGCGACGACTCGGGCAGGAGGGGCAAGGGTTTTCGATCGCGCTGGCGGCGCTCGACGCCGGCCGGCTCGGGATCGCAGCGTGCGCGGTCGGGCTGGCGCAGTCCGCGCTCGACTTCGCCGCCTCGTACGCGACGCAACGCGAGCAGTTCGGCCGGCCGATCGGGTCCTTCCAGGGCATCCAGTTCCTGCTCGCGGACATGGCGACCGCGGTGTCCGCGGCCCGCGCGCTCTACCTCGAGGCGGCCCGACGCAAGGACGCCGGACTGCCGTTCTCGGTGGAGGCGGCCAAGGCCAAGCTGTTCGCCACCGACGCCGCGATGCGCGTGACGACCGACGCCGTGCAGGTGCTCGGCGGGTACGGGTACGTCGAGGACTTCCCGGTGGAGCGTTACCTGCGCGAGGCCAAGGTGCTGCAGATCGTCGAGGGCACCAACCAGATCCAGCGGATGGTGATCGGTCGCGCGTTGACCGGCTGACATGCCCCGGTCGCGGGCGGGGGAGCGTTCAGTACCGTTCGCCCGACGGCAGGAAGGTGGGCGCGTGGAAGACCTCGACCGGCAGATCGTCCGGCTGCTGCAGCGCGACGGGCGGATGTCGTACACCGACCTGGGCAAGGCGACCGGGCTTTCGACCTCCGCCGTCCATCAGCGGGTACGCCGCCTCGAGCAGCGCGGCGTGATCACCGGGTACCGCGCCGTCGTCGACACTGCGGTGCTCGGACTGCCGCTCTGCGCGTTCATCGCGATCAAGCCGATCGATCCCGCCGCCCCCGACAATGCGCCGACGCTGCTCGAGGACGTCGCCGCGATCGAGGGCTGCTACTCGGTCGCAGGCGACGAGTCGTACCTGTTGCAGGTGCGCGTCGCCTCGCCGACCGACCTGGAGGGCCTGCTCGCCGAGATCCGCGCGAAGGCGAACGTGTCCACTCGCACCACGGTGGTCCTGTCCATCCCGTACGAGCAGCGCCCGGTCACGACCCCCGACACTTGATCCCCCAACACTTGATCAAGGAGAAGGTGACGTTTTCGATCATCGAACCAAGATCGAACCGGGCACCTTCTCCTTGATCAACGGGGAGCTCACGTCGGGTCGGCGTGCGTGCGCCACCACTGCCGGCCCGACTCGGGCAGAGTGTGGACCGGGTCGTAGTACTCGTACTGCCGGGTCAGCGCTTCCGGGTCCTCGTGCTCGATACCCGTCCGATAGTTCTTCGTCCAGTAGGTGATTCCGCGTTCGCGGTCGTAGTCGTGCACCTGGTGGACCCAGCGCTTGCCGACGTACGGCACGTCGCAGACGATGCGCGGCGTGGCGAAGCCGGGCAGGTAGCCCATCAGCCCGTGCTGCAGCTCCTGGGCCTCCCAGACCGCGAGCCGCCAGTGCTCGGAGGCCGGGATCATGTCGCACATGTAGAAGTAGTAGGGCATGATCCCCGCGCCGTCGAGGAGCGTGAACGACAGGTCCAGCAGCTGCGGGACCGTCGCGTTCACCCCGCGCATCAGCACGCCCTGGTTGCGTACGTCGCGCACGCCGGCGTCGAGCATCGCCCGGGTCGCCTCGGCCACGAGCGGCGTGACCGACTGCGCCGCGTTGACGTGGGTGTGGATCGCCAGCCCCACCCCGCGCGCCCGTGCGGTGCTCGCCAGCCGCCCCATGCCCGCGCGTACGTCGTCCTGGAGCCAGTGCTGAGGCAGCCCCATCAACGCCTTGCTCGCCAACCGGATGTCGCGCACGTTGTCGATGTCCAGCAAGGCCGCCACGAACGCCTCGAGCCGCGGCCAGGGCAGGTTCGCCACGTCGCCGCCGGAGACGACCACGTCGCGTACGCCTGGGGTGCGCCGCAGGTAGTCGAGCATGTCGGCGAGCCGCGTGTCCGGCTTGCCCACGAACCGCAGCTTGTCCACGGTCGGGGTGGAGTTGCCGACCAGGTCCATGCGGGTGCAGTGCCCGCAGTACTGCGGGCAGGTCGAGAGCAGCTCGGCCAGCACCTTCGTCGGGTACCGGTGGGTGAGCCCCTCGACGGCCCACATCTCCTGCTCGTGCAACGAGTCCCGGGAAGCGTACGGGTGACTCGTCCAGTCCGTCCGGCGGTCGCTCGCGACGGGCAGCATGTAGCGGCGCACCGGGTCGGCGTACATCGGTTCGGTGAGCGAGCCGGCCCCGCTCGGCTCCGTGCCGCTGGTCATGGTGTTGAGCATCTGGGGCGGCAGCAGCATCGACATCGTCGCCTGCCCCCCGACGTCCGCGGCGAGGTCCTCGTAGAAGGCGGCGCCCACCAGGTCACCGAGCACCGCCTGCAGCTGTCCCACGTTCTTCACGCAGTGCGCCCGCTGCCACTGCGCGGATCGCCACTCCTCCCCGCTCACCTGCGCCCAGCCGGGGAACCGGCGCCAGTCCGGCTCGTGGAGCGCGCTGCGGCGGTAGGAGTAGGGCTGGGGAGCGGGTGGGGCACCGACGACGGTCTCGGTCATGCTGACTCCTGACACGACTTGGATCCTCATGGCACGGTAGTGGACGACTTGCGGCCTTTCGGCCATTCTGGCCCAGACCTTGCGTGCCAGACGCGGGTTCGCGCGCAAGATTGCACGAGAGGGCTCGTCGAGGCCCATGAGACAGGACGGGAGCGGCTGTGACGCGGACCGCGGACTCGCCGGTCGGCCTGCACCGGGTGCTGGAGCCGGTCGGGGTGCTGCCGCAGGCGGCCTGGCGGCTCGACCCGGACCCGCAGCTCAGCGCCTCGGAGGTCCGGATCCGCGTCCAGCGGCTCAACCTGGACGCCGCCAGCTTCCGCCAGCTGTCCCAGAAGCACGCCGGGAACGGCGATGCGGTACGGGCCGAGGTACTCGACATCGTCCGCACGCGCGGCAAGATGCAGAACCCGGTCACCGGTTCCGGTGGCATGCTCGTCGGGGTCGTGGAGGCGGTGGGCGCCGAGAGCCCGCTCGGCCTCGCGGTCGGCGACCCCGTCACGACGCTGGTGTCGCTGTCGCTGACCCCGCTGCGGATCGAGGACGACCTCACCGCCTGGGACGGGGCCAGCGAGCAGGTGCCCTGCGACGGCACCGCGATCCTGTTCGCCCGCTCCATCGTCGCCAAGGTGCCTGGCGACCTGCCGGCCGAGCTGGTGATGGCCGTGATGGACGTCGCGGGTGCACCCGCCCTCGTCCAGCGGGTCGTGCAGCGCTACGTCGCAGAGGGCCGTACGCCCGCCGTCGCGGTGCTCGGCGGCGCGGGAAAGAGCGGCTCGCTGGCGCTGTGTGCCGCGCGGCGCGCCGGCGCCGGCGACACCGTCGGCGTGGTCCCCGTCGAAGCCGAAGCGAGCGCCTTGCGCGCCGCCCGACTGGCGTCGCACGTGGTCATCGCCGACGCGCGCGACCCGGTGGCGCTGTCCGCCGCGGTGAGCGGCGCCCTGGGTGGACCGGCCGACATCACGGTCGTCTGCGTCGACGTACCGGGCTGCGAGCACGGCGCGATCCTGTCGACCGCGGACGGGGGCACCGTGCTGTTCTTCTCGATGGCGACGTCGTTCTCCGCAGCGGCGCTCGGCGCGGAAGGCCTGGCCGCTGACGTGACGATGCTGGTGGGCAACGGCTACACCCCCGGTCACGCCGAGCTGGCGCTCGACCTGCTGCGAGAGGATGCCGGCGTACGGGGACTGTTCGAGACCAGGATCGCCAAGGAGGCCGCCCGATGAGCCGCATCCCGACAGCGGCGCAGCAGCTCGCGCTCGACCCCGCGACGGTGCGGCGGGCCCGCGCGCTTGCGCGCAAGGTCGGCGGCCCGGTGGTCCGGATCGCGAAGGCCCACACGACGGTCTCGGTGGAGCGGGCGACGCTGCGCCTCGCGGGGCTCGCCGGAGCCGACGTGGAAGGCATCCCCTGGGCCAACCGGCTCGTGGACGTCGTACGGGACCAGGTCGGGCTCGAGCACGGCGTGGCCCTGCCGGTCTGGGACGCGATGGCGCGCAGCGGCGACGACCTCACCGTCCTCGCCCAGAAGGCGGCGGCCGGGTCGGTCACCTTCCGAGTGCCGGACGCCGGCGCCGCGCGGACCGCGGCACGGCGGGCGAGATCCGCTGTGGCGCAAGGATTCCGGCGCATCGACCGCAACCGCCGTACGCGGGAGAAGCTGATCGGACGGTACGGCGACCCGCCGACGCCGTGGGTCTACCTGATCGTCGCGACCGGCGACATCTACGAGGACATCCCGCAGGCCCAGGCCGCCGCACGCGAGGGCGCCGACGTCATCGCGGTGATCCGCTCCACCGGCCAGTCGCTGCTCGACTACGTGCCGGAGGGCGCGACCCGGGAGGGCTACGCCGGGACGTACGCCACCCAGGAGAACTTCCGGCTGATGCGCGCCGCGCTCGACGACACGAGCAAGGAGCTGCGCCGCTACGTACGGCTGACGAACTACGCGTCCGGGCTCTGCATGCCCGAGATCGCCACGCTCGCCGGGCTGGAGCGGCTCGACATGATGCTCAACGACTCCATGTACGGGATCCTCTTTCGCGACATCAACCCGATCCGCACCTTCGTCGACCAGCGCTTCAGCCGGGCGGTGCACGCCCGCGCCGGGATCATCATCAACACCGGCGAGGACAACTACCTGACGACCGCCGACGCGGTCGAGGCCGCCCACACCGTCACGGTCAGCCAGCTGCTCAACGAGTACTTCGCCAAGGAGGCCGGCCTCGCGGACTGGCAGCTCGGACTCGGGCACGCCTTCGAGGTCGACCCGGAGCTGCCGGACTCGTTCCGGCTCGAGCTCGCCCACGCGCTGCTCGCCCGCGCGCTGTTCCCCGATGCGCCGCTGAAGTGGATGCCACCGACCAAGCACATGACCGGGGACGTGTTCCGCGGCTACCTGCTCGACGCCTTCTTCAACCTGGCCGGCGAGCTGACCGGCCAGGGCATCCTGCTCGTCGGCATGATGACGGAGGCGGTCGTCACGCCGTGGCTGTCGGACCGCGACCTGGCGTTGCAGAACGTCCGGTACGTGCGCAACGCGGCGGGCAACCTGCGCGAGGACTTCCGTCCGGCGCCGGACGGCTTCATCGCCACCCGCGCGCGGGCGGTGCTGGGGGAGGCCGTCGAGCTGCTCGAGCGGATCGCCGCCGACCGCGGCAACGCGCCGCTGCTCACCGCGATCGGCGACGGCACGTTCGGGCTGATGAAGCGGCCCGCCGATGCCGGACGCGGTCTGGACGGGGTGGTCCGCAAGGCCCCCGGCTACCTCAACCCCGCGCTCGACCTGCTCGCCGAGGGAGCCACGCGATGAGCGACGTGGTCCGCCCGTACGGCGACACGACCGGCGACGGCATGGTGCAGTTGTCGTTCACGCTGCCGATCCCGCACGACAAGCGGGCCGAGGGCGCCGCCGCCCAGCTGGCGCGGAAGATGGGGCTGGACCCCGCGATGGTGGTCCATGCCAAGGCGATGGGGCCGGACTTCACGTTCTTCGTCGTCTACGGCGCCGTGAGCCACCTGGTCGACCTGCGGGAGGTCGAGGTGGTGGAGCGCGACTACCCGCTGCTCGGCCCCAAGGAGGTCAACGCCGCGATCAAGACCCGGCTGCGCCGCCCGCTCGTCGTGGTCGGCGGCTGCATCGGGACCGACGCCCACACCGTCGGCATCGACGCGATCCTGAACATCAAGGGATTCGCGGGGGAGAAGGGCCTCGAGTACTACGCGGAGATCGAGGTGCACAACCTCGGCGCGCAGGTGTCGATCCCCGACCTGGTCGAGCGCAGCCGACAGACCCGGGCCGACGCGGTGCTCGTATCGCAGGTCGTCACCCAGAAGGACGCGCACCTGCACAACACCCGCGAGCTGTCGGCCGCTTTCCGCGAGGCGTTCCCCGCGTCCCGGCGCCCGCTGCTGGTCGTCGGCGGGCCACGCTTCGACGAGCACCAGGCGACCGCGCTGGGCGTGGACCGGATCTTCGGCAAGGGCACGACGCCGGGGGAGGTCGCCTCCTACCTGGTGCACCGCATCGCGCCGGCGACCCCGCCGGCATCCCCAGAGCACCGGAGGGCCTCGTGAGCGGGACCGACGCACGGGTCGGCATGACGGTGACCCAGCGGCGCTATGTGCCGTACGCGCATGCGCACTACGGCGGCAACCTCGTCGACGGCGCGTACGTGCTCGCCATGTTCGGCGACGTGGCGACCGAGCTGTGCATCCGTACCGACGGGGACGAGGGACTGTTCGCCGGCTACTCCGACGTCGCGTTCCACGCCCCCGTACGGGCCGGCGACGTGCTCGAGGCGACCGCGACGGTCACCCGGGTCGGCAACCGCTCCCGCACCGTCGACTTCGAGGCGGTCGTGGTGTGCCGTGCCACCCCCGAGGTGGCCGCGTCCGCCGCCCAGGTGCTGCCCGAACCGCTGGTGGTGACGACCGCGAGCGGCACGGTGGTCATCCCCGGCTGACCGGAACGACGCGGTGCTCCACCGAGTCTCTAGACCTGGTGACTTGTCCCGTTGGTCGAGAATGGTGCCGTGAGCAGTCGGTCGTACCCCGGATGGGTGCGCGTCGTTGTCGCAGTCCTCGGTGGGCTGCTGCTCGTCGCGTCGTTCCCGCCGTACGACCTGGTCTGGCTGGCGCCGGTCGGGCTCGCCCTGCTGACCCTCGCCTGGCACGGGGCCCGGGTACGCGCCGGGCTCGGACTCGGGTTCCTGGCCGGGCTCGCCTTCTTCCTGGTGCACGTGCAGTGGATCCGGGTCGTCGGTGACGACGCCTGGGTGATCCTCGCGGCGTACTGCGCGCTCTGGATCGCCCTGGTCGGCGCGGGTGTCGCGCTGACCAGCCGGCTGCGCTGGTGGCCGCTCGTGGTGCCGCTGCTGTGGGTGGCCGAGGAGGCGCTGCGGGACCGCGTACCGCTCGGCGGCTTCCCGTGGGGGCGCCTCGCCTACGGGCAGACCGACACCATCCTCACGCCGTACGCCGCAGTGGCCGGCGCCCCCGCCGTGACCTTCGCCGTCGCGCTCATCGGCGCCCTGCTCGCCTGGGCGGTGCTCTGCGTACGCGACCGGCGGCCCCGACCGGTGGTGCTCGCGCTCGTCGCCACCGCCGTCACGGCGACGGCCGGTGGGCTCGTACCGCTGCCGGTCCAGGGCGAGACGACCGACGGCCCGGCCGACGTCACGGCCGCGGTCGTGCAGGGCGGCGTCGAACACATCGGCATGGGCACCGGCGACACGCCGGGGGCGGTCCTCGCCGGGCACGTACGGGCGACCGAGCAGCTGGTCGCCGACGTCGCGGCAGGTCGCTCGCCGCAGCCGGACCTGGTCGTCTGGCCGGAGAGCTCGACCGATCTGGACCCGTTCGCCGACCCGCGCGCGTACGCCTCGATCCAGCAGGCGGTCGACGCCATCGGTGTCCCGGTGCTGGTCGGCGCCACTGTCGACGACCCGGCGAACCCGGCCGAGGTGCGCAACGTCGGGATCGTCTGGGGCCCGACCGACAGCGTCGACCCCGGACCGGGGGAGTACTACGTGAAGCAGCACCCGGTCCCCTTCGGCGAGTGGGTGCCGTGGCGCAGTGTGCTCGACCGCTTCATCAGCCGCTTCGCGTTGATACCCAAGGACTTCGCAGCCGGCGACGCGACAGGCGTGATGCAGGTCGGCCCGGCCGTCGTGGGCGACGTGATCTGCTTCGAGGTCGCGTACGACGACCTGATGCGGGATGCGACGACGGGTGCGGGCGTGCGCGGCGAGCTGGCCGGCCAGGGCGGGCGGCTGCTGACCGTGCAGACGAACAACGCGACCTATGCGCTGACCGGCCAACCCGAGCAGCAGGTCGCGATGTCGCAGCTGCGCGCCGTCGAGCACGGGCGCACCGTCCTCGTCGCCGCGACCAGCGGCATCAGCGCCATCGTGGCCCCGGACGGGACGATCGTGGGGTCGCTGCCCGAACTGCGCCCGGGCGTGCTCGTCGCCACGGTGCCGCTGCGCGACACCCTCACGCTCGCCGACCGGCTCGGGGCTGCGCCGGAGTGGGCCGCGACCGCGCTCGCCGTGTTCGCCCTCGGCGTTGCCGCGGCCGCAGGATTTCGGCGCCGCGATGCTGTGCCCGTACGCTCGGACCAGAACCTCGTCCCCCAGGAGCCGGTGCCGTGAGCCTGCCATACGCCGATCTCGGCCGGGTCCTCGTGATCATCCCCACGTACAACGAGCGGCACAACGTCGCCGACATCGTGCACCGGCTGCGCGCGGCCGTGCCGCAGGCGGACGTGCTCGTCGCCGACGACAACAGCCCGGACGGCACGGGGGAGCTGGCCGACGAGCTCGCACGGCAGGACGCGCAGGTGCACGTCATGCACCGTCCGGGCAAGGGCGGCCTCGGCGCTGCGTACCTGGCCGCCTTCGCCTGGGCGATGGAGCACGGCTACGACGTCGTGGTCGAGATGGACGCCGACGGCTCGCACCAGCCCGAGCAGCTGCCGCGGCTGCTCGACGCGCTGCACGAGGCGGACCTGGTGCTCGGGTCACGCTGGGTGCCCGGCGGCTCGGTCGTGAACTGGCCGCGCTACCGCGAGGCGATCTCCAGGGGCGGCAGCCTCTACAGCCGGATCGCGCTGCGGCTACCCGTGCGCGACGTGACGGGCGGCTACCGGGCCTTTCGTACCACGGCGCTCGTCAAGCTCGACCTGCCCACCGTGCAGAGCCAGGGGTACTGCTTCCAGGTGGACCTGGCCCGCCGCGCGGTGCAGCGCGGGCTCACGGTGCGCGAGGTGCCCATCGAGTTCGTCGAGCGGGTGCGCGGGGAGTCGAAGATGAGTCAGCGGATCGTCGCCGAGGCGCTGTGGCGGGTCACCGTCTGGGGCGTGCAGGACCGCGCCGGGCGGGCCCGGCGGCTGCTGGCGGGCCGACCCGGCGCGCAGCGGAGCACGCCGTGAGCGCCGTCGCCCTGCTCGTCGCCGGCCTCTACGCCCTGCTCGAACTCGCCCTGGCGTCGCTGCTGGCGGCCTGGGTCGGCTGGGGATGGGTCATCGTCGCGATGGCCGCGCTCGCCGTGCTCGGCATCGCCGTGATGCGTCGCGCGGGGCTCTCCGCCGCGCGCACCCTGCAGCAGGGCACCGCGGGCGGCACCGCCGTTCCGTCGACCGGGACCAGGGCGGCGATCGGTGACGCCTCGCTGCGTTTCGTCGCGGGTGCCCTCATCGCGGTACCGGGTTTCGCGACGAGCATCCTCGGGCTGCTGATGCTGGTACGCCCGCTGCGGCGGGTGCTCGGCGCCGCCACGGTCGGGTGGGTGGTCGGCCGGTTGCGTCGGCGCGGTGTGAGCGTGGTCACCCGGCGCGGCGACGTCGTCGAGGGCGAGGTCGTCCCCGACGACCCGCCCGGCCGGCCGGACCACCGGGCGCTCGGCGGCTGACACGCCCGCACCGGACAGACGAATCGGCGGCGGAACCCGGGAGGGTTCCGCCGCCGATGCGTAGGGGAAGGTCAGGCGCTCTTCTTCTCCGGCACCCGGTGCGCCCGCAACAGGTCCAGCCGCTCCTCGAACAGCACTTCCAGGTCCTCGAGAGAACGGCGTTCCAGAAGCATGTCCCAGTGGGTACGTACGTGCTTCCCGGGCTTGGGTTCGGGCAGCACCCCGTCACGCAGCACCGCGGTCGCCCCGCAGCGGCATTCCCACACCGGGGGGATCTCCGCCTCGACGGAGAAGGGCATCTCGATCGTGTGACCGTTCGGGCAGTCGTAGTAGGTGGTCTGCCGGGGCGCGAACTCGACGTGGTCGTCAGTCTCGTAGCTCCGCGCACCGAGCCGGCTGCCGCGCAGTGCCTCGCTCATGTTCTCGCCTTTCGTCGTCGTCACTCCTAGAACGCACGCGACGGCGCTGCTGTTCCCTCGCGCGGCCTGGCCGTCGGATACCCGACGTGCCATTGGTTGATCCGACGCCGGCCGCAGAGGTGGAGTTCCCGCGGGCCACGGGCGATTCACGTCCGATTCTCGTCCACGCAGCCGGTGCCCGCACTTCGGGCGGCGAGCCGGCTCGCCCGCTCGATAGCCTACGGACGGCGTACGGCGCGACAGCCGCACTCGTTCGGGAGGTGACCGGTGGCCGAATCCGATCCGCCGGTCCCGCACCGCTGGATCGAGTCGGACCGCTTCGTACCGCGGCTGGTGGTGCGTCCGCTGCAGCGCTTCCTCGACACCTCCGCCTCGAGCGCCCTGCTGATGCTGTCGGCGGCGGTGGTGGCGCTGGTGTGGGCCAACTCGGTCGTCGCCGACTCGTACTTCGCGTTCTGGGGCACACCCGTACGATTCGCCGTCGGTCCGTGGGACGCGCTGTCCGGGCTCACGCTGGGGGAGTGGGTCACCGACGGCGCCATGACGCTCTTCTTCTTCGTCGTCGCGCTCGAGATCAAGCGTGAGCTGGTGTCGGGGGAGCTCAACGACCCGCGTACCGCGGCGCTGCCGGTCATCGCCGCGGCCGGCGGCATGATCGTCCCGGCCGGCATCTACCTGGCGTTCAACCTCGGGGGCGCGGGACAGCACGGCTGGGGCATCCCGATGGCGACCGACATCGCGTTCGCGGTCGCGGTCGTCGCGGCGCTGGGGGACCGGATCCCGTCCGGGGCGCGGCTGTTCCTGCTCAGCCTGGCGATCGTCGACGACCTGGGCGCGATCCTGGTGATCGCCGCCTTCTACACCGCCGATCTCTCGTACGCCTGGCTCGGCGCGGCGCTGCTCACCATCGCGGTGGCGCTGTTCCTGCAGCGGGCACGGGTACGGGCGTTGACGCCGTACGTCTGCATGGGCATCGCCTGCTGGTACGCGCTCCACGAGGCGGGGGTGCACCCGACCCTCGCGGGCGTCGCGTTCGGGCTGGTCACCCCGGTCTGGTCGCTGTACGACCCGCGGCGCTTCCCCCGACGGCTGCGGCGCATCGCGGACACCGTCGAGCGTTCGTACGACGACCAGGAGCTGTCGGCCGCCGAGTATGACGCGCTCGCGACCTCGCTGCGCGACGCGCGCCGGCTGGCCATCGACACCGGCTCGCCCCTGGAACGCCTGGAGCACGCGCTCGCCCCCTGGTCCGCCTACGTCGTGGTGCCGCTGTTCGCGATGGCCAACGCCGGGCTGGTCCTGCCGGCGGACGCGCTGACCGCCTGGACGGGGGACCGGGTGGCGCTCGGCATCGTCGTGGGGCTGCTCGTCGGCAAGACCGTGGGGATCTTCGGCGCCACGTGGCTGGCCACGCGGTTCTCCCGTGCCGCGCTGCCGGCCCAGGTCACGTGGCGCCACCTGTTCGGTCTGGCCGTCTGCGGCGGCATCGGTTTCACCGTCGCGCTGTTCATCACCGAGCTCGCGTTCACCGACCCGGCCCTGAAGGACACCGCCAAGCTCGGCATCTTCATCGCGAGCGTGCTCGCCGCCGTCGCCGGCTACCTGGTGCTGCGCGTCGCGACCCGTCCGGTCCAGCGCGCCGCCGATGCGCCACCGCGCCGGCCCGGCATGGCAGCATCGTCCTGATGAGCACCAGGTCGGCCAGCGATGCGCGGCTGCGCGACCTCGCGCTGCTGCGCCGGGTCCGCGACCGGATCGACCGCGACTACGCCCAGCCGTTGGACGTGGAGGCGCTCGCGCGGGCGGTCAACCTCTCCGGCGGACACCTGAGCCGCCAGTTCCGCGCCGCCTTCGGCGAGTCGCCGTACTCGTACCTGATGACACGCCGGATCGAACGCGCCATGGCGCTGCTGCGGCGCGGCGATCTCAGCGTCACCGAGGTCTGCTTCGCGGTCGGCTGCTCCTCGCTGGGGACCTTCAGCACCCGCTTCACCGAGCTGGTCGGGATCCCGCCGAGCGTCTACCGCAGGGAGCACGCGCAGGCGACGGTCGGGATGGCCCCCTGCGTGGCCAAAGCGGTGACGAGACCGATCAGGAATCGAGAAGCGGCCCGATCCGCCGCGCCCGTAGCCTGAGCGCCATGGACATCACCATTCGCGAGACCTTCCTCCCGCACACCGACCACGAGGCGTCGCTCACCTTCTACCGCGACATCCTCGGCTTCGAGGTCAGGAACGACGTCGGCTATCAAGGGATGCACTGGATCACGGTCGGGCCGCCGGACCAGCCGGGCACCTCGATCGTGCTCTACCCGCCGCAGGCGACGCCCGGGCTGACCGACGACGAGCGCACCACTGTCGCCGAGATGATGGCGAAGGGCACGTTCGCCAGCCTCAACCTCGCGGCCCAGGACCTCGACGACGTCTTCGCCCGGCTGCAGGCGGCCGACGCCGAGGTCGTGCAGGAGCCGACCGACCAGCCGTACGGCCTGCGCGACTGCGCCTTCCGCGATCCGGCCGGAAACCTGTTGCGGATCCAGCAATCACGTTGAGGACGGACATGCCGCGCGCGTCACACATCGCCGACAGCCACGACCTGATCCGGGTGCACGGCGCCCGCGAGAACAACCTCAAGGACGTCAGCGTCGAGATCCCCAAGCGCCGACTGACGGTGTTCACCGGCGTCTCCGGGTCCGGCAAGAGCTCGCTGGTGTTCAGCACGATCGCCGCCGAGTCGCAACGGCTCATCAACGAGACCTACAGCGCGTTCGTGCAGGGCTTCATGCCCAACCTGGGCCGTCCGGACGTCGACGTCCTCGAGGGCCTGACGACGGCGATCATCGTCGACCAGGAACGGATGGGCTCCAACCCGCGCTCCACGGTCGGCACCGCCACCGACGCGAACGCGATGCTACGAATCGTGTTCAGCCGGCTCGGAAAACCGTACATCGGCTCCTCGCAGGCCTTCTCGTTCAACGTCGCCTCGATCAGCGGCGCCGGTGCGGTGACGGTCGAGCGGGGCGGCAAGACTGTCAAGGAGCGCCGCAGCTTCTCCATCACCGGCGGCATGTGCCCGCGCTGCGAGGGCATGGGCTCGGTCACCGACTTCGACCTCACCGCCCTCTATGACGCGAGCAAGTCGCTGAACGAGGGCGCGCTCACCATCCCCGGCTACAGCATGGACGGCTGGTACGGGCGCATCTACCGCGGCTGCGGCTTCTTCGACCCCGACAAGCCGATCGGGAAGTTCACCGCGAAAGAGCGCGACGCGCTGCTGCACAAACCACCGACCAGGATCAAGGTCGACGGGATCAACGTCACGTACGAGGGGCTGATCCCCAAGATCCAGAAGTCGTTCCTGTCCAAGGATCTCGACGCCATGCAGCCGCACGTACGCGCGTTCGTCGAACGCGCAATCACCTTCACGACCTGCCCGGAGTGCGACGGCACCCGGCTCAGCGCACTCGCGCGGTCCTCGAAGATCAAGGACATCAGCATCGCGGACGCCTGCGCGATGCAGATCAGCGACCTCGCGGCATGGGTGCGGGACCTCGACGAGCCGTCGGTCGCGCCGCTGCTGACCAAGTTGCAGCACACGCTGGACTCGTTCGTCCAGATCGGCCTGGGCTACCTCAGCCTCGACCGGCCCGCCGGGACGCTCTCGGGCGGGGAGGCACAGCGCACCAAGATGATCCGTCACCTCGGGTCCTCGCTCACCGACGTCACGTACGTGTTCGACGAACCGACGATCGGCCTGCACCCGCACGACATCGCGCGTATGAACGCCCTGCTCGGGCAGCTGCGCGACACCGGCAACACCGTCCTGGTCGTCGAGCACAAGCCCGAGGTCATCACCATCGCCGACCACGTCGTCGACCTCGGTCCGGGCGCCGGCGCGGCCGGGGGACAGGTGACGTACGAGGGGACCGTCGCCGGGCTGCGCACGAGCGGGACGCTCACCGGGCAGCACCTGGACGACCGCGCCGCGCTGAAGGCGTCGGTGCGCGAGCCGTCGGGGACGCTGCAGGTGCGCGGTGCGCGCACCCACAACCTGCAGGACGTCGACGTCGACATTCCGCTCGGTGTGCTCGTCGCCGTCACCGGGGTCGCCGGGTCCGGCAAGAGCTCGCTGATCGGGGGCTCCGTCTCGGGCCTGGACGGCGTGGTGACCGTGGACCAGGGCGCGATCAAGGGCTCGCGGCGGAGCAACCCGGCGACGTACACCGGGCTGCTCGAGCCGATCCGCAAGGCGTTCGCCAAGGCGAACGGGGTGAAACCGGCGCTGTTCAGCGCCAACTCCGAGGGCGCGTGCCCGACCTGCAACGGCGCGGGGGTCGTCTACACCGACCTGGCGATGATCGCGGGCGTCGCGACCACCTGCGAGCAGTGCGAGGGCAGACGATTCGACGCGTCGGTCCTCGAGTACCGCTTCGCAGGCCGCGACATCAGCGAGGTGCTCGCCATGCCGGTGAGCGAGGCCGAGCAGTTCTTCGGCGCGGGCGACGCCCGGACACCCGCCGCCCACAAGATCCTCGAGCGGTTGTCGGACGTCGGGCTCGGCTACCTGACCATCGGGCAGCCGCTCACCACGCTCTCCGGCGGCGAGCGGCAGCGGCTCAAGCTGGCGATGCACCTCGGCGACAAGGGCGGGATCCTGGTGCTCGACGAGCCCACGACCGGCCTGCACCTCGCCGACGTCACGCAGTTGCTGGGGCTGCTCGACCGGATCATCGACTCGGGTAAGTCGATCATCGTGATCGAACATCACCAGGCCGTCATGGCCCACGCGGACTGGATCATCGATCTCGGTCCCGGTGCCGGACACGACGGCGGGCGCGTCGTGTTCGAAGGAACGCCGGCGGACCTCGTCGCGGCGCGGTCGACCCTCACCGGCGAGCACCTGGCGGCGTACGTCGGCGCCGGTACATGAGCGCCTGGTGAACGCGAGCGACGCCGCGCCGCTGCCTCACTAGGCCGCCGATAAGAGACATTATGTTAAGTAACCTGCTGGCCCACCGACCCGGCCACGCACGCGATCCCTGCTATCGATCGGCGAGCGCCTGCTCTGCCATGGCCAACCGAGCAGCGCAGCGCGCCGGCATCGATCGCCAGTAGTACGGGAACGTCATGAGCGCGATGGCGACCGCCCAACCCCGCGCGCGCGTCCACGTCGCCTCGTCCGGCCCCACGAGATCGCGGAAGACGCGGCGATCCGCGAGGCTGAGGACGTCCCATGCGATGACCAGGTCCACGCTCGGGTCACCGACTGCGAGGCCGCCGAAGTCGAGCACCGCGGCGAGCCGCCCCTGGCGCAGCAACAGGTTCTCGCCCAGCAGGTCGGTATGAACCCACTGGGCGCTCGTGGCGCGCGCCGTGGCGCGGAGAGCTTCGTCCCATACCTCGACACAGGCATCGAGGTCGAGTGGCAGGTCTGTCAGTGTCCGGCACTCCCCCAGGTATCCGCGGAAGTCGTCGTCGAACGCCGTCACCGGTCCCGCGCGGTACGAGCGCAACGCCATGTCCGCAACTGCGGCGGGCGGCACCGCAATGGCGTGAAGTTCCAAGACGAAGTTCGCCAGGGCGTACCCGAGTCCGGAGGCTCGCCGATCGGATGCTTCCCGGGGGCGCGGACGGTGGCCGGCGAGCCACCGCGTGACCGACCATCGTTCGGGATAGCCGAACCCGGGTTCGCCGAGCGCCACGATCTCGGGAACGCGAACCGGCAATTCCCGCGCCAGGGTCGGTAGCCACCGGGCTTCGAGGTCGATAGACGTCGAACCGCCTGGCTGCCGCGGCAGGCGGACCAGGTGATCCTGGCCGAGGCGGAACAGGACGTTGGTCGAGCCGGTAGACCCCAGGCGTCGGAGCGGATAACCCCTCAGCTCGGGTACGTCGCGGGCGACCAGACGACGTACGAGCTCAGGAGTGATCGCGAGTTCGTCCGCATGGATCGCCACCGGAGCACGCTAACCCGCTGCGCGCCGGAGTATCCAAGACGTTCCTCAATGCCAGCTCCATGAATCGTCGCCCATGCGTGGCGGCCCGTGACCGAAACGTCGATGGTCGAGCGCAGTCCAGACTGTGATCTCCGCGTGGTCTCTACCAAGAACGGCGGCCACAACGACACGTCGGTCGACCGCAGTCGAGTCACTTTTGGCCAGGTGGCGCGCCCGTCGACCCGTGAAAGACCGGGCCAGTACCCGGTGGTCGAGCGTAGTCGAGACCACGTCGGTGATCATGGTCTCGACTACGCTCGACCATCGACGTTTCGTTTCGGTCAGGGCCGCCGCTCGACGTCGACTGCTGCGTGGTGGGGTGACCTGGGAGGTGGGAACCGTAAGAACATCAACGGTTTCGGTGGGTGGCGCGCGGGCCCTTCTTCAGGGCCGGGTTCGTCGCGGCGGGGCGATGAACTGCCAGTAGTCGGCGGCCAGGGGGCTGACCCCGGGCCGGGCGACGATCTTCCACTGGCCGTCGTGAACCATCCGATGGTGACGCGCGCACAGGAGGATCAGGTTGTCAGGATTGGTCTCTCCGCCCAACCACCACTCCAGGACGTGGTGGGGGTGGCAGCGGGAGACGTCGGCGTAGCAGCCCAGGCGGGCGATCGTGGAGACCGGCACGACCGCTGGTTCGCCACCCGGGACGTCGAGGGTGCCGGTGCCGCGGCCGGCGAGCAGGTCGGCCAGCTCCACGGTCAAGACGAGGTGGGGGCGTACCCCGTGGCTGGTGCCGGCCTTGCCGTCGTCGAGGAACTGGCGGGCCAGCTCCACCAACGCCAACGCCCGCAAATGGTCGGCTTTGCCCCGCTGCACCCCACCGGTCCCACCAGCGCGAGCGGCTTCGATCGCGGCGTCAGTGGCCTGCTGGTCGATCTCACCCGTGACTGAGTCCAGGACCGGCTGCGGCCCGAGTGTCCCATCGCGGTACCAGCGGTCCACGATCCGATCCAGCGCGGTACTCAGCAGCGCGTCGGACTCGGCCGAGAGCATGCCGCGCACGTCGGTCTCATTGCCGACGCGGGTGAGGCGCAGGTGCTGGGCGTGGTAGGCCTCCTGCTCATCGGCGCTGGCCCCATCGGGGAACACCGTGGCCAGGATCCGGGCGGCGGCGGCGCGGACGTGGTCGGCGTTCTCGCTCTGTGCGATGTCGAGCAGCACCTGCTGGCACTCCCCGAACACCAGCGCCGTCAGTTCCGGGTCGGTGCGGGTCTTCTTCTCACACGCCACCAGCCCCAGGGCGAGCTCCCGCACCCCCGCCCCCACGATGCGTCCGGCGAGCCACGCCGAGCGGGTCGCCGCGAACTCGGGACGCTGCAGATCCCGGGAGCGGGCCAGCAGCCGAGCGGCGTCCCGGTCCCCGCACCGGGTCGTGGCCTTCAACCACGCTTTGGTGGAGACGAACCCGCGCCCGCGCAGCACCCCACAGTCATGCGTACGACCCAACGCCGCCGTCGCCGCCGCTTGCGCGGCATCCGCGGCCGCGAGCAGGCCCGCGGTCAGTTCCGGCAACGCCTCATCCGCGGTATCGATCAACACCCCGGCAGCAACCGCTTCGTTCACCAGAGCAAGATCCGCCCGCGCCCGATCCAGCGCGGCGTGCACGTCCCGCGGACCGACCGCCGGCGTCTGCAACATACGAACAACTGTAGGAGCAGGGTCCGACAACGCCCTCCGACAAGAGCGAAGCCCAACGGTCGCACGGCATCCGCACATCCCAGCCGGCCCGCCGGCGAGAGGCCAACAGGCAAGCAGAGGAAGCAGCGAAAGCCCTCGTCCTTGACCACGAAGTAGGAAGAGCCGCGTATCGCCACAGGGAGCGATTGGAGCAAATACCAAACGCCGAATATCATCGATGGCGGATGATGACGGGGAAACGACCTCGTGACGATCTCGATGACAGCCCTGGAGGCGTCGTGCAACTCATTTTCGACACGGAGACGGACGGTCTCGAGTCCGTCGTCGCGACGCTGGCCGCTGCATACGGTCAGCCGGTGACGATCGGCGAGTCGGCTGCTCCGAAACATGCGGAAGGCGCGGGCCGTAGCCCTCGCCGACACCGGGGCGGCGGAAGTGGCCGTCGACGCAACGGCTCACGCCGCGCGAGCACCGCCGAGGTGCGGGCCTGGGCGGCGGCCAAGGGCGTACCGGTCGGGACTCACGGCAGGCTCCCCGACAGTCTCTGGGAGCAGTACGAAGCGAGCAAGTAGTTCTCGCGGCGGCGGAAGCGCTGTCGAGTTGGATTCCAGTTGATGCGAGCGCCGAGTCGATGAGGCCGGACCGCGAATCGGGGTTCCCGCGCTCGCATGAATGGCGATTGGTGGGCCCGTCAAAGCCGATCCGTCGGATGGCGGATCGGCTGACAAGGGATGCACAGTGATCCTGCGGACGTGGCGTGGTGCGGTCCGTCCAGAGGACGCGGCTGCGTACTTGGCGCATCAGGCCGAGACCGGCGTCTCCGACTATCGCAACACGCCAGGGAATCGTGGCGTGCTGGTGCTGCGCCGCTCGGTGGGCGAGCTCGTCGAGGTGATGACCGCGTCCCTGTGGGACTCGATGGAGGCCATCGAGGCATTCGCGGGCGCTGACCCGGAGCAGGCTCGCTTCTATCCCGGGGACGACGATCTGCTCGTGGAGAAGGACCTGCACGCCTCTCACTTCGAGGTCGTGAGCGCCGACGTCGACTGGGCAGACATCAGCTAGCGCGGATACCCGTACGCCGCTCGTCGAACACTGCTGGCAAAGGCAGCTGTTCAGGTCTGCGGCGTGATGGACTCTCCACATTGCTGGCCTAGTCATTCAAGACATACGGAGTATGCAATACTGCGTATGTGGCGAGACTCCGACGTTCGGTTGTCGTTTCCGTTGTCGGCGCGGCGCTGGCAAGTCTGGTGGTCGGCGTGAGCCTGGGCACGGTGCCCGGTTTGACGGGCAGCTGGCTGAACCCGGTCGATGACCTGAGCGCGAGGTTGCCGAATGGAGCGGGCACGCAGGGCCCGCTCGATGGTTCTAGCGCGAGTTCGCCCGACGCAGAGGTCGCGCGGCTGGCCGCGCCATTGGCGCGCGCCTGGTTGGCTGCCAGCGCGGCCGCCCTGCGCGACGGAGTGCATCCGCACATCACGTCCGGTCGACGCAGTCGCGCGCACCAGCAGCGGATCTTCGATCGGGCAGTGGTGCGGTACGGCAGCGTACGGGAGGCTCGTCGGTGGGTGTTGCCGCCGGAAAACTCGGCGCACGTGAAGGGCCGCGCGGTCGACGTCGGGCCGCGAGAGTCGGCCTCCTGGCTCGAGGAGCACGGTGCGAGGTACGGGTTGTGCCGCCGGTATGCGAACGAGTGGTGGCATTTCGAGTTGCTGGTTCGACCCGGAGGCGCGTGCCCGGCGCTCGTGCCGGATGCCACCGGGTGACGGGCCTCGGTTGCGTCGCTTGACGTGGTGGGCACATACCCCGTATAGATACGCGGTATGGCGATACGGCAGGGGTTGCTGGCACTGCTCGACGAGGGGCCGGCGTACGGGTATGCGCTCAAGACGTTGTTCGAGGAGCGCACGGGGGGCACGTGGCCGCTGAACATCGGGCAGGTCTACACCACGCTCGGCCGGTTGGAGCGGGACGGACTGGTGGAGTCGGCGGGACAGACCGAGGCCGGGCACCCGCTGTACGCGCTGACCGCCGCCGGGCGGGAAGAGGTCAGCGCCTGGTTCAGCGCTCCGGTGCCGCGGGAGCGCGCAGAGCGGGACGAGTTGGCGATCAAGCTCGCGCTGGCGATCACCGCGCCGGGGGTGGACGTACGGGCCTTGGTGCAGGTGCAGCGCAGCGAGTCGATGCGCGTCCTGCAGGAGCTGACCCGGTTGAAGGCGAACGCGGACAGTGAGGGGGACGCGGCCTGGCTGCTGGTGGTGGACCGGCTGATCTTCGACGCCGAGGCGGAGCTGCGCTGGCTCGACCACTGTGAGTCCCGCGTGGTCCGGCTGGCCGCGGCCCGCAAGAAGCACCGCAGCGCCGCGGCCGGTACCCGCGTGAGCACGCGATGAGCACCCCGAACGGGGTGAGCGCGATGGGCACCGGCAGCGGGGTGCTGGTGCTCGCCGACGTGACCCGGGTGCACGGGCGCGGCCCGACCGCGGTGCACGCGCTGCGCGGGGTGTCGCTGACGGTCGGCGCCGGGGAACTGGTGGCGGTGATGGGGCCGTCCGGGTCGGGCAAGTCGACGCTGCTGAACCTGGCCGGCGGCCTGGACCACGCCACCGCCGGGATGGTGGCGGTCGAGGACATGGACCTTGACGCGCTGTCCGCGGCACAGCTGGCCGCGGTACGCCGCCGCCACGTCGGGTACGTGTTCCAGGACCTGAATCTGATCCCCGCTCTCACCGCCGCCGAGAACGTCTCGCTCCCCCTCGAGCTCGACGGCGCCACCGCCTGTATCGCACGCCGGCAGGCCCGCGAAGCGCTGGCTGAGGTGGGATTGCTCGAACTGGTGGACCGGTTCCCGGACGACATGTCCGGCGGGCAGCAGCAGCGGGTCGCGATCGCCCGTGCTCTGGTCGGCGACCGCCGTCTGATCCTGGCCGACGAACCAACAGGCGCGCTGGACTCCGAGACCGGTGAGGAGGTGCTACGCCTGTTGCGCGCCCGCTGCGACGCCGGGGCAGCCGGTCTGCTGGTGACCCATGAGGCCCGGCACGCCGGCTGGGCGGACCGGGTGGTGTTCCTGCGCGACGGCGCCGTAGTCGACGAGACCGCATACGCGGTCACCCCCCAGGCGATCGCCACCTCCTCATGACGCCGCCCTGTGCCGACGTCACTGTGCTGGTGGTGGGTTATCGACCTGAAACCCAGGAGTTTTCCGCCAGGAGGCCAGTGACGTCGCGAAATATGGGGGGCCAGTCGTGACGATAACGGCGCCGGAGGAGGCGCCGCCGCAGCGACCGGTGCCGGCGACCGGAGGCGTACGACGCTGGTGGCGCTCCTGGCGCGTGGCGCTGCGCGTCGCCCGGCGCGACGCCTGGCGGGACAAGTGGCGTTCGCTGCTGGTGGTGGCGATCATTCTGGCGCCGGTCGCGGTGCTGACCACCATCGACGTGTACGTGCGTACCGACAACCTCACAAGATCGGCCGCTTGGCAAGGGATGGAGCGGATCGGCACTGCCGCGAACGCGCGCGTCGTTGCGGGATTCACCCGGCCCGCGGCACAGAGCCCGGACGCGTCGACGTACTCGACCCTCACCAGGGATGGGCGGCTGTCGGACTGGTCGACCGACCTCGCGGTACTCAAGGTGCAGGCGCTGCTCCCGCCGGAGTGGCGTACGACCCGGATCTGGACCGACACCGTCACTGTGCGCAGCGGCCAGAGTGAGTGGGGTGTGAACGTCGCCGTCGGTGATACCCGCGACCCGCTGGTGGCAGGGACCTACGCGGTCGTCGAGGGCCGGCTGCCCGTGACGCCCAGTGAGGTGGTCCTGGACACCGAGCTGGCGAACAGCCTCGATCTCCCGGTCGGCTCACCGCTGGTCTTGTACTCCCAGGACCAGAATGGCAACGCCGGCCAGCCGCTGGGCCAGGCGACGATCATCGGCATCGCCAACGGCCCGGAGAGCTTCACGATCGGCGCCATGCCCGGACTGCTCCCCGGGGACGCGGGCACCGCGATGACCACCAGCTGGCTGGTGGAGACTCCCAGCCCCCTGACCTGGTCCGACATCCGCGCGCAGAACCAGCGCGGGCTGGTGCTCACGTCGCGTTCGGTGCTCACCGACCCGCCGGCGTTCTGCGCGATAGACCAGGCGTGCATGGATGACGCACCCCTGCCGAGCGGCCCTGACGCCGGCGAGGCCGGCTCGATCAACTTGAGCATGCGTCCCGACGAGGCCGCGGCGTTGGCTGCGGTCGGGATGCTGGCGCTCCTGCAAGTCGCGCTGATGGCCGGCCCCGCGTTCGCGGTCTCGCTGCGGCGCCGCCAGCGCGATCTCGCGCTGATCGGCGCGAACGGCGGTACGCCCACCGACCTGCGTCGGGCGATCCTGTCGTCCGCGCTCGTGCTCGGCCTGGTCGCCGCCGGGACCGCGGTCGCGGTGGCCTGGCTGATCGTGCGCCTGGGCGGCATGCTCGCCCCTCGGTTCGGGAAGTCGATGTGGCCGAACCCGGTCCTGGCGCCGGAGGTCGTCGCAGTCGCGCTGGTGGCGGTCATCGCTGCGGTAGCGGCGGCGTGGGTTCCGGCGCGGATTGCGGGGCGCACCGACGTGCTGCACGCGCTGCGGGGGCGGCGCCCATCGGGACCGCTGCGCCACTGGGTGGCCGGACTCGGCGCGGGGCTGGTCGCGGGCGGTACGGGGCTGATCGCGATCGGCGCGGTCTTGGCCGAGGCGGTGTCGATCACGTTGGGACTGCTGACCTTCCAGGTCGGCACGATCTTGCTGGTGCCGTGGCTGGTGAACGCGCTCGCACGGGGCGGACGACGGCTGCCGCTGTCGTTGCGGCTGGCGACGCGGGATGCGGCGCGCAGCCGGATGCGTACCGTCGCCGCGGTCAGCGCGGTCGCTGCGGCCGCTATCGGCGCGACCGCGACCCTGGTCGGGACCGCGTCGAACGTGGCTGGCCGCAGCCACTTCTACGCCCCACGAGCCCAACCAGGTGTCGTGCTGGCCGATATCACATACGCCGGTGAGCATCCCGAGCGAGCCGATCCCGAACGGGCCGTTGCGGCACTCCGGGCACAGCTCGCCGAGTCATTGCCGGGCGCGACGATCGGAGTGGCGCGGCAGCTCGGCGGCTACGCCGCGAACGGGAACCAGAACACGACCGTCGTGCTGCACCTGCCGGACTGCCCTCACCCCATGGCCGAGGACGGCATGCCGCTCACCGGCTCGTCCGAGGACTGCATGTACTCCAGCCCGAACTACACCCTGTCCGGCGTGGTGAGAGCTGACGACCAGTGGTATGCGGCAGTCACTGGCGACACCCGGCCCGAGATGCGGGCGGCGCTCGCGACCGGCGAAGCGATCGTGCTTGATCCGCAGGCCCTGCAGGACGGCACGGTCGAGTTGGCGACGACCACGCTCGATGACAACGGCGAGACCGCCAGCATCCGTACTACGGCGTTGCCGGCACGGCTGGCGGCGTTCAACATCGTCGGACCGCGCGTGATCGTGGGGCCGAGCACCACCCTGCCGAAGGGCTGGGGAAGAGATGGGACTGTCTCGGTCGCGGTCGTGCCGCCTGCCGGACCCGACGGGTCGAGCGCCCAGGCCGCGGTCGAAGCCGCTACCGGCGCACTGTCCGCGGGGACCGGCGGGCGCTGGACTCGCAGCGGGCATGCGTACCTCGAAGCCGGCTACCAGGACGACCTGCGCGTGGTGCTCGGCCTGCTGGTCGCCGGAACCCTTGCACTCGCGCTGTTCGCGGCGCTCTCGGTGACCGCACTCGCCCTCGTCGACGCTCGGCCCGATCTCGCTACCATGGCCGCGGTCGGTGCACCGCCCCGCTCCCGGCGGACGTACGCCGCCGCCAGCGCCCTGGTGGTCGCCGGCCTGGGCTGCGTCGTCGGGGTCGTCGCCGGACTCGTGCCGGGCTGGGCGCTGGCCCGACTCTGGGGTGTCGGCTGGCAGTCCGGTGGGGCCGGTGTCGAGGGTCACCAGATCCCCGGCTCGGACTTCTTCACGGTGCCATGGCTGATGCTTCTTGCGATCGCGGTCGGCGTACCGCTGATCACCGCCGCGGTCGCGTGGACCTTCACCCGCAGCCGAATCCCGTTGACCCGCCGCACCGACTGAGGCCACTGCGGCACGTCCAGCATTGCCTGCGGTCAGTACGAGCCGGTGTCGTCGCGAGCAGGAGTCGATGAGCAGGCCACTGATGTCGTCGCGCAGCGATCCTGAAGATCTACGCAGTTCTGCGGGTGGCCAGGGGCGGGGTCGAACCGCCGACCTTCCGATTTTCAGTCGGACGCTCGTACCAACTGAGCTACCTGGCCGTTGACCGGCTCGCGGGCCGGTCGAGCGCACACCTTACCGCAGCGAAGCGTGGGGCCCGGCGCGCGCTCGCCGTGCACCGGGCGCGTGCTCGGGTCAGGGTGTGATCGTGAACGGGCAGGGCTGGTTGCAGATCGGCGAGCTGCTGCTCGCCTTCGGGCTGGCATCGCTCATCGGCATGGAGCGCCAGTTCCGGGGCAAGAGCGCGGGTCTGCGCACCCAGGCGATCGTGGGTACGGCGTCCGCGCTGTTCCTGCAGGTCTCCAAGTACGGCTTCGGCGACGTGCTGTCCCAGGGCACCGTCGCGCTCGACCCCTCCCGGGTGGCGGCACAGGTGGTCACCGGCATCGGCTTCCTCGGGGCCGGCCTGATCATCACCCGGCGCGGGGCGATCCACGGGCTGACGACCGCCGCGGCAGTGTGGGAGGTCGCGGCGATCGGGATGGCCGCCGGTGCCGGCCTGCCGGTGCTGGCCCTGGTCGTGACGGCGCTGCACTTCGTCGTCGTGCTGGGTTACACCCAGCTCAGCTCGTGGATCGCCGCCCGGGGGACGGCCGAGCTCGACTTCACCGTGGTGTACGAGGACGGGCGCGGGGTGCTGCGTACCTTCCTGGCCGCCTGCACCGCGCACGGCTGGAACGTGACCTCCCTGAGCGCCCTCGGCGGACGGCCGGTGCCCGCCGAGCTGACCGCCGACCACGGATCGGACCTGGTCGCGGTCGCCGTCACGCTCAGCGGTCCCGGTGTGGCGCAGGCGGCCGGGGCGCTAGGCGCCCTCGAGGGCGTCGTACGGGTCGACCGCGGCGAGGTGGAGGACGTCTGACCGCGTCGTTGATCATGACGATGCGGGTCGCAAACGGCCGTAGGGACCGACGACATCATGATCGACTCGCGCGAGCGCGTACCACCTCATGATCAACGACGAGGCGCCGAGCGACGGGCGGGTGATGGGCCGGGCCGGCCCACCCCGGACTGACGAGCGAGCGACCCGGACGGGACTTGAACCCGCGACCTCCGCCGTGACAGGGCGGCGCGCTAACCAACTGCGCTACCGGGCCTCGGGCGACCGGTGACCCGGCTGCCTCCAGCTGTGGTACCCCCAACGGGATTCGAACCCGCGCTGCCGCCTTGAAAGGGCGGTGTCCTGGGCCGCTAGACGATGGGGGCCGGTGGGCACCCGACGCCACCTGTCGGGGACCGCGCAAGCATAGTGGACCGGTCACCGGCAACCAAAACCCGCCCGCCCCGGCTTCGCGCAACAGGTGCCCCGATGCGGTACGGCGGGAGAGGATCGAGCCATGCTGGACGTGCCGCTGGAGGAGTTCGAGGACCTCGTCGCGCTCGCGCTCGACGACGTGCCGCCCGAGCTCGCCGCCCTGGTGGACAACGTCGTCGTTGTCGTCGAGGACGAGCCGCCACCCGACCAGCCGGGTCTGCTCGGCCTGTACGAGGGCGTACCCCTCACCGTGCGCGGTGCCACGTACGCGGGGGCGATGCCCGACCGCATCAGCGTCTACCGGCTGCCGACGCTGGCGATCTGCGAGACGCGCGAGGACGTCGTGGAGGAGGTGCACATCACGGTGGTGCACGAGATCGCGCACCACTTCGGCATCGACGACGACCGGCTGCACGAGCTCGGCTACGCCTGAGCTCAGCCGTCCGGCAGCTGGACGCCGGTCTCGGCGGCGAGGGCGGCGCCGATGTCGACGGTCAGATCGACTGCGACCTCACCTCCCGCCGTCCGCTGCGGCAGTGCGGTCGCCGGCAGCACCACCTGGCGCGAGTGCAGGATCGCGGCCAGGCCGTCGATGGTACGAGCGGGTGCGACGACCAACCCCTGGACGGCGAGCACCTTCACCTCGCGGGCCACCCGCAGGCTCTCGAGATCGTCCACCTTGGCCGCGATGCTCGTGACGCCGGCAGCGGTCGCCGCTGCCACGATCCCGTCCAGCAGCGCGCGTGCGGCCGGTTGATCGGCGCGTGCCGCCGAGCGCATGAGGCTGGAGTGCAGGCGCAGGCTGCGCAGCGCGAGCTGGGAGAGCAGCCCGATCGGTACCGCATCGCCGCGGAACCCGTCGATGCCGAGGGCGACCGGGCCCGCCGAGGTCAGCCGCTCGATCGACTCCGGCGGGCCGCCGCGGTGCAGCAGCGCCGCGAGGTCGCGTTCCCGTACGTCGATCACCAGCGAGGGGGCCCGGCGTCCGCCGAGCTCGGCGTACGCGAGCGTCACCTCTTCGGCGACGCTGGGCTGCAGCAACGCCCGGGCCGGCATGGTGAGCCACACCCGCAGCGGGGCGTCGCCCAGCGTGCGGACCTCGCCGAGCACCTTGCGCACCGCCCACCGCAGCAGCGGCACCGTGGCGCTCGCCGCTTCCCGGGTCTCGAGCAGGTCGGTGCCGGTCAGCTCGCCGTGCTCGGGGTGGGTCCAGCGCAGCTTGCCGACGACGCCGAGCAGCACTCCGTCCTCGGCGGTGACCACCGGCTCGTACAGCATCCGCAGCTGCCCGCGGCGCATCGCCTCGATCCAGTCCTCCGCGCCGGGCCGGTCGTCGGCGACGGTGTTCCACCGCCCCGTCCCGCCCCACAGCCGCCCGCCGCCGCCGGCCTTGGCGCGGTACATCGCCGCGTCGGCGCGGGCGAGCAGCGTCTCGGCGCTCTCGTCGGCGGACTGCGGCACCGCGACTCCCACGCTGACGGAGACGGGCACCTCGTCCCCGTCCAGTACGACCGGCCGGGTGGCCGAGTGGATGATGCGCTGGCCGATCTCGTCCAGGGTGCGCCCCTCCCCGACGTCCTCGCAGACCGCGACGAACTCGTCGCCGCCGATCCGCGCCAGCACGTCGCTCTCCCGCAGCGCCTCCCGTAGCCCGCGCCCCACCGCGAGGATCAGCGCGTCACCCCCGCTGTGCCCGTGGGTGTCGTTCACGCGCTTGAGGCCGTCCACGTCGACGAAGAACACCCCGACCTTGCCGGCGGCGCGGCGGGCGCGGGACAGCGCCTGGGTGAGCGCCTCGACGAGCAGCCGCCGGTTGGGAAGCCCGGTGAGTTCGTCGTGCAGCGCCTGGCGGCGCAACCGGGACTCGATCTCGTGCGCCTCGGTCGCGTCCTCGAAGATCACCAGGTGTCGGAGCCGGCCGTGGAGCTCGACGTCGGAGTACGCGATGCGTACCCAGCGGTGCTGGCCGTCGGGCCGGCGCAGCGGCGCTTCGAGCTCGGCCGGCCGCTCGCCGTCTCGGCTCGTAGCCGGCGCCGTCGTGCCAGGGGTGAGGTCTGCGACCCGCAGCGCGGCGAGCTCGTTGCGGTGCCGCCCGGCGAGCTCGCACAGCGCGTCGTTCACCTCACCGAGCCGGTCGTCCGCGTCGAGCACCGCCATCGCCACCGGCGCAGCTTCGAGCAGTTCGATCCAACTGTCGTCCGCGTCGTCGACCTCGTCGGGATCAGCGACCTCGTCGGGATCAGCGACCTCGTCGGGATCAACGACTTCGGCGCCCTCGCTGGCCTCGTCGGCATCAGCGGCCTCGGCGCCCTCGCTGGCCTCGCGGGCGTCCTCGGCCTCGTCGCTCGCGTCGCCATCCGGCTCGCGGGCGTCCGCGCTCGCTGCATCCGCCGCAGTTGCCGCCTCGAGCAGTTCGGATTCCGCGGCTTCCGCGGCCCGCTCCGGTCCTTCCGGTTCCCCGGCCCGCTCCGGTTCTTCGGGTTCCTCGGCTTCTTCGCGCTGCTCGGATCGGTCGGGTTGGGTATCAGGCGCGGCCGGCTCGACCGGGCCGGCCGGCTCCACCGGTGCGACCAGATCCGCGTCCGTCTCCGCCGGACCCGTCCCGCGGGGCGATGGGTCCGACTCGGTAGCGGGGAAGGGCTGTGGGAGGGGAACCACGGGACGTTCCCGCGGCGCGTCGGTCGGCCGCTGCACCGGCCCCCCGCTCACCACCAGCGCCGTGCCGTGCCCCACGGGGACCAGGAGCAACGGATGGCGCAGGCCGTACTCGTCGACCGCGACGTAGGTCAGCGCCTCGAGCGGGGCAGGGTCGCCGGCGCGCTGGCGGGCGAGTTCCCGGTAGGCGCGGCGCAGCGCAGCGCCGCCTTCCGCGACCCCCTGCAGGGCGTCGGCCGTGGTGCGCACGCGGCGCCAGCGCGGCCTGCCGTGCCAGCGGTACGCGGCCTCGCTCCAGCTGACCGAGTCGCTCTCGTGGACGACGATCTCACCGACGGCTGCCGCCGCGGCGCGCGCCGAGAACGCGGGGTCGGTGGGCGGGCCCAAGGCCCGCACCTCGTCCGCCCCGCGGACCAGGCGCGCGTGACCCCCTTGCATGTCTGGATCATCCGTCACCATCGTGCGGGCTGTCACATCGCGGAGCGCCTCGTCACCCGTCCAGGGGCGAAGGACCGGCGCACTGACCGAGGCGGTGCCACCGAAAGGCCGGTCGCCCGGCGGTCCTAACGGTCATCGGTCCTGACCGCGCGGGCGGCAACACCGTCCTCGACCGGCGTCGACGATCAACGCGCGGCAGAATGGTCTTGTGCGAAGCAGCGGTGGCAACCACACCGGGACGCCTGTCCCGGTGCGTGGCGCGGTCGAGGAGGTGGCCGAGCTCGCCCTTCGCCGCGCTGCGGACTTCCACCCGGGCGTACGCACCCGGTTGCGCGAGAACCTGTCGATGCTCGCGGTCGGATCCCGCGTGCTGCGTCCACGTCCTGCTGCTCCGCCGCCCGACCCGGACCGGGTGCCGGTCCTGCTCGTCCCCGGGTTCCTCTCCGGCGACTTCGCGATGCGCCCGATGGCCGACGCGCTGCGGGCTGCGGGCCACTGGACGGCCGGCGCGCACATCGCGCCGAACGCCGGCTGCACCATCGAGCTCGCCGACGCGGTCGAGGAACGGCTGATCCGGATCGCCCGCCGTCGCGGTCGGCAGGTGGCGCTCGTCGGTTGGAGCCGCGGCGGCACGCTGGCAGCGCTCGTCACCCGGCGGCGTCCCGACCTCGTGGCCTCGCTCGTGACGCTGGCCTCGCCGAACATGGACCCGCTCGCCATCAACCGCACCTTGGCGCACCAGGTGCGGCTGCTGACCCGGCTGCACTCCTGGGGCGTGCACGGCGTGCTCGGGCAGGACTGCCTGAGCGGGGAGTGTGCGGCCCGTGTGCACGCGGCACTGACGAGCGACTTCCCCGCCGGCGTGCCGTACCTGGCGGTCTTCTCGACGAGTGACGGCGTCGTGGACTGGCGGGCGTGCCTGGACCCGGCGGCCGAGCAGGTCGAGGTGGACGCGACGCACATGGCGATGGGCGCCGACCCTGGCGTCATCGAGCTGGTCGTGGACAAACTTGACCAGGTAGCGGAACGGGACGCCGGAGCCGCCTGATCGGGGCCACCGCCCCATCGCGACACCGGCCGGAAGGGAGAACCGGTGTCAGCGTTGGACACGGCCGCAATGGGTATCACGCAGACGGCCATCGCGGCGGAGGAAGCGCACTGCGCCCACAACTATCACCCGCTACCGGTGGTGATCAGCCACGGCGAAGGGTGCTGGGTGACCGACGTCGAGGGCCGTCGCTACCTCGACCTGCTGTCGGCGTACTCCGCACTCAACTTCGGGCACCGGCACCCCACGCTCATGGCGGCCGCGCAGCAGCAGCTGGACCGGCTCACGCTCACCAGCCGGGCGTTCCACAACGACCAGCTCGGTACGTTCTGCGCCGAGCTCGCCGCGTTGTGCGACCAGGACGCGGTGCTGCCGATGAACTCCGGTGCCGAAGCGGTGGAGACGGCGGTGAAGCTCAGCCGCAAGTGGGGTTACGAGCGCAAGGGCGTACCGGCCGACCGGGCCGAGATCGTCGTCTGCGGCGGGAACTTCCATGGACGTACGGTCACCGTCGTCTCGTTCTCCGACGACGATCAGGCGCGGGGCGGGTACGGCCCTTACACGCCGGGGTTCGTGACCGTGCCGTTCGGTGATCTCGACGCACTCACCGCGGCGATAACCGAGCGCACCGTGGCGTTCCTCGTCGAGCCGATCCAGGGTGAGGCGGGTGTCATCCTGCCGCCGCCGGGTTACCTCACCGCCGCGCGCGAGCTGTGCCGGGACCGCGGGGTGCTGTTCGTCGCCGACGAGATCCAGGCCGGGCTGGGCCGTACCGGCCAGACCTTCGCCTGCGACGACGAGAACGTGAGACCGGACGTGCGCATCCTCGGCAAGGCGCTCGGCGGCGGCATCCTCCCGCTGTCGGCGGTCGTCGCCGACTGGGACGTGATGGGCGTGATCCGGCCCGGCGAGCACGGCAGCACGTTCGGCGGCAACCCGCTCGCCGCCGCGATCGGGACCGCCGTCGTCGGCTTGCTGCGTCCCGGGGATCTGCAACGGCGCAGCGCGCAACTCGGCGCGCATGTCTTGGACCGGTTGCGGGACGCGCGGCTGCCGCGCGTCCGGGAGGTACGCGGTCGTGGCCTGTGGTGGGCGATCGAGATGCAGCCCGGCGGGCGTACCGGTCGGCAGGTGTGCGAGGACCTCATGGGACGCGGCGTGCTCGCCAAGGACACGCACACCTGGACCGTGCGCTTCGCCCCGCCGCTGGTGATCAGCGAGCCGGACCTCGACACCGCGGTCGATGCGATCATCGAGACGCTGCACGCTGGGTGACGCGCGTCCGCGGCGCGGTCGAGCCGGAAATCGCTTGCAGTGCGCCGGGTCCGGCGTAGGGTGGCCGGTACACGAGGAGGGAGGTGGTCCGATCTTGATAGAGCAACGGACACGTGAGGTGGCTGAGAGCTAGCCGCGAGACATGGATCGCTGACCACCTCTGGTCGCGCCCTCCCGGCGAGCCAGACCACGTCAGCCACCCGACCCCCGAGTGTCGACCCGTCCAGTCGACCGTCCCGCAGGACGACCGCTCGGGGGTCGTCTCGTGTCAGGGCAGCCGCACCCGTGCGGAGGGCTTGGACGGTTTGCTCGTCCCGAGCTTGTTGCTGGCGTACGCGATGCACCGGTACGCCGCCCCCCGGGTCAGCTTGCGTACCTTCAGCGTTGTCGCACCGGCATCCGCCGTGGCGCTGTGGCGCGCCTTGCCGGCGCCGGTCGGCTCGCACCGCGCGAGGTAGCCGAGCAGCTTGCGTCCGCCGCTGTTGGCGGGGGCTCGGAAGTGGACGGTCAGTGCACGCCGGCCGGTCACCTCGGCGTGCACCCGGCGCGGCCTGCTGGGCTTGCCCGCCGCGACCTGCGAGGGCCCGGCGGCCGAGTACGGGCCCGCGGCGTACGTCGTGAGCGCCCGCACCGCGCAGTCGTAGCGGCTGCCGCGGTGCAACCCACCGACGAGGATGTGGCCGGCGCTCCCCGCGCTGGCGGTACGTGCGGCCCGGCCCGGGCTCTCGCAGCGCGCCTGGTACGACAGCACCGGCGCACCGCCCGGGCGTACGGCGGCCGCTCGGAACGACACCTTGACCGCCCGCGGCTTGGACTTGGTGGCGGTCACCAACGGTGCGGGGGGCGGTGCCACCAGAGCGACGGCGCGTACGGCGTCGACGAGCCCGGCGCCGGCCGCGGCCGGTGGAGCGTCGACGCTGCGTGCGGTCGCGCGCAGTGCCGTGAGCACCTGCCGCGCCGAGAGCGACGGGGTCGCCGCCCGCATCAGGGCCGCGACGGCCGCGGCCACGGGCGCCGCGGCCGAGGTGCCGTAGAAGCGGTGGGCCGTTCCTACCAGCGGACCGAAGAACGTGGTGCGCCAGCCGTCCGGTGCCGCGAGCTGCGGCGCGCGGATGATGCGCGGTGTCGCCAACGGCTTCGCCGCGCGGGTCCCCTTGACGGGACCGAAGTAGTGGGTGGCCGGACCGCGCGCGGAGTACGCCTGCACCTGCGCGGGCGCGTCGTACGGGACGGCGGCCACCGAGATCGCATCGACGCCGCCGTTGTGGCCGAACACCGTCGGACCGACGATGTCCGGGCCGGCCGACCGGTCGTGCTCGAGGGACTGCAGCCCCGTCATCGTCACGAAGGTCAGCTTCAGCCGCGGTGTCTTCTTGCCCGAGAACCGGTTCACCACGACCCGCACCGCGCGGTCGGCCGGGGACCGGTTGGTCCACGACAGGTATTCGACCGGGGTCTGGCTGCGGGCCTGCACGGTCGTGCTGCTCGCCAGCACCTCCCCGGTCGTCGCGTCCACCACGAACAGGTCGAAGTCGTCGCTCACCCCGTTGACCGGCTCCGCCCACTGCAGCACCGGCGTGATCGTCCCCCGGCTCGCCAGGGTCAGGTCGTAGCCGGTGTCGCTGCCTGCCGGGTCGAAGGCGACGCAACGCCCGAGCGGGCCGTACGACGACGGCACCTCGACCAGCGGGCAGTCCGCGAGCCGGACCGCCGGGGTCTCCCAGGAAGAGACGTCGCGTCCGCGGTAGACCGTGTTGCTGTTCCCGGCGGAACTGAAGTACGTCGCGCCGTTCGCCACCACCGTGCTGACGGCGCGGTCGACGACCCCCTGCTGGAAGAACGGCTCGGTGAGGTAGGTGATGTCGTCGACGATCACGTCTGCGCCGCTGCGGCCCAGCCGCCGGATCTGCTTGGCGAACATGTCGGGCCCGCCGAGCGCGCTGGCGAACGACAGCGCCGCGCCCGGCGCGAGGTCGTGCACGCCCTGCAGCATGGCGCGTCCCTCGTCGGTGAGCCCGGTCCCGTCGAGGCTGCTCCCCTCGGCCAGGACATCCACAGGAGTGGTGTAACCGCAAGGGTTCTGCGGCCCCGGCAGCTCGCCGGACCGGACGTCGTCGTAGGCGTATGTCGCGGCGTCCGGGTCGACGTCGTAGGAGTCCGAGAGCACTCCGACGCGTACGCCCGACCCGTCGACCCCGAACCGGCTGCGGGCGGTACCCGCGCGCACCGTGCCGTCGGCCTCGGTCCGCAGCGGGTGGCAGTCCTTGCCCCGCGCGGCTGCTGCCCGCCCCACCGCGGTGCGTACGCCCGTACCGTGGAGCGGCGCCGGGACCAGGTCGGCGAAACGGACGCCGGGGACCTCACCCAGGGCGGCGAGCCCGGCGACGGGGACCAGCAGCGTCGCGCGCTGCAGTGTGCGCCGTACGTCGATCACCTCGCCGAGCCGGCGCAGTGCCGCGACGGTGGTCGGGTCGGTGTCCGTGAGCAGCACCTGCACCAGCACGCGCCCGCTCGCGTCCTCGACCAGGGAGCCCGCCCCGGAGCGGGCCATCGACAGCGCCGGTGCGGTCGCGGCGTGCGGGTCCAGGTCCTGCAGCGTGGCGAGCCGTGCCGAGAGCGCACCGTCCGGTCGCAGCGGTGCGGCCGGCGTCGCGGCCGGCTCGAGCGCCTGCGCCGGCGCCGCGGTGAGCACGGCGACGGTCGTCAGCCCGGCGGCCAGCCAGGCCACCGGGCGGCGCAGGACCGGGGGTGCGGGCATCGCCGAAGGCGCTCCTTGTCGAGCCCGCGAGGGTGCGGACCGGGCGGCCACTGTATCCCGGGCCGCGGCGCGGTCGAGCGGCTCAGCGCCGGGGCCGGACCTTCACCGAACGCGGTGAGGCGGGGCCGGTGCCGAGCGCGTTGCGCACCTGGACCGAGCAGCGGTAGACCGCCGACGGGGAGAGCCGGGTGACCTTCAGGACGGTGGCCCGGCCGGTCCGCGCGCGGGTCTTGCCGCCGCCGACCGGAGCGCACGTCGCGCGGTAGGTCGCGGGCAGACCGCCGGTGTTGGTCGCTCCGCGGACGGTCACCTTGATCGCGCGCCGGACCGGGCTGACGGCCGGCTTGCCCGGTCTGCCTGGTGTGCCGGTCGGGACGATGAGGGCCCCCGGCGCCGAGGCGGTCGTCCGCTTCCCGTTCGAGGTCAGGACGACGCAGCGGTACGGGACACCGGTGGTCAGCCGGGTCACGCGCAGCGCCGTCGTCGCGTCGCCCGCGCGGTCGACCTGCCGGGTCGCGCCGTGCGGGCTGGTGCACCGCGCGCCGTACGAGCTCAGCGCGGGCACGCCGACCCGCGCCGGGGCGGTGAACTGCACCGTCGCCGAACCGCGGCCGGCGAGCGTCCGGGTGATGTGCGCCGGGCCGGGCGCGGTCAGCGCGGCGAGCGCATCGGCGAGTCCGGCGCCGACCGCCGCCGGGTGTGCGCTGCCCACGCGGGCGGCGGTCGCGGTCAGCTGCTCGCGCACCTCGCGCGGGGTCAAGTCGGGTTGCGCCTGCAGCAGCAGCGCGGCGACGGCGGCCGCGTGCGGTGCGGCCGCCGAGGTGCCGTAGAACCGCCACACGCCCGCCTGTTTCTCGGCGAAGAAGCTCGTCGCGGTCCCGTCGGTCGCGGCGAGCTGCGGGGCGCGGGTCACCTGCGGGGCGGCCAGCCGCGGTGAGCCGTCGGCGCGCGCCGGTGCGAAGTAGTGCGTGACCGGCCCGCGCGAGGAGAAGGGCTCGACCCGGTTGCGGTTGTCGTACGGCACCGCGCCGACCGACAGCGTGGCGGGGCCACCGTTGTGGCCGAAGATCGTGGGTCCTACGACGTTGCCGCCCGCGCTGCGGGAGTACTCGATCTTCGTCACGCCGGCGGCGCGGACGAACTGCACCTTCAGCCGCGGCATCGCCTTCCCGCCGTTGTGCAGCACCACGAGCTTGAGCTTGCGGGCAGCGAACCCGTCGTTGCGCCAGCCGAACGCGTCGACCGGTTGCTGGCTGCGGCGGCTGTCGCTGCTGGTCTGTCCGATGGCGCGGTTCGAGGCGGCGTCCACGAGCACGAGGTCGAAGTCGGTCGTCACCTTGCCGAGCGGCTGCGCCCACTGGGCCACCACCTGCACCGCGCCGCCCGGCGCCACGGTGAACGCGTTGTTCCAGTCGCCGCGGCCCCGCGGGTCGAAGTCCACGCAGCGCCCGCCGGAGGTCGTGCACCGGGTGAGCCGGGTCCGCGGGGTCTCCCACGATCCGACGTCGCGACCCCCGAGGACGACGTTGCTGTTCCCCGCGGCGCTCAGGTACGTCACGCCGGCGGCGGTCACCTCGGCGATCGCCTGGTCGACGACACCCTGCTGGAAGAACGGCTCGGCGAGATAGGAGATGTCGTCGACGATCACCTTCGCACCGGCCTTGGCCAGTGCCCGGATGTTGCGTGCCATGACGTCTTCACCCCCGCTGGCGGAGGCGAAGAGCAGCGGGGCGCCCGGGGCGAGGTCATGGATCAACTGCAGCATCGCCCGACCCTCGTCCGACGCGTTGGACGGGTCCGGCGTCTCCTGGACGACCCGTACCGCGGTGCGGTACCCGCACGGGTTGGCTGGCCCCGGCAGGTCCCCGCGCCGGACGTCGTCGCTCGCGCGCGTGGCGGTACCGGTGGCCTTGTCGAACGAGTCCGAGAGCACCCCGATCGGCACGGTGGCACCGTCGACCCCCACCGCAGCGCGCGCGGCGGCGGCCTGCAGCTGCTGGTCGGCCTCGGAGACCACCGACCCGGTGCACGGCCCGCCCGCCCGGGTGAGCGGCGCGGAGGCGCCGGGCGCGCGGCCCACAAGACCGGGACCCGCGGTGAGCGGAGCGGGCACCAGGTCGGCGTACTGCACCTGGGGCAGCCCCGCGAGCCCGTCCAGCGCAGCCGGGGACACCCGCATCGTGACCCGCCGCATCGGCGCCGCGACGACGAGCACCTCCCCGTACGCACCTACGGCCGCGAGCGTCGCCGGGGTCAGGTCGGTCACCCTGACCTGCACCAGGACCCGCCCCGCCGGGTCCTGCTGCGCCGTTGCCGGCGCGAACGCGTTGGAGCGCAGCTCGCCGGTGGCGCGCACCGCGGCGAGCGCGGGGCTCAGCGGCCCGGCCGCCCCGTTCGCCGGCCGCAGCGAACCGGCGTCCAGCCACGGCCCCGCATCGTCAGCCGCCTGGGCGGGCGCACTGGCCGGCAGGACGGCGACCACGACGGCCAGTGCGGCGAGCACGGCCGCGCCAGGGGCGCGTCTTCGGGGGCGGCGTCCAGGCACGCTCGGCACGCGATCAGTCCTTCTCAGCAGGGTCGAAACGGACAGCCGCCCGGATCGGCGGGGTGACTGTAGAGGAGTCGGGTCGCCGCGGGGCGGACCTGTCCGCCCGGACGGGTGAGGGACGAGCGGACCCGGCCCGTATCGTGGACAGCCCGTGTCACGTCCCCTGAACGGAGCCCCGATGTCCGACCCGAAGGCTGTGCTGGCCGAGCTGCTCCGAGACGCGCTCGCCGCAGCGTTCGGCGCCGAGCACGCCGGGACCGACCCGCTCATCCGCCCGTCCCAGTTCGCGGACTTCCAGGCCAACGTCGCGCTACCGCTGGGAAAGGCGCTCGGTCGTCCACCGCGGGAGGTGGCGACGGCGATCGCCGGGCAACTGGACGCGGGGGACGTCTGCGCGAAGGTCGAGGTGAGCGGACCAGGGTTCCTCAACCTCACGCTGCGCGACGAGTGGCTCGCCGCGCAGGCCGCCGCGCTCGCGGCCGACCCGCGTTGCGGCGCGCAGCAGGCCGACGTCCGCGACGTGATACCCATCGACTACTCCGCGCCGAACGTCGCCAAGGAGATGCACGTCGGGCACCTGCGCACGACCGTCGTGGGTGACGCGCTCGCCCGTACCCTCGAGTTCCGCGGCCACCGGGTGATCCGCCAGAACCACCTGGGGGACTGGGGCACTCCGTTCGGGATGCTGATCGAGCACCTGCTCGACGTCGGTGAGCACTCGGAGCAGGCCGAGCTGCTGCAGAGCGACCCGAACGCCTTCTACCAGGCGGCGCGGGAGAAGTTCGACAACGACGAGGGTTTCGCCGACCGGGCCCGGCGCCGGGTCGTCGCCCTGCAGGCCGGCGACGCGGACACGCTGCGCCTCTGGCAGGAACTCGTCGACCTGTCCAAGGTCTACTTCAACCGGATCTACCGGATGCTCGACGTGACGCTCACCGACGACGATCTGGCCGGGGAGAGCATCTACAACGAGTGGCTCGCCGAGGTGTGCGACGAGCTCGAGGCCAAGGGGCTCGCGACGGTCAGCCAGGGTGCGCTGTGCGTGTTCCTCGACGGGTACACCGGGCGTGAGGGCAACCCGGTACCGCTGATCGTCCGCAAGAGCGACGGCGGGTACGGCTACGCGACGACCGACCTCGCGGCGGTGCGCTACCGGGTGCGGGACCTCGGCGCGACCCGGATCGTCTACGTGATCGGGGCCCCGCAGTCACTGCACCTGTCGATGGTCTACGAGACCGCGCGGCTGGCCGGTTGGCTCCCCCCGGAGGTGGCGGCCATCCACGTCGCGATCGGCAACGTGCTGGGCGAGGACGGCAAGCTGCTGCGCACGCGCAGCGGCGCACCGGTCCGGCTGATGGCGCTGCTCGAGGAGGCCGTGGAGCGCGCGCTCACCGTGGTACGCGAGACCCGGCCCGAACTCGACGCGCCCACGCACCAGGCGATCGCGCACGCGGTGGGAGTCGGCGCAGTGAAGTACGCGGACCTGTCGACCGCGCACGACACCGGCTACGTCTTCGACTTCGACCGCATGCTCGCCCTGTCGGGAAACACCGGACCGTACCTGCAGTACGCCGCGGCCCGGGCCCGTTCGATCTTCCGCAAGGCCGGTATCAAGCCGGAGGACGCCACGGCGCCGGTGCGGCTCGACGCGCCGGCCGAGCGCGCACTCGCCTTGCAGCTGCTGGGTTTCGGCGCAGCAGTTGCGGAGGTCGACACGCTCCTCGAACCGCACCGGCTGTGCACCTACCTGTTCGACCTCGCGAGCGCGTTCACGACCTTCTACGAGCAGTGCCCGGTGCTCAAGGCGGACGATCCGGTCGTGCGCGAGAGCCGGTTGACGCTCTGCGCGGCCTCGCTGCGCACGCTTGTCACGGGCCTCGACCTGCTCGGAGTGACCGTCCCCGACCAGATGTGATTCCGCTCCGAGTGCACCGCCTCTCGCGACGTCACTGTCCTGGCGGTCGAGAACTCCCCTCGGATCCGGCTGTAGACCGCCACCAGGACAGTGACGCCACCAGGACAGTGACGCCACCAGGACAGTGACGCCACCAACTGCGGACGGCGGGCGGACCTGACCCCGAGTGGCGGGTCGCGGCGCGTGGTCGGAGGGTGGAGGGACACCCGAGGATCCCAGGAGGACGCACATGGCCACGCTCGAGGGAAAGACGATCATCGCGCTCACCGCGGACGCAGGGGTCGAACGTGTGGAGCTGACCGAGCCGCGCTCCGCGCTCGAGGAGGCCGGCGCACGGGTGCTGCTCGCCTCACCCTCCGGCGACCAGGTCCAGACGTTCGACGGGTTGGACAAGGCCGGAAGCGTGCCTGCCGACCTTGCGATCTCCGCGGTCGACGCCTCGACCGCGGACGGGTTCTTGTTGCCGGGTGGAGTCGTGAACGGGGACTTCCTGCGCACCGACGAGGATGCGGTACGACTGCTTCGTGACGCGCTGCGCGACGGCGTGCCGGTGGCGGTCATCTGCCACGGCCCGTGGACTCTCGTCGAGACCGGTCAGCTGCAGGGGCGGCGGATGACCTCATGGCCGAGCCTGCGCACCGACCTCACGAATGCCGGTGCGGACTGGCACGACGAGCAGGTCGTCGTGTGCGAGGCCGGTCCGGGGATGCTCGTCAGCAGCCGAAAGCCGGGCGACATCCCGGCCTTCTCGCAGGCCGCGATCAAGGCGTACGCCGCCTGAGGGGCGCGGACCGCGGCGTCCAGCTGCTCTCGCGGCCGGCCGCTGCCAGCAGCCAGGGTTGCGGATCGGTCGTGGCCGGTTCGGCCGCGGGAGGACCGATCAGGCCGACCGCGCGGTAGGTCTGCACCTGCGGGGGGAGCCAGCGCTGCGCCCAGGTGACCAGTCCGCGCGGCAGCACGTCGTCGTGGCCGACCGCCCGGGCGAGGTCCCAGGAGTGGACCAGCAACGAGAAGCTGAGCTGGTCGAGGTACGCCTCGACGTGCTGGTCACCGTTCTGGCGCGCAAGCGTCGGCCCCGGAGTTCCCCGCTGCCGCAACGCGTTGCGTGCGCGGCCCGACGCGCGCTGCCAGGCGGTGCACGGGTCGGCGTGGAGCGCGCGCGGTTCGGCGTCGAGAGCTGCTGCGGAAGCGCGGCCGTCCATCAGCTCGGGTACGTCGTCGAGCAGCCCGACGACGTGGCTCACCAGCGCGCTGACGTCCCAGTCGTCGCAGGGGGTCGGGGACGTCAACCGGTCGAACGTCAATGCGCGCATCGGCTGATCGAACGCGGCGAGCGCGCACTCGAAGCGTGTGAGGCTGTCGGCCATCGCGGTCCTTCCCACCGACCGTGCGCTTTCGTGATCGCACCGGCAGACGTGGTGCTCCGCGCCGAACGTGGCGCCGCCGCGGGAACGCCCACGGGTGCCTGCTCTCGAAAGTACGCGCAGCGGCGCCCCGTGCCCAGGTCGGGTCCGGCACTATCGCCGCTCGTGTGCCTCGCGCTCGGCTGCGAGGAGCCGTTCGCGCGCGGTGGCGACCTGCGTCGTGGCACGTCGGACCGCGGATTCCGCCTCCTGCTCCGCGTCGGTCGCGGCCCGCAGGTCGCGCTCTGCCGACGCGACCCGCAACCGCGCCGCGTCGAGCTCGGTTCCGCGTTGCGTTGCCTCCTCTTCCGCCGCCCTGAGCTGCTCGGCCGCAGCGTCCATCGCACGTTGCGCGTCGGCTCTCGCTCTGCGCCGCGCGGCCGCGGCCCCGAGATCGTCGGTGCGACGGGGTGGCGCTGTCCCGGTGCCGCGCTGCCTCGCCCCGGCCGACGTACGGCCCGCGCCGGCGTTCGTCACCTCGCCGTCGAACCCCAGTCCGGAGTACTGCAGCGGCGTGAGCAGCAGGCCGGCGGCCGCGACCTGTGCGGCTTCGTCGTTGGCGAGCACCGCCAGCAACGTGGTCACGATGTCGTCCCGCGCCGTGGGCCCGACGGGCACCCCGGCCGCGACCGCGCCGTCCCGGACGGCGGCGGAGAGCGTGGCGACGAGAGTGCTGCGCAGGTCGCTGATCTCCCGCAGCGCCGCCGGGGTGAGCGCGAGGTGCTTGTCGCGCGCCTGCCGGCCGAGTTCGATGAACTCGGCGAGTCGTGGGGCGTTCTCATGTGCGTAGAGGTTGATCGCGTACGCCGCGGTGGTCGGCTTGCGAAGTGTGCGCAGCCTGCCGGCGAGTTGCTGGTCGCCGTCCGCGCGGGCCTGCGCGACCGCGCGGCTGCGTGCTTTCACGAAGTCGGTCGGTGCCGAACGGAGCAGCTCGCTCGCGATCGCCCGGTAGCGGTCGTCACCGTCGAGCTCGGGCAGCACCGTGACGCTCAGGAACCGCTCGTGCCCGTCGCCGGGGTGATCACCGCGAACCCGGCGCCACCTGGGTCCGCGAGCACGGCGATGCGCCCGAACGGCGAGTCGAAGGCGGGGGCGAGCACGGCGCCGCCGTTCGTCGCGGCAGCAGCGAGTGCGGCGTCGGTGTCGGGAACGGCGAAATAGACCAGCCAGTGCGACGTTCCGGGTACTCCGAGCATTCCTCCCATTCCGCCGACCGGCGGCAGACCGGGCGCCAGGTGGACGGTGCCGTAGTCGGAGCCGCCGCCGGGCAGGTCCTGGTAGGAGTAGCCGAACACCTTGTGGTAGAAGGCTTTCGCCGCTACCGGGTCGGTCGAGCGCAGGTCCTCCCAGGTGAGACCGCCGGGCTCGTTGACGACACCGGCGCCAATGTGGGCGCCGGCTTGCCAGCATCCGAACACCGCGCCGGTCGGATCGGCTGCGACGAACATCCGACCGAGCGGTCCGACGTCGGTGGGGGAGAGCAGGATCGTCCCGCCGGCGGTGCTCACGGCTTCCGCGGCGCGGTCCGCGTCCGTCACCGCGAGGTACAGCGTCCACGCCGGCCGGCCCTCGCCGTGCACCGGCCCGACACCGGCTGCCGCAGCCCCATCGACGTGGGCGATCACGTAGCCGCCGTACGCGGCGTCGGGTTCGGTGAACTCCCAGCCGAGCACCTCGCGGTAGTAGCCGGTGGCTTCGGAGACGTCCGGCGCGGTCAGGTCGACCCAGCACGGGGTCCCCGGCGGCCAGGGCTCGTTCCTGATCGTCACCGTGCCATCCCATCGCCTGACCTGCGGCCTGTCCAGCGGTGGATCCGAGCGCCCGTCGCGAAAGAGGCGACGGCGGCGTCGGGCGCGGCGCTACCTCGCGGAAGATCCTTATCCGGACAGTGGAGGATGGGCGTTCACACATGGGACCGGAAGGTGAGGAGGGCGATGTCCGGCAACGACGACCGTACGGTCCGGCCCCTTGCCAAGGAGCCGTACGGCCCGGCGGGCAGCGGGCCGCCCGTCCCTCCGAGCCCGGTGTCCGCAGCGGCGATCGCCGGGGCGGTGGCGACCGTCGCCGTCGCCGCGTTGCTCGTCGGTCCACGGCTCGCCGCCGTCGTCGCCGCCGCGTACCTCGCGGCCCTCGCGCTCGTCCTGGTCCATGTCGCCGGTGGGCGGGACGGCGCGGCACGGCGGGTGAACATCGTCGCGCGGCTCGGCACCGCGGTGCTGGTCGCGCTGTTCGTGATCGCCGACGCGCTCGCCGGGCAGGCCGTGGTCCGCTTCGGGGAGGAGGTCCGTACGGCCAACGGCGCGATCGAGGCCGTGCAGACCGACCGCGCGCTGCGTGCCGCGATGACGGGGGACGTCGAGACCGACCGGGCCACGCTGGACCGTGCGCTGTCGGATCGCAGCGCCACGGCGGCGGGCGTCACCGTGCTGTCGCGTAGCGCCGACGGCGCCTACAACGTCGCCCTTGCCGGCGTCCACCGGTGCATCAGCTTCGATACCGGCACCCCACGGATCGGTGGCCCCTGCGAGGAGGGCGCCTCGACGCGCTGAGGTTCGATGACAGCGGCTGGACCAGCGACGCTAACGGCGCGATCAGAAGGGGATCTCCGCGAGGTGCGGGACGGTGGGCGCGTCGCGGCCCGCCAGCGCGCGGCAGAACTCGACCGCGTCCCGTTCCACGAGCGGCGCGTCGGTGCCGCGCTGGAACGAGCCGCCGGCCGGACCGGTCAGCTCGAGGCGGTACGGCGCGCGGTGGCGACGTGCCCAGTCCGCGACGACGTCCGCCACCAGCCGTCCGTCGTGTTCCGCGGTGAGCACGAGTGGGGCACCCGTGGCGCGCGTGATGTCGACGCGGTGCATCCACGCGTCCCGGGTATAGATCGTGTCGGTCAGGTAGCCGATCGGTGCGGTACCCAGGGGCGGGCCGAAGGGCACCCGTACCGCCCGAACCAGGGCCGGGATGCGCCGACGGGCGCGCAGTGCACGCGGGACAACCTCAGCGAGCTCGGCCTGCAGCTGCTGCGGCGTGCGGTCCGCTCGCTCCCGGACCTGCACCTCGTTCATGCCGTCGACCATCGTCCGGCCGGCGGCGAGTTTTCGACCGAGGCGCGCCTGCCGTCTTCCCTCCCGCATCCCCGTGGTCACGCAGGCGGCACCGACGAGGTGCGCGACGACATCACGTACGGCCCAGCCTGCGCACTCGGTCGGCTCCTTCCACCCGGCCTCGTCGAGCTCGTCGAGCAGGTCGCCCAGCCGCCGGTACTCCTCGGCAGCGGCGGCCAGCCATTCGTCGTGAGTCATCGGGCACCTCCGTACCCCAGCATGCGGCTCCGGTAGGCTTACGTCAATAGGTTCTCCGAATCAGATTAGGAAAACGATGGACCGTCGTGCGGCGCGTCACGCTCGTACCCGCCGCGAGATCGTCGAGGCCGCCTGGGAGCTGTCGGGCCGGGACGGACTGACCGGGTGGACGCTGCGCGATGTGGCGTCCGCCCTCGGGATGCAGGCTCCGTCCCTGTACGGCTACTTCTCCAGCAAGCACGATCTCTACGACGCGATGTTCTCCGAAGGTTGCCGAGACCTGTTGGCGGTGCTCCCCGAGATCGACAGCAGCCGCGAGGCGCAGGACCAGCTACGGGCGGGCATGCGGGCGTTCGTCGACTACTGCAGCGAGCGCCCGGCCCTGTTCCAGCTGTTGTTCCAGCACTCGGTCCCGGGATTCACGCCGAGCCCGGAGTCGTACGCCGTCGCTGTCGACCTGCTCGACCGGATGCGCACCGCACTCGCTGCCGCCGGGGTCACCAGCGCGCGGGCGGTCGACCTGTGGACGGCCGTGATCACCGGTCTCATCAGCCAGCAGATCAGCAACGACCTCGGCGGGTCGCGATGGACCGATCTCACCGACGAGGCGGTCGCCTTGCTGCTGACAGCCTCGGTATGACGCGCCTGGGCCGCCCGCGTGGACTGTGCCCGTGTCGCTACAGGGACAACGACACGACGAAGAAGTCCACCCGCTGGCGCTCGGACTCGTTCCCGGCGGCGTCGACGGCGTACACCTCGATCCGGTGCGCTCCGAGCTTGAGGTGCGTGAAGTTGGTCGGGCTGGTGCAGGTATCCCACGTGCCGCGGTCGAGCCGGCAGCGGAACTGTGCGTGCGGATCGTCGGATTCGAAGGCGATCGTCGCGGTGCTCGTCAGCAGCCGCAGGACCGGCGCCGCGGTGATCCGCAGTGACGGCGGCGTCCGGTCGGGCGTTGGTTCCTGCACCGGTGCGGGAGCTGGAGCGGGGCGGTCCGCGACCGGTGTCGGCGAGGGGGCGCGGCGCGTCGCGCTCGGCGCCGGCCTGGTACGCGGGGGCCGCACGGGTGTCGTCAGGGATGGGAGCGGCCTGTCGACGGTGCGTTGCGCGGACGGCGTGCCGGACCCGGTCGCACGCTGCCGGTCTGGACGGAGGGTCGGCGACGCCGGGGCGGACGTGGAGGGCGTCGCGGTCGGCGGTCCGACGCTCGGCGACCGGGCTGCCGTGGGAGCGGGAGTCGGCGTTGCCGGGCGGATGACCGTTGCCGCAGGCGTCGATTCCGGCGATACCTGCGCGCTGGGTGATGCTCCCGTGAGCATGGCGACGCCGGTCATGGCAGCGACGGCAGCGCCGGCGGCCTGTGCGCCCGTGACCGTCGCGGTGCCGTCGAGCGCTCTGCCGACAGTGGCGACCGAGCGCATGATGGGCAGATTAGCGAGGAACGACAAGGGGCCGACGCTCCAGAGCAAGCGAGGCAGCGAGGCTGACAGCAGCGCGCGTACGCATCGCGGGTCGAACTGCGTGCCCGCGGCACGCACGAGCTCGGCGCGGGCCGCGCGCACGGACATCGGCCGCTTGTACGAACGCGCCGCGGTCATGACCTCGAACGCGTCGGCTACTGCCACGATCCGACCGGCCAGGGAGATGTCCGGTCCGCGCAGGCCGAGTGGATACCCCGTGCCGTCGAACCGTTCGTGGTGCTCTCCGATGGCCGACCCCCACGGTCCGAGCCATGCGCCGAGCGAGCCCGCGAGCTCGGTGCCGCGTTCCGGGTGCCGCCGGATCAGTTCCCACTCGGCGGCGTCGAGTTTCTCGGGCTTGTTCAGCACGCGGGCGGGAACCTCGACCTTGCCCAGGTCGTGCAGCAGGGCTGCCCAACGGAGCCGGTCGCGCGCGGACTGGTGCAGGCCGAGCTGTTCGCCGACCAGGTCGGTGAACACCCGCACCCGCTCCGAGTGCCCCCGGGTCCGGCGGTCGTGCACCCCGAGCGCGGTGATCAGCACCAGGATCCGTTCGGCTGCCTGGCCGAGCGTCTCGTCCGGGCTGGCAGCGGCCCGGGCGAGCGCACTCGGGTGCCCAACTCGCCGCGCGACCGCGAGCCGGGAGGGGGCGCGGTCCGGGAAGAGCATCGTCATGCGCAGCAGCGCCGCGACGGGCAGGAAGCGTCGCAGGAGGCGATCCGCGATCAGCGCAGCACAGATCGCGACCGCCGCCGCGACGGCGAACCGTACCCACCACGGTTCCCCTGCGAGCGGACCGGCAAGTACGCGCACGACGAGCGCGGCCACGCAGACAGGGGCGAGCACCAGCAGCACCTGAAGGCCGCCAGCGAGCACCGGACGCGCGACCCAGCGTTGCGACGCCGGATCACGGCGGGCGCCACGCGTGCCGGAGTTCGAGGCGGCCTGGGACGCCGTCGGTTCCCGTGCAGGCATGGACTTCCCTCCCGTACACCTGTCGGCGCGATGTCGTCGACGGACGACCTCTGAGCCGCCACATTCCCTCGTTCGGGGTACCGCGGCGTACGGGCCGCAGCGCACGGGACGGCAGCCGCCTGAGACGGAAGATGGCTGGCTTGCGGGCCCCGTCACGGCGCCTGGCATGATGTCGGGGTTCGGTGGAGACGACGTACAACACGCGGGGAGTGCCTGGCAGCTCTCCTGACGAGCGTCCTGATCCGCTGGGTCCGGGCCGTTAGCTCAATTGGCAGAGCAGCGGACTTTTAATCCGCGGGTTCTGGGTTCGATCCCCAGGCGGCCCACCCGCTTGACCGGGTCCGAGGCGTCCGCTCGATCGGGGACCGGTGCGTGAGGTCAGGCCTCGCAGGCGATCCCGTCCTTGTCGCGGTCGAGCCGCGTGTTGGCGTCGTACAGCTTCTTGCTGATCTTGGGCTTGTACCGGGAGGTGGCCGGGACCTTCGTTCCGGACACCGTCTTCATGTTCCGGACTTGTTTGCTGCGAGCCACGCCGCCCGGGTACCTCTTGTGCATCTCGGTGCAGTTCTTGAACGTCGTTGCCTTGATGGCCACCGCCTCGACGGCCGGTGCGGCGCAGATCGCGCCAGCGATCAGAGCGGCTGCGGTCATGGCGGTCAAGAGCGTGCGCGTCATCGGTCAGTTCCCTCGTTCGGTGCGCTGCGGCAGCGAGGCTACCGGGCCGGCTCCGGCAGGTCTCCACGGCGTGACTCGCCGACCAGGGGTTGATCATGACGTTGGTGGGCGCGGGGTGGACGGTGAGCCGACCGACATCATGATCGACAGAGGTACGCAGAAACCGGCGCGGACGAGTCGCGCGCCTCAGGGTCTCGACGCCGGTTGGGCGTGCAACGCCGGTTGGATGACCTCGCCGAGGAACGTGATCGTGCTGGCCGGGTCGGCGTACAGGCGAAGCGCGATCGCGCCGAGGCCGACTCGTCGCAGGTCGCGGAGCTTGGCCAGCACCGGAGCCGGGTCCTCGGGGGAACCCGAGATCGTGAGGTTGTCCACGAGCGCGTCCAGGACCCGGTCCGGGACACCGTCGACCACGCCACTGCCGTCCTGGTACGCCTGCACGAACGCGCTACGCCTGCTCATGACCAGCTCGACGTCCTCCTGGTCCAGGAACGTCGCGAGCAGCCACGGCCGGAACAGTCCGCGCAACAACAGCCAGCGCCGCGCCTCGCGTACGCGGTGCCCAGCGTCGCCGGACAGGTGCAGCGCCGCGAACGCGGTCGTGGCGAAACCGGGCGGCGGGTGCGCAGCGTCGAGGGTGGCGAGCGCGCGGGCCGCCGATGCGGCGGGCATGTCGCTCATCATGATCCCGTCCGCGCAGCCGGCGGCCATCGCCAGCATCTGGTCCTGGCTCGCCCCGACATAGATCGGCGGCGGCTGCTGCGTCAGCCACCCGAAGCGCAACCCGCGCACCTGGTACAGCTCGCCATCGTGATGGACCACGTCGCCGCGAGCCGCACCGCGCAGGATCTGCACGCACTCGCGGACCGCCCGTACCCGGCGGCGGGGTGCGATGTCCAAGGCCTGCAACACCTCGCCACCACCGCCCACCACGACCTGCGCCCGACCGTCGGCGAGCTCGTTGAGGGTGAGCAGCGACGCGGCCGTACGGACCGGGTGGGTGTCGTACGGGTTGACCGCGATCGGGCCGAGCCGGATCCGCGAGGTGCGCTGCGCCAGCAGGCTCAGGTTGGCGTACGGGTCCCGCCCGTCTAGCAGGCTGGAGACCCAGACCCCACCCAGTCCGTACTCCTCGGCGAGCACGCCCAGTTCGGCGAGTTCCTCGGGGGCGGCACGCGCGTCGAGGATCACGTCGATGCGCACCGGCTCATTGTGTCGGACCGCTTCCCCGCGGACGGACCGCCCGTGCCCGGCTGAGACCATGGACGGCATGGCGCCTCGTTCCCTCTACCGGATCGTCGCGGTAGCCGAGTACGTGACGTGGACCTTGCTCATCCTGGGGATGGTGCTCAAGTACGCGGTGCGGATCGGGGACTGGCCGGTCCTCGTCGCCGGCTCGCTGCACGGGCTGGTGTTCCTGAGCTACGGCGCCACCGCGGTGCTCGTCGGGCTCAACCAGCGGTGGCCGATTCGACGGATCGTCGCCGCCGTTCTCACGGCCGTCGTGCCGTACGCGACGGTGCCTTTCGACGCCTGGCTGGAACGCCATCGGATGCTCGACGGCGTCTGGCGCACCGAGGCGAGCGACGACCCGCGCGACCAGCGCTGGCCGGACCCGTGGCTGCGCTGGATGCTGGCTCGCCCGGTGCTGCTGGCGGTCGCGCTCGTCGCGGTCGTCGGAGTCGTCATGGTGACGCTGCTCGTCATCGGGCCTCCAGGCGGACGCGCCGCCTGAGCCGTACGGCTGCGCGTGTCCCTGCTCGAAACGTCGTCAACGCGCCGAGTTGACGACGTTTCGAGCAGGGACGCGGGATCCAGCCTGCCCCGCGCAGTGGGGGCGGTAGCCGAGCGCAGCGCTAGAGACCTGCGCCGTCTATCATCCGTTCGGCCGAGCGCCACAGGGGCCGTACCGCCGATAGCCCCCAAGGAAGATGAAAGATCCGGTCAAGGCCCTCCCATCGGGGCCGGTGCAGGGGAGACACTGCCGGATCGTACGACGGCACGGGGATGGGCTCGGGAGGCAACGCAATGCACGACAGCAATCCCCAGGAGCTTGCCGAGCGGCTCGAGGACGCCCGCGTGGCACTGCTCGACGCGGAGCGCCAGAACGCGGCAGCGACCCTGTCGCGGCGTGAGCCCCCGTACTCCTCCGACCAGATTCGCGAGCTGGAGTACGCCGTGGCCGACATCGCCGAGGAGATGTACGGCGGTGACTTGCTCGCCGTGGGCCCGCACGCGCAGCGGATGACCTTCCCCGCCGTCAGCTGAGACGTCGCGCGGCCCCGTTCCCGATCGCGGGAACGGGGCCGTCGCACAACTGCGTCAGACCTTGAGCTTCACCTTCTTGCTGTGGCCGTCACCGAACGTGCCGGTTGCCTTGGCGTAGACGCGCCACTTGCCCTTGCTGGTGATGGTGCGCTCGAACCGGTACTTGCCGTGGGCCTTCGGCTTGGTCTTGGCCTGCTTCACCCATCCGTTGTGGATCTTCTTCTGCAGCAGGATCTTCTTGACGGCCTTGCGCGGCTTGACCTTGCCCTTGAACACCACGTGCGCGACGCGCTTCACCCGGTGCTTGCTGATCTTCAAGGTCACCTTCGGGACCACGAGCACCGAGGTCGTGGCGGACGTCGCGGCTGCCTGACCGCCGGCACCCGCGAAGATCCCGCGGTACTCACGCGTCTTCTTCGTGCTGGTGCTGACCGTCAGCTGGCCCGCAGCGTTCGTCTTGCCGGTGCGAAGCGTGCTCCAGGACCCACCCGGGACGCGGCTCTCGAGGCGTACGACGCGCCCGGCGAGCGGCGTGCGGGACTGGCCCGTCAGCGACGCGCGGACGGTGAGACCGGTGGTGCCGTACGTCAGCTTGCGCGGGGTCGGCTGCACCGAGAGATAGCTGCACCCCGGGGCATCGAGCGCCTGCGCTGCGAGCGTCCGGAACTGCGCGGTCAACGCGGCGAGGTCCTCCTGCATCACCAGGTCGACCGTACGGGCGTCGAGAGCGGCGGGCGGCACGACGTCGGTGCCGGAGACCTGCATGAGGGCGTCCTTGTACTGGTCGTCGTGCGGTGCGAGCGCCTTCCCGGTGCCGACCGCGAGCATGTGCACGCCCGACGCCTTCAGCGCGTTCGCGACCGGCACTGCGGCCGCGGTCGCCCGGGTCCACGCGGTCGAGATCGGCTTCTCGACAGCGGTCTCGTTCCCCTTGAGGTTGGGCGCGCCGTCGCTGACGAACACCGCGAGCTTGGACACTCCCGGCCGGGCGCCCTGGAAGGTCGTACGCACGGCGTCGAGCGCGCGCTGCCAGTTCGTGCCCCACGCGGACTTGTAGCCGGTGCGGCTGTTCACGCCGATCGCGTCGCGATGCACGCCACCGGGGGCGGTCGACTGCGAGGTGACGTAGGTGAGCGGGACCGCCCGGTCGGCCGCGATGTTGAAGGTGACGATGCCGACCCGGGTGTTCTTGTCGGCGAACGCCTTGACCAGGTTGTTCATGGTCTGCTTCATCTGCACGAGCGTGTGGTCCGACGACTTGATCGAGTACGACGCGTCGATCGCGAGCACCACGTCGAGCCCGCAGGAGACGGCGAGGTTGGGGTTGGGCGCCGGCGGTGCGGCGGCTGCGACCGGGCCGACCTGCGTACCCACGACCAGGCCGGCGGCGAGGCCGGTCGCGATCAACGCTCTTGTCGTGGTGCGGGCTGTCTTCTTCACCGGGTGTGACCCTCCTTGCCGCCGTCCGGAGGTGGACGGCACCGGGCCATTGTGCGAGCCGCGAAAGCCGCCGGTACATGCCCCGAACGCACCTGGGCACCCACCGTTCGGTGGGTACCCAGGCCGGCGGTCGCGTGTCAGGCGGCGGCGGTCGGCCGGAAGCGGCGCAGCCGCAGGCTGTTGGTCACCACGAACACCGAGCTGAACGCCATGGCGGCCCCCGCGATCAACGGCCCGAGCAGCCCGAACGCCGCGAGCGGGAGGGCCGCCACGTTGTACGCGAAGGCCCAGAACAGGTTTCCCTTGATCGTGCCCAGCGTCGCGCGGGACAGCCGGATCGCGTCGACGACCGACCACAGGTCCCCGCGTACCAGCGTCAGGTCGGCGGCCTCGATGGCGACGTCGGTCCCGGTCCCCATCGCGATCCCCAGGTCGGCGGTCGCCAGCGCCGGCGCGTCGTTGGTGCCGTCTCCCACCATGGCCACCACGGCCCCGCGCGCCTGCAGTTCCTGCACCGCCTCGACCTTGCCCTCCGGGAGCACCTCGGCGATCACGTCCTGCGCGTCGATGCCGACCTCGGCCGCCACGGCGCCCGCGGTACGGGCGTTGTCGCCGGTGAGCAGCACCGGGCGCAGCCCGAGCGCGCGCAGTTCCTGCACTGCAGCCGCGGAGGTCGGTTTCACGGTATCGGCGAGGACGATCACTGCGCGGATCGCGCCGTCCCAGGCGACCCATACCGGCGTGCTGCCGCGCGACTCCCACTCCTGCGCCGCGTCGAGCAGCTCCGAAGGCGCCCTCGCCGACCACTCCTGCTCGAGCCAGCCGCGACGACCGACCGCCACGGCTCGTCCGTCGACGACGCCCGAGACACCACGGCCGTCGTGACTGTCGAACCCGTCCACGGGCGCCAGTTCACGGTCCTGCTGCGCCGCGGCCGCCACCGCGACGGCGATCGGGTGACCCGACGCGTGCTCGACGGCCCCGGCCAGCGCGAGCGCCCGGGCCCGGTCCTCGCCCGGCGCGGCCACCACCGCGCTGACCGCCATCCGGCCGGTGGTGACGGTGCCCGTCTTGTCGAGCACGACGGTGTCGATGTGCCGGGTCGACTCGAGCACCTGCGGGCCGCGGATGAGCACGCCCAGCTGCGCGCCGCGGCCGGTCCCGACCAGCAGCGCAGTAGGGGTCGCGAGTCCCAGTGCGCAGGGGCAGGCGATGATCAGCACGGCGACAGCGGCGGTCAGCGCGGTACCTCCGTCGGCTCCGACGGCGAGCCAGACGACCAGCGTCGCGAGCGCGATCAGGATCACGATCGGTACGAAGACCGCGGACACCCGGTCCGCGAGCCGCTGCACGTCCGCCTTGCCGCTCTGCGCCTGCTCCACCAGCCGGGTGATCTGCGCGAGCTGGGTCTCCGTGCCGACCCGCGTGGCCCGTACGACGAGTCGGCCGCCCACGTTGATCGTCGCCCCGGTCACCGCGTCGCCGGGCCCCACCTCGACCGGGACCGGCTCGCCGGTCAGCAGTGAGGCGTCGATCGCCGACGCACCCTCCTCGACGATGCCGTCGGTCGCGATCTTCTCCCCGGGGCGTACGACGAAGCGGTCGCCGACGGCGAGCCGGTCGACCGGGATGTGGGTCTCCCGGGTGCTGCCGCCAGGACCGGTGAGCACGGCGACGTCCTTGGCCCCGAGGTCGAGCAGCGCCTGCAGCGCCGCGCCGGAACGGCGCTTGGCGCGGGCCTCGAGGTACCTGCCGGCGAGGATGAAGGTCGTGACGGCGGCCGCGACCTCGAGGTAGATCTCGTGCTGGCCCGATCCCTGCACCGGCAGCAGCGTGACGGTCATCTTCATGCCCGGCATCCCGGCGTCGCCGAGGAACAGCGCCCACACCGACCAGAGGTACGCGGCGCTGACCCCGAGCGAGACCAGCGTGTCCATCGTGACCGTGCCGTGCCGGAGGTTGACCCAGGCCGCCCGGTGGAACGGCCAGGCGCCCCACACGGCCACCGGGGAGCTGAGCGTCAATGCGGCCCACTGCCAGTTCGTGAACTGCAGGGCCGGGACCATCGACAGCAACACGACCGGGGCGGTGAGCGCGATCGAGGCGTACAGCCGCTGGCGCAGCGACACCGTCGCGTCTGGCGGTGACGACGTCTGCTCGGCGGGCTCGCTGTCGACCGGCGCCGGCAGCTGCGCGTGGTACCCGGCCGCCTCGACGACCTGGACCAGGTCCTCGGGGGCGAGCGCATCGGGGTAGGTGACGTGCGCTTTCGCGGTCGCGTAGTTGACGGTCGCCGCAACGCCCTCGAGCCGGTTCAGCTTCTTCTCGACGCGGGTGGCGCACGACGCGCAGGTCATGCCGCCGATCTCCAGGTCCACGGTGCGCGGCGCGCCCATGGTGCCCTCCTCACGTGCTGCGGTCGCCCGCGGACGGCCGGTCGGTTCCGGGCCGCACGGCCCGGGCTTTCAGGGTGGTCAGCTGCGCCGGGTTCCCGGTGAATGTGGCAGAAGTCCGTTCTAGGCGGAGTCCTGCCACATTCACCCGACGAGCTGGTAGTCGCCGGCCTCCTGCAGCGCGCTGCGCAACTGCTCGTCGGACAGCGGGGCATCGGCGCTGACGCTGACGCTCGAGGTCGCGCCGGGCGCGAGCCGGACCGTCACGTCGGTCACCCCCGGCAGGGCTGCGACCTGCTCCCGTACGGCGTTCGCGCAGTCCTCGCAGGTGAGTCCGGTCACCTGGACGGTCTGAAGGCTCATGTCGCTCCTTGCAGCTATCGGATCAGGGCAGCTATCGGATGGAGGCGGATGTACGGGTCGGCGGGCCCCGCCTGCGCTAGGACCGGACCAGGCGGGCGATGGCAGCGGACGCCTCGCGGACCTTGTCGTCCGCGTCCGTGCCGCCGTTCTTGATCGCGTCCGAGACGCAGTGCGACAGATGATCATCGAGCAGCAGCAGGGCGACGGACTCCAGCGCCTTGGTGGCGGCCGAGATCTGGGTGAGCACGTCGATGCAGTACGTGTCCTGCTCGATCATCCGCTGCAGCCCGCGCACCTGACCTTCGACCCGTCGGAGTCGCTTGAGATAGGCGTCCTTGACCTCGTGGTAACCGGGGTCGTGCGCCACAGCCGGTGCAGTCATGCCCGCGACAGTACCCCCTAGGGGTACCTGGTATCAACCGGACGTCCTGTCACGCGGTGGGCCCGACGCCGCCTGGACCGCCGGACCCCGCCGACAGCCCGCTCGGCGGCAGCTCGGCCAGGCGCTGGGCGAAGACGTCCACGATGTCCGGGACGGTGTCGGCCCCCGCTACGTCGAGCTGCTCGCCGTCCGGCCGCGGGAAGTACACGCCGAGCAGCACGTTGCCCCGCGAGAGGTAGACCACCACGTACCGCGTCCGGCTCCCGTCGGGCGCGGTACGGGTGAGCTCGTACGCGAGCCGGCGTACGCCCGGCACGTCGCGCCAGCCGCTCCCGATCGGGGCGGCGGTCGTCCCCGGCTCGGTGCTCGCGCACCGCTGGGCGGCGGCCTCGATCTCCGCCCAGCCCTGAGCGACCGCGCGCTCGTCGCGGTAGCGCACCGCCTCGGTGCTCAGCCGTGTCGTACCGTCCGCCTCGTAGCCGGCGACCTGCACGCGCTCCTCGCGCAGCGCCTCACTCGGGTACGCCGCATCGCACAGGTCGAGGGTCGTCTCGCCCGCGACCTGCAGGCCGCCGTCGATCGGCAGCACGAGGACCGCGCCGGTGACGTCGCTCTGGCGCAGGCCGAGGCGGGCCAGGTCGGAGAGCGCACCGGGGTCGACCGGGGGTGACGGCGCGGGCGGGCTCGTCGACGGCGCGGCGGGCGGGACGGAGTGCTGCGCGACCGGAGTGCCGGGCCCGCGGATCGCGACGAAGCCGCCGATCAGCGCGACCGCCAGCAGCAAGGCGAGCGTGGTCGCCAGCAGCGCCCAGCGGCCGCCCCCACCGGCGGCGGGCGCCGGTGCCGAGACCGCGACCGGCGCCACCGGCGGGTCCGGGTCGGCGGCGTGCGCCGCCGGGTCGGGCCGTACCCACGCCGGGGCGGGAGGCGCGGCGGGTGGCGTGGGCGTGGCCGCTGTCGCGAACGGGTCGGGGTGCCCGGCGCGCAGCGCCGCACCGGCCTCGGGACCTGCCGTCCGGTCCGGGAAGGACATCGGTGTCCACTGCGAACCCGTCCAGTACCGGCGCGCGTCGGCGGTCCACGGGTCCGGGTACCACCCCGGCCGGGCCGTGTCGGCGGTGTCGGGTACGGGCTGCGGGGCGGCGGCGGGTCGCTCGTCCGGCCGTTCGTGCTCGGCCACGATCGCACCTCCCGGGGACGGCCCGCCGCGTACGGCGCGCTGGCAGGCCATTCTGGAACCACGCGCGGTCCGCGGCGCGCGGTGGTGGCGGTTCGGGCCGGTTCCACACCGCGCGTACAGCGGACGTACAGCGTCGCTCGCCAGGGTGTCGTGCGCCGCAGCGACCGACCGACCGTCCGACGGAGGGACAACGATGACCGACACCACGCCCGCGCCCGACCGCTCCGACGTGGGGTACCGCCGGGACGCGGAATTGCTCGAGGACGCGCTGTTCCAGGTCAAGCGGGTCGTCGTCGGGCAGGACCGTCTCGTGGAGCGGGCCCTGCTGTGCCTGATCGCAGGCGGGCACTGCCTGATCGAGGGCGTACCGGGTCTTGCCAAGACGCTGACGGTCAAGGCGCTCGCGCAGGTCGTCGGCGGCGAGTTCGCCCGCCTGCAGTTCACGCCCGACCTGGTGCCCGCGGACCTGGTCGGCACGCGGGTGTGGCGGCCGTCGCAGGAGAGCTTCGACATCGAGTGGGGACCGGTGTTCGCGAACGTGGTGCTCGCCGACGAGATCAACCGCGCACCGGCCAAGGTGCAGTCCGCGCTGCTCGAGGTGATGGCCGAGCGGCACGTGTCGATCGCCGGGCAGACGCGGGCGGTGCCGGACCCGTTCCTGGTCCTCGCGACGCAGAACCCCATCGAGTCCGAAGGGGTCTACGCGCTGCCGGAGGCGCAGCGCGACCGGTTCCTGATGCACGTGCTCGTGCCCCAGCCCACGTACGAGGAGGAGAACGCGATCGCGCGCCGGATGAGCGGGACACCGCCGCAGGCGACGCAGGTGGTGACCCTCGACCAGCTCCGGACCATCCAGCGCTCGGCGCAGGACGTGTTCGTCCACCACGCGGTCCAGGACTACGCCGTACGGCTCGTGATGGCGACCCGTGATCCGGAGCGGTTCGGCCTGGCGCAGCACGCGGCGTACCTCAGCCTGGGCGCCAGCCCGCGCGGCACGCTCGGGCTGATCGCGGCCGGACGGGCGCTGGCGTTGTTGCGCGGCCGGCGATTCCTCGTGCCGCAGGACGTGTACGACGTGGCCCCGGAGGTGCTGCGCCACCGGTTGTTGCTGTCGTACGAGGCGCTCGCGCAGGACGTCACCGTCGAGACCCTGCTGCGCGAGATCCTCGAGACGGTCCCCGCCCCACGCGTCGCCCCGCACCAGGACCCCAGCGCCGCCGCGCACGGCGAGACGGCGGTGCTGGCGACGGCTCCGGGCGAGCGGGCGGCGGGCTGACGATGCCAGCACCCAGCAACGCGCCGGCCCCGCCGTCGGCGACCGCCGGCGAGCTCGCCGCCAAGGCCGAGGTGCTGCGGCGCCTCGAGCTCGACATCAATCGTCGCCTCGACGGGCTCCTCTCCGGCGACCACCGCACCAGAGCCGTCGGTCCCGGCAGCGAGCGGGCCAGCGCGCGGCGCTACGAACCCGGTGACGACGCCCGCCTCATCGACTGGAGCCTGAGCGCCCGCGCGCTCGACCCGCACGTACGCACCACCGAGGCGGACCGGGAGCTCGAGACGTGGGTCGTCGTCGACCGGTCCGCGAGCATGGATTTCGGTACGGCGCGCTGCGAGAAGCGCGAGGTCGCCCTGGCGGTGACCGCCGCGTTCGGCGTCCTCACCGCCCGGTCGGCCAACCGTTTCGGCGTGCTCGTCGCCGGCCCGGGGAACCTGCGCCCCCGCCCGGCGCGCAGCGGACGGACCGCCGTGATGGCAGCGCTGGCGCAGGTGTACGACAGCCCGCGCCTGGGGCCCGGTGCCGCCGCGGGGAGCGACCTCGCGGGCGCGCTCGCCCGGTTGCTGCGCCTGCAGGTGCGGCGCGGCCAACTGGTCGTGGTCTCGGACTTCCTCGACCGGTCGGCATGGCGCGACCCGCTGCGGGCGTTGGCATCCCGTCACCAGGTCATCGCCGCCCACGTCACCGATCCGCGCGAGCTGGCGATACCCGACGTGGGGATGCTCGCCGTCGTCGACCCGGAGACCGGGCGGCAGCTGCACGTGGAGACCCGCTCGGCCCGGCTGCGCGCGCGCTACGCCGCGGCCGCGCAGGCCCGGCACGAGGCCATCACCGAGGCGCTGCGGGGCAGCGGTGCCGAGTACCTGCACCTGTCGACCGACCGTGACTGGGTCCTCGACACGGTGCGCTTCGTCACCGGACGACGCGCCCGTGTCGCACCCGCGCACCGGCCCGACCACCCGATCGTCTCCGGGAGCCTGCGATGAGCTTCTCCTCCCCGTGGTGGCTGCTGCTGCTGCTCGCGCCCGCAGCGGTCGCCGTGGCGTACCTGCTGATCCAGCGTCGTCGCAGCCGTACGGTCGTGCGCTTCACCAGCGTCGAGCTGCTCGCGTCCGTCGCTCCGCGCCGGCCCGGCTGGCAGCGGCACGTCTCGGCGGTGGGCCTGATCGCCGCGCTCGGGGTGCTCGCCGTCGCGCTGGCCGGTCCCACCGCGACCGAACGGGTCGCGCTCGAACGGGCCACCGTGATGCTCACCCTCGACACGTCGGCATCGATGAAGGCCGACGACATCGCGCCGAGCAGGCTCGCGGCGGCGCAGGCCCAGGCGCGCGACTTCGTCACCGATCTGCCCGACGGGCTGCAGGTCGGGCTGGTGTCCTTCGACACCCAGGCCCGCACCCTCGTCGCGCCGACCGCGAACTACGACGAGCTGGTGGGCGCGATCGACCGGCTGCAGGTCGGCGCCGGGACGGCGACCGCCGCCGGCATCGACACCGCGCTCGCCCAGATCGCGGCGCGCCCGCCCGGCGAGTCGGGTGCGCCGACCCCGGCCGCGATCGTGCTGATGAGCGACGGCTCACCGACCATCGCGACGACCCCGGACCAGAACCCGATCGACGCGGCGCTCGCCGAGGCGGCGGCCGCGAAGGCCGCGGGCGTGCCGATCTACACGATCGCGTTCGGCACCGCGACCGGGACCGTCGAGGTCCAGGGGCAGGTGGTCCCCGTGCCGTACGACCCGCACACCATGGCGCAGCTGGCCGAGGCGAGCGGGGGTCGCGCCTTCACCGCGGAGTCGGCCGACCAGCTCCGTGACGTCTACGACCAGATCGGCCGGGACGTGGCCTACGAGGAGCAGCCGGTCGACCTGACCGGCCGGTTCACGGGGGCCGGTTTGGTGCTCGCGCTGATCGCGTGCTGTGCTGCTCTCTACTGGAACCAGCGCGTCGTCTGACGCGTCGTGACCGCTGGCGAACCTTCGCCGTACCCCTTCGACACCACCGAGGTCCTCTTGCGCGCTCGAACCCGAGCTCTTGCCGCCCTGCTCGCCGCCGGCGCGCTCGCCCTCGCCGGATGCGGCAGTTCGTCGTCGAACGGGTCCAGCCCGGACGCGACGAGCACCGCTACGGCGCCGGTGACCGCGCCCGGCGCGGTCACCCCCGTGGACTGGACGAAGGACGTGCCCGAGGTCTCCGGCAGCTACGGCGAGAAACCGACCCTCACCTTCCCCTCGGACTCCCCGCCGACCGACCTGTCACGGGCGGTGCTCCACGAGGGTGACGGCGCCACGGTGCAGAAGGGCGAGCTGCTCGCCGCCGACTACCTGGGCCAGATCTGGGGCGGCAAGGTGTTCGACAACTCCTACGACCGCGGCCAGCCTGCCGCCTTCGGCATCGGCGTCGGTCAGGTCGTTCCCGGGTGGGACAACACCCTCGTCGGGATGAAGGTCGGCAGCCGCGTACTGATCAGCCTGCCGCCGGACCAGGGCTACGGCGCGGAGGGCAACGCGAACGCCGGGATCACCGGCACCGACACGCTCGTGTTCGTCGTCGACATCGTCGGCGCCTTCCCGCCCGACAAGGGCGGGCAGGCCGATGCGACCCCGGCCGGCAGCGCGCCCGAGGGGATCACCGTGACCGGCCAGCTCGGCGCCGAGCCACAGGTGAAGGTGGCCGCCGGCACCCCGGAACCGAAGAAGGTCGTCACCACCGTCCTCGCGCGCGGTAGCGGCGAGAAGCTGCCCGCAGGTCTCGCCGTGCTGCAGTACGTCGCGGTCGACTGGAAGGACACGCCGGTCGAGTCCACCTGGGACTCGGTGCCCGCGGGCCTGGCGCTGACACCGGGTGATGCGAGCAACCCCTTCGGTTCGCTGCTCGGCGTACCGGTGGGCAGCCGCGTGCTGCTGCAGCTGCCGCTCGGCAGCGGCGGCGGACCGTACGCGGTCGTGGCCGACGTCGTCGCGCACGTACCGACCGCGGCGCAGGCCGCGCGCGGCTGACACCCGCGAACGGGGTCGTCCGTGGGACAGGATGCCGGGGTGGGAACCGACCCTGGCGCCGGTTCGGCGGTGCCCGGTGCACCGCTCGATCGCCGCACGCTGCGCGACGAGCTCGCGATCGTGCTGTTCCTGTCGATCGCCGCGTCCGCGACCCGCTCGCTGCTCTCCCTGATCGACTCGCTGACCAAGAACGTCTCGCTGTCCGGCCAGACCGCGGTCATCGTCGGCACGTACACCCCGGACCGGCCGTGGCTGGATCTGACCTACCAGCTCGTCTACGTGGCCCTCGCGCTGGTGCCGGTGCTGCTGGTGGCCCACCTGCTGCGCCGCAGCGGCGAGGGGCTCGCGGGCATCGGCTTCGACCTGACCCGACCCCGCTGGGACGCCGTGCGCGGCGTCGCGCTCGCCGCCCTCATCGGGTTCTCCGGGCTCGCCCTCTACGTCGTGGCGTACCAGCTCGGGCTCAGCGTCAAGATCGCTGCCGCCGCCGTGGAACAGGTCTGGTGGACGGTGCCGGTGCTGCTGGTGCAGGCGGCGTACAACGCCGTCCTCGAGGAGGTCATCACCCTCGGCTACTTCATGCGCCGGCTCGGCCAGCTCGGAGCGCGGCCGTGGGTCCAGATCGGGGCGTCGGCGCTGCTGCGCGGGAGCTATCACCTCTACCAGGGCTTCGGCGGGTTCGTCGGCAACGTCGTCATGGGAGTGTTGTTCGGCTACCTGTTCCGCCGATGGGGTCGGGTGGGGCCGATGGTGGTAGCGCATTTCCTCATCGATGCGGTGGGCTTCGTCGGGTACCTCTACCTGCACGGGAAGGTGGGCTGGCTGCCGTGAGCTGGAGACCGAAGCGGTGGCGGGGGGTGTCCCGGAATGCCCCGGGGCAGCAGCGGGTTGCCGCTGGTATGACCGACACACCCGAACCGACTGCGGACGACGCGTTCGAGCTGCTCGACGGACCCGCCGTCGAGGGGCAGCCAGTTCTGGTGCACGCCCTCTCCGGCTTCCTCGACGCGGGCAACGCCCGCAAGCTCGCCGTCGACCACCTGCTGGCCACCCTCTCGCACCGTACGGTCGCCTCGTACGACCTCGACGACTCCTTCGACTACCGGGCACGGCGCCCGCGCATGGTCTTCGACTCCGACAAGTTCACCTCCGTCGACCTGCCGGAGATGCTGCTCTCGGAGGTCACCGACGCCGCCGGGACGAAGTTCCTGCTGCTGCACGGACCGGAGCCGGATGTGGGATGGCAGCGGTTCATCCGCGGCGTGCTCGCGCTCGTCGAGCGGTTCGACGTACGCCTGACCGTGGGGGTCAACGCGATCCCGTGGGCCACCCCGCACACCCGACCGGTCGGCGTCACTGCCCACGCCACCTCCTCGGACCTCATCGCGGGCCAGGAGTCGCTGGGCGGGGTCATCGAGGTCCCCGGCCACCTCGGCGGCATGCTCGAGTTCGAGCTCGGCAAGAAGGGCAAGCCGGCGATCGGGTTCGCGGTGCACGTGCCGCACTACCTGGTGGGCGCCGAGTACCCGCGCGCGGCCCTGACCATGCTGCGCGAGGTCGCCAACAGCACCGGGCTGGTGATCCCCGCCGACGAGCTGGTCACCGCCGCCGACACCGCGGACCGGGAGATCGACACCCAGGTCGCCGAGAACCCCGAGAACGTCGAGGCGATCAAGATGCTGGAGGCGCAGTACGACGCGGTCGCCGCGAGCCGTACCGGCGGCACCCCGGGCGCCTCGCTCCCGTCGGGCGATGAGATCGCCGCCCAGCTCGAGGACTTCCTGCGCGATCTCGGCGACGACAAACCCTGACGCGACACCGCGTCCGTACGAGCGCGTCGTGCCGGGCCGGGCCGTCAGTCGGAGCGGGTCGTCAGTCGGGGCGGGTCATCTCCGCGGGCCGGACCGTACGGTCGAAGACGTCCGGCTCGACGTCGAGCGCGAGCGCCGCTTCCCGCAGCGAGAGCCCGTGCACGTGCGCGTGGTGCGCGATGGCGGCCGACTTGTCGTAGCCGATGACCGGCGAGAGCGCGGTCACCAGCATGAGCGAGTTCTCCAGCAGCGCCGTGATGCGGGCCTCGTCGAGCTCCACGCCGTCGATGCAGTGCTCCCGCAGCGAGTCGCAGGCGCCGGTCAGCAGGTCGACCATGCGGAGCACGTCGTACACGATGCCGGGGCGCATGACGTGGAGCTGGAAGTTCGAGCGGCTGCACGCGTGCGCGACCGCAGCATCGAGCCCGTGGATCTGCGCGGCGACCATGAGGACCGCCTCCGGCTGGGTGGGGTTCACCTTGCCGGGCATGATCGAGCTGCCGGGCTCGTTCTCCGGCAGCGCGAGCTCGTGCAGCCCGGCCCGCGGGCCGGAGCCGAGCCAGCGCAGGTCCTCGGCGACCTTCTCGAGCGCGGTCGCGAGCGCGCGCAGGGCGGCGCTCACCCGTAGCACCGGCCCGCTGCTGGACAGCGCGGCGAACCGGTCCGGCGCGGTGGTGAACCGCTCGCCGGTGAGCTCGGTGAGCGCCTCGGCCACGGCGTCCCCGAAGGCGGCCGGCGCGTTGAGCCCGCTGCCGACCGCGGTGCCGCCGATGGCCAGTGGGCGCAGCCCCTCGACCGCCTGCTCGAGCTCGGCAAGCGCGTCCGTCAGGAGCGTCGCCCACGCGCCCCACTCGTGCCCGACCGTGACCGGGGTCGCGTCCTGCAGGTGCGTACGTCCGAGCTTCACCACGTCCTGCCAACGATCGGCACGCGCCCGGATCGAGCCGATGAGCGCCTCGACCGCCGGCCGCAGCCGGCGCCGGCTCTCGAGCAGGATCGCCACGTGCATCGCGGTGGGGAACGTGTCGTTGCTGGACTGTGAGCGGTTCACATGGTCGTTGGGGTGCACCGGCTTCTTGGTGCCGACGGTCCCGCCGGCGAGCTGGATCGCTCGGTTGGAGACGACCTCGTTGACGTTCATGTTGGTCTGGGTGCCGCTGCCGGTCTGCCACACCGAGAGCACCAGGTCGTCGTCGAGGTCTCCCTGGAACACCTCGAGGGCCGCCTGCTCGACGAGGTCGGCGACGTCCGCCGGGAGCGTGCCCAGGCTGCGGTTCGCTTGCGCCGCGGCGGCCTTCAGCGCGCCGTACGCGCGGTGCAGCGCGGTCGGCATCCGCTCGGTGCCGATGGTGAAGTTGTGCAGGCTGCGCTGGGTCTGCGCTCCCCAGAGCCGGGTGGCCGGGACCAGTACGGCGCCGAGCGCATCGGTCTCGACCCGGAACTCGCCGTCCGGGGTGGTCACCGTCTGGCCGGGGGTGCTGCCCTCGGGGGCCGGGCGTAGGTCGTGTTCGGCAGCGTCGCTCATGGCTCGACTCTCCCATGCCGCGACGCGCCGTCCCCACCCGCCCCGCCCTCGTTGATCAAGGAGAAGGTGCCCGGTTCGATCATGAAACGGTGATCGAAAATGTCACCTTCTCCTTGATCAACGAGGAGGGGGTCAGGAGCGGTAGACGTAGACGCGGGTGCCGAGCGGCGCCTGTGCGTACATCTTCTTGATGCCGGCCATGTCCCGGATGTTGACGCAGCCGTGGGAGGCGCCGCTGTAGCCGTCCGCGGCGAAGTACTGCGAGTAGTGCACCGCCTGGCCACCGGAGAAGAACATCGAGTACGGCATCGACGTGCGGTAGAGCGAGGAGATGTGCGAGACGGCCTTGCGCTGGATGGAGAAGATGCCTTCGCGGGTCTGCAGCGCCGGCGAGCTCGTCGAACCGAAACGGGCGTCCAGCGAGATCTTCACCTTGCCGCCGACCACCAACTGCGCGACCTTGCGGGTCTTGTCGATGCAGATCGCCCGCGACACCGAACGGCACGCGTTCGGCAGCCGCTTCAGCTTCAGCTCGCGCAGCTCGGCCGCGGTGCGCTTGTTGACGATCCCGGACTGCGGCAGGAAGAACTTGCCCTGGAAGCGCTTGACCGCGGCGATGGTCCGACCGTCGTAGGTTCCGCTGGCGCGCACGAGCACCCCTGCCCAGCTCAGCTGGTGCTGGGTCTTGCGGACGAGCGGGCCGTACGCGCCCTTGCGCAGCGGCAGCCGCTGCGCCGCGACGCCCCGGACGAGGTGCGTGGTCGTGACGGAGGCGGCGTAACGGTCGGGATGTTTCGGCGTGAACGCGGCGGCGTACGGGTGCTCGCCGCGCTTGGCGGTCAGCTCGAAGATCGCGACGCCGTCCTTGACCTTCGCCGCCGCGACGCCCTTGCCGGCGTCGGTCAGCCGTACGGTGCCGGCGACCTGCGGTGCGACCCGTACCCGAAGGCGAAGCGCCCGACCGGCCTCCACCCGCTCACCGGGCTTCGCGGTGAGGGTCAACACCGTCGGGGCGGGTCCGGCGGGCGGCGTCGGGTCCGGGGCGGCGTGCGCGGACGGGGCGAGCACGACGGCGCCGAACGGGAGGGCAGCGACGCTCACGACCGCCGCGAGGGCGCGTGGACGACAAGCGGGCAGGCGGACAGGCACGGGGTCCTCCGGATGGGTCGGCGACGGGTCGGGGGCACGGTCGGGCCCTCCAGGCGCCATGAGCGCGAGCATTGGATCAGTGCGGGCCGGGTCGATGCAAGTCCGACACCCCTGGGCGCACGTACCGAGGGCAGGATGGGCTCGTGAGCAGCCTCGAGAGCCGTAACCCCGCCGACCTGTCCGACCTGGTGACGACGGTCACGACCGCGTCCAGCGCCGAGGTCTGCGCTGCGGCAGCCTCCGCCCATGCCGCCCAGCCGGGCTGGGCGGAGGTGCCCGCGCCCGCACGCGGGCGGGTGATCGCGCAGGTCGGCAGGCTCGTGGAGGCGAACAAGGACGCGCTCGCCGCCCTCGTCACGCGGGAGGTGGGCAAGCCGTACCGCGAGGCACTCGGCGAGGTGCAGGAGGTCATCGACACCTGCGACTTCTTCCTGGGCGAGGGGCGGCGGCTGTACGGGCAGACGGTGCCCAGCGAGATGGCCGACAAGCAGTTGTTCACCTATCGCGAGCCGGTCGGCACGGCGTTCATCATCACGGCGGCGAACTTCCCGGCGGCCGTACCGTCGTGGTACCTCGTGCCGGCACTGCTCTGCGGGAACTGCGTGGTGTGGAAGCCCTCGGAGACCGCGCCCGCCGTCTCGGCGGCGCTCACCGACCTGTTCCGCGCCGGTGGCGTGCCGGAGCACGTGCTGCAGACGGTCGTGGCCGAGGGACAGCAGACGTACGACGGGCTCGAGGCGGCGCTCGGCAAAGGCCTGGTGCAGAAGATCGGATTCACCGGATCGACCGACGTGGGCCGGCGCATCGGCGAGCTCGCGGGCCGTCACCTGCAGTCCGCATGCCTCGAGCTGGGCGGCAAGAACCCGATGGTGGTCATGCCGGACGCCGACCTGGACCTCGCCGTGGAGGGCGCGCTGTTCGGCGGGTTCGGCACGGCCGGCCAGCGCTGCACCTCGCTCGGAACGCTCTGGGCGCACGAGGACGTCGCCGATGAGTTGCTGAGCCGGTACGTCGCCGCTATCGAGCAGGCCGCGATCGGCGACCCGGTGCAGGACGTCCTGTACGGCCCCATGATCTCGCCGGCGTACCTGGACCGGCACGAGAAGAACCTGGGCCTGGTCACCGACCGTCACCGCGTCCACGGGTCGAGCGGCACCGGGCGCATCACGACGGCCAACCCGCGCGCCGGCTTCGTCGGCGACCCCGATGCGGGGGTGTTCGCGCACCCCACGATCGTCGAGGGCGTACGTCCCGGTGACGCGCTCTACGACACCGAGACCTTCGGGCCGCTTGTCGGGTTCGGCCGCTTCTCCTCGCTCGACGAGGCGCTGGAACTGGCCAACGGGCACGGCTACGGGCTCTCGGCGTCGATCTACACCACCTCGCCGGAGTCGGTCTGGCGTTTCCGGGCCGGTGTCGGTGCGGGAATGGTGTCGGTGAACAACTCCACCTCCGGCGCCGAAGCGCACCTGCCCTTCGGCGGGAACGGACGCTCGGGCAACGGGTCGCGGCAGAGCGGGCTGTGGGTGCTGGACCAGTTCACCCGCTGGCAGGCGGTGAACTGGGACTGGTCGGGCCGGCTGCAGAAGGCGCAGATGGACGTCGCCGATCTGCCGTACGACGCAGCCTTCCGCCTGGCCACCTGACGCGCCCGGCCGCGCGTCCCTGCTCGAATCGTCGTCTACCGGCTCCGGTGACGACGATTCGAGCAGGGACTCGGGGTCCGGTCAGGCGGTGACCCGGGTGCGCAGCTCGTGCTTGAGGACCTTGCCGGACGCGTTGCGCGGGATGGCGCCGATCACCAGGTCGTGCGGGATCTTGTACGAGGCGAGCTTGCCCTGGCAGAACTCCTTCAGCTCGGCGATCGTCAGCTCGGCGCCGTCCTTGGTCGTCACAACGGCGACGATGCTCTCGCCGTAGTCGGTGTGAGGGCGACCGACGACTGCTGCCTCCTGCACGGCCGGGTGCCCGGCGATCACGCTCTCCACCTCGACCGAGTACACGTTCCGCGCCCCTGTGATGATCATGTCCTTGAGGCGGTCGACGAGAGTGAGGTAGCCGTCCTCGTCGACGAGGGCCAGGTCGCCGGTGTGCAGCCAGCCGTCGCGCAGCGTGGCGGCGGTCGCCTCCGGGTTGTTCCAGTACCCCTTCATGATCGTCTCGCCGCGCAGCAGAACTTCACCGACCCCACCGGCTTTCACCTGCTCACCGTCCGCGTCCACGACCCGGACCTCGGTCAGCGGCAGCGGACGACGGCCGCTGGCGTCGGGTCGGGCCCGGACCTCCTCCCCGGTCAGGTAGATCCCTCCGGGGCCGCCCTCGGTCTGCCCGCACAGCTGCATGAACTCGACGTGCGGCAGCGCAGTGACGAGCGCGCTGACCGCCGCGGGCGGCATCGGGGCGGCGCCGAACAGCCCGGTGCGCCAGGCCGAGAGGTCGCGCGCCGCGAGGTCAGGCACCCGCAGCAGGAACTGGAACATCGTCGGGACGCCGAAGAACATCGTGATCCGCTCCGCGGCCAGCGTGTCCGCGACGACGACCGGGTCGAACCCGGAAAGGATCACGTGCTTGGCGCCGACCAGCGTCCCGGGCAGCAGCATCACGCCGAGCTCGGCGGCGTGGTAGAGCGGGGCGACGTGCAGGAACCGGTCCCCGACCCGCATGCCGCACACCGTCATGCAGTTGACCGCCACCCAGATCGCTCGGTGGTGGTCGAAGAGCGCGCCCTTGGCGCGGCCGGTGGTACCGGAGGTGTAGAGCAGCAGCGCGTCGTCGTCCTCGCGTACGTCGGGCTCGGCGAGCCGGGCGGCGCCCGCGACCAGCGCCGGCAGGTCCGGGAATCCGGGGAGCGCTTCCAGTGCGACGAACTCCCGTACGCCGTCGACCTGGCCGCCGTCGCGAGCGGCGACGACCGTGGCCGCGAGAGCCGGGTCGAACAGCAGCACCGTCGCGCCGGAGTCGCTCACCACGTGGGCGACCTCGGGCGGGGCGAGCGCCGGGTTGACCGGGACGAAGATCGCGCCCAGGCGCAGCACCGCGTAGAACGCGATCACGAACGTGTCGGAGTTCGTCGCCATCAGGGCGACCCGGTCGCCCTTGGCGACGCCCAGGGACTGCAGCGCGGCGGCGGCGCGGTCGACGGCGTGGTCGAGCTCGGCGTACGTATACTCCCGCTCACCGAACTTGAGGGCGTCGCTGTCGGGTGCCTGGGCAGCGGTGGCGCGCAGCGTGCCGGCGATGGTCGGCATGGATCCTCCTTGGGGGCCAGGGCCTGCTGGTCAGGCGCCTGGGGGTCATGGCTGGTGGGCCTGGGCGGTGGTCCTGGCGCGTGGACGGTCTTGGCCGGCGGGGCGGGCGGAGCGTGGGTCGGGCAGCAGCGCGCGGCTGATGATCTCTTTCATGACCTCGGTCGTCCCGGCGTAGATCCGAGACACCCGGCCGTCGGCCCAGGCCCGCGCAACCGGGTACTCCTGCATGTAGCCGTACCCGCCATGGAACTGCACCGCGGCGTCGAGGACCCGCCCCTGCAACTCGGTGCACCACCATTTGGCCTTCGCCGCGTCGACCGCGTCCAGGTGGCCGGCGTTGCGTTCGAGGATGCACCGGTCGAGGAACTGCTCGGCGACGTCCAGCTCGGTGTCGAGCTCGGCGAGCCGGTGGCGCACCGCCTGGAAGGAGGCCACTGCGGCCCCGAAAGCGGTGCGCTCCTTCACGTACGAGACGGTGGCCCGGAACGCGGCGCGGGCCTGCGCCACGCTCGAGACGGCGATCGAGAGCCGCTCCTGGGCGAGGTGGTGCATCAGGGATTCGAACCCGGTTCCCGGCGCGCCGAGCAGGTTCGCGGCGGGCACGTGGACGGTGTCGAAGTGCAGCTCGGCGGTGTCCTGCGCGCGCAGCCCGATCTTGTGCATCGGGCCGGTCCGCGCAAAACCCGGCATCCCACGCTCCAGGACCAGCAGGCTCAGGCCGCGGTGCGGGTGCGGTCCGGTACGCGCGACGACGATGACGAGGTCGGCGTTCAGGCCGTTGGTGATGAACGTCTTCGCCCCGTCGAGGCGGTACCCGTCGCCGTCCGGAACCGCGCTCGTACGGATGCCCGCCAGATCCGAGCCGGTGCCCGGCTCGGTCATCGCGATGGCAAGGACCGTGCGCCCCGAGACGATCCCGGGGAGCCAGCGCGCGCGCTGGTCCTCGTCCGCCAGGTCGACGAAGTAGGGCAGGCAGACGTCGGCCTGCAGACCGGCGCCGAGCAGGGCCGGCCCCACGAACCGGGCGGCCGACTCCTCGTGCAGCACCGCGTTGTAGCGGAAGTCGTCGACGCCGTTCCCGCCGTACGCCTCCGGGACCGAGAACCCGAAGGCGCCCAAGGCGCCCAGCGAGGCGAACAGCTCGCGCGGCACGATGCCGTCGGCCTCCCACCTCCCGTAGTGCGGTACGACCTCGGCGTCCAGCAACGCGCCGATGCTCTGCCGGTAGCTCTCGTGCTCCGGCTCGTAGAGCGCGCGGCGCATGCCCTGCCCTTCCCTGTCCTTCGCCTGGCCTAGAACATGAAACCGCCGCCGCAGACCACGGTCTGCGCGCTGACGTAGTCGGAGTCGGGGGTGCAGAACAGGTAGACCGCCCCCGCCGCCTCCTGCGGGGTTCCGGAACGGCCGAGCGGGATCATCGCCTCCAGCGTCCCGAGCAGCTCCGGGTTGACCCCGACCTTGATCTGGCGGCCCTCGATCTCGATCGCGCCGTCCCCGCCTGCCGGTGTCGAGGTCAGCCGAGTGTCGATCATGCCGAAGGCGACAGTGTTCACTGTGACGTTGTAGCGCCCCCACTCCTTGGCGAGGGTCTTGGTGAGCCCGACGATGCCGGCCTTCGCCGCGGCATACCCGGCCTGCCCCGCGTTCCCGCCCAGCCCGGCGATCGAGGACACGTTCACGACCTTGCGGCACGGGACCGGCTCGCCCGCGGCGCGGGCGGCGCGTACCCGCTCGGAGATGACCGGCTGGGCGGCGCGCAGGATCCGGAAGGGCGCCGTCAGGTGGACCCCGAGCATGGCCTCCCACTGCTCGTCGGTCATCTTCTGGATGACGTTGTCCCAGGTGTACCCGGCGTTGTTCACGATGATGTCCAGGCCGCCGAACGCCTCCACGGCGGCGGCGACGAACCCGTCGGCGAACCCGGGCGCGGTGACGCTCCCGGGGTACGCGACGGCTCGCCCACCGGCGGCGGTGAGCTGGTCGACGGTCTGCTGTGCCGGTGCGGCATCGAGGTCGTTCACGACGACGGCGGCGCCCTCGGCGACGAGCCTGGAGGCGATCTGCTGCCCGATGCCCCGGCCCGCGCCGCTGACGAGCGCCACCTTCCCTGCGAGCGTTCCGTTCGGGCTCATGTCATTCGCCTCCGTCGGTGTGCGGATCTATCGTCACGTCCACCTCGGCGTGACCGGTCATGGTGGTGGTGCCGTCGGCGAGCTCCACCCGCAGCTCGAGCGCGGCGATCCCGTTCCGGATGGAGACGACCGTTGCTCGGCAGGTCGGCCGGGCGTGCACCGGGGTGATCGCGACGAACCGGGCGCCGAAGGACCGGATGCGCTGCTGGGGGACGTACGAGGTGAGCAACCGCCCGAGGTAGGCCATGGACAGCATGCCGTGGGCGAACACGTCGTCCAGGCCGGCGGAGCGGGCGGCGTCGAGGTCGATGTGGATCGGGTTGTGGTCCCCGGACGCTCCGGCGAACAGGGCCAGCGTGGTACGGGTGATCGGCGGGAGTGCGAGGGCCGGCAGCTCTTGGCCGGGCTCCAGGCGAACGGTGGGCGCGGTGCGCGGGCCGGCGGTGAGCTGCTCGGTCATGCTGCGCTCCCCGCGGGGTTGCGGACCACGAGCACGGTGCGCATCCGCGCCACCGGCGCATCGCCGCGGTGGACGTCGGTCTCCTTGGTGAGCAGCTCCATGGGCCCGCCCTTCTTGGCGGTCACGTCGGTGATCCGGGACCGCAGCGTGAGTTCGTCCCCGGCGTGGCACGACGTGAAGTACTCGAAGTGCTGCTCGCCGTGCAGGACGTGGCGCAGGTCGATGTCGAGATCCGACAGGAAGCCGAACGGGTCGGGCGCGAACAGCTCCAAACTGAAGAAGTACGTCGGCGGCACCCGCAGGTCGGGTGCTCCGTCCCCGCGGGCCGCCGCGACCTCGTGGCTCGCCGGCCGGTCGTCGCCGGTCGCCTGCGCGAACGCCCGCAGGGCGCCGCGCTCCACCGTGACGGTGCGGTCGGGGATCACCAGGGCGAGCGCCCGGTCGCGGTCGATGGGCATTCAGCCGGCCTTCTCGTAGAGGGTGACGACGGCGGCGCCGCCGAGACCGATGTTGTGCTGCAGCGCCAGTCGGGCATCGGGCACGGTGCGCGCGCCCGCGGTCCCACGCAGCTGCCACACGAGCTCGGCGCACTGGGCCAGACCGGTCGCCCCGAGCGGGTGGCCCTTGGACAGCAGCCCGCCGGAGGGGTTCGTCACGACCCGGCCGCCGTACGTGTTGTCGCCCTCGGCCACGAACTTCTCGGCGCTGCCCTCGGAGGTGAGTCCGAGCGCTTCGTAGGACAGCACCTCGTTGGTGGTGAAGCAGTCGTGCAGCTCGACGACCGGGACGTCGAGCGGGTCGACGCCGGCGTCCTCGTACACCTGCTGCGCGGCCGCGCGGGTCATGTCGTACCCGACGAGGCGGCGCAGGTCCGGAGGCTCGAAGCTCGTCGCCGTGTCGGTCGTCATCGCCTGGGCGCGGATCGCCACTCCCGCCGGCAGGCCGTGGCGGCGCGCGAACTGCTCCGACACCAGGACGGCAGCCGCGGCACCGCAGGTCGGCGGGCAGCACTGCAGCCGGGTGAGCGGGCCGTACACCTGCGGCGAGGCGAGCACCTGCTCGACGGTCACCGGGTCGCGGAAGACGGCGTAGGGGTTGTTCGCGGCGTGCGCGCGCGCCTTCACGGAGACCGCGGCGAAGGTCTCGGGCGGGGTGCCGTACGCCGCGGCGTACGTCGCCCCCGCGCCGCCGAAGTACTGCGCCGCGAACGGCGCGTCACTGGGGCCCTGCAGGTCGAGCACGATCCGGTCCGAGCGGGCGAAGGGGCTGGGCCGATCGTCCCAGAGCGTGCTGAGCGCGCCGCGCTGCATCTGCTCGAAGCCGAGCGCGAGCACGCAGTCGGCCTGGCCGCCCTCGATCGCCTGCCGGGCGAGGAACAGCGCGGTCGACCCGGTGGCGCAGTTGTTGTTCACGTTCACGACCGGGATGCCGCTCTGCCCGACCTCGTACAGCGCGGCCTGGCCGGAGGTCGAGTCGCCGTACACGTACCCGACGTACGCCTGCTGCACCTGCCCGTACTCGAGTCCGGCATCGGCGAGCGCGGCACGGACCGCGGCCGGCGCCATCACGTCGTACGGATCGGCGGTACGCGGCGTGCGGAAGGGCACCATCCCGACCCCGGCCACCCGGGCCTTGCCGCCGAGCGCGCTCACCGCTCGGTACCCGCGCCGAGCCGGGCTCGGAGCGCGGCGTGGAAGTGGCCCAGCAGCTTCTCGTTGTGCGCCAGGAACATCGGCCGTTCGAGGGTGCCCGAGAGCAGGCCCGCGTGCATCGACTCGCAGATGGCGTTGTCCTCCTCACCCACCCGGGTGAGCAGCTCCACGACCTGGTCCAGGTACGCCGGGTCGGCGCCCGGGGGAGCGAGCACCAGGGTCCGCGCCGCGGTGAGCCCGGTGTCCACCGGCCAGTACCAGGTCACCTCGACGGCACCCTGGCCCGGGTAGACGTTGATCGTCGTCGCCGGGAACAGCAGGTGCCACTGGCTGAGCTCGACCGGACCGTCGGTGCGCAGGATCTGCTGCTGGCGGGCCGGGTCGCCGGCGCTGCGGATCGGGGAGCGTGCCGAGAGCAGGTCACCGTCGGGGTCGAGCGCGTACTTCTCCAGGCTGGTGTCGATCACTCGTGCCAGGTCCGGATGCACGCGACCGCAGTGGTAGCACTCCAGATAGTTCTCGACGACGATCTTCCAGCTGGCCTCGATCGACCAGTCGACCGTCGCGCCGTACGGCGCGAGGTCGGCGAACCGGAGACCGGACTCGGCAAGGCCGGTCTCGATCACGTCCAGCTCGTGGCGCGGTGGCTCGGCGGCGCCGTCCAGGTTCGCGAGCACGAGCGGACCCCACTCGTGCACGGCGAGCCGCGGTAGCGCGATCCGGTCCGGGTCGAAGCCCGGCTCGGCGCCGGTGCGGGGCGCGCCGACCAGCCGACCGGACAGGTCGTACACCCAGGCGTGGTTGGGGCACACCAGGTTCCTGGCCGGGCCGCACCCCTCCGCGAGGATCATCCCGCGATGCCGGCAGACGTTGGCCAGGGCGTGCAGCACGCCGTCCTGGTCACGGGTCACCACCACGGGCGTGCCGGCGATCGTGGTGGCGGCGTACGAGCCCGGCTCGGCGACGGCGGCGGCAGGGACGGCGACCTGCCAGCTCCGGCGGAACGCGGCCGCGAGCTCGGCCCGCAACAGCGTGGGATCGGTGTACTCCGCCGCGGCCGGCGCGGTGACCGCAGTGGCGCGTTCCGTGTCGAGCAGCGTCATCCGATTCCTCCGGGAGAGCATTGACTGACCGCACCATAGAACTTCTATGATGAAGAAACAAGACACATGGAGGTGCATGGTGGCATCGGTTTCCGCAGGTCCGGTATCGGCGTACGCGACCGCACGGGAGCTCGGGCTCATGGTGGGATGTCCCCCGCCGCGCGAGGCGCGGGTCAACCGGGGGAACTGGCTCTTCCCGCCGTACAACCGTTGGGCGTTCTCGCACATGACTGAGCTGATGCCGTGTGCCGAGGTCTCACGCGGGAGTGGTGAGGTGCGTGAGCTGCCGGAGCGGTCCGGACACGTCGAGGCGCTCGAGGCGTTGCCCGTCGTCGACCACACCGGCACGGCACGGCCGCTGCGCGAGATGCTGGAGCGGACGTACAGCGACGCCCTGCTGGTGCTGCACCACGGGCACCTGTTGTACGAGCGCTACGACAACGACCTGGCCCCCGACCAGCGGCACCTGCTGGCGTCGGTGACCAAGTCCTTCACCGGCTTCCTGATGCTGCTCGCGATCCACGACGGACTGGTCGACCCGGACCGCAGCCCCGCCGACTACGTGCCGGCGCTCGCCGGGTCCGGGTTCGCCGGCGCCACCGTGCAGCAGGTGCTGGACATGGTCTTCGAGATGGAGTGGGACGAGCTCGAGTGGCTCGGCGACGACCCGGACCCGGGGCAGGAGGAGGCACAGTTCCTCAAGTTCCTGCGGGCGACCGGTTCCTGGGTCGACAACGCGCACGACCCGGGCTGGGGAGTCTGGGACTTCACGCGCACCTTGACACCGCGCGGCACGCCGGGACGCCGGTTCCAGTACCTGACCCCCGCCACCGACGTGCTCGGCTGGATCCTGACGATGGTGCACGGTCAGTCGTACGTGCAGACGCTCTCCGAACGGATCTGGTCCCGGATCGGCGCGGAACGCTCCGGGATGCTGCTGCTCGACCCCACCGGGACGCCGGTCACCAGCGGCGGGCTCAACGTCACGGCTCGCGACCTGGCCCGGTTCGGCCAGCTCGTCCTCGAGGGAGGGCGACGCGGGGACGAGGTGGTCTGGCCGGAGCAGGTGATCGACCAGCTGCGGGCCGGTGGCGACGTCGAGGCCTTCGCCCGGTCGCCCGAGAGCGCGCACATGGCCGGATGGAGCTATCGCGGCCAGTGGTGGGTGGCTCCAGGAGGACGGCCGACGGCGTGGGGAGTCTGCGGTCAGATCCTCTGGGTCGACCACGCGAACGATCTGGTGATCGTCCGTCTCGCGTCCGCGCCGGACGCCGTGAACGCCGAACGCGACACCGACGAGTCGGCGATCTGCGAGGCGATCACGTCCTACATCGAGACCCTCGCCTGACGGTCGCCCCCTGTCCCGCGTCCCTGCTCGAAATGTCGTTATCCCGGCGAGTTGACGACGTTTCGAGCAGGGACACGCGGGGTGAGGGGCGGCGCGCCCGTCAGTCGATGGGTTCGGTGAAGCTGCGGAACAGCGCGATGCTCGCCTCCGCCAGCAGGGACTGGCCCTTGCGGTTGCGCACGATCGTCGGGTCGCTGTGCAGCCGCACCCGGAACCCGTCGTGCAGCGCGGACATCGCCGCCATCAGGTCGTCGAGTTTCCAGGGGGCACGCACCCGCAGGCGCCCCGAGGTCAGTACCGCCTGGTAGATGGGACGTGCCGCGCGGTCCTGCTCACGGTAGGTCTCTCGCAGCGTCTCGCCCACGCGAGGCAGCGTGCTGTACGGCACGAACAGCAGGGCCAGGTCGTACTCCGGGGTGGCGCGGGCCCGGGAGAAGGCCAGGTCGGCGAGCTCGCCCATGATCTGCTCCGCGGGCGTGCCAGCGGCGATCAGCTCGAGCGCTCTGCTGTGCAGCCGGGCGGGCACCGGCAGCGGGGCCTCACTCAGCACGTGGACCATCAGGTCGGCCTGGTAGGCGGCCTGCGAGGGCCAGAGCTGGTAGATCGCGCCGGTCGTGATCGGGGCGACCGGAGCGCCGTCATCTGACGACTCGAGCTCGGTCGCCTTGCGCGCCACCTCGGTGAGGCGGATGTGGGACAGCGCGCGCGCCGCGGCATCCTCGTCGGCCTCGTGAAGGGCCTCGATCGCGAGATCGGTGCCGGCTCGCAGCATGAGAGCGCGCGTGGTCTGCGCGCTGCGACGGCGGGCGCGTGCTGGTCTTTCCTTCGAAACCCTTGACATGCGCCCTCCCATCGTAAACATTCTACGAACAACGTCCGACTCCTATCTTAGCGATTCGGTCGCGTGCACTCTTCCCGCTCCACCCGGCCCCGTGCCACGAACCCGCAGAACGAGGTGGACCCATGATCCAGCGGATCAGGACGATCGTGGCGGTGGGCGCCGCCACTGTCTTGTGCGCCGGCCTGGCAGCGTGTTCGAGCGCTGCGCCGTCCGACGGTTCGACGGTGGTGCCCGGGACACCGGTCACCGGCGGCAGCCTGACCGTCGTCATTCCGGATGCCATCGACGGCTGGGACCCGGCGACCGCGATGCAGGTTTCCACGTACCAGTTGATCCGCGAGGTGACCGCGCCGCTGCTGGAGCTGAGCCCGGACGGCACCGAGGTCGTCCCGGGGCTGGCCAAGTCCTGGTCGTACGACGACTCCCGTACCAAGCTCACCCTGACCCTCGCAGACGGCGCCGCCTTCAGCGACGGCGCGCCGGTGACCCCCGCGGACCTGGTGTTCTCGGTGGAGCAGTGGAAGGCGGGCGCGAACTACGGCCCGCTCTACAGCGGAATCATCAAGAGCGCCAAGGCCTCCGGCGACTCTTCCGTGGTGCTGACGCTGACCGCGCCGTCCTCCGCGCTCGTGCCCATCCTGACCTGGAGCACGTCGGCGGTGCTCCCGGCCGACTTCGGCGGCAAGAGCAAGAAGGAGTTCTTCGCCAAGCCGGTCGGAGCCGGACCGTACGCGATCGAGTCCGAGCAGCCCGGCGACAGCATCACGCTCGTGCGCAACCAGCACTTCTACGCCGCGGGCCAGCCGTACCTGGACAAGCTGACCTACCGGGTGGTCGCCGACACCTCCCAGCGGCTGGTCCAGGTGGCGAGCGGCGACGCGGGGATGGCGGACCGGGTACCGCTGGACTCGCTGGGCACCGTCACGGGGGACCCCCAGATCGTCAAGGTCCCCTCGTCGACGATCAGCCTGCTCATCTTCAACCACGCCGCGGCTCCGACCTCGGACGCCCACTTCCGGCGTGCCGTGTCCCTCTCCATCGACCGCGCCGGGCTGATCTCCGGTGTGTACGCGGGTGACGCCACCGTCGCGACCGGCGTGCTGCCCGCGGTGGTGCCCGGCGACGAGGGCTGCCCGACCTGCGACTGGTCCGCCTTCGATGCGCCCGCGGCCAAGGCCGAGGCCGGCAAGTCCGGCTACTCCGGCGCGCCGGTCGAGCTGCTCGTCGACTCCTCCCGCGGCGTCGATCTGCTCGCCGCCCAGGCGATCGGGCCGATGCTGGAGGCGGCCGGGATCGCCACCCAGATCAAGCAGGTCGACTCCGCGACGTACCTGACCAAGCTCGCCGGCGGCGACTACACCATGGCGATCGGCAACTACGCCGCCATGGCGCCGACTCCCGTCGACCCGCTGTCGTTCGTGGCCGCGACCGGCTTCCTGTTCAGCGGGGCCGATGTGACAGCCGCCGGTACCGCGATCGCCGCGGTCTCCGCCGCCGAGGGCACGACCGGTCAGGCCGCGGCCGTCGCGCCGTTCGAGAAGGACGCGTACGACACCACCGCCGTCGCCCCACTGCTGTCCCCTGCGGTCGCGGCCGTCGCCGGCACCTCCGTGCACGGGCTGGAGCTGCTGCCGTCCGGCCTGTACGACGCGGCGCGGCTCTGGGTCGCCCCGGCGTCGTGACCGGAGCGCGACGGTGACCGGCTGGGCCCGTTACGTCGGCTGGCGGCTGCTGCAGACCGCCCCGCTGCTGCTGGCCGTGACCCTGCTCGTCTTCCTGATCACCAAGGTCACCCCGGGCGATCCGGCGCGGATCATCCTCGGTCCCCGGGCGAGCGAGGAGGCCGTCGCGGCGCTGAGCCACCAGCTCGGCTACGACCGCAGCGTGCTGGTGCAGTACGCCACGTTCCTCGGCAACCTGGTCCGCGGTGAGCTCGGCACCTCGGCGCGCACCAGCCAGCCGGTCGCCGAGGTGATCGGCTCCCACCTCGCACCGACGCTGTGGCTGGTGGCCGCCAGCGTGCTGCTGACCGCGCTCATCGCGGTGCCGCTCGCCTGGACCGCGGCGACGCACCGGGACGGCTGGCTCGACCACGCGCTGCGCTCCGCGAGCATCGTCGTGCTCTACCTGCCCACCTTCTGGGTGGGGCTGGTGCTGATCCGGTTCGTGGCACTACCGACCGGGTGGTTCCCGGTGGCCGGCTTCGGTGAGGACCCGGCGAGCCGGCTGCGGTCCGTGGTGCTCCCCGCCTTCGCGCTGTCGCTGTCCCTGGCCCCGGTCATCGCACGCAGCCTGCGTTCGAGCATGGTGGAGGTGCTCGACTCCGAGTACGTCGCCGCCGCCCGGGCCAGTGGGATCAGTGGCGCGCGACTGTTCCGCTGGTACGTGCTGCGCAACTCCCTCTCGCCCGCCGTGAGCCTGCTGGCCGTGCAGGCGGGGTTCCTGCTGTTCGGCGTCGTGGTGCTCGAGGCGACGTTCGACATACACGGCCTGGGCTCGACGCTGGTGACCGCCGCCGTCGGCAAGGACCTGCTCGTCATCCAGGCCATCACCCTGGTGTTCGCCGTGGCGGTCGTGGCCGTCAACCTGGTCGCCGACGTGCTGCAGGGCGCGCTCGACCCACGGGTGCGTCCCCAGTGACGGCGGCGGTTGTCGCGCGCCCGGCAGCGGCGTCGCGCGTACGCCGGCCCGGCAAGCTGGCGGTCGGTCTGGGCATCGTCGGGCTGTTCGTGTTCGTCGCCCTGCTGGCACCGGTGATCGCTCCCGCCGACCCGTTGGCGCAGGATCTGCTGCACCGGCTCGCGAACCCGAGCGCCAGCCACCTGCTCGGCACCGACGCGCTCGGCCGGGACGTGTTCTCCCGCCTGCTATACGCCGCCCGGGTGGACTTGCGGGTGGGCGTGCTGTGCGCGCTGCTGCCCATGCTGATCGGTACCGCGCTGGGTGCCTTCGCCGGCTTCTTCGGAGGCGTCGTCGACGGTGTCGTGAGCCGGGTGATCGAGCTCGTCCAGTCGTTCCCGGTACTGGTGTTCTTCCTCGCGCTGCTGGCGGCCATCGGCGGCTCCGTCGGCTGGGGCCCGTTCGGGCCCGGGGAGATCCCCGTCATCGTCGTCTTCGCCGTCGTCGGCTGGGTGGTCTACGCGCGCCTGGTGCGCGGCGAGGTGATCCGGGTGCGCGACCTGGAGTACGTCCAGGCCGCCCGTGGCGCCGGCCTCTCGCGGTGGCGCGTGCTGACCCGGCACGTGCTGCCCAACGTCCTGAACCAGACCATCGTCTACGTGGTCCTCGACGTCGGTCTCGCGATCCTCGCCCTCGCGACCTTGTCGTTCCTCGGGCTGGGCATCCCGAGCCCGATCCCGGAGTGGGGCACGATGATCGCGGAGAGCCGGGACCGGTTCGCGCAGCAGTGGTGGCTGATCGTGACCCCGGGACTGGCGATCGCCCTGCTCGGTATCGGGCTTGCTCTGATCGGCGACGCCCTCGACGATCGGCTGAAGCGACGATGAGCCCAGGGTGCGCGGTACTCGCGGTCCGCGACCTGCGGGTGGACGCCGCCGGTGCGCCCGCGGTCGATGGCGTCAGCCTCGACGTTGCCGCGGGGGAGTGCCTGGGGCTGGTCGGCGAGTCCGGCTCGGGCAAGAGCCTCACCCTGCGCGCCGTGATCGGGTTGCTGCCCCGGAACGTGCGCCGGAGCGGCGGCGAGCTGCGTTTCGCCTCGACCCCCGGGGCGGAACCGGTGGCGTACCGCCCCGAGCAGGTGCGCGGTCGGGGAGTCGCGATGGTGTTCCAGGAGCCGATGACCGCCTTGAACCCGACCCGGCGGGCCGGTGACAGCGTCGCCGACGTGCTGGTGGTCGGTTCTGGCGGGCGGCTGCGCCGCAAGGATGCCCGGACCCGGGCGGTCGAGTTGCTCGAGGAAGTGGGGATCTCGGAGCCGGCCCGCCGCGCCAAGGCCTTTCCCCACCAGCTCTCCGGCGGGCTGCGCCAGCGGGTGGCGATCGCGGCCGCGCTCGCCGGCAACCCCCGCCTGCTGCTCTGCGACGAACCCACGACCGCGCTGGATGTCACGGTGCAGGCCCAGGTGCTCGGCCTGCTCGACCGGCTGCGCCGGGAGCGCGGCCTCGCGATGCTCTTCGTGACGCACGACCTCGGGGTCGTCTCCCGGCTGGCGGGGCGGGTCGCCGTGATGTACGCCGGCCGCGTCGTCGAGCAGGGCACGACCGCTGCCGTACTGCACGACCCCCGGCACCCCTACACCGTCGCCCTGCGCGACGCCGTACCCGACGCGTTCGGCGACGGGCGGTTGCCCCACGGCATCCCGGGCAGCCAGCCCGCACCCGCCGCCCGCGGTACGGGCTGCCGCTTCGCGCCGCGGTGCGCGCTGGCCGACGAACGCTGCCGGCTCACGGAGCCGGCGCTGGTGACGATGGATCCGACCCGCTCGGTTGCCTGCATCCGGGTCAGCGAAGGGTCCGAGACGCCTGCGGCGGGGGTGGTACGAGGATGAGCGCCTACCTCGAGGTGCGGGACCTGCGAGTGCGCTACCCGGGACCGCGCCGGTCGCAGGTCACGGTCCTGGACGGGGTGGACCTGACGGTCGCCCGCGGTCGGTCGCTCGGGCTGGTCGGGGAGACCGGCTGCGGAAAGTCCACTTTGGCCAAGGTGATCTGCGGGCTGCTGGCTCCCACCGCCGGGCAGGTGCTGCTGGCGGGCACGCCGCTGCCCGTCCGCCGTGACCCGGTGACCGCTCGCCGCATCCAGATGGTCTTCCAGGACCCGAGCTCCTCGCTGAACCCGCGCCGCACGGTCGGAGGCATCCTGACCGAGCTGCTGCGGGTGCACGGGCTGCGTACCGGGGCGGCCGCCCGGGACCGCGCCGCCGAGCTGCTCGAGCTGGTCGAGCTGCCGGCGGACGTGCTCGATCGCTACCCGGCGGCGCTCTCCGGTGGCCAGCGACAGCGGATCGGGATCGCCCGGGCCCTCGCCGTCGAGCCGGAGGTGCTGCTCGCCGACGAGGCGGTCAGCGCCCTCGACGTCTCGGTTCAGGCGACGGTGCTGCGCCTGCTCGCCCGGCTGCGCGCCGAGCTGGGCCTCACGTTGCTGTTCATCTCCCACGACCTCGGCGTCGTACGCGCGGTGAGCGACGATGTCGCGGTGATGTCGGGCGGACGGATCGTGGAGCACGCGCCCGTGGGCCGGTTGTTCGAGGCGCCCGTGCACGAGTACACCCGCGCCCTGCTGGCGGCGGTGCCCCGGCTGGACCCGGTGGGAATGCCGTGACGGCGGTGACCGCCCCGCTGGCCGGCGCCCGCGTCGTGAGTCTCGCGATCAACCTGCCCGGGCCGCTGGCCGCGCGGCGGCTGGCGGACCTGGGTGCCCGGGTGACGAAGGTCGAGCCGCCGTCCGGCGACCCGCTGGCCGAGGTCGCCCCCGACTGGTACCGCGAGCTCGTCGAGGGCCAGGCCGTACGCACCCTGGACCTGAAGGACCCTGTAGCGCGCCGCGAGTTGGACGGGCTGCTCGGCGACGCGGAGGTCCTGCTCACCGCGAGCCGCCCGTCCGCGCTGGCCCGGCTCGGGCTCTCCTGGAAGCGGCTGCACCGCGACTTCCCGCGGCTCGCCCAGGTCGCGATCACCGGGGGCAGCGGCCCCGACGCGGAGCAGGCCGGGCACGACCTCACCTACCAGGCCGCGGCCGGGCTGCTCGCCGACGACGCGATGCCACGCTCGCTGTTCGTCGACCTGCTCGGCGCGGAGCAGGCCGCGACCATGGGCATCGTGGCCGTCGTCGAGGCGCGCGCGGGGCACGGGACGTACCGGGAGGTGTCGCTCGCCGACGCGGCGCAGTCGCTCGCGTCGCCGCTGCGGTACGGGCTCACAGCTCCCGGCGGGCCGCTGTCCGGAGCGCTCCCGCACTACCGCACGTACCGCACCGCCGACGGGCACGTCGCGCTCGCGGCGCTGGAGCCGCAGTTCTACCAACGGGTCGTCGATCGGCTCGGCCCCCCCGACGGCTGGGATGCGGCGTTCGCCGCCCACCCGACCGAGCACTGGACCGGGTGGGCGAGCAGCGACGATGTCCCGCTGGTCGCGCTCCGCTGAGCGTTCAGCGGGAGTTCTCGGCGATCAGGACGGCGGCCAGGACGATGCCGCCGCCGAGGATCTGCACCGGGGTGAGCGCCTCGCCGAGAACGACCCACGCGATCACCGTGGCGAGCAGCGGCTCGGCCAGGCCGACGACCGACGCCTGCGAGGCGGAAAGGTGTCGCAGCGAGAACAGGATGAGCGCGAACGGCACCACCGTGCCGAGCAGCACCATGTAGGCGACCAGCCACCATCCGGGTATCGCCGTCAGCGGTCCGATCTCGCCGCGCACCGCGGTCACCGCATCCCAGGGGAACGACCACCACGGCGCTGCCACCGCCCACATCGCGGAGGCGGCGGCGAACCCCCACATGGTGAGCGACACCGGGTCGCGCGTACGGACGCCGCGTTCGCCGGACAGGTAGTAGATGGCGAGCGCCGCCCCGGCGCCGAACGCCGCCGCGACGCCGATCGCATCGAGTGCGAACCCCTCCCAGACCTGGCCGACCATCGCCAGCCCCACGAGAGAAAGGGCAAGGGCACCCCAGACGGCGTCGCGTACCGGATGGTGCCACGCGAAACGCACCCACAGCGCGACCATCACGGGCGCGGTGAACTCGATCAGCAGCGCGATGCCCACCGGTAGCCGCTCGATCGCTACGAAGTACAGCCACTGCGTCATGGCGATCCCGGCCAAGCCGTACAGCAGCAGGGTCGGCCACTCCCGGCGCTTCACTCGCAGCGCGGCCGGGCGGGTGAGGGTCACGAACACCAGCAGCACGAGAAAGGCAGCGGTGACCCGCAGCTGCGAGAGCCGGGTCGACTCGACCCCGCCGACCAGCAGCTGCTTGGACACCGTGCCGTTGAGCGCGAACATCAGCGCGGCCGGCAGGTAGAGCAGGTAGCCGACGGCGGCCGCGCGGTGCCGCGGCGGCGAGGACACGATGCTCATGGCGCCGCTCGCGCCGGCCTCGCTGCTCGACCCGGACGGCGGCGTCGGCCCGTCGTCCGGGCTCACCTGGCGCAGACCTCGATCGCCGCGCGGTACACCTCGAGGGTGCGCGCCGCGACGAGGTCCCAACCGAACAGCTCGACCGCGCGAGCCCGCCCCCGCGCACCCATCGTGACCGCGGTACGCGGGTCGAGCGCGAGCCGGTTCACGGCGTCGGCGAACGCGTGTTCGAACGCACGCGGCTCGCGCTCGTCGTACGGCACGAGCAGCCCGGTGCGTCCGTCCTCGACGACCTCGGGGATCCCGCCGACCGCCGACGCGACGACCGCCGTCTCGCACGCCATCGCCTCGAGGTTGACGATGCCGAGCGGTTCGTACACCGACGGGCAGAGGAACGCCAGCGCGCCGGTGAGCAGCTGGCGCAGGGCCGCCGGGTCCAGATGCTCACGGATCCAGTGCACGCCGCCGCGGCTTCGCTCGAGATCCGCGACCAGCCGGGCGGTCTCCGCCCCGATCTCCGGGGTGTCCGGGGCGCCGGCGCACAGCACCAGCTGCAGGCCGGGCTCGAACCGGTCGGCTGCGCGCAGCAGGTGCGCCAGCCCTTTCTGGCGGGTGATGCGCCCGACGAAGAGCAGGTACGGCCGCGCCGGGTCGATCCCGTACGCCTCGACCCGGTCGGTGGCCGGGTCGGGCCGGAACTGCTCGGTGTCGATGCCGTTGCGCACCACGTGGACGCGGTCCGGGTCCAGCAGCGGGAAGGTCTCGAGGATCTCGACGCGCATCCGGTCGGACACCGCGATCACCGCGGCGGCGTCGGCGTACGCGACGCGCTCCGCCCAGGACGAGAGCCGGTAGCCGCCACCGAGCTGCTCGGCCTTCCACGGCCGGCGCGCCTCGAGCGAGTGCGCCGTCAGCACGTGCGGCAGCCCGTGGAGCAGTCCCCCGACCTGCCCGGCCAGGTTCGCGTACCAGGTGTGGGAGTGCAGCACGTCGAGCTCGGCGAGCTCACGCGCCATCTCCAGGTCGACGGCGAGCGTCTGCAGGGCCGGGTTCGCGTCCCGGAAGCCGGCCGGCACCGGGTGCGCGCAGGCGTCCTCGCGGGGCGCCCCGAAGCAGTGCACGCGCACGTCCGCGAGCGGTCGCAGTGCCCGGACCAGCTCGGTCACGTGGACGCCGGCACCGCCGTAGACCTCGGGCGGCCACTCCTTGGTGAGCATTCCGACCCGTAGCACGGACGTCAGCGTACGACCGCGGATACCCTTGTCGCGTGGGCAGGGAGGTGCTCGGGATCGTCCTCGCCGGCGGCGAGGGCAAGCGCCTCATGCCCCTCACCACGGATCGGGCCAAACCGGCCGTCCCGTTCGGCGGCGCGTACCGCCTCATCGACTTCGCACTGTCGAACCTGGTGAACGCCGGCTACCTGCGGATCTGCGTGCTGACGCAGTACAAGTCCCATTCGCTCGACCGCCACATCACGACCACCTGGCGGATGTCGACGATGCTCGGCGACTACATCACACCGGTGCCCGCACAGCAGCGGCTGGGACCGCGGTGGTTCACCGGCAGTGCGGACGCCATCTACCAGAGCCTGAACCTGGTGTACGACGAATCTCCTGCGTACGTCGTCGTTTTCGGTGCCGACCACGTCTACCGGATGGACCCCCGGCAGATGGTGGAGCAGCACATCGACAGCGGCGCCGGGGTCACCGTCGCAGGTATCCGGGTGCCACGCGAGCAGGGCGACCAGTTCGGCATCATCGAGACCGCCCCGGACGGGCGCACCATCGCGGGGTTCCTGGAGAAACCGGACGACCCGCCGGGGATCCCCGGCGACGAGGACAACTGCTACGCCTCGATGGGCAACTACGTCTTCACCACCGAGGCGCTGGTCGAGGCGCTGCGGATCGACGCGGGCGACGAGGGGTCGGTCCACGACATGGGCGGGAGCATCCTGCCGATGTTGACCGCGCAGGGCCTTGCCGGGGTCTACAACTTCGACGAGAACGAGGTGCCGGGCGCGACGGAACGCGACCGCGGCTACTGGCGCGACGTCGGGACGATCGACGCGTACCACGACTCGCACATGGACCTGGTCAGCGTCCACCCGATCTTCAACCTCTACAACCGCAGATGGCCGATCCTGACCCACCTGCCGCCGCTGCCCCCGGCCAAGTTCGTCGAGGGCGGTAACGCGCACGAGTCGATGGTCGGGAGCGGCTCGATCATCGCCGGCGGCCACGTGCGCTCGAGCGTGGTGTCCGCGGACGTGACCGTCCTCGACGGTGCGTACGTCGAGGGGTCGGTGCTCATGCCCGGGGTGCGGGTGGGCCGGGGGGCGGTCGTGCGCAACGCCATCCTGGACAAGAACGTCGTCGTCCCGGACGGGGCCCAGGTCGGTGTCAACCTGCACCTGGACCGTGACCGCTACACGGTGAGCGACGGCGGCGTGGTCGTGCTGGGCAAGGGCCAGAAGGTCGAGCCCTGAACCGGCCCTCGCGAGTCAACAGCCCGGCGCGAACTGGAATCCCCTTCGCCAGCAACGACACGCTGCCGGTCACGGTATCTGGCTCTCCTGACGTGAGGTGGGTCCCGGGCGAAAACGTTCCCCGAGTCCTCTGCTGACCTGTGGGCCTGTCGGCGCCGGCGTGCAGGACGATGCGGATGCTGTGCGACAGGTGCTCTTCGATCTTGTCGGAGAGGCAGGTCTTGTCGGAGGGGACTGTCGGACCCCCCCCTCCTACAGTTGTTCGTATGTTGCAGACGCCGGCAGTCGGGCCGCGGGAGGTTCATGCCGCGCTGGATCGGGCGCGGGCGGATCTTGCTCTGGTGAACGAAGCGGTTGCTGCTGGCGTGTTGATCGATACCGCGGACGAGGCGCTGCCGGAACTGACCGCAGGCCTGCTCGCGGCCGCGGATGCCGCGACCGCTGCCGCGACGGCGGCGTTGGGTCGTACGCACGACTGTGGCGTGCTGCGCGGGCGCGGGTTCGTGTCCACCAAAGCCTGGTTGAAGCAGACGACCCGGTGCGGGGACCGGGACGCCGCTCGCCTGCTGGCCCGGTCCCGGGATCTGCAGCGGCCCGAGTTCGCGGCGACCCGGTCGGCGTGGCTCGCGGGTCGGGTGGTGGGGGCGGGGGTGCGGGAGCTCAGCTTGGGGCTGGTGGCGTGTGAGAAGAAGACCCGCACCGACCCCGAACTGACGGCGTTGGTGTTCGGGGAGTGCCAGCAGGTGCTGCTCGACATCGCGCAGAGTGAGAACGCCGACCACGTCCGCGCCGCGGCCCAGCGGATCCTGGCAACGGTGTTCCCCGACGGGGCCAGCGCCGATGAGCAGGAGGCCTACCACGCCCAGCACCTGCGCCTGACCCGCGTCGGGAATGAGACCGACGTGCGCGGGATGCTGTCGGCCGAGTCCGAGGCCCTCTTGAGTACTGCGTTGGATCGGATCGTGGACCGCTGGTACCGGGAGGGTGTCCTCGGTCCGCAGCCGGTCCTGGACCCGGTCACGGGTGAGATCGACCAGGAGGCCACCGACGCCGCGATCGAAGCCGCGAAGAACGGTGGGACCGGTGGGGTGCAGCGGGGCAAGGCCGACCATTTGCGGGCGTTGGCGTTGGTGGAGCTGGCCCGCCAGTTCCTCGACG
>OFIS01000023.1_pt1 | contig 234170 bp, 200 predicted proteins | sample 1775071 | NCBI WGS metagenome assembly OFIS01 (sample SAMN08195774, study PRJEB24354) | sludge metagenome | isolation source: sludge from phenol fed wastewater aerobic bioreactor C | place: India: Nagpur | collected 2016-09-17
GCGCAATGCCTTCGCCGCTCAAGCCGCTCCCACAGGTGGCTCTACTGCACCAGCGGCGACGTGGCCGCTTCCAGCTGCACGCCTTCGATCTCGGCCTCGGCCGCCAGCAGCTGCAGGTACTGGCGCAGCGCGTTGACCCACGATTGCTGGCGCAGCACCAGCGCGATGCTGGCACGCACGTCGTCGAACGGTGTCGGCTGCGCCGCATCACGCCCGCAGACCTGAACGATGTGCAGGCCGAAGCGGCTGTGCACGAGGCGCGAGAGCACGCCCACCTCTTGCGAATCGAAGATCTCGCGGGCGAACTCGGGCGCGCAGTCTTCGGGCGCGAGCCAGCCGAGATCGCCGCCCCCGGCGCCGCTGGGGCAGTTCGACCACTGGCGCGCCGCCTCGCCAAACGCCGGGCCACCGTCGTCGGCGCAGCGCAGCTCCATGAGCAGCGCCTCGGCGCGCTGGCGCAGCAGGCCCACATCGATGCCCGGCGTGACGGCAAACAGCACATGGCGCAGGTGCGCGCGCGCGCCCTGCCCGCCGAACGCGGGGTGGGCCGCGTGGTAGCGGCGGCAGGCGTCTTCGGAGGGCTCGGGCACCTTCAGCGCCCACTCCAGCAGCGCCTCGATGGCGGCAGTGGCCGCTTCGCTCGTCGCGCCGTCCAGGCCGGGCGCATCGCCCGCGGCCAACAGTCCCTCACGCTGCGCCTGCTGGCGCAGCAGTTCGGTGCAGGCGCGCTGGCGCAGGAGCTGCGGCGCGAGGGTTTCGCCCGGCGCGTGCAGCGCGACGCCATTGACGTGGGCCACCGGCAGGGTGGCCGCTTGCGGCTCGCTGCAGCCGCACGGGCCCGAAGTGCAGGATGAGGTCGTCATGGTCACTCTTACTTCAATAGCTGGTTGCGCTTGTCCACATTGGGTTTAATGCCAATTTGACTCAAATACCGCGTTGCGGACGGTTGTGGCCCTGCGGCAGATTCAGGCGCCGCGCGCGCACCAACTGGTAGGGGCGCAGCACATAGGCCAGCGTGCCGAAGCCGCTCCAGATGTGCACCAGGCGCGTGAACGGGAAGACGAGGAACACCGTCATGCCCAGGAACAGGTGAGTCTTGAACACCCAGCCGGCGCTCGCGAGCATCTCGACCGCGCCCGAGCGGAAGGTGACGATGCGCTGGCCCCATTCGGCCAGCAGCAGCATCATCGAGCCATCGAGGTGCTGGGCCGACAGCGGAATCGTGGCCATGCCCAGCGCGAGCTGGGCCCAGAAGATCCACAGCAGCACGATGTCGCTGGTCTTGCTCGTGGCGCGGATGCGCGCGTCCGACAGGCGCCGGTACAGCAGCATCGAGACGCCGATGAAGCCCAGCACCCCGGCCACGCCGCCCGAGACCATGGCCAGCAGCTGCTTTTGGCCCGCGCTGATGAAGGGCTCGTAGATGAAGTGCGGCGTGAGCAGACCGACGAAGTGGCCGAAGAACAGGAACAGCACGCCGATGTGAAAGAGGTTGTTGGCCCAGCGCAGGTTGCCGCTGCGCAAGAGTTGCGAGGAGTCGCTCTTCCACGTGTACTGATCGCGGTCGAACCGGATCCAGCTGCCCAGGAAGAACACGGCCAGGCAGATGTAGGGGTAGAGGCCGAAGAGGAAATGGTCGAGCCAGGCGGTCATGGTGCAACTCCTTGGGAAGTCTTGGGGTGCGCCCTGCGCACGAAGCTCATGGGCTGAGGTTTGCCGGGGCGGCTCTGGCCGCGCATGTCGCAGCCGTCGAAGGCCTCGGGCTCGGCCCAGGCCTCGTCCATGTCCGGCTCGGGCGCGATCTGCACCGCCTGCGCCTTGTGGCCCGCGGCTTCGAGCACCGCGGCGATCACGCTGGCGTAGGGGTTGCCGCGCTCGTGCAGCGCGGTGAACAGCGCGTTGAGCACATGCGCCATCTCGCCGAGGAATTCGCGCGCCACGGCCACGGGCTGGGTGGAAGCGAACTCCAGCACCACGCCCAGATGGTCGGGCAGCTCACCCTCCTGCATCCTCAGGCCCGCCTGTTCGTAAGTCTGCGTCAGGTTGACCAGTGCCGAGCCACGTTCGCGCGAATCGCCGTGGATGTGCTCGAACAGGTACAGCGACGTCTGGCGGCCGCGGTCGAAGGTGTCGACGTAATGCGCCTGCGCCTCGTAGGGATCCATCGCGGCGATGCGCTGCGTCAGCGCGTCGAGTTCGGCCAGGCGCGCGTCGGGCAGCACCAGCTCGGCGCGCAGCACCTCGGCGAGCATGGGCATCTGCGCGCACACGTCCTCGTCGGGATAGGCCAGCAGGCGCGCCAGCGCGCGCAAGCTCAGATGCAGGGATGGGGTTGATGTCTGGAACATGCGGGCCTCCCTCAGATCGTGGCGCGCACGGTGACGGTGCGCTTTTTCTTGCTGCCGAAGACGCTGAGCGTGCTCGCGCCGTCCGAGCAGCCATTGCCGAAAGTGAAGCCGCAGCCGCCGCGCACGTCGAAGGCGTTCTCGGCGTACTCGCGGTGCGAGGTCGGCACGACGAAACGGTCTTCACAGTTGGCGATCGCCATCACCTGGTACATGTCCTGCACGTCGTGCACGGACAGGCCCGCCTGCGCCAGCACGGCGTGGTTTTCCACCTTGTCCACGTGCAGGCCGCGCTGCCAGGCGCGCATGGCGAGCATGCGTTCGAGCGCCCGCACGATGGGAATGGTGTTGCCCGCCGTGAGCAAATTGGCCAGGTACTGCACCGGGATGCGCAGCTGCGTCACATCTGGCAGTTCGCCGTTCATGCCCACATGCCCGGCATTGACCGCCGTGGTGATGGGCGAGAGCGGCGGCACGTACCAGACCATGGGCAGGGTGCGGTACTCGGGGTGCAGCGGCAGCGCGATCTTCCAGTCCACGGCCATGCGGTAGACCGGGCTTCGTTTGGCCGCTTCGAGCCAGTTGTCGGGAATGCCATCCAGGCGCGCCTGGGCGATCACCTCGGGGTCGTGCGGATCGAGGAAGATGTCCAGTTGCGCCTGGTACAGGTCCTTGTCGCGCTCCACGCTCGCCGCTTCCTGGATGCGGTCGGCGTCGTACAGCAGCACGCCCAGGTAGCGGATGCGGCCCACGCAGGTCTCGGAGCACACCGTGGGCTGGCCGGCCTCGATGCGCGGGTAGCAGAAGGTGCACTTCTCGGCCTTGCCGCTCTGCCAGTTGTAGTAGATCTTCTTGTACGGGCAGCCCGAGACGCACATGCGCCAGCCGCGGCACTTGTCCTGGTCGATCAGCACGATGCCGTCTTCCTCGCGCTTGTAAATCGAGCCGCTGGGGCAGGACGCCACGCAGGCCGGGTTCAGGCAGTGCTCACACAGGCGCGGCAAATACATCATGAAGGTGTTTTCGTACTGGCCGTACATCTCCTTCTGCACGTGCTCGAAGTTGACGTCGCGCGAGCGCTTGGAAAATTCGCCACCGAGGATTTCCTCCCAGTTCGGCCCCCACTCGATCTTTTCCAGGCGCTCACCGGTGATCAGGCTGCGCGGGCGCGCCGTGGGCGGCGACTTCATCTCGGGCGCGGACTGCAGGTGGTCGTAGTCGAAGGTGAAGGGCTCGTAGTAGTCGTCGATCTGCGGCAGGTTGGGGTTGGCGAAGATCTTCATCAAGAGCTGCCACTTGCCGCCCTGGCGCGGCGCGATGGAACCGTCGGCGCGGCGCACCCAACCGCCATTCCACTTGGCCTGGTTCTCCCACTCCTTGGGGTAGCCGATGCCGGGCTTGGTCTCGACGTTGTTGAACCAGGCGTATTCCATGCCGGGTCGGCTGGTCCAGACGTTCTTGCAGGTGACCGAGCAGGTGTGGCAGCCGATGCACTTGTCCAGGTTCAGCACCATGCCGATTTGCGCGCGAATTTTCATTTCCGATCTCCTTCTTCAGGCATGGGCGCTGGCGGTGAAGCCAGCCTCTTCGTCCATCCAGTCGACGTGGCGCATCTTGCGCACCAGCACGAACTCATCGCGGTTGGTGCCTATCGTCCCGTAGTAGTTGAAGCCGTAGCTGTACTGCGCGTAGCCGCCGATCATGTGCGTGGGTTTCAGCACCACGCGCGTGACCGAGTTGTGGATGCCGCCACGCGTGCCGGTGATCTCCGAGCCCGGGGTGTTGATGGTCTTCTCCTGCGCGTGGTACTTCATCACCATGCCGGGCTTGACGCGCTGGCTCACCACGGCGCGCGCCGCGATCGCGCCATTGGCGTTGAACAGCTCGACCCAGTCGTTGTCCACGATGCCGCCGCGCTTCGCGTCTTCCTCGCTGAGCCAGACCACAGGGCCGCCGCGGTTGAGCGTGAGCATGTGCAGGTTGTCGCTGTAGGTACTGTGGATGCCCCATTTCTGATGCGGCGTGATGAAATTCAGCGCCAGCTCGGGGTGGCCATTGGGCTTTCTGCCCTCGACCGCGCGCAGCGCCTTGAGGTCCACCGGCGGGCGGTACGAGCACAGGCCTTCGCCGAAGTCGCGCATCCAGCGGTGGTCCTGATAGAACTGCTGGCGCCCCGTGAGCGTGCGCCATGGGATCAGCTCGTGCACGTTGGTGTAGCCGGCGTTGTAGCTGACCTTCTCGCTCTCCAGCCCGCTCCAGGTGGGCGAGGAGATGATCTTGCGCGGCTGCGCCTGGATGTCGCGAAAGCGGATCTTCTCGTCCTCGCGGTGCAGCGCCAGGTGCACGTGCTCGCGCCCGGTCTGCTTGCCCAAAGCCTCCCAGGCCTTGCAGGCGACGTGGCCATTGGTCTCGGGTGCGAGCATCATCACCACCTCGGTGGCGTCGATATCGGTCACGATCTTCGGGCGCCCCTGCGTCACGCCCTCCTCGCGCACGCGGCCGTTGAGGTCGCCGAGCTGCTCGACCTCGGTCTGCGTGTTCCAGGCGATGCCCTTGCCGCCGTTGCCCACCTTGTCCATCAGCGGCCCCAGCGCCGTGAAGCGTGCGTAGGTGTTGGGGTAATCGCGCTCGACCACGGTGATCTGCGGCGCGGTCACGCCCGGAATCAGATCGACCTCGCCCTTCTTCCAGTCCTTCACGTCATACGGCTGCGCCAGCTCGCCCGCCGTGTCGTGCATGATGGGCGTGAGCACCACTTCCTTTTCGATGCCCAGGTGCCCGACGCAAACCTCGCTGAACGCCTTGGCGAAGCCCTTGTAAATTTCCCAGTCGCTTCGGGCCTGCCAGGCCGGATCGACGGCCGCCGAAAGCGGGTGGATGAAGGGGTGCATGTCACTGGTGTTGAGGTCGTTTTTCTCGTACCAGGTGGCTGTGGGCAGCACGATGTCCGAGTACAGGCAGGTCGTGCTCATGCGAAAGTCCAGCGTCACGATCAGGTCCAGCTTGCCCTCGGGCGCGCTTTCGTGCCACTTGACCTCCTGCGGCCTGGCTTCGTCCCGGCCCAGGTCCTTGCCCTGCACGCCGTTTTGCGTGCCCAGCAGATGCTTGAGGAAATACTCGTGCCCCTTGCCCGACGAGCCCAGGATGTTGGAGCGCCACACGAACATGTTGCGCGGCCAGTTCAGCGGGTGGTCCGGGTCCTCGCAGCTCAGGCTGAGCGAACCGTTCTTGAGCGAGCGCACCACGTAATCCCTGGGGTCCACGCCATTGGTCTGCGCGTCGCGCACGACCTGCAGCGGGTTCGCCTGCAGCTGCGGCGCGCTGGGGAGCCACCCCATGCGCTCGGCGCGCACGTTGAAGTCGATCATCGAGCCCTGGTAATCGTTGCGATCGGCCAGTGGCGAGAGCACCTCCTCCACGCCCAGCTTCTCGTAGCGCCACTGGTCGGTATGGGCGTAGAAGAAGCTGGTTGAGTTCTGCTGGCGCGGCGGGCGAATCCAGTCGAGCGCGAAGGCCAGCGCCGTCCAGCCGGTCTGCGGGCGCAGCTTCTCCTGGCCCACGTAGTGCGACCAGCCGCCGCCGCTCTGGCCGATGCAGCCGCACATCATCAGCATGTTGATGATGCCGCGGTAGTTCATGTCGCAGTGGTACCAGTGGTTCATCGCCGCGCCGATGATGACCATGGACTTGCCCTGCGTCTTGTCGGCGTTGTCGGCAAACTGGCGCGCGATGGTGATGACCTGATCGCGCGGCACGCCGGTGATCTTCTCCTGCCAGGCTGGGGTGTAGGGCGCGTCGGCGTCGTAACCCTGGTCCTCGCCTTCACCCGCGAGGCCCCGATGCACGCCATAGTGCGCGGCCTGCAGGTCAAAGACCGTGGCCACCGTCACGCGGCCGCTCACGCCCTCGCCTTGCAACTCGAGCGTGGCCACCGGCACGCGCCGCACCATCACGTCGGCGCCCTGGTCGTTGGCGTCGAAGTGCGGTGTCGCTATGCCGCCGAAGTAGGGAAAGGCCACATCCACCACCTCGTGCGGCTGCGCGCCGTCCTCCAGCACCGAGAGCTTGAGCCGGACAGTGTTTCCGTCGCGCGCGTCCTTGTCCTCCAGGTTCCACAGGCCCTGATCGCCGCGCCCGTCCTTGCCCCAGCGAAAGCCGATGGAGCCGTTGGGCAGCGCCACCTTGCCGTCGAGCCCCCAGGCCACGGTCTTCCAGTCGGGGTGGTTGCCCTGGCCCAGGTGTCCCTCGAAGTCGCTCGCGCGCACGTAGCGGCCCGGCACCTTCACGACGCGGCCGTCGGGCAGCTTCTTGTCTTCGAGCACGACCAGCAGCGGCAGGTCGGTGTAGCGGCGCGCGTAGTCGTCGAAGTAGGCCGAGCGCTTGTCGAAATAGAACTCCTTGAGGATCACGTGGCCCATGGCCATGGCCACGGCCGCGTCCGTGCCCTGCTTGGGGTGCAGCCACAGGTCCGAGAGCTTGGCCACCTCGGAATAGTCGGGCGTGACGGCCACGACCTTCGCACCCTTGTAGCGCACCTCGGTGAAGAAGTGCGCGTCCGGCGTGCGCGTCTGCGGCACGTTGGAGCCCCAGGCGATGATGAAGTTGGAGTTGTACCAGTCGGCCGATTCGGGCACGTCGGTCTGCTCGCCCCAGACCTGCGGCGACGACGGCGGCAGGTCGCAGTACCAGTCGTAGAAGCTCATGGGCACGCCGCCGATCAGGTTCAGGTAGCGGCTGCCGGCGGCGTAGGAAATCATGGACATCGCCGGAATCGGCGAGAAGCCGATGATGCGATCGGGCCCGTACTTCTTGATGGTGTAGACGTTGGCCGCCGCGATCATCTGGTTGACTTCATCCCAGGTGCTGCGCACGAAGCCGCCCAGGCCGCGCTGGCGCTGCCACTCGCGGCGCGCGTCCTGGTTCTCGACGATGTTGGTCCAGGCGTGCACGGGGCTTCTGGTCACGGCCAGCGCCGCGCGCCAGTGCTTGAGCAGCCGCGCGCGCACCATGGGGTATTTCACGCGGCTGGCGGAATACAGGTACCAGCTGTAGCTGGCGCCGCGCGCGCAGCCGCGCGGCTCGTGATTGGGCAGGTCGGGCCGCGTGCGCGGGTAGTCGGTCTGCTGCGTCTCCCAAGTGACGATGCCGCCCTTGACGTAGATCTTCCACGAGCACGAGCCGGTGCAGTTCACGCCGTGGGTCGAGCGCACGATCTTGTCGTGCGCCCAGCGGCCGCGATAGGCATCCTCCCAGGTCCGGTCCTCGCCGTTGGTCTGGCCGTGGCCATTGGAAAATTCCTCGCGCGGCTGCGAGAAATAGGTCAGTCGGTCGAGCAGATGGCTCATCGTGCGCTCCTTGAATCGGATTTCTGGGTCGGGGAACTGAGGAAGGCGTGCATCAGCAGGGCATCTCGGCGCCGCGGCGCGCGTAGTACCACCAGGTCACGACCACGCACAGCAAATAGAAGGCCACGAAGATCCACAGCGCGAGCTCCGGGCCGCCCGTAGCGGTGATCGAGCTGCCGTAGCTCTTGGGAATGAAGAAGCCGCCGTAGGCCCCCAGCGCTCCGGCAAAGCCCACGGCCGCCGCGCCTTCGGTATTGCCGTCCTTGATGGCCTGCGCCCGCGCCGCGTCGGTGTTCTCGGTCAGCTCGCGCATCTTCTGCGTGAGGAAAATCACGGGAATCATGCGGAAGGTGGAGCCGTTGCCGATGCCGGTGGTGCAGAACAGCACCAGGAACATGAGAAAGAAGCCGGTGAAGCTGCCCTCGGCCGGACCGAACGGCATGGCAAAACCGGTGGCGCCCTTGGGCAGGAAGTACAGCACGCCGAGCACCGCCAGCGCCATCACGATGAAGTTCCAGAAGGTGACGACACCGCCACCGAGCCGGTCCGCGAGCCAGCCGCCGAAGGGCCGCGTGAGCGCGCCGACCAGCGGCCCGAGCCAGGCGTAGGCCAGCGGATTGAGACCCGGAAACAGCGCCTTCATGAGCAGCGGGAAGCCCGCCGCGAAACCGATGAACGAGCCGAAGGTGCCCAGGTAGAGCAGGCACATGATCCAGTTGTGCTTGGCCTTGAAGATCGTTGCCTGCGCGGCGAAGCTCGCCTTCGCATCCTGGATGTCGTGCATGCCGAACCACGCCGCCACGGCCGCGATCGCGATCCATGGCACCCAGATGAAGGCGGCGTTCTGCGCCCACACGTGCTGCGGTTCGCCATTCCTCATGATGAGCTGCGGCTCGCCGCCGAAGACGCCGAAGATGCCCAGCGTGATGACCAGCGGGCTCAGGAACTGCACCACCGACACCCCGAGGTTGCCCAGCCCAGCATTCACGCCCAGGGCCGAGCCCTTGCGCTCCTTGGGAAAGAAGAAGCTGATGTTGGCCATGCTGGAGCTGAAGTTGCCCCCGCCCAGGCCGCACAGCAGCGCCAGCAGCAGCATCGTCGGGTAGCTCGTGGTGTTGTCCTGGATCGCCACGCCGATGCCTATGGCCGGAATCAAGAGCGAGGCCGTGGCGATCGCCGTCCAGCGCCGCCCGCCGAACACCGGCACCATGAAAGAGTAGAAGATGCGCAGCGTCGCGCCCGAGAGCGCGGGCGCCGCCGCCAGCCAGAACAGCTGGTTGGTCGAATACTTGAAGCCCAGCGCCGGAAGGTTGACGGCGACCACGCTCCAGACCTGCCAGATGGCGAACGCCAGGAACAGCGCGGGCACCGAAATCCAGAGGTTGAGCTTGGCGATGGCCTCGCCCTCGCGCTCCCAGAACGCCTTGTCCTCGGGCGTCCAGAGCGTGAGCATGCGGCCGATGCGGCCGTTGGCGGAGCGGGTGGTCGTGGCGGACATGATGGAGCTCTCCGTCGTGAAAGGGGTATGCCTCAGGCGTCCGCGGTCTGCGCGGAGGTGGAGGAATGCAGCACGTCGGTGCGGCGCATTTCGGTCCAGTACATCCAGATCAGCGACACCCAGACCACGCCGTACATCAGCATGAAGGCGCTGGAGCGAATGCCGGTGACGTCCAGCAGCGCGCCGAACATGATCGGCAGGATGAAGCCGCCCAGGCCACCGGCCAGGCCCACGATGCCGCTGATGGCGCCGATGTTGCCGGGGTAGTCGTCGCTGATGTACTTGAACACGCTGGCCTTGCCGAAGGCCATCGCAACGCCGAGCACGGCCATCAGCGCGGTGAAGGCGTAAACGTTCAGGCCAATGTGAAAGGTGCTCGCGCCCGAGAGCGTCTGGATGGTGAAGTCCGTCTGCGGGTACGACAGCAGGAACAGGCAGATCCAGCACACCCACATTACCCACCAGGTGACGCTGTGCGCGCCGTACTTGTCGGACAGCACGCCGCCGACCGCGCGCAGCACGCCGCCGGGCAGCGAGAAGCACGCCGCCAGCAGCGCGGCGATGCGGATATCGAGGCCGTACTCGCCCACGTAGTACTGCACCATCCACAAGGACAGCGCGACATAGCCGCCGAAGACGATGCTGTAGTACTGGCAGTACTTGAGCACGCGCGGATCCTTCAGCGCCTTGAGCTGGTCCACGAAGCGCACGTTGCTCGGCACGAGGTGGGCCGGGTCGCTGTAGCTGAACAGCCAGAACACGATGAGCGCCACCAACATGATCGCGGCATACACATGCGTGACGGCCTGCCAGCCGAAGGCCACGAGAATGACGGGCGCGACGAACTTGTTCACCGCCGCGCCCGAGTTGCCCGCGCCGAAGACCCCCATGGCCATGCCCTGACGCTGCCTGGGAAACCACCGCGCCACATAGGGCGTGCCGACCGAGAACGAGCCGCCCGCCAAGCCCAGCAACAGGCTGATCACCAGGAACTGCCAGAACTGCGTGGCCCAGGAAATGGCCCAGATGGCGGGCACCGAGACCGCCATCAGCACGGCCATCACGATGCGCCCGCCATACCTGTCGGTCCAGATCCCGAGCGGCACGCGGATGAGCGAGCCGCTGAGCACGGGCATGGCGGTGAGCAGGCCGAACTCGGTGGCGTTCAGATCCAGCATCTTGCGGATCGGAATGCCGATCACGGCGAACATCATCCAGACCATGAAGCAGACGGTGAAGGCCAGGGTGCTGACGATGAGCACCGACCAGGCCTTGCGCGCACGGCCCAAATCCTTCTCGACGACCGACGACCAGACAACCATGTGTTCCTCTTGCGTGTGCGCTTGCATGACGACACGGCGATGGTCGCCGCGCGCCGACGCGGCGACCATCCTTCCGTGGGTCGGTAGGGCCGGCGCAGAAGAACTAGGGCGGGTCGGCCCAACGTAGTTCTGAAGAACTATGGCCACCGCTAAAACCGTTGCCAACGCCGGGCGAACCGCTAGCATCGCGCGCCTGCCCATGCAGCCACGTCAAACCGCCACCACCCCACTGCCGCCCGGGGCCGGGCTGGCCGCGCTGTCTCCCGCGTATTTCGGCATGGTCATGGCCACGGGCATCGTGTCGCTGGCGGCCTCCATGCGCGAGCTGCCCCGGATCGCCGCCGCGCTGTTTGCGCTCAACGTGGTCATGTACGGTGTGCTGTGGTACCTGTACGTGGCGCGCGTGCTGCGCTGGCCCGCCGCCGTGCTCGCCGACCTGCGCGACCATCTGCGCGGCCCGGGTTTCTTCACCATGGTGGCGGCCACCAGCGTGCTTGGCGCCCAGTGCATCCTGCTGGCGCACAGCCTGCGGATGGGCGTCTGGCTATGGGGCCTGGCGGTGTTCCTGTGGCTGCTGCTGACCTACGCCATCTTTGCCGGTTTCACCATCAAGGAGCACAAGCCCAGCCTGCACCAGGGCATCAATGGCGGCTGGCTGCTGGCCGTGGTGGCGACGCAGTCGCTCACCGTGCTCAGCGCCCTGCTGGCCGCGCGCATCGGCCAGCCGTGGAAGCTGGAGCTGAACTTCTTCGCGCTGTCCATGTGGCTGTGGGGCGGCATGCTCTACATCTGGATGATGTCGCTGATCTTCTACCGCTACCTGTTCTTTCCCTTCCTGCCCGGCGACCTCGCCCCGCCCTACTGGATCAACATGGGCGCGATGGCGATCTCGACGCTGGCGGGGTCGCTGCTCATCCTCAACGCACCGGATGCGCCGTTTCTCACCTCGGTGCTCCCTTTCCTGAAAGGCTTCACGATTTTCTACTGGGCCACGGGAACCTGGTGGATTCCGATGCTCGTGGTGCTGGCCTTCTGGCGCTACGCGGTCAAGCGCTTTCCACTGCGCTATGACCCGCTGTACTGGGGCGCCGTCTTCCCGCTGGGCATGTACGCCGCCTGCACGCACGAACTGGCGCAGGCCATGGGGCTGAGCTTTCTCGCGCCCATCCCCGGCCTGTTTCTCGCCATTGCCCTGCTGACGTGGTGCATGGCTTTCGCGGGCGTGGCTCGCCGCGCGCTGCAGTCGCTGACGCGGGCAGCCGCGTCGCGCCACCCTCAGCGCTGACGATCGGAAGCGTAGACCGCCGCCTGCACGCGCGAAGACAGGCCGAGCTTGCGCAGGATGTGCTGCACGTGGATCTTCACGGTGGTCTCCGCGATATCGAGCGTGCGCGCGATCTCCTTGTTGCTCGCCCCGTGGGCGATCTCGCGCAGCACCTCTTCCTCGCGCGGCGATAGCGGGGGATCGCCTCCTCCTGCCTCCGGGGGAGTGTGCCCGGCTTCGGGCGCGCCTTGCTGCTGAAAGGCGCTGATCAGCTTGCCCGTCATCTCGGGGCTCACCACCGGCTCGCCGCGCGCGGCGCGGCGCACGGCTTCGGCCAGCAGGGGGCCGTCTATGGTCTTGAGCAGATAGCCCTGCGCGCCATGGCGCAGCGCGGCAGCCAGATCGGCGCCATCCTCGCTCACGGTGAGCATGACGATGCGGCTGTCGGGGGATGCCTGGCGCAGCCCGGCGATGGCGTCCACTCCACGCACACCCGGCAGGTGGTTGTCCAGCAGCACGACATCGGGACGCAAGGCGGGCAGCAGGCGCAGCGCCTGGCCGGCGTCACCCGCCTCGCCCACCACCTGCAGATCGGGGTATTGCCCCAGCAGCGCCACCAGGCCACGGCGAATCATGGTGTGGTCATCGATCAGGAACAGGGTGGTGGGCACGGTTCAGGCTTTCAGGGAGACGGGGGCCTCGGTTTCGGCATCGGTCGCCGCGGTCTCGGCGGCCTTGCGGGGCAGCTCGAGCGTGACGCAGGTGCCTTCGCCGGGACGGGAATCGACGCGCAGCAGCGCACCGACGCGCGAAGCGCGGTCGGCCATGATGCTCAGGCCGACATGCAGCGAATCCGGCGACACCGCCTGGGGTTCGAACCCCCGGCCATCGTCACGCACCTCAAAGCGCCAGCACGGATGGCGCAGCACGCTCACCCGCACGATGCGGGCCTGTGCGTGCTTGCGCACGTTGGACAGCGCCTCCTGCACGACATGCAGCACCTGGATCTGGACGTCGGGGGCGAGCGGCATGCCCTGCCCCTGCATCGACAGATGGGCCGAGAGACCGCTTTGCAGCTCGAATTTGGACAGGGTCGAACGCAGTGCCTGCTCGATGTCTTCATCCTGCGTGCGCGTGCGAAAGTGCACGAGCAGCTCGCGCACGTCCGCATAGCATTCGCGCACGCCCTCGCGCAATTCGGCCACGCTGCGATCACGCGCCGCGTCGTCGCCCTTGACGATGGCCCCCTGGAGCAGCTCGGTCTGGATCTTCAGGAACGCCAGCGACTGCGCGATGCAGTCGTGCAGCTCACGCGCAATGAGGCCGCGCTCCTCGGCCACCGCGGCCTCGCGCTCCAGCGCACTCACGCGCAGGCCCTCGATGCCGTTGGCCAGATGCTGCGCCATGGTTTCGAGCAGCTCGCGGGCATCGCGCGTGAGACGGTGCTCCTTCCGGTACAGCAGAGTGACCTGCGCGAGAAGCTGCTGGTGCTGGCGCACGGGAACGCTGATCACGCTTTTGAAGCCGAACTCATGGCAGTGCGGCAGCCGCATGCCCCCCTCGTCCGCAACGGTGGCAACGCTCAGGCGCGCCCGCGCTTTGGGCTGGCTGCACACGCAGGCGCCCGTATCCAGGCACTGCTCGCGTTCGGCAAAGCCGGGCGGCAGGCCGTCGCCCGCCAGCAGCACGTAGCGCGCGTTGGCCGCGTCCGACCAGCGCACCATGGCCGCGTCGGCCCCGGCCACCTCGCGCACGATGCGTGCAAAGCCCTGCGCAAGCACCTGCAGCCCCCCCGCTTCGGCAACCAGGGCACTGACGGCATACAGCGCGGACAGGCGCTGGTTACGTTCCTCGACGCTGGCGGTCTTCTCGCTCACCTTGCGCTCGAGCTCCTCATGCGAGGACTGCAGCGCATCGGCCATCTGATTGAAATACTGCGCGAGCTGGCCGAACTCATCGTCCGAATCCACTGGAACACGCGTGGCCAGGTCGCCCTGGCGCACCCTGGCCAGCGCATGCTGCATGCGCGACAGCGGCGCCAGCACCAGAAAGTAGCTCATGACCATGAACACGACGGTGGCCACGACCGCCATGCCCAGCATGAAAATCTGAAAGACGTGCAGCGCCGCGGTCCAGCGCGATATCTGGACCTCCATCGCATTGACGAATCGCTCCACGTAGACGACGAATTCATCTGCCACGCCGGCCGCCGCCACCGCCGCATGCCCGCCCTGAGGATCGGCCCAGTCAGCGCGCGCGTGCTGCCAGTGCGCCGCCAGGGCGTCAAAGCCTGTGTGCACATCGGCACTCCAGGGAACGAACAGCGGGCGCGCCGGGTTGCCGGTGCGCAGCAGTTGCATGCTGGCATCGAACTTGCCGGAAAGTTCGTGCAGGCGCGCCGCATCATCGTCGCGAAGCGCCAGCGCCATGCGCACCGCATACAGGCGCAGGCGCCCGGCCTCGTTGATGGAGGCCGCGCCCCCTTCGAGTTTCCAGGTCACCCACAAGGTGAGCCCGATCGAGAGCACCGCGAGGAGCAGGAAAGCGCAGCCCGTGGCGATCAACCGGGTGGTCAACGTCGGCTTGTGCTGCATGCGCGCAAGTGTACGGCGCGCCCGCTGCCGCACGGACCATCGCGCACAATTGACCCATGGAATTCGGCAGCACGCGCGCCGTGGCTCACCACATGAATGACGGACAGGCCGGCGCTCCCGATCGCGACGCCATCACCGGTCTGGTTCTGGCGGGTGGCCGGGGCACGCGCATGGGCGGCCAGGACAAGGGCCTGCAGTTGTTTCACCAGCAGCCGCTGGCGCAGTGGGCGCTGCGGCGCCTGCGCCCGCAGGTGGGGCGCCTGGCGATCAACGCCAATCGCAACGCGGCGGCGTATGCCCGGCTGGGTGTGCCGGTCTGGAGCGACCTCGCGGGTGACTTCCAGGGGCCGCTGGCGGGCTTCGCCGCGGGGCTCGCGCACCTCGAGACCCCCTGGCTGCTCACCGTGCCTTGCGACACGCCGCTGTTTCCGCAGGATCTTGCAACGCGCCTGGCGCGCGCGGCGCAGGCCGCCGGAACACGGCTGGCCATGGCCGCCACACCCGGGGCCGACGGTTCGCTGCAGCCGCAACCCGTGTTCTGCCTGATGCACCGCCAGCTGGCCCCAAGCCTGCACGAGAGCCTGGCGCGCGGCGAGCGCCGTGCCTGGCGCTGGGCCGCGGCGGCGGGTTGCACGCTGGTGCCGTTCGGCCCGCCCCAGGACGACCCGCTGGCCTTTCACAATGTCAATACGCCGGCCGAGCTGCAACAGCTGCAGGCCATCACATCCCCCGGCGGCGCCACCCGGACTTGATCAGCCCGCCACCTCTCCCAGCGCCGACAGCAGCGCGTCCTGCACCGGGGGCGTCACCACGGCCAGCCGCACGTGGCCCGGCAGGCCGAAGCTCGCGCCGTCGCGCAGCTTGATGCCGCGCTCGCGCAGGGCGCACAGCAGCGATTGAAGATCAAATACGGCTGTACCGCTTGATGGATCAGCGCGAGCAGCTATGAAAAAATTAGTCTCTGAAGGCTGCACCAGCCACCCCGTGGCCTGCAGCAGCTGAATCTGCCGCCGCTTCCAGGTGCGCAGCTGTTCACGCGATTGCGCGAGCCACGCCTGGCACGATTCGGACACCCAGGCCTGAAGCAAAGCCACGCCATGCGCGCCCAGCGGCCAGGAAGGCGCGAGCCGGTGCACACGTTCGAGCAGCGCCGCGGACACGTCGACAGGCGCTATCGCATACGCGGCACGCACGCCCGTCAGACCCAGCGCCTTGTTGGGCGTGAGAAGCCGCCAGACGCGATCAAGCCACGCGGCGTCCAGGCTCGGTGCGCCGCTCAGGCGCAGCGGCTCGTAGGCCTGATCGAACACCAGGGTCTGGTCGGCACGCAGGGCTGCAACGCGCTGCGCCAGGCCCGGCTCGGGCTGCCCCAGCGGGCTGCCGGGCTCGCAGGCCCAGATCAAGACCGCATCGCCCGGATGTTCCACAGGCTTCAAACCCGCCGCCAGCGCGGCGCGCGCATAGTCGCCGTACGCGGGTTGCGGCAGCCACACATGGGCGCTCGGTCCTGCCTGCAGCGACACCGCGATGCTGATGCGCTGGATGAATTCGCTGGCGCTGGCCGCGAGCACGATGCGCTGCGGCGCCACGCCGTGCCAGGCTGCCAGCGCTGACGTGAGCGCGGTGTAGGCCGGATCGGGATAGTGGCGTGCATCGCAGACCAGCAGTGCGCGCGCGGCATCAGGACAGGCACCGCAGGCGTTGGCGTTGGTTGAAAGATCGTGCAGCGGCACGCCCAGCGCGTCCGGCCCGCCATGCAGCGGCGTCAGCATGGCGCCGCCTGCCCCATCAACGCCGCGCAGGCCAGCAGCGTCGCGGCGATGGCCGCGCGCGAACCGATCCGGCAGGCGTGCAGCAGGTCGCGCGGCGCCGCCTCGCGTCCGCCCTCGCCCAGTTCGTAGACGCCGGGCTTGCCCAGGCGCACGCCCAGCGCCAGCGCCATCGCCGCCATCGGCCAGCCGCTGTTGGGCGAGGGCGTGCGCCGCGCCTCGCCCGGCAGGCGGCGCCAGCCCCGCAACGCGCCCAGCCCGCCGATCAACACGGCGGTGAGGCGCGCGGGCAGCCACGCCAGCACGTCGTCGGCGCGCGCCGCCCAGGTGCCCGCGCTGCGCCAGTCGCGCGCCACGCCGCCCAGCACGCGCGCGCCCCGGTAGCCCCACATCGCGTCGGCCGTGTTGGCAAAGCGGAACAGCGCCGCGCCCGGCAGGCCCAGCAGCACAAACCAGAACAGCGGCGCCACCAGCGAATCGTTGAGGTTCTCGGCCAGGCTCTCGATCGCGCTCTCGCGAACCTGCGCTTCGGTCAAGGCGTCCACCTCCCGGCTCACCAGCCACGCCAGCCGCGCGCGGCCGTCGGCGAGGGAATGCGCCAGCGCCCGCTGCACCGCCAGCACCTCGTCGTGCAACAGTGCCCAGGCCAGCAGCGGCTTGAGCAGCAGCGCAAGCAACAGCACCGTCGCCCAGTCCGGCAAGCGCAAGAGCCACGCCTGCAACTGCCACGCCACCACACCGACGATGGCCGCGCCCACGCACCACGCCAGCGCACCCCGCCAGAAGGCCCGCGCATGGCGGGGGGGCGGCGCGTCGGCACGCGGCGCGCAGCGTGCACCCGCCCAGGTCAGGTAATGCCCCATCCAGACCACCGGGTGCCAGCGCGCGGGCGGCTCGCCCAGCGACCGATCGATCGCCAGCGCCAGCGCGGGCACCAGAGACAGCCACACACCCAGCGCCGCATCCGGCGTCACAAACAAGAGGCCCATCAATCCAGAGCAGGCAGCGTGCGCTCGCCGCGCTCCAGCGCCAGCAGCCATTTCTTGCGCGCCACGCCGCCACCGTAGCCGGTTAGGCTGCCGTCGCTGCCGATCACGCGGTGGCAGGGCACAACGAGGCTGATCTTGTTGTTGCCATTGGCGCTGGCAACCGCCCGCGTGGCGCTGGGCTTGCCGATGGAACGCGCCTGCTCGGCGTAGCTGCGCGTCTGGCCATAGGGGATAGCGAGCAGCGCATGCCAGACGCTTTGCTGAAACGGCGTGCCCACAAGGTCCAGCGGCATGTCGAAGTGGCGCCGCCGCCCCGCGAAATACTCGGCCAGCTCGCGCCCGAGCTGCGCCGTGAGCGCACTCTCGCCCGCCCGCGCGGGGCCGCCGCGCGCAGCCTCGACCTGCGCGATCTCGCGCGCCAGGCCCTTGGTACGCTCGCTGAATTCGAGCAGGCACAGGCCGCGCTCGGAAATGAGCGCCGTCATCTCGCCCAGCGGCGTAATGTAGGTGTGAGAGAGCAGGGCCATGCACCCGATTGTCGCAACATCGATGCGCCCGTGCCAGCGCCGGGCGGGCCCCGGAAAATTCCGCAAAAATGCGCAGGCCGCCGCAAGGCCATGGAATAAAACCCCCTCGGGCGGTGTTTGTGCAGACGTCAACCACCCTTTTCAGGAATTCACCATGCGCATTCTCATGACCGCCGCCGCCCTCCTCGCGGCCAGCTCGCTGGCCTGGGCACAGCAAGCCCCGACCAGGACCCAGGACGGCACGCTCGTCGGGCCCAACGGCATGTCGCTCTACACCTTCGACAAGGACGTGGCCGGCAGCGGCAAGTCCGCCTGCAATGGCCCATGCAGCGCAAACTGGCCCGCACTGGTCGCCGCCAGCGGCGACCAGGCCCAGGGCGAGTACAGCATCATCCGGCGCGACGATGGCGCGAGCCAGTGGGCCTACAAGGGCAAGCCGCTGTACTTCTGGGTCAAGGATGCCAAGCCGGGCGACCGCAGCGGCGACGGCTTCAACAAGGTCTGGCACCTCGCGCGCCCGTAAGACCGCGCGCCGTGGAGCGATCGTCCGTCCTGGAGCACCTGCCCGCGCTGCGGCGCTATGCGCGCGTGCTGACGGGCGACGCCTGGGCGGCCGACGATCTGGTGCAGGACACGCTGGAGCGCGCCTGCGGCAAATGGCGCCTGTGGCTGCCCGGCAGCGACTTGCGCGCCTGGCTGTTTACCTTGATGCACCGGGTGTTCCTGAACCAGCGGCGCGGCGGCGCAAGCCGCGCCCACGTGACGTCGCTGGACGATGCCCAGGCCGAGCCGCCCGTCGCGGCGCGCGATCTGGACAGCGCCATCGACCTGGAGCGCTGCCTGCTGCGCCTGCCCGCTGAGCAGCGCAGCGTGCTACTGCTGGTGGCGCTCGAAGACCTGTCCTACGCCGACGTCGCCAGGGTGCTGGGCGTGCCCATGGGCACGGTGATGTCGCGCCTGTCGCGCGCGCGCAGCCGCCTGCGCGAGCTCATGGGCCGCGATCTGCCGGCGCAACCGCCCGCCCACGCCACGGTCACGCCGCTGCGCCGTCCGAACTGACACGACCCCCACGCCACGCAAAAATGCAAGCCCCTCCCACGGTCACCGAAGAACTGCTGCACGCGCTGGCCGACGAGCGCCTGCCCGCGCCGCAGGCAGCGGCCCTGCTCGCCAGCCTCGACGCGGACACCCTGCGCACGGTGCGCCAATGGCGGGCGCAGCGCCAGGCCCTGCGCCAAAGTCACGCCGAGCTGCCGGAGGAGCCGCCGCCGCCCGCGCTCGTCGCCGCGGCCAAGCGCCTGCAGGCACGGCGCGATCGGCAGCAGGCCCGCTGGCGCCTGGGGGGCACCGCGGCCGCGGTGGCGCTCGCCTTCGCCGGTGGCTGGCTGGTGCATGGTCAGCTCCGGCCCGGCGCGACGCCCGCCGTGCTGGCCCAGGCAGCGCCCGGCCTGCGTTTCGTGCATGCGGCCACGTCGGCGCATGCGCTGTTCCAGCCCGAGGTGCGCCACCCGGTGGAAGTCCCGGCCAGCGAGCAGGAACACCTGCAGCAGTGGCTGAGCAAGCGCCTGGGCCATCCGCTGCGTGCGCCCGATCTGCAGGACGCGGGCTACGTGCTGATGGGCGGACGCCTGCTGCCCGGCGACGGAGGCAGCGCGCGCGCACAGTTCATGTATGAAGACCCGGCGGGTGAGCGCGTCACCGTCTATGTCGGCGCGCTGGCGCAAGACAAAAGCAGCGCGGATGAAACCGCGTTCCGCTTCCAGCAGGACGGCGCGGCCAGCGCGTTCTACTGGGTCGATCACGGCCTGGGCTATGCGCTGGCCGGCGAGCTGCCGCGCGAGCGCCTGCAGGCACTGGCCGTGCGCGTGCACCAGCAGCTGCGGTAAGGCGCCCGTCAATCCTCGATGCCGCGCTGCGCCGGAATGCCCGCCTTGAACGCGTGCTTGACCAGGCGCATCTCGGTCACCGTGTCGGCCAGCGCCATGAGCTCGGGCGGGCAGCGGCGGCCCGTGAGGCAGACGTGCACGTCCTTCGGGCGTGAGCGCAGGGTATCGAGCACGGGCTCGAGCGCCAGCCAACCGTAGATCAGCGGGTAGGTGATTTCGTCGAGCACGACGAGGAAGTGCGCGCCATCCAGGATGGCCGCGCGTGCCCGCTCCCAGCCTTCTCGCGCGAGCTCGGCGGAATGCTCCAGATCCTTGCTCTTCCACGAAAAGCCGTCGCCCAGGCCGTGGATCGGCAGGCCGATTTTTTCAAACATGCGGTGCTCGCCAAAGCGCGCGCTGGGCACCTTCATGAACTGGAAAATTTCCACCCGCTTGCCGTGCACATGCTGGCGTCCGAAGGCCCGCAAGGCCAGGCCGAACGCCGCCGTACTCTTGCCCTTGCCGTCGCCCGTGTGCACGATGACAAGGCCGCGGCGCTCGCCCTCGGGGCGTTCGTAGCGTTTTTCGGTGGGTGGAGTTTCAATCTGCATGGTTTGCCTCGCTGGGCAGTGCGATCCACTGGCCCTGTACCGGATGGATGGCGATGCGCTCGCCGAACGCCGCCTGCAGCGCACGATGTGTCTCGGCGCTGGCGGCGGCCCCGAAATGCGCCAGGCGTCCGGCGGCGATGATCGCGATGTCGTCGGCCTGCAGCGCCATGTTGAGTTCGTGCAGCACGCTCACGATCGTGGTGCCGCCCGCGGCCAGCGCGCGCACCGTGGCGAGCCAGTCGGCCTGATGGGGCGGATCGAGGTGCGCGAGCGGCTCGTCCATGAGCAGCACCTGCGCCTGCACCGCGAGCAGCCGCGCGAGCAGCACGCGCTGGCGCTCGCCGCCCGAAAGCTCGCACAGGCGCCGCTCACGCAAATCCCAGGCCTGCGTGGCGCGCAGCGCCGCCTCCACCGCAGCGTCATCGCGCGCCGTGGACGGCGCCAGCCACGCCCGATGCGGCAGGCGCCCGAGCATGACCACGTCCCACCCCCGCAGGTCCTCGCTGCCGCCCTCCTGCTGACCCAACCAGGCGAGTTCGCGCGCGCGCTCGCGTGCGGGCCATTCCACCAGAGGGCGACCAAGCAGCCGGACTTCGCCCTCGCAGGGCAGCAGCCCCGCGAGCACGCGCAACAGCGTGGATTTGCCCGCGCCATTGGGCCCGACGATGGCCGTCCAGCGCCCGTGCGCCAGGCTCAACTGCATGGCGTGCAGGATCGCACGATCACCGATGCGGGCACCGGCCAGCCGGGCCTGCAGCGCCATCCGCGTCATGACACGCTCCGGGCACCAGCGCGCCGGCTCATCAACCACAGCAGATAAACGCCTCCGAGCACCGATGTGAGCACGCCCACGGGCAGCTCCTGCGGCGCGATCACCAGGCGCGAGGCCACATCGGCCAGCATCAGCAGCAGGCCGCCCACCAGCGTGGACAGCAGCAGCAGCGGCCCGTGCGTGCAGCGCGCGAGCGAGCGCGCCAGGTGCGGCGCCACCAGCCCGACGAAGCCGATCAAGCCGGTCTGCGCCACCGCAGCGCCCGTGGCCAGCGCCAGCACGCCCACGAGCAACGCGCGCAGCGGGCCCAGGGGCAGGCCCAGGCTGACGGCAGTGGCCTCACCCAGACTGAGCGCATCGAGCACGCGCGCCAGCGCCCAGGCCAGCACCACCAGCGGCACCAGCACGGCCGCCATCACCGCGCAGCCGCCCCAGCCGACAAAACCCGTGACCCCGAGCGTGAAGCCCTGCATGGCCTGCAGCACGTCGGGCTGCGCCAGTTGCACCAGATCGCGCAGCGCGCCCAGCACGAAGCCCACGACCACGCCCGCCAGCAGCAGGCGCAGCGTCTGCTGCACGCCCCGCGCCAGCATGAGCGCCAGCATCACGCCGCCCAGCGCACCGACAAAGGCCGCGCCCGTGAACCCCATTCGCGCGAGCCACGGCGAGGCCGCCTGCAGCAGCGCCACGCTGCCGCCCCCGGCCACCATGCCGCCCGCGCCCAGCGCCGCATACGCAAGCGCCACGGCCAGCGCCGCGCCCGAGGCGCTGCCCAGCAGGAACGGGTCGGCCAGCGGGTTGCGGAACAGCCCCTGCGCCACCGCGCCCGCCAGCGCCAGCAGCGCGCCCGCCAGCCAGGCGCCCAGCGTGCGCGGCAGGCGGATGTCCCAGACGATCTGCGCCGCCGCCGGGTCGTCGAACGCGCGGCGCAGGCTGTCGAACCCCGTGCTGCCCACGCTCGCGCCCCAGGCCAGCGCCAGCAGCGAGAGCAGCACCAGCACAAGCACCAGCCACGGCACGCGCGACGCCCTGCGGGCAGGGGCGTGCGACACGGTGGCGGCCAAGGTGTTCATGATGTTGAAATCTTGCTCAAATCCTGGTCAAACGCATAACCATCGAGCGTTACAAGCTCACTTATTTATGTCAAATCCACGCGCTGCACAGGCCGCCATCAGGCGCGCCGCCTGCGCCATGCGCGGACCGGGGCGCACCAGAATATCGCGTTCGGCGCTGTCGAACTCGCAGACTCTGCCGCGCCGGATCGCGCGCAGCCCCGCCCAGCCTGGGCGCCGCGCCAGCTCTGGCGCACCCTGCTGGCTCACCATGATCAGGTCGGGGTCGAGCCGCACCACCAGCTCGGGATTGATGCGCGGGTAGGGACCCAGCCGCGCGTCGATGATGTTCACGAGACCCAGCGCCTGGATGAGCTCATCGATGAAGGTGCCGCGCCCCGCCGCGTGCGGCGCCGGCGTCACTTCGTAGTAGACGCTCTGGCCCCGCGCCGCCGGGGGAACGCTATCGGCCGCGGCCTGCACGCCGGCATCGATGCGCTTGAGCAGCTCCGCCGCGCCGCCCACCTGCAGCAGCTCGCCCAGCAGCAGGGTGGCGCGGCGCATGGCCGCGCGGGTCTTGGGCTCGAACGCGACCACCTTCACCCCCAGGGCACGCAGGCGCACGCTGGCGCGCGAGGAAATGCCGATCAGCACCACGTCGGGCTTGAGCGCGATCACCGCCTCCACGTTCGGGTCCAGCCCGCCGCCCAGCCGCTCCAACCGGTTCACGGACTCGGGCCAGTTGGAGTAGCGGTCCACGCCGACGAGACGGTCGCAGGCGCCGAGCGCGCACACGGTCTCGGTGAGCGAGGGCAGCAGGCTCACGATATGCGCGGGCGGCGCGTCGAAGCGCGTGGTGTGGCCCGTGTCGTCGGTGATCGCGTAGGCGGCCCGGGCCTGGGCCCCCAGGCACAGCGCCACCCCAACCAGCGCGTTCAGGAGCCAGCGCGTCATGGCTGCCCCTTCACGCAGACGGACAGCCCCGCCACCATCCAGCTCACGCGCTCGCACGCGGCAGCCACGTCCTGGTTCAGCATCCCTAGCGCATCGACGAACGCGCGTACCGCCGTTCCCATGGGAATGACCCCCAGACCGATCTCATTGCCCACCAGGACGACCGGCCCGGGGGCGTGCTCCAGCGCTTCCAAAAACAGAGCTTGCTGCGCTTTCCAGTCAGGCGTTGAAGGCATATTTTCATCCTGACCTGACCCCGCCGGCATGAGCCAGTTCGTGAGCCACAGCGTGAGGCAGTCGACCACCACGAGCGTGCGTGCATCCGAGCAGCCGCGCAGCGCCTGAGCCAGCTCGCGCGGCTCCTCCACGGTCTGCAGGCGCGGCACGCGCGCACGGCGATCGCTCTGGTGGCGGGCGATGCGCGCGCGCATCTCCTCGTCGCACGCCACGCCCGTGGCGATCAGCACCGCGCGGTGCGCCGGCGCCTCATCCAGCCACGCCGCGGCCAGGCGCTCGGCGCGGCGGGACTTGCCGCTCTTCTGGCCGCCCAGGATCAGTTCGGTGCGCGCGATGTTCATGGCCACCCGGCGTCAGCGCCCCGTCCAGCGCAGGCCGACGAAAAAGGTGCGCGGCAGCGCCGGATAGCCTGCCGCCAGCTGGTAGGTCTTGCCGCCGAGGTTGTCGATGCGTGCCAGCAGATCCCACTGGCGTGCGATCGTCGTTCTGGCGTACAGGTTCATCAGGCCATAGCCGCCCAGTCGCTTGGTGTTGGCCGCGTTGTCCCAGCGGTGGCTGGCCGCCTGCCATTCGGCGCCTACGTTCCAGGTAGCCACCCGCGTGTCGGCCGCCAGCTTCAGCAGGCGCTGCGCGCGACGCGCCAGCAGCGTGCCTGTGTCGGCATTTTTCGGCTGCTGCAGGTCGAGCGAGGCGCTCAGGTTCACGCCGCCCACGCGGTGCGCGCCCGACAGCGTCACGCCCCGCAGGCGCGCGTTGCCGGTGTTCTCATAGCAGCCGAACAGCCCAGCGCACGGGCCGGGCGCGCCGAAGTTGATGAGGTTGGTGACGCGATTGCGGTACACCGTCGCGCCGAAACGGCTGGCGCCCTGTGCCCAGTGCACGCCCAGCTCGACGTTGCGGCCTTTTTCGGGCTGCAGGCCCGCCTGGCCGTACTCCGAAAACCGCTGGTAGAGCGTGGGCACGCGAAACGCCGTGCCCGCCGCCGCCGTCGCGCGCCAACCCGGGGCGAAACCGTAGCCGTAGGCCGCACCGCCGGTGGTCTGGCCGCCGAACTCGCTGTCGCGGTCATGGCGCAGGTTGAGCTGCAGCGTGTGCGCGCCCGCCACGTAGCCATAGCCCAGCGCCAGCGCGTCCTGGTGGCGGCCGCGGTTGATCGGGTCATTCACCAGATGGTCTTCGCGCCGCTCCAGCGCTGCGGTGAGGGTGTGCGCGCCCTCGCGCCATTGGTTGCTGAACAGGACGTTGCGCAGCCTGGTTTTGGATAGGTAGGGCGAGGGCAGCGTCTCGTAGCGCTGGTTCGACTCGCTCACCGACAGGCGCGTGGCGTACTGCCGCGTCCACTGCGCCGACCAGGTCGCGCCCAGCGTGGCGAGGCGGTTCAGGCCGTGGTCGTCCAGCCCCGGCACAAATCCGTCGTACTGCGCGTCCATGTTCGTCCAGGTGCCGGTCAGGTCCAGCCGATGCACGTCACTGAACTGCACGCCCACGCGGCCGCTGGCCGCCGTCTGGCGGTAGCCATCCAGGTCCGGGTTGGCGCCGGGGCGCGAATCGTAGCCGCGGCTCACGTCGCGCTGCATGCCCAGCGAATAATCCACCACATCGTGCTTGCCTGAAAAACCGGCCTCCAGCGTGCCGGTGCGGCGGTTGCCCGCGCCCACGCCCACGTAGGGCGTGAACGGCCCCTCGCCCTGGCGGGTGAAAATCTGGATCACGCCGGCCACCGCGTCCGATCCATACACCGCGGCCGCTGGCCCGCGCACGATTTCGATGCGCTCGACCTGACCCAGCGCCATTGCCTCCCAGGGCGCGCCGCCCGTCGATTGCGAATCCACGCGCACGCCATCGATGTAGACGGCGGTGAAGCGCGTCTCCGCGCCGCGCAGGAACAGCCCCGTGGCCGTCCCCGGCCCGCCGCTTCTGGACAGTTCCAGCCCCGGCTGGCGCGCGAGCAGATCGGAAACCGTGATGGCACCGCTGCGCTCGATCTGCTCGCGGTCGATCAGCGTCACATCGGCCAGCACATCGGACAGCGGCTGCTCGGTGCGCGTGGCCGTCACCACCACCTCGGACAGCTGCGGCACACTGGCGGCCAGCGCCAGTTGCCGTGGGCCGTCCTGGGCGAACGAGGAAGAAGCGGATAGCACCGCCAGGGACAGGAACGCGCACGCACGCATTGGCGCGGCAGAAAAACGATTCAACATGGGAAAACACATCCGACAGCAAGCTCTGCCAGCTTCCCCGCCGGCCATGAGCACACACGGCCCGCGCATCAGGAACGCGCAAGCCACCTCGTTGGCCGGTATCCGGGCTGGCGGAACGCCCTTGCAGCGCCTTCCCAGGCGCTTGTTCAAGGCGCCCAGTGGCTGGGTTGCTGCAAGAGTGAATCGAATCGATTCGTCCGCTGACCGTTGCGGGGGCAGCGCAGGCTGGGCAAGCCCTTCATGGTGAAGGGCGCCTCCCTGCTTCCCGTTGAACTGCGGCGTGCGAACCACGACCGCGAGCACCAACGGGAGCGAATTCTACCGATGTCGGGAGGCGCTCCTTACAATCCCTAACCCATGGCCCTCCCTTCCCTCTCCCAGATCGCCGAGCGCGTAGACCGGCTGCTGGTACGCCACGCGGAGCTGCAGCGCACCAATACGCTGCTGAGCCAGCAGCTGAGCGAACTCACGCACGAGCGCGACTCGCTGCGCTCGCGCCTGCAGGCGGCGCGCGCGCGCATCGACGCGCTGCTCGATCGCCTGCCGGCCGCCGAAGACACCAAGGATGCCCCATGAGCGCCAAACAGCTGGAAGTGCAGATCATGCAGCAAACCTACCTTCTGGCTTGCCCCGAAGGCCAGGAGGCGCGCCTGCTGGACGCTGTCGAACGCGTGGACACGGCCATGACGCGCATTCGCGACGCGGGCAAGGTGCGCGCGCGCGAACGCATCGCCGTGTTGGCCGCGCTCAACCTCGCCTTCGAGCTGGCCGACCATCAAACCAGGGTCGCGGCCCAGCCGATGGCGACGCCCGAACCCGGCAGCGCGCAGGCCGATGAAGCGGCGCTGCTGCAGGCGCTGGCCACGCGCCTGGACGAGGCCCTGGGCAGTGACGGCCGGCTGATTTAGACATCCTGATCTGGACATCCCGCGGCACGCGCCTACAATGGCCATGTCTGCGGTGCCGCCGAGCTTTATATTGCCTTGAACCAATGCTCGTAGAGCACGGACTAGGTACATCACCCGGCGGGCGTGATCATCTCGCGTCAGATGAACCCAACGCCTGGTTGCCCTGGCCCACCTGAACCCCGGTTCAGGATGACGGCTCGGCGGCGTGCCGCAGACACCACCGACCCGCCTCTCCCATCCTTCACGCCCGACGCGCCACCAGCGCGCGAAACTCCTGCACCGGCAGCGCGCGCGAACACAGAAACCCCTGGTACTGCGCGCAGCGCATCTGCTCGAGCGCTGCCCGCTGCCCCTCGGTTTCCACCCCCTCGGCCAGCACCTTCATGCGCAGCGCACGGCCCATGTCCACCACCGCCTGCACGATGGCGCGGTCGCCATCATCATCGGGCAGACCCCGCACGAAGGACTGGTCTATCTTGAGCTTGGCGATCTTCAGGCGCTTGAGGTAGGCCAGGCTCGAATATCCGGTTCCAAAATCGTCGATCACCAGCGACACTCCCGTGGCCGCGAGCGTGCCGATCAGGCCTTCCATCTCCTCGGCATCGTTGAGCAACACGCTCTCGGTCAGTTCGAGCTCCAGCAGATGAGGCGCCAGACCATGACGCGCCAGCACCGTGCGCACCCGCTCGACGAAGTCCGGCTGGCGAAACTCCAGCGCGGAGACATTGACCGCCACCGCCAGCCCGGCGCCGCCACGCGCCCACTGCGCCGCATCGGCGACGGCACGATCCATCGCCCAGGCGCCCAGCGTGGCGATGTAGCCGCGCTCTTCCGCCAGGGGAATGAACTGCGTTGGGGGAATGCTGCCCAGGTGCGGATCAATCCAGCGCAGCAGGGCTTCCGCGCCCAGGATGGCACCGGTGCGCACGTCCACCTGAGGCTGGTAGTGCACGGCCATGTGCCCCGCGGGCAGCGCCTGGCGCAAGGCGTGCTCGAGCTTCATGCGCGGCAGCAGGTCCGCATTCATGCTCGGGCGAAAGAATTCGAAGCTGCCGCGCCCGCGCTCCTTGGCGCGGTTCATCGCCGCATCGGCCTGGCTCACGAGCTCATCCGGCGTGCTCGCGTCCTGCGGATACAGCGTAAGCCCGATGGTGCACTGCAACGACAGCGTCATGTCATCAATCACGCAGGGGTTCGCGATGGCATCCATCACGCGCCGCGCCACCGTCTGCGCCGCCGCCGCATTGGCCGCATGCAGATACACGATGAATTCATCGCCCCCCAGACGGCACAGCATGTCCGAATGGTGCAGGCAGCCCAGCAGGCGCTGGGCCACCACGCACAGCGCCCGATCGCCAAACGTGTGCCCGAGCGAATCGTTGATGTTTTTGAAGCGATCCAGATCCAGCAGCATCACGGCAAAGCCCGTGTGCTTTTCCCCTGCCTTCCCGATGGCCTCGGACACGCGCTGGTTGAACGCGAGGCGATTGGGCAGGCCCGTGAGCGCATCGCGCAGTGCCAGCTCCTCGATGCGCTGTTCGGCCGCGTGCTGCGCCGTCAGATCCTGCGCGAAGCCGATGGATTGCGTCACCTGCCCCTGCGCATCGCGCAAGGCCACCCAGGACAGGTGCACCACGGCCGGGCTGCCATCGGCGCGCGGTGGCAGGAAGAGCCTGCCTTCCCAGATCCTGCCTCCCTCCCAGGCGCCACGCACCTGCGCCCGCAGGCTGGCTTCCCCTTGGGCCAGGCTCAGGAACTGCCAGGCGGCACAGCCCAGCGCCTCCCGTGCGGGCACACCCCACAGCTGCTCGCAGCGCGGGTTCAGACGCACGATTTCGTCTTGCGCATCGGCCACGAACACCGCCTCCAGACTCGCATCGAAGGCCATGGCCGCCAGGCGCAAATCGGCCTGCTGCTGCAGCTGCGCCGTGATGTCACGAAACAGGAACACGCGCCCGCCCGGATAGCCGTGCAGCCACAGCGGCACGGCGCGGCGCTCCACCAGTCGGCCGTCGGCGAATTGCAGCACGTCGCGCGCCTCGTGCATGGGCTCGCGCACCAGGGCCTCCAGCCGTTCACGGTAAGCCGCGCCATCGGCCACGCATTCGAGCATGTGCGCCTGGATGGCGGCCTCGTCACGGTGCAGCAGCAGTGCCTCGGGCAGGGCCCAGAGTTCGGCCCAGGCGCGGTTGAAGCCGGTGATCCGGCCCTGCAGGTCGCAGCTGAGCATGCCGTCGGCCGTCGCATCCAGCGTGGCCACCATCTGCTCCAGCTGCTCCTGCTGCTGGCGCTCGGCTTCATCCTCGCGCGAGCAATCGCGCATGCTCATCAACAGTAGCCCCTCGGCCGCCGCTCCCGGCAACGCGCACACGCTGCGCTCGACCGCGAGGGTATCGCCACTGCCCGCGCAAAAGATGCTGGAGCGCGAACGGATGCCGCGCAGCAGCTCGGGAACGCCCTGGCCCCAGAAAATCTGGTCTTCCGGCGTGTGGGCCAGCTCCAGCACCGACGCGCCCACCATGGCGGACGGCTCACGCCCGGTCAACGCCCCGGCGGCGCCATTGCAGTACATGATCTGCAGCGTGACCGAATCCACCAACCACACGGCCATGTCCAGAGCGTCCGGCACACCTTGCCAGATCGCCGCCGATGCAGGCAGGTTCATCGAGCCGCGCTCTCCGACTGCGCCTGGCGCGGCATGCGCTCGAAGAAGTAACACATCTGCTGCGCGGGCTGGAAGAACTCCAGCACCTCATCGGGCAGCGCATCGCACTTGACGCTGCGGCGTATGCCGCCTGCCGTGCCCGGCCCCAGGTCCAGCTCCTGCGCCTCGTCCAGTGACACGCCGGCCACGAACGGCAGCACGCAAGGGCGCAGCGGCGACTGTGCATTGCTCGCCACCACGCGCGCGAACCGCCCGTCACCCAACTGCACGATGGAGCCCGGCGGGTAGACACCCATCATGCGGATGAAAGCGGCCAGCACCGTGGTCAGGTCAAAGCGCTTGCGCTCCTGGGAAAACAAGCGGGCCAGCGCCTCATGCGGCGTGTGCGACGCCTCCCCGTGCAGAGGGTTGCACAGGCGGTCGTAGCGATTGACCAGCGCCAGGATCTGCCCGTGGCGACTGATCTGCGCGCCGCTGCTGCCTTTGGGAAAGCCGCTGCCGTCCACCATCTCGTGGTGTTCGCCTATGGCCTGCACCAGGTCGGCATCGAAACCCATGCGCTGGGCAATGACCATGGAGCGCTGCACGTGCTCCTCGTACAAACGCCTGTCGCCCAGCGACAGCGCCGCGCCGGGCGCGGCGATGTGCGCAGGCAGCTCGATCTTGCCGATATCGTGCAGCAGGCCCGCCGCCCCCAGGAGGCGCAGCGACGCGGCCCCCAGGTTCAACGACCGCCCGAGCAGCATGGCCAGCACCATCACGTTCACGCTGTGCTTGATCTGGCGCTGCCCCGCCACCTGCGCCAGCAGGTGCACCGCGTAGTTCTCCGCCTCCATCAGTTCGGCAACGCCGGTGCGCACCCACTCCTGCACGCGCTCGCGCAAAACTGTCGGCGTGTCCTGCACCCCGGCGAGCACGTCGGCATAGAGCGCCGCCGCCTCTTGAAAGCGCGCGTACGAATGCGACTGCAGGCTTGAATTGGTCTTGCGCGCCACGCCCTCCGATGGCGCCGAAGCCGCCGCGCCGGGCCGGCCCGCAGGCCCGTCCAGGGACTCGACGCCAGCCGCATCGCCCTGCGCGGCACCGCCCGGGGCGGCCGGTGCATCCGCGGCCTGCCCGGCCTCATCGCCCGCCACCATGCTTCTGGATGGCACGTGGCGAACCTCTCGCAGCCCCAGATCACGCAAAACCCGAATCTGATCGAGCGACGAGATGCGAAAGCTGCTCGTCGGAAACGGATGGTTCATCCATCCAATTTCCAGCCGCACGTACATGCCGACGCGGAGATCTTCGATGTTGATCAGAACGTAATCAGGCACGGTAACGCCGTTTTGCAAGTACATGCATCATCCCGGAACCCATGCTCGTGACATCGGCTTTCATGCACCTTGCAAATGAAAAAATTGTCAAACTCGCCGAAAAAATCGGCAAGCCGTCGTCGATGGGAGCGGAACAAGGAATCAAACCCACATCCACCATCCGTACCATATACGAAAATGTGAGCATTGTATGGGACCGCCCGTACAAAACAAGCATTTCAGGCCATCCGGCCGGCGCCCGCCGCGCCGGATCGGACCGCCAGAAACACACCCGCGCAGTGCCGGAAAAGCGGCGCAGACATCCGGCGCTGCGGGAAATCGCGCATACATGGCCTGCCCCGCAGGGTCAGGGGGCGGTATCGACACCCTGGAACGGCATCAAGCCATCTGCGCTATGGTGTTGCGAAAGCGCCTCAGCGACAGCGCGAACAGGGCGGCCGCGATCAGTGTCAGCGCCGCGAACTGCGGCCAGACCACATCCAGTCCAGCGCCACGAAACAGGATGGCCTGGCCCAGTTGCACGAAATGCGTGGTCGGCGCCGCATCCATCAGCCACTGCAGCACGACGGGCATGCTTTCGCGCGGCGTGAGACCGCCGGAGAGGATCTGCATGGGGATGATGGTCAGCATCATCAGCATGCCGAACTGCGGCATGTTGCGCGCCAGCGTGGCCAGAAAGATGCCCAGCGAGGTGCAGGCGATGAGGCACAGCGCGGTGCCGGCGAAGAACAACGGCAGCGAGCCGGCCACCGGCACCCCCAGGACGCCGCGCACGACGAAGGTGACCGACACCCAGGTCGCCAGCAGCACCACGGCGCTCATGGACCAGATCTTGGCCGACATGATTTCGGCGGGCGTGACCGGCATCACCAGCAGGTGTTCGATGGTGCCATGCTCGCGCTCGCGGATCAGCGCCGCGCCGGCCAGGATGATGGACAGCATGGCGATGTGGTCGATGACCTGCGCCAGGCCGCCCCACCAGACCGGGTCCAGCGCCGGATTGAAGCGCGCGCGCAGGGCCAGGTCCACCGGCGGGATGGACGCGGCGCGGTAGCGCTGGGCGAACTCGCGGATCTCGCCGCCGACGATCTGCTGCAGGTAGCCGCTGCCGATGAAGGCCTGGCTCATGCGCGTGGCATCCACGTTGAGCTGGATCTGCGGCGCGCGGCCGGCCAGCAGATCGCGCTGGAAGTGGCGCGGAATCACCATCGCGAAGGTGTAGATGCCGGCATCCATGCCCGGGTCCATCTGCGCCCAGTCGATCATTCGCGGCGCGCTGAAATGCGGCGGATACAGCGCCGAGGCGATGCGCTGCGACAGCGGCGAGTGGTCCTCGTCGACGATGGCCACGGGGGCATCCCGCAACACCTCGGGCGAGGCCTTGGCCCCCGTGTAGACGCCCACCGTGAACACGTAGACGATGAGGATCAGCATCATCGGGTCACGCCACAGCGTCCACAGCTCCTTGGTGCCCAGGCGCCAGGTGTTGGCAAGGAACTGGCGCATGGTTCAGCGCTCCTGCTTGCGCAGCAAGGCGATCGCGGCGCCAATGATGAGCGGCGTGGCGATCAGCAAGGGCACGAACGACGCGCTCAGGTCACCAAACTGCAGCGCCTTGTTGAACACGCCGCGGCTGATGTCGATCATGTGCGTGGCCGGGTAGACCTCGCCGATGATGCGCCCCAGACCCTGCAGCGAGGACACCGGATCGATGACGCCGGCGAACTGCACCGTCGGGATCATGGTGCCGAGCATGGCGAAGAACATCGCCGCGATCTGGCTGCGGGTGATGCTGGACGCCAGCAGGCCCATGCCGGTGGCGCAGAAGCTGAAGACCAGCGCCGCCAGCAGCAGGGTGGCGAAGCTGCCCTTGACCGGCACCGCGAAGGCCGTGACGGCCAGCAGCGTCATGAGCAGGAAGTTGAACAGGGCCAGCACCACATAAGGCAACTGCTTGCCCAGCAGGAATTCGGTGCGCGTGACCGGTGTGACGTACAAATTGATGATGGAGCCGGTCTCTTTCTCGCGCACCACGGCCAGCGCCGCCAGCATGGCCGGCAGCATCAGCAGCAGCATGGGGATGATGCTGGGCACCATGGCTGGCAGGCTTTTCACGTCCGGGTTGTAGCGAAAGCGCGTCTCGATGCCGGTGCTGCCCAGCGGCTGCGCGCCGCCATGCGCGACGGCCTGCTCGCCCAGCCAGTGCTGGTGGATGCCCTGCACATACCCCTCGACAGTCTCGGCGCGCTGCGGCATCGAGCCATCCACCCAGGCGCCGATCTGCACGTTGTTCCCGCGCAACACGTCGCGGGCGAAGCCGGGCGGAATCTCCAGCGCCAGGTTCAGCTCGCCGCTGACCATGCGGCGATCCAGCTCGGCGTAGTCGCTGATCGGCGCACGCTCGACAAAGTAGCGCGATCCGGCCAGGCTCGTGGCGTAGCTGCGGCTCAGGGTGGAATGGTCGCGGTCGAGCACGGCGTAGCGCAGATCGTTCACGTCGGTGCTGATGCCAAAGCCCATCACCAGCATCAAGAGCACCGAACCCGCCAGCGCCAGGGTCAGGCGCACCGGATCGCGCCGCAGCTCCAGCGCTTCACGCCACATGTAGCTCAGCAGGCGCCGCAGACTGAAGGCGGACTGCGAAGGGGCTATTGTTTTTCTAGCTGTTCTCGCGCTTTTCACTTGAATTTCGGATATTTTTGAATCTGGAACAATTTCCGGGTCAGCGCAGGTAGCTACATTTTTTGATTCAGGCTGTGGTGCCCGTCCGCCTTGCGCCTCCAGCAGGTAGCCGATGAAGGCCTGCTCCAGCGTGCGTGCGCCGCGTTTTTCGACCAGGCGGGCCGGCGTGTCGCTGTCGAGCACCCGGCCGGCGTGCATCATCGACATGCGGTCGCAGCGCTCGGCCTCGTTCATGAAGTGGGTCGAGAGGAAGATCGTCACGCGGTCGCGGCGCGAGAGCTCCACCAGCAGGCGCCAGAACGCGTCGCGCGCCACTGGATCGACGCCCGACGTGGGCTCGTCCAGGATCAGGAGCTCGGGCCGGTGCACCATGGCCACCGCCAGCGACAGGCGCTGGCGCATGCCCAGCGGCAGGCTGGCAGGCAGGCTGCCCTGCAGCTCGGCCAGGCCAAAGCGCCGCGCCATGTCGACCACGCGGTGGCCGATTTCGGCCTCGGGCACGCCGAACAGGCGCGCATGCAGCTCCAGGTTCTGGCGCACCGTCAGCTCGCCATAGAGCGAGAACGACTGCGACATGTAGCCGACGCGGCGGCGCGTGGCCATGTCCCTGGGGTCGACTTCGTGGCCCAGCAGCCAGGCCCGGCCCTCGCTGGCCGCGAGCAGGCCGGTGAGCATCTTCATGGTCACGGTCTTGCCGCAGCCGTTGGAGCCGAGGAAGCCGAAGATCTCGCCGCGGCGGATGCGAAACGACACGCGGTCCACGGCGACGAAATCGCCGAAGCGCATGGTCAGGTCCTGTGCCTCGATGACGACGTCATCCTGCGCCGTCCGCAGAGGCGGAATCTCAACCGCGACGTGGCCGCGCACCTTGGCCTCGGGCAACAGTGCGATGAAGGCCGCCTCCAGCGACACGGTGCCGGTGCGCGCGAGCAATTCGCCCGGGGCGCCGGTGGCCAACACCTGGCCGTCGTCCATCGCCACCAGCCAGTCGAAGCGCTCGGCCTCGTCCATGTAGGCGGTGGCGACGATCACGCTCATGCCCGGGCGCTCGCCGCGGATGCGTGCGATCAGCTCCCAGAACTGCGCGCGCGCCAGCGGATCGACGCCGGTGGTCGGCTCGTCCAGAATCAGCAGGTCCGGGTCGTGGATCAGCGCGCAGCACAGGCCGAGCTTTTGCTTCATGCCGCCCGAGAGCTTGCCCACCGGGCGTGCCAGAAACCCGTGCAATCCCGTGGCGCGGGTCAGCTCGTCGATGCGCCGGCGCCGCTCGGCCGCGCCATGGCCGAACAGGCGCGCAAAGAACTGCAGGTTCTCCTCCACCGACAAGGTGGGATAGAGGTTCTTGCCCAGGCCCTGGGGCATGTAGGCGATGCGCGGGCAGACCGCGTTGCGATGGCGCCTGCTGGCCATGTCGCCTCCCAGCACCTGCACGCGCCCCTGCTGCACGGCGCGCGCGCCCGCCAGCAGCGACAGCAGACTGGACTTGCCCACGCCGTCGGGCCCGATCAGGCCGACCATCCGGCCGGCCGGAATGCTCAGCGTGATACCGGCCAGCGCTTCGACCTTGCCGTAGTGCAGCCGCAACTGCTCGACGACAGCCGCCGGCGGGGCGCTCATCGCGGGCGAGGTCATCGGCCCACCTTCAGCGCCAGGCGCGCGGGCCACTCGCGCGTGGGATCGAGCCGCACCCAGGCCTCGCCCGGCACGCCGGTCTTGACCTGCTCCAGATGTTCGCGCAGCAAGTCGCGGTCGATTTGCGCGCGCACGCGAAACATCAGCTTCTCGCGCTCGCTGGCGGTTTCCACCGTCTTGGGCGTGAACTGCGCCGTGCTGGCGATGAAAGAGACCTTGGCCGGAATCACGTAGCCGGGCGCCGCGTCCAGCACGATGCGTACCTCACTGCCCAGCGCCAGCCGGCCTGCAGCCTCGGTGGGCAGGAAGAAGGTCATGTACACATCCGACAGGTCGATCAGGTTCAGCACCCGCCCGCCCGCGCCCAGCACCTCGCCGGGCTGGGCCACGCGCAGCTGCACGCGGCCGTCGCGCGGCGCCTTGAGCTGGCTGTCGTCGATCTCGGCCTGCACGCGCTGCAGCGTGGCCTGAACCGCCTCGACCTGCGAGCGCGCGCTGACCACCTGCGCCTCGGCCGCCGCGATGGCGGCATCGGCAGACCTGGCCTGCGCCCGCGCGGCAGCGACACTCGCCTCGGCACTTTGCATGCGTGCGCGGTCGTCGTCCAGGGTCTGGGCCGAGATGGCGCCCTCCTTGACCAGGATTTCGGAGCGCTCCAGGTGGCGCCGGGCCGCGTGGAGTTCGGCCTCGGTGCGGGTCACTTGCGCCATCAGCGCTGCCCGGTCGCTTTGGCGCATCGCCACCTGCGCCTGGGCGCTGGCCACCGCATGGATGGCCTGCTGACGATTCGCCGTCACTTCGAGCAACTGCGCCTGCAGCGTCTGCACCTGCATGGTGGCCAGCACCTGGCCCGCCTTCACGAAGTCGCCTTCATCGACCAGGATGTCACCGACACGGCCGGGCAGCTTGGTGGCGATGTCCACCTCGGTCGCCTCGATGCGGCCGTTGCCACGCATGAAGGCGCCGTCCTCCGTACCGGCACTGAAACGATGCCAGGCGTACCAGCCCATCAACGCCAGTGCGACGGCGATGAGAGCGGGAAGCAGCTTGTTCTTGAAGGAGATGGCCATGATGATTCCCGAAAACATGAAATCGGCGAAAGAGACGGTACGGGCAGCAGAGGCGTATCGCCTGGCTGTTGCGCGACCCGGCAGCCAGCACAGCCCAGAGCGTAACCCCGCCGGCCACCTCCAAAACCGGCGGCATCAGGCTGGGAGCGAAATTCCGGGCGCGGTGGATACCCAGTGACGCCAGCGCCTCGCATCTGTCTTCCTTGGGCCAGTGCGGCCGCGCCCTTCCCCGTCGGCAAGATCAGCACCTGCAACGCGGCGCGGTTCTGGTTGCGTTTGGCGTTGCCGCCGAGGCGCGCATCGGTGGCAACCTCGGGGCGCTGCAGCACCTGCGTGCAGAACACCTTCCATTCGTGCTCGTTCTGCAGCCTCGGCATCACCGTGTGCCCCTGAGGGCCGACCAATGCGGATACCATCGAAAATCATCCACGGAAATCAGCTCTTGCACGGGGCAGGACCGATTCGATGATGATTTGAACGGGATCAGCGTGCTGCCGCGTCCGTTGCCCGCTTTCCGACCGGCTGCGGCCCGCAGCCTGTGAGGAGACGTCATGGAAAGCGAAGCAAACAAAATGGGGCCAGGTGCCGGGCGGGACACGAAAGCGGCTGCCCTGGAGGGTTCGCCGGATCAGCATCCCCAGACCGGGCAAGTGGATCGCTTGAGCCGCCGATCCATCCGTGACTTGCTTGCAAAAACGCCGCTGTTTGGCGAACTCGGGGCCGACGAGCTGGATCTGCTGGCACAGAGCACGCGCAAAGTCCGCGCCGGACATGGAGACGTCATCTTTCGCCGAGGTGATCCTTGTGCCGGATTCCACATCATCGTCTGCGGCCAGATCAAGTTGGTTCATGCCTCGGCTGCCGGCATCGAGCGCGTCATGCGCCTGATCGGTACCGGCGACAGTTTTGGCGAGGCCTTCATGTTCCTGGAACGGGACTATGTCGTCACGGCCGAGGCCCTGTGCGATACGCTGCTGCTGCATGTGCAGCGCGAGGCGTTCTTCAAAAAGCTGGATTGCAATCCCCAACTGGGTCGCAGAATGTTGGTGAGTCTGAGCCATCGGCTGTACATGCTGATGGGCGACGTGGGAGCGTACACCACGCGCTCCGGCTCCCAGCGCCTCATTGGCTACCTGTTTCGCGCGGCCCAGGGGCGTGAAGGTATTCCCTTCAGAATCGAAATGACCAAGGGGGTGATTGCTTCCCGCCTGAATCTGACGCCCGAGCATTTTTCGCGGATTCTGCGTGAACTGAGCGAGCGCAAGCTGATCCGCGTGAAGGGCCGTGAATTCACGATTCTCGATCCCGAGGGGTTGCGGGCCTTCAGCGACTGACGATTGGGTTGCGTAGCCGCCGCATGAATGGCAATGCCTTGCTGGCCACGCGCCGGACATACCCCGCTATCGCCGATAACGGCAGCCTCGCCGATGAATGGCGCGAATCATTCAGACGACCCCGGGCCGAGTCATGTCCGTGGCAGGTGGCCACAGCCCCTGCCACAAGAGCAGCGATTCATCAGGCGTACTGCGATAACCCATGTTCCAATTCGAAGTAGCGTCCCACAATGAAAGGATGCTCATCCTGCATATACAACCTTGACTTGGACTCCCTCAGCTTTCGTACGCAATCGACAAGCAGACTCAGATCATTGGTCTCGAAGGTCAGCAACCATTCGTAATCCCCCAACCCAAAACCATAGACGCCATTGGTGAGGATGTCCGGAGTGAACTCGTGTCCGATGTCGCCATGCTCCCCTATAAGCGCCTTGCGCTCCCACTTGGGCAGCAGATAGTATTCCGGCTTGCGAATGAAGGGATAAAAGCACAGGTATTCCCTTGGCCGCATGCCGACCGCGAAGGATGTCGGATGGGTGGAAAATTCGAACGGCTTCGTGATTCCCGTGAATGCATGGGGTGTGGTGACGTACTGACCAAAAGACGACCGCCTAATCTCCAGCTGCAGATCCTGAATGTCATTGAAACGATCAGCAACCATCCAGAAGAGGATATCCGTATGGGCCTGGAATCCCTGAACCACGTAGGTTCCACGCAGCCCGACCCGATCTTCATATTTTCTGAAAATCTCGGCCACCCCCTTGATGGCCGCTATCCTGTCGTCTTTTTCCGCCTCATACCATTTCGCCGTATACTTGATTGCCAGCTGCGCCGTAAACTGATTTCGCATGTTCGTTGCTTTCCCTTGACTGTGTTTGAGAGGTCAGAATGATTGTTTGATTGCCACAATTTGTTTGCAGTGAAATTCGTCGTGGATCCAGATGGTATCGACCAGATTCTTCAAGCTGATCGGACCGAACAAGGGGTGCTCCAATGATCTTTCGGCCAGGATATCCTCATGTGTTTCGTTGAATACCGACTGCAGATCCCTGAAGCGTGATTCTTCCAGCCAGCGGATCAGTTCACCCTTGGAGAAGCGATCGGCAGTTGCCTTCTCCTCGCCACAATTTTTTTGCAGACAGGCTGCGAGAACTGACGGAGCCTTTTCCTCGACTCTTTCACTGCGCGACGAGAGCGCATTTAGAATCAAGGTTGCGGTGTCCCGCTCACTCGCATACAGATGATGAACGATCTGGCCGATGGAAAGTCCACCCGTTCGTGGTTTCGCATTCAATTGATCCTCCGTCAGCCCTTCGAGGCCATCCAGAAGCAACCCGCGGGTTTTGCCAAGTTTTTCAATCAACATTTAGTACCTCTCATTAATCCAATAGATTTCTTTGTTCCAGATGATCGACCAAGTCATGTGCGGCCTGTTCGCCCTCGCGAATGCAATCCGGCAGGCCTACACCTCCATATGAAGCCCCGGCCAGGAAAACGCCTGGGAACTCCATAGCCATCGCCTTGCGGGTTTTCTCGAGACGGTCGAGATGACCGACCGAATACTGCGGCATCGCATGCTTCCAGCGGGTCACCTGATAAAAGGAGGGCGTTTCGCGCAGAGCCACGATCTGTCTCAAATCAGCCATGACGGCTTCGGCAATCGCAGTGTCGGACTCGTCGACAAGCTGCGCGTCATTTTGGCCGCCGATATAGCAGCGTAGTAACGCCGCGCCCCGAGGAGCTGCATGCGGCCATTTGAGATGTGACCAGGTGCATGCCGTAATCGCATGACCCGACCCGCGCGGCACCACGAAACCGGTGCCGTTCAACGATATTCCGGTGATTCCCTGAGGGAATGCCATCACGACGTTGGCGACAGACGTTGGCGGGGTCAGCAGCACGGGTGAGATGGCATGCCTTGCCTCGGGAAACAGGTCGGCAGCGGCAGGGCCCGGTACAGCCAGTATGATCGAATGAGTTTCGAGCGAACGCCCGTTATCCAGATCCAGATGGTAGTGTCCGCCCTGTCTCCGAACAGCGCTTACGGGGCTGCCCTTCATGATCACGCACGACTTCAGGCGGTCTTCGATCCGCGCAGTCAAGGATTGCAGACCCGTCTTGAAGGTCAGGAATTGACCACGGGCTTCACCGGCGCGGGCGGGTTTCGCGTGGCCGTATGAGTGACCCATCGCGCGGATGAGACTGCGGCGGTTCTGGCTCAACTGATGAATTTGCGGGAACAGTGCCTGCAGGCTGTAATGGTTGATGTCGCCAGCGTAAATCCCCGACAGCAGCGGTTCGATCAGACGATCTACTATGTGATTGCCCAGGCGCTTACGAAGAAAATCCCCCACTGGCCGGTCGCCACCGATTTCCAGGCCATGCGAAAACAGGTCCTGCACAACCCGCATCTTGCCTAATGGAGAGAGTAGCGGTGACTTGAGGAGAGGCCACAACCTGACGGGAATACCCATCATCGTACCGGCAGGTATGGGGTACAGCCGGCGGTCCTGCACGATGTAAGCCTGGCCCGCATGATTACGAACCAGATCGTTTTCCAGTCCGAGATCCTGCACCAGCTGATAGGCGCCTTTCTTGGTCGCCACAAAGGAGTCAGGTCCCTGCTCTATCAGGAAACCATCGCGGAGGGTGGTCTTGATCTTTCCACCAAGTCGAGGCTCCGACTCCAGTAGCGCCACCTTGGGCGCCAAGTCCTTATCTGTCAGCCTGCGCTGCAGATAATAGGCGGCGGACAGTCCTGTAATGCCTCCGCCAATAATGACGGCGTGCAGCGGTTCTTCAATCATGCCGGCACATCCATTTCACTAGCCAGTGCACCCGTTACCGCATCAGACAGGCAGTCAATGAACAAGGGAGCCGTGTTTGGCATGGCGGGGCGGATATAACGCCCGCCCAATTCATTCACGACGGCCCGACATTCGATATCCAGATCGTAGAGAACCTCGAGATGATCTGCGACAAATCCGGTTGGACAATAGACGAAGGTGCGGTAGCCGCCAGTGCTCCACAGGTCACGAGTCACATCCTGGATATCCGGACCTAACCACGAACCTGAAGTCCTTCCCGCGCTCTGCCATGCCGTCGCATGGTGTTTCAGCCGCGCTGCTTGCGCAATTGATCGTGCGCTTTCCTCCAGTTGGCGCCGGTAACGGTCTTTTGTACCCGGCATCGCCTCCGGCAAACTGTGCGCAGAGAAAATAACGGCAGTTTTCCCGATTTCATCTTCTGGAATGGCTGCGAGAACAGCCCTGATCTGCTCCGCCCAATAGCGTATGAATTTTTCTTGCTGATACCAACCGGATACGGTCCATATCGCAGGTCCATCCAGCCGTGCAGTCGCACCTTGCGCACGATCGTCGTAGCTTTGGACACTGGCGTTGCCATCGTACGGCGCCAGCGCCAAGGCGATGGCCTGCGTGATGCCGTCTCGGTGCATCGCTTCGACGGCGTCTTCAATGAATGGCTCCACGTGTTTGAGACCAAGGTATATTTTGAATGACTGATCAGAATCACGCGCATTCAGGGATGCCGCCAGCCCGTCTGCCTGCGCTTTCGTGATGCGGGCAAGCGGCGAAATACCACCGATCGCTTGGTAGCGGAGCTTGAGATCCTGCAGCAACGCATCAGGTGGTCTTTGTCCGTGGCGGATATGGGTGTAGAAGGAGTCGACAGTGTCGGGACTGTGCGGCGTACCGTACGCCATGACCAGCAGCCCAATGGTTTGTTGCAGCATGGCGCCGCTTTCCTTTCTGTATGCGTCTTCCGACTTCATGAGTACTCCGAGAAACCGCTATCTCGATATCTATCCTGGCAGATCGAGATCGAGCAGTGTCCCGGTTTTGCGAAGGTTTGAGTTTGTATTGAATGCACTCTTGTGGCGATGCACCAGGCGCACAGCGAACTGCTGTGCGCAGTGAATACAGTGAAACACAATGTGGTTATTAGCTCGAATCACAGCGATACTTCGCTCCCATAAAACAGTCTTTTTTATACTTCCGAGCCCGCAAGGGTCACATTGACGCAAGTCAAAATTGAAAATTTTCTTTGCATGGCGGCGGAGCGTGTTGGGATTAATACCCAGGTCCTTGGCAAGGATTGGCCAATACAGCCAGCCGCTCGATGAGTCCATGTGTCACACGTGGATTTGCAAAAGGCGTGCCCGTGGCCTTTGCGGAATCACGCCAGTTCAAGGGAGCGAGGCCGGAGCGGGAAATGGCCAGGAGGGAATGGAATGTGGCCGGGAACGGCCAATTGGGGCGGTTGACGAAGTCCGAGGGGCTTGCACGAACCCGCACGAGTACGCGGGAACCGGTGCGATCAGGCAAGAAAACCCCAACCGTTCCCGTTCGGGGTTTTGTGATTGGCGGCGGACGGTTGTCGTCAGAAAAACGACTGTCTGGATTAGATTGACCTGCTCCCCATCGGCGGCATGCAGGCCAGCGAAGCCACGCGGCTGGCGGGATCGAGAGCGAGAACGCCAAGCTCAAGAAGCGACTGTCCGAGGCACCCCTGCACATCGAAGCGCTGAAGGTGGGCTTGATGACTTCAGCCGTGGGTGCGTGGATATCGCGGTGGACCACGGCATAGGGGCGAGTACGTCGTGCGCTTGCTGGACCAGGCAGCGCAGTTCCGAGGCTATCCGCTGGCCATCCGCACCGACCAGGGACCGGAGTTCACCGGCCGGGCCTTCATGGCGTGGGGGCGGCGGTACGCGGCGTTCGGCATCTGCCCAACGACGCTGGCTGCCCGACGACCCAGAACGCCTACATCGAGAGTTCGATCTTGATTTCAGTCGCGTTGAGCGTGACTCCATCCGCCGCCAGTGTGCCGCGGACCTCGACTTTGCGTCCAAGCTTCAGGTCAGCTGCGCTGCCCCCAGAAAACGTCACGCTGCCGGCATAGCTCACCGTGACGCCACGAATGGTGAAAGTGGACTTGACGGTATCGACGGATGCGATCGCCCCTTCGATGTCGAACCCTTCTTGCTGGTCTTGCCGGTCACTCTTGAGCTCCACCTTGGTCGCCACCAGGATGCCGTTGACGATCGCGCCTTCGACTTCGACACGCGCACCCTTCACGATACCGGCCGCACCGTCTTCGAATGTGGCCTTGCTGGCATCGACCGGCAGGCCATCAACGCTGAACGACGCCACGGACGTGAAGTCGGTGATGGTGCCTTCCACTTCGCTGTGGTCGTGGTCCTGCGGTTCGAACAGGCCGGGCTTCACGCTGCTGGCCACCCACGCGCCGTTCACCTGAGTTGTCTGCAGTTTCACGCGCACGAGACTGCCTGCCTTGAGACCCTCCGGCAACGTGACGGACGAAACGTCGATCAGCGCCGCGCCTATCGTCATGGTCTTGGCGGCGGGATTGAGTGCTGACACCATGCCGCGCAGGCGATACGACTCGGCGTCGGCCTCCGGCTCGATGCGGGTCGCCGTGTAGACGCCGGTGGTGCTGTCGAGCGTCCCGTAGATTCGTATCACGGACCCCACCTTGAGGGCGGCAAGGCCACCCACCAACGACTCGTCGAACACGGTCGTCGCGGACACATTGACCGTCTGTCCCAACACAACCACGGCGCCGACACCGACGCTCTCGATCGGGCCACGTATCAGGCTGCTGAACGAAATATTTTGCGCCGTCGCGGTCCTTACGTTGTTGGCTTCGTCGATCTCGCCCGCCTCGACCTCCACCACCATGCCGAGTCTCAGGTCGTTCTGGCTGCGCGCCTCACCGTCCTCGTCCTTGACGATCGCATGACTATCATCGTAGTGAACGCCGTTGACCACGACCGAGCCGAAGCCGGAAATCCTGCCCATGGCGAACGTTTTGGATGCCGCTGGTGTGACACCCGTAGGAGCGCTGTTGCTGCCGCCGCCGCACGCGACCAGCAACACGCTGAACGAAACCGCGGCCAGGCCCAAGCTCGCGATACGGGTGAGAGTATTAGCAGGCGTCACGTTGGTCCTGGATGTGCAAATAAGACATCAAATTCTAGGTAGCACAACTGCCAGCGCATGGTCTATAAAGGTTATGGTTTGTGTCGATTTATTCGTTCGTACCTCGCCCCGGTTTGATATGTGGAATTTCCACAGTGGGTCGTGTCCCAGGCGATCAGGTCGCGGAGGCATACGACCGCAACACCTTGTACCGTCACCGCTCGTGTAAGCGCCGGTTGCAATATCCAATGTCTCCTTCAGTCTGAGCAGCTTCACCGTCGTCACATGATTCACGTGTCTGATCGCTGGGTACCGACATAACGGGTCACGGCGGCCCGCCCCTGGTGGCCAGGGCCTTCGCTCAGGGTGGTTTCGCATTCCTCGGACCCGGGTGTCCAGAAGACCCTGGAAGTCACTGTGCAGCATCTCCGGTGTGCAGAGCATGTCGATCTGCTTGGGGCTACCCTGGCATAGCCCAACTGCAGGGGGAAATGCTTTCAGCACCAACACCCCGCCTGGGTCCGACGGTGCCGCAGCGCGAACGCGGACTGCGCGGCGAGGTCGCGCCATCATTACCATCGCGGCCGGCAGCACCTGATCGTCCGGAACGAGTTCGCTCAACCACCTACGGGCGGTTTTTTGTGGCCGCTTGACACTCGGTCGCCACCGCTGCAGGAGTTGCCAACCACAACCGACCGCCTCTAAACCCGCACCAGCAAAGGAAGTGGCCTCGAGAACGCTCGCGTGACCACCAGAGAAAACGGAGAACAGAGAGGCGTCGGCAGGCGTGAAAACGCCGACTTCGCGGGGGTGGCACTCGCGAGCGCTAGGCCCCGAGATCGCGCCAACACTGGGGGGGGACAGACGAAAAAAAACCAACCGAGAACGGTTGGTTTTTTAAATAGTGGTGGCGGACGGACGCCGGTTCAATTCCGTCTCCGTCGCTTGAATAGCAATGCAGCGGGCGTGAGCGGCAATGGGCGGATCAAAGAACCGCTTCCAGTCCCTTGCGCTCAAGGATGTCCAGCAGCTTTTGCGACGGACCGCTGGGGCGCTTGTCGCCCACCTCCCACTTGCGGACAGTGGACGTGCTGGTGTTCAGCACGCTGGCCAGCACGGCCTGACTCAGGTGCAATCGCTCGCGCAGCGCCTTGACCTTTTCCGCGTCGTAGTCCTGCACGGGCTCCAGACACAGCGCGTCGTATTTCTGCATCTTGCGCTTGTCGATGAATCCCAGGCGGTGCAGATCGCTGGCCGATTCGTGAACGGCTTCGAGGATGCGGCTCTTGGTCTTGGTGGTCATTGGCAAATCTCCTGCAAAGCGCCGTCGGCAATGGGCAGCGATAGGTCAGCACGACCCAAACATCACACAGGCGTTCCTCCGACCGGCAGAAAATCCCCATGGTCGTCGTCGCCCAAACTGATGTATTCCAATCGCCACTGATCCACGCGCCGGAGGTCGGCCAACGTAATGGAGGTGTCGGCGACCGCTTCGCAGGCATCGAGCGCAATTTCGGACGCGCTATCTGGCTTGCCATAAGCCTGCTCGAAAAGCTCACGCAGTTGGCCGGCAACTTTCTCCGCAGACTGTCGCGCCTGCGTACTGCCCTCAATGGCGTCGTACACCACGGATATCGACAGCGCGTAGGGCTCGCCGACAGCGACCTCCGCAGACCGCTGCTCGCCAAGGTCAAAGAACAAGCCGACCAGATGCTTGGCTTCGGGTTCGAGGATTTTTCCTATCTGCCGCTCGACAGAGTTCTTCTTGCTCACGACCTTCCGCAGCCGATCCTCGAAGGCATTGGGGAATGCCGGTCGGCCATAGCGCGCTGCGAGCCATTGCTTCAACGCACGTTTTCCATCACCGGGCAGTGATGCGTGATCGTCTCTGGCTGCGCATTTCTCGAATTCACCCTTGGGCACGATGCGCCGCTCTGCGTGTCGAAGCTCGACGACGACGGACTGCCCGCCCGTGACCTCGTAACCCAGATGGAGCTTGCGCGGGTTCTTCGCGTAGGAGAACTGCGGATTTGGCGCGCTAACAACATCGGCAACGATGACCTCAACTGAAGTTTCGCCGTCGTGAGGGAGATCGCAGTCGTGCGTGATGACTACGACGCGGCGCCCTTCGCCGACCGCGCAGTTCAGCGCCGTCAACTTGGCCGCAGTTTCCTGAGTAAGAAGATCACCTTGTCGCCAATCGGTATCGCGCGTCAGCATCCATCGTCCTCTTAACAATCACTCGGAGGAGCCAGGGATGGAAAGCTCCGTGCGCCAATCGTCCGACGGCGCGGCTTTCGACTTCGCCAAACCGGAACGGCTGTACGCCGCATCCATTGCCTGCGCTTCGGCAATCAGCGTCTGGGTGTATTCGGGCACAAGTTGCCCGGCGGCAACCAAATCCAGCAGGGAACGACCTTCAAACGCCTTCATTTTCAGCAGGGAAGATGCGCGCGTCACTCCGGCCTTCTGGAAGGCATCGGCGGCAAGACTGAGGGCGCGGATACGTTCCAGCTTGTCATCTTCAGGCGTGGACTCACCGCCGATCCACTTGTAGATGGCCTGCCGCGAAACACCGAACACCGTCGCCAAGTCCGCGATGGCGGGGTTCAGCACCTGCCGGATATTTGCGAGGTGCTCGGCGGCGGAACGGATATCCGGGCGTGCGGCATCCGCGTCCGTCGTCTGGACATCGAAATAAGGAACGCGCGTGTCCAGCATCTTGCCCCACTCATTGGCATGGGAGAGGGCAAACACGCTGCCGGTGCCGCCAAGGGCACAGGCAATCACGACGACGGCAGCGCCCACGGGCTGCGGGATCGGCGTGGAACGATGAGTGGGCAAGGTTGTGGGGTACATAAGCGCCTCGATCCTGATTGCGTCAGGCCCACGCGCTGCGCGCGTGATCCGTTGTCGTCGCACCGAACACCGATTTGATCGTTCCGTGCAGCGAAAGCAGCTGCTCGTTCAGCTTGTCCAGCTCCACAGCCATCCGTCCCTCGACGTAATGATCCGTGTCGATGATTGCGTGCTCGCGGGGCTCCTTGATCTCGAACTGCGGTGCTATCGCCAATCCGGTGGGCAGCATATCCGGCGGGAACCCCAGGGGCGCAACAGTCCTGTACACCCTGACGACCAGCGTACCCTTCGGCACGAGCGGGCGGGTATCGGTGGCGAATACGGATTCGGTCATTGCGTGTTGACGGGCCGCATTGAAATCAATGCCGTGCAATCCACCCACCAGATACTGCTCCGTGGTTTCTCCGGCGTGCGGCAAGACGGCGTCCAGATAGCGCAGCCCCAGCCGACTGACGTGATCGAGCGCAACGGCGTCGTGCACCGCCATCAAGCCGCGCAGCAGTTCAGGAATGAATTCGTTGTGTGTTTGGTAGTGGGTCGTGTGATAGGAGATCGTCGAAGGCCCAAGAATGAAGCCTGCCGTTCGGTCACTGCGCGTCATCAGCCACGACACCGCCTGCTGAATCTGCGGCTCCTGCGGCTGCCCTTGCCCTTGCCCCGTCCTCGGCACGACCAACTGCATAAACTGCTGAGGCTCGAACAGCGGATACCCCTCGCGCCGCAGCCGATCCTGGATCTGATCGACGTACTTCGCCATCGCCGCAACGGGATTGAAGTGCGCCTGCGCCAACGCATAGTAGACAGGCGCATTCGACATCTTCTTGCTCACAGGTGGCTCCGATTCTCTTGTGGTTGACAGGTTTGTTGTCAGTTTACACCGTGGTTGACATCTGCGCCACTGACGCGTAGATCCGGTCCTTCGGCGAAACGTTGCCCATGCCGACTCAAGGGGGTGAGGCGACCGGCTCCAGATCGATTGACGATGTTTGCAATATCTCATATATTGCAAATATGACATACAAAGCCGATCTGCCAACCGCCCTGCGCAGCCTGCGCGCCAAGCTCGCCCTCACGCAGGAGCAGCTTGCCGACCGGCTGGGCGTCTCCTTCGCTACCGTCAACCGCTGGGAAGGCGGGCAATCCAAGCCTCAGCGGGCGCAGGCGGAAGCCATCGCCGCGCTGCTGCGCGAAGCGGGTATCGACGAAGGCGCAGGTGGCGCGGGCAGTGATGCCGAGGCCGCCTCCATCGTGCCGCGCCGCGCTCGCCGCGCCGCCAGCGCCACGCCCACCACCAAGCCCATGGAACAGATGCTGTGGGACGCCGCCTGCTCCATCCGCGGCGAGAAGGACGCCGCCAAGTTCAAGGACTACCTGCTGCCGCTGCTGTTCCTTAAGCGCCTCTCGGACGTGTTCGACGACGAAATCACCCGCCTGGCCGAAGACTACGGCGACCGTGCCACTGCATTGGAGATCGCCGAATCCGACCACGGCCTGCTGCGCTTCTACCTGCCCATCGAGGCGCGCTGGGCCGTCCTCAGCGGGCGCGAGCCGCACGACTGGCCGCTCGATGACAAAGGCCGCAGCACCGCCCCGCGCGACATCGGCGAGCACCTCACCCGCGCCGTGCGCGCCGTGGTCAAGCACAACCCCGACCTCTCCGGCGTGCTCGACGTGGTGGACTTCGCCGCCGAGCGCAACGGCGAACGCGACATCAACCCCGCCAAGTTGCGCGGCGTGGTCGAGACTTTCTCCGATCCGCGCTATCGCCTCGGCCTGGCCGACGTACAACCCGACTTTTTGGGCCGCGCCTACGAATACTTGCTGCGCAAGTTCGCCGAAGGCTCGGGCCAAAGCGCGGGCGAGTTCTTCACGCCAACCGAAGTGGGCTTTCTCATGGCACACCTGCTGCGTCCGCGCCCTGGCGAAACCTGCCACGACTACGCCTGCGGCTCGGCGGGCCTGCTGATCAAGCTGCAACTCGTCGCCCGCGAACTCGACCCCACCAGCCGCGTGCCCGTCAAGCTCAGTGGTCAGGAACTGCAGGCTGAGAGCTACGCCGTGGCGCGTATGAACGCCATCATCCATGACATGGAAGTTGAGCTGGCGCGCGGCGACACCATGATCAACCCCAAGTTCCGCGACGCCACCGGCAAGATTCGCGGGCACGACATCGTGGTCGCCAACCCGATGTGGAACCAGCCGTTCGCACAAGACCTGTTCAAGAATGATCCGTTCGAGCGTTTCCAGACCGCCGGAGGCATCACCAGCGGTAAGGGCGACTGGGCCTGGCTCCAGCACACGCTCGCCAGCCTCGCCAACGATGGCCGCGCGGCGGTAGTGCTGGACACCGGCGCGGTGACGCGCGGCTCCGGCAGCAAGAACGAGGACAAGGAGCGCAACGTCCGCAAATGGTTCGTGGACAACGACCTGATCGACGGCGTCATCCTGCTGCCCGAAAACCTGTTCTACAACACCACGGCGTCGGGCGTGATCGTGCTGCTCAACAAGCGCAAGCCCACCGCGCGCAAAGGCAAGATTTTTCTGCTCAACGCCAGCCGGCACTTCCGCAAGGGCAGGCCGAAGAACTATCTGCCGGAGGAGAACATCCGCACGCTGGCGGCAATGTATCTCAAGGGCGAGGCGGTCGAGGGCGAAATGGCGGTTATTACCACGCAGCAGGCGGAAGAAGCAGACTACAACCTGAGCCCAAGCAAGTGGGTTGGGCAGATCGATGGCGCAGAAGTCGGCTCAGTTCCGAACCTGATTCACGCGCTTGAAAAGCTCAACAAGCAAGAAATCAGCCTCACATCCGAACTGCTGCGCTTGCTGCGCCCGCTGGCGAACACGGAGGGCGCATGATGGAAACTTGGGCTACTACAACCGTAGCCGACTGCCTTGTCCCGGTGCCGGTCGCTGGCAAATCCAAAGTGCAGTCGCGGGACTACAAGCCTGCGGGCCGCTTTCCGGTCATTGACCAGGGGCAGGAGCAAATCGCGGGCTGGACGGACGACGCAAGCGCCGTGATTGATGCGCCGCTGCCGCTAGTGGTTTTCGGCGACCATACGCGCGCCTTCAAGTTCCTGGATGTGCCCTTTGCACGCGGCGCGGACGGCACGCAACTGCTCCGGCCCAAGCCGGAGATTGACCCGCTGTTCTTCTTCTACGCCTGCCGCAGCATTGACCTGCCAGCGCGTGGTTACAACCGGCATTTCACCGTCCTGAAGGAAAAGGAACTTTCCTACCCAACGGGAGGTGACGAGCAAAAGGCGATTGCCGGTGTGCTGCGCCAGACCGAATCGGCCTTGCAGAAACAATTTGAGCTTCTGCAAACGCTGCAAGAGCTTAAGCAAGCCACTATGCGCGAATTGTTCACACGCGGCCTGCGCGGCGAGGCGCAGAAGGACACCGAAATCGGGCTGGTGCCGGAGAGTTGGGTCGAGGCTTCCATCGCCGACCTGGGTGAGATCGTCACGGGCACCACGCCGCCGACGAAGGAGCGTGCCTACTACGACGACGGGAATATTCCTTTCATTTCTCCGGGTGACATTGAACACGGAACGCCTGTTTCCTCAACGCAGAAATACATCACGGATTCCGGCCTTGCAGTTTCACGTTCACTTCCCGCAGGCACGACTTGCGTTGTGTGCATCGGTTCAACAATCGGCAAGGTTGGACGCACCACGGCACCAGCTAGCGCCACCAATCAACAAATCAACGCAATCATTCCGGGCGCGAGCTATGACCAGAACTACGTTTCGCACCTGCTCACTTACCGCTCGGACATCGTGCGCAACGCGGCCTCGCCTAGTCCCGTTCCAATCTTGAGCAAAGGTGCCTTCGAGAAGCTCGTCCTGTTCACCTCGAGGGATCCCGAGGAGCAGGCGCAGATTGCAGCGATCCTCGACGCCCTCGACCGCAAGATTGCCCTACATCGCCAGAAGCGCACGGTGCTGGGAGAACTTTTCCAGTCCCTGCTCCACAAGCTGATGATGGGCGAAATCCGCGTCGCCGACCTCGACCTGTCGGCGCTGGCGCAAACACCGGAGGCCACGGCATGAGCAAGCCCCTGAAAGTCAGCGAAGCGGGCACCGTGCAGTTCCCGATGGTGCGGCACGCGGCGGAAATCGGCTGGACAACGCTCACACCCGACGACGCCCGCGCCAAGCGCGGCGGCGATGCGGGCACCTTCTTGCGCGACGTACTGGAGGCCAAGCTTGCCGCCTTCAACCCCTGGCTGACGGCGGACGCGGTGCGCGCCATCGTCGAGACGCTGGACGCGCTGCCCGCCAACATCGACGGAAACCGCGAGCTGCTGTCGTGGCTGCGCGGCGAACGCGCGTGGTACGACGAGGCCGAAAAGCGCCACCGCGCGGTGACGCTGATCGATTTCGACCGCACGCCGGACAACGTCTTTCACGTGACCTGGGAATGGAAGATCAAGCCACCCGCACGCAAAGGCAACCGCGCCGATGTGATGTTCGTCGTCAACGGCCTGCCGGTGGTGATCGTCGAGCACAAAAACCCCAAGGATGGCGACGCCATCGAGCGCGCCATCAAGCAACTGCGCCGCTATGAGCTGGAAACGCCGGAACTGCTGGCGACCACGCAGTTGTTCAACGTCACGCACCTGCTCGATTACTGGTATGGCGTGACCTGGAATGCCAACCGCCGCGATATGGCGCGCTGGAAGCAGGCGCCGGAAGAAAGCTATCGCTTCGCGGTGCAGGCATTTTTCGAGCCGACAGAGTTCCTGCGCACCCTGCAGCACTGGATTCTTTTCTATGTGCAGGACGGCGAAACGCGGAAGTCCGTGCTGCGCCAGCATCAGCGCCGCGCCATCGACGCCATCCTTGCGCGCTGCGCCGACCCGGCCAAGACGCGTGGGCTGGTCTGGCACACACAGGGTTCGGGCAAGACCTTCACACTGCTGACGGCGGCACGGCAGATTCTGGAGGACAAGGCGCGATTCAAGAATGCCACGGTGCTGCTGGTGGTGGACCGCACCGAACTCGAAGGCCAGTTGAAGGGCTGGGTGGAGCGCCTGCTGGGCGAGATGCAGGCGCAGGACATTGCGGTGGAGCGCGCCAGCACCAAGGCGCGGCTTCAGGAACTGCTGGACGCGGATTTTCGCGGCCTGATCATCTCGATGATCCACAAGTTCGATGAGATCAAGCGGGATAGCTGCACCCGCGATAATGTCTATGTGTTCATCGACGAAGCGCACCGCTCGGTGGCGAAGGATTTGGGCACCTACCTGATGGCGGCGCTGCCCAAGGCCACCCTCATCGGCTTCACCGGCACGCCGATTGCGCACAGCGCGCAGGGCGAAGGCACGTTCAAGATCTTCGGCACGCAGGACGAGGCCGGTTATCTGGACAAGTATTCAATTGCCGAATCCATCGCCGACGAAACCACACTGCCCATCAAGCATGTGATGGCACCGAGCGAGATGACCGTGCCCGCCGAGCGGCTGGACAAGGAATTCTTCGCGCTGGCAGAGAGCGAAGGCGTCACCGACGTGGAGGAACTGAACAAGGTGCTCGACCGCGCCGTGGGTCTGCGCACCTTCCTCACCGCCGACGACCGCATCGAGAAGGTGGCGGCTTTCGTCGCCGAACACTTCAAGGAGAACGTGCTGCCGCTCGGCTACAAGGCGTTTGTGGTCGGTGTGAACCGTGAAGCCTGCGCCAAGTACAAGCAGGCACTCGACAGGCTGCTGCCGCCGGAATGGAGCGCTCCGGTCTATACGCAGAACGCGGCGGATGTGATTGACCGACCGCTGGTGGCGAAGTTGCAGCTTTCCGACGAGGCCGAAGAGCAGGTACGCCTGCTGTTCAAGAAATCCTCTGAGAACCCGAAGATTCTGATCGTTACCGACAAGCTGCTCACCGGCTACGACGCGCCGCCACTGTACTGCCTCTACCTCGACAAGCCCATGCGCGACCACGTGCTGCTGCAATCCATTGCGCGCGTGAACCGGCCTTATGTCGACGCCAACGGCGTGCAGAAGCGCGTCGGCCTGGTGGTGGACTTTGTGGGTGTATTGCGCGAATTGAAGAAGGCGCTGCAATTCGACTCCAGCGACGTGGGCGGCGTGATCGAGGATTTGGACGTGTTGTTGCAGGACTTCCTGCACCGCATCGCGCAGGCCAAGCAGGAATACCTCGACGCCAATGTGGAAGGTGCTCCAGACGAGCGGCTGGAAAAGCTGGTGTTCGGTCGCTTCCTCGAACCACAGGCGCGCAAGACCTTCTTTGAGCAGTACAAGGAAATCGAGGCGCTGTGGGAAATCCTCTCGCCCTCACCCGAGCTGCGCGACCACATTGTCAGCTACAAGCAGTTGAGCCAGCTCTACGCGGCCGTGCGCAACGCCTACGCGGAGAAGGTTGGCTTCGTCGCCGATCTGGCCTACAAGACGCGGCGGCTGATCGAGGAAAGCGCCGAGCAGCAGGGGCTGGGCCGACTGACCAAGAGCGTGACCTTTGACGTGGCTACGCTGCAGTCCTTACGCGGCGACAAGGGCAGCGACGAGGGGAAGGTGTTCAATCTCGTGCGCGGTCTGCAGCAGGAAATTGACGCTGATCCCAATGCCGCACCGGTGTTGCAGCCATTGAAAGACCGCGCCGAGCGCATCCTGAAAGACTTGGAGGAGCGCAAGACCACGGGCCTGGCCGCGATGGACCAGTTGGCGGCACTGGCGGCAGAAAAGGAGGCGGCGATGAAGGCCGCACGCGACAGCGGTCTCTCCACTCGCGCCTTCGGCGTGTTCTGGGTGCTGCGTGAGGATGCGGCGGTCAAGTCTGCGGGCCTGGATGCGATGGCACTGGCGCAGGACATCGAGGAACTGCTGGGCCGCTTCCCCAATGCCCAGGTCAATCCCGACGAGCAGCGGCGCTTGCGCGCGGCGATCTACAAGCCCTTGCTTGGCCTGCCGCCTGAAGAACGTGCCCGGGCCGTCGATCTGGTGCTGAAACTGCTGCTGGCTGAAGGCGAAGAATGAAGTCCTCGCTTTATCCCATTCAAGACCTGCACCGCCGCGCGCTGGCATGGGCGCTGAAGCTCAAGGTCAACCCGCGCACGGTGCGCGTACAGGCGATGCGCCACAAGTGGGGTTCGTGCTCCTCGGCTGGCACGGTCACGCTGGCCGCCGATCTGCTCGATCAGGATGTGCGGTTTCAGGACTACGTCATCGTGCACGAGCTGCTGCACCTGCGCTACGCCACCCACGGGCGCGTGTTCAAGGCGCTGATGAGCGCCCATGTGCCGGGATGGCAGGCAATGGAGGCGCGGCGGATGCGTGGTGACGGCATGGCAACAAAGATCAACTGAGGGCTCGACGATGGCAGAAGCAACATCACGGAATTTCATGAGTGCAACGAACCTGCTGATTCGTAACGTGCCGCGCGTGCGTGAGCGTGAATTGCTCCGGGTTGCCGCTGCGCTTGCGGGCGGCGACCCGAAGGCCGCTGCGCAAGCCGCTCGTCGTGAGGTGCTGGCGTGGGCCACCAAGCAGGTGGGCGACCAATTGCCCAGCGCGGCGACAGAGGGCCGATCTTTCGAACACCTGCGCGGTGGTCGCCTCTGCATCGGCGCGAGTTTCGAGGACGAACATCGGTCGCTATGGGCAATGCGCGCAGACAGACCAGACGCCGACGTCGCGCAGCGCATCTGGACGACCGAGATCGTCATCGGCCACGCGCTCGACAACGGCCCAGCCCTGTTCAGCCTGCGCTTGCTGGTCAGTACGCCGGAATCCCACCTGTCGATTGAACCTGCGGTTCCCGGCTTGGTGCGGCAAATCGCCAATACTTGCGGCCTGCAACAGGGAGGTATCCCGATTGCCGCGTCGCCTTGGAACATCGTGTCCCAGGCGGATGCCGATGATCTGGTTGATGCGCTCGTCGATCCGGATCGGGTGGTTCCCTACCTCGTGTGCTCGGTCCCCGAAGGCGAAACGCACCCGCGCGTGGACGCGCCACTGCTGTCCAAGGTTACTTTGGGTGCAGCGAGGGTCGTGGTGATTCCTGCTGCCCTTACCTGGGTACTGACGCAACGCCTCGGCAAGCCGCTGTCAGCGTACAACGGTGCCGTTCGCGCCTACCTTCCGGGCTTCTCCTACGACTCGAATCCTTACGCCCACCGCCTGATCTTCGTCAACTCGCTGGATGATGAGCATCAGCAACGCACGGCGCGGTCGGCGCTGCGCTGGCTGGTTGCCAATGAAAGCCTGCGGCGCTTGAAGCTGGGCGAGGAGGTCGTGGCGTTCTCGTCGGTGCGCGATGCCAGCCTCGATGCCGAGCGCAAGCGCTTGAAGGATAGCGGCACCGGGGCTGCGGAGCAGTTGAAGGCAGCGCAGTCGCAGATCGATGCCTTGAAGCAGGATTTGACTCGCGCCAATGGAGAAACCGAACAGTGGCTGTCGGAGTACGAGGATGCCGACGAGAAGACAAAAATCCTCGAACAGCAGCTCCGCAGTGCACAATTCCGCAACCAGCAGTTGCTGGCTCAACTCAAAGCGCGTGGTGGTGAACCAGACGCCGAGATCAAATTTCCGGAGGACTGGAACGCTTTCGCGGACTGGTGCGACGACGCACTCTCCGGTCGCGTCACTCTGTCCAGCAGAGCGCGCCGGGAGGTGAAATCCGCATCCTTCGACGAACCGCAAACGGCTGCGCGTTGCCTGCTCTGGCTGGCCAACGAATACCGTGACTCCCGGCTCAACGGTTCGACCGGAGACCTGCGCAAGCCGCTTGAAAGCGGAATCCAGAATGACCGCGTCGGCGGCGACAGTTTCGATTTCAAGTGGAATGGCCGCAATGTGCTGGTCGAGTGGCACATCAAGAACGGCGGCAATACTCATGACCCTCGACGCTGCCTGCGCATTTACTATTTCTGGGACGATGAAAGTCAGACCGTCGTCATCGTCACCATGCCCGCGCACATCCGAACAGGTGCGACGTGATGCTGCGTCAGGCGGTTTCCAGTTCCGCGTCGATCCCGCTCTGGATCACGAAGCCCGTGAGGTAGGCCATCCCGCGCGGGATGCCGTAGTCCTTGCTGGTCTGGCGTCCAATCGTCCAGTCCATCCAGCGTTGGGTGGCGGCGTTGATCGCGTCCGCCAGGGCCTTGCCCTCGTAAAGCCCGTTCTGGACGTCGTCGGCAAAGTGGCGGCCGTGGCGGCTGTCGAGGAAGACCCGTACCGATTCGAGGGGCTGGCTGGTGGCGTCCGAGATGGCGGTCATGGCCTGCGGCCACGCGGCTTCGGCGTACTCGTTCATCGTGCCCCAAAAGCCCCAGGCGTCGTTCTGGGTGGCGGGGATCTGGTTGGTGGTCATGGTGGCTGCTCCTTCGAGTTGATCGTTGCGACACCCGTAGTAACGCGCTGTTCGATTGAGAAGCCAAGCGCCGCTTGGCCTCTTTCTCGATCTTTCTGATCAGGCGATGCGGTAGACCCGCTCGCCGCCCTGCGGCTTGTCCGAAACGATGGTCAGGCCCAGCTTTTTCTTGAAGGCTCCGGCGAAGGTGCCGCGCACCGTGTGCGCCTGCCAGCCGGTGGCGGTGCAGATCTGGCCGATGGTCGCGCCCTCGGGGCGTTGCAGCATCCGGATCACGTCGGCCTGCTTGCTGTTGTCGCGGGTGCGAGGCGTTATTTCGGGTGCTTTGAAGGATGCCTCGGCTTGCGCGACGGCGGCTTCGAGCTCTGCGTCCGCGTCTGCGGTGTCGTCCTGCGCCGCTTCGGCGTTGGCAATGATCGCGTCGAGTTTGGCCTCGAATTTCGAGGTGCGCTTGGCATCGATGTGGGGGCGTTTCATGCCCAGGGCGTCGTAGCCCTCGGCGGCGACGCACCAGCCCTCGCCATCGGGCGTGATCAGGGCGCGGTTGAACATCCCGTCGAGCACCTTCTTGCGTGCGCCGCCTTTGATGTTGTCGGGGAACCATTCGATCTTGCCGTCGCTGGTGTTGATGGCCTTGGCCAGGATGGCGTGCTGGGCCGGGGTGAGTTGGGTGGTGGTCATTGGCTGCTCCGTCGGGGGTGGTGGATGACGATGCGATGAACGCGCTGTTCGGGAGCGAAGCCAAGCGGAAGATGCGGAAGGGTGTCCAGTATCTGGATACCCTTTCGGCGCTGGCTCAAAGGTGTGAACGTGACTCACGCCCTTGGGGTCGCGCCGCCGACACGTCAGCCGATTTGCCTGTTTCCGGCTGCGAAGCCGCGCCAAACCCGCGCCAGTGCTGGCTTTATCTCGTCGGCCGTTTTCCGCTGCGCGACGACGACAAAGCGCCCCCTTTTTCAGCACTCCCACACGCTCACCGATTGGACGCCATCGGGCGTTGAAATGGCCGCAAGTCCGCGCCGTTGCTGCGTTTGCGCCCATCACCGTTTTGTCGGTCGCGTAACGGCATCCCCGAGGTAAAAGGGGTCCTTCTTCACCGTGACCCATACGGGAGGCGCGAGCGCGGCATCTCGCCACCGTCAGGCCGCGAAAGCGGGTTACCACTCGAAGTTACCGGTTACCACCTGCCGACGATGCAATCATGGCCATGGGTGCAAACCGCAAACCCATGCAAACCTTGTTTCGAGTTCGCACGGTAGCGAAGCGTCGCGCTCGCGCCCCCCGTATTGGAATATCGCCAGGAAGGACCCATTTCGCCTGGGGCATATGTGCGTGCGCCGACCACAACAATAGGCAGTGACCGTCACCACCGTCACAAATCGTTCCCGGCTTCCCGGTTCCCGGCTGGGAACGACTGACCGGGTGGGAACGATTAAATCCAGTGCTGGCGCGGACATCAATCGTTCCCGGGTCAAATCGTTCCCAGGGGTGGGGTGGGAACGATTGTTTCAGTGATTTCCTTTGCAGATCAACGATCTACAAATCGTTCCCGGTTCCCGGTCATTGCTCTCTAAAGAGAGGGTGAGCATCGGGAATGCTCACCTCCCTCGATGCTCATCGTCGGCCAGCGGACGAGCGCCCCAGGTGCCCAGTCACGAACTGCGCCGCGCCGTTGGCGACGGGCCCATCGGGCACATCCAGCCATTTCACCAGCTTGGAGCCTTCTGCCATCGCCATCACCAGTTCCTCGCGGTCAAGCAGTGCGCTCACCCACTCGGTCAGCCGATGCTTGCCGATGCGCTGAAAGTCTTCCGGCAGTTCGTGGCGGCGCTCGTAGATGCCGTTGCCGCCGGTCTTGGTGTAGGGCTGCCCTGCGGAAGCTGCGCGGGCGATGGCGGCCTTCAATGCAGGGAGCAGTTCGATGTCCGGCTGTGCCGTGCGCCGAAGGTCCTGGTTGCGATCCACCAGCAGCCCGCGTGCATCGCGCAGGAAAGTCGTGACGTGCAAGTCGGCCTGCCCGTTGGCCTTGACCACGCCGCCCAGCACCACGCGCCCGCGCTCGAAGGGCTCGCCCAAGGTCTTGCACAGCGTGCGGGCCTGTTCCTCCTTGGGCTGCCACAGCGCGTACACCGACCGCACGCCGTCCACCAGCCCACCCGTGCCGCGAATCGCCTCGCGCGCCTGTTCCGGCGTGGTCGCCTCGCGCTTGGCGAAGTGGTGCGACACGATCACCGATGCGCCCGTGCGGGCTGCCAGCGCCGCCAGGCGAGAACAGACGAACTGCGCGTTCTCGGGCACGTTGAGATCGAGCGCGCACAGCGGTTGCAGGGGATCGAGTACCACCAGCCGCAGCCCGGCCATCGCCCGCAGTTGCCGTTCCAGTTCAAGCCAGGCTGCCGTGGTGGCCGGCCCGCGTGTGGCCGGGTCGGGTGCGAACAGCGGCTGCGCGCCACCGGCATCGGGCAGCGGCAGCACGTAGAGCCGGTCAGGAATCGGGCCCAGGGCGTTCAGGCGGTTGTGCACCTCGATGGCGTCGTCCTCGGCGGTGATGTAAATCGCGACGCCGTGGCCTGCCAATGCACTGCCGAACACCATCGGGGCATGGTCTTTGGTGCCATCGAAGGCCGCGACCTCGCGCGCCAAGGCCAGCAGCAGGAAGGATTTGCCAACACCGCCCGCTGCGGCCACCAGCGCGGCCTGCGCCTGCGGAAACACGCCTTCGACCAGCCAGCGCCGGGCTTGGGGGTGGCCGGTGAAGCGATCCAGCGCGCGCCACCGTGAGATCTGGATGGCCTCCAGATGCTGGAGGTCATCGGCAACCGGCGCGGACGAGCGCAGCAGCGCCGACACATCGAGGCCTTCCGCCACCGCGTCGGCGGCGTCCCACTTCTTGGGCTTGTCCTGCGGCACGGTCACGCGCCGCACCTTCGCACCGATCTGCCGCAGCCTCGGGATCACGGCATCGGCGTAGCGCGATCCGGCCTCGTCGTGGTCAGGCCAGACGACGACTGTCTTGCCGACCAATGGCGTCCAGTCAGTCTTTTCGATGGCAGTGGCCGCACCGCCCATTGCGGTGGTGGCCGTGATGCCGAGATGCATCAAGGCATCGGCGCATTTTTCACCCTCGACCAGTACGAGATCGTTGCTGGCGGCGATGGCAGGCAGGTTGTAGAGCGGACGCGGCTCCGGCATCCGCATCGAGCGTGTTTTCACATCCCACGGGCGGTACTGCTTGCCGCCAGGCGGGTCATAGCGGTACACGCAGGCCAGCAGCGCGCCGTTGGCATCGTGGTAGTTCCACTTGGCGGTGGCGGGGCCAAGCTCATCGTGCGGCACGCTCGATGGCACCATGGTCGGCGCGGCGACACGCGGCACCACCAACCAGTGACCGATGTCCTCAAGCAGCGCATCAAACTGCTGGGGAAGGATGAAGCCGCACACGGTGGCCCACAGCGCGAGCGCATCACCGGATTCGCCGGTGGCGAAGTCCAGCCACAGGCCGCGCTTTGCGCCATCGAGATCGACGACAAGGCTGTCGCCCGCATCACCCTGCACATTGCCCACGACAAATTGCGCGCCACGTCGCTTGCCGCGCGGCAGCAGGTAGGCCAGCGCCGATTCCAGTTGATCGAGCAGCCGGGCGCGGATGTCCTCCTTGTTCAAGCGCGGCTCGACGTCGACCGCATCGTTGAAGTCGAACCACGGATACGCGACCGCTGTTGTGCTGATCGCCGAGGCCGTCTGCATCGAGGACATCAGCAGTGTTGGTACTGGGACAGTTCTTGGCCTGCCGTGCAGCGGCGCATCCGGCCCTGCTCGTGCTCCGCAATGGAGGAAAGCGGATACATCACGCGGCTGCCGAGCTTCAGGTACGTCGGGCCCGTGCCCAGCGTGCGCCAGCGTTCAAGGGTTTTTTCGCTCATGCCCCAGCGGGCCGCCAACTGGCGTGGCGTGAGCAGGCCCGGATGTTCGATGGTGTTCATGGATTTCCTTTCTGGTCGTTGTGCCCTTGACGTCCCTCACATTCCATCGGTGGGGGCTGCGCCGCGAGCGTTGCAACAGATTCTTCGTGGTTCGTGTCGTGGCGGCAAACACCCGAAATGGCCGAATCGTCGAAACCGAGGACAAACCGCCCACGCATTGCCCTAAATGGCTCATGGCTTCGGATGCACATCTGCAACAGATGGCCCCAAGCATCGCCGCAAAACCGTCTATCCGCAGCAGGTACGAGTGCGCTGACGGGCGCTGTAGGGAGCGCTCGCACGCCAAAACACGCCCAAACCCGCTACGCCCAGATCGCCAGAACGTCTCTGTTTGGCCACCATTTCTCCTGTGCACATTGCACTTCCTCAACCCACAACGGAGAACACGGTGAGCCATTCCAATCTGTCCCATTTGCATCCGGTCTGGCGCAAGGCGCTGGGCCTTCAAGAACCCGATGCCGTCCAGACGCTGGACGCCACCTCGCCGTGGGCCCGAACGGATTTGGCACAGGCCGTTGCGGTGATGACCGCCACATCCACCGCTCCATCCGGTACTCACCACGGTTGGCAGGCCACGAACCGTCCGCACCGCCCCGGCGCGTCGGTGGGCATCAAGAAGCAGCTCGGCCCCGGCCTGTGGGCCAGCAGCGTGGCCAGACCGGGTGATGCCCGCTATCCCGCCGAGTTCCTCCCCCATTCCTGATTCAAGACCACCGGAGCCCCGACCATGAAACTCAACCCCTTCAGCAAGAAGACCACCACCGGCTACTACGAACGCATCAAGACCGAGTTCGCCGAGGTCAAGCAGCGGGTCGCAGAAGCACAGGCCGCAGCCGACGAAGCGAAGGCCGATGCCGAAGCCAAGAGGAAACACGCCTTCGAACTGGAGCAACGCGGCAACCAGCACTCCGTCTCGGAGCAGGAGCGCCATGCGCGGCTGGCGTCCAGTGCAGCCCAGAACCGCGCTGGCGACCTGGAGCGCAAGCTCAGCCCGCTCAAAACCAAGCTCAACGAACTGCGCCACATCATTGAAGCGCCGGGCAAGCTGGACAGCGCACGCACAGTCATCATCGAATTGCGTCGTCGTCGCAATTCCCTTCAGACCGATCGCGCGCAGCACGCCAACCTCATCACCAAGCTGCAGAAACGTATCGGCGAACTGGAGCAGCGCATCGCCGCCGAGACCCTGTCCGCCAGTGAAACGATGGCGGCTGCTGAGGGCGAGTTCGTCTTGCCCGAGGCACTGACAAAACTCGATGTCGAACTGCGTGTGGCGCGCGCCACTATGGAGAACGTCACCGGCAAGTTGCAGGCACTCGATATCGATATCGCCGCCATCCCGAATCAGCTTCGGGAGGCCGAACGCTCGTTCGAGCACGCCCAAGCCACGGTTGCCAAGATCGAGCTCCACGAGCAGTTGCAACACCTCTATGACGCGCTGGCCCGCGCCTCCGTCGCGGATCACGCCTGTGGCTACCGCAGTCACCGCGAGAGCAAGTACGAGATCGATATTCCGCACGAGTACATCGAAGCCGCTCGCGCGAAGCTGGTGTCGGAAATGCCAGGCGCGTGATTCATGGGGCAGGCGGCGGGCAGTCGTGGCATATCCGCCGTCCGCCTCGGACTGGAACTTGGTCGCATCCGCCAGTCCGACTCTGCCCATGCCACGTGAGGCCCACCGGTGCCAAGCGCGAAAGGCATCGCGCAAACCGGTATCCGTTCAACCCGATCCCATCCTGGAACTGGAGGTCATCCCGTGAGCCATCACCTCATTCATCCCCTCGGCCCGCACGCCTCGTCGATGCAGGTCGAAGTCCTGCTGTGGTTCGCTGAGGGTCACGACGTGCTGTGGATTCCCATCGTCGAGGTTGCCGACGAGCCAGATGCCATCGTGCGAGCGCAGGCCGAAGCCGCCACCCTCGGCAAACCCTACCTACTGCAAAGCATCGAAGAATTTGCCCGTCTGCCCGATGGCGTGCGGGGCTGGGTGTTTCCGGCGCATCTCGACGACACCTGCGTTGTCGCGCAGCGCATCGGCAGTGAGGTGACTTTCGGCACGCTGTGCCACCCGATCACGGGCGAGGCCATCAGCTACCGCACCGATACGGAGTCCGCTGTCGGATTCGCGCCGCCGCCCTTGGCTGCACAGCCACAGAGCACGGTTTGACCTTGGCTTGTGCCCGCCACAGCGCCTGAATGCGGATGTCTCAACCACAGGAGATTTCTCGATGACCAGAAACCTCAACACCGGCGTCGGCACCGTGTCGGCGCAAATCGCGGCTTTGCCCGCCTTGCCGATGGCCGAACTGTGGGCGCTGTGGGATCAGCACTTCTCCCGGCGGCCCAAGCACATCAATCGCCCCTTCCTCGAATCCCGGCTGGCCTACCGGATTCAGGAGATGGCATACGGCGCGGTGCCTACCGGCATTCGCCGCCATCTGGTCGAAGCCGGTGCCGCGCATTCCAAGATCAAGCACCGGCTGGACCCGGTTGCGGGTGACAGCCGCCAGCAGCACCTGATGCCCGGTACGGTGCTGATCCGCGAATGGGACGAACGCGAGCATCGCGTCGTCGTCACGCCGGATGGTGAATGCGAGTACGAGGGCCAGAGGTTTCGCAGCCTGTCGGCGGTGGCGCGGCACATCACGGGCGTGCAGTGGAACGGGCCGCGATTTTTCGGCCTGCGCGGCCAGAAGGCGGGTGTGCAGTGAACTTGCCGCTCGTGCCCCCGAAACGCTGCGCCGTCTATTGCCGCGTGTCCAGCGACGAACGCCTTGACCAGTCTTTCAACTCCATCGATGCCCAGCGCGAGGCAGGCCGCGCCTACATCCACAGCCAGCGCGCTGAAGGGTGGATTCCGGTTGGCGACCACTTCGAGGATGGCGGCTACTCGGGCGGCAATATGGAACGGCCTGCGTTGCGCCGCCTGCTCGCCGACATCGAGCACGGCAAAGTGGATGTCGTGGTGGTCTACAAGATCGACCGGCTCTCGCGCTCGTTGTCCGACTTCGCGCGGATGGTCGAGGTGTTCGACCGGCGCGGCGTGTCGTTCGTGTCGGTGACGCAGCAGTTCAACACCACCACATCGATGGGGCGTCTGATGCTCAACGTGCTGCTGTCCTTTGCCCAGTTCGAGCGCGAGGTCACCGGCGAGCGCATCCGCGACAAGATTGCGGCGTCGAAGAAGAAAGGGATGTGGATGGGCGGACCGCTACCGCTGGGCTACGACGTGGTCGAGCGCAAGCTCGTCGTCAACGAGAAAGAAGCGGCGCTGGTACGGCGCATCTTCGACGACTTCGTGAACGTCGGCTCCACCACGTCGATGGCAAAAACCTACGCCGCCGAAGGGCTGTTGAGCAAGGTGGGCAAGCCGTTGACCAAGCAGACGATGTACAAGCTGCTGCACAACCGGATGTACCTGGGCGAGATCAATCACCGGGGCCACAGCTATCCCGGCGAGCATCAGGCCCTGATCACGCAGGCGCAGTGGGATGCCGTCCACGCGCTGATCGAAACGGACGCACGGCAACGCAAGCGGGTGGCGCGCGGCGAGGTCGAACCCTTGCTGTCGGGGCTGCTGTTCACCGACGACGGCGAGAAGCTGATGCCGACCTACACCAACAAGAAAGGCAAACGGTACGCCTACTACACGCCGGCGCTGCACCGGCGCATGGGTGCTTGGGCCAGTCGGCACGGGTCGTTGCCCGCCGAACCCATCGAAGCACTGGTTATCGAGCAGATCGTGATGGCGCTGCAGGCCCCGCACATCGTGCAGCGGGTTGTGGATCGGATGCACGTCATTCGACCTGACCTGGACGAGCCCCAGGTGGTGCTGCCGATGCGCAACCTCGCGGCGATGTGGCACACGCTCTATCCAGCCGAGCAGCGGAGGCTGGCGCAGTTGCTGATCGAGCGGGTGGTGCTGGGTGATGCCGGGCTGGAAATCGTCTGGCGTGACCTTGGTTGGCAGGATCTGGCGATCGATCTGCTGCCCGGCACCATCGGCGCGGAGTTGCAGGAACTGGAAGCGGAGGCGGAGTGAAGAACAAACCCAAGATCGAGGCCACCGGGTTGGCGGTCAGGCGCGAGCGGCGCGACGGCGATGAAATCCGGCTGACGACCTTCATCCCGATCAAGATCAGGAAACGTGGCGGCCGGGCCGTGGTGGTGCGGCCTGAGGTGGCGCAGGTGCAGGCCAAGACGGCCGCCGTCCACGACCAGCCCTTACTGACGGCGCTGTCGCGGGCGTTCTACTGGCAGCAGCTGCTCGACGACGGCGTGGTCGAAACCGGCAGCGAGATCGCCAAGCGCGAAGGCTTGCACCATTCCACGGTCAACGAACTGCTGCGGCTGACGCTGCTGGAGCCAGACATCGTGAAGGCGATCTATGCCGGGCAGCAGCCACGCTGTATGAGCCTGCTGTGGTTCCAGCGCAACCCGTTGCCGACCGACTGGGTGGCGCAGCGGGAGGTGGTGGCGGGGTTCGATTCGTAACCAGGACCGTCGTTCGCTTCAATCGCTGGATGCGGGCAGCCACTTGATGCCTGCCACACCCAGGTTTTTCTGGCTGATGTGATCACTGAGGATGGGCACGAGGGTCTGCACGTTGGTATCAAAGCTCTGCCGCCACATGGCTTGCAGCTTCTTCAATGCGTTTTCGTTCCGGTAGATGCTGCCGTCCCAGTCGATGACCATCATCGCCACGTCACCGTCGTCCGCCAGCATGCACAGCAGGGCGTCATCAGCGTCCTTGTCGAGCGAGGCCTTGAGTTCGTCCTCGTAGTCGGCCAAAACTTCCACGTACAGATCGATGCTCAGTGGGCTCTGCCCAGATAGGGCTGACTGCAGATCAGCAGCGATTTTCTTTTTGCTTGTTATCGTCGACATTTTCGCCGCCAGGGTCCTGCTTGCTCGCAGCCGACCGAATGGGCCACCCAGTGGGAGGTCGTGGCGCGGTTCGATGCTTAACCGGCGGGCGCGGTTGACAGCGAACCAGGGCGCGTAAGTGGTTGATTTTGGCGGTTTGGGGCTGCGACTACCCGCAAGCCGAACAGAGACAGAGACGACTCTGGGCGGGAAAAAAGCCGGGGAAACGTCGATTACTGGGCCCGGCGGCGGGACGGCATCCGCAAGCCCATCGACCGGAACCCCGCGTGGCGCGGGGATTTCAGGCAAGAAAAAGGGCCCGGAGACTATCCGAGCCCTTGTACATGGTGGAGCTGGCGGGAATTGAACCCGCGTCCGCAAGCCTTGTTCGGGCAGATCTACATGTTTAGCGTTCTGTTTTGAGTCTCGCCCGACATGCCGCGCAGACGCACGCTGCATGCAAGGCCAGCATCCTTGAATCTCGCCGCGTGCCAAGGTGCCCGGCAAACGGCCAGCTGACGTGAATTCCCTTGCAGCCGGGAGGTATTGCTACCCCCTTGCCCAGCCCATCAGCGTGCTGTTGCAAGGCTCACCGGTGTTTAGGCGGCGAGTGCGAAACGTTCGTCGTTTGCAGTTACTTTTGTGAATGGAGATTTACGAGCGTCACTCAAGCTCGACATGCACCACACCGCGTCCGAACCCACGTCGAAACCGGTACAGCCCCTCAGCGCGTATTTTAGGCCAGAGCGCGCGACTTCAAGAGCCTCGCGTGGTGATTCAACCCACCCAGCGGCGGGCATTGCGCCACAGCCGCATCCAGGGGCTGAGCGCCGAGACGTCGTCCGCCGTCCAGCTCATCTGGGCGTTGCGGAACACTCGTTCGGGGTGCGGCATCATCGCGGTGAAGCGCCCGTCGGCGGTGGTCACCGCAGTCAGACCCTCGGGACTGCCGTTGGGGTTGGCCGGGTAGGCATCGGTGACCTGGCCATGGTTGTCGACAAAACGCAGGGCACGCGCCACCTCGGCCGCGTTGCCCCGGCGGGCAAAGTCGGCATAGCCCTCGCCATGCGAGACGACGATGGGCAGGCGGCTGCCCGCCATGCCCGTGAAGAAGATGCTGGGCGAATCGAGCACCTCCACCATGGACAGGCGCGCCTCGAAGCGGTGGCTCTGGTTGGTGGTGAAGCGCGGCCAGGCGCTGGCGCCGGGGATGGTTTCTGAGAGTTCGGCAAACATCTGACAGCCGTTGCACACGCCCAGTGCAAAGGTGTCGGCGCGGCCGAAGTAGGCCTGGAACTGCTCGGACAGGCGCGCATTGAAGGTAATGGAGCGCGCCCAGCCCACGCCCGCGCCCAGCGTGTCGCCATAGCTGAAGCCGCCGCAGGCCACCAGCCCCTTGAAGTCCTGCAGACTGGCGCGGCCGGCCTGCAGATCGCTCATGTGCACGTCCACGGCGTCGAAGCCCGCCACGGTGAAGGCGTAGGCCATCTCCACATGCGAGTTCACGCCCTGCTCGCGCAGGATGGCGACCCTGGGCCGGGACAGGTTCAAAAAGGGCGCGGCCACATCCTCCTGCGGATCGAACGTGAGGTGCTGGTGCAGGCCAGGGTTGGCCGGGTCGCCCGCCGCCGCGTGCTCGGCATCGGCGCAGGCAGGGTTGTCGCGCTGCTGCGCGATCTTCCAGCTCACGGTGTCCCAGACCTGGTGCAGGTTCTCCAGCGTCGCGCCAAAAGCCTTTTTCGCGTCGCGCCAAACCTGCAGCTCGCCCTTGCCCGCTTTCATGGGCGAGGATTCGGGGCGGGTCTTGCCGATGAGGTGGCTGCATTGCACCAGGCCGTGCTCGCGCAGCACCTGCATGACGGCGGAGCGATCGGCGGTGCGGATCTGCAGCACCACGCCCAGCTCCTCATTGAAGAGCGCGCGCAGCGTGAGCACATCGCGTCGGCCGCTGATCTGCTTGGTCCACTCCTTGGCCTCGAAGCTGTCCATGCGGCCGTCCTGGATGCCGTCGCCCTCGCTCACGAGCATGTCCACATTGAGCGCCACGCCCACCTGCCCGGCAAAGGCCATCTCGGCCACGGCGGCGATCAGACCGCCGTCGCTGCGGTCGTGGTAGGCAAGGATCAAGCCGCGCGCGCGCAGCGCGTTGACGGCGGCCACCAGGCGCTTGAGGTCTTCGGGGTCATCCAGATCAGGCACCTCGGTGCCGCTCGCGCCCAGCACCTCGCCGAGGATGGAGCCGCCCAGACGCATCTTGCCGTGGCCCAGGTCGATGAGAACGATGGAGCTGTCTTCGACGCTGGCGTCGAGCTGCGGCGTGAGCGTGCCGCGCACATCCTGCAGCGTGGCAAAGGCGCTGACGATGAGGCTGACGGGCGAAACCACCTTCTGGGCTGTGCCCTCCGCGCTCCACTGCATGCGCATCGAAAGGCTGTCCTTGCCCACCGGAATGCCGATGCCCAATTGCGGGCACAGCTCCATCGCCACGGCGCGCACGGTGTCGTACAGCGCCGCATCCTCGCCCGGCTCGCCGCAGGCGGCCATCCAGTTGGCGCTGAGCTTGACGCGGGAGAGCTCGATCGGCGCGGCCAGCAGGTTGGTGATGGCTTCAGCCACGGCCATGCGCCCCGAGGCGGGGGCGTTCAGGCTTGCGATCGGCGTGCGCTCGCCCATGGCCATGGCCTCGCCCGCGAAGCCGCGGTAGTCGGCCAGCGTGACGGCCACGTCGGCCACGGGCAGCTGCCATGGCCCGACCATCTGGTCGCGATGCGTGAGGCCGCCGACGCTGCGGTCGCCGATGGTGACGAGAAAGCGCTTGCTCGCGACCGTGGGGTGGGCCAGCACCTCGATCACGGCCTTTTCCAGCGGCAGGTCGTCGAGCGGCAGGGGTGCACCCTGGCGCGCGATGCGTGTGACGTCGCGCTGCATCTTGGGCGGCTTGCCGAGCAGCACGTCCATGGGCATGTGCACGGCCGATGGGGCGTCGGGCGCCGGGCGCTCGGTGTCGGGCGCCAGGCTCTGCTCGGCGACGATCAGCTCGCGCGCTTCGGTCGCCACGCCGACGACGGCACACGGGCAGCGCTCGCGCTCGCACAGCGCCTGAAACGCCGCGAGCGACTCGGGCGCAAGCGCCAGCACGTAGCGCTCCTGGCTCTCGTTGCTCCAGATTTCGCGCGGCGACAGGCCCGACTCTTCCAGCGGCACGGCGCGCAGGTCAAAGCGCGCGCCCCGCCCCGCGTCGTTCACCAACTCGGGGAAGGCATTGGAAAGGCCCCCCGCACCCACGTCGTGGATGGCGAGGATGGGGTTGGCAGCACCCAGGGCAGCGCACTGGTTGATGACCTCCTGCGCGCGCCGCTCGATCTCGGGGTTGCCGCGCTGCACGGAATCGAAATCCAGATCGGCCGCGTTGGCGCCGCTGGCCATGGAACTGGCCGCACCGCCGCCCATGCCGATGCGCATGCCGGGGCCGCCCAACTGCACCAGAAGGGTTCCGGCGGGGAAAGCCACCTTCTTCGTCAGTGCGGCATCAATGCTGCCCAAGCCGCCCGCGATCATGATGGGCTTGTGGTAGCCACGCTGCACACCATCGACCACCATCTCGTACTCGCGGAAATACCCGGCAAGGTTGGGGCGCCCGAACTCGTTGTTGAAGGCCGCGCCACCCAGCGGCCCCTCGGTCATGATCTGCAGGGCACTGGCGATGTGATCGGGCTTGCCCACGCCGCTGCCCCAGAGCCTGGAGACGGTAAACCCCGTGAGCCCCGCCTTGGGGCGCGAGCCACGGCCGGTGGCCCCTTCGTCGCGGATTTCGCCGCCGGCGCCGGTGCTCGCGCCCGGAAAGGGCGAGATGGCCGTGGGGTGGTTGTGCGTTTCCACCTTCATCAGCACATGGCGCAGAGCCTCATGTTTTTGATAGCTGCATGCGCTTGTCCTATCTGCGTCAGAGGCCGATTTTGCTACAAATTCCTCGACCCGCGCGCCTTCCATGACGGAGGCGTTGTCGGCATAGGCGACGATGGTGTGCTGCGGCGAGGCGGCCTCGGTGTGACGGATCATGCCGAACAGGGTCTGGTCCTGCGCCACGCCGTCGATCGTGAACTGCGCGTTGAAGATCTTGTGACGGCAGTGCTCGCTGTTGGCCTGCGCAAACATCATCAGCTCCACGTCCGTGGGGTTGCGCGCGAGGCCCGTGAACGCCTGCACCAGGTAGTTGATCTCGTCCTCGGCCAGCGCCAAGCCCCAGGCGGTATTGGCCGCCACCAGCGCGGCGCGGCCCTGGCCAAGCACGTCCACATGGGCCATGGGCTCGGCCTGCAGTGCCGTGAAGAGCTGCTGGGCCTCGTCGCGCGTGGCGACGACCGATTCGGTCATGCGGTCGTGCAGCAGCGCGGCGATCTGCGCACGATGCTCGGGCGTGAGCTGCGCCTTGCCGCCCAGCAGCCCGCCCTTGAGCGCCACGCGGTATTCGGTTACGCGCTCGATGCGCGCTACCTGCAGGCCGCAGTTGCGCGCGATGTCGGTGGCCTTGGAGGCCCAGGGCGAAATGGTACCCATGCGCGGCGTGACGATGAAGACCTCGCCCTCCTGCCCGCCCGTGTACGGCTCGCCGTAGGTGAGCAGGGCCGCGAGCTTTTCCTGCTGCGCGCCATCGAGCGCCTCGGCCGTGGCCACCAGATGCAGATGGCGGGCCTCGATGCCCGTCACCTTCGGGCCCATGGCCTGCAACTGGGGCAGAAGCTGTTCCGCGCGAAAGGAACCGAGGGCATTGCTGCCCGCAAACGTAGTGATATGCAAGGACACGGGAAGGCCTGAAACGGGGGCTGATGCCTGCACGCGCCAGGGCCGCTGACTGGGGCCTTGGCACGCGCCGGGCTTTGCGGTTGCAAGAGGGGTGATTTTAGTGAACCAGCAAGCACGCACTGCGAATGGGATAATTTCTCAATGACTATTGAAATCAAGGACGCAGCGGGCATCGCTGGCATGCGTGAAGCCTGCCGCCTCGCGGCGGACGTGCTCGACTACATCGCCCCGCACATCGTGCCCGGCCTGCCCACCATCGAAATCGACCGGCTCGGCGCCGAGTGCATGAAGCAGCAGGGCACGGTCTCGGCCACCATCGGCTACCAGCCGCCGGGCTATCCGCCCTACCCCGGTCACCTGTGCACCTCGGTCAACCACGTCGTCTGTCATGGCATTCCGAACGAGAAGGCGCTCAAGAAGGGCGACATCGTGAACGTGGATGTGACGGTGATCACCAAGGACGGCTGGTTCGGCGACACCAGCCGCACCTACCTCGTGGGCGAGTGCTCGATCGCCGCCAAACGCCTGACCCGGCTCACCTACGAATCGATGTGGCTGGGCATCCAGCAGGTGCGCCCCGGCGCGCGCCTGGGCGACATCGGCCACGCCATCCAGACCTTTGCCGAGGGCCACGGCCTGTCGGTGGTGCGCGAGTTCTGCGGGCATGGCATCGGCAAGAAGTTTCACGACGAGCCGCAGGTGCTGCACTACGGCCACCCCGGCACGGGCGTGGAGCTCAAGCCCGGCATGACCTTCACGATCGAGCCCATGCTCAACCTGGGCAAACGCGACATCAAGGAACTGGGCAAGGACGGCTGGACCATCATCACCAAGGACCACAGCCTCTCGGCGCAGTGGGAGCACACCATCCTGGTGACGGAAACCGGCTTCGACGTGCTCACGCTCTCGCCGGGCTACCCGCCGCTGCCCGATTTCGTGACCGCGACGGCGACCTGACCCCCCTCTCTTGCTCGGCGCATGCCATGAGCTGCATCAGCGCACACCAGGTGGCGCAACAGGCTCGGTACCAGGCGCGCCGCGCGGCGCTGCTGGCGCAGCTGACGGAGCCCACCCTCAAGCCGCGCGGCATCCGGCGCATCCTGCACGGCTTTTCCAGCGCCACCGACGCGCTGCTGCGTTCGATCTGGCACGCCATGCGCATCGGCAACCGCGCCACGCTGATTGCCGTGGGCGGCTACGGGCGCAGGCAGCTGTTTCCGCACTCGGACGTGGATCTGCTTGTCCTCGTGGGCGAAGGTGCGCCCACGGCCGCGATCGAAGCCTTCATCGCCTGCTGCTGGGATGCGGGGCTCAAGCTCGGCTCAAGCGTGCACACGCTCGGCGGGTGCCTGGCCAGCTGCGCGCAGGACATCACGCTGCAGACCTCGCTGCTTGAAGCACGGCGCCTGGCCGGCAGCACGCAGCTCTTCGCCGCGCTGACGCAGGCGCATGCCGAGCAGCTCGACGTGCGCGCCTTCGTGCAGGACAAGCTGCTGGAATTGCACCAGCGCCACACGCGCCACGAGCACACACCCTACGCGCTGGAACCCGACTGCAAGGAGTCGCCCGGCGGCCTGCGCGATCTGCACCTCGTGCTCTGGCTCGCGCGCGCGGCGCACCTGGGCGGCAGCTGGCGCGAACTGGCCGAGCGGGGCCTCGCCACCGCTTACGAACGGCGCCAGATCGAGCACAACGAAGCCATGCTCTGCCTCATCCGTGCGCGCCTGCACACCGTCGCGGGCCGGCACGAGGACCGGCTGGTGTTCGACCTGCAGGCCGCCGTGGCGCAGACCTTCGGCCTGAGCGACGTCCAGGGCACGGGCGGGCGCTGGCTGCGCGCCAGCGAGCAGCTCATGCGCCGCTACTACTGGGCAGCCAAGGCGGTCACGCAGCTCACGCAGATCCTGCTGCTGGAAATCGAGGAGCAGGTGCAGCCCTCGACCGCGCCGCTCATTCCCATCGACGCCGAATTCCTGCAAAAGGGCAATCTGCTGGAGATTGCGCGCGGCGACCTCTACACGCGCAAGCCCCAGGCCATCCTGCGCACCTTCCTGCGCTACCAGAGCACGCCCGGCATCGAGGGCCTGTCGGTGCGCACGCTGCGCGCGCTCTACAACGCGCGCCCGCTGATGGACCGAGCCTTTCGCGACGACGAAGCCAACCGCGACTGCTTCATGCAGATCCTGCGCCAGGGCTCGGGCGTCACGCATGTGCTGCGGCTCATGAACCAGACCTCGGTGCTCGGGCGCCTGCTCGGCCCGTTTCGGCGCATCGTCGGGCAGATGCAGCACGACCTGTTCCACGTCTACACCGTGGACCAGCACATCCTCATGGTGGTGCGCAACCTGCGGCGCTTCTTCATGCCCGAGCACGCGCACGAATACCCGCTGTGCTCGCAACTGGCCACGGGTTGGGACAAGCCCTGGATCCTCACGATCGCGGCGCTCTTTCACGACATCGGCAAGGGGCGCGGGGGCAACCACTCGCAGATCGGCGCACGCGAGGCCGCGCATTTCTGCCGCCAGTACGCCGCGCACGGCATCACCGGCGACGACGCGCGGCTCATCGAATTTCTCGTGGCCGAGCACCTCCTGATGAGCCAGGTGGCGCAAAAGCAGGATCTGAGCGACCCGGCCGTCATCGCCGCCTTCGCCGAGCGCGTGCGCAGCGAGCGGGCGCTTACGGCGCTGTACCTGCTGACCGTGGCGGACATCCGCGGCACCAGCCCCAAGGTGTGGACCGCGTGGAAAGGCAAGCTGCTCGAAGACCTGTACCACGCCAGCCTGGCGGCGCTCGGCGGGCGCACCCCCGATCCCGCCACCGAAATCGAGGAGCGCAAGCGCGACGCGCGCGTGGTGCTGGCGCTGCACGCGCTGCCGACGAACGCCCACGAGAAGCTCTGGCAGACGCTGGACGTGAGCTACTTCCTGCGCCACGACGCCGCCGACATCGCCTGGCACACGCGCCAGCTGCGCGAGGTGGTGGACTCGCGCCAGCCCGTGGTGCGCGCGCGCAAGTCGCTCGCGGGCGAGGGTCTGCAGGTGCTGGTCTACACGCCGGACCAGAGCGAACTGTTTCTGCGCATCTGCGGCTACTTCGACCGCGCCGATTTCTCCATCCTCGCCGCGCGCATCCACACCACGCGCAGCGGCCATGCGCTGGACACCTTCCAGGTGATGCCGCGCCACGCCGTGAGCGGCGTGCGCGAGCTCATCACGCTGGTGGAAAACGAACTGCCGCACGCGATCGATCTGCGCACCGCGCTGCCCCAGCCGCGCCCCATGCGCCTGTCGCGGCGCGCGCGCAGCTTTCCCGTGGCCACGCGCGTCACGCTCAGGCCCGACGAACACGGCGAGCGCTGGATACTGACGCTGACCGCCGCCGACCGCGCCGGCCTGCTGTACGTGGTGGCGGGCGTGCTCGCGGCCCATGCGCTGAGCGTGCAGCTGGCCAAGGTCAGCACGCTGGGCGAGCGGGTGGAAGACACCTTCGTCATCGCCGGCGAGGAACTGCAGCGCGGCGAGCTGCAGCTGCGCATCGAGTCGGACCTGCTCAATGCGCTGAGCCACTGAGGCGGTTCGGCCCACGGCGCCCGCGAATGGCGCCCGCGAACGCCGTCCCGCTACACTGAACAGCCCCCACCACGGGAGCCGCACCATGTTCGCCACCGGCCATTCCTCCAGCTTCAGCGCGCTGCGCGCCGCCGTGGCGGCCGCCCTGCTCGCGATCGGCGTGGCGCTGTGCTGGTGGCCCGCGTTCAACACCGCGGCGCAGCAGGCGGTGGACGCGGGCCTCAAGCGCGCGCTCGTGAGCTTTGCCACGGCGCGCACGCTGCATGGCGTGGTCTCGGTCGTGCAGGGTACAGAGCTGGCCGTGCAGCCCATGGGCATGGGGGTCACGCTCACGCCGGGGCGCGTGCTCACGCCCATCAACGAACTCACGGCCCAGGTGGCGGACTGGATGCTCTGGGCCAGCGTCGCCTTCGGGCTGCAGAAATTCCTGCTTGAGATGGGCGCGAACGTCTGGGTCTCGGGCGCCGTCTCGGCGCTGGCGCTGCTGTGGCTCGCCCTGCGCCGTGGCGGGCGTGACCCGCCGTGGCTCGCCCAGGCGCTGGTGCTGCTGCTGTTCGTGCGGCTGGTCATGCCCGTCACCATTCTCGGCAGCGAGCAACTCTTCGCACGCTTCCTGGCGCAGCCCTACAACGAGAGCCAGCTCGCCAGCGACACCGCCACGAAACGACTGCAGGCGCTGCAGAGCGAAGCACCGCCTGCCGACACCAAGGAGTCCGCCGAAGGCAAGGACACCGGAAGCAGCGATGCCGCCGCGACCCGCCTGCTTGACCGGCTCAAGCAATGGGGCAGCGACGCCAAAGAGGCCGCCAGCCACCCCGTGCAAGCGGCGCAGGCACGACTGGGCGAAATTGCCGCCGCCGTCGATCAGCTCGTGGAGCGGCTCGTGACGCTGATCGTCGTGTTCGCACTGCAGACCCTGGTGATCCCGCTGCTGCTGGCCTGGGGCATGCTGCAGTTGTTCAAGGGACTTGTTCGACCCCTGCCTCAGCCCATGTCTGGCGCGATCGCCTCTGCGTAATCGTAGATCGCTTCAAGAATCGCGCCGGCGCGCTCATCGGCCTGCTCACCCAGCGCATCGAGCTGCGCGAACAGCGCGTCGAAGGTGCGCGCGCCGCCCTCGCCTTCCATCAGCGTGGACACGCGGTGCGCCTGCCAGCGCGCCTGCTCCTCGGTGGTGAGCGTCTCGGGGAAGTTGCGCGCGCGGTAGCGAAACAGCAGCTCCGCGAGGCGCGCATCATCAAAGCCCGCGCGCGCCTGCGCAAGTTCGGCCGCGGCGAGGCCGCGCAGCCGGGTCAGGCGCCTGCGGTCTTCGTTGCCGAGAAACCCCCCGTACAAATCCTGATCCACGTCGGGCGCGGGTTCGTCGGGACGCGCGTACACCGCGGGCCAGATCGCGCTCATGTCGGGCAGGGCGCGCGCGATCTCGGCATGCTGCATCGCCTGCGCGACGTCGATCCCCCACTTGCGCGCGAGCGCGGGCGTGAGCGTGTTCAGGTGGCCCACCACCATCGGCGACTTGTTCAGGTGCACGCCCTTGATCGGCAGGCGCGCCACGCCCTCGGGCCTTTCGTCGGCGCGCGTGAACAGGCGCTCGCGCAGCTCCGGCACCGACAGGCCCGCCAGCACGCCCGGATCGTGCGCCAGGTCCCAGGCGAGCAGCTCGTTCTTGTTCGTCGGATGCATCGCCAACGGCCACATCAGCGCCAGGCATCCGCGCTCGGCCGCGAACATGCCCGACACATGCAGAAACGGTTTGGCGGTGTTTTGCGTGGTTGGAAGGCGCAATTCCTGCGCCACGCGCTCTTTTTTGTGGAGCGACAGCGCAAAATCGAAGAGCCGCGGATTGTGCTGGCGGATCAGGCGCGCCAGCGCAATCGTGGCGCGCACATCCGAAAGCGCATCGTGCGCGGCCTCGTGCGCAATGCCATTGGCCTGCGTGAGTTTTTCCAGCCGAAAGCTCGGCTTGCCATCGACCACCGGCCAGGTGATGCCGTCGGGGCGCAGCGCATACGCCATGCGCACCACGTCGAGCAGATCCCAGCGGCCGCACTGGTTCTGCCATTCACGCGCATAGGGGTCGATGAGGTTGCGCCAGAACATGAAACGCGTGACTTCATCGTCGAAGCGGATGGTGTTGTAGCCCACGCCTATGGTGCCCGCCTGCGCCAGCTCCTGCTCGATGCGCGCGGCGAATTCGTGCTCGGGCAGGCCATGCGCGAGGCACTGCTGCGGCGTGATGCCGGTGATCAGGCACGCGCCCGGGTCGGGCAGGTAATCGTCCGCCGGCCTGCAGTACAGCATGACGGGCTCGCCGATTTCCCTCAGCTCGGCATCGGTGCGGATCGCGGCAAACTGCGCCGGGCGGTCGCGCCGCGTATCGGTGCCGAAGGTTTCGTAATCGTGCCAGAGGAAGGTGTGCATGGTGGGTGAAACAAGAGGCAAGCCTATGGCGAGTATGCCCGGCCGCCGCGCCACCACCGCCCGGACTTGGGCACAATCTACGCATGCGCTCTCCACCCGTTTTCCGCGCGCGCGCCCCCGCCTTCATTCTCGCGCTGGCCGCCCTGCTGGGCACCGCCAGCTGCACCACGCTCGCCGCTCCCCCCGCACCCGCCGCCACCGACACGTCGGATCCCGCCGAGGGATTTCGCGCCTGGGTGGCCGATTTTTCAAAGGACGCCCTCAAGGCCGGCATCAGCCGCGCCACCATCGACGCCACCCTGGGCAAGGCGCGCTGGCTGGCGCAGGTGATCGAGCTCGACGGAGCCCAGCCCGAATTCGTGCGCCCCGTGTGGCAATACCTGGACTCCGCTGTCTCCACCCAGCGCATCGTCGCCGGCAAGACCCTGCGGCAGATCAATGCCAAGGTCATGGATGACGCTGCCGGGCGCTACGGCGTGCCCACCGGAATCATCACCGCCATTTGGGGAGTGGAGAGCAACTACGGCACGCATTTCGGTAATTTCCGCACCATAGACGCGCTGGCCACGCTTGCCTACGACGGGCGCCGCCGCGAATGGGCGCGCTCCGAGCTGATGGCCGCGCTCACCATCGTGGACAAGGGCTACATGCCCGCGGGCGGCCTGATCGGCTCCTGGGCCGGGGCCATGGGGCACACGCAGTTTCTGCCCTCGGTCTACCTCAAATACGCGGTCGACGCCGATGGCGACGGCAAGCGCGACATCTGGGGCAGCACCGCCGACGTGGTCGCTTCCACCGCCAATTTCCTCGCGCAATCGGGATGGCGCCCGAGCGAGCCCTGGGGCGTGGAAGTGCGCCTGCCCGCGAGCTTCGACTACAGCCACGCCGAGCTCACGGTGCGCCAGGACAGCAGTGCCTGGGCCGCCGAGGGCGTGCGCACCATGGATGAGCGCCCCCTGCCCGCGATGCGCGACGCTTCCATCCTTACGCCCGCGGGCGAGCGCGGCCCGGCAGTGATGGTGGGCAACAACTTTCGCGTGCTGCTGCTCTACAACAGCTCGACCAACTACGCGCTGGCGGTCTCGCTGCTGGCGCAGCAGATCGATGGCGGCCCGGGCCTGCTTGCTTCATGGCCGCGCCAGCTCAAGCCCCTGGCGCGCGCCGACATCCAGACGATGCAGACGGCGCTCAACCAGCTCGGCATGGAGGCAGGCGATGTGGACGGCGTCATCGGCCCGGCCACCCGCGCCGCGCTGCGGCGCTTTCAGGCAAGCCAGAGCCTGGCGGCCGACGGCTACCCGACGCAGGAGCTGCTGCAGCGCCTGCTGCAGCAACAGACCAAGGCCGCCCAACCATGACCCCGCTTCAGAGCCCGCCCATCCTCAGCAGCCAGCTGCGCGCCATCCTGGCGCGCTGCCGCATCATCGCCGTCGTCGGCCTGTCGCCGCAGTGGCACCGCCCCAGCCACTTCGCCGCGCAGTACATGCAGGCGCACGGCTACCGCATCGTGCCCGTGAACCCGCTCGTCGCCCAAACCGGCGGCTCCATCCTCGGCGAGCACGCCTACGCCAGCGTGACCGAGGCCGCGCAGGCGCTCGAGCGCGAGGGCCGGCACATCGACATGGTGGACTGCTTTCGCCGCGCCGAAGACACGCCGCCGCTGGCCGAAGAGGCGGTGGCCATCGGCGCCTCGTGCCTGTGGCTGCAGCTGGGCGTGGTGAACGAAACATCGGCGCAGATCGCGCGCGCGGCGGGGCTCGATGTCGTGCAGGACCGCTGCGTGAAGATCGAGCACGCACGGCTCTTCGGCGGCCTGGGCTGGATGGGGGTGAACACCCGGGTCATCACCTCCAGGCGGGCGCGGCAGTTGCCTTACTGATTTGATAGCTGCTCGCGCTTGACAGGAAAGCGCTAGTGGCTCTTTTGGCTCACAAACATGACTCCTCCCCACGGCGACCACCTCTTCGGCTTCGGCACCCGCGCCATCCACGCCGGTGCGCAGCCCGACCCCGTCACCGGCGCGCGCGCCACGCCCATTCATCAAACCACGAGCTTCGTCTTCGACGGAGCCGAGCACGCGAGCCAGCTCTTCAACCTGGAGACCTTCGGCAACGTCTACAGCCGCATCAGCAACCCCACGGTCGCCGTGTTCGAGGAACGCATGGCGAGCCTGGAAGACGGGCGCGCGGCGCTCGCCTGCGCCAGCGGTATGGCGGCGCAGATGACCGCGCTGTTCGCGCTGCTGAAAAGCGGCGACCACGTGGTGGCCGCGAGCACGCTCTACGGCGGCAGCATCGGGCAGCTCGGCATAGCCTTCGAGCGCCTGGGCATCACCACCACCTTCGTCGACCCGAAGAACCCGGAAAACTTCGCGCGTGCCATGCGCCCCGAAACCCGCGTGGTGTTCGGCGAGACGCTGGGCAACCCGCTGGTGAACGTGCTGGACATCGGTTCAATAGCCGACGTGGCCCACGCGCACGGCGTGCCGCTCATCATCGACAACACCGTCGCCAGCCCCTACCTGTGCAACCCGCTCACGCTGGGCGCGGACATCGTGGTGCACAGCGCCACCAAGTACATCGGCGGCCACGGCACCACCATGGGCGGCGTGCTGATCGAAAGCGGGCGCTTTCCGTGGGACAACGGCAAGTTCCCCGACATGGTCGAACCCAGCCGGGCCTACCACGGCGTGAAGTTCTACGAGACCTTCGGCGACTTCGGCTACACCATGAAGGCGCGCATGGAGGTCAATCGCACCTATGGCGGCGTACTCTCGCCGATGAGCGCCTGGCTGCTGCTGCAGGGCGCCGAAACGCTGCACCTGCGCATGCAGGCGCACTGCCGCAACGCGCTGGCCGTGGCGCGCCACCTGCAGCAACACCCGCGCGTGGCCTGGGTCAACTACCCCGGCCTGCCCGATTCGCCGTACCACGAACTCGCGCGCAAGCAGTTTCGCGCCATCGACGGCGCGCCCGGCGCCTCGGGGCTGCTGACCTTTGGCATCCGGGGGGGTGCCGCGGCCGGCGAGAAATTCATCGACGCCTGCGAATTCCTCAGCCACCTGGCCAACATCGGCGACGCCAAGACGCTGGTGCTGCACCCGGCTTCGACCACGCACCGGCAACTGAACGACGAAGAGCTGGCGCGCGCAGGTGTAAGCGCCGACATGGTGCGGCTGTCCGTCGGCATCGAGGACGTGCAGGACATCCTCTGGGATATTGACCAGGCGCTGGCGCGCTCGGCCGCGTAGCGCCACGCCACCGCCGCGCCACATCAGGCACGCAACGCCCGCGCCATCGCGGCGATGCCTTCCTCGTAGGGCGTGATGCGAAACGCCGGGTAGCGCGCCTCGAACTTGGCGCTGCTGAAGACATAGTCCTGCTGATTCTGGTAGAGCATCTCGCGCGCCTCGCGCAAGTCGGGCACCACGACGCCCAGCCCCCGCAGCAAGACCTCGGGCGGCGTCACCACCTGGGCGGGGGCGCCCAGCAGCCGGGCCGACCACGCGAGAAGCTCGCGCGGCGTGGTGGCGGGGCTCGCGGTCGGCAGGTGCCAGCTTTGCTGGTACGCCGCGTCGTCGAGCGCCAGCGTGGCGAGCGCGCGGCCAGCGTCCGGCACGTAGGTGAAGCTGTGCAGGCGGTCCGCATCGCCCAGCCACCACGCGGCGCGCCCCTGCGCCTGCCGCTGCATCGCCACCACGTGCAGCAGCGACTGGCGCACACCGGGGCCGTAGAAATCCGCGCTGCGGGCGACGAGCCAGCGCAGACCGCGCTCCTGGCCCGCGCGCTCGATCATCCTCAGCAATGCGGCACGCACCCGGCCCTTGCGCGAGGGCGGATCGATCGCGTGGTCCTCACGCATCGGCACCTTGAGCGGCAGCGGCCCATAGGCGTAGAGGTTGTCGAACCAGACGAGGCGCGCGCCATGCGCCAGCGCCGCGTCGATCGCGCCCTGCACGATGCGCGGCCAGTCGCGCTGCCAGACGCGCGTGCGATACGGCAGGCCCAGCGTCAGGTGGATGTGGCTGGCTGCGCGCGCCGCCTCATGCACCGCGCGCGCGTCCAGCGCATCGAGCGCGATGTGCGCGCCCACGGGTGCGTTCTCCGGCGGGTGTCGGCGGGCAATGACTGCCCGCTGGCCGCACTCGCGCAAGCGGGCAGCGGCCGCATCGCCGATCTGGCCGCCGCCGATGATCAGGTGAAATGCCTCGGGCTCGGTGTGGGTCTGCAGGGTGTTCATGCGCTGATCATCACAGTGATGCGCCCGCCATGGAATCACACAAAAGACATAATGGCCATTCATATCTGAATGGGTTTTGAGGGATTGCATGGATGCGCAAACCATCGACTGGCGCCTGCTTCAAGCCTTCCTCGCGGCGGCCGAGACGGGCTCGCTCGGCGCCGCGGCCCGCGCGCTCGGTGAGAGTCAGCCGACGCTGAGCCGACGGCTGGCGCAACTGGAGACAGGGCTCGGGCAGGCGCTGTTCGAGCGCACGCCCCGTGGGCTCACCGCGACGGCGGCGGGCGCGGCGCTGATCGAGCCGGCGCGGCGCATGCACCAGCAGGTGGCGCGCATGGCGCTGGCCATCGAGCAGCATGCGCGCACGCTCGCCGGCACGGTGCGCATCACCGCCAGCGCCATGGTGAGCCAGCATCTGCTGCTGCCGGCGCTGCGCGCGCTGCGCGAGCAGCACCCCGAGATCCAGATCGAACTGCTGGCGGACGACGGCGTGAGGGACCTGCTGGCGCGTGACGCCGACATCGCGCTGCGCATGTTCCGTCCGCGCGAGGGCGGATTGATCGCGCGGCGGCTGGCCGACCTGCCCGTGGGCCTGTATGCGCATCGCGACTACCTCGCGCGCCACGGCCCCGTGACGCGCGAGACGCTGGCCGCGCATGCCTGGATCGGCCCGAACGAAGGCGAACAGATGCGCCGCGGCTTCGCGCTCGCGGGCTACAGCGTCACGCGGGCGTTCTTCGCGCTGCGCACCGACGATTCGGCGCTCGCGTGGCGCGCCGTGCTCGAAGGTCTTGGCATCGGCGCGGGCATCGTGGCGGTGGCCGAGCGCACGCCCGAACTCGTGCGCGTGCTGCCAGACATCGCCATCGCCCCCATGCCCTGCTGGCTCGCGGTACACCGGGAATGGCGTGGCACGCCGCGGCTGCGCGCCGTGGCCGATGCCCTCACTGCCGCGTTCGCGCGGCGCTGACGGCGGCCCGGCCAGCAGCCCCTACCCGACGCCAGGCGTGCGAACGCGCCCGCCCCGGATCAGCGCTGATACCCGCCGCAGCATCCCGCCCCACGTGACGAGCCACGCCAGCACGCCCAGCCACAGAAACAGCTGCGCCAGCGGCTTCAGCAGCGCGATGCCCAACGCCGCATCCATCTGCCAGGTGCACGCGGCGTACATGCCCAGCGGGAACACCAGCCCCCAATAGAGCGGCTCGTAGCGCAGCGGATAACGGCGCACACCGTGGCGCCAGATGCCCAGCAGCACCAGCACCGGAATCCACCAGCTGCCCGTGGCCCAGTACAGCAGCGTGTAGCCCTTGACGAAGGGCAGCAGCGTCGCCAGCCACGGCGCCTCGGGCGCTTCCTGGATCAGCAGCGCGCCCGCGAGCGTCGAAATCGCCAGCGCGCCCATGTTGATCCAGTACGAGGGCACGAGCTCCTCGGGCGCGAGGCGCAGGAACATGAAGCGGTAGAAGATCAGACCCATGAGCCACAGGTACAGCACGCCGGCCCACAGCCACAGCGTCAACGCCACGAAGTTGACCGTGGGTCGCCAGTGCAGGGCCACATCGGGCGCCAGCAGCGCGCACACCACCGCCACCGATTGCGTGGCCACGACCGCCAGCAGCCATGAGCCGCTGATGCCGCGTACCAAGGTGGGTTTGTGGCGCTTGATGATGAAGCCCAGAAACATCGCATACGTGAACGCCGCCCACAGCCCCAGCGTGAGCGCCCCCAGCGCCAGGCCCACCGCGCGGTTGTGCTGCTGCACCAGGTATTGCGAGGCCAGCACGCCGGTGGCCGCCACCACGGTGAAGTAGCCCGGGCCCACGGCGTGATCGGCCATGTCGCCAAAGAAGCGCCGCGGGTGCAGCAGCGCGCGCAGCAGGTACAGCAGCGCCAGCACCCCGTACTGCAGCACGTTGAGCATGAACAGCGCGCGGGCGATCCAGGTCAGGCCCATCATCGAGGCCGCCAACGCCACGATGCCGGTGGCCATGACCAGGCCGAAATTGGCCGGAGACAAATCCGCCAAGGCGCTGCGCCAGCCTGCGATCCCAGTCATTATTAGGTTTTTATAGCTGCTCACGCTTGATGGACAAGCGTTTGCGCCCTGTTTCACATAAAAAGCCCGCCGGACAGGCGGGCTGGCATGGACCTCAGGCGCGCATCAATCCGCAGCCGCTTCTTCCTCGTGCTCCGCGGCCTCGCGGCTCCTGGTGCGCTCCTTCTTCGGCAGCGGCTGGATGTCGAGCTTGATCTCGTCGCTCTGCACGCCCTTGTCGTCCTGCTTGTGCTCGACGTCCACCGTCACGCGTCCGCCATCGGCCAGGCGGCCGAACAGCAGTTCGTCGGCCAGCGCCTTGCGGATCGTGTCCTGGATCAGGCGCTGCATCGGCCGCGCGCCCATGAGCGGATCGAACCCCTTCTTCGCGAGGTGCTTGCGCAGATCGTCGGTGAAGGTGACATCAACCTTCTTGTCGGCGAGCTGTTGCTCCAGCTGCAGCAGGAATTTATCCACCACGCGCAGGATGACCTGTTCATCGAGCGCCTTGAAGCTCACGATGGCATCGAGCCGGTTGCGGAACTCGGGCGTGAACAGGCGCTTGATGTCAGCCATCTCGTCGCCCTGCTGGCGCTGCGTGGTGAAGCCGATGGTGGACTTGTTCATCGTCTCGGCACCGGCGTTCGTCGTCATCACGATGATGACGTTGCGAAAATCGGCCTTGCGCCCGTTGTTGTCGGTGAGCGTGCCGTGGTCCATCACCTGCAGCAGCACGTTGAAAATGTCCGGGTGCGCCTTCTCGATTTCGTCCAGCAGCAGCACCGCGTGCGGCTTCTTGGCGATGGCCTCGGTCAAGAGCCCGCCCTGGTCAAAGCCCACATAGCCCGGCGGCGCGCCGATCAGGCGGCTCACGGCATGGCGCTCCATGTACTCGGACATGTCGAAGCGGATCAGCTCGATGCCCATCACGTAGGCAAGCTGGCGCGCGGCCTCGGTCTTGCCCACACCCGTGGGGCCGCTGAACAGGAAGGCGCCGATCGGCTTGTCACCCTTGCCCAGGCCGGAGCGCGCCATCTTCACGCTGGACGCGAGCACTTCGAGCGCCTTGTCCTGGCCGAAGACCACGCTCTTCAGGTCGCGCTCGAGCGTCTGCAGCTTGCCGCGGTCGTCGTTGCTGACGTTGGCGGGCGGAATGCGCGCGATCTTCGCGACGATCTCCTCGATCTCGCTCTTGCCTATGGTCTTCTTGCGCTTGGAAGGCGTGAGGATGCGCTGCGCCGCGCCCGCCTCGTCGATCACATCGATCGCCTTGTCGGGCAGGTGCCGGTCGTTGATGTACTTGGCCGACAGCTCGGCCGCTGCCTGCAGCGCCGCAGCCGCGTACTTGACGCTGTGGTGCTCCTCGAAGCGGCTCTTGAGCCCCTTCAGGATGTCCACCGTCTCGGCCACCGTGGGCTCGACCACGTCCACCTTCTGGAAGCGCCGCGAGAGCGCCGCGTCCTTCTCGAAGATGCCGCGGTACTCGGTGTACGTGGTCGCGCCTATGCACTTGAGCGCGCCGGAGCTGAGCGCTGGCTTGAGCAGATTGCTCGCGTCCAGCGTGCCGCCCGAGGCCGCACCCGCGCCGATCAGCGTGTGGATTTCGTCGATGAACAGGATGGCGCTGGGCTTGTCCTTGAGGTTCTTCAAGACGCCCTTCAGGCGCTGCTCGAAGTCGCCGCGGTACTTGGTGCCCGCCAGCAGCGCGCCCATGTCCAGCGCGTAGACCGTCGACTCGCTCAGGATCTCGGGCACATCGCCCTGCGTGATGCGCCACGCCAGGCCCTCGGCGATCGCGGTCTTGCCCACGCCGGCCTCGCCGACCAGCAGCGGGTTGTTCTTGCGCCTGCGGCACAGGATCTGCACCGTGCGCTCGACCTCGTAGTTGCGCCCGATCAGCGGATCGATCTTGCCGTCCTTGGCCGCCTGGTTGAGGTTTTGCGTGTACTGCTCCAGCGGCGAGGCCTTTTCGCTGCGCTCGCCGCCCTGGCCCGCGCCCTCCTCGCTTTCGGTCTGCGGCGCCTCGGGCCTGGCCTGCTCGGCCGCCTCGCCCTTGCGGATGCCGTGGGCAATGAAATTGACCACGTCCAGGCGCGTCACGCCCTGCTGGTGCAGGTAATACACCGCGTGCGAATCCTTCTCGCCATAGATGGCGACGAGCACGTTGGCGCCCGTGACTTCCTTCTTGCCGTTGCCGGTGGACTGCACGTGCATGATGGCGCGCTGGATCACGCGCTGAAAACCGAGCGTGGGCTGGGTATCGACCTCGTCGCTGCCCGCCACCTGCGGCGTGTTGTCCTTGATGAAGTTGCTGAGCGACGCACGCAGGTCGTCGATGTTGGCCGCGCAGGCCTTGAGCACCTCGGTGGCGCTCGGGTTGTCCAGCAGGGCCAGCAGCAGGTGCTCCACGGTGATGAACTCGTGGCGTTGCTGGCGGGCCTCGACAAAGGCCATGTGCAAGCTGACTTCCAGTTCTTGGGCAATCATGTGAGAACTCCTTTGGCTTGCGGTTGGGACTAACTGTAGATCAGGGCGAGAGGTCTGTCATTCAACAGGCTCCGCAAGACATTGCAAGGGGTGGCCTGCCTTGTGCGCCGCGTCCATCACCTGCGCCACCTTGGTGTCGGCGATGTCGCGGGTGTAGACGCCGCACACGCCTTTGCCATCGAGATGGATCTTGAGCATGATCTGCGTGGCGGCCTCGCGGTCCTTGTTGAAGAATTCCTGCAGCACGACGACCACGAACTCCATGGGCGTGAAATCGTCATTGAGCATCACCACCTGATACAGGTGCGGCGGCTGCAGCTTTTGCGTGCGCCGCTCGGCAACAACCGAGCCGCCCTCATCCCAGGATGGCTCGCGGGGTGCTGGCACGGGCGCTTTGGTAACCATGAAACTCATTCTAGCGATCAAGCGCAAAGCCTGATGGCTGTGAATCTGGTGCCGCCGCCCCGCTTTTCAAGCATTCGCCGCAAAGGGTGAACGCAAGGCACCGCCAGGCCTTGCCAGACCGGGCAGGGGCGCTATCAAGACACGGAATACACCACATGGACCGCATCGGCACCCGCCTGCGCACCCCAGGCGGCCAGCGCTGCATCCGAGGGGAAAAAGCGACTGGCGTCCCCCAGTTGCAATTCGGCGCTGGCCACCTGGCCGTCCGCCTTGCACAGCAGCCCCAGGCGCACGCACAGGCCGCGCGCCAGGGCATGGCCTTCCCCGGTTTCCTCGACTTTCGGCGGAAAGCGCCGCACGAAGGCGGCCACGTCGGGCACGCTCGCGCCCGCCTGCACCCGCAGGTACTTGCCAAAGCGCGCGCGCGCCATCGGCACGCTCCAGATCTGCTGCGCCTTCAGGCGCAGGCCGCCATTGAAGTGGTCCGGTTGCACACGCCCGCTGATCACGACCGCCTCGTCGTCACGCAAGGCCTCGGCGGCCGCGACGGCCACGCCTTCGTCGGCGGAGACGTCGATCGCGGCGCTCTTGTCGTCGAGCTTGAACAGCGTGAGCTTGCCGCGCTGGCCGTTGATCGCGCGCAGATCGGCCACGATGCCCGCGACCAGGACGCTCTCGCGGCTGTCGGCGAGCTGGGCAAGGGGTGTCGGGGCAAAGCGCCTGACCTCGCTCTCGACCGCATCGAACAGATGCCCCGAGAGGTGAAAGCCGATGGCCGCCTTCTCCTGCGTCAGGCGCTCGCGCACATCCCAGGGCAGCACGCTCGCGAGCGGCGGCTCCTCGTCGCTCGCGCCCACCGCACCGTCACCCATCATGTCGAACAGCCCGCCCTGGTTGGCATTGGCCAGCCGGGCCTGCGCATACTCGAAGGCGATGTCGATCGATGCGGCCAGCGCCGCGCGATCGCGGTCGATGACATCGAACGCCCCGGCCTTGACGAGCGCCTCCACCGTGCGCTTGTTGATGCGCGTGCGATCCACCCGTGCACAGAAGTCAAAAAGGCTCGCAAACGGCCCGCGTGTGCCGCCCTGCGGCCCCTCTCCCCGGCCTTCGCGCGCCGCGACGATGGCCTCGATCGCCTGCTGGCCCGTACCCTTGACCGCGCCCAGGCCATAGCGGATCACCGTGTCCGTCACGGGCTCGAACCGATGCACGCCGCGGTTGATGTCAGGCGGCTCGAACGACAGGCCCTCGCGGATGGCGTCATCGACCAGCACCTTGAGCTTGTCGGTGTCGTCCATCTCGATGGTCATGTTGGCGCAGAAGAACTCCGCCGTGTAGTGCACCTTGAGCCAGCCGGTGTGGTAGGCCAGCAGCGAGTAGGCGGCCGCGTGCGACTTGTTGAAGCCGTAGCCCGCGAATTTCTCCATGAGGTCGAACACCTCGTCCGCCGTCGCCTGCCCTATGCCCTTTTCTGCTGCACCCTTGCGAAAAATTTCGCGGTGCCTGGCCATTTCCTCGTGCTTTTTCTTGCCCATCGCGCGGCGCAGCAGGTCGGCGCCGCCGAGCGTGTAGCCGCCCAGCACCTGCGCGGTCTGCATCACCTGCTCCTGGTAGACCATGATGCCGTAGGTCTCGGCCAGCACCGGCTCGACCAGCGGGTGCGGGTAGATCACCTCTTCCTTGCCGTGCTTGCGGTTGATGTAGCTCGGGATCAGGTCCATCGGCCCCGGGCGGTACAGGGCATTCAAGGCAATCAGGTCTTCGAGGCGGCCGGGGCGCGCTTCCTTGAGCATGCCCTGCATGCCGCGGCTTTCAAACTGGAACACCGCCTCGGTGCGCCCCTCCTGGAACAGCCGGTAAGTGGGCGCGTCGTCCAGCGGAATGTTCTCGAAGGCAAAGTTCTCCTGCCCTTTGTGCCGCGCGCGGATGAACTCGCGCGCCAGCTCCAGGATGGTGAGCGTCGCCAGGCCCAGAAAGTCGAACTTCACCAGGCCGATCGCCTCGACATCGTCCTTGTCGAACTGGCTCACGGCAGAGGTGCTGCCCGGCTGCTGATACAGCGGGCAAAAATCGGTGAGCTTGCCCGGCGCGATCAGCACGCCGCCCGCATGCATGCCGATGTTGCGCGTCAGGCCTTCGAGCTTCTGCGCCATCTCGACGACCATGCGCACCTCTTCCTCGCCCTTGACGCGCGCCATGAGCTGCGGCTCCAGCTCCAGCGCGTAGTTGTGCTTGTCCCCTTCGATGCGCGGCTCTGGCGGATAGGCGAGCGTGTAGGTCTGCCCCGGCTTGGCCGGCACGAGCTTGGAGATGCCGTCGCAGAAGGTGTAGCTCATGTCCATGACGCGCCCGGCGTCGCGGATCGCGGCCTTGGCGGCCATGGTGCCGAAGGTGGCGATCTGGCTCACGGCATCCTTGCCATAGCGCTCCTTCACGTAGTCGATCACCCGGTCGCGATTGGCCTGGCAGAAGTCCACGTCGAAGTCGGGCATCGACACCCGCTCGGGGTTCAGGAAACGCTCGAACAGCAGGTTGTAGTGCAGCGGATCGAGGTCGGTGATCTTGAGCGCGTAGGCCACGAGCGAGCCCGCGCCCGAGCCGCGCCCCGGGCCCACCGGACAGGCGTTGGCCTTGGCCCACTGGATGAAGTCGCCGACGATCAGGAAATAGCCGGGGAAGCCCATCTCGATGATGATTCCCAGCTCGAACGCCAGCCGTTCCTCGTAGCGCGGCCGCTCGCGCTCGCGCTGCGTCGCATCGGGGTAGAGATGGCGCAGGCGTTCCTCCAGGCCTTCCTGCGAGACATGGCGGAAATAGTCCTCCATCACCATGCCCGCCGGGATCGGGAAGTCGGGCAGCTGCGGCTTGCCCAGCACGAGCGAGAGGCTGCAGCGGCGCGCGATCTCCACCGTGTTGGCCAGCGCCGAGGGCACATCGGCAAAGAGCTGCTGCATCTGCGCGCTGCTCTTGAAATACTGCTCGCGCGTGAAGCGCCGCACGCGCCGCCGGTCGCCCAGGGTACTGCCCTCGGCGATGCAGATGCGCGCCTCGTGCGCCTCGTAGTCATCGGCCTGCAGAAACTGCACCGGCTGCGTGGCCACGACGGGCAGCTGCAGGCGTGCTGCCAGCTGCACGGTGGCCACCACATGGGCCTCGTCATCGTCGCGTCCCGCGCGCTGCAGTTCCAGATAGAAACGATGGGGAAAAACGGCCGCGAGCTGCAGTGCCTGCTCGGCAGCGCCCGCTTCGTTGCCCAGCACCAGCGCACGGCCCACCGGGCCGGCCTGCGCGCCCGAGAGCGCGATCAAGCCCTCGGCCAGTTCCCGCAGCCACGTCCAGCGGCACACCGCCAGCTCGCGCACCACCCCCTGCATCCAGGCGCGGGTGAGCAACTCGCACAGGTTGAAGTAGCCTTGCCGGTTCTGCACCAGCAGCACGATGCGCGTGGGCTCGCCCCCAGCGGCATCTTCCAGGCAGATCTCGGCGCCGATGACGGGTTTGACCCCTTTGCCACGCGCGGCCTTGTAGAGCTTGAGCGCGCCGAACAGGTTGTTCAGGTCGGTGAGCGCCAAGGCTCCCTGACCATCCCTGGCGGCGGCGCCCACCGCTTCATCGATGCGCGTGGTGCCGTCGACCACGGAAAATTCGGAATGCAGGCGCAGGTGGACAAACATCCGCTGATTGTAGGAAGAGCCGCCCGCGCCGCCCTCAGCGGGCGGATGGCTCAATACGCCACCCACCCGCGCCGGATCAGCGGGGCGAACACCCATCGGTAGGCGGCGTTGATCCCCGGCAGAAGCAGGCCGGCGGCGCCCGGCAGCACCACGTGGAAAACCGCCACGCTTGCCGCCGCCACCAGGGCGGCGCCCACCATGTCCAGCGGGAAATGGACGCCAAGGTAAATGCGTGCCCAGGCGACCGGCAGGCCCAGAAGTGCCAGCGCCATGCCCGCGCGGCGCACCTTGGGATGCCACAGCAGACTGAAGGCCACGCTCCAGATGCCCGTCAGGTGATCACTGGGAAATGAGGAATCGGGCGCATGGGCCATGAGCGTGTGCCCCAGCGGCACCATGAATGGGCGGGGATGCATCCAGAGCATGCCGAGCGCGGCCGATATCAGGAAACCGAGCGCGCAGACCAGCGTTGCCTCCAGCAAGATCACGCGCCGGCCCTCGCCGCCGCGCAGCCATGCAAGCACAAGGTACAGCGGCACCGCCAACATCAGGTCCACGGCGCACAGCCTGGCAAATACCAGCGCCGCCACACCCGGATCGGCCGGGCCATTGATCAACAGAAACAGAGAGCGGTTGAGTTCTTCGAGCATCATCGTCCAGAAGCGGCGGCGTGAGCGGACAGAGCAGGCGCCGGGCCTGTTTGTCCCCCGTCACGCGCACGGCCGATGTGGCGGGGCCGCCATTTTCGGTGAACTGCACATGGTTTGGGCGGGCGCGGTTTCATACAATGGCCGGATTCAGTCGCTCAGGTTTCCCCACGCTCCATGCTGCGCCCTTTTGCACTTTTGCCCGCCACCCTGCTGCTTGCCGCCACTTTTGCGGGCTGCTCCAGCACGCCCGAGGACCCCACCGCGCACTGGAGCGTGCAGAAAATCCAGTCGGAAGCCCAGGACGAGATGAAGAGCGGCGCCTGGGAAAAGGCCGTTCCGCTGCTCGAAAAGCTCGAAGGGCGTGCCGCCGGCACGCCGCTGGCCCAGCAGGCGCAATTGGAAAAGGCCTACGCGCAGTACAAGGATGGCGAACGGCCGCAGGCCATTGCCACGCTCGACCGTTTCATGAAACTGCACCCTGCGAGCCCCGCCTACGACTATGCGCTGTACATGAAGGGCGTGGTCAACTTCAATGACGACCTGGGCTGGTTCTCCTGGCTCTCGCGGCAGGACCTGTCCGAGCGCGACCAGAAGGCGGCCAAAGACTCGTTCGAGGCGTTCAAGGAACTCGCCACGCGCTTTCCGGATTCGCGTTACACGCCCGATGCACGCCAGCGCATGACCTACATCGTGAACTCGCTGGCGCAATACGACGTGCACGTGGCGCGCTACTATTTCGATCGCGGTGCCTATGTCGCGGCCGTGAGCCGTGCGCAGTCATCGATCAAGGATTTCCCCAGTGCGCCCTCCAACGAAGAGGCGCTGTACATCCTGGTGCGCTCCTACGAGGCCCTGGGGCTCACCCAGCTGAGTACCGATGCACAGCGCGTGCTCGATGCCTCCTATCCTCACAGCGAGCTGCCCAAGCACGGTTTCAAGGGCAAATCCAATCCCTGGTGGCAATTCTGGTAAATCCCGTGTATGGACAAGCCGTTTCGCATCGTGGCGGCCACCGGCACCGACAGAGGTGACCGGGACTATCAGCAAGACCGGGTGGAACTGCTGACCCACCCTCGCGTGAACGGCTGCATCCTGGGCATCGTGGCCGACGGCATGGGCGGGCGCAGCGGCGGGCGCAAGGCCTCCGACCAGGTCATCATGACGGCGAGCCAGGTGTTCGAGCGCTACGACCCGAATACCGACAACGCCACTGCCTTCCTCGAAAACCTGGTGCAGGAAGCACATCTGGTCATCCGCCTCACCGCCATTTCCTCCGAGCAGGAGCCGCACAGCACCATCGCCGCCTTCATCATCAACCCCGGCGGTGACTGCCACTGGATCCACGCGGGCGATTCACGCATCTACCACCTCAGGCGCAAGAAGCTCCTGCACCGCACCAAGGACCATTCCTACGTCCAGGCGCTGGTGGACCGGGGCGAACTCACCGAGGAGCAAGCGCGCGACCATCCCCACTCCAACATCCTGCTGGGGTGCCTGGGCATGGACACCGATCCGCCCACCACGGGTTACGACATCTCCCAGCTGATGGTGGGCGACAGCCTGCTGGCCTGCAGCGACGGCGTGTGGCACTACTTCACCACCCGCGAACTGGCCACCGCCATCGTCTCGCTGACTCCACGCGAGGCCAGCGAATACCTGATCCAGGAGGCGCGCCAGCGCGCCCAGGGCGGTGGGGACAACCTCTCGCTGATCATCGTGCGGATCGAGCCGATCACCGACGAAAAAAAGACTCCGCAGCGTTTCACGGGCTTTGAAGCCAAGGTCTAGCAAATTCAGGTCAGTCGGGTATCGACCACCCGGCGCTCGAGCTGCAGGTACTCCCGGGTCTGCATTTCATTGAGGCGCGAGACCGTGCGCGGGAATTCGTGCAGCAGTGGCCCCTCGGTGTACAGCTGCTCGGGCGCCACGGCCGCCGAGATGACGAGCTTCACGCGCCGGTCATAGAGCACGTCCACCAGCCAGGTGAAGCGGCGCGCGGCCGACGCCATGTTCACCGGCATGTAAGGCACGTTGGACAGCAGCACGGTGTGGAACTGGCTGGCGATCTCCAGGTAATCGTTTTGCGAGCGCGGGCCCATGCACAGCTCGCGGAAATCGAACCACACCACGCCGCCCGCGCGGCGCAGCGCACGGATTTCGCGCGCCTCGATGCGCAGCAACGGGTCTTCGTCACGCACTTCGGCCAGGCGCTCGAACATCGCGGCCATCGCGGCCTCGGCCTCGGGACCGAGCGGCGTGTGGTAGATCGTCGCGTCTTCCAGCGTCTGGCTGCGGTAGTCGACGCCGTTGTCCACGTTGACCACTTCCAGGCGCTCCTTGAGCAAGGCGATCGCGGGCAGGATGCGGTCGCGGTGCAGGCCATCGGGATACAGGCCGTCGGGCTCGAAGTTCGACGTGGTCACAAACCCCACGCCGTGCGCGAAGAGCGAATCGAGCAGGCGGTACAGAATCATCGCGTCGGTGATGTCGGCAATGTGGAATTCGTCGAAGCAGATCAGCTTGTAGCGCCTGGCAATGTTGGCGCCGAGCACGGTGAGTGGGTCCTGCGTGCCCTGCAGCGCGGCCAGCTGGCGCTGCACCTCGCGCATGAATTCGTGAAAGTGCAGCCGCACCTTGCGCTTGAGCGGGACGGCCGTGAAGAAGCAGTCCATGAGAAAGCTCTTGCCGCGCCCCACGCCGCCGTGCATGTACACGCCGCGCGGAATCTCGGGGTGGTTCAGCAGCTTCTTCAGAGCATTGGAGCGCCGGTGCTTGTACGCGCCCCACTCGGTGGCGCAGCGCTCCAGCGCCGCGACCGCGCGCAACTGCGCCGGGTCGCTGTGAAATCCCTTGGCCACCAGGGCCTCTTCGTAAATCTGCTGAACCGACACGCGCATACACCCGACAAAATAATAGCTTCCAGCGCTTATCCATGAAGCGCCAGCAGCCGATTTCGCTCGAAATTCAGAAATTGAGCGTGCGCTTGTCCACGGCGAGCGCCGCTTCCTTCATGGCTTCGGAAAGCGTCGGGTGCGCGTGACAGATGCGGGCAATGTCCTCGCTGCTGGCCTTGAACTCCATGGCCACGGCCGCCTCGGCCACGAGCTCGCTCGCGAGCGGCCCGACGATGTGCACCCCGAGGATTTCATCGGTCGCGGCATCGGCCAGCATCTTGACCAGACCGGTGGTGTCGCCCAGCGCCCGCGCGCGGCCATTGGCCATGAACGGGAAGGTGCCGGTCCTGTACTTGACCCCATCAGCCTTGAGTTGCTGCTCGGTCTTGCCCACCCAGGCGATCTCCGGGCTGGTGTAGATCACCCACGGGATGGTGTTGAAGTTCACGTGCCCGTGCTGGCCCGCCATGCGCTCGGCCACGGCCACGCCCTCTTCCTCGGCCTTGTGCGCGAGCATCGGGCCGCGCACCACGTCACCCACGGCCCAGACGCCGGGCAGGTTGGTGCGGCACAGCTCATCGACCTCGACCATGCCGCGGTCGGTGAGCTTCAGGCCCACGGCCTCGGCGTTCAGCCCCGTCGTGTTGGGCACGCGGCCGATCGAGACGATGAGCTTGTCCACGTCGAGCTTCTGCGCCGCGCCCTTGGCGTCCGTGTAGCTCACGCTCACGCCCTTCTTGCCGCTCTTGACCTCGGTGATCTTCACGCCGAGCTCGACTTTCAGGCCCTGCTTGTCGAACGCCTTCTTGGCCTCCTTGGCGATCTGCTCATCGACCGCGCCCAGAAAGGTCGGCAGCGCTTCGAGAACCGTGACCTCGGCGCCCACGCGGCGCCAGACGCTGCCCATCTCCAGGCCGATCACGCCCGAACCGATCAGGCCCAGGCGCTTGGGCACCACCGGGATGCGCAGCGCGCCGTCGTTGGAGAGGATGATCTCCTCGTCGAACGGCGCGCCGGGCAGCTCGCGCGGGTTGGAGCCCGTGGCGACGATGACCTGCTTGGCGACGAGCGTTTCCTCGGCCTTGCCCGCCACCTTGATCTCGTAGCCGCCATCGACCGCCTTCACGAAGGAGCCGCGCCCGTGGAAGAACTTGACCTTGTTCTTCTTGAACAGGTAGAGGATGCCGTCGTTGTTCTGCTTCACCACGGCGGCCTTGCGGCCCACCATGGTCGCGACGTCCATCTTCACGTCCCTGGCCGTGATGCCGTGATCGGCAAAGTGCAGGCGCGCCTGCTCGTAGTGCTCGGACGACTGCAGCAGCGCCTTCGAGGGGATGCAGCCGACGTTGGTGCAGGTGCCGCCCGGCGCGGGGCCGCCCTGGTCGTTCTTCCACTCGTCGATGCAGGCGACGTTCATGCCCAGCTGCGCGGCGCGGATCGCGCCGATGTAGCCGCCCGGGCCGGCGCCGATCACGACCACATCAAATGACTTGCTCATCTCTGTTCCTCAAAATCCATGGTGAAAACCCACCGCGAGGGGTGGGTTGGGGTGGCTTGCGGCCGGTCGTTCAGATGTCGAACAGCAGGCGCGAGGGGTCTTCCAGCGCGTCCTTCATCGCGACGAGGCTGAGTACCGCCTCACGCCCGTCGATGATGCGGTGGTCGTAGCTCAGCGCCAGGTAGTTCATCGGGCGGATCACGATCTGGCCGTTTTCCACCACCGCGCGCTCCTTGGTGGCGTGCACGCCCAGAATGGCCGACTGCGGCGGGTTGATGATGGGCGTGGAGAGCATGGAGCCGAACACGCCGCCGTTGCTGATCGAGAAGGTGCCGCCGGTGAGCTCATCGAGCGTCAGCTTGCCGTCGCCCGCCTTCTTGCCGAACTCGGCGATCTTCTTCTCGATGTCGGCGAAGCTCATCTGGTCGGCATTGCGCAGGATGGGCACGACCAGACCGCGCGGCGAACCGACAGCGATGCCGATGTCGAAGTAGCCGTGGTAGACGATGTCGGTGCCGTCCACCGAGGCGTTGACCGCCGGGTATTTCTTGAGCGCATGCACCGCCGCCTTCACGAAGAAGGACATGAAGCCGAGCTTGACGCCGTGCTCCTTGGTGAACTGGTCCTGGAACTTCTTGCGCAGCTCCATCACCGGCGCCATGTTGACCTCGTTGAACGTGGTCAGGATGGCGTTGGTCGCCTGCGACTGCAGCAGGCGCTCGGCCACGCGCGCGCGCAGGCGGCTCATGGCCACGCGCTGCTCGGGGCGGTTGCCCAGGTTGGCCGCCACGGGCGCCGCCACCTGCGGCAGCGCCTTGGTGGGCACGCCCGTGGGAATGGCCGCAGCAGCCTTCACGCCGCCTGCGACAGCGGCCAGCGCGTCACCCTTGGTCACGCGACCGTCGCGGCCGGTGCCCGGCACGCTGGCGGCGGCAAGATTGTTCTCCGCCAGGATCTTGGCGGCAGCGGGCATGGCGACACCGGCCTTGCCGCCACCAGCGGCGGCAGGCGCAGCGGCCACCGGCGCGGGCGCAGGGGCGGCAGGCGCGGGGGCAGCGGCGAGTGCGGGGGCGCCAGCCACGGCCTCGGTGTCTATCCTGGCGATCAACTGGCTCGCGGCGACCGTGGCGCCATCGGGCTGCACGATCTCGCTGAGCACGCCAGCGGCGGGCGCGGGCACTTCGAGCACGACTTTGTCGGTTTCGATCTCGATCAGGATTTCATCGGCGGCAACCGCCTCACCCGCCTTCTTCTTCCACTGCAGCAGCGTGGCTTCTTCAACCGACTCGGACAACTCGGGGACTTTGACTTCAACGATGGACATTTTTGATTCCGTTCAGCAATGTGCGTGATGCGACAGGCGTTGTGCAGGCGCTGTTGCTCAACGCCCGGCGCACAACGCTCAACCTCTTCTTATTTGGTCAGGACAAACCCCTTGAGCTTGGCAAATGCCGCCTCGACCAGATTCTTCTGCTGCTCGGCGTGCAGATGCGCGTAGCCCACGGCCGGCGAGGCCGAGGCCGCGCGCCCGGCATAGCCGAGCTTCTGCCCCGCCAGCATGTTCTCGTGGATGTTGTGCTGAATGAAGAACCACGCACCCTGGTTCTGCGGTTCGTCCTGGCACCAGACGATGTCCGCGGCCTTGCCAAAGCGCTTGAGTTCGGCGGCGAACGCCTTGTGCGGGAAGGGGTAGAGCTGCTCGACGCGGATGATCGCGACATCCTGAGCGCCCTTTTCCTCGCGCTTCTTGACGAGGTCGTAGTAGACCTTGCCCGAGCACGCGATCACGCGTTTGACCTTGGCCGCGTTCCTGACCACCGCCTCGTCGCGCTCGGTGAGCACGGTCTGGAAGCCCCCGCTGGTGAACTCGGAGATCGGCGAAGTGGCGTCCTTGGCGCGCAGCAGGCTCTTGGGCGTGAAGATGACCAGAGGCTTCCTGATCGGACGGATCATCTGGCGGCGCAGCACGTGAAAGATCTGACTCGCCGTCGTCGGCTGCACCACCTGGATGTTGGTATCGGCCGCGAGCTGCATGAAGCGTTCGACGCGCGCCGAGCTGTGCTCCGGCCCCTGGCCTTCGTAGCCGTGGGGCAGCATCAATGCCATGCCGTTCACGCGGCCCCATTTCACTTCGCCCGAGGCGATGAACTGATCGATCACCACCTGCGCGCCATTGGCGAAGTCGCCGAACTGCGCTTCCCAGATCACCAGCGTGTTGGGGTCGTTGGAGGCGTAGCCGTATTCGAAGGCCAGCACCGCTTCCTCGGACAGGATGGAGTCGATGACGGCGAACGGTGCCTGGTTCTCGGCCACGTTCGAGAGCGGGATGTAGCTGCCTTCATCCCACTTCTCGCGCTTCTGGTCGTGAATGACCGCGTGGCGGTGGCTGAAGGTGCCGCGGCCGCTGTCCTCGCCCGAGAGGCGGATCGGATAGCCCGAAGCCACAAGCGAGGCAAATGCCATATGTTCGCCCATGCCCCAGTCCACCGGGTGTTCGCCCCGCCCCATGGCGGCACGATCAGCGTACACCTTCTTGACCAGCGTGTGCGGCGTAACGGAGTCGGGGATGGTGGTGATGCGCTCGGCCAGGCGCTTCCACTCGGTGAGCGGAATGGCCGTGTCGGCCGCGTCGGTCCACACCTTGCCCAGGTAAGGCGTCCAGTCCACCGCGTACTTGCTCTTGAAGTTGGTGAGCACCGGATCGACCGTGTGCTTGCCGTCGTCCATCGCCGCGCGGTAGGCATGCACCATGTCGTCGCCCAGCGTGGCGCCCAGGCCCTGGGTGGCGAGCTTGTCGGCGTAAAGCTTGCGCGTGCCGGGGTGCGCCGCGATCTTCTTGTACATCAGCGGCTGGGTGAGCATGGGCGTGTCCTGCTCGTTGTGGCCCAACTTGCGATAGCAGACGATATCGACCGCCACGTCCTTGGAGAACTCCATGCGGTATTCGAGCGCCAGCTCGATCGCCAGGCACACCGTTTCCGGGTCATCGGCATTCACATGCAGCACGGGCGAGTCGATCATCTTCATGATGTCGGTGCTGTAGGTGGTGGAGCGGCTGTCGCGCGGGTCGCTGGTGGTGAAGCCGATCTGGTTGTTGATGACGATGTGCACCGTGCCGCCGGTGGTGAAGCCGCGCGTCTCCGACAGCGCCAGCGTTTCCTGGTTCACGCCCTGGCCCGCGATGGCGGCGTCGCCGTGCACGATCACGGGCAGCACCTGCTTGCCGTGCGGGTCGCCCCGACGGTCCATGCGCGAGCGCACCGAACCCTCGACGACGGGGTTGACGATCTCCAGATGCGAGGGATTGAACGCCAGCGACAGGTGCACCGGGCCGCCGGTGGTGGTCACATCCGAGGAAAAGCCCTGGTGGTATTTCACGTCACCCGCGGGCAGATCCTCGGGTGCGGTGTGGTCGAACTCGGCGAACAGATCCTTGGGCATCTTCCCGAGCGTGTTCACGAGCACGTTCAGGCGCCCGCGGTGCGCCATGCCGATGACGATTTCCTGCACGCCCTTCTGGCCGGCCGACTGGATCAGGTGGTCGATGGCCGCGATGAAAGTTTCGCCGCCTTCGAGCGAAAAGCGCTTTTGCCCGACGTACTTGGTGTGCAGGAAGCGCTCCAGGCCTTCGGCGGCCGTCAGGCGCTCGAGGATGCGCCTTTTCTTGGCGGCGTCATACGACGGCTTGCTGCGCACGCTCTCCAGTTTTTGCTGCCACCAGCGCTTCTGGTGCTGGTCGGTGGCGTACATGAATTCGGCACCCAGCGTGCCGCAATAGGTTTCGCGCAGTGCGTTCAGAAGCTCGCGCAGCGACATGCTCTCCTTGCCGAAGAAGGTGTTGCTGGCGTTGAATACCGTTTCCTGGTCGGCATCGGTGAAGCCGTAGAACGAGGGCTCCAGCTCGGGGATGGCCGGACGTTCCTGGCGCTTGAGCGGATCGAGATCGGCCCAGGCCACGCCCACGTTGCGGTAGGCGGCAATGAGCTGCTGCACCGCGGTGCGCTTGCGCCCCAGGTCGGAATCGGCGCCGAACGCCACCACCACCTGCGTGCCGCCCTGCTTGGCGCGCTCGGCGAACGCGTCGATGACGGGCTGGTGCGGCACGTCGCGTGCATCGCTGCCATCGACCGCCGGCACATGCTGCAACGCGTCGAAGTAGTCGCGCCACGAATCGGGGACGCTGCCAGGGTTGGTCAGGTAGTTTTCGTACAGCTCTTCGACATACGGCGCGTTGCCGCCGAAGAGGTAGGTGTTGCCTTCAAAGGCCTTGTAGATGGATATCGATTCACTCATTTCGCGCTGACTTTTGTTTCCCTGCGGGAAACACGAGTTGGTTCAAAACCTTCCGCGACACGGCTGTACCGAATGGCGGATGCGACTGTGGCTGGGGAAGGGCCTGATGTGCAAAGGGTATTGTGCCACCGATCGAACGCCAGGGCCCGTGAAGCGACTCTGTCACGATTCGTCACAAACCCGTCCATCGCCTGCCAACGGCGCGATGCGGCGCAGCGTTGCACCATCGACTCGGCCATACCGTTGACGGGTGCGACCGCGCAGGATGCCATGGGACAGCGCACGCGCGGCAGCGGCGGAGCCAACGGATCAGGCACGCATCATGAAACACCTCACTCCCCTCGCCCTGGCGGCCGGTCTGCTTGCACTCACGCTGGCTGGCTGCGTCGTCGCCCCGGCGACCACAAGCACCACGGTGACGAAAACCGAAAGTGGCATCACCACGACGACGGTCACCACCACGGTCGCGCCACCCCCATTGCCCGTCTACGAGCAGCCGGTCATGCCCGGCCCCGGCTACCTCTGGACCCCGGGCTACTGGGCGTGGGGTGACGCGGCGTATTACTGGGTGCCCGGCGTCTGGGTGCTGCCGCCGCGCGTCGGCCTGCTGTGGACGCCAGGCTGGTGGGGCTGGTCCGGCGGCAGCTATCGCTGGCACCTGGGCTACTGGGGGCCCACCATCGGCTTTTACGGCGGCATCAACTATGGCTTCGGCTACTTCGGCACGGGCTATGTCGGCGGCTACTGGCACGGCGGCGAGTTCCACTACAACCGCAGCGTCAACAACATCCACGACACGCGCATCACCAACGTCTACGTGCAGAACATCACGCGCAACACCACGATCAACCGTGTGAGCTACAACGGCGGAAGCGGCGGCACGACGGTGCAACCCACCGCCACGGAAAAGGCCGCGCTGCAGCAGCCGCACGTGGCGCCCACCACCGAGCAGATGCGCCAGCACGCCATGGCGGTGGGCGAGCACGGTCAGCGTTACAAGCCCTCAGGCGACGGGCCGGCGGTGTACGGCTCATCGCGCGTGAGCGAGCGCTTCAACGACCCGGGCGCGGTGCGTGCGCCCGCACCCGATCATGCGCGAACCCCGCTCCTACCCATGACAGGTCAGGAGGCCGCCGCGGCGCGTGCGGCACCCGGGCGCGTCGAAGAACGGGCCGCACCCGAAGAACGGCGTGGCGGCCCGGTGGAGCGCGAATCCGCGCGGGGCGCACCGGCAGAGCGCGAACAGATCCGCCACGAGCAGGTGCAACGGCGCCAGCCCATGGGCACGCAGCGCGCAAGGCCGGCTCGCCAGGCACAACACCCACGCTCACGCCCGACGCATCGCGAACGCGAGGAGCGTTGAGGGTCGCGGAGCCGGTGCACGCCTGCGTTACAGACCTCCCGGCGCGCCGCACCCGTACAGTCACGCTTGCATCTGGCGGCAGCCGTCATGCCGCCCGGGCGTAGAGTAGCGCCTTTGCAGTTTCCCACGGCCAACGGCCCAGACATCCATGCACCAGCCCACGACCAGAAATCGCGCCCTGCTGCTCCTGCTGGCCACCGTCACCCTGGCGTTTGGCGCGATCCTGCTGCCGTTGCACGGCGCCATTTTCTGGGGCATGGTGCTGGCCATCCTGTTTGCGCCCCTGCACCGGCGGCTGCTGCTGCGCATGCGACGCAAACCGAACCTGGCGGCACTGCTGACCCTGACGCTGTGCCTGCTCATCGTGATCCTGCCGATGTTCGCGATTGGCGCTTCGGTGGTGCAGGAAGCCGGCGCGGCCTACCAGCGGGTGCGATCGGGCCAGCTCAATTTCGGAGCGTACGCGCAGCAGATCTGGGCGGCCCTGCCCGCCTGGGTACTCAAACTGCTCGAAAGCCTGCACCTGGGCACATTCGCCGAGTTGCAGGCGAAGCTCGCAAGCTTTGGCACGCAGGCCAGCCAGTTCCTCGCCAATCAGGCAGTCAACGTGGGCTCCAACACGCTGCAGTTCATCGTCAATTTCGGCGTGATGCTCTACCTGCTGTTCTTCCTGCTGCGCGACGGCCCCCAGCTGGGCGCGCGCATACGCAATGCCATCCCGCTGGATGAGGAACACAAGCAGGAGCTCGCGGCCAAATTCATCACCGTGATCCGCGCCACCGTCAAGGGCAACATCGCCGTGGCTGCGACACAGGGGGCGCTGGGCGGGCTGATTTTCTGGGTGCTGGGCATCCAGGGGCCGGTGCTGTGGGGCGTGATCATGGCCTTTCTCTCGCTGCTGCCGGCCGTGGGCGCGAGCCTGATCTGGGGGCCGGTGACGCTGTACTTCCTGGCCACCGGCGCCACCTGGCAGGCGATCACGCTGGCGCTGTACGGTGTGGGCGTGATCGGTCTCGTGGACAACCTGCTCAGGCCCCTGCTCGTGGGCAAGGACACGAAGATGCCGGACTACGTGGTGCTCATTTCCACGCTGGGCGGCATGGCGCTGTTCGGCCTCACCGGTTTCGTCATCGGCCCGGTGGTGGCCGCGCTCTTCATGGCCACCTGGGATCTGTACTCACCGCCGGTCGCGGCCGACGCCAGTGCGCGCAAGTAGAACCTCGGCCGGGGAAACCGCAAGGGATATCCCTGTTGCACGACACGCATGCAGTGCCACACTTGGGCCATTGCATGAAAGAAGCCGCCATGCCGACACCCGATACCGTCTACGCCTGCCTTGATGGCCTGAACACGACTACCGCCGTGGTCGATGGTGCCTGCTGGGCAGCGCAGCGCCTGGGCGCTCCGCTCACGCTGCTGCATACGCTGGAGCGCCCCGAGCCTGCGGCCGCAGTGGGCGACTACAGCGGCGTGCTGGGCATGGGCGCGCAGGATCTGCTGCTGCAGCGGCTCTCGGACCTGGACGAAGAACGATCGAAGCTGGCGCAGGAGGCGGCGCAGCGCATGCTCGACGAGGCGCGCGGCCGCGTCTGCAGCGAATCGGTGACACAGGTCAGCACCCTGCTGCGCGAGGGCGATCTGACCGACGTGCTGCTCACGCAGGAACCTACGGCGCGCCTGTTCGTGCTCGGCAGCAACCGCCGCCCGCCCACCGCGCGCAAGCTGCGGCTCGATCACCGCATCGAAACCGCGGTGCGCAACCTGCATCAGCCGGTGATGGTGATGGACGCGGTGCCATTCACCGCCCCCACGCACTTCGTCGTGGCCTACGACGGCAGCGCCACGGCCGACCGCGCGGTGCAGCGCGTGGCCGGCAGCCCGCTGCTGCGCGGCATGCCGGCCGAGCTCGTGATGGTGGGCGAATGCCCCGCGCGCCTGCAGGAGCGCCTGCGCGCGGCGCAAACGCTGCTGCAGGACGCCGGCTTCACCGTGACCACGCGCACCCTGCCCGGCCTGCCCGAGGAGGTGATACCGCCGCTGCTGGAAAGTCTGGGCAGCACACTGCTGGTGCTGGGCGCCTATGGCCACTCGCGCATCCGCCAGCTCATCGTGGGCAGCACGACGACCGCGCTGCTCAGGCTGTGCAGCGTGCCGGTGCTGGTGCTGCGCTGACCGCGCAGCAGACGTTACTCATCATTGGTCATCAACGCCGCTTCCACCAGCCGCCGCGTGTATGGATGGCGCGGCGCGTCGAGCACCTGGCGCACGTCGCCTGCCTCCAGCACCTCGCCGTCCTTCATCACGAGCACCTCGTGCGCCATGGCGCGCACCACGGCCATGTCGTGCGTGATGAGTAGATAAGTCAGGCCGCGCTCCTTCTGCAGCCGCTGCAGCAGCTGCAGCACCTGCTGCTGGATCGTGACGTCGAGCGCGCTCGTGGGTTCATCGAGCACCAGCACGCCGGGCTCCAGGATGAGCGCGCGCGCCACCGCCAGACGCTGGCGCTGACCGCCGGAAAACTCATGCGGGTAGCGCGCGAGCAGCCCGGGAAACTGCGCCTCGGTCAGCCCCACCTCGGTCAGCATGGCCAGCACCCGTGCGCGGCGCTCGGCCTCGGCCAGCCCGGGGCTGTGCACCCTGAGCCCCTCGCCGACGATCTCCTGCACCGTCAGGCGCGGCGAGAGCGAGGAAAACGGGTCCTGGAACACCACCTGCACCCGCTGGCGCAGCTGCCGGTTGTGCGCGCTGTTGTGCTGCGCCGGTTGCTGCCAGCGTTGCCCCGCCACCTGCAGCCCCCCGGTGCTGGGCAGCAGGCCGAGCAGCGCCTGCGCCAGCGTGGATTTGCCCGAGCCCGATTCACCCACCACGCCCAGCGTGCGCCCGGCGCAAAGGCGAAAGCTCGCCCCCTTGACCGCGACGAACTCGCCCTTGCGAAACCAGCCGCGCACCCCCGGCAAGGGCACCGGATAGCTCACGCGCAGGCCCTCGGCCAGGGCGGCCACGGGCGCATCATCGGCGACGGCCTCCTCGGCCACGTCGCGGCGCGGCGTGCTGGCGATCAGGCGGCGGGTGTAGGCATGCTCGGGCGCCCCGAAAATGCGCGCCGTCTCGCCGTGCTCGACCAGATGCCCATGCTCCATCACCGCCACGCGGTCGGCGAAGCGGCGCACCATGAGCAGGTCGTGCGTGATGAGCAGCATCGCCATGCCGCTCTGGCGCTGCAGGTCGGCCAGCAATTCGAGAATCTGGCCGCGAAGCGAAACGTCGAGCGCCGTCGTCGGCTCATCGGCAAGCAACAGCTTGGGCCGGCTGGCCAGCGCCATCGCGATCATGGCGCGCTGGCGCTGCCCGCCCGACAGCTGGTGCGGAAAACTCCCGGCGCGCCGCTCGGGCTCGGGAATACCCGTCGCCGCAAACAATTCGATAGCTGCTCGCGCGCTCTGTGCCTTGCTCAAACCCTGTTTGAGCATCAAAACTTCGGCCACCTGCGCACCCACCGCCATCAGCGGATTGAGCGCGCTCATGGGCTCCTGGAAGATCATGGCCACGCTGCTGCCGCGCACGCCGCGCAGGTCGCGCTCCGACAATTGAAGCAGGTCGCGCCCTTCCAGAAGGGCCTGGCCCGTGATTCGAGCCTCGCCCGTGAGGCGCAGCAGCGAGAGCGCGCTCACCGTCTTGCCCGAGCCCGATTCGCCCACCAAGGCGAATTTTTCACCCGCGCGGATCTCGAAGCTGACGCCGTGCACCACCTCCTTCGCGCCAAAGGCCACGCGCAGATCACGCACTTGCAGCAGCGGCGTTTCGGGGGTCATCACACGTCGGCCTTTCGCGGATCGAGCGCGTCGCGCAGCGCGTCGCCCATGAAGGTGAGCAGCAGCAGCGTGACCACCAGCACGGCGAACGTGAAAATCGAGATCCACCACGCATCGATGTTGTTCTTGCCCTGGCTCAGCAGCTCGCCCAGGCTGGGTGTGCCCGGCGGCACGCCCAGGCCGAGGAAATCGAGCGAGGTCAGCGCCAGGATCGCCGCGCTCATGCGAAACGGCAGGAAGGTGACCACCGGCACCATGGAGTTGGGCAGAATGTGGCGCCACATGATCTGGCCGCTGGGCACGCCCAGCGCACGCGCGGCCTTCACGTAGTCGAGCTGGCGGTTGCGCAGGAACTCGGCGCGCACGTAGTCCGACAGGCCCATCCAGCCGAACAGGCTGAGCAGGATCAGCAGCAGCGCGACGCTGGGCGAGAAGATGGCGCTGAAGATGATGAGCAGATACAGCTCGGGCATCGAACCCCAGATCTCGATGAAGCGCTGAAACGCCAGGTCGATCCTGCCGCCGAAAAAGCCCTGCACCGCCCCGGCGGCGATGCCCAGCACCACGCCCACCACCGTAAGCGCCAGGCCAAAAAGCACGCTCACGCGGAAGCCGTAGAGCAGCTGCGCGAGCAGATCGCGCCCGCGGTCGTCCGTGCCCAGCCAGTTCTGACCCGAGGGCGGCGACGGATACGGCGCCTTGGCGTAGTAGTTCAGCGTGTTGGCGCCATAGGGGTTGATCGTGTAGAGCGCCCAGTTGCCGCCCGTGGTGATGCGCCGCCTGACGTAGGGGTCGAGGTAATCCGCCGGCGTGGCGAAGTCGCCGCCAAACGTGGTTTCCGGGTAGTCGTGCAGCATCGGAAAGTAGGTCTGCCCCTGGTAGCGCACGACGAGCGGGCGGTCGTTGCTCACGAGTTCGGCGGCCAGGCTCACCAGCACCAGCGCGCAGAAGACGACCAGGCTCCAGTAGCCCAGGCGGTTGCGCTTGAAGCGCAACCAGGCGCGGCGCGACGGCGAGACGGGCTGGGCGACGGCGCTGTCCATCCCGGCGCTCAATCGAATTTCACCCGCGGATCGACCCAGACGTAGCACAGGTCGGAGATCAACTTGGTCACCAGGCCGATCAGCGTGAAGAGGTAGAGCGTGCCCAGCACCACCGGGTAGTCGCGCCGGATCACGCTCTCGTAGCTCAAGAGCCCCAGACCGTCGAGCGAAAACAGCGTCTCGATCAGCAGCGAGCCGGTGAAGAACGCGCCGATGAAGGCCGACGGAAAGCCGGTGACGATGGGAATGAGCGCATTGCGAAACACATGCCCGTAGAGCACCTGCCGCTCGGACAACCCCTTGGCGCGCGCGGTGAGCACGTACTGCTTGCGGATTTCTTCCAGGAAGGCGTTCTTGGTCAGCATGGCCGTCACCGCGAAGCTGCCCGCCACCATCGCGATCACCGGCAGCGTGATGTGCCAGAGGTAGTCCACGATGCGCGCGCCCCAGCCGAGTTCTTCCCAGTTGCTCGACGTGAGCCCACGCAGCGGAAACCACTGCAACTGTCCGCCGAACACCACCAGCAGCGCCAGGCCCAGCACGAAGCCCGGAATCGCGTAGCCGACGAGGATGAGCAGCGTGGTGACGAGGTCAAAACGCGAGCCCGCGCGCACCGCTTTGGCCACGCCCAGCGGCACGGCCACCAGATAGCTGATGAAGAACGTCCACAGCCCCAGGCTGATGGAGACCGGCATCTTCTCCTTGATGAGCTGCCACACGTCCTTGTTCTGGAAGAAGCTGCGCCCCAGGTCGAAGCGCGCGAACTTGCCGAGCATCTCGACGAACCGCTCGTGCGCCGGTTTGTCGAAACCATAGAGCTGCTTGATCTGCTGCAACCGCCGCGCATCCACCCCTTGTGCGCCGCGGTACGCCATGCCCGCGCCCTCGGCGCCACCGTGCCCCGCCATGCCGGCCTTGGCCTCGGCCAGGTACTGCTCCACCGGGCCGCCCGGCACGAACTGGATCACCACGAAGGTGAGCAGCAGCACCCCGAAGAGCGTCGGCAGCATGAGCAGGATGCGCTTGAGGATGTAGGCGGTCATCGGGCCCGATTATGTAAGCCCGCGGCGCCACGCGGGCGCGGCAGGCACGCGCCGGTTCCGGCGCGGCTTAAGGCAGGCCCAGCGCCAGCCGCGTGGCCTGCTCCACGCCCGCGGCCAGCGACAGTGCAGGCGCCAGCCGCAGCAGGGCTTCCAGCCGCTCGATGTGGTGGCGGTGCGAGGTGGTGATGGCATAAAAACGCTCGTGCAGCTGCGGGCATTGTCCGACCGTGCACAGCAGGCCGTTGCGCAGTTCGTCCTGCACCACCACCTCGGGCATCATCGCCAGCCAGCCGCTGTCGCGCGCCACGAGCCGCAGCATGGCCATGTCGTCCACTTCGGCGCGCACCTTGGGCCTCACGTCCTCGCTCAGACACAGCGCATCGAACTGCGCGCGCACGGCGTGCCTGGGGCCGGGCAGCGCGATTTCCAGGCCGTCCAGATCCTGCGGAACGCGCAGCTGCTGCCCGCGCCAGCGCTGCGCCGGACCAATGAGAGAAATCGGCTGGCTGCCCAGAAACCGGCAGTGCAGCGGCCGGTGCGCATCCGCCGCCACCGGTTCGTTGGCCAGCACCAGATCGAGTTGATGCTCGGTCAGGCGCTCCAGCAGGTTTTCCAGCAGGCCAGATTCCAGCGTGAGCAGCACGGTGGGATCGGCGAGCAGCGGCCGGTACAGGTTTTCCTGGTAGTTGCGCGACATCGTGGCCACGCTGCCGATGCGCAGGTGGCTGAGCCCTTCGTTCTGCCCCTGCACCCGCCCGAGCATCTCCTGACCGAGGCCGAAGATGTTCTCCGCATAGGCCAGCGCCAGATGGCCGGTTTCGGTGAGCACCATGCGCCGACCCTCGCGCGTGAACAGCGGGCTGCCCAGGCGGTCTTCGAGCTGGCGGATCTGCGCGGACAGCGAGGACTGCGAGGTGTGCAGCTCCTGCGCGGCGCGCGTCAGATGCCCCAGGCGAGCCACGCGCCAGAAGTAGAAGAGGTGGCGGAAGTTGAGCTGCTCCAGACGCATCGTTCTCTTAAATAGATTGATTTGTTCTTATCAATGTATTTTACAGAACACATGCTGCGACGCACCATTGCGATCGTTTTCACACTTTGCATTGAATTCATGACCGCCCTACCCGCCTTCCTGCCCGCCGTCGCGGTGGTGCCGCTCGCCGTCTCGGCGCTGATCCTGGCGACACGGAAGTCCCTTCACCGCCCCTGGCGCGTGTTCATGCCGCTGAGCGTGCTGGCGCTGATAGCCACCCTGCCCGGGCTGTGGTCCGGTGCCGACACCCAGGCCACGCAGGTCTGGTCCGGATGGCTGGTGCTCACGCCGCTGGCGGGCAGCGTCGCCGTCCTGGTGCAGTTTCTCGGCACGGTGATCGGCAGCTTCTCCTCCCGCTACCTGGAAGGCGAAGCCCGGCAGCGGACCTACGCGGCGGCGCTGTCGGGCGTGCTGGCGGCCGTGCAGCTGCTGCTGCTGGCCGACCACTGGCTGGTGCTGATCGCGGCCTGGGCGCTGATCGGCGTGGCGCTGCAGCACCTGCTGTGCTTTTATGCCGAGCGCCCGTTTGCCCGCCTGGCCGCGCACAAGAAGCGCCTGGCCGATCGGGCAGCGGACGTGCTGCTGCTGGCGGCGGCCCTGCTCGCCTGGAGCAGTGTGGGCAGCGGCTCGCTCACCGACCTGTTCGCCACCGTGAGCCAGCATGGCGCGGACACCGCGCTGCAGCTGTGCGCGCTGTGCCTGGCGCTGGCGGTCATCCTGCGCACCGCGCTGCTGCCGGTGCATGGCTGGCTGATTCAGGTGATGGAAGCCCCCACGCCCGTCTCCGCGCTGCTGCATGCCGGGGTGGTCAATCTCGGCGGCTTCATCCTGATCCGCTTCGCCCCGCTGCTCGATCACGCGGCCGCTGCCCGCTGGCTGCTGGTGGCCCTGGGCCTGGCGTCGGCCGTGCTCGCGGGCATGGTGATGCTCACGCGCATCACCATCAAGGTGCGGCTCGCCTGGTCCACCGCCGCGCAGATGGGCTTCATGGTGCTGGAATGCGGCCTCGGCATGTACACACTCGCGGCGCTGCACCTGATCGGCCACTCGCTGTACAAGGCACACCACTTCCTCTCGGCCTCGAGCGCCGTGCGCGAGACGCGGCTGCGAATGCTGCACGGCGTGCACGGCATGCATGCGGCGCCGCTGCTGGCCGCGCCCGTGCTGGCGGCCGCCATCCTGATGGCGCTGCAGCTGGCGCACGGCGCTGTCGCCTGGCCGTGGTGGTGGACGCTGCTGCTGGCCCTGGCCTGGGCACCGCTGCTGTGGCTGGCGCGCGGCGTGAGCGCGCGTACCACCGCCACGCAGATCATCGCGGGCATGCTGATGGTGGCCGCCCTGGGCCTGGCCGCGCTGCTCGCGCACGCCCTGCCCCTGGGCCTGCACGACGCGCCGAACACCGCCCAGGGCGTGGTGGCGGTGATCGGCATGGCAGCGTTGTACGCCTGCCTGGCGATGCTGCAATGGCACCCGCACGCGCTGGCCGCCTGGCAGCGCTGGAGCTACGCCGGCTTTTACGTGGACGAGCACTACACCCGGCTTGCACTGCGCCTGTGGCCTGCGCAGTGGACGGTGGCCCCCACCACGACGGCCCCGAGCCCAGCCGCCATCTGGGCCGTGGTGAGCCCGCAGTGAGTACGGAGGACCTGCCATGAATGCCGTCACCGAACTCTCGCCCACCCCCACGGACACCGAGGCAGGCGCCGCGCCATCGCCCGCCACCGACTGGCAGACAGCCGTCGAAGCGGCCTGCGAGCAGGCCTGCCGGGCCATCGCGCCCAGCTGGCCGCTCGACCGCTCGGTGGCCGTCAACCCGCACTGGAAGCGCATCCACATGCCGGTGCGCCGCGTGGCCGCGCGCATGATGGTGCTCGGCCACATTCAGGTGCTCGCGCCCCGCGCGATGCTGCGCCAGGCCTGGCAGGACGGGCGCATCCAAAGCCGCGATCTGGCCTGCGCGCTGGCGCAGCAGAGCGCCGACGTCTGCGCCGGATGGACACCCGACACACTGGTGGCCGCGCTCGACACCAACCTGCGCACGCCGCAACTGCCGCTGCTGATCGACGTGCTGGACAACGACCCGCGGCGCACTGCCCGGCTGTCGTGGCGCCAGGCCATCACCTACCAGGTGAGCCAGACCTGCGCCGCCTGGTTCGACACGCAGCAGGCCGAATGGCAGCCCCAGCGCCCGACCAGCCTCTACGCCTTCTGGCGCGAGACGCTGAGCCACGATTACGGCATCGGCACGCTGATGGGCCTGCCCGGCCTGGGCGATGCGCTCAAGGCCCTGCCGCCCACGCGGCAGGAGGCCGAGCGCTGGGTGCTCGAACGCGTGCAGCTGCCCTCCGAGGTCTGGGCCGACTACCTCGAAGCCGTGCTGCTCACGGTCAGCGGCTGGGCCTCGTGGTGCGCGTATCTGGGCTGGCAGGCCGAGCTGAAGGGGCAGCGCGACGAGCACCTGCGCGATCTGCTCGCCATCCGGCTGGCCTGGGGGGCGATCCTGCTCGAAGGCAAGAACGACACAGCAGCGCGCCAGGCGTTCCACGCGCTGCAGCACGCGTGGCACGAAGCCCCGGCGCTGCTGGCGCAAAGCGAACGCGAACTGCTCGTGGATGAACTCTGGCAATGGGCCTACGAAGCCGGCTACCAGCGCGAGCTCACCACGCGCCTGGCCGCTGCCTGTCCGCCCGTGGTCGAGCCGGCTGTGCAAGTGCAGGCGGCCTTCTGCATCGACGTGCGCAGCGAGCCGCTGCGCCGCGCGATCGAAGCCGTCTGGCCGGCAGTGCAGACGCTGGGCTTTGCCGGCTTCTTCGGCGTGCCGCTGGCCTACACGCCGTTTGGCTCGCACGCACGCCGTCCGCAGCTGCCGGGCCTGCTCGCACCCGCGCTAGAGGTGGGCGACGAGATCATCCCGGCGCAAAGCGACACGCCCGCCGCCGAACTGCGCCAAGCCGCGCTGCACGCGCGCGAGCAGAGCCTGGGCGTGGGCGAGCAATGGCAATCGGCGGGCCGCTGGCCCGGCGCCGCCTTCTCCTACGTCGAGGCGGCCGGAGTCACCTACCTCAAGCCGCTGTGGCGCTTCCTGAATCCGTCAAGCCAGGCGCGCGCCAACGAAGACCATGCGGGCCTGCCCATGCGCCTGCGGCCGCTGTGCCGCCCGGGCCTGCAACACCTGGCGCTGCGGGCCAAGGTCGAACTCGCCGCCAAGGTGCTGCGCGCCACGGGCCTGGCGCGCCAGCTCGCGCCGCTGGTGCTCTTCGTCGGCCACGGCAGCCAGACCGCGAACAACGCCACCGCCTCCGCGCTCGACTGCGGCGCCTGCAGCGGCCAGACCGGCGAGGCCAACGCGCGCAGCCTGACCCGCCTGCTCAACGAGCCCGAAGTGCGCGCCGGCCTGGCCGAACAGGGCATCGCCGTGCCCGAGCAGACCTGGTTCATCGGCGCGCTGCACAACACCGCCACCGACGAGGTCGAAGCCTTCGACCTGGACCTGATGCCCGCCCCGGCACGCCCGCGCTGGGAGCAGCTGCAAGCCGTCCTGGGGCACGCCTGCGACCAGGCGCGGCGCGAACGCGCGCCCACGCTGGGGCTCAAACCCCGCGGCACGCACGCGCAGGTGCTGCGGCAATTCAGGCGCCGCGCCAACGACGGTGCGCAGAACCGTCCCGAATGGGGCCTGGCGGGCAACGCCTCGTTCATCATCGGCCCGCGCTGGCGCAGCCGAGGCATCGTGCTGGGCAGCCGCTGCTTTCTGCACGCCTACGACAGCGCGCATGACCCGCAGGGCACGCTGCTCGAACAGCTGATGACCGCGCCCATGCTGGTCACGCACTGGATCAACTGGCAGTACAACGCCAGCACCTGCGACCCCGAACGGCTGGGCACCGGCAACAAGCTGCTGCTGAACGTGGTGGGCGGGCACATCGGGGTGTTCGAGGGCAACGGGGGCGATCTGCGCATCGGCCTGCCGCTGCAGTCGCTGCACGACGGCACGCGCTGGGTGCATGAACCGCTGCGGCTGACCACGGCGATCGACGCCCCCGCCGCGGCCATCGAAGGCGTGCTGCAGCGCCAGACCGTGGTACGCCAGCTCGTGGACAACGGCTGGATGCACCTGTGGCGCTGGGCGGACGACGGACAACTGGTGCGCTACGCGCGCGGGCAATGGCATGCGTTGCCGTGGAGCGGGACCGCGTGAAGGGGCCTTGGGGGCGGTTCACCGTTCCCTTGTCTGGCAGTCCCCCGCAATCGTGCCGTTCAGTGCCCCGGCTTCACTGGCGTGGATGACGCTGGGGCCCGTACCCGGCGCAGCGCCATCACCGCCCCCAGCACCAGCGCACCCACGACCATGCCGACGAGCACGTTGAGCGCGTTCACGGCGAGCACCCGCCACAGGCCGCCTAGTGGGCCGTGCTGAACCGCCACGCCGACCGCCGCGATGCCATGGTGCAGGGGCGCGACGCCATGCGCCAGAATGCCGCCACCGACGAGGAACATGGCCGCAGTGCCCGCCACCGAGAGAAACTTCATCAGCCGGGGCGCGGCCGCCAGCAGCAGGGCGCCCAGAGCCTGCGCCGTCCGGCCCGCCTTGCCGCTGAGCCACAGGCCGAGGTCGTCGAGCTTGACGATGCCGCCCACCAGACCATAGACGCCCGCCGTCATGATGACGGCGATGCCAACGAGCACGGCCACTTGCTGCGCCCACGGCGCGCTGGCCACGGTGCCCAGCGCGATGACGATGATCTCGGCCGAGAGAATGAAGTCGGTGCGCACCGCGCCGCGTACCCGGGTCTTTTCCAGCGCCGCCAGATCCGCTGCCAGATCCCCCGTCGGCTGCGCCACCACGCCCGCATCGGGCGCCGGCTCGTGCAGGAAGCGGTGCGCGAGTTTTTCCACGCCCTCGAAGCACAGGAACGCGCCACCCAGCATCAAGAGCGGCGCGATGAGCCAGGGCACGAAGGCGCTGACCGCCAGCGCGGCCGGCACGAGGATGGCCTTGTTCACGGACGAGCCTTTGGCCACCGCCCAGACCACGGGGATCTCGCGCTCGGCGCGCACGCCGCTGACCTGCTGGGCGTTGAGCGCCAGGTCGTCACCGAGCACGCCGGCGGTCTTCTGCGTCGCCACCTTGGTCATGGTGGCCACGTCATCGGCCACGACGGCGCTTTTCTTCGCCGCCACCTTGGTCATCAGGGCGATGTCGTCGAGCAGCGTGGCAATGTCGTCGAGCAGGGTCAGAAGGCTGGCACCGGCCATGAAAGCATCTCCGTAGACAGGTTGACAGGCGTCAAGGTTTTTTCGACCACCAGGTGTCCACCACCCACATCTCGCCCGGCGAGTAGGGCGGCACCACCTCGGGTTTGGCCAGCCGCCAGGCGTCGTACACCATGCGGTGCGTGCTCGCATACCACTGGGGGATCAGGTAGTGCTCGGCCGCGACGATGCGGTCCAGCGCGTGGCAGGCGGGCAGCATCCGAGCCAGCGTTTTTGCCGAGACCATCGCGCGGATGACGGCATCGACGGCCGGGTTCTTCACCCCGGCGAAGTTGCCTGAATCTTCCTGATCGGCCGCCTGACTGCCGAACAGATCGGCAAATTCCTGCCCCGGGTTGTTCGTGCCCTGGAAGGCAATGGTGGTGATGTCGAAGTCGAACTTCTGCAGCCGCTGCTGGTACAGCGCGAAGTCCACCGAGCGGTAGTTGAGCGTGATACCCAGCCGGGCCAGATTGCGCTGCCACGAGAAGATGGTGCGCATGCCGCCTTCGCTGCTGTCCATGTACTCGAGCACGAAGGGCTCGCCCTGCGCATTCCTGAGCACGCCATTCTTCACCTCCCAACCCGCTTCCTTCAAGAGCTGTTGGGCGAGGCGCAGGTGCTCGCGCAGCGCCATCGCATCCTGGGTGACGGGCGGCTGCACCATGGGGCCGAAGGTGGCCTCTGGCAGCTGCGCGCGCCAGGGGTCCAGCAGCGCCAGCTCGTCGGACGTGGGTTCGCCCTGCGTCTCGCAGCGTGTGTTGCCGAAGAGGCCCTGCACGCGCTGGTACGCCCCGTAGAACAGGTGGCTGTTCATCCATTCATAGTCGAACGCCAGGCCGAGCGCGCGGCGCACGCGCAGGTCCTTGAGCAGCGGGCGGCGGGTGTTGAGCACGTAGCTTTGAAAGCCCGCGGGCAGCTTGTTCCTGAACTCGGTCTTGACCAGCTCCCCGGTCGCGAAGCGCTTGCCGTTCACGCGCCGCGCCCAGTCGCCGGCGCTGAAAAACCGCATCAGGTCGAACTCGCCCGCCTTCAGTGCCTCCAGGCGCGCGGTGTTGTCCTTGTAGATCTTGACCAGGATGCGGTCGAAGTTGGCCGTGCCCTTGCGCACCGGCAAGTCGCGCGCCCAATACTGGGGGTCGCGCACGTAGGTGATGTCCTTGCCGAAATTCACCGGGCCTATCCTGTACGGCCCGCTGCCGATGGGCGTGTCCATCACCACCTGGTCGAAGGTCTTGCCCGCGCCCCAGGCGCGGCTGAACACGGGCAGACCGCCGACGGTGAGCGGCAGCTCGCGATTGGGCGCCTTGAAGCGAAAACGCACGGTGCGCTCGTCGATCACGTCGCAGCCGGCCACCTCGTAGAGCATGGTCTTGTAGCCGGGCGAGACGTAGGGACCCACCAACGTGTCGTAGCTGTACTTCACGTCCTGCGCCGTGACGGGCGAGCCATCGTGAAAGCGTGCCTCGGGCCGCAGGCGGAAGGTGGCGGAAAGACCATCGGCCGCCACGCTCACATCCTCGGCCAGCAGCCCGTAGCCGGTGGCGGTCTCGTCCAGCGACCCGGTGAGCAGCGTGTCGAACATCAGCTGCGACAGGTAGGCCGGGGCGCTGCCGCGGATGGTGAAGGGGTTGTATTTGTCGAAGGTGGAAGCGCGCGAATTGCTGACCAGGCGCAGCTCGCCGCCCTTGGGCGCGTCCGGATTCACATAGGGAAAGTGCGTGAAATCGGCCGGCTCCTTCACGTCGCCCCAGAGCGCGTAGGCATAGTCGGCGCGCACGGGCAGCGCCGCCGCCAGACAGGCGCCGAACAGGAGGAGTCGCAAACCTCGCATGCGACAATTCTGCACTGAACCACCGCACCATCAGGAGAACAACAATGGGTTTTCTCGCAGGCAAGAAACTGCTCGTCACGGGCGTGCTGTCCAACCGCTCCATCGCCTACGGCATCGCGCGCGCCTGCCACCAGCAGGGCGCCGAGCTCGCCTTCAGCTACGTGGGCGAGCGTTTCAAGGAGCGCATCACCGAATTTGCCGCCGAGTTCGGCTCCACGATGGTGTTCGACTGCGACGTGGGCGACGATGCGCAGATCGACAAGCTTTTTGCCGATCTGCACGCGGCCTGGGGCACATTCGATGGCTTCGTGCACAGCATCGGCTTCGCGCCGCGCGAGGCGATCGCGGGCAACTTCTTCGACGGCCTCTCGCGCGAGAACTACCGCATCGCGCACGACATCAGCGCCTACAGCTTCGCGGCACTGGCCAAGGCGGCGATGCCCTACCTGAACGACCAGTCGGCGCTGCTCACGCTCACCTACCTGGGCGCGCTGCGCAGCATTCCCAACTACAACACCATGGGTCTGGCCAAGGCCTCGCTCGAAGCAAGCGTGCGCTACCTGGCGGAAGCCATGGGCCGCACCGAGGATGGCCGGGCAATCCGCGTCAACGGCATTTCGGCTGGGCCGATCAAGACGCTGGCGGCCAGCGGCATCAAGGATTTCGGCAAGCTGCTCTCGCGCGTGGCCGACGCCGCGCCGCTCAGGCGCAACGTGACGATCGAGGACGTGGGCAACGTCGCCGCCTTCCTGCTGAGCAACCTGGCCAGCGGCATGACGGCCGAGATCACCTACGTGGACGCGGGCTTCAGCCAGACTGCGGGCTTGTCGGCCGATCAGGTGTGAGTCTGGTCCGCGCTCAGGCCGCCACCGTGGCGGCCGCGCTGTCCGCCAGGGCCGTGCGGATGGCATTGGCGAGTTCCGCCGCCTCGAACTTGGCGACATAGCCATTGGCGCCGACCTTCTGAACCAGCCCCTCATTGGTCGTGCCCGTGAGCGAGGAGTGGATCAGCACCGGCAAACCGGCAAAGCGCGTGTCCTGCTTGATGTTGCGCGTGAGCGTGAAGCCATCCATCTCGGGCATTTCCAGGTCGGTCAGCACGAGCCCGACCTTGTCGAGGATGGACTTGCCTTCGGCCTTGGCCTGTTCGGCCAGCGCGTTGAGCCGCTCCCACGCCTCCTTGCCGGACTTGACGATCTCGTAGGGCGCCGCCAGCCCCTTGAGCTCCTGCTCCAGCAGCGAACGCGCGACGAAGGAGTCATCGGCGGCAAGCACGATGGACTCGCCCTTCATGCGTACCTTCGCGCCCAGCTTCCTGCCGTCCACGGCGTGGCGGTCCCGTTCGGGGGTGATCATCTGCACGATGGCTTCCACGTCCAGCACCTGCGCCAGACGCTGCTCGCCGCTGCCATCGTCTTCGAGACGCGCGAAGCTCGTCACCAGCGACTTGGAATTGCCGCTCGCTTCCGCGGGAATCACCTGCTTCCAGTCCAGGCGTGCGATGTCTTCCACCGACTCGACCGCGAAGGCCTGAACGCTGCGGCCGTATTCAGTCACCAGCAGGATGTTGAGCCCCGTCTCGGGCGTGCAGCCGACCATGGCCGGCAGATCGAACACGGGAATCACCTGCCCGCGCAGGTTCACCACGCCCAGCGAAAGCTTGTCCGCCCCCACCACTGGCGTGATCTGCGGCATGGCCATGATTTCGCGAATCTTGAAGACGTTGATGCCAAACAGTTCGGACTGGCCCAGCGCCTTGTCCTTGCCCAGGCGAAACATCAGCATTTCGAACTTGTTCGAACCGGCCAGGTTGGCGCGCTCATCGATTTCAGACTGGGACTTTGCCATGTGAGGTCCTCCAGCGCCCGTGGTGGCGCGGTACGCGGCCATTCTATAAGGATGTCTGCAGTTGTTTCCGCGCCGCCGCGCAGGCGCGCCAAGGCGGTTCAAGCCGTTCGGCCCGCCCCGATCCAGCGCACCGCGCCCTGCCCGGCCGCACGGCCCGTGGCCATGCAGGCGGTGAGCAGATAGCCGCCGGTGGGCGCCTCCCAATCGAGCATCTCGCCCGCGCAGAAGACGCCCGGCAGGCGGCGCAGCATCAGGCTGGCGTCCAGGTCTTCGAAGCGCACGCCGCCCGCGGTGCTGATGGCCTCGGCCAGCGGCCGCGCCGCCACCAAGGTCAAGGGCAAGGCCTTGATGGCGGTGGCCAGCCGCGCCGCGTCGTGCACGCCCTCCTTGCCGAGCTGTTCATGCAGCAACGCCATCTTGATGCCCTGCAGCCCCAGGCGGCTCTTGAGGTGGCTGGAGACGCTGCGCGCGCCACGTGGATGCGTAGCGGCCGAGCGCACCTGCTCCGGCGTGTGGTCCGGCAGCAGGTCCAGGTGCACCGTCACCTCGCCTTGCGCTTCGATGGCGTCGCGCAGCAGGGCCGAGGCGGCGTAGATCAGGCTGCCCTCCACGCCGCTGGCCGTGACGACGAACTCACCACGCCGGTCGAAGCCTTCGCGGCGCAGCGCCACGGTTTTCAGCGGCTGGCCGGCATAGCGCTGGGCAAAGAACGGCGACCATCCGGGTGAGCCGTCCGGCCCGCGTACGTCAAAGCCGCAGTTGGCGCTCCTGAGCGGCGCCACGGCCACATCGCGCGCCGCCAGCACGGGCACCCAGGCCGCGTCCGAGCCCAGGCGCGGCCAGCTCGCCCCGCCCAGAGCCAGCACCACGGCACGCGCCGTGAAGCGCACCTCGCCCTGGGGCGTGGCCATCAGCAGCGCGCCATCGCTCGCCCAGCCGGTGAAGCGGTGGCGCACATGCCAGCGCACCCCCTGGGCATGCAGGCGCTGCAACCAGGCGCGCAGCAGGGGCGCGGCTTTCATGTCGGCCGGAAACACGCGGCCCGAGCTGCCGACGAAGGTGCGCGCGCCCAGTTCATCGGCCCAGGCGCGCAACTCGCACGCGCCGAACGTGCGCAGCAGGGGCGCGAGTTGCGGCTCACGCGCGCCAAAGCGGGCGAGAAAGCGCGGCTCGGGCTCGGAGTGCGTGAGGTTCAGTCCGCCGCGCCCCGCGAGCAGGAACTTGCGTCCGAGCGAGGGCATGGCGTCGAAAACGCGCACGGCGACGCCCGCCTGCGCGGCCACTTCGGCGGCCATGAGGCCGGCGGGGCCACCGCCGATCACGGCAAGCTCACAGGCAAGGTTTGTTTCGGGCACAGGAGAATTGCATAGTTCGGAAGAAGAAGCCGTTTGCCTTGGCATACGGCAGGATTCGGTTCATGTCGCGTCGGAGTGGCTCGTTCGTCGCCGAGAGACTCATCACACCATTTTTCCGTCGCCCGTCAGAAAGGACACCCGCACCGCATACCCCGGGTAAAGGCTCTGGACGGCGTCGCGGTAGCGTTGCAGCTGCGCAAGCAGAGTGTCGTCGCGCTCGGGGTGCGCGGCACTTTTGTAGTCCAGCACCCACCAGACCTCGGGCTCGGCGGCGCTGGCGCGACGGCGCACCAGACGGTCGATGCGCAGGCGCTCGCCCCGGTGGATCAGCTCCACCTCGTTGAAGGCTTCGAGTACCTCGACCTCGGACCAGGCCCAGGCGGCTTCGCCGGTGAGTATGCAGCGGGCCATGGTCTCGGCCTGCGCGCTCTGCTCGGCGCTCAAGGCGTAGCGTTGCCGCGCATGCGCCACGCGCTCGCTGCGCCAGCCCCCTGCAAGCTCACCCGCATGCTCCAGCAGCCAGTGCATGGCCTGGCCGATGCGCGAGGCGTCGCTGTCGGGAATTGCTTCTGTTTGAATAGCCGATTGCGCTTGTCCATCGGGCGTCAGGGTCTGATTTTCCTTATAACTTGCCTCGCCCCTGCCCGCTCCAGAGGAGACAGCAGGCAAGGTCGGGATCGTGAACGCCTGCAGCGTGGGCTGCGCCATCACCGCGGCCTCGGGGACGTCGAGTGCCTGCGCCATCGGCTCGATCCGCTGCCACCACGTTCCGCTGCTCGTCTGGTAAGGCTCGACGCCCGAGAGCACGAGGCGCGCACGCGCGCGGGTCATGGCGACGTACAGGGCGTTGAGTTCTTCACGCGACTGGGCGGCGGCTTCCTCCTGCGCCAGCGCCTGAACGCTCGCGGGCGGTGCGCTGCCCTTGGCCAGAAAGACCAGCCGGCGGGGCGCGGGCACATCGCCCGGCCAGTCGATCAGCACCTCGGGCGTGGCACGGGCCTTCAGGCCACTGGCGCTGTCGAGCAGCAGCACCTCGGCAGCCTCCAGCCCCTTGGCGCCGTGCACGGTGAGCAGGCGCACGGCCTCAGGCGCGGCGTGGCGCGGCAGCGGCAAGGGCAGGCGGCGCATCGCGTGCAGCCACTGGTAGGCGGTGAGAAAGCGCCCGCCCTGCACGTCGAGCGCGGCCGAGAGCAGCGCGCGCAGCTGGCGCAGCACGTGTGCGCGCTCGGGTGGCGGTGCGGCGGCGGCAAAGCGCGCGAGCACATCGCCCCGGTGATAGATGGCCTGCAGCGCGTCGTGCGGCGGCAGGCTCAGCAGCCAGGCACGGTATTGAGCCAAATCGGCCGCCAGCGCTTGCCCATCCTGCGTCTGCAGCTCTGCTGTTGGGAGCACATCCAACCACGCCGGGCGCGGCTCGCCGGCGGCGCGCACGGCCAGCGCGATGCGCGCGAGATCTTCATCGTTGCAGCCAAAGAGCGGTGACTTGAGCGCGCGCGCCAGCATCAGGTCGTGCCCCGGCGAGACCAGGGCATCGACGAGCGCCAGCACGTCGAGCACCGCGGGCTGCTCGGTCAGCAGGCTTTTGTCCGGCTGCTCGCAGGCGACGCCGAGCGCGCGCAGCTCGGCCTGCAGCACGGTGAGCGGCTCGCGCTTGCGCGCCAGCACCATGATCTCCTCGGGCGCGACGCCTGCGGCGATGCGCGCGGCCACCCAGCGCGCAGCCTGGCGGCATTCGAGCGTGCGCAGGGTTTCCTCGACCTCCAGGCGCGGCGTGACGAGGCTGTCGCGCCACGCGAGCTCCGGTGCTTCACCGCAAGCTGTCCGGGCCGGGCGGGGCGGGCGCGGGATCAAGGGCAGCGCCTGTGCGCCGCCGTCGTCCGTGGATTCGGTGGTGTGCACGCGAAAGCCGCTGAATTCGTCCCCTTGCTGCGCCTGCTGCATCACGGTGTTGACGACGTCCAGCACGCCGGGCGCGTTGCGCCGCGTGTGGTCGGTGGCCAGGCAGGCACCGCCGAGCGCCTGCATGATGAAGTCGCGCGCGGCGGCGAACACCTTGGGGTCGGCGCGGCGAAAGCGATAGATGCTCTGCTTGGGGTCGCCGACGATGAAGACGCTGGGCGCCACCTGCCCGCCGCCCGTGCCCGCGTAGCCCGAGAGCCAGGCGTGCAGCGCCTGCCACTGCAGCGGGTTGGTGTCCTGAAACTCGTCGATGAGCAGGTGGCGCGTGCGCGCATCGAGCCGCTCCTGCACCCAGGCGGACAGCTCGTGATCGGCCAGCAGGCGCATGGCCGCGCGCTCGACGTCGTTCATGTCCACCCAGCCGCGCTCGCGCTTGAGCACGGCGAAGCACTCGATCAGCACGCGCGTGAGGCGGGTCATGCGCTGCTGGTGCAGGCGCGCCTGCTGCTGTTCCCGGGCCGCGAGCACGGCCAGCACCTCCTGCTGCGCCGCGCGCACCAGCGCTATGCCCGGGATGTTCTTGCCGAAGGCGCGCGGCTCGCCCTTTTGCGTGAGCAGCGCCTCCTGTACCGCATCAAAGTCGCCGCTGTGCACGGCGGCGAGCAACTTTTTGCCGCACTCGGCAAAGGTTCTGGCAGCGGGAAGGAGTGCCTGGGCGGCCTCATGAAGCAACTCCTGGCCCGCGGCGCGCACCAGCAGCCAGTCGCTCGGCTGCGCCACGCCCGCCATGCGCGGGAACACCGCATCGAAATCGGGCACCGCGTCCTGCACCGGCGCGACTTCGTCGGCCAGCGCGAACTCGGTGCGCCGCGTCAGCGCGATCCGCAGCGCCTCGTGCGCCTGCGTGCGGCCCAGCATGGTCACCAGCGCGGCGTAGTCCTCGCGCAGCGCCTCGTGCCCGGCCACTTCGCGCAAAAAGGGGCGCCAGACCTCGGCCACGGCCTGTGCCTCGTCTTCCAGCAGCTCGTAGCCCGCAGGCAGGCCCAGGTCGGCGAGCACCGACAGCGGCGCCGTCTGCAAGAGCGCGGCAAACCAGCCATGGAAGGTGCGGATCTGCACCGGGCGGCCGTGAGCCAGCAGTGTTTCATACAAATTTTGTAGCTGCTCGCGCTTTTCCAGAGCCAATTCTGGCGCTATTCCTCTTAAAACCAATTCAGCGCGCAGGCGCTCGTGCCACGCGGCTTCGGTCTCCGCCAACTGGCCTGTTTCCGGGTCCGCGGGGCGGGGCCGGGCAAAGTCCTGCAGCCACTGGCGCAGGCGCTCGCGCATTTCGCCCGCGGCCTTCTTCGTGAAGGTGATCGCCAGGATTTCGTGCGGCGCGCAGCCGTCGAGCAGCGCGCGCAACATGCGCGAGACCAGCATCCAGGTCTTGCCCGCGCCGGCGCAGGCTTCCACCACCACGCTGCGGCGCGGGTCGCAGGCCACGGCATAGAACGCCTCGCGCGTACAGGGCACGCCATCGAGCCGATAGGCAGCCAATTCACTCATGCCAGAAATCCTTGCGGCACAGTCCGCGCACCTCGCACCAGTCGCAGACGCTGCCCTCGCCCAGCGCAGGCAGGGGCTCGCCCGCCGCGATGCGCGCCATGTCGTGCGCCATGCCGGCCTCGAGCAGCTCGGCCAGCCGCGCCAGCTCGGGCAGTTCGTGCAAACCGGGTTCTTCGCCCTCGGCCAGGTTGAGGTAGGCCGCGCGCGGCGCCTGCGCGCCCGAGAGCAGGGCATAAAACGGCAGCTGCGTCTCTTCGCTGCCGGCCTTGACGCGATTCTTGGTCTTCTGCAGCGATTCGGTCTTGTAGTCGATCAGCAGCGCGCCACCGCCCGGTAGATGGTCAATGCGGTCGATCTTCCCGCTCAGCTGCAGCGCGCCACGGCGCGTCTTGAAGACCTCCTCGCCCGCCGCAAACACCGCGCCGCCCGCCTCGTGGCGCTCCAGCCAGAGCAGGTAGGCGTCGCGCAGCCGCGGCCAGGCGACGGCAAAGGGCAGGAATTCGCCCTCTTCGTTCGCCAGGTGCAGCGTCCGGGTGGCCTGCTGCACCGCCGCGTCCATCAATACCAGGCGATCGGCCTGCGGTGCCTCGCTCAGGCGTTGGTGAAACTCGCACAGCACCTCATGCACCCAGATGCCCCAGTCGCGCTTGTCCACGTCCACATCCAGCTCGCCCTCGTCACGCAGACCGAGCTGGCGCAATGCAAAGAAGCGGTAGGGACAGGCGCGCAACTGCTCGTAGCTGCTGGCCGACAGCGGCTGCATCGGCAGGCGCGCGCCCACGGGCTGGGGGCGCGGGGTGGGCGCGGGCGCGACGTCGCGCAGCACGCGGTCGTCGTGGCCCGCATGCAGGCGCACACCCGGTCTCAGGCGCAGCGCCTGCACCAGCGGCGAGGGCATCATCGGCTCGCCGCTGTCGTCGGCATGGCGGGTGAGCACGTCCAGCTCGGGGGCGGACAGCGCCAGCGCCCAGGCCTCGGCCTGCGCGCGTTGCGCATCTTCGCGCGTAGGCAACTCCAGTGCCTGGCGCTGGGCCGCCGTCCACGGCCCTGGAGGTTCGGGGGCTGCGGGCAGATGCCGCTCATCGGCGCCCGGCAGCACCACCGCGGCGAACGAGCGTCCGAGCAGCTGCGCCATGGGCAGCACCACGACCTGCGCGTCACCCCCGTGAGGCGGCTGGTAGCTGGCGTGCTCCAGCACCTCGCTCACCCAATCGAGCACGCCCGCCAGGGCCATGCGCCGCGATGCGCCGGGCCAGGCCTGCCACTGCGCCAGCGCCTCGTCGGCCAGGCCCAGCGCCTCGATCACGGCGCTGCCCGCGGCGTCCGCCGCCAGCACCGGCCAGAGCCCGCAGCGCTGCAGCAGCGCGCGCAGATCGGCCATCCAGCGCGCCAGCGTGCGGCCCGCCGCCATCGGCTCGCGCAGCGCCTGCACCTGCTCGACCAGCGGATCGTTCGGAACCAGCGCCAGCGCGTCGCGCCAGTGGCGCACCGCCTCCTGGCGCAGCCGTTGCTCCAGCGCACGGTGATCGTGCTGCGCCAGCGCGGGCGCGAGCTTGATGAAGTCCAGCACCGCATCGCTCGTCGCCCGGGGCGCGCAGGCGCGCAGCAGCGCCACCACGCTGGCCGCAGCATGCGTGGTCGAGAGCTTCCAGCCGGTCTCGTCGCGCAGTCCGGAATCGGCACGCACCCCGGCGCACCCGAGCAAGGCACTGACGCGGCGCACCAGCAGCCGGTCGCCGGCCACGACGGCCACGGGCGCGCGCCCCGCCTGCAGGTGCCGCAGCACGCACGCGGCCGCGCGCTCGGCTTCGTCCTCGGCATCCATCGCCTGGTGCAGCGCCACAGCGCCGATGCGCGACGGCGTCTCATGCGCCAACGTCACGACCTTGTCGGCCCAGTGTGCGGCCAGCGCCTGCACCAGGGGCTCGCGCTGCAGCCCGGGCACAATCACGAGCAGATCGAACTGCCTGCCCAGCGCCTCGTCAAAGAGCACATCCGTGGCGTAGGCCGAACTGGCCGCCCACACCGCCGCCACCCGGGCCAGCAGGCTCTCGAGGGCGAACGGGCCGTCCGGCACCGCGGGCAGCGCCGCATGCGCCTGCGCCAGCCAGAGCGCGCGCTGGCGTGGCGGCTGCGCTGCGGCCAGGGGCGCGAACTGGCGCGTGAGCTCCAGCAGGCGCCCGGCCAGGGGCTGGGCCTCGGCGCCCAGCCCGGCCTGCTCCAGCAGGAGCTGCGCAGTCAGGAGATCGTGCGCATGGTCGAAGCACAAGTCCTGCGACTGCGGCGCGAACACGCCCAGATCCGCGGCCCAGTTGCGCGTGGTCTGCAGGCGCGGCATGAAGGCGGCGGCGCCGTCCGTGCAACGCGCCAGCCACGCATCGCGCGCCGTGGCCAGCAGGTTGGCGTAGGGCAGCAGCACCACGGTGCGCGCCAGATGCGCGCCGCGGCGCGCCGCGTGTTCGCACACCGCGTCGAACCAGCCGGCGCAGGGCGAGGCGCCAACAACCATGGCGTCACGAGGCAAACGTGTTTCTGTCACAATCAATTGGAATTTACCTCTTGTCTACCGCCATACAGGACATGCCATGGCCAGCGAATTGATCAAACACGTTTCCGACGCGAGCTTCGAAGCCGACGTCCTCAAATCTTCCTCCCCCGTGCTGGTGGACTATTGGGCCGAATGGTGCGGCCCCTGCAAGATGATCGCCCCCGTGCTCGACGAAGTCGCGGGCGACTACCAGGGCAGGCTGCAGATCGCCAAGGTCAACGTGGACGATAACCGCGAAGTGCCCGCGAAGTTCGGCATCCGCGGCATTCCCACGCTGATGATCTTCAAGAACGGCGAGCTGGCCGCGACCAAGGTCGGCGCGATGAGCAAGGCGCAGCTGACGGCCTTCATCGACCAGAACCTGGGCTGACCCCCCTGCGCGGTGGCGTTCGCACGCCGCCGCATCATCGGCCATTCATTCAATTGCCCGGCCAGCGCACTTTTCCTGTCATAATCCCCCCGATCACCACTGCGCTGCATCCCCTGCGCAGCTGGTTTGCAGATCACAGGCTTGCCAGAGCGACCCGACCAAAGGAAGCTCGCGCGGCAGACAGCCACCCTCCCTCCTTAGCCAGACATTGCCACTCCCTGACCGGAGTCCTTACATGCACCTGAATGAATTGAAGGCCCTGCACGTCTCCGAAGTGCTCAAGCAGGCCGAAGAGCTCGGCGTCGAAAACGGCGGCCGCATGCGCAAGCAGGAGCTGATGTTCGCCATCATCAAGAAGCGCGCGAAAACCGGCGAGCAGGTCTTCGCCGACGGCGTGCTCGAAATCCTGCCCGACGGCTTCGGCTTCCTGCGCAGCCCCGACACCAGCTACACCGCCTCTACAGACGACATCTACATCAGCCCGAGCCAGGTGCGCCGCTTCAACCTGCACACCGGCGACATGATCGAAGGCGAGGTGCGCATCCCCAAGGACGGCGAGCGCTACTTTGCCCTGACCAAGCTCGACAAGATCAACGGCGACCTGCCCGAGAAGAACAAGCACAAGGTGATGTTCGAAAACCTCACGCCGCTGTTTCCCAGGGAGCAGATGAAGCTGGAGCGCGACATCAAGGGCGAGGAAAACATCACCGGCCGCATCATCGACATCATCGCCCCCATCGGCCGCGGACAGCGTGCGCTGATCGTCGCGCCGCCCAAGAGCGGCAAGACGGTGATGATGCAGAGCATCGCCCACGCCATCACCGCCAACTACCCCGACGTGACGCTGATGGTGCTGCTCGTCGATGAACGCCCCGAGGAAGTGACCGAGATGCAGCGCTCGGTGCGCGGCGAGATCATCGCCTCCACCTTCGACGAACCGGCCACGCGCCACGTGCATGTGGCCGAAATGGTCGTCGAACGCGCCAAGCGACTGGTCGAGCTTGGCAAGGACGTGGTCATCCTGCTCGACTCCCTTACCCGCCTGGCGCGCGCCTACAACAACGTCGTGCCCTCCAGCGGCAAGGTGCTCACCGGCGGCGTCGACTCCAACGCGCTGCAGCGCCCCAAGCGATTCTTCGGCGCGGCGCGCAACATCGAGGAAGGCGGCTCGCTCACCATCATCGCTACCGCGCTCGTCGATACCGGCAGCCGCATGGACGAGGTGATCTTCGAGGAGTTCAAGGGCACGGGCAACAGCGAACTGCACCTGAACCGGCGCCTGTACGAGAAGCGCGTGTTTCCCGCGATCGAACTCAACAAGAGCGGCACGCGCCGCGAAGAGCTGCTTCTGGCGCCCGAGATCCTGCAGAAGACCCGCATCCTGCGCCAGTTCATGTACAACATGGACGAGATCGAATCGATGGAGCTCATGATCAAGAAAATGCGCGAGACCAAGAGCAACGTCGATTTCTTCGAAGCCATGCGCCGGGGCGGCTGATTCGGCCGATTTCGATCGTTTCTATATAATGCGCGGTTTCACGGAAAGTACGCCAGATGTGCTGGCGCGGCTCCCGGCATACCACTCCAACAGGATTTCATCATGCGTGAAGGCATTCATCCCCCCGATTACCGCGAAGTGCTGTTCCTGGACCTCTCCAACGGGTTCAAGTTCGTCACCCGTTCGTGCGTGAACACGAAGGAAACCGACACCTTCGAGGGCAAGGAATACCCGCTGTACAAGCTCGACACGTCGAGCGAATCGCACCCCTTCTACACCGGGACGCAAAAGTCCGTGGACAACATGGGTGGGCGCGTCGAAAAATTCCGCAACCGCTTTGCCCGCGGCGCCGCCAAGTAAGCTCCGACACCCGCAAAGCGCGTTCCGTGGGCTCCTTGCCCCGACGCACCCAGGCAGCCCGGCACGCCGCGCTGCCTTTTTCATTGTTGGATTTCCCGGCATGACACGCCCCAGCCCAGCCATCGTTGCCCAAGCGGCCGTGCGGCCCCTGCCGCGCTGGGCACTGTGGCTGCTGTGCCTGGCGTACGCCGTGCCGGGCTTCATCGGCCGAGACCCATGGCGCGGCGACGACATGCAGGCCTTCGCCTTCATGCGCGAGATCGCGATCGGCCAGACCCATTGGCTGACCCCCATGCTGGCGGGCCAGCCACCGGACACCAATGGCCTCCTGCCCTTGTGGCTCGGCGCCGGCTCGATACGCCTGAGCAACGGCTGGCTGCCCGTGGAACTGGCTACCCGACTGCCGTTCATGCTCCTGCTGGTGCTGATCCTCATCAGCACCTGGCGCGCCGTCTATCACCTTGCACTGAGCCCACAGGCCCAGCCCGTGGCCTTCGCCTTCGGCGGCGAGGCGCAACCACGCGACTACGCCCGCGCCATCGCCGACGGCGCCCTGCTGGCGCTGATCGCCACGCTGGGGCTGGCCCAGTTCTCACACGAAACCACCAGCCATCTCACGCAACTGGCCGGAACGGCGCTGCTGCTCTACGCCGGGGCCGCGCTCCCCGTTCGCATGACCAGCCGGCCCGTGCTCGCGGCGGGAACCGGCCTGCTGTGCCTGGCACTGAGCGGCGCGCCCGGCATGGCCATGCTGCTCGGGCTCGGCAGCGCCGCGCTCGCCGCGGGCCATGCACGGGCCGCGCCATCACCCGCGCCCGCCCGGCAGGCCGCGGTGATGCTGATGACCCTGACTTTCATCACGGCCCTGCTGGTCGAGTGGCTGGGCCTGTGGCGCTGGCGCATCACCCTGCCGGGCGACGCCCGCGAATGGGGCAGCCTGCTGCGCCTGCTCGTCTGGTTCATCTGGCCCACCTGGCTGCTGGCCTTGTGGACGCTGTGGCGCTGGCGTCACCAGCTCGCGGGCGGCGCCAGCCACGTCGCGCTGCCACTGTGGTTCGCGCTGGTCGCGCTGGCCGCCACCTTTGGCACCCAGCCGGCGGATCGGGCCCTGTTCCAGGGCCTGCCCGCCTTCGCGGCGCTGGCCGCGTTCGCACTGCCCACGCTCACACGCGGCTTTGCCGCAGTCATCGACTGGTTCACGCTGCTCTTCTTCAGTCTGTCAGCCATCGTGATCTGGGTCATCTGGCTGGCCGTCCAGACCGGCGTTCCAGCCCAGCCGGCAGCCAACGTGGCCCGACTCGCGCCCGGGTTTGAAAGCCACTTCGCCCCCCTGCCTTTCGCCATTGCGATGCTGGCCACGCTGGCGTGGTGCGCGCTGGTGCGCTGGCGCACCGCACGCCAACGCCCGGCGATCTGGAAAAGCCTGGTGCTGCCCGCGGGAGGCGCGGCACTCGGGTGGGTGCTCCTGATGACCCTGTGGCTGCCGCTGCTCGACTACGGGCGCAGCTACGCGCCGCAGGTGGCGTTGCTGCGCCAGGCCCTGCAAGAACCGCACGACGGCCAGCCGCTGCACGACGGCGACTGTGTCGTCGGCTTCGGCCTGGATCAACCTCTGATGGCCGCCCTGACCTATCAAGGGGGTCTGGACATGCGCCTGCCGAACGAGGGGACGCACTGCCGCTGGGCCATTGCCGATCCGGATGCCGACGCCAATGCGCTCGAGGCGCTCTCATCCGACGCCTGGGAGCAGATGGCCATGATCACACGTCCCACCGACCGGCGCGACCAGCTCGCGGTGCTGCGCCGCCGAACCCGCTGAACCATGCGTGGACGCCGCAGCATCGCCCGCCACGCGGCCACGGTGCTCATGGGACAACTGGCGGTCATGGCTTTTGGCGTGACGGACACCATCGTCACCGGCCGCTATTCCGAAACCTCGCTCGCGGCGCTCTCCATCGGCTCCGCCGTGTTCGTGAGCGTCTATGTCGCGGTGATGGGCGTCTTCCAGGCGCTGCTGCCCCTGTGGGCGGAACACCACGGCGCCCATCGCCCCACGGCCATCGGCGCAAGCGTGCGCCAGTCGCTCTACCTCTGGCTGATGGCGAGCGCGCTGGGCATGGCCATCCTGCTCACGCCCGACGCCATCCTGCGCGCCACCGATGTCCCGCAGAACCTGCGCAGCGAGGTCAGCCGCTACCTAGCCATTCTCGCGTTCGGCCTGCCTCCGGCACTGCTGTTTCGCATCTACAGCACGCTCAGCCAGGCACTCGACAGGCCGCAATTCGTCACCTGGCTGCAGATGAGTTCGCTGCTCATCAAGGCGCCGCTGTCGCTGTGGTTCACCTTTGGCGGCGCCGGCCTTGCCCCCCAGGGCGCGCCGGGCTGCGCGTGGGCCACGCTGGTCGTCAACTACGCCCTGCTTGGCGTGGCCATCCTGATGCTGCGCCAGCAGGCGGTATTCCGCCCCCTCCTGCTGTGGCAACCGCCGGAACGCCCCGACTGGACCGAACACAAAAGCTTTTTGCGGCTGGGCGTCCCCGCGGCCCTCTCCATCCTGGTGGAAGTCACTTCATTCACGCTGATGGCCCTTTTCATAGCGCGCCAGGGCGCGTTGCCTGCAGCCGCGCACCAGATCGCAGCCAACCTAGCCGCCGTGCTCTACATGGTGCCGCTGTCGCTCGCCATCGCCGTGAGCGCCCACGTGAGCTTCAGCCGTGGCGGCGGTGACGAACACCACGCGGCGCAGATCGCCCTGCGAGGCCTGCTGACCGCAGCCGCGCTGGGCTGCGCCCTCGCCGTCCTGTTGTGGATCACCAAAGGGCCACTGGCGGACTTGTACACGACAAGCCATGAAGTCGCGCGGCTTGCCAGCCAGTTGCTGTCATGGGTGTGCGCCTACCACGTGGCGGACGCCGTGCAGACACTGTGCATCTTCGTGCTGCGCAGCTACCGCATGACCTTCATCCCTTTCCTGGCCTACGGCCTGCTGCTGTGGGGGGTGGGCCTGGGGGGTGGCTACGCGCTGGCGTACGGACCGTGGTCACGGTCGCAGCCATGGTGGGGCTCGCCCCTGCCTTTCTGGGGCGCGAGCACCGCCGCCCTGGCCCTGACCGCCTTGGTGTTCACCACGCTTCTGGCGGTCGTTCTGCGTTCAAGCACCACGCAAGCCCGGTAGGAAAGAGGTCCGAACCCCATGCGAGTGCAGCAGGGAATCGAACGCCTTCGCCAGAGACAATTTTTTACAATTTATTTCCGAGTTACTATTACTATTAAATGAGTTATTTGATTGACATTATGAATCGCTCAGAAACATCAAAAAATGTAGCAGACTTGCTCCGAATGACCGATGTCAGCGCCCTCTCCAACTCGGATGGGGTCACACCGGACACATGACGGCACTGCGTTTCCAGGTCCTTCCCCGCGCTCTGGCGGACCCCTCCCACTTGAATCCCCCTATGTCCGCGAAACCCCGTTTTTCGTCGTGTGCGGCGCGCGCGTGCGCATTGCTTGCCCTGGGGGCGCTGTCGCTTCAAGCGCTGGGCCAGGAAACGATGCCCCTTGTCCACGGAACCTCACAGGCAGGCAGGGCGAGCGGCGGCTCATCGGCGCTGTCGCATTGGAACCCACGCCTGCTCGACCTGGGGCTGGGCGGCCCGTTGCGTCTGCATGGCACGCAGGCCGAGGCCAGCGTCGGCGTCGGCGTGCGCCGCGACGAGCAGGTCGAGTCGGCGCGGCTGCATCTGCGGTTCACGCTCTCGCCCGCGCTCCTGCCTGCTGTTTCGCACCTCAAGGTATCGTTCAACGATCAAGTGATCCAGACCATCGTCCTCCCCAAGGAGCGTCTGGGCCAGCCTCAGGCGGTCGATCTGGACATCGCCCCGGCGTACTTCGCCGACTACAACCGGCTGCAGTTCGAATTCATCGGACATTACACGCTGGAGTGCGAAGACCTGAACCACACCAGCCTGTGGGCCGAGATCAGCGCCGAGAGCACGCTCGACCTCGGGTTGCGGCGCTTGCCGCTGCGCAGCGACCTGGCGCTTTTGCCGACACCGTTTTTCGATCCGCGCGACAACCGGCAGGTGAATGTGCCCGTGGTCTACGGCGCCACCCCGAGCCTGGGCGAACTCAAGGCCGCAGGCTCGGTGGCCAGCTGGCTGGGCGTGCTGGCCGCCTACCGCGGCAATCGCTTCCAGGTGTTTGAAAACAGCCTGCCGCCGGGCTCGGCCATCGTCATCGCCAGCAACGCCCACCGTCCCGATTTCCTGCGCGAGCTGGCGCCAGTACAGGAGCCGACCCTGTCGATGATGGCGCACCCCGATCTGCCTGGCGCGCAACTGCTGCTGGTGCTGGGCAAGGACGACGTCCAGGTCCAGCAGGCCGCCGAAGCATTGGCGTTGAACACCGCCGCGCTGTCGGGTCAAACGGTGCACGTGACCGATCTCAAGCATGCGCAGCCACGCAAGGCCTACGATGCACCGCGCTGGATCTCCAGCGAGCGCGCGGTGCCGCTTGGCACGCTGGTCGATCGCCCGTCGCAGCTGCAATTGCACGGCACGCAGTTGCGCGACACGGTGCGCATCAACGCCCGCATGGCGCCGGACCTGTTCACCTGGAACGCCAAGGGCATACCGCTGCATCTTCAGTACCGCTACACGCCCACGCCGTTTTCGGATCGCGGCGCACTCAATGTCGCGCTCAACGGCCAGTTCCTCAAGTCCTATCCGCTTCACGCCAGCGGCGACAGCCAGGGGAAAGTGAGCGCGCTGCTTCCGCTCGTGGGCGATGCGCCGGGACAGACCCGCTCGAACATGACGATCCCCGCCTTCATGGTGGGCGGCGACAACCAGATGGAATTCACCTTCCAGATCCCGCCGGCGGACCTTGGCCGGTGCCCCGCCACGCAGCCGGTGCAGCTGCGCGCGGCGCTGGATCCGGAATCCAGCATCGACCTGACCGGGCTCGACCACTACATCGCCATGCCCAACCTCGCGGCATTCGCCAACAGCGGCTACCCGTTCACCACGTATGCCGATCTGGCGCAAACCGCGATCGTGCTGCCCGACCCACCCACGACAGCGGCCGTGCAGACCTATCTCACCGCGGTCGCACGCATGGCGTCGTCCACCGGCTATGCGGGCACGCGCTTCATGCTGCTGTCACCCGGGCAAATCGACCAGGCCAGGAATCGCGACATCCTCGTCATCGCCCATGGCAGCGACAACGAGTTGCTGCGCCAATGGAAGGCCGACATGCCTGCGGTGCTCGCCGCCGGCCAACGCTCGGTGCAGCCGCTGGAGCACGCGCTGAACCAGTTCTCGGAGCTGTTCCGCATGCCCGAAGGCGCGCCCACGCGGCCGGGCGAAGGCGCCACCATCCTGCAGGGAGACGGGCCGCTGGCGGCCATCGTGGGACTGCAGTCGCCACTGACTTCTGGTCGTAGCGTCATCGCGCTCACCGCCACCGATCCGGATGCCATGCGCCTGATCAGCCGCAGCCTCAACGATGGCGCGAAAGTCGAGCAGCTGCACGGTGACCTGAGCCTGCTCAGGGGCGACACGATCGAGAGTTACCGCATCAATCCCGTCTACTACATCGGCGACCTGCCCTGGTACAAGCGCCTGTGGTTTCAACTGCACAGCCACCCGCTGCTGCTCGCACTGCTGGGGGTCCTTGCGGGCCTGGTATTGACACTCCTGGTGTACGGCGCCCTGCGAGCCCTGGCGCGGCAACGCCTGGAAGGCCGCGATGCCTGAGGCGGGGGTCGACGATGCCGCGCGGCGCAACCTGCTGCAAGGCGCCTTGCTGCTGATCGGCGGAGCACTCCCCGCCTGGACGCAGGCGCGGCAGGAAAGGCCGGGCGCCTCGGCGTGGTCGGCGTGGGACGACTTCGCTCGCCAGTTCATGCAGGCCGACGGCCGTATCGTGGCCAACAGCGAAGGCCAGACGCATTCCGAGGCGCAGAGCTATGCCTTGATGTTCGCGCTGATCGCCAATGACCGCGCCCGCTTCGAACTCGTCCTGCGCTGGACCGAGGACAACCTGTGCGCGGGCGATCTGACCGCGCGGCTGCCCGCCTGGCTCTGGGGCAGACAAGCCACCGGCCAATGGGGCGTGGTCGATCCCAATGCGGCATCGGATGCGGACCTGTGGATCGCCTACGCCCTTGCGCAGGCTGGCCGGTTGTGGGACGTCCGCCGTTACCGCGCGCTCGCCACAGTGCTTGCCGAACGCATCGTGAACGAGGAAACGGCCGTGCTGCCCGGTCTCGGTTTGACTCTTCTGCCCGGCCCTCGGGGGTTCATCAAGGAGGCCGACAAGCGTTGGCGCCTCAATCCGAGCTACATGCCACTGCAGGTGCTGCATGGCCTGGCGCAGGCCACTACGGAACCCGCCTGGAAGAGCCTGAGCGCCAGCGCCCGGCGCGTCATCACCGAGTCGGCGCCACGCGGCTTCGCTCCCGACTGGGTGCAATACGTGGCAGACCAGGGTTTCGAGCCGGACCATGATGGAGAACGCCCGGCCGAGGGCTCGTACAACGCGATCCGTGTCTACCTGTGGGCAGGCATGCTGGGCGCCGAGGACGCGGCTCGTGCGCTGCTGCTGCGCGCGCTCTCACCGATGGTGCGCTGCGTCTCGGAACTGGGTTATCCGCCCGAAGCCGTCGATAGCGTCACGGGTGCCGTACGGGGCGCTGCCGAAACGGGTTTTTCCGCCGCGCTATTGCCGCTGCTGCAAGCCAGTGGCGCACGAGAGGCCCTGCAGGCACAGCAACGGCGCCTGCAGACGCAGCCGCCCGGCAAGGACGCGTATTACCAGCAATGTCTGCTGCTTTTCGGCGAAGGATGGATGCAGGGCGCCTACCGGTTCGAGGCCGATGGCCGACTTTCCGTGAAATGGAGAGGTGCCGCATGAGGCCCAGGAGAAGCTGGGCTCCGCTCGTGGTGACGCTGGGCCTGCTGGCGAGTACTGCCGCGCTGGCGCAGACGGAAAGCCTCTCCGACGTCCAGCGCGACCTGCTGCGCAACACCCGCAGCTGGATCGAGCGCGGGCGCCTCGACCTGGCACGCCAGACCGTGGAAAAACTGCTAACCATCAGCCCGGACATGCCACAGGCACTGGCCGAACTCGGCAACCTGGCGCTGCAGGAACACCAGCCGCAGGAGGCCCAGCGCCTGCTCGATCGATTGCGCCAAATCGATCCACAGGCACAGGCCACGCGCGATTTGCAGACGCTGGTCAGGGTCCATGGGCAAGGCCAGGAACAGCTGGCACGCATGCGCCTGCTGGCGCGTGCCGGGCGCCAGCAGGAGGCCGCCAAGGTCGCGCGCGAGCTCTTCCCCGACGGCCCCCCTGAAACCGGCGTGCTCGGCCTCGAGTACTACCGCATCATCGCGGCAGCGGATGCCCGCGGCGGGACCGGAACCGGCAGCGCATTGCAGGACCTCGCCACACGCACCGATGATCCCAACTACCGCCTGATCGAGCTTGAAGCGCGGCAGGCGCAAAACGCACCGGCGCTGGCGCTCGCTCTGGCGCTGCAGCAGCTTGCGGAGGTACCCGGCCTGGATCAGCAGCGCCTGCGTGACCTGTGGCGCCGGGTACTCGAGCGTGTGCCAACCAACACGACGGGGCTGGCCCACCTTAAAGCCTATCTGCAACGCTACCCCGACGACACCGATATTGCGCAGCTGCTCGCCATCCGGCGCACGGCCCTGGCACGCGCCGAACGCTGGGCGCATGACCCGGCACGGCTGGCCCTGGTGGCCGCGCAGAAGGCGCTGGATACCAACGATCTGCCGCGCGCCAAAGACCGGCTTCAAGCCGCGCTCGCGCTGCGCCCCCGGGATGCCGATGCGCTGGGCCTGCTCGGCCTGGTGCGCCTGCGAGAGGCGAAATACGACGAGGCAGGACAGTTATTCGCCAGCGCCGCGAGCAGCACGAAACTGCAGAAGTGGCGTGATCTGGAATCGACCGCGCAACTGTGGGGCCTGATACAAAAGGCCGGCAAGGAGCGTGATGCGGGCCGGCTCGCCGTCGCTGCCGATCTCGCCACGCAAGCGCTGCACATGCAGCCGAACAACCCCGAGGCACTCGTCACTCTCGCGCAGATCCGTGTCCTGCAAGGGCAGGACGTACAGGCCCAGCCGCTCTTTGAGCGGGCACTGGCCGCACAGCCGGGGCACCCCGGCGCGTTGCGCGGCCTGGTCGCTCTGGCTCTGCGCGCCCACCGCTATGACGCGGCACTCACACTGCTGGCGGCGCCCACCGCCGACGACGGCGATCGCGCGCTGCATGCCGAGCTGCGCGCCAGCGTGCTTGCCGCACAGGCCGATGAGCAACTGGCCGGTGCCCATCCGGGGCCTGCCCTGCGCCTGCTGGAAGACGCTGTCGCCCTTTCCCCTGAAGACCCTTGGCTGCGCCACCGCCTGGCACGCGTGTATCTGCAACTGCACCGGCCCAGGGAAGCGCTGAACATCATGGACGAAGGCGTGGCACTTGTCGGCTCCGACGCCGACATGCGTTTCGCGCGCGCGCTGATCCGCAGCGCCACGAACGACGACGCGGGCGCGCTGCGAGACCTGCAGCGCATCGCCGTTGCGCGGCGCAGCGAGGGCATGCGCTCGCTGCTGCAGTCCGCGGCGGTGCGCGCCAGCGTGGCCGAGGCCACAGGCACCGCCGCGGACGCGCAACGACTGCTGGCGCGCGCCGAACACGAAGCAGGTGATGACGCACAACTGCTGTGGATCGTCGCCAACGCCTGGTTCGCACGGGCCGAGCCAACGCACGGCGTCGCTGTATTCGACCGCCTGGCCGCGCGCAAGGGCGGCCAGGCGCAACTGCCCGCGCAGGCGAGACTCGACCACGCCGCGCTCCTCGCACGCGCGCGCATGGACGAGCGTCTGGGCCAAATGCTGCCCGTGCTGCAGGCATCGTCCGATTGGGACGCGGCTCAGGCAAGGCGCCTGGCGCAGCTGAACGCCGAGTACCTGCAGCGCCTCATCGAGGCCCGCATGGCCGCCGGCGACCGGGCCGAAGCCCGGAAACTGGCCCAGGCCCCGTTGTGGGGCACGCAGCACCTTGCGCCGGGTGAAGCCGACCTGGTACGGGGGCGCTTGCGGATGGCGGCCGAAGACTGGAGCGGCGCGGAACAGGCGCTGAACGCTGCACTCGCCCTCCAGCCGGACCACAACGAGGTGCATCTGGCGCTGGGCAACACCCTGGCGCGCCTGGGCCGGCGCGACGATGCCTACACACAGGCGCTGTGGCTGGGCACCCATGTGCCGACGAGCGAACGCGACGACCAGCTTGCGCTCCTGCGACTGCTGCAGCGCATCCCCGCGACGGAGGCCGCGCGCACCCTGACGACGCGCCTGCTGCAGGCATATCCGAACGACACGCAGGTGCTGCTGCATGCGGCCCGACTCGAGCGCTCGGAGGACCGCTACGCGCAGGCCCTGGCCTATTTCCGCCAGGCACAGGAGCAGGACGGCAACGCGCAGGAAACGAAAGCCGATATTGCCAGAGACATCGAGGCCATCCAGGCGCGCCGTCGCTCCTGGATCGAGACCGGCCTGGTGCGCATCTCCAAGTCCTCGACCGAAGGCATCTCCTCGCTGCACGGCCATGAGCTGCCGATGGCGGCGTGGATTCCCAGGGGCTACGACGGCAACTACTTTCTACATGTGGACCGTGTGCAGCTCAACGCCGGCGCCCTGCCGTCGGCGCAGGCAGACGCGCTGCAATACGGGCAGGTTGCCGCCTGGCCCGCGAGCGACTATCCGGGCGCTCCGGGTACGCCACGCGGGCGGGGAACCAACCTGGGGTTCGGCTACCGCGGCGCGGGCCTCGAGTGGGACATCGGCGCCATCGGCCTGGGCATGCCCGTGACCAATCTGGTCGGCGGCGTGTCGCATGGCGAGTGGCGCGAGGATGGAAACTACCGCGTGGAATTCTCGCGCCGCCCCCTCACGGGCAGCCTGCTGTCCTACGCTGGCGCGCGTGATCCGATCAGCGGCCAGATCTGGGGCGGCGTCGTCGCCACCGGCGTGTCCGGGCGCATCGGACGCCCGTTCGGCCCCTACAACGCTTCACTATCCGCAGGCTATGCCCTGCTGCAGGGCAAGAACGTGGAAAACAACACCCGGTTGCAGCTGCGCGCCGCCATCGACCGCGACGTCTGGCACGGCACCCACGGCAGCGTCAACGTCGGCCTCGCCCTGTCGCTGTGGCACTATGCAAAGGACCTTTCCGAATACAGCTGGGGCCACGGCGGCTATTACAGCCCACGCCACTATGCTTCGATCGGCCTGCCCATCGAGTGGGGTGGACGCCATGGGAAATTCACCTGGCTGCTGCGCGGCGCGCTCTCGTTTTCGCGCAGCTCCAGCGGGGCAAGCGACTATTTTCCCGGCAACGCGGCGCTGCAGGCGCAGGCGCAGATCCTCGGAAACAGCCCCGTCCATGCCGCCAGCGCCAGCTCGGGATTCGGTCGCTCGTTGCGCGGTGTCATCGAATATCAGGCCGCGCCCAACCTGACCCTGGGTGCGCAGCTCTCGCTCGACCGATCCGCCTACTACGCGCCCACCACCGCACTCGTGTATCTGCGCTGGCTTCTCGGCCCGGCGCAACCACCGCAGACCGACCGGCCACGCCCGGTGCAACCGTACTCGGACTTCTGACATGGCCGCATCGTCTTCCCTTGTCACCTTTCTGCGCAGTCAGTGGCAGTCCCTCGGGTACGACCTGCGCCGACACCCCAGGCGTCCGGCACGGCCCGCCACACTGGGCATTCGCCATCTGCCCGAGGATATTGGCCAATTGCCCATCGGCTCGCCCGCACTGTTGCTGGCGCAGGACGAGGCAAGCGCCAGGCAATGGGTGCCCATGATCATCACGGAACTGCTGGCCTGTGGCCCGGTCCTGCTGCTGGCAGCCCGCGCGCAGGACGTCGATGCGCTCTGGGAACACATCCCGCTGCGCCAGGCCTACGACGCCGGGCGACTGCGCGTGGCACTTTTTCCACCGCCCGCCCAGGCGCGGCTACGCCGCGACGGTCTGATGCACTGGACCGAAGAACTGCGCCGCTCGGGTCTGACGGCAGGGGCCAGCCTGTGCCTGCTGGACGCACGTGCGCTGCTATCCGGGGCTTCCATGACCGAATTGCGGCGTCTTGGAGCGCAACTGCACCGATTTGCATCCCGCCGGTCATGGCCTGTCGTGCTGCTGCTACCACTGGCGCAAGCCATGGATGACGCCCCATACACGGGAGGCGCGCAGTTGGCGGCCACGGCGCGCTCGGGCATGCTGGGCATCAGTCACATCGCCGCTTTGGCGCGGGAGCCGTGCGGGTCGGCGCTGACATTGCACAGCTGGGACGGCGCGCAGGGCGCGGTGTTTCACATGCACTACGCCCTGCAGGAAGATGCTGGTGGGCTGGCATACGCCGGCAGCTGTTCCCAGGGCGAAGTGCCGACGCTGATCCAGGCACCGGACATTGATCTCGTCTACGCAACGCAGGCCTGCCTGCCGCCGTCGTTCGAGCCGCCGGCGAACTGGACCATCGTGCCGACATGGGAGGAACTGGAACAGGCGGCGCACCATGCGATGGGCGCCACGGCACTGCTCGACGCGGGAGAACCGCAGCAGCTCGATGCGCTGGGCGCACTGGTGCATCGCCTGCGCGGCAGCTGCCCGCCAAGTCTGAAAATCATCGTGCGCGAAACCACAAGCAAGCTGCGCGCCCACAGCGAGCAGGCCTTGCTGCACCTCGGTGCCACCACCGTGGCCTACCGCGAGCTCGGGTTTGCACGTCTGATGCGCCTCGTCGAGGCAAGCCGTCAGATCGTGCACGCACAGCCGCCAGCGCAGGATCTGGAGCGCACCCTCGAAGCCTTCCGACCCGCGCCCATGCGCGGCTACCTGGCCCCGGTGGCTTTCGAGCGTGCCGTGCGCACGGTGTACGAACGCCGGGGCGCGGTCCAGCTCACCCACACGCTGGTGCATCTGCAATTGCTGCCACGCGTGGCGCATCTGGATGCACTGCAATCATGCCGGGTGCTGCGCGATGGCGATCTGGTCAGCGCCGACACCTCCGGCATCTGGGTTTTCCTGTTTGCCTGCAGTGCACCGGACGTGCCGCAGACCCTGAGCCACATGTTCACGCTGGCGCCGGAACAACTCTTTTCGGCGCAGGTCATCGACAGTACCGAATCCGGCATCGCGGCCGTTCTGCAGAGGCTGCGCGCACAGGCGCCGGGCCTTCCCGACTACGGCGGCGGGCTGACCACGGCAATCGCGTCGACCGCAGTGCCACGGCTGGCCACACCCGAGCCGCCGCCAACGACCGCTCCTGTCCTGAAAACGGCGCGTGCCGAGAGTCAGGAACTCCCCGGCGCGCCACGTATGCACGCGCGCCCCATTGCACGCCGCGGCGCGGCGGCAAGCTTGCAGGTGACCCCATGAGCTGGATCGACTGGGTACTGAGCGTGAGTCTCGGCATTGTTTGCGGTGCCTTGGCATGGCACTTCGGGCTTTCGGCGGCGTTGCGGCGCTCGCCCCGCTATCTGCAGCCTTATCGCGCTCCGCGCAGTGTCGCGCGCAAGGAGGACTGACATGCGGTGCCTGGCCTTTGTTTCTCCGCTGGGCGGCGTCGGACGAACGACCCTGGCCGCGCATTGCGCCACCCTGCTGGCCGCATCGGGCACGCCGGTGCTGGCCTTCGACTTGAGCCCCCAGAACACGCTTGGCCTGCACCTGGGGCTGGCCGTACCACCCGAACAAGGCTGGCAGGCCGCGGTGCGTGACAGCCGCTGGCTGGGCGAAACGGCGCTGGAAAATTCTGCCGGTGTGCGCCTGCTGCCGCATGGCGCCTTTACTCACCAGACCTCCCAATCACAGGGGTGGCTCGCCGAGCAACTGGCCCTCCTGGATCTGCCGGCCGATGGCGTGGCCGTGCTCGATACACCGGCATTGCCTGCCCCGATGGCGCAGCAAGCTCTCCTGTGCGCCGACCTGATCGTCCTGGTGCTGGACGTCTCGCCTCGCGCGGTACATGCCCACGCCGGGTGGCAAAGCTGGATCAGCCGGCTGCAGCCGACACAGCGCTGGGCCGTGGTGCTCAACGGAATCGATCCGCGCAGCGCCATACGCCGCGGCACACTGGCGCGGTTGCGTGCCCAGTGGGGCGAACGCCTGCTGCCCTATGCGCTGCATCAAGACGAGCATGTGCCTCAGGCGCAGGAGCGCGCGCTGTGCGTGCACCAAAGCATGCCGCAGGCGCAGGCGGCGCACGACCTGCAGGGCATTGCCGCATGGGTGAGCGAGGCACTGGACTTGACCCCCGCCGGCACACAAGGGGCACTCTGATGCTGCACGCGGCACTGATCTGGCTGGCCGAGGCATGGCAGGTGCGCGAGCCTGCACGATGGTCGTCCTGGCTGTGGAGCGCCTTCGTCAAGCCCGCGTCGGGAACGCACGCGCGTGCCATGAAATCCGAACACGTCCCCGATCCGGTGGCCGGGCTTGCACATATGCTGGGCGTGGCCCGTGCGGCGCCGTGGTGGCACTGGCCCTGGCGCGCGCTGGTCTTGCCCATGGCGCAACGACCGCGCGGCTGGCCCGTGCTGGCACTGCTCGGGCGCGGCGCGAGCACGTTGTGGTCATTGGCTGGTGCGCTGCTGTGGGCCGTGCTGTGGCCGATACGCATGCTGATGCATGCACTTGACCGTCTGGCGGCCCGGCTGGACGCACCTGCCATCGGCGCACAAGCCGATCACGCGCTGGCTCCCCTGCTGCGCCTGCCGGGCATGCGCTGGTGCATCCTGGCAGGCGGCCTGCTGGCGGCGCTGGTGGTCATGACAACTCCCTTCAACTGGCTGGGCCAGTTCGCGTTCCTGCTGCTGGCATGGATGCTGTCGATGATCCTGCGCCGCCTGCCGGGACGCTTTCCTGCGCTGGCGCTGGCCACCATCAGCCTCACGGCCATGGGCCGTTACGCCTGGTGGCGGATGACGACCACGCTGGAATTCGATACATGGATCGAGGCGCTGCTCGGTTACGGCCTGCTGGCCGCCGAGGCCTACACCTGGCTGATTGTCGTTCTCGGATTCATCCAGACCGCGTGGCCGCTCAAACGCCAGTCCGCGCCGCTGCAAGGCGACCCCTCGCACTGGCCGACCGTGGACATTCTCATTCCGACATACAACGAATCGCTGTCGGTGGTTCGTCCCGCCGTGCTGGCCGCGCTGGCCATGGACTGGCCGCACGAGCGCTTGAACGTGTACCTCCTGGACGACGGCCGACGCGACGAATTCCGCACCTTCGCCAAGGAGGTGGGTGTGCACTACATCACCCGTCCCGACAACCGCCACGCCAAGGCCGGCAACCTGAACCACGCGCTGCAAAGGACCGACGGCGAGCTGGTCGCCATCTTCGACTGCGACCACGTGCCCACGCGCGCCTTCCTCAAAACCTCAGTCGGCTGGTTCCAACGCGACCCACGCTGCGCGATGCTGCAGACACCGCATCACTTTTTCTCGCCCGACCCGTTCGAGCGCAATCTCGGAACCTTCCGGCGCATTCCGAACGAAGGAGCGCTCTTCTACGGCCTGGTGCAGGATGGGAACGATTTCTGGAACGCAACCTTCTTCTGCGGCTCATGCGCCATCATTCGCCGCGCACCCCTCATGGAAATCGGCGGGATTGCCGTCGAGACCGTGACCGAGGACGCGCACACCGCGCTCAAGCTTCACCGGCGCGGCTACACCACGGCCTACATCAACGAAGCGCAGGCCGCCGGCCTGGCAACGGAAAGCCTGTCCGCGCACGTCAGCCAGCGCATGCGCTGGGCCCGCGGCATGGCACAGATCTTCCGCACCGACAACCCCTTCCTCGGCCGCGGTCTGACGCTGTGGCAACGCATCTGCTATGGCAACGCGATGCTGCATTTCTTCTTCGGACTGCCACGGCTGGTGTTCCTCACCGCGCCGATGGCCTATCTGTTCTTCCACATCTACATCATCCACGCGCACGCCGCGCTGCTGGCCCTCTACGTTCTGCCCTACATCCTGCAGTCAAGCATCGCCAACGCGCACTTGCAGGGCAAGTTTCGCCACACGTTCTGGGCCGAGGTATACGAAACTGTCCTGGCCTGGTACATCGCGCTGCCGACGACGGTGGCGATGATCAATCCCAAGGTCGGCAAGTTCAACGTCACCGCCAAGGGCGGTCTCATCGAGCGCTCCTACTTCGACTGGTCCACCGCATTGCCCTACGCGGCGCTGGTGATCCTGAATCTGGCAGCACTCGCTTTCGGGGCCGTGCGACTTTTCTGGTGGAACACCGACGAAACTGCAACGGTATTGCTGAACCTGGTATGGACCGGTTACAGCGTGCTGATGCTGGGTGCGGCCATGGGCGTGGCGGCCGAGTCGCGCCAGGTACGGCGCATGCACCGCGTCGCCGTACGCCTGCCGGCCGTCCTGTATCTGCAGGACGGGCGCGCGTTGCACGCCACATGCACCGACTATTCGATGACCGGCCTGGGACTGGAGCTCGCAGCGGACCAGGACTGGCAACAACTGCCTGTGGGCGAGCCAGTGCACGTGGGCCTGTGGTGGGATGAGCACGAATGCGCGCTCCCCGCCACCGTCATGCTCGACCACGGTCGGGGTTCCATCGGTGTGCAGTTCGGCGAACTCACGCGCGACGAGCAGATTGCCCTGGTGCAGTGCACGTTCGCCCGCCCCGACTCCTGGACGCACTGGAACGACGGCCAGGAAGAAGACCGTCCCTTGCTCGGACTGCAGGAAATCACGCGGCTCGGCCTGAGGGGCTATCGCACGCTGGGCTCCGCGCTGTGGCTCGCCATTCGCGTTCGTCTTCCCGCCTTCAAACTTTCTCGAGCGGTTGTCAAGCCATGAGCCATTGGAGCTTTTATTTCCTTGCCAAACTGGGCCTGTTCCATGCGGGCCGGCTGGATTTTCACTGGCAGTTGAATCTGCTGCTGGCGCTCGCGCTGCTGTGGCCACTCGCTCCCGGAAGAATGAAGACATGGCGGGTCTGGCTGGCATGGCCCCTGGCGCTGGCTCTGTTGTATTACGACTCCTACCTTCCACCCATTGGACGCGTGCTGGCCCAGATCCCGGCGCTGACGAACTTTCGGCTGGATTACCTCGGTGAGTTGCTGGGCCGAACCATCGAGGGCAGAACCGTGCTTGGCGCGCTCGCGGCGTTTGCCATCTACCTGCTGCTGGCACGGCGCATCCGTTTCGCGACGGTGGCGTTCGTCGGCATCCTGAGCGTGCCCCTGTCGAACACACTGCTCTTGTCTCCAGTGCCCGCCAGCGGCACCACCACCCAGGCGAGTTCCGCACCCGGGACGGCAGGCGCAGCCACCCCCACGGCCACGCAGGATCCCGACTCGCAACTGCAAGCGTTTTACGCTTCGGAGGCGCGGCGCACGCTACACCTGTCGGCCAACGGCGCCACACCGCCATTTGACATCATCGTCCTGCAAGTCTGCTCGCTTTCATGGGACGATCTAGACTTGGTCGGCATGCGCGACAACCCTCTGTTCAAGCGCTTCGACGCGGTTTTTTCCCGGTTCAACAGCGCCGCCAGCTACAGCGGACCCGCCGCGCTGCGCCTGGCACGGGGCGCCTGCGGACAGGTTTCGCACCACGACCTGTATGAAGGGGCCGATCCGGCCTGCTACCTGTTCCCGAGCCTGGAGCGGCTCGGCTACCACACCCACGGCCTGCTGAACCATGATGGTGCGTTCGATGACTTCGCCAAGACACTGGAGACGCGCGCAGGCCTGGCAGGCGCGCTTGAATTGCCTTCGGGCGTGCCCATCACGATGCACAGCTTCGACGGCTCGCCAATCTATGCCGACGGGCCGCTGCTGAGCCGCTGGTGGCACCAGCGGCTGGCGCAGGGAGCCCAGCCGGCGGCGCTGTACTACAACACCATCACGCTGCACGATGGCAATCGCATCGACGGTGTCGCCTCTCGCTCCAGCCTGGATACCTACAAACCGCGCCTGACCAGGCTGCTGGCCGATTTCGACCAATTCATCACCGAACTTGAAACCACCGACCGACCGGTGGTCCTGCTCATGATTCCTGAGCACGGCGCGGGGCTGCGCGGAGACCGGTTCCAGATCTCCGGCATGCGTGAAATCCCGAACCCGCGCATCACACAGGTTCCGGCGGCGCTCAAGATCATCGGTCTGCCCAAGGGCCAGCACGCGGATACCGTGGTCGTCGATCGCCCAGTGAGCTATTTCGACATCAACGCCCTGGTGCTTGACATGCTGCAGCACAGCCCCTTCGCAGCGGGCAGCCCGTCACTCGCCGACCGGCTCAAGAATCTGCAAACCACCACCTTCGTGGCGGAAAACGACGACGTGGTGATGATGCGCGAGCCCGATGGCAAATACCTGATGCGCACCGGCAAGAGTGCATGGGTCGATTACACGCCGTGACGAGCAGGCGAGCGGCCGACCTGAAAACCGGGGGTGGCATCCCCGCAGATGCCGGTGCAGATCCAGACCGGTGAGTCCCTCTGGACAATGCGTGCGACCGATTACAATCACGGGCTTCGCGGAGAGATGGATGAGCGGTTTAAGTCGCACGCCTGGAAAGCGTGTGTGGGTTAATAGCCCACCGGGGGTTCGAATCCCCCTCTCTCCGCCAGCAATTTTCGGGGCGCAGCGCACCAGCGCAGCGCGGCCGATTCAAGGCAACCATCAATCACGCCGCACAGCCTGCCCCCCCCCAGTGACCGCGATCCCGTCAGGCTGGCAGCTGCAGGACATCCACCTGCGCCGCGGCGCGGGCGACGTCTTCCGCGGGCTAAACCTGCAGCTGGACGAGCCACGCATCGCTCTCATAGGGCACAACGGCGCAGGGAAATCAAGCCTTCTGCGGCTGCTGATCGGCCTTGAAGAACCCTCGCAGGGACAGGTACTGTGGGCCGGTCAAAGGGCCCACCACGCACAGACCCCCACCACGGGTCAGCGCCTTGCCGGCCTGATGTTCCAGAATCCGGATGACCAGATCATCTTCCCGACGGTGCAGGAAGAATTGCAGCTGTCGTGGCAAAGCGCCCATGGTGGCGACCGCAAGGCGGCGCAGGCGGGCGTGCTGGAATTCCTGCAGCAGCGTGGCCTGCGTGCGTGGGCATCTCGCGCCATCGGCTCGCTCAGCCAAGGGGAGCGCCAATGGGTATGCTGGCTCGCCATGCTGCTGGCGGCGCCCAGGGTGCTGCTGCTTGACGAGCCTTACGCCAGTCTCGACCTGCCCGGGCAGCTGCGCCTTGCCGCCGATATCAAGCTGTCCCGGCAACAAGTCGTCATCGCGACGCACGTCCTGTGGCCCGTGCTCGACTTTCCCCGGGTGATCTGGCTGGAGCACGGCCGCGTGCGCGCCGACGGTCCAGGGCGCGAAGTCTGCCCCGCCTACGACGTCGATGCGCGCGCCGCCTTTCACGCGGCACGAGGCGAATGAGCATGGGCAGCCTGTACAGCGAGCATCCGACCTGGCTGCACGGCTGGAGCGCCGGGCGCAAGCTGTTGTTGCTGTCTTTCCTCGGCATGGCGCTGTTCGCATTGCGCGCTCCGTGGCAGCTCGCTCTCGCGTGCATGGGTTGCGCGCTGGTCCATGCAACGCTGGGACCCGCCACCCAGGCTGCGCGGCGGCTTCTCGTGTCGGTATTGGCTGCTGCCACGCTGGTGGCGATCTTTCATGTGTGGATGGGAACCTGGGAATCCGGACTGGCGAGCGCGCTGCGCCTGGCCAGCGCCTGCTTCATCGGCATCGCCTTCACCGTGACCACGCGCACGAGCGACATCATCGACGTACTTGAGTGGTTGCTGCGTCCGCTGACCGTGCTGGGTGTCAAACCCGGTCGGCTGTCGCTGCAGCTGGCGCTGATGCTGCGCTTCACCGAACACTTCTTCGTCCAATGGCAGAAGCTGGACGAGGCCTACCGGGTACGCACCGGTCGCACGGGCGGTCTGCGCCTCATTGCGCCGTTGACAGTGCAGATGCTCAAGACGATGCGTCGAACGGGCGATGCACTCTATGCACGCCTCGGCGAAGATTGACCAACCTCCCCCGGGCGCTCAAGCGCCCTCCTTCAAGTAACGCTTGAACGTCTTGCGAAATTTTTCGACCTTGGGGGCGACCACCACGGTGCAATAACCCTGGCGCGGATTGCTGCGGTAGTATTTTTGGTGGTACTGCTCCGCAGGCCAGAAGTGGGCCAGCGGCTGAACCTCAGTGACCACCGGTGTCGGAAAACGGCCTTCGGCGTTGAGCTGCCGCACCATGGCTCGTGCCAGATCGCCATGAGCCGCTTCGCCGTAATACACGCCGCTGCGGTACTGCGTGCCCACGTCATTGCCCTGACGGTCGAGCTGCGTCGGGTCATGCGTGGCGAAAAAGATCTCCAGCACGTCACGCACGCTGATCACGCCGGCATCGAAGCGCAGTTGCACCACTTCAACGCAACCCGTGCCGCCCGTGCAAACTTCCTCGTAGCTCGGAGCACGCGACAGGTGCCCGTTCGCGTACCCGCTTTGCAGCGCCGTGACGCCACGCACCTGCTCGAACACGGCCTCGGTGCACCAGAAGCATCCGCCGCCCAGCGTGATCGTCTCTTGTCCTGTCATGATGACCTCCATCCACAAGCATGCCGGCCCCTCGTCCTGGAGCGCAATGACTCGCAAGAGCACGCCGCAACTGCATAAAATAGCAGGTTTGCCACACTATCGTGGCTGGCCTTCGGAGTACCTCATGAACCTGCCCCTGAATACGCTCGCGGACACCAGTGACCGCTTTGAACAGGCGCGCTTCAACATGATCGAGCAGCAGGTTCGTCCGTGGGATGTCTCCGATGAACAGGTGCTGGAGCTGATGGAGCGCCTGCACCGCGAAGATTTCGTACCACCGCAGCATCGTGACCTGGCGTTCACCGACATGGAAATTCCCCTGAACGATGACCCCCTGGAAGCGGTCCGCCTGGGACAGATCATGCTGGCACCCAGGGTGGAAGCGCGCATGCTGCAAGACCTGAAAATCAAGCCTGCGGACCGCGTGCTGGAGATCGGCTCTGGTTCGGGCTTCATGGCCGCGATGCTCGCGGGCCTCGCGAGCGAAGTCATCACGCTGGAGATCGAGGAACGACTGGCCGAAACGGCGCGCATTAATCTCGCGAAGGCCAACATCGCCAACGCGAAGGTGCTGCACGCCGATGGATCCCACGAGATCACCGGCGGGCCATTCGACGTCATCGTTCTCAGTGGCTCGGTTGCTCAGGTGCCGCCCGCGCTGCTGAAATTGCTCCCTGACGGTGGACGGCTTGGTGCCATCGTCGGCTTCAAGCCCGTGATGCGCGCGACCATCATGCAGCGCACCGCAACAGGCTTTGCTTCATCCGAGCCATGGGACGTGGTGACCGCGCGGCTGCGCAATTTTCCGGAACCCTCGCAGTTCAAGTTCTGAACACGTCCGCTTGCCGTGATATCTCAAATCCGTCCAGCCGACCTGGAGAGCTGGCTGCAGCAGCATCAAGACGCCCAGCCCATCGTGCTCGACGTGCGTGAGCCCTGGGAGATCGAAACCGCCCAGGTGAAAGCCAGCGGTTTCGAGCTGGTGAGCATTCCGATGGCGGCGATTCCCGCGCGTCTGGCCGAACTGCAAAAAAACCGCCCCATCGCCTGCCTGTGTCATCTCGGCGGACGCAGCATGCAGGTGGCGATGTTTCTGGAGCATCACGGTTTCGAGGACGTGACAAACCTCGCCGGAGGCATCCACGCATGGTCACTTGAACGTGACCCAGCCGTGCCCATGTACTGAAAGCCCGCACCCGTCCGCGTCCCTTGCCGGTCTTTGGCAAAAACAGACGCAACCGATGCGGCCTTGCCCCGACTGCCGCGTTCCGGTAATTCAGGCCATCATTCCCCGATAGCCCGCGCGTGACCACAAAAAAGCCCGACTTTTTAAGGGTCAGGCTATTCAGAAACCGTAGCTAAAAAGCCAGGTTGGCGGAGACGGAGGGATTCGAACCCTCGATGAGGCTCTACACCCCATACTCCCTTAGCAGGGGAGCACCTTCGGCCACTCGGTCACGTCTCCAGGAACTGCGCATTATGCCTGAAATTTCAGGTATTTCGCCTGCGGAAACCGCGTCCGAGGCTACTGGTCCAACCCGAACGCGCGGTGCAGCGCACGCACCGCAAGCTCGACATATTTCTCGTCGATCACGACCGAGGTTTTGATTTCGCTGGTCGAAATCATCTTGATGTTGATGCCTTCCTCACTGAGCGTGCGAAACATCGTGCTCGCCACACCGACCTGGCTGCGCATGCCAATACCGACGATGCTGACCTTGGCGATTTTGGCGTCGGTCACCAGTTCGTCGGTGCCCAATTCGGGCAATACTTTTTCGCGCAGCAGTGTCGCGGCACGATCGAGGTCCCCACGTGGCACGGTGAAGCTGAAATCGGTCTTGCCGTCCTTGCTCAGGTTCTGGATGATCACGTCCACGTCGATCCTGGCGTCGGCCACGGCGCCAAGGATGCGGTAGGCGACGCCCGGATGATCGGGCACGCCCAGAATAGAAATCTTGGCCTCATCGCGCGAGAACGCAATGCCGGAGACGATCGCTTTTTCCATTTGCTCATCTTCCTCAAGGGTGATCAAGGTGCCGGACTTGGCTTCCACGTCGATATCGATGTCCCATGGTGTGAAACTCGAGAGCACGCGCAGCGGCACCTTGTACTTGCCCGCGAATTCCACGGAACGGATCTGCAGCACCTTGCTGCCCAAGCTTGCCATTTCCAGCATCTCTTCGAAGCTCAGCGTGTTCAGGCGCCTGGCTTCGGGCACGACGCGCGGATCGGTGGTGTAGACGCCGTCGACATCGGTATAGATCAGGCACTCGTGCGCCTTGATGGCCGCGGCAATGGCCACGGCCGAGGTATCGGAGCCACCACGTCCGAGCGTGGTGATGTTGTGGTCCGCGTTGATGCCCTGAAATCCCGTGACGATGACGACCTTGCCGGCATCGAGCTCGGCCTTGATGTGCTTGTCGTCGATCGATTCGATACGAGCCTTGGTGTAGCTGCTGTCGGTACGCACCGGCACCTGCCAACCCGCAAAGCTCACCGCTGCCAGGCCTTCCCCCTGCAACGCGATCGCCAGCAGGGCGGATGAGGCCTGCTCGCCCGTGGCAGCAAGCTGATCGAGCTCGCGATGGTAGGCATCGCTCGCCTTGCCGGGCCAGATTTCTTTGGCAAGGCCCAGCAAACGGTTGGTTTCGCCACTCATGGCGCTGGGCACCACCACCACCTGGTGGCCGGCGTGCACCCATTTGGCGACGCGCCGCGCCACATTGCGTATGCGCTCGGTGGAGCCCATCGAGGTACCACCGTATTTATGAACGTACAAGGCCATGAAAGTGTGCGTCAGTCGGCACTGATCACGCGATGTGGCAGCGCCTGCAGTGAAATCAGAAAAGCTTTTGATTGTACCAATCCAGGTTTGGACCATTGCGGCGTACGAAGCCCCGCCCCACCTTGATGTCGATATGGTGGCCGCGCGTGGTGCAAGCGCCGATCTGCGAGAGCAAGGCCTGCAACTGGGCGCTGCTGGGCGTGGTGCCGTGATGCAGCTGCAGCCAGTGGCGCAGCACGTTGGCCTGCCGTGCCGGGCTCAGGCCCTGCAGTGCCACGAGAGCCGGCGGAACGCCCACGACCCGCAGATCGGCGTGGGCCAAGTCGCGCAGCAACTCGGCCGCTTGCGCCGCATGGCGGCTGGAGCGCGCAAAGGTGTCGCGAAACTCGGGGAAGACCCGCTGGAGCACGGGAAGCAGCTGCTGGCGTATGCGGTTGCGCGTGTAGCGCTCATCTTGATTGCTCGGATCCTCCACCCACGAAACCCCTTGCCCACGCAACCACGCACGCACCTCGCTGCCCGCCACCCTCAGGAGGGGGCGATGCCAGGTGATGCCGCCGCGCTGCCAGCACGCGGGCATGGCCGCCAGCCCCGCCACGCCAGAGCCGCGCGAGAGCGCCAGCAAGAGCGTTTCCACCTGATCGTCCGCATGGTGCGCCAACGCAATGTTTTTAATAGCTGTTTGCGCTTGACCAGCAAGCGCCATGTCACAAAAAACCTCATAACGCGCATGCCTGGCAGCGGCTTCCGGGCTCTCTCCCGATGCGTGGCGCGCGTCAACGTGCCGGACGGCGAGCGGCACCGCCAGCGCGGCGCACAGCGACTCGCACTGGAGCACGAAATCGTCCGCCGCCGCCTGCAGGCCGTGGTGCACATGAAAGGCATGGACCTGCCCGGGCCAGCGGCGCGCGCAGGCCAGCAGCAAGGCGGTGGAGTCGGCGCCCCCGCTCAATCCGATGGCAAGCGGCAAACCCGGTGTGAAATCGGCGATCGCCGCCTCAAACGACTGTGTCATCGGGCACCTGGCACCGCAGCATCGGCGTGGGGGGCAAAACACGCCAATGAGGTTATGAGGCGCGATCGCGGCATACGCTCACGCTGAGCCGCGCAGCCGCTCAGCGGCTGTCGGCCTTGGTGTCCGTGAAGCGCCCGTAGCCGCGTAGACGCTCATAGCGGTGCTCGAGCAGTTCCTTGACCTTGAGGTCCGCCAACTGGCGGTAGGCATCGCCGAGCGCGCGCTTGAGATAGGCGGCCATCTGCTTGGGGTCGCGATGCGCACCGCCCACGGGCTCGTTGACGATCTTGTCGATCACACCCAGGGCCTTCAGGCGATGCGCCGTCACGCCCATGGCTTCGGCCGCGTCCTGGGCCTTGTCGCTCGTCTTCCAGAGAATGGAGGCGCAGCCCTCGGGGCTGATGACCGAGTAGACCGAGTACTGCAGCATGATGAGCTGATCGGCCACCGAAATGGCCAGCGCTCCGCCCGAGCCACCTTCGCCGATGATGGTCGTGATGATGGGCACCTCCAGGCGCGCCATCTCGTAGATGTTGCGCCCGATCGCCTCGGACTGGCCGCGCTCTTCGGCATCGATGCCGGGGAACGCGCCGGGCGTATCGACGAAGGTGAACACTGGCAGCTTGAATTTTTCCGCCGTCTTCATCAGGCGCAGCGCCTTGCGGTAACCCTCGGGGCGCGTCATGCCGAAGTTGCGCGCCGTGCGCTCCTTGGTACCGCGGCCCTTCTGGTGTCCGATCACCATGCAGGCATTGCCGTTGAAACGCGCCAAGCCACCGATGATGCTCTGGTCATCGGCGAAGTGGCGATCGCCATGCATCTCGGTGAAGTCGGTGAAGATTTCCGCGACATAGTCGAGCGTGTAGGGGCGATCGGGGTGGCGCGCGATCTTGGTGATCTGCCAGGGCGTGAGATTGCTGTAGATGTCCTTGGTCAGTTGCAGGCTCTTCTTGGTGAGCTGCCCGATCTCTTCGGAAATGTCGACCGCGCTCTCGCTGTCCACGTAGCGCAGTTCCTCGATTTTGGATTCAAGCTCCGCAATCGGCTGCTCGAAATCCAGGAAGGTTTTTTTTGCCAAGTTGTTCTCTCCTCGGGCGGCTGGCGCAGGCCATGCCCGCCGCTTGCCGGATGTTCAGGCCGACAGCGGATCCAATGAACGCCAAATATACCAACACGCCACGCTGGACCAGGGCGCCCAGGCCTGCGCCACCTCGCGGATTTCGCTACGGCTCACGGCTTCACCCGAAAAATAATGCTGGCTGATGCCGCGTGCCAGCCCCACGTCATCGAGCGGCAGCACATTGGGCCTGGCCAGGTGGAAGATGAGCAGCATCTCGGCCGTCCAGCGGCCGATGCCGCGTATCGCCATCAGCTCCTGCGCGATCGCCTCGTCGTCCATCGACGGCCACGCGTCCACATGCAATTGCCCGCCATCGAAGTGAAGCGCCAGATCGACGAGGTATTCCACCTTGCGCGCAGACAGGCCCGCGCCGCGCATGTCGTCCACCTTCAGGCGCAGCACGCCCTGGGGCGTGATCTCGCCCGCCAGCGCGGCAAAGCGCTCCCAGATGCGCTGCGCCGCCGCCACCGACACCTGTTGACCGAGGATGGAGCGCGCCAGCGTCGCAAATGGATCGGGCTTGGGCCGCAGGACATCGTCCGCGCGCCGCGGAATCAGGCGGCGCAGGACCCTGTCCTTCTTCATCAGATAACTGCAGGCCTCAGACCAGTAGTCGGGTTGATCTGTCGCAGGGTCAACCACTCTCTTATTCATAGCTTCCAGCGCTTGAGCAGCAAGCTTTACAGTCGAATTCAATCATCAAATAGCTTCCCAGGTCGTGCCCTGAGGGCCATCCTTGAGCACAATGCCCTGCGCCAGCAGGCGGGCGCGGATGGCATCGGCCTCGGCCCAGTTCTTCGCCGCCTTGGCGGCCGCGCGCGCGGCGATCTGCCGGGCGATGGCCGCCTCGTCGAGCTGGCTGCCCGCGCGCAGGAAGGCCTCGGGGTCGCCCTGCAGCAATCCGAGATACGCCCCCAGCGCCTTCAGCAAACCCGCCGTCTCGGCCGAGCCGCCGCGGTTGACCTCGCCGGCGAGGTCGAACAGCACCGCCACGGCGTCGGGCGTGCCGAAGTCCTCGTCCATCGCCGCCTTGAAGCGAGCCGCATGCGGCTCGCGCCAATCCACCTCGACGGGCGCGGGCACCACCTTGGCCAGCGCGGTGTACAGGCGCTTGAGCGCGGCGCGCGCATCGTCCAGATGCGCATCGCTGTAGTTGAGCGGGCTGCGGTAGTGGCTGCGCACGACGAAGAAGCGCACCGTCTCGGCGTCGTAGACCTTGAGCACGTCGCGGATGGTGAAGAAGTTGCCCAGGCTCTTGGACATCTTCTCGTTGTCCACGTTGATGAAGCCGTTGTGCATCCAGACCCGCGCAAAGGGCTGGCCGGTCGCGCCCTCGCTCTGCGCGATTTCGTTCTCGTGATGCGGGAAGGCCAGATCCGCGCCGCCACCATGGATGTCGAAACTCTCCCCCAGCAACGCGCAGCCCATGGCCGAGCATTCGATATGCCAACCCGGGCGCCCGGCGCCCCAGGGGCTTTGCCACTTCACCTCGGCAGGCTCCTCGGGCTTGGCGGATTTCCACAAGACGAAGTCCAGCGGATCGCGCTTGCCATCCTGCACCGCGACACGCTCACCAGCGTTGAGCTCGTCAAGCGACTTGCCCGAGAGCCTGCCGTAGCCCGGAAACCGGCGCACGGCGTAGTTCACATCGCCGCCTTCCGCCGCCTGGTAGGCCAGACCCTTGTTCGCCAGCGTACCGATCATCGCAAGCATCTGCGGCACGTAATCGGTGGCGCGCGGCTCATGCGTGGGGCGCTCGATGCCGAGCGCATCCGCATCCTCATGCAGGGCGGCGATCATCCGGTCGGTCAGGTCGCGGATGCTCTCGCCGTTGTCCACCGCCCGGCGAATGATCTTGTCATCGATGTCGGTGATGTTGCGCACATAAGTGACGCGAAAGCCGCTCGCGCGCAGCCAGCGCTGAACCACGTCGAAGGCGATCATCGAGCGCGCGTGCCCAAGATGGCACAGGTCGTACACCGTCATGCCGCACACGTACATGCGCACGTGACCGCTCTCGATCGGGGCAAAAGGCTGCACCGCACGCGCCAGCGTGCTGTAGATACGCAAACTCATGGAACGTTCACGAGGCTCCGCCAGTGCAGCCCGCCGCCTGCGGCACGCTCGCTGCTTCGGGAACACCCCCTCGGATAGAATCGCCGCAGTATAAATCGCTGGTGCACCGCCGCCTTGCGCGCCGTCTTCCCATGCCTGCCTCCCGCTTCTCGCTGACCCGCTTCCTGCAACTGGCCGCGGCCGCTGTGTTGCTCGCTGCCTCGGCGGCGCATGCGGACGGCTACGACGACATCACTGCGCTGCTCAAGGACGGCAAGGCCTCGCAGGCCCTGGTGCAGGTGGAGCAGCGCCTGGCCATCACGCCCAAGGATCCGCAACTGCGCTTTCTGCGCGGTGTGGCCCAGAGCGAAGGCAAGCAGACCCAGGCGGCCATCGAGACCTTCACCGGGCTCACACGCGATTACCCCGAGCTGCCCGAGCCCTACAACAACCTCGCCGTGCTGTACGCGCAGGGAAACCAGCTCGACAAGGCGCGCACGGCCCTCGAAATGGCCATCCGCACCAAACCCGGTTACGCCACGGCGCACGAGAACCTGGGCGATATCTACGCCAGGCTGGCCGCCCAGGCCTACGACAAGGCGCTGCAGCTCGATCCCGGGCACGGCGAGGCGATCAAGCCCAAGCTGGCCCTGATCCGCAAGCTATTCTCCGCGCGCACCGGCGCAGCCGCATCGGCAACGACTGCGCCCCCCCCGATCGCGGCGGCGCCGGCCGCGCCAAACGCCGCCACCAAGTAAGGCCGCATGCCGGATGTCCGAAAGCGGCCCACGCACGGGTTCGGCACACTCCCCCTACCGGACGCGCCATGGCATGCCCTGGCGCATTTTCATTGAAGGAATCATTGGATGATGAACCGACGCATGGCCTCACGGGCCCTTTTCACGGCTGCGGCAGGCGCGCTGGCGCTGCCGCTGCACGCGGCAGAACAGGCCGCCCCCAAGGTGCAGCTCAAGACCAGCCTGGGCACCATCGTGGTGCAGCTCGACCCGGCCAAGGCCCCGAAGACGGTCGAGAATTTCCTGCAATACGTCAAGGACAAGCACTACGACGGCACGATCTTTCACCGCGTGATCAACGGCTTCATGATCCAGGGCGGCGGCTTCACGCCCGACATGACGCAAAAGCCCACACGCCCCCCGATTCCGCTGGAGGCGAAGAATGGCCTGAAGAACGATGAATACACCATCGCCATGGCCCGCACCGGCAACCCCGACTCGGCCACCTCGCAGTTCTTCATCAACGTCAAAAACAACGACGCCCTGAACGCCCCCAGCCCCGACGGCCATGGCTACGCCGTGTTCGGCCAGGTCACCGAAGGCAAGGATGTGGTGGACAAGATCAAGGCCGTCGCCACAGGCAACCGCGGGCCCTATCAGAACGTCCCCACCACGCCCGTCATCATCGAATCCGCCACTCTTCTCCCTTAAGGAAACCCCATGAGCCACCCCCAAGTCCAATTGAACGTGACCCTCCATGTGGCCGATACGGCCACGCCCGGCGTGATCGTGCTGGAGCTCGACGACGAAAAGGCGCCGGCATCGACCGCCAACTTTCTCGCCTATGTGAACAAGGGCCACTACGACGGTACGGTCTTTCACCGCGTGATCAAGAACTTCATGATCCAGGGTGGTGGCTTCACGCCCGACATGCAGCAAAAGCCCACCGATGCCCCGATCCAGAACGAAGCGGCCAACGGGCTGAAGAACGGCAAGTACACGATTGCCATGGCACGCACGGGCGATCCGCACAGCGCCACGGCGCAGTTCTTCATCAACGTGGTGGACAACGACTTCCTCAATCACACGGCACCCACGGGCCAGGGCTGGGGCTACGCCGTCTTCGGCAAGGTGGTGCAGGGCCAGGACGTGGTCGATGAAATCCGCAAGGTGCGCACCACGCGCAAGGGCTACCACGACGACGTGCCGTTCGACGACGTGGTGATCGACAAGGCCGTCGCGCTCTGAACATGACCGACGCGCCACCGCCCATTGCCGAGCTGGTGGCACCGGACGCATGGCGCGCGGTCGATTGCATCTCGGACCTGCACCTGGACGCCGCCCACCCGGTGACGCTGCGGGCGCTGCAGACCTATCTGGAGACCACACGGGCCGATGCCGTGGTCATCCTCGGCGACCTGTTTGAAGTCTGGGTCGGTGATGATGCGCTGCGCGAGCCTGGCAGCTTCGAGAGCCGGGTCTGCGTCATGCTGCACGATGCGGCCGCGCGCCGCCCGACATTTTTCATGCACGGCAATCGCGACTTCCTGGTGGCGGACGGCTTTGCCCGGGCCACCGGCATCACGCTGCTGACCGACCCTTGCGTGCTGGCGCTCGGCGGCCTGCGCTGGCTGCTCAGCCATGGCGATGCGCTGTGCCTGGAGGATCGGCCCTACCAGGAGTTTCGCCGCATGGTTCGCGCCAGCGACTGGCAGACGCAGTGGCTGGCCCAGCCGCTGGCGGTGCGGCGCACGCAGGCGCGCGGCATCCGCAGCGAAAGCGAATCACGCAAACGGGCTGCGGTCACCTGGGCGGATGCGGATCACGACGCGGCCCTCGCATGGCTGCGGGCCGCCCACGCCCAGGCGCTCGTGCATGGCCACACGCATCGCCCGGCAGACCACGTGCTGGCGCCAGGCCTGGTGCGCCATGTGCTGACCGATTGGGATGTGGACGACGACGCAGCGCCGCGCGCCGAGGTGCTGCGCCTGTCCGCCCAAGGCGCGCAACGGCTGGCGCCAGAGGCAGCGTAGTGCACCCCGCCATCACCCGCCTGCTGCACCGGCTGGTGGCGCTGGTGGCGCCCGTGCCTCCCATCAGCGATGCGCTGTGGCTGCCGACGGTGGCGCACTACCCGTTTCTCGCGGCGCTGCCCCTGCAGGAACAGGCCAAGCTGCGCGCGCTCGCCGCTCTCTTTCTGCGCCGCAAGGAGTTTGCCGGCGCGCGTGGGCTCGTGATCACGGACGAGATGGCCGTGGCGATCGCCGCGCAGGCCTGCCTGCCGCTGCTGCATTGGGGATCTCCGCGCCAGGCGCTTTCCTGGTACGACGATTTCGTGGGCATCGTCGTGCACCCGACCGAGGCCCTCGCGCACCGCGAAACCATGGACGCCGCCGGCGTGGTGCACCACTACAACGAAGTGCTGCTGGGCGAAGCCATGGAGCACGGCCCGGTCATGCTCGTCTGGCCCGCCGTGCAGCAGGCCGGCCAGCGCGCCAGCAGCGTCGTGATCCACGAATTCATGCACAAGATCGACATGAAGGCGGGGCACGCCAACGGCTGCCCATCGCTGCCGCCCGGGTTCATGGCAACGAAGACGGTGCGTGAGGGGCGGCGCCTGTGGCGGCGCGTATGGAGCGTGGTCTACGTGCAATTTCGCGAACAGGTGGCGATGGCCGAGCGCTTTGGCGGCGAGTGGCCGTGGCTCGATGCCTACGGCGCCAGCGCCCCCGGGGAATTTTTCGCCGTGGCCTGCGAGGCGTACTTCGTCAACCCCAAGCGCTTCGAGCAGGAATTCCCCACGCTCAAGCCGCTGCTGGGCGCGTTCTTTCGCCCCGCGCCCTGAGTTCGCGCAGCCAGGCCAGGCCCTCGCGCGTCCCTGCGCGTGGGCGGTACTCGCAACCCACCCAGCCGTCCCAGCCGCTCGCGGCGGCCACTTCGTCGATCACGGCCAACAGGTAGCGAACGTTCAGCTCGCCCTCGTCGGGCTCGTGGCGCTCGGGCACGCCCGCGATCTGGAAGTGACCGATGCGGCCCGTGGGCAGGTAGTCGCGGATCTTCATCGTCACATCGCCCTCGACGATCTGGCAGTGGTAGAGGTCCATCTGCACCATGAGATTGGGGCAGCCGAGTTCCTGCACGACGGCATGCGCCTCGTCCTGGCGCGTGAGGAAATAGCCCGGAAAGTCGCGCCGGTTGATCGGTTCGATCAGCACCTGCACGCCCGCCGGCCGCGCCTGCTCGGCGGCCCATTGCAGGTTGGCCAGATAGCGGGCGCGCAATGGAGGCCTTTGCGCATCCGCGGGCGCCACGCCGGCCATGACGTGCACGCGCGTGCAATGCAGCTCATGCGCATACGCCAGGGCCTGAAGAAAGCCGGAGCGAAACTCCGCCTCGCGCCCGGGCAGGCAGGCAATGCCGCGCTCACCCGCGCCCCAATCGCCCGGCGGGGCATTGAACAGCACCTGCGTCAGGCCTGCACCCTGCAGATGCCCAGCAATTTCGGCGGGCTCGAAGGCATAAGGGAACAGATACTCGACGCCCTCGAAACCATCGGCCGCCGCAGCGGCGAAGCGCTCAAGAAACGCATGCTCGCCATAGAGCATGGACAGGTTGGCCGCAAAGCGGAGCATGCGCTTACTGGCCGCCCTGCGGCCTGGCCTTGGCCACGGGCGCACGCACCTTGGACAGGACAGCCTTCAGGCGCCGCTCGTTCTTCAAGCCCACACGCACCATGATCTTCTGCCCCGCCGAGAGCGCCTGCAGCCGCGGATCCGCGTACTCGTAGCGCACCCAGGGCCGCAACGAGGGCACCTGCCCCGCCACCTGCACCAGGTGCACGGCCACGGGCTCTTGCGGCTCGGGCGCGGCGAGCAGGTGATCGATCACGGCCACGAGCCGGTCGTTGAAATACTTGCCGGGAAAGCCCAGCTCCTCATAGGCCACCTGAAACAGTGGGTACAGCTGTATGTACACGCGTGCCGCCCCTTCGATGGGGACGGCCTCGGCAAACGAGACGAAGGCGTCGTAGCGCACGGCGTTGGCCGCAGAGATCTGCTGCGCACCCCCTGCTTCCTCGACCGTGAAGCGCCCCTGCATGGGGTGCACGGGCCACCGTTGCGCGGGCGCCTGCTCGCGCGCGAGGTTGTCCACCGTGGCCACGACACGGCGCACAAAGCCATCGAGCTGCAGGAAGGCTTCGGCCCGCTGCGCACCCAGCAGCTCCTTGATCGCCTTGCCGACCGTCGCATCCGAATCGGCGAGCGCGGGCAGCGCAGGCTGGGGCGCCTCAGGTTCTTCGACCGGATTTTGCGGCGCGCCACTGTCCGCTGGGGCCGCGGCAGGCGGCGGCGCCTCGGGCTCGGCGGGCTGCTGCACCGGCGCCGTCTGCACCGCGGCCGCAGGCGGCGTCGCCGCCACGGGTTGCGGGGCGTGGCGCGCCGTCCACCAATACCAGCCGAAACCGGCGGCCGCAGCGATCAGAAGCGCCAGCAGCACGAGGCCCCAGCGGCTTCGGGCTCGTGGCGGTCGCAATTCAGTGGGGTCTCGCAATGGCATGGCAACTCCTGTAACGGGTGCAAGCTTACTGCGTCGGTGGGTGATTCAAGCGTTTCAGATCGTGACGGGGCCGACCGCGGGTGCCAGCCATCACCCCCCGTGCGCAAGCCGGAAGGCCCTGGCCTTGCCGAAGTGGCCGCAGCCGATGAAAGGCACCGGCGGGCGCTGCGCCGACAGCGGCGAAGGATGGTTGGCGCAGAGCACCAGATGGCCGCGATCGGCGGGGATCAGCGCACGCTTGGTCTGCGCGTGGCTGCCCCAGAGCATGAAGACGACCGGGCGATCGCCCTCGGCCACTTGGCGGATCACTGCGTCGGTGAGTTGCTCCCAGCCCTTGCCGGCGTGGCTCGCGGGCCGCCCTTCCTCGACGGTCAGCGAGGTGTTGAGCAGCAGCACGCCGTGGCGCGCCCACTTCACAAGCGAGCCGCCGGGCTCGGGAAAGTTCGGCCACGGCGTGCCCAGGTCGCGCTGCAGTTCCTTGAAGATGTTGCGCAGCGACGGCGGCAGCGCCACGCCCGGCGCGACGGAAAACGCCAGTCCCTCGGCCTGGCCCCGGCCATGGTAGGGGTCTTGCCCGAGGATGACCACGCGCACGTCCTCGGGCGCCGTGAGCTCCAGCGCCCGCAGGGGCCGGGGCGGAAAGACGCTGGCGCCCGCCGCCAGCCGCCCGCGCAGAAAGGCCAGCAGGGCCTGCCCCGCGGCCCCGGCGAAAAACGTCCGCACCAACGGCACCCAGCCCGCAGCCACGGGCCAATCGAGCGGATCGGCGCCAAGCAGCTGGGTGGGTGATTTCTCGATCATCATGGCCATGAATTATGGCAAAAACACGGTTAAATCTTTATGGAAAGCGCGCGAGCAGCTATGTTTTTTGAACTGTTCCATCGAAGATGCCATTGCGTCCTGCCTTCTTCGCACCATACAGGCGTGCATCGGCCTGCTCGACGAGCACGGCCGGCTCCGTGCCGATCTCGGGCATGCCACAGGCCACCCCAATACTGATGGTGACCACGGCGGCCACGGGCGAGCTCTCGTGGGCAATGGCCTGTCCGTAAACCGCACCGCACAGCCGCTCGGCCACCACACGGGCGCCCGCCAGATCGCATTCGGGGAGCAGACAGACGAATTCCTCGCCACCATAACGCGCCACGGCATCATGGGGCCGCGCCATGCAGCCGGACAGCGCGGCGGCCACCGACTGCAGGCAGGCGTCGCCCTTCTGGTGCCCATACAGGTCGTTGTAGGCCTTGAAATGATCGATGTCTATCATCAGGAGCGCCAGCGGCGAGCGGCTGCGCGCGCAGCGGCTCCACTCGTTGGTCAGCATCTCGTCGAAGCTGCGCCGGTTGGCGATGCCGGTCAGCCCATCGACATAGGCGAGCTTGCGCAACAGCTCGGCCTGCGCCTGATGCTCGGTGTGGTCCTCGAAGGTCACGAGCAGCGTGCCGCGCACGAGCAGACCCGACACATCCATCACGTGGTGCGAGCCATCGCGCGAGGTGATGCGATATGAGCTGGAGGCGATCCGGCCATCCACCGCCTGGGCCTTGGCCTGCCTCCAGCGCCGGGCCACCTCGGCGCGGTAGCCCGGGTCAGGGTAGGCCCGCAGCGCCCATTCGCGCAGCGTGGGCACCTCCTGCTCGGTGTAGCCCAGCTGCTCCAGAAATCGGTGGTTGCGGTAATACATCCGCAGGTGTATATCGACCAGGCACAAGGCCACCGGCATGTCGCCGATGAGCTGCTTGAGCATGCGCTCGGTGGCCTGCAGCCGCAGGGCCTGCTCCTTGGCCTCGGTGATGTCGTTGATGTAGCCATACCAGAGCGTGGCGCCGCTGGCCAGGCGCTGGGGCCGGGCATGACCCGAGAGCCAGCGCTGGCCACGGCCGGGGATTTCAAAACGGTATTCGGCCGTCCACTCGGTCAGATCGCGCGCGGAGGCGCGGATGTCGTCCAGGCCACGCCTCCGGTCACTTGGGCGAATGCGCTCGAACACCGGCGCGGCATCACGGCGCAGTTCCTCGGACGAAAAACCGTAAACCTCCGTCACCCGTGGGCTGGTGTAGGGAAAGTGGCTGTGCCCATCGGGGTCGAGCTGGTATTGGTAGAGCAGGCCCGGCACGTTTTCGGTCAGGTGCTGCAGCCTCTCATCCTGCTGATGGCGCTCCGACATGTCCAGAAAGGTGCCGAACACCCGCGTGGGCCGTCCGTCCGCATCGCGCGCGATGGCCCGGCCCCGGCAGAGAAGCCACTTCCAGGCGCCATCGGCAGCGCGCAGGCGAAGCACGCACTCGAATTGCGCCGCGCGGCCCTCGACGAACGGCTGCCACTGCTGCGACAGCATCTGCCGGTCATCCGGGTGCACGAGTTCCTGCCACGACCGGTGCTTGCGCGTGAACGATTCCTGCGTATGGCCCAGCATGGCATACCAGCCCGGCGAGTGGGTCGTGGCGCCGCTCGCCACGTCATAGTCCCACAACCCGAGTTCGGTCGCGCTCAGCACCGCGTCCCAGCGCGCCTTGTCTTCCTCTTCGCGAGTCTCCAGGGCCTCTTGCCGCTGCTGCAGCTGTCGGCTCTTGCGCTGCTGCCAGGCCAGCGCCGCAGCGGCCGCGGCGCCGACGAGCAGCCAGCCGAGCACGGTGCGCCACAGGTGCGACCGCCACATCGCAAAAATGGCCGGCACATCGCGCCCCACGGCCACGATGAGCGGCTGATCCATGTGCAGTTCAGCCGGTTGCACGGTGCGCAGCGCCACGAGCTGGACGCTCGCATCCGACGGGCGCATGCTGCCCGTGAGCAGGCTGGCCGACGCACCGCTTCGGCGATGGGCCAGCCAGGGGCTGCCGGGGTAATCGAGACTCACCCCTTCGCGCGCACCTGGGTGGCCCACGGCAAGAAAGCGCAGGCCATCCCCATGCGAGACGCTGACGAACACGTCCGGTGCGTAGCGCAGCGACTGCAGCAGCGTGCGAAAGTTGTTGGCATCGATCGCCGTGGCGAGCACGCCGGCGAAACCGCCATCGCGGATCACGACCTTGCGCGCCAGCACCATGACCCAGCCGCCGAGCCCACCGCGAAAGGGGGGCGAGACCACGAGCGTGTCGGATAGCGATGCCTGCTCCGCCGCCTTGAAATAGGAGCGGCTGGCGGAATCGAGTCCGACGAGAGAAGGCTCGCTGCTTGCGATGATGGTGCCCCGGGCATCGAGCAGGCTCATGTACCGCACGGCCGTCATCGCTTCGGAATAGGCCTTCAGGCGCACGGTCAGCTGCGCCAGGCCGTCGGCCTCGCCGCGCAGGCGCGGCAGCTCGGCCGACAGGCCCTGCATCGCACGGTTGACCGCATCCAGCTGCGGCACGAGGTTGTCGGCCAGGGTGCTGGCCTGGTGGCTCAGCCGTTCGCGCTCGCGCTGGTGCAGATCACGATGGGCCTGCCACACATCCGCCGCGAACACCACGCCCAGCAACAACCAGACCAACGCCAGCAGCCACCACGAGTGGCGTTCGTGCTCCGGCTCACGGGTCGCGGACAAGTGATGCTCGATACAGATTCATGGCGAGATGCCATCACTGTAAACGATGATCAAATGAGAGGAAACCCGATTAACATTTGGAAATCAGAGGATCTTCGAGTACTGCGCTCGGCTTTCCTGCGCCTGCAGGTATTTGTCGAACACCATGGCAATGCCGCGCACGAAGAACCAGCCCATGGGCGTCACCTCGATGGAATCGGCCGTGAGATGCACCAGGCCGTCGTCGTGCATGGAGCGCAGGCGCGCCAGCTCACTGGCGAAGGTGGCGCGAAAATCGATCAGGTGCGCCGCCTCCACGGACTCGAACTGCACGCTGCCCTGACACATGAGCGCATTGATCACCGCGCGACGCAGCACATCGTCGCGCGACAGCGCCACGCCGCGCACGATGGGCAGGTGACCGTGGTCGATCAGATCCTGGTACTGCAGCAGGTCCTTGGCGTTCTGGCTGTAGGTCGCGCCCACCTTGCCGATGGCGGAGATCCCGAGCGAAATCAGGTCGCAATCGGGCTGCGTGCTATAGCCCTGGAAATTGCGATGCAGCCGCCCCTGGCGCTTGGCCACGGCCAGTGAGTCATCGGGCAGCGCGAAGTGGTCCATGCCGATGTAGACGTAGCCCACGGCCTCGAACGCGGCGATGGAGTGCGAGAGCATCATCACTTTGTTGTTGGCCACGGGGATGTCTTCCGTCTTGATGTGGCGCTGGGATTTCACGCGCGCGGGCAGGTGCGCGTAGGCGTAGAGCGCAATGCGGTCGGGGCGCAGCTGCACCACTTGGGCGATGGTGCGCGCGAACGATTCGGGCGTCTGCTTGGGCAGGCCGTAGATCAGGTCCACGTTGATCGAATCAAAGCCGATCTCTCGGGCGGCGGCCACGAGCGCGAACACCTGCTCTGCCGGCTGCACGCGGTGCACGGCCTTCTGCACCTCGGGGTCGAAGTCCTGCACGCCGAAACTCAGGCGGTTGAAGCCCAGCTCGCGGATGACCTGCAGCCGCTCGGCGCTGATGGTGCGCGGGTCGATCTCGATCGAATACTCCCCCTTGGTCGCGAACGCAAAGCGCTTGCGCAGCATGGCCATGAGGTCGGTGAGTTCCTCGTCGTTGAGGAAGGTGGGCGTGCCGCCGCCGAAGTGCAGCTGGCTCACGCTCTGGCCGGGGCCGCCCAGGTGCTTGACATGCAGATCGAGCTCGCGCTCGACATAGCCCAGGTAGGGGCCGGCGCGCTCGTGGTGCTTGGTGATGATCTTGTTGCAGGCGCAGTAGTAGCACAGCGACTCGCAAAACGGCAGATGCACGTACAGCGACAGCGGTTGCGCCGCCAGGCTCGTGCCCATCTGGCGCTGGGCCAGGGCGTGCAGGTAATCTTCTTCGCCGAAGGCTTCGACGAAGCGATCGGCGGTAGGGTAGGACGTGTAGCGGGGTCCGGAGACATCAAACCGCGAAATAAGCTCTGGGGTGATCGTGGGCATGGGCGGTCGTGTGAAGTCAATCGGCCTTCCGATGGAAACGCGGGACTGTCGCTGGATTAATCTGCAATGTCCTTGATCATGATCAAGAAATCCCCCCCGCCGCCTAGAATCGGCCATCCTCGGTTGTCACGAACCAATCCATGCCCCATCGAGCCCTCCAGATCGCCTGTTCCCGCTGCAACCTGCGCGAGCTGTGCATGCCGGTGGACGTGACGGCGGCCGACATGGAGCGCCTCGACACCCTGGTGACGATACGTCGGCGCATCCGCCGCGGCACGCCGCTGTATTCGCGCGGCGACCGCTTCACCGCACTGTACGCGATCCGCTCGGGTTTCTTCAAGACGCGCGTGACGACCAACGACGGGCGCGAGCAGGTGACGGGCTTCCAGATGGCGGGCGAGATCATGGGGCTCGACGGCATCGTCTCGGACCTGCACACCTGCGACGCACTGGCGCTGGAAGACGCCGAGGTCTGCGAGATGCCGTACGAACGCATAGAAGACCTCTCGCGCGAAGTGCCCGCGCTGCAGACCCACGTGCACAAGATCATGAGCCGCGAGATCGTGCGCGAGCACGGCGTGATGCTGCTGCTGGGCAGCATGCGCGCCGAGGAGCGCGTGGCGTCCTTCCTGCTCAACCTGCTGCAGCGCCTGCACGCGCGCGGGTTTTCCGAGGCCGAGCTGGTGCTGCGCATGACGCGCGAGGAAATCGGCAGCTACCTCGGCCTGACGCTGGAGACCGTGAGCCGCACCTTTTCACGGTTTGCCGAGGAGCGACTCATCGAAGTGCGGCACCGCCATGTGCGCATCCTCAATGGCAAGGGTCTGGAAGCGATCGTGGCTTCACCCAATGACCGATGATCATTCCGCTATCGTGAAAATAGCTGCCAACGCTTGATGAACAAGGGTAACGCCGGGATTCACCATGAATTCTCGTCGGGCCGGCGCTGCGCCTTGACGCTGCCGCGCACACGCTTGGCCTGAAGCCGCCGCTCGCGCGAGGCGGCCGTGGGACGCGTCGCCTTGCGGAGCTTGGCGGGCCGCGCGGCCTTCTCGACGAGATCGAGCAGCCGCGCCAGCGCATCGAGCCGGTTCGCCTGCTGGGTGCGGTAGCGCTGCGCCTTGATGATCACCTCGCCGCCCTCGGTGATGCGTGCATCGCGCAGCAGCAGCAGGCGCTGCTTGACCTCCTGTGGCAGCGAGGACGCGGCCACGTCGAAGCGCAGATGCACGGCGCTGGAAACCTTGTTGACATTCTGCCCGCCCGCCCTGCGCGCGCACGGCCGTGAACTCTGCCTCGCGCTCCAGCGCCTGCGCCGTGGTTACCATCGATGCATCCTCCCGAATACCGCCACAAGGATTCCATGCCCCTGCTCTCGCGCCGACAGACGATCGGCCTGGTCCTGCTCGTGCTCGCCTGGGGCATCAACTGGCCGGTGATGAAGGTGGCGCTGCGCGAGATAGGGCCGCTGTATTTTCGCGCGCTGACCATGGGGTTGGCCGCGCTGGCGCTGGCCCTGTACTTTCACACGCGCGGGCTGCGGCTGCTGCCGCGCGGATGGGGCGAGTGGCGCGCCGTGGTGACGCTGGGCCTGCCCAACATCCTGGGCTGGCATGCGCTCTCGATCATCGGCGTGGCGCAGCTGCCAGCCGGGCGCGCAGCCACGCTGGGCTTCACGATGCCGGTGTGGACGGTGCTGCTCTCGGTGCTGTTCTACGGCGAAAAACTCACCGCGCGGCTGATGATCGGCGTCGTCGCGGTCCTGGCGGGCATCACGCTGCTGCTGTGGAACGAACTGGCGCAGATCGCCGGGCGCCCGGCCGGCATCGCCTGGATGCAGGGCGCGGCGTTGAGCTGGGCGCTGGGCACGATCTGGATGCGCCGCGCGCGCCTCACCCTGCCGGCCGAGACGCTGCTGGTGTGGATGATGGTGCTGGCGACCGCGGCACTCGTTCCCCTGGCGATCTGGCTCGAACCGCCCCAAAGCCTGCGCTTGAGCGCGCCCGTGTGGGCCAGCCTGGTGTGGGGCGTGCTCATCAACTACGGCCTGGCGCAGGTGATCTGGTTCGCACTGGTGCGCGTGCTGCCCGCCACCACCAGCGCCATGAGCGTGATGGCCGTGCCCATCGTCGGCATCCTGAGCGCGCCCTTCATCATCGGCGAATGGCCGCACTGGCAGGATCTGGCGGCGATGGCCTGCGTGGTGGTGGCCATCGGCGCCGTGCTACTGCGGCGTGGCTGAGCCCCAGGCCGTTTCCAGCGCCTGCAGAAAAGCCTGCGGCCGCTCATACGCCACCCAGTGCCCCGCGCCGGGGATCACGGCAAACCGGCGCAGATCGCACCCGGTGGCACGAAACACGGCCTCCAGCGACGCAACGCGCCCGGCATACAGCGCATCCATCTCGCCATAAATGACCGAAACCGGGCAGGCCACGGCCGCCAGCGCCCGCGCCAGTGCATCGGTGCTGGAGAGCCTGCGCCGCTGCAGGCGGTCGTGCGCCACGTTCCAGGCATGCAGCTGCAACGCCGTTTCATCCACGGCGCTGGCATCGGACAGCATGAGGACGGCCAGGTTGTGGCGGTGAACCGCATCCTGAGCCTGCGGCTCCGGGAGATGACGCCATGCGCGAAGGGGCAGATGCTCGGCCGGTACCCCGAGGCCGGGCGCGCCCACAAGCGCGAGGCGCCGCGCCGCGCCCGGGTGCGCGGCCTGAAGCAGTGCCCCCGTGAGCGCACCGAACGAAAAGCCGACCAGATCACACGGCACGCGAGCGAGCAACTCCTGCAACCCCGCGTGCAGGGGCTCGACCAGATCGTCGGCGTCGCGCGCGCCCGCGGGCAGATCCGAACCACCACAGCCGGGCAGATCAGGTGCCCAGACTTCGCGGCCAGATTCCACCAGCGGCGCAATGCAGCGCAGCCAATGCATCCAGCTGCCACTGCCTCCGTGCAGCAGCACCACGGGGGGCACGCCCGCCCGCGGCATGCCCCATTGCGTCCAGAGCATGGTGCCCGGGCCCCTGCCCAGGGCGGTACGCACACGCCGCGCCTGTGCCAACAACCCGTGCGCCGCCGTGGGCAGCGGCCGCTCTACCACGAGGCGATCGCGTCGATGGCCAGCGCGTACCCTGCCACACCCAGACCGCAGATCACGGCACGGGCAGCAGGAGAAACCCAGGAGCGATGCCGAAAGGCTTCACGCGCAAAGACATTGCTGATGTGCAGCTCGATCAGCGGCACGCCCGTGCCCTTGATGGCATCGAGCAGCGCAACGCTGGTGTGCGTGTAGGCGCCGGCGTTGAGCACGACGCCTGCCAATTGCCCGGCCGCATGCTCACGTCCGGCTTCGTGGATCGCATCGACCAGGGCGCCTTCGTGGTTGCTCTGCTGAAACACCAGACGCAAGCCATGGCGCTCGCAGGCTCTCTCGCACAGCTGCTGCACGTCGGCCAGCGTCTGCGCGCCGTAGACCTGTGGCTCGCGCGTGCCGAGAAGGTTCAGATTGGGACCATTGAGAACGTGGACGGTACGAGGCATGGCTGCGCGATCAGGCGAGGTGATGACCGATTATGCGTGCCCCTCGCGTGACGCAGCCGTGCGTAGCTCAATCACCGTCCCAGTCACGGTGCCCGTGGCGTCCCCTGTGCTCCCAGTGTCCACGGCGCCAATACCGGCGCGGCGTGTAATACACCGGCGGCCCATAGACCACGGTCGGCGGCCCGTAATACACGGGCGGCGCCACCCGATAGACCGGCGCCGGCGCGTAGTACACGGGGGGCGCCGAATAGACCGTGGGGCCGAAGTTGCTGGCCCCCACCACCACGCCCGGCACACCGATGCCGACCGACCAGGCCACGTCGCCACGCGCCTGTGCGGCGCCAGAACCGAGCATCAAAGCCATGGCCACGCCTGCCGAGGCCATCAAGGCCTTCCAGGAACGATGAATAGTCATTGCTTTCTCCTTCATGAACACAGCCGGAGCCGATCAACTGCCACTACAACGCACGACATGACGTTCAGGATGTCATGCAAAGGTGTTTATCTTGTGTCCGAACGTAGTGGTGATGGCTTCAGAACGTAACGTCCATGCACTGGCGCCACCTAGAATCGGCGCCATGAGCACGCCCGCAACCCCTACCACGCCACCGACCCATTTTCTGCGCCAGATCATCGAAGGCGACCTGGCCCAGGGCGCGCATGCCCGCAAGCGCTGGGCCGGCAGTCCGGGTGACGCGAACCACCAGGCCGCGGGGGCCCTGGATGCGGCACGCATCCGCACACGCTTTCCCCCCGAGCCCAACGGCTATCTGCACGTGGGTCATGCCAAGAGCATCTGCCTGAATTTCGGCCTGGCGCGCGACTACGGCGGCGTCTGCCATCTGCGCTTTGACGACACCAACCCCGAAAAGGAAGACATCGAGTACGTCAACGCCATCGTGGACGCGGTGCACTGGCTGGGTTTCGACTGGCGCGATCCGGACGGGCACGAAAACCTGTACTACGCGAGCAGCTACTTCGACTTCATGTACCGCGCGGCCGAGCACCTGATCGCGCAGGGCCTGGCCTACGTGGACGAGCAAAGCGCCGAAGCCATGCGCGCGAACCGCGGGGATTTCGGCAAACCGGGCGTGAACAGCCCGTTTCGAGACCGTTCCCCGGCCGAGAACCTCGCGCGCTTTCGCGAGATGAAGGACGGCCGGCACGCCGACGGCTCGATGGTGCTGCGCGCGAAGATCGACATGCAGTCCCCCAACATCAACCTGCGCGACCCGGCAATCTACCGCATCAAGCGCGCCGAGCACCACGCGACCGGCAACCGCTGGTGCATCTACCCGATGTACACCTTCGCGCACCCGATCGAGGATGCGCTCGAATGCATCACGCACAGCATCTGCACGCTGGAATTCGAGGACCAGCGCCCGTTCTACGACTGGCTGCTCGACCACCTGGCCGAAGGCGGCCTGGTCGCCGCACCGCGCCCGCACCAGTACGAGTTCGCACGGCTGAACCTCACCTACGTGATCACCAGCAAGCGCAAGCTCAAGCACCTGGTGGACAGCGGCATCGTCAGCGGCTGGGACGATCCGCGCATGCCCACCCTCGTCGGCCTGCGCCGGCGCGGTTATACGCCCACGGCGATCCGCTCGTTCTGCGAGCGCATCGGCGTGACCAAGGATTACAGCTGGATCGACTACGCCACGCTCGAAGGGTGCCTGCGCGAGGACCTGGAGCCCTTCGCGCACCGCGCGATGGCCGTGCTCGACCCCGTCAAGCTCGTGCTCACCAACTGGGACGAGGTGATGGGCGCGGGCCACCTGGAGCCCTGCCAGTTGCCCGCGCTGCCGCACGCCGAGCCGGGGCAGACCGTGCCGCAGCGCCAGTTCCTGCTCGGGCGCGAGGTGTGGATCGAACGCGAAGACTTCGCCGAGGTGCCGCCCAAGGGCTACAAGCGACTGTTCGTTGGCAACAAGGTGCGCCTGAAGGGCGGCTATGTCATCGAATGCACTGGTGCTGCCCGTGACGCCAGCGGCGCCATCACCGAGGTGCAGGCGCTCGTGATTCCCGACACCAAGAGCGGCACACCGGGCGCGGACAGCGTGAAGGCCAAATCCGCCATCACCTGGGTGGGCGCGCACGACGGCGTGGCCGCCGAGGTGCGGCTGTACGACCGGCTGTTCACCGACCCTCAGCCCGACGCGGGGGGCAAGGACTACCTGGCGCTGCTCAACCCCGAGAGCCTGAAGACCGTCACCGCCTGGGTCGAGCCGACCCTTGCCAGGGCGCAGGCGGACGACAAGTTCCAGTTCGAGCGCCACGGCTACTTCGTCGCCGACCGCAAGGACCACGCGCCGGGGCGGCTGGTGTTCAACCGCATCACGGGTCTGAAGGATTCATGGGGGAAGTAGCCACCGTCGCCACGGCGATGCCTGCAGACAGCACACCGCGCCCCTGGGCACCGCCAGCCGCTACGCGCTGAGCGGCTCCTCCTGCATCGCCTCGATCTGCTCGCGCAGCATCGCCACCTGGCCGCGCCAGTAGTCGCTGCCGCCGAACCACGGAAAGTGGATCGGAAAGGTCGGATCGCTCCAGCGCCGCGCCAGCCACGCGCTGTAGTGGATCAGGCGCAGCGTGCGCAGCGGCTCGATCAGCGCGAGCTCGCGACGGTCGAAATCGCGCACCTGCTCGTAGCCGTCGAGCAGGGCACTGAGCTGCAGCGTGCGCTGGCGTCGGTCGCCCGAGAGCAGCATCCACACGTCCTGCACCGCCGGGCCCATGCGCGCATCGTCCAGGTCGACGATGTGCGGACCGCTGCCCACCCCATCCACCGGGGTCCACAGCACATTGCCCGGGTGACAGTCGCCATGCACGCGGATGACCTCTGCATCTTTCAAGCAAAATCGGCCTGTAGCTTTTGACAAATCTGCGCGGTCAGCTATCAATGCAAGAGCATCCTCGCACAGGCCGCGCCATTCTCCGCGCACCTCCGGGGCCACCGCGTCGTGTGCCAGAAGCCAGTCGCGCGAGGCGCCGCCGAAGGTGTCGGCGTCCAGCGTCGGGCGCTGGGCAAACTCGGTCTGGCTGCCCACGACGTGCAGCCGCGCGAGGAAGCGGCCCAGCCATTCGAGCACCTCGAAGTCATCGAGCTCGGGCTGACGCCCGCCGCGCCAGGGGCTCACCGAAAACGCGAATCCGGCGTGGTGGTGCAAGGTCCGATCCTGCAGCACCAGCGGCGCGACCACGGGCACCTCGGCCGCCTCCAGTTCGGCGGCAAAGGCGTGCTCCTCCAGGATCTGCGCCTCGCTCCAGCGCCTGGGGCGGTAGAACTTGGCGACCACGCGCGAGCCATCCTCCAACCCCACCTGATAGACCCGGTTCTCGTACGAGCCCAGCGCCATCAGGCGACCATCGCCCGGCAGGCCCACGGCGGCGAGTGCATCGAGCACCACGTCCGGCGTGAGCGCGGCGTAGGGGTGCTGCTGCGTGTCAATGTCTTGCGTCACCGCCCGCCCTTGTGTTCCAGCTCCTGCGCCAGCCCGTGCTCGCGCCAGACGCGCTCCTGCAGCGCCTCGGGCAGTTCCAGCGCCAGCGCCGTGTGTTCGCGCTGGTGGTGGTGGTCGAGCACATGGCGCAGCGCATGGGCGGCATCGATCAGCCAGAGCGCGGCGTGCCGACACTCGGTTTCGGTCGCGGGCGGATTCGCCAGCACCTGCGCAAGGCGCTCGCCGTACTCGTCGGCCAGCCGGGCGATACGCTCGTGTTCCTGGCCATACACCCGCGCGGACCAGCGCGCGCCCTCGGGCAGCTGCGGCAGCAGCTCCTGCTCTTCCACCTCGATGTGGCGCGCCAGATGGGTCCGCCATTGCCGCAGGTGCTGCCCGGCCCGGGTGAAATCGCCGCCCACCACGTCGAGCAGGTGGGCATGCAACTGCGCCTCCAGACCCTCATGCTGGCGGGCGAAGTGGCGGGCGGGGTCGGCGGCGCAGTGCATAAACCAAATGGTACTGCGCCGCCCGTCACTCAAGCACTGTATTGTCCACTTTGATCATGCCCTGATCCGGCGATGCTCACACCGCGACAGTCAGGGTCACATCGATGTTGCCGCGCGTGGCGTTCGAGTAGGGACAGACCTGGTGGGCCGCATCGACCAGCGACTGTGCCTGCGCACGGTCCATGCCGGGCAGGTGCACGTGCAGGCGCACGGCGATGCCGTAGGCGTTGGGGATGGTGCCCAGATCCACCTCGGCGTCGATGGCCACGTCCTGCGGCAACGCCAGCTTCTGCCGCGCCGCGACGGCCTTGAGCGCACCGATGAAACAGGCCGAGTAGCCGACGGCGAAAAGCTGCTCCGGGTTGGTGCCGGTGCCTGCGCCACCCGGCGACGAGAGCGCGACCTCCAGGCGGCCGTCATCGCTGCGCGCGGCGCCATCGCGCCCACCGGTGGTGTGGGCGCGCGCGGTGTAGAGAACTTTGTCCAGGGTGGTCATGGTGATTCCTTTCGGGAAGTGAAGGCCCCTGCCGCGGGGCGGTGAAAAAACGAGGAAGAAGCGCTCACTGCCCGATCTGGTCGCGCAAGGCACGAATCTGCCGTGCCAGCGCCTGCACTTCGGCCGGGCGCAGGTGGCTGCGCGCCAGGAGGCACGCCGGAATGGGCTCGGCCCGTGCGCGCAGGGCCTGGCCCGCGCGCGTGAGGGCCACGCGCACGCAGCGCTCATCCTGCGCGTCGCGCTCGCGCCGCAGCAGCTCCGCAGCCTCCAGGCGCTTGAGCAGCGGGGTGAGCGTGCCCGAGTCAAGGCTCAGGCGCTCGCCCAGTTCGGAGACGGTCAGGCCGTCGCGCTCCCACAGCACCAGCATCACCAGGTACTGCGGATAGGTGAGCCCGATCGCATCGAGCAGCGGTTTGTAGAGCCGCGTCATGGCCAGCGAAGCCGAGTACAGCGCAAAGCAGAGCTGGCGATCGAGCCGCAGCGCCTCGGGGCTCGGGTCTGTCGGCAAACAGGATGTCGTCATGGCTGATATTATTGCACACAATTGAATTGCACGCAATATATACGCATTGTTCCAGCCGCCGTTGAAAGCCCCATGAAAAAGGCGCCTTGCGGCGCCCTCCGTAGGGGTGCGGAGCCCCTTCAATAGCTGTATACGCCCCGCCCTGTCTTGCGCCCCAGCCGTCCGGCGGCCACGTATTCCTTGAGCAGCGGGCAGGCGCGGTACTTGCCGTCGCCGAATTCCTTGAGATAGACCTCCATCACCGCGAGGCACACATCCAGCCCCACCATGTCCGCGAGCGCCAGCGGCCCGATCGGCTGGTTGCAGCCCAGCTTCATGCCCGCGTCGATGTCCTCGGGCGTGGCCAGGCCCTCGGCCAGCACGAAAAAGGCCTCGTTGATCATGGGCACGAGAATGCGGTTGACCACGAAGCCCGGTGCGTTCTTCACGGTGATCGGCGTCTTGCCCAGGCGCTCGGCGAGGGCCTTCACCGCCGCGTGCGTCGCATCGCTGGTCTGCAGACCGCGGATGATCTCCACCAGTGCCATCATCGGCACCGGGTTGAAGAAGTGCATGCCGACGAAGCGATCGGCCCGGCCCGTGACCGCCGCCAATTGCGTGATCGAGATCGACGAGGTGTTGGTAGCCAGGATCACCTCGGGCGCGATCAGCGCATCGACCTGCTTGAGGATCTTGTTCTTGAGCTCGTGGTTCTCGGTCGCGGCCTCGATCACGAGCTGCGCGGCCTTCAGCTCGTCGTAATTCGTCGAGCCCTTGATGCGGGCCAGCGCCGCGGCCTTGTCCGCCTCGGTGATCTTCTCTTTCTTGATCAGTCGGTCGAGACTGCCCGAGACGGTGGCAATGCCTTTTTGCACCGCCGCGTCCGAGACGTCGACCATCACGACGGCGATGCCCGAGACGGCGCAGGCCTGCGCGATGCCGTTGCCCATGGTGCCGGCGCCGATGATGCCGACAGTGGAAATCGTCATGAAAATGCTCCTGAAGGATGGCAAAAACGCACGCCGATGGTAGCCAAATTTAACGCGCTGGCGTCGTCCGAGCGCAGGGGTGGCCACGGAAAGTTAAGAAATTCTGAAGATTCGGATAAGCGTTTTTTAGCAGCGACCGAAGACTGTCGTTCCTAGACTGCACGGCACTGATGAAGCACATGGCGTGCCGCATCGGAATGCCGCGGCACATGCCTGCCGCACACCCCATGTCATGGAAACGAAATGCAATTCAACCCCGAGGAAATCACCGCCCTGGCACAGGTCGAAGCCACACCGCGCATGGATATCTATGCCTTCATCCACAAGGCCCTGCGCGCGTACATGTCCGACACGCTCACCGGGCTGGGCCGGGCGGACGTGACCGACGATGCGGACCTGAACCAGGCTTGTGCCCGCGTGCAGCAGCTGCTGGACTTCTGCCGCTCGCACCTGCGGCATGAAAACGAGTTTCTGCACCCCGCCATGGAGCGCCATGCGCCGGGCAGTGCCACCACCGTGGCGCGCGAGCACGCGGAGCATGAGCAGGCCATAACCGCACTGGCGGCGGGCACGGCGCAGCTCATGGCCTGCCCGCGTGAGCGGCGTGCCCAGGTTGCGCATGCGCTGTACAAGCACCTGGCGCTGTTCGTGGCGCACAACTTCGAGCACATGCACCAGGAGGAGACGGCGCACAACGCCGTGCTCTGGGCTCATTACAGCGACGCGCAGCTGGCGGCCATCGAGGGCGCGCTGGTGGCTTCCATCCCAATGGAGGAAATGCTGGTGGTGCTGCGCTGGATGCTGCCGGGCATGACACCGGCCGAGCGCACGCTGATGCTGGGCGACATGCGCCGCAACGCGCCGCCACAGGCCTTCGATGCGGCACTGGCGGTGGCGCGGCCGCACCTGTCGCAGGTCGAATGGGGCAAGCTGGCCCGAGCGCTCGATCTGGCGCAGTAGCACAGCGGCCCGGTCAGGCCGGCATGTCTTCGAGCAGCACCGGCGCGTCCAGGCGCAGCCGGAAGCGCCCGCGGCCGGCCTTCTCGATGTGGATGGCCGTGCCGCTTTCCTGCAGGCGCCGCTGCAGCAGAAGCAGGCGCGCCTCCAGGTTGTCGGCCACGTCGGGCAGGCGCAGCGCCGGGTCCAGGCGCAGCTCGCGGTTGCTGAATTCGCTGCGCCCGGTGCGGGCGTGCTCGCGCAGCAGCTTCCAGATGATGGCGCCGGCCACGCCCTTGATGAGGTAGGCGTCGTTGACGAAGACGCTGCAGTTGGACGCAAAGTGCCGCACCCGCACCGCAGGGCCCTGGGGCGGCACGGCGGCGGGGGCGCTGCGCGGGGCATCGCTGGCCTCGTCGGGAGCCTGCAGCAGATCGATGGCGGCGGCCAGTTGGCCCGCCAGCGCCACCAGCGCATCTTCTTCGGGGTAGCGGAACTGCAGATCCAGCGGGCTTTCGACGAACAGCACGCCCAGCGTGCGTGCGCCACTGACCAGCGGCACGGCCAGCTGGCTGTGCGGCTCGGCAAGGCCAGGGTAGGGAATCTCGGACCCGGCAGCGGGCCCATCGGCGGCGCCGGTGCCATCGGCCGCCAGCCTGCTGCGCAGCGTGTGGCTGTACAGGGCGGCATGCGTCACGTGGCTGATGCGCACGGGTATGGATTCGCGCGCGGCCATGCCGATCACGCCCTGGCCCAGGCGGATTTCGCTGCCCACGCCCGAATGCGCATAGCCGAAACTGGCGACGGTGTAGAGTTGGCCGGCCTGTGCATCCAGCATCAGCACCATGGCGTGCTGCACGCCCAGATGCTCGTGCAGGCCCGCCAGCAGGGCCTGCAGCAACTCGTCCAGGCCGGTACAGCGCGACAGGCGCAGGCTGCACAGGCGCACGGCACTCAGCAGATCGGTGCGCGGCGGTGGCGGCGGCAAGCCTTCGCCGGCCACGGCCTCGATGCGCTCGACGGCGTAAATGTCCGAACCCTTGAGCACGAACACCTCGCCCAGGCCCTCGTGCGAGGCGATGCCCGACAGCTGGGCACGCATCTGCTCGAACAACGGACCCTGGGCCTCGGTGCGAAGGTAGCGCAGATGCAGGCGGTATTGGCGCGCCGTGATCGGGTCAAGCACCAGCACCGTGGCGCAGGGGTTGGCCAGGATGTTCTGGCGCGTCTTGTTGAAGAACTGGAAGGACAGCGCCACATGAGCGTCATCCACGTAGACCACCTGCGAAATGATGGCCACGTTGGGCGTGCCGTCGGGCGCGCAGGTGGCGGCGGTGGCCGGAATCGCGCCCTCCAGGCAGGCGCGAATGGAGCGCAGCGTGGGGGCGTTGGCGTCGTTCATGGTGCGGAGGATGGCCTCAGTGGCATGCCGGCGCGCGGGCCGGGTGTCTGGTCGAAAGCCTCATCGGGCGTGAACTCCACGGCCACCACGTCCTGCGGCGGCACCGACAGCATGGCCGCGACATAGTCCGGGCCATAGCCCACCTGGCCAATGCAATGCTGCATCGCGACCATGTAGCGCCGCAGCACGGCCTGGTCGCTGGGACAGGCGGGACGAATGTGCGCGCTGGCGGCTTTGAGCTGCAGTGTGCGGTTGGACGGCGGGTCGCTGAAAACCACGGCAATGGGGCCGCCCGCGGCGATGTCGGCCAGCAGTTGCTGCGACTGGCTGGGGCGCAGGAACACCGTGGCCCTGTGCCCATCGGGGCTGATGCGCGAGGCCATGGCCCGCATCACGCTGGGGCACAGCTGCGCATCGCGCGAGGCGACGATGGTGGACACGCCCGAGTCCACCAGGGCGATGTGTGCGGGGCTGAGCAGGACGGCCATGACGACGGGAATTTTGCGGCATTTTGAGGCACATCTGCACGCCGGCGGATACGCCCGGCCGCGGGGCGAGAACCTCAGCCGGCCGTGGGAAAACCTACTGAAACGCCACCTCGTCGAAACTGCGCAGCTTGCGGCTGTGCAGCCGCGCCACGCCCCCCTGCTGCAGCAGCTCGATCGCCCGCATGCCAATGCGCAGGTGCTGGCCGACGCGTTCGCGGTAGAAATGATTGGCCATGCCCGGCAGCTTGATCTCGCCATGCAGCGGTTTGTCGCTGACGCACAGCAGCGTGCCATAGGGAACGCGAAAGCGAAAGCCGTTGGCGGCGATGGTGGCGCTCTCCATGTCCAGCGCCACCGCGCGGCTCTGGCTGAAGCGCCGCTGCGGCGTGTTGCCGGGCAGCAGCTCCCAGTTGCGGTTGTCGGTGCTGGCCACCGTGCCCGTGCGCATGATGCGCTTGAGCTGGTCCTCGGGCATCTGCGCCACGTCGGCCACGGCCTGCTGCAGTGCAACCTGGATTTCGGCCAGCGCCGGAATCGGCACCCAGGGCGGCAGCTCTTCGTCGAGCACATGGTCTTCGCGCACATAGGCGTGCGCCAGCACATAGTCGCCCAGCTGCTGGCTGTTCCTCAGGCCCGCGCAGTGCCCCAGCATCAGCCACGCGTGCGGGCGCAGCACGGCCACGTGATCGGTGATGGTCTTGGCGTTGGCCGGGCCCACGCCGATGTTGATCATGGTGATGCCGCCGTGCCCTTCGCTCACGAGGTGGTAGGCGGGCATCTGCGGCAGCCGTGCCGGGGCACTGCCCAGCTCGTCGCCCGCCTCGGCGCCCATGCCGACGCGGCGCGTGACGACGTTGCCAGGCTCGACGAAGGCGTGGTAGCGGCTGCCCGCGTTCTGCATTTCGGCATGCCCCAGGCGCACGAATTCGTCGATATAGAACTGGTAGTTGGTGAACAGCACGAAATTCTGGAACCACTCGGGGCGCGTCCCCGTGTAGTGGCGCAGGCGCTGCAGGGAATAGTCCACGCGCGGCGCGGTGAACAGCGACAGCGGCTGCGCCTCGCCCGCGCGCGGCTGCCAGGTGCCATTGGCGATGCCATCGTCCATGGCCGTCAGATCCGGCAGGTCGAAGAGGTCGCGCAGCAGCAGGCGGCGCTCGCGGTCGAGCGAGCCTTCGAGCGCATCGTCCGCATCAAGCGCGAAATACACCGGGATCGGCTGGGTGCTCGTGCCCACCTCCAGTTCCACGCCGTGGTTGTGCATCAGCAGCTCGAACTGCTTCAGGTAGTAGTGCGCAAACAGATCGGGGCGGGTGAGCGTGGTTTCATAGCGCCCCCGCCCCTGCACGAAGCCGAAGGCCAGATGCGTGGGCGCGCGCGCCAGGGTGTTGGTCTGCAGGCGCACGAAGGGGTAGCAGGCCCGCACCGGCTGCGCGGGCGTGTCACCCGCGACGAAAGCCTGCATGGCCTGGCGCAGGTAGGCTGTCTGCTCGGCGTAGATGCGCTGGATCTGTGCCAGTGCCTGCGCGGCGTCGCGGTGGCGCGTGGGCGCGATGAAGTCGGGCATTTGAGACATGAGGCGTATTTTCGGCGCTGCCGCTTCCCGGTGGCGTAAGAAATCCGCCTCATCCGGAATAAAAAACCGGGCTCATGCCCGGTTTCTTCATCAGGCCGGAAGAGCTTACTGCAGCAGCTTCACGCCCGTCTTGGACTGGATCTCGTCAAAACTCACGTCGGGTGCCAGTTCCACGAGCTTGAGCCCCTGCGGCGTCACATGCATCACGCCCAGGTCGGTGATGATCTCGTGCACCACGCCCACGCCCGTGAGTGGCAGCGTGCATTGCGGCAGGATTTTCAGATCCGTCGTGCCGTCCTTCTTCTTGGCCACATGCTCCATGAGCACGATCACCTTGGGCACACCGCCGACGAGGTCCATCGCGCCGCCCATGCCCTTGACCATCTTGCCCGGGATCATCCAGTTGGCCAGATCGCCCTTTTCGCTCACCTGCATGGCGCCGAGGATGGCCAGGTTGATCTTGCCGCCGCGGATCATGGCGAAGCTGTCGTGGCTGCCGAAGATGGCCGAGCCGGGCAGCGTGGTGACGGTCTGCTTGCCGGCGTTGATCAGGTCGGCATCGACCTTGTCGGCGGTGGGAAAGGGGCCGATGCCCAGCAGGCCGTTTTCCGACTGCAGCCAGACTTCCTTGTCACCGGTGTAATTGGCCACGAGCGTGGGGATGCCGATGCCCAGGTTCACGTAGAACCCGTCCTGCAACTCCTGGGCGGCGCGCGCCGCCATCTGTTCCTTGGTCCACGGCATGTCAGGCTCCTGCTTTCTCGGTGATGGTGCGTTTTTCGATCTGCTTGGTCGGGTGGGCGTTGAGCACGATGCGGTGCACGTAGATGCCGGGCAGATGGATGTCGTCGGGCGCGAGCTCGCCCGGCTGCACGATCTTTTCCACCTCCACGACGCAGATCTTGCCGGCCATGGCGACGGCCGGATTGAAGTTGCGCGCCGTCAGGTGAAAGCGCAGGTTGCCCGTGGTGTCGGCCACGGCGGCGTGCACGAGCGAAATGTCGGGCACGAGCGAGCGCTCCATCAGGTAGGTGTGGCCGTCGAACTCGCGCGTTTCCTTGCCTTCGGCGACGATGGTGCCCACGCCCGTGCGCGTGAAGAAAGCCGGAATGCCCGCGCCGCCCGCGCGCAGCTTCTCGGCCAGCGTGCCCTGCGGGGTGAACTCCAGCTCCAGCTCGCCGCCCAGGTACTGGCGCTCGAACTCCTTGTTCTCGCCCACGTACGAGCTGATCATCTTCTTGATCTGGCGCGTGTTCAGCAGCTTGCCCAGGCCCACGCCATCGATGCCGGCGTTGTTGGACACGGCGGTAAGGTTTTGCACGCCCGAAGCGCACAGCGCCTCGATCAGCGCCTCCGGGATCCCGCACAGGCCAAAGCCGCCGACGCCGATCAACTGGCCGTCGTGCACGATCCCTTTGAGGGCCTCGGCCGCGGAGGGATAAATCTTGTTCACGGATGTACTCCTGTCTTCGTATGAACGGTCTGACGATACTAGCCAGCCAATTTTGTTGCGTTGCACAATAAGTGTCAACACAAGGGGGATCGGGTTATCCCTGAGTGCAGGGACATCCTTGACCAGGTCATTCCGTGGGGCGTGCATTGGCTGCCGCCACAGCAAAAAAGCGGCCCCGGTCACTCCCATAAAAATAGCTTCTTGCGCTTTATTCTCAAGGGATTGAGGCCAAAAAGCTTGAAACTTTGATCACTCCGGCGGCAGCAAGCTGCCCAGTCGGGGCAGCGCGGCGCGGGCGTTGCGCGTGGTGGCCAGGGCCAGTTCCTCTGCCTGCATGCCGCGCAGCCGCGCCAGCACCTGCGCGATGCGCGGCAGTTCGGCCGGGCTGTTGCGGCCCTGTGGCCTGCCCTCCCCGCGCTCGGCGCGGCCGCGGTAGAGCCACTGCGGCGGGATGTCCGGCGCGTCGGTTTCCAGCACCAGCGCATCGAGCGGCAGCTCGGCCGCCAGCCGGCGCAGGTGCAGCGCGCGCTCGAAGGTCAGCGCACCGCCGAAACCCAGCTTGAAGCCCATCGCGATGAAGGCCTGCGCCTGCTGCAGACTGCCGTTGAACGCATGCGCGATGCCGCCCGCCACCGGCAGCTCGCGCAGCGCCTTGAGCAAGCTGTCGCAGCTCTTCCTCACGTGCAGCAGCACCGGCAGATCGAAGCGCCGTGCCAGCCGCAGCTGGGCGCGCAGCAGGCGTTCCTGGTGCGGGCCATCGAGCCCCGCCACGAAATAATCCAGCCCGATCTCGCCCACGGCGACGAGTCGGGCATCACCCACGCGCTGCGCCAGCGCCGCCTGCAGGGCCTCGATGTCACCCTCGCCCGCCTCGGGCGTGCACAGCGGGTGGATGCCCAGCGCGTAACTGTCGCCCCAGGCGTGCGCAAGGGTCCGCACCGCGTCCCAGTTGATGCGCGCCACGGCCGGGACCACGCAATGCGCCACACCGGCCGCGCGCGCCGCCGCGCGCATCGCCTCGCGGTCGGGCGCGAACTCGGCCGCGTCCAGATGGCAGTGGGTGTCGATCCAGATGTTCACACGCGCCCGAGCACCGGCACCAGCGCGCCATGCACGGCCCGCGCGGCGTCCGAAGCGAGAAAGCCGATCACATCGGCCAGCGCTTCGGGCGCGACCCAGCGCGAGACATCGGCATCGGGCATGGCAGCGCGATTCGGCGGCGTGTCGATGATGGACGGCAGCACCGCATTGACGTTGATGCCGTCGTCGCGCAGCTCGGCCGACATCGATTCCACCAGGCGCATCAGCGCGCTCTTGGACGCCGCGTATGCCCCCACCGCAGCCCCGCCCTTGAGGCCGCCGGCCGCGCCCACGGCCACGATGCGGCCCCGCCCCTGCGCGCGCATCGGCGGCACCACGGCGGCGGCCATGTGGATGAAGCTGCGCGCGTTCAGGTCCATCATGAAATCCCAGGCGCTCGCGGGCGTCTCGTGCACCGGCTCGCCCATGTGAAAGCCACCCGCCAGGTGGCACAGCATGTCGATGTGGTGCACGCGCGCCAGCGCATCAGCCACCGCCGCAGCCACCGCCGCGCGATCGAGCAGGTCGGCGGGCAGCAACACGGCATCGGGCAGGTGGCCGAACCGCGTGCGCAGCAGTTCAGCATCGCGGTCGAGCAGCACCAGGCGCGCGCCCTGGCGCGCAAACCAGGCGGCCACCGCCGCCCCCAGATGGCCGGCCGCGCCGGTGATGCAGACGGTCTGTCTATCGTTGCTCATGAAATCGCTCCTCATGCAATCGAGGTCATCATAAAAGCGCCGAGGCCACCCGTCCTCCGCTACGCTAGCGGTTTCGGCAACCCCCTCAAGGAGATCGCATGAGCACCGCCCTGACCGCCACCAGTTACAAGGAACTGACCACCGCCATCTCGGCCAACGTGCGCCAGCTCAAGGAGAGCGTGCCCGACGTGATGACCAGCTTCAACGCGCTGGGCAAGGCCGCGCTCGCGCCTGGCGCGATCGACGCCAAGACCAAGGAGCTGATCGCGCTGGCCATCGGCGTGGCCGCGCGCTGCGACGGCTGCCTCGGCTACCACACGCAGGCGCTCGCGCGCCTGGGCGCCACGCGCGAGGAAGTGCACGACATGCTGGGCGTGGCCGTCTACATGGGCGGCGGGCCCTCGCTGATGTATGCGGCCAATACCGTGGCCGCCTTCGACGAAGCGCTGGCCGCCCAGCAGGCCAGGTGATGCGGCGCCGCCGCTTCACCCTGTGCGCGGCAGCGCTCGCGGTGGCGCCCCTGCCCGCGGTTCACGCCGAGGAAACCTGGCCCACCAAACCCGTGCGCCTGCTGGTGGGCTTTCCCGGCGGCTCCACGCCCGACATCCTCGCGCGCGACATCGCCGAGCCGCTGGCCCGGGCGCTGGGGCAGCCCGTGGTGGTGGAAAACCGGCCGGGCGCCAGCGGCAACATCGCCACGAACCAGATCGCCAAGGCGGGCGACGGCCACACGCTGGGCATCGTCATCAACGGCAACCTCACGTCCTCGCCGCTGCTGTACTCCAGGTTGCCGTATGACCCGAAGAAGGACTTCAGCGACCTGAGCCTGCTGGCCACCGCGCCGCTGGTGCTCGTCACGCCCGCGAACCTGCCGCAGGGCAAGGCTTTTTTCGCGGAAGCCGCGCGCTTGGGCGATGCGTGGAATTACGGCTCGGTCGGCGCAGGCTCGGTCGCGCATCTGGGCATGGAACTGCTCAAGCAGCGCATGCCCGGCCTCCAGCCCGTGCATGTGCCCTACACCGGCAATCCGGCGGTGGTGACGGCGCTCATCAGCGGGCAGATCCAGATGGCGCTGGTGCCGCCGGGCCTGGCGATGCCGCAGATCAGGGCCGGCAAGCTGAACGCGGTGGGCGTGACGAGCAGCGGCAAGAGCGTGCTGGTGCCTGAACTGCCGCCCTTGAGCGAGCTGGGCGTGAAGGACTTCAACCTCGAGGTCTGGAATGCGCTCGTCGGCCCGGCCAGCCTGCCCGCCGCCGTGCAGGCGCGCGTGGCCACGCTGGTGGGCGAGATCCTCAAAACCGAGGCGGTGCGCGCGCAGATGTTTCAGCAGGGCTGGCAGACGGCGGGCAGTTCGCCCGAAGGCCTGAGACTGCGCATCGAAAAGGAAACCGCGCTGCTGGGCGCGATCATCAAGGCGCAGCGCATTCGGCTGGATTGAGCGGACCCTTCACACCGTCGCCCGCCACGGCCCCTGCACCATGACCGCCTCATCCGCCCCGGGCCACGGCGGCATGGTGACGGCGACGACCGACAAGCCGCACTCCGGCGACGCTCGGAACTGAAAGCACGTGCCCAGGGGAATCGTGAGCGAAAGCCCCGGCTCCAGCGCCAGGATGTCTTCCCGCCCCGATTGCAGGCGCCATAGCTGCCCACCACCGGAGAGCACATACCAGAGCTCATGCACCGTTTGATGCCGGACGGCCCTGACCACCGCGCCCGGGGGCAAATGAAAATGCGCCATGCTGCCCTGCTCCAGGGCCAGCAGCACGCGCACCTGCGAGCCGTCGGGGGCCAGTACCGTAGGTTCGTCGGGCAGGCGCATCTGATCGAACGCGCGCATGGTCACGGCCGGTCAGTCCAATCGGCCCGCCACGAGCCGGCGCACACTGTCGCATTGGCCGGCGAGCTGCTCGTCGTGCGTGACGACGACGAAGGCCGTGCCCTGCTCGCGCGCCAGTTTCAGCATCAGGGCAAAGACGCCTTGCGCGGTGGCGCGGTCGAGGTTGCCCGTGGGCTCGTCGGCCAGCACGCAGGCGGGGTGCGTGACGAGGGCGCGGGCAATGGCCACGCGCTGGCGCTCGCCGCCCGAGAGTTCGGCGGGACGGTGCGCCAGGCGCTCGGCCAGGCCCACCTGCGCGAGCATGCTGGCGGCCTGCGCCATGCACTCAGGCAAGGGCAGGCGGCGGATGCGCAGCGGCATGGCGACGTTTTCCTGCGCGGTGAACTCAGCCAGCAGGTGGTGGAACTGGTAGATGAAGCCCAGCGCGCCGTTGCGCAAGCGCCCCTGCGCGGCGGGCGCGAGGCGCGCCAGGTCCCGGCCCTGGAGCGTCACGCTGCCCTCGGTGGGCGCATCGAGCCCGCCCAGCAGGTGCAGCAGCGTGCTCTTGCCCGAGCCCGAGGCGCCGACGATGGCCAGCGTCTCGCCCGCACGCACGTCCAGATCCACGCCCGAGAGCACCTGCACGTCGAGCGGCCCTTCGGCATAGCGCCTGGTCAGGCCCCGGGCCTGCAAGATCACGTCACTCATAGCGCAGCGCCTCGGCGGGGTTGACGCGGCTGGCGCGCCAGCTCGGGTAGAGCGTGGCCGCGAGCGCCATCAGCAGCGAGATGATCGCGATCGGCACGATGTCGCCCTCCTGCGGGTCGCTCGGCATGCGGCTGATGAGGTAGATGTCCTTGGGCAGGAAGCTCACGCCCAGCAGGTGCTCGATGGCGGGCACGATGACGTCGATGTTGAAGGCCACGAGCAGGCCCAGCAGCAGGCCCGCGAGCGTGCCGATCACGCCCACGGCCGCGCCCTGCACGACGAACACGCCCATGATGCTCGCGGGGCTCGCGCCCAGGGTGCGCAGGATGGCGATGTCGGCGCGCTTGTCCTGCACCGTCATCACCAGCGTGCTGACCAGATTGAACGCGGCCACCGCGACGATGAGCGTGAGAATGATGAACATCATGCGTTTTTCGACCTGCACGGCGGCGAACCAGGTGCGGTTCTGCTGCGTCCAGTCGCGGATGAGCAGATTGCCCGAGAGCGTGTGCGCCAGCTCCTGCGTCACGCGCGGCGCCTGGTGCAGGTCCTTGAGCCGCGCACGCACACCAGTCGGGCCTCCGAGGCGGAAGATGCGCTCGGCGTCCTCGTGGTGCAGCAGCACCAGCGCCGAGTCGTATTCGTAGTGACCCGAGCGGAACGTGCCCGACACCGTCATCTGCTTGAGGCGCGGCACGATGCCCGCCGGGGTGATCTGCCCGCTGGGCGCGACCAGCGTCACCTTGTCGCCCACGCCCACGCCCAGCGAACGCGCCAGATCGATGCCCAGCACGACGTTGAAGCTGCCGGGCGTGAGCGTGTCGATGGCGCGGCGGTTCTCGTCGGCAATCTCGGTCACCTGGCCTTCCTGCGACGGGTCGATGCCGCGCACCATCACGCCCTTCATCTCGTCGCCGCGAGCCAGCAGCGCCTGCGCCGACACGAAGGGCGCCGCGCCCACCACGTCGGGGTTGGCGCGCACCTCGGCCAGCGTGCGTGGCAGGTCGGGCAATGCCGCACCGCCTGGGGCGAACACCTCGATGTGCGCGACGACGCTGAGCATGCGGTCGCGCACCTCTTTCTGAAAGCCGTTCATCACCGACAGCACGATGATGAGCGCGGCCACCCCCAGCGCGATGCCCAGCATGGACACGCCCGAGATGAAGGAGATGAAACCGTTGCGCCGCGTGGCGCGGCCGGCGCGGGTGTAGCGCCAGCCCAGGGCCAGCTCGTAGGGAATCTGCATGGTGGCGGTTCAGTCGCCCTGATCGGGCGGGGGCGATTGTGGCATCCCGGACAATACGGCCCATGCTATCCGTGCGCCATCTCCTGATTCCCATGGCCGCGAGCACGGCGCCCGGTTGCGAGCAGGCCCTGCAAAGCCTGCGGCTGCCGCAACTCGAACGCCTGCTCTCGCGCCTGAGCCTCACCCATACCGATACCGGCCAGGAGACCGACTACGCCCCGCCGCACGATCGCGCGCTGGCGCGTGCTCTCGGCCTGCCCGAGCGCGCCACGCCCTGGGCGGCCTGGCGCCAGCGCCTGACGGGCAGCGGCTGCGCCTGGCTCACGCCCTGCCAGTGGCAGATCGGCGCCGACCACGTGACGCTGATGCACCCCGATCGGCTGGGCCTCACCGAGGCCGATTCGCGCGCACTCATGGACATCGTCGCGCCCTGGCTGGCGCAGGACGGCCACACGCTCACCTGGCTCGCGCCAACGCGCTGGCTGGTGCAGGGACCGCTGTTCGCCGAGCTGGAATGCGCGCCGCTGGACCGCGTGATGGGCCGCGACGTGCGCGTGTGGATGCCGCGCGGCCCGCAGAGCATGCTGGTGCAGCGCCTGAACAGCGAGCTGCAGATGCTGCTCTACACCCATCCCTGGAGCGAGGCACGCGCCGCGCAGGGGCTCGCCCCCGTCAACGCCTTCTGGGTGCACGGCGCGGGCGCACTCGCCGCCCTGCCCGCCGAGGTGCCCGAACCCGAAATGCCGATGGCGCTGTACGACGCCGCGCTGCGCCAGGACTGGGCCGCGTGGGCCGCCGCCTGGCAGGCGCTGGATCGGGGTGCGGTGGGCGAACTGCTCGACCATGCGGCGCACGGCGGCACGGCGGCGCTCACGCTCTGCGGCGAGCGCGGCGCCCTCACCTTCAGCAACGCGCACCGCGGCCTGGGTGAAAAAATTACAAGCATTTTCCGGCGAGAACGCTTTTCTGATCTGCGCGAGCAGCTATGAAAATCGTGAATCGCGACGTGCCGCCGCGCGTGGCCTGGGCGCTGGAGCAGGCGGGCGTGCACCCGCTGCTGGCGCGCCTGTACGCGGCGCGTGGTGTGTGCTCGGCCGACGAGCTCGATCCGGCGCTGACGCGGCTGCTGGCGCCCGCCACGCTCAAGGGCGCGGATGAAGCCGCCCGGCTGCTGGCCGACGCGATCGCCCGCGACACGCGCATCTGCATCGTGGCCGACTACGACTGCGACGGCGCCACCGCCTGCGCCGTGGCGCTGCGCGGCCTGCGCCTGCTGGGCGCGCGCCAGGTGGATTACCTCGTACCCGACCGCGTGGTCGACGGCTACGGCCTCACCGCCCCTATCGCCGAACGCGTGGCCGCGCGCGGCGCCGATCTGCTCGTTACCGTGGACAACGGCATCGCCAGCATCGAGGGCGTGCGCCGCGCGCGCGCGCTGGGCCTGGCGGTGCTGATCACCGACCACCACCTGCCCGCCGCCGAGCTGCCTGAGGCCCAGGCCATCGTCAACCCCAACCAGCCGGGCTGCGGCTTCGAGAGCAAGGCCATCGCGGGGGTGGGCGTGATGTTCTACGTGCTGCTGGCGCTGCGCGCCGAACTGCGCGCTCGCGGCGCGTTCGACGCCGCGAGCCAGCCGCGCCTGGAGCCGCTGCTGCCGCTGGTGGCGCTGGGCACCGTGGCCGACGTGGTGCGGCTCGACGCCAACAACCGCCGCCTCGTGGCGCAGGGCCTCAGGCGCGTGCGCGCCGGGCACATGCCGGTGGGAATAGCGGCGCTGTTCCAGGCGGCCGGACGCAGGGCGGCGCAGGCCACGACCTTCGACTTCGGCTTTGCGCTCGGCCCGCGCATCAACGCCGCCGGTCGCCTGGCGGACATGTCGCTCGGCATCGAGCTGCTCACCACCGACGACGCGCAGCGCGCCGGGCAACTCGCGCGCGAGCTCGACGCAATCAACCGCGAGCGCCGCGAGATCGAGGGCGGCATGCGCGAACAGGCGCTGCAGGTGATCGACGAGCGCTTCGCGGCGCTGGAGGCACCGTCTTCGGCGCTGTGCGTCTTCGACGAGAGCTTTCACGAGGGCGTGGTCGGCATCGTCGCCTCGCGCCTGAAGGACAAATTCCATCGCCCGAGCTTCGTCTTCGCGCCCAGCACCGCGCCGGGACACGCGCACGAACTCAAGGGCTCGGGCCGCTCGGTGCCGGGCTTTCATCTGCGCGACGCGCTCGACCTCGTGGCCAAGCGCCACCCCGGCGTGCTGCTGCGCTTCGGTGGCCACTCGATGGCGGCGGGCTGCACCATCGCGGCCGAGCACTTCGCCACCTTCGAGCGCGCGTTTGCCGAGGTGGCCGAGCAGGGGCTGGATGCGGCCATGCTCACGCGCCGGCTGGAGACGGACGGGCCGCTGGCGCCCGAATACCTGCGCGCCGACCTCGTGGAACTGCTCGCGGGCGAGGTCTGGGGCCAGGGGTTCGCTGCGCCCACCTTCTGCGATGAGGTGCGCATCACCAGCCAGCGCCTCGTGGGCGAGGCCAGGAACCACCTGCAGCTCAAGCTCGAATACCAGGGGCAGGACGTGGACGCGATCTGGTTCTCGCGCACCGAACCGCTGCCCGAGCGCCCGCTGCTGGCGTTTCGCCTGGACGTGAACGAATGGCGGGGCGAGCGGCGCGTGCAATTGCTGGTGGAGGGAGCACAAATCTGAGCGCTTCCTAAAATGCAGGCATGTCTACCTCGCTGCGCGCCGATCTGCACTGCCACTCCACGATGTCCGATGGCACTCTCACGCCCGAAGAGCTGGCGGCGCGCGCGCATGGCCGGGGCGTCGCGCTCTGGGCGCTGACCGATCACGACGAGGTGGCCGGCCAGCAGCGTGCGGCGCGCGCAGCGGAGCGGCTGGGCATCGATTACCTCACGGGCGTGGAAGTGTCGGTGACGTTCGCCGGCATCACGGTGCACATCGTCGGCCTGGGGTTCGACGCCGACGACGCGGCGCTGGTGCAGGGCCTGGCGGCCACGCGCGGCGGGCGCGACGAGCGCGGGCGCGAGATGGCGGCGCAGCTCGACGCCGCGGGCATCCACGGCGCGTACGAAGGCGCGATGCGCTACGCGGGCAACCCCGCGCTGCTGGCACGCCCGCATTTCGCGCGCTACATCGTCGAGCAAGGCGTCTGCACCGACGTGAGCGAAGTGTTCCGCAAATATCTCACCGAAGGCAGGCCCGGCTACGTGCCCCATCGCTGGGCACAACTGGGTGACGCAGTGCACTGGATCACCGAGGCGGGCGGCATCGCGGTGATCGCGCACCCTGGGCGCTACCGCTTCACGGCCAACGAGGAATACGCGTTCTTCACCGACTTCAAGGCTCACGGCGGACAGGGCGTGGAGGTGGTGACGGGCAGCCACACGCCGGCCGAGTACGCCGCCTACGCCGACATGGCGCGCGAGTTCGACCTGCTCGCCTCCACCGGCAGCGACTTTCACAGCCCCAACGAATCGCACGCCGACCTGGGATCGCTGCCGCCCCTGCCGCAGGGGCTAACCCCCGTCTGGGAACCGCTGGCCAACCGCATCCGGCACGCCCACTGAACCTCCCGCCATGGCCCAATACTTCGAAGTCCACCCCGACAACCCGCAGCCGCGCCTGCTCAAGCAGGCGAGCGGGCTGCTGGCCGGGGGCGGCATCCTGGCCGTGCCCACGGATTCGAGCTACGCGCTGGTGTGCCAGCTCGACGACAAGGCCGCGGCCGACCGCCTGCGCCGCATCCGCCAGGTGGATGAAAAACACCATCTCACGCTGCTGTGCCGCGATCTGTCCGAGCTGGCCACCTACGCGCATGTGGACAACCGCCAGTACCGCTTGCTCAAACTCGCCACGCCCGGCCCCTACACCTTCATCCTGGACGCCACCAAGGAAGTGCCGCGGCGCCTGAGCCATCCGCAGCGCAAGACCATCGGCCTGCGCGTGCCCACGCGCAGCACCACGCTGATGCTGCTGCAACTGCACGGCGCGCCGCTGCTGTCCACCACGCTGATCGCGCCCGGCGAGACCGAGCCGATGAACGATCCGCAGGAGATCCGCGAGCGTTTTGAAAAGCTCATCGACGGCATCGTCGATTCGGGCGCCTGCCCGCTGGAGCCCACCACGGTGCTCGACCTCACGCCCATGGGCACGGGCGGCGACCCCATCGTGGTGCGCGAGGGGCGCGGCAGCCTGCAGGCACTGGGGCTTTGAACGCACGTCGCCGCTACAGCGGCAGCACGTGCGTGCGCTTGATTTCCTTGAGCACGAAGTTGGTGGAAATCTCGCGCACACCGGGCAGCGCGCGCAGCGTGGTGCGCACGTAATCGGAAAACGCCTGCAGGTCGGGCGCGACGACTTCGAGCTGGTAGTCGAAGCGCCCCGAGAGGTTGTGGCAGGCGAGCACCTCGCGCGCGGCGGCGATCTCGCGCTCGAACGCGGCCATGGTCCTGGGGGTGTGATCCTGCATCGTCAGGTGCACGAAGCCCAGCACCCCGAGCCCCACGGTCTCGCGCTCGAGATGGGCGTGGTAGCCCTCGATTACGCCGCTGTCTTCCAGGCGCCGGATGCGCCGCCAGCACGGCGAGGTGGACAGGGAAACCGACTCCGCGAGCTCGCCCACGGTGGCGCGCCCGTCGCGCTGCAGCGCATCGAGCAAGGATCGGTCGGTGGCGTCAAGGTCAATCATGCCCATTCCCATCAGTTCAAAGGAAATTTTTGCCCTTTTATCACGCTCTCATTCGGTATTGAGCGAAATTTTTCCTGATCAAACGCCAAACAATGGTGCGCACTACACATCCATTACAGGAGACTCCACCATGGCCCAGACCACCGCGCACGGCGCCGGTTTTTCCACCCGCGCCATCCACCACGGCTACCACCCGGCCGACAACCAGGGCGCGCTGGTGCCGCCGATCCACACCTCGGCCACCTGGGTGTTTCCTGACACGGCCTACGGCGGGCGCTGCTTTGCCGGGGAGGAAAAGGGCTACGTCTACACGCGCATCTCCAACCCCACGCTGGCACTGCTCGAAGGGCGCCTGGCCAGCCTGGAACAGGGCACGGCGGCCGTGGTCTTCGGCTCAGGCATGGGGGCGATCACCGCCACGCTCTGGTCCATGCTCGCGCCCGGCGACGAAATTCTCACCGACCAGACGCTCTACGGCTGCACCTTCGCCTTTCTGCACCACGGCATCGGGCACTTCGGCGTGCAGGTGCGCCACGTGGACATGACCGACCCGGCCCGGGTGGCCGCCGCCATGACCGACAAGACCCGCGTGGTCTACCTCGAATCGCCGGCCAACCCCAACATGCGCCTGGCGGACATCGCCGCCATCGCCGAACTCACGCACGCCCGGGGCGCGAAGCTGGTGGTGGACAACACCTATTGCTCGCCCTACCTGCAGCAGCCCCTGACGCTGGGCGCGGACGTGAGCGTGCACTCGATGACCAAGTACCTGAGCGGCCACGGCGACGTGACGGCGGGCGCGGCCATCTTCGCCGATGAGGAGCTGGCGCAGCGCGTGCGCCTGTTCGGCCTCAAGGACATGACGGGCGCGGTGATGTCGCCGCAGGATGCGCACCTGGTGATGCGCGGCCTGAAGACGCTGGCGCTGCGCATGGACCGCCACTGCGAGAACGCGCAGAAGGTGGCTAGGTTCATCGAAGCGCACCCCGCCACCGCGCAGGTGTACTACCCCGGCCTGGCGAACTTTCCCCAGCACCAGCTTGCCCGCCGCCAGATGCGGCAGATGGGCGGCATGATGGCATTCGAGCTGCACGGCGGTCTGCAGGCGGGCATCCGCTTCATGGATGCGCTTGAGCTCGTCGCGCGTGCCGTGAGCCTGGGCGACGCCGAGACGCTGGCGCAGCACCCGGCGAGCATGACGCACTCCACCTACACGCCCGAGGAACGCGCCGCGCACGGCATCTCCGAAGGGCTGGTGCGTCTGTCGGTAGGGCTGGAAGACGTGGACGACATCCTCGCCGACATCGCGCAGGCGCTGGATCAGGTGCATGCAGCCAACGGCGGCGCGGGCCAGCGCCGCCCGGCGACGGCGACCGAGCACGCGGCCACGATCTGAGACGAACCGCATGAGACAAGGCCGTGGCCCGGCGCGCGCCGAGTGCTGGGTCAGGACTTGCCAAACTCAGGGGATTGCGGCACACCCTGGGCCGTGACCCCACCCACAGGATCGCCATGAACGCCCCGCTCGCTTCCTCCCTTCTCACCGACGCCGACGGCGCGCCGGACATCGACCCGCAGGAAACCACCGAGTGGCGCGACGCCTTCCTGGCGCTGCTGGCCACGCAGGGGCCGGAGCGCGCACGCTTCATCCTGGACGCCCTGGTCGAGACCGCGCACCAGCGCCGCGTGCCCTGGCAGCCGCAGCTGAACACCCCCTACGTCAACACCGTGAGCGCGCAGGCGCAGCCGCCCTTCCCCGGCGACCTGGCGGTGGAGGAGCGCCTGGGCTCGCTCATGCGCTGGAACGCGCTCGCGATGGTGGTGCGCGCCAACAAGGCGTACGGGGAACTCGGCGGGCACATCGCCAGCTACGCCAGCGCAGCCGATCTGTTCGAGGTCGGCTTCAACCACTTTTTCCACGCCCGCGAGGGGCTTGCGCCCGGGCAGCACCGGGGCGACCTGGTGTTCTTTCAGCCACACAGCGCGCCGGGGGTGTATGCGCGCGCCTTTCTCGAAGGTTTTTTGAGCGAGCGGGACCTGCTGCACTTCCGCCAGGAAATCACCGCCCCCAAGGAAGGCGCGCGCGGCCTGTGCAGCTACCCGCACCCCTGGTCCATGCCGGACTTCTGGCAGTTCCCCACGGGCTCGATGGGCCTGGGGCCGATCAGCAGCATCTACCACGCGCGCTTCATGCACTACCTCACGGACCGGGGGCTGCTCGATTGCACGGGCCGCAAGGTCTGGGGGGTGTTCGGCGACGGCGAGATGGACGAGCCCGAGAGCACCAGCGCGCTCACGCTCGCCGCGCGCGAGCGCCTCGACAACCTGGTCTGGGTGGTCAACTGCAACCTGCAGCGGCTCGATGGCCCGGTGCGCGGCAACGGGCGCATCGTCGATGAGCTGGAGCGCCTGTTCACCGGCAGCGGCTGGAACGTGATCAAGCTGCTCTGGGGCAGCGACTGGGACGGCCTGTTCGCACGCGACCTCACCGGCACGCTGGTGCGCACGCTGGGCGAGACGGTGGACGGCCAGATGCAGACCTTCGCGGCCAAGGACGGGCGCTACAACCGCGACAACTTCTTCGGCCAGCACCCCGAGCTGGCGGCGCTGGCGCAGGGCATGACGGACGAGCAGATCGATCGCCTCAAGCGCGGCGGGCACGACCTGGTGAAGATCCACGCCGCCTACGCGCAGGCCGCCGCGCACCGGGGCGGGCCGACGGTGATCCTTGCGCTCACCAAGAAGGGCTACGGCATGGGCGCGGCCGGTCAGGGCAAGATGACCACGCACAGCCAGAAGAAGCTCGACGAGGCGGCGCTGATCGAATTTCGCAACCGCTTCAACCTGCCGCTCAGCGACGAAGAGGCCGCGCACCTGCGCTTTCTGAGGCCCGATGAAGACAGCGCCGAGATGCGCTACCTGCGCATGCACCGCGAGAAGCTCGGCGGGCACCTGCCGCGGCGCCAGACCGGGTGCGAGCCGCTTGCCGTGCCGCCGCTGGCGCACTACGCCAGCTTCGCCCTCAACGCCCAGGGCAAGGAGATGAGCACCACCATGGCCTTCGTGCGCATGCTCGGCGCCCTGCTCAAGGACGAGGCGCTGGGCCGGCGCGTCGTGCCCATCGTCGCCGACGAGGCACGCACCTTCGGCATGGCCAACCTGTTCAAGCAGGTGGGCATCTACAGCGACGTGGGCCAGCGCTACGCGCCCGAGGACATCGGCTCCATCCTCTCCTACCGCGAGGCCAAGGACGGGCAGATCCTGGAGGAAGGCATCACCGAGGCGGGCGCCCTCGCGAGCTGGACCGCCGCCGCTACGAGCTACAGCGTGCACGGCCTGGCGATGCTGCCGTTCTACATCTACTACTCGATGTTCGGCTTTCAGCGCGTGGGCGACCTGATCTGGGCCGCAGCCGACCAGCGCGCACGCGGCTTTCTGCTGGGCGCGACCTCGGGGCGCACCACGCTCGCGGGCGAAGGCCTGCAGCACCAGGATGGCACCAGCCATCTCGTGGCCAGCACCATCCCCAACTGCAAGGCGTACGACCCGGCGTTCGCCGGCGAACTGGCGGTGATCGTGGACGCGGGCATGCGCGCGATGCTGACCGAGCAAAAGGACGTCTTCTACTACGTCACGCTGATGAACGAGAACTACGCCCAGCCCGACCTGCCCGAGGCGGCGCACGAGGGCGTGGTGCGCGGCTGCTATTTACTCAAGAGCTGTCAGCGCATGATGGGCGGGCGTGATAGATCGATTTCATTCAAATCCCACGCCACGCTGCTGGCCTCGGGCGCCATCCTGCCCGAGGCGCTCAAGGCGGCCGAGCGACTGGCGCAGGAGGGCATCGCGGCGAGCGTGGTCAGCGTCACGAGCTGGAGCGAACTGGCGCGCGACGGGCGCGCGTGCCTGACCAGCGGCGCCACACCCTGGGTGACGCAGGTACTGGCGCAGACGCAGGGCCCCATCGTCGCCGCCACCGACTACGTGAGCAGCGTGCCCGAGCTCATCCGCGCGCACCTGCCCGCGGGGCGCGGCTACCGCACACTGGGCACCGACGGCTTCGGGCGCAGCGACACGCGCGCGGCGCTGCGCGAGCATTTCGAGGTGGACGCAGCTCACATGGCTGCGGCGGCACGCCAGATGCTTGCAGCCTGAGCCTCGAAAAGGCCGTGAATCGCCAACGCATCCGCGGCACTTTTCACCGACCGACCCACCCGCCACGGGTGGGCTTTTGTACGTGAAGTGCTACACGCTGTCACAAAGCTGTCACACTGAAGCTCGATAGTCCGCCCTGTCTTACACAACGTCTGTTCAAGGCCTTCCTCATGAAACCATCGACAAAGCAAATCCTTTCATGCCTTGCCCTGTGCGCAGCGGTTGCCACACCGGCATTGGCGCAGCAAGAGGCCACGGGCGCCGGCGCCAGCTTTCCGGCGCCGCTGTACGCCAAGTGGGCAGCCAACTACCACAAGGCCACCGGCGTGAAGATCAACTACCAGTCGGTCGGCTCCAGCGCGGGCATCCGCCAGATCGAGGCCAAGACGGTGGACTTCGGCGCCTCCGACGCGCCGCTGACCGATGAGGACCTGGCCAAGAAGGGCCTGGTGCAGTTTCCCACCGTGGTGGGCGGCGTGATCCCGGTGGTCAACATCGTCGGCATCAAGCCGGGCGAGCTCAAGCTCTCCGGCGCCGTGCTGGCCGACATCTACCTGGGCAAGGTGTCCAAGTGGAACGACGCGGCCATCACCGCGCTGAACCCCGGCCTGAAGCTGCCGGACGCGCCCATCGCCCCGGTGCGCCGCGCCGACGGCTCTGGCACCACCAACGCCTTCACCAACTACCTGAGCCAGGTCAGCCCCGAGTGGAAGACCAAGGTGGGCGAGGGCACCGCGGTCAACTGGCCCAGCGGCGCCGGTGGCAAGGGCAATGAGGGCGTGGCCGCCTTCGTGGGGCGCCTGGCCAACTCGATCGGCTATGTGGAGTACGCCTACGTCAAGCAGAACAAGATGACCTACGTGCAGTTGCAAAACGCAGACGGCAAGTTCGTCTCCCCCGGCGACACCAACTTCAAGGCGGCCGCGGCCGGCGCCGACTGGGCCAAGTCCTTCCACCAGGTGCTGAACAACAAGCCGGGCGCCGAGTCCTGGCCCATCACCACCGCCACCTACATCCTGATGCACGCGAAGCAGGACAAGCCTGAGAACGCCCGCACCGTGCTCAAGTTCTTCGACTGGGTGTACACCAACGGCGACGCCACGGCCAGCGAGCTGGACTACGTGCCGATGCCGGCGGCCGTGAAGACGCTGATCCGTGAGCGCGCCTTCGGCGCCATCAAGGACGGCGCGGGCAAAGCCATCGCTTATCAATAACCGACAATAGCCCAATTGCGCGCGTCCGGCATCCCGGCAGGGGCGCCGGACGCGCGCCAGCGTGTATAACTCATGTCCTTCACCGCCACCCTGGACTCCGCCGCGGCTGCACTGTCCCGACCGTCCGACGCCACCATGAGCCCACCCCCACCCGTGCGCACGATGCGCACCGGCCCCACCGCCGACCGATTGTTCGCCTGGGCCGCAAGGGGCGCGGCCCTGCTGACGCTGGGGTTGCTGGTGGCCATCATGGCGTCGCTGCTGATCGGTGCCTGGCCGGCGATACGCGCCTTCGGCCTGGGTTTCATGACCAGCGCGGTCTGGGACCCGGTGCGCCAGGAATTCGGCGGCCTGGTGATGATCTACGGCACGGTGGTGACCTCGCTCATCGCGCTGGTGATCGCCGTGCCGGTGAGCTTCGGCATCGCGCTGTTCCTCACCGAGCTGTCGCCCGCCTGGCTCAAGCGCCCGCTGGGCACCGCCATCGAACTGCTGGCAGCCATTCCATCCATCGTCTATGGCATGTGGGGGCTGCTGGTGTTCGCGCCCATCCTGTCGGCCTGGGTGCAGCAGCCGCTGCAAGGCTGGTTCGGCCAGGTGCCGGTGCTGGGCGCGCTGTTCTCCGGCCCGCCCGTGGGCATAGGCATCCTGTCGGCCGGCATCATCCTGGCGATCATGATCATTCCCTTCATCGCCTCGGTGATGCGCGACGTGTTCGAGATCACGCCGGCCCTGCTCAAGGAATCCGCCTACGGCCTGGGCGCCACCACCTGGGAGGTGGTCTGGCGCGTGGTGCTGCCCTACACCAAGACGGGTGTGATCGGCGGCATCATGCTGGGCCTGGGCCGCGCCCTGGGCGAGACCATGGCCGTCACCTTCGTCATCGGCAACATGAACCAACTCAACTCCCTGAGCCTGTTCCAGGCCGCCAACTCCATCACCTCGGCCCTGGCCAACGAATTCGCCGAGGCCGGCCCCGGCCTGCACCAGGCCTCGCTGATCTACCTGGGGCTGGTGCTGTTCTTCATCACCTTCGTGGTGCTGGCCTGCTCCAAGCTGCTGCTGGCGAGCCTGGCCAAGGGCGAGGGGACGAAATCGTGAGCACCACCATCAAGTCCGGCGCCCGGCAGGCGATGTTTTCCAGGCGCAAGCGCACCAACGCCATCGCGCTCACGCTGTCGCTGGCGGCCATGGGTTTCGGCCTGTTCTGGCTGGCCTGGATCCTGTGGGAGACCCTGCGCCTGGGCCTGGGCGGCATCGCCCTGGCCACCTTCACGCAATCGACGCCACCACCCAACGACGCCGGGGGCCTGGCCAATGCCATTTTCGGCTCGCTGACCATGGTGAGCGTGGCCACGCTGGTCGGCACACCCATCGGCATCCTGGCCGGCGTCTACCTGGTCGAATACAACCCGCGCGGCTGGCTGGCCAGCGCCACGCGCTTCGTGAGCGACATCCTGCTGTCGGCGCCCTCCATCGTCATCGGCCTGTTCATCTTCGAGGTGATGGTGGTGCGCATGGGCAGCTTCTCGGGCTGGGCCGGGTCGATGGCGCTGGCGCTGATCGTGATCCCGGTGGTGATCCGCACCACCGAAGACATGCTCAAGCTGGTGCCGGCGGGCCTGCGCGAGGCCGCCTACGCCCTGGGCGCGCCCAAGTGGAAGGTGATTCTCGCCATCACACTGCGCGCCGCGCGTGCCGGCGTCATCACCGGCGTGCTGCTGGCGGTGGCGCGCATCGCGGGCGAGACGGCGCCGCTCTTGTTCACCGCGCTGTCCAACCAGTTCTGGTCGGCCGACATGGGCAGCCCCATGGCCAGCCTGCCCGTCGTCATCTTCCAGTTCGCCATGAGCCCCTACGAGAACTGGCAGCACCTGGCGTGGGCCGGCGTGTTCCTCATCACCCTGGCGGTGCTGGGCCTGAACATCCTGGCACGCGTGATGACCCGTAGCAAATAAATAAGAGAAGAGAAAGACCCCGTCCATGTCCGTCGTCCTCGATGCTCCCCACCCCGTCGCCGCGCCGGCGGCCGGTTCACGCCCCAAGATCTCGGTGCGCGACCTGAATTTCTACTACGGCAAGTTCCATGCGCTCAAGGGGGTGAACCTGGACATCCCGGAGAAGCAGGTCACCGCCTTCATCGGCCCCTCGGGCTGTGGCAAATCGACGCTGCTGCGCGTGTTCAACCGCATGTTCGAGCTGTACCCCGAGCAGCACGCCGAAGGCCAGGTGCTGCTCGACGGCGAAGACCTGCTCACCGCCCGGCAGGACGTGGCGCTGATCCGCGCCAAGGTCGGCATGGTGTTCCAGAAGCCGACGCCATTTCCGATGTCGATCCGCGACAACATCGCCTTTGGCGTGAAGCTGTTCGAGCACCTGAGCCCGGCCGACATGGACGAGCGCGTGGAGTGGGCGCTGCGCAAGGCGGCGCTGTGGAACGAGGTCAAGGACAAGCTGGGCCAGAGTGGTGCCAGCCTCTCGGGCGGCCAGCAGCAGCGCCTGTGCATCGCGCGCGGCGTGGCCATCCGGCCCGAGGTGCTGCTGCTGGACGAACCCTGCTCGGCGCTGGATCCGATCTCCACCGCGAAAATCGAGGAACTGATTGCCGAGCTCAAGAGCGAGTACACCGTGCTCATCGTCACACACAATATGCAGCAGGCGGCGCGCTGCAGCGACCATACGGCCTACATGTACCTGGGGGAACTCATGGAGTTCGGCACCACCGAACAAATGTTCTTCAAGCCGCGGCGCCAGGAGACGGAAGACTACATCACCGGGAGATTCGGATGACGGAAAAGCATCTTTCAACGCAGTTCGACAGCGAGCTCAATCAGGTGACGGCCCGCGTCATGGAGCTGGGCGGCCTCGTGGAAGCCGAGATCCAGCAGGCCGTGCAGGCGCTGTCGCATTTCAGCCTGGACGCCGTGGATCAGGTCGAGGCCCTGGAGCGACGCGTGAACGCGATGGAAGTGGAGATCGACCACGAGCTCACCACCATCATCGCGCGGCGCCAGCCCACGGCGCGCGATCTGCGCCTGCTGATGGCGTTTTCCAAGGCGACCGCCAACCTCGAACGCATGGGTGACGAAGCCACGCGCATGGCGCGCATGGTGCGCTCCATCATCGACAGCGGTGCGGTGCGCGCGCTGCCGTCGAGCGAACTGCACATCGCGGCCGAACTCGCCTCCGGCCTGCTGCGCAAGGCGCTCGATGCCTTTGCACGGCTGGACACCAAGACGGCGCTCGCCATCCTCAAGGAGGACAACCTGATCGATCAGGAATTCGACGGCTTCGTGCGCAAGCTCATCACCTACATGATGGAAGACCCGCGCACCATCTCCGCCAGCCTCGACCTGCTGTTCCTGGCCAAGGCCATCGAGCGCATCGGCGACCATTCCAAGAACGTGGCCGAGCTCATCATCTACCTGGTCGAGGGCAAGGACGTGCGCCACACCACCATGCAAGAGATCGAGTCCGTCGTGCAATGAGCCAGCGTCCCCGCATCCTTGTCGTCGAAGACGAACCCGCCATCGCCGAGCTGATCGCGGTCAACCTGCGCCACGGCGGGTTCGAGCCGGTCTGCGCGGCCGATGGCGCCACCGCCCAGCACGCGCTCGATGCCGTGCTGCCCGACGTGATCCTGCTCGACTGGATGCTGCCCGACGTGAGCGGTCTGCGCCTGGCGCGCCAGTGGCGCGCCCACCCGCGCAGCAAGCACGTTCCCATCCTGATGCTCACCGCGCGCGGCGACGAGCCGGACAAGGTCGCGGGGCTGGACGCCGGCGCGGACGACTACATCACCAAGCCGTTTTCGACGCAGGAGCTGCTGGCGCGCATCCGCGCCGTCCTGCGCCGACGCGCGCCCGAACAGGCCGATGCGCCCCTGACCGACGGCGGCCTGACGCTGGAGCCCGCCACCCGCCGCGTCATCTGGCAGGGCACGCCGCTCAAGCTCGGGCCCACCGAATTCCGGCTGCTGCACTACCTGATGGCGCATGCCGAGCGCGTGCACAGCCGCACCCAACTGCTGGACAAGGTCTGGGGCGACCACGTCTACATCGAAGAGCGCACGGTGGACGTGCATGTGAAGCGCCTGCGCGAAGCCCTCGGCGATGCGGGAGCGCTCATCGAGACCGTGCGCGGCGCAGGCTACCGGTTCACGGCGCACTCGTCTCAATAAAACAATAGCTGCTTACGCAATGCAGACAAGCGTTGCAGCCACTTTTAACTGAATATGCTCACGCGTCTGCTTCTCTTTGCCGCGCTGCAGCTGGTCGGCGGCGCGCTCAGTGGCTGGTGGGGCGGGCCATGGGCGGCGGCGGGCGGCGCCTGCGCGGCCGCCTGGCTGTGGTTTGCCTGGGACGCCGCCAGCGCCGCACGGCTGCTTGCCTGGCTGCGCGGCGGCGCCAGCGGGGCGAGCCCGCGCCTGCACGGCACGTGGGGCGAGGCGCTGGACCGCACCCATCGGCTGCAGCGCCAGCACGAACAGGCGCTGGCGGCAAGCGAGGCGCGCCTGCACACCTTCCTGTCGGCCATCCAGGCTTCACCCAACGGCGTGCTGCTGCTCGACGAGCAGGGTCGCATCGAATGGTGCAACCAGCAGGCAGCGCAGCAGTTCGGCCTGGATGTGCAGCGCGATCAGATGCAGGTCATCGGCAATCTGGTGCGCGACCCGGCCTTCGGCGCCTACGTCACGGCGCAGGATTTCACGCACGACCTGCTGCTGACCCGGCCCGCCGCCAACGGGGCCGCGCCCACGCAGCTGGCGATACGCCTGCACCCCTACGGCGAAGGGCGCACGCTGATGCTCTCGCGCGACGTCACGCAACTGCAACTGGCCGAGACCATGCGGCGCGACTTCGTTGCCAACGTTTCGCACGAGATCCGCACGCCGCTCACGGTGCTGGCGGGTTTCATCGAGACCCTGCAGACGCTCCCTCTGAACGACGCCGAACGCACACGCTACCTCGCGCTCATGGCCCGGCAGTCGCGGCGGATGCAGGCGCTGGTGCAGGATCTGCTCACACTGTCGCGCCTGGAAGGCAGTCCGGCCCCGGGCCTGGAGGAATGGACGCCCATGCGCACGCTGCTGGAGCGCTGCGCGCAGGAAGCGCACGAGCTTTCGCGCCGGGTGCTGCCCGCGGGCAGCGCCGCGCACCAATGGCAGTTTCCCGATGACGGCGAGCTGCAATCCGCGGGCGAGATCGCAGGCAACGAGACCGAGCTCTACAGCGCCCTGTCCAACCTCGTGAGCAACGCGGTGCGCTACACCCCTGCCGCCGGCCTGATCCGCGTCACCTGGCAGCCGCAGGCCGACGGCAGCGCGACCTTCTGCGTGCGCGACAGTGGCCCCGGCATCGCCGCGGAGCACATCGCGCGCCTGACCGAACGCTTTTACCGTGTCGATCACGGGCGCTCGCGCGACAGCGGCGGCACCGGCCTGGGCCTGGCCATCGTCAAGCACGTCGTGCAACGCCACGGGGCGCAACTCACGATCACGAGCGCGCCTGGACAAGGCTCGGCATTCTGCGTGCGGTTTCCGGCGGGGCGCTGGCGAGCATCACGCGCGCACAGCCCTGCGGCATCAGAAAGCACGGCGCCGAGCCTCTGACGCGCGGACACCGACCATTTGACCTCGACCGGGTTGGAAGTACCCTGCACAACCCCTCTTCCCGGACACGGATCAGACCTGCCTCATGCCCGCCGAACCTCCTCGCGATCAGAATGAAGACCCGGCAGCCCGTGCAACGCCGCGCATCCCGACCGGCATCTGGGTGATCGGCTTCGTCAGCCTGCTGATGGACATTTCTTCCGAGATGATTCACAGCCTGTTGCCGCTGTTCATGGTCTCGGCGCTGGGTGCCAGCGCATTGGCGGTCGGCATCGTTGAAGGACTGGCCGAGTCGACCGCCCTGATCGTCAAGGTGTTCTCCGGCGTGCTCAGCGATTACTTGGGCAAACGCAAAGGCCTCGCGGTGTTCGGCTATGCCCTGGGCGCCATTACCAAGCCGCTGTTCGCCATCGCGCCGACGGTTGGTGTCGTTCTCTCGGCCCGCGTGATCGATCGCATCGGCAAGGGCATACGTGGTGCGCCACGCGACGCGCTGGTGGCGGACATCACGCCGCCAGCCCTGCGCGGTGCGGCCTTCGGGCTGCGCCAGTCGCTGGACACCGTCGGTGCATTTCTCGGCCCGCTGCTCGCCGCAGGGCTGATGTGGCTGTGGTCGGACAATTTCCGGGCCGTGTTCTGGGTGGCGGTGATTCCCGGGCTGCTCGCCGTGGTCCTGCTGGCATGGGGCGTGCGCGAACCCGAGCGCCAGACGGGCAGCCGGCGCACCAATCCGATCAACCGAAAAAACCTCACGCGCCTGAGCGGCGCGTATTGGTGGGTGGTCGGCGTCGGCGCGGTTTTCACGCTGGCCCGTTTCAGCGAGGCCTTTCTCGTTCTGCGCGCCCAGCAGACCGGCGTTGCGCTCGCCCTGGTTCCGCTGGTGATGGTGGCGATGAATCTGGTGTACGCCGCCTCGGCCTATCCCTTCGGGAAACTGTCGGACCGCATGAGCCACAAGGCACTGCTGGCCTGGGGGCTGCTCGTCCTGATCGCGGCCGATCTGGTCCTGGCCACCGGCAGCCACTGGAGCACCCTGCTTGCAGGCGTCGCGCTGTGGGGCGTCCACATGGGCATGACGCAGGGTCTGCTCGCCACCATGGTGGCCAACCACGCTCCCGAGGATCTGCGGGGAACCGCCTTCGGCCTGTTCAACCTGGTGAGCGGGCTGGCCATGCTGGTTGCCAGCGTCGTCGCCGGCTTGTTGTGGGATCGGCTGGGAGCCGAATTCACGTTCTATGCGGGCGCCGTGTTCAGCGCCATCGCTCTCCTCGCCTTGGGCAAACGGCTTCAAGGTGACGCTGGGCGGCGCCTCTCGGGGCAGTGATGCCGGCGGCACCCGCAGACCCACCACCAGCCTCCGTTGACGCGGTTCATCGCCGAGTTTTCGAGCGCCTGGGCCGCGTCTGAGACAATCGCGCCCCGTGAATGCCGACACTCTCCAGACCATCCTCATCTACGCGCTGCCCGTGCTCCTGTCGATCACGGTGCACGAATCCGCCCACGGCTACGCCGCGCGCCACTTCGGCGACCACACGGCCGAGAGGATGGGGCGCATCACGCTCAATCCGCTCAAGCACATCGACCCCATCGGCACCATCGCGATGCCGCTGTTTCTGTACTTCGCCACCTCGGGGGCCTTTCTTTTTGGCTATGCCAAGCCGGTGCCAGTCAACTTCGGCGCGCTGCGCAACCCCAAGCGCGACATGGTCTGGGTGGCGCTTGCCGGCCCCGCCTCCAACCTGGCGCAGGCGATCGGCTGGGCGCTGCTGCTCGTGCTCTACGCGGCGCTGGGCGTGACCGAGCCCTTCTTCATCAAGATGGCGCAAGGCGGCATCCTCGCCAACCTCGTGATGTGGGCCTTCAACCTGTTTCCGCTGCCACCGCTCGATGGCGGTCGCATCCTCGTGGGGCTGCTGCCCTGGCGCCAGGCGCAATGGGTGGCGCGCACGGAGCCCTACGGTTTTTTCATCGTCATGGCGCTCGTCGTGGCGGGGGTGGTGGGCACTTACTGGCTGATGCCGCTGATGCAGTTCGGCTACGCGCTGATCCAGTGGCTCATCACGCCGCTCGTGGCCCTGCTGCACTGATTTTTTCTCATGACCATCACGCGTTTTCTCACCGGCATCACGCCTTCGGGCACGCCGCACCTGGGCAATTTCGTCGGCTCCATCCGCCCTTCCGTGGCCGCCAGCCGCAACCCCGAGGTGCAGAGCTTTTATTTTCTGGCGGACTACCACGCGCTCATCAAGTGCCAGGAACCGGCGCGCGTGAACCGCTCCACGCTGGAGATCGCCGCGAGCTGGCTCGCGGCGGGGCTCGACCCCGAGCACGTCACCTTCTACCGCCAGTCGGACATTCCTGAAATCCCCGAACTCACCTGGCTGCTCACCTGCGTGACGGGCAAGGGGCTGCTCAACCGCGCCCACGCCTACAAGGCGGCGCAGGACAGGAACCGCGAGGCCGGGCACGACACGGACGACGGCGTGAGCGCGGGCCTGTTCATGTACCCGGTGCTCATGGCGGCCGACATCCTGGTGTTCAACGCCCACAAGGTGCCCGTGGGACGCGACCAGGTGCAGCACATCGAGATGGCGCGCGACATCGCCGCGAGCTTCAACCACCTCTATGGCGAGCATTTCACGCTGCCCGAGGCGGCGATCGAGGAAAACGTCGCGACGCTCTCGGGCCTGGATGGCCGCAAGATGAGCAAGAGCTACGACAACACCATCCCGCTGTTCTGCTCGCGCGACGAACTGAAAAAGCTCATTGCCGGCATCGTCACCGACTCGCGCGCGCCGGGCGAGCCCAAGGAGGTCGAGGGCTCAGCGCTCTTTCAGATCTACCAGGCCTTCGCCACGCCCGAGGAAACCACGGCCATGCGCCAGGCCTACGCGCAAGGCATCGCCTGGGGCGACGCCAAGCAGCTGCTCTTCGAGCGCGTGGACAGGGAACTCTCGCCCATGCGCGATCGCTACGACGACCTGATGGCCCACCCCGCGCAGGTCGAAGCCGCGCTGCGCATGGGCGGCGAGCGCGCCCGCGCCCTGGCGCGCCCCTTCCTGCAAGGCCTGCGCGAGGCCGTGGGTCTGCGCCCGCTTACCCCGGCATCGACCGCCACGCAAAAGGGCAAGGCCACCACCACCGGCCTGCCGCACTTCAAGCAGTACCGCGAAAAAGACGGCAAGTTCTATTTCAAGTTCGTCGCGGGCGACGGCACGCTGCTGCTGCAAAGCACGGGGTTCGACGCGCCGCGCGACGCGGGCCAGCTCATCGCCCGCCTGCAGCGCGAGGGTGCGGCCCTCGCGGCGCTGCCCGCCGCGGTGACGGCCGCGGACGGGGTGGCGCTTGACAGCATCGTGCAGGCACTCAAGGCCCTGACCTCAGGCCGAGCGGTCTGAATGGCACATTTTCGATAGCTGCTTGCGCTTTGCTGTCAAGCCTTGGAGGCCAATTTGATCTAAATTCCAAGGACGAGACATGCGCATCGCCGCGGTGGATGACAAGCCACTACAGCCCGAGTTCCACGACCGGGCACCGGGCGTTGCCCACCTGCTCCTGCGTCGGCGCGCTCATGGACAAGACCACCGCGGATGCGTCCACGGGCGAATGCGTGCTCCGGCTGTCCGCCACTTCACCGTGAGGCCACGCGCCACCCGCGGTCAGCGATCCATCCCGTGGTACTCGGGATTGGGCATCATGCTCACGCCCGTGGACATGCGGTTGGTCATGTTGTAGAAGCCCGTGGCCGCCACGATGTCCCAGATGTCGCGATCGCTGAAACCCGCGTCGCGCAGCAGCTGGCGGTCGGTCTCCTGCACCTTGGCGGGCGTTTCGGTCAGCTTGGTGGCAAAGTCCAGCATCGCGCGCTCGCGCGGCGACAGCCTGGCGCTGCGGTAGTTCATCACCAGCAGCTCGCCGAGCACCGGGTCTTTCGAGAGCTTGCGCACCGACTGGCCGTGCGAGACCAGGCAGTAGTAGCAGTGGTTGATCGACGAGACCACCACCGCGATCATCTCGCGTTCCAGCCTGGACAGACCCGAGTCGCCCAGCATCACCTCGTTGTAGAAGTTGGCGAAGTTGCGCAGCTTCGTCTGGTCGAAGCTGAGCGCTCGCAGCACGTTGGGCACCATGCCGAGCTTTTCCTGGCAGACCTCGAAATAGCGGCGCATGTCCTCGTCCAGCTCCGAGGTGTCGGGCGGCGGCAGGTCGAGGGCTGTGAGGTAGTCGGGTTGGTGCATCGCGGCTCCTTCAGGCGGGCGTGTTTGGATCAGCGCGCACCTTAACGGAGCAAATCACCCGCGACTGTCGCCCCCCAGACATTTACCGGGGTTTTCACCCGGACACAGCCGGGCGAATTGACGCTAACGTAAGCCCACATGGACATTGCGGCAGCGCGCACCAGCATGCCGCCATGGCAGACAACGGCAATGGAGAAGAACTTGGGCCAGCCAACGACGATGCCAACCTCAGCAGAGCCGGTATTGCGCTGCGAGAAGATCAGCCGCTGGTTCGGCGGCGTGCGCGCGCTCTCCGATGTGTCGCTCTCGGTGGCGCAGGGTGAAATTTACGGCCTGGTCGGCCCCAACGGCTCGGGCAAGACCACGCTGGTCAATTCCATCACGGGGTTCTACCCGCCGCAGGAAGGCAGCATCCACTTCGAGGGCCACCGGATCAACGGCGTGCGTCCGCACCGCATCGCCTCGCTCGGCATCGCGCGCACCTTCCAGAATGTGGCCCTGTTCAAGGGCATGAGCGTGCTGGACAACATCCTCATGGGACGTCACACCTTCATGCACCCCAGCGCCCTCGCCTCACTGTTCTACTGGTGGTGGGCCGAAAAAGAAGAAATGCTGCATCGCGACAAGGTCGAGGAAATCATCGATCTGCTGCAACTGGAAAGCGTGCGCGACGAGCCCGTGGAGGTGATTCCGCTGGGCATGCAAAAGCGCGTGGAGCTCGCCCGCGCGCTCGCGGCCGAGCCGCGCATGCTGATCCTGGACGAACCGATGGCGGGCATGAACCAGGAAGAAAAAGAGTACATCGTGCGCTTCATCCTCGACGCCAAGGAAGCGCTGAACCTCACCATCCTGATCATCGAGCACCACATGGACGTGATCACCGCCATCTGCGACCGCGCGCTGGTGCTCAACAACGGGCGCATGATTGCCCAGGGGCCGGTGCGCGAAGCCGTGAACCACCCGGATGTGATCGCCGCCTATATCGGGGGAGCCGACGATGCTGCGTGAAGACGCCTCGGGCATGCGTGCCGCCCAGCCCGCCCATCGGAATCCGGGCGCCGACCCGGACGACCATCTCATCGCCGCGCTCGCGGCGAACGCCAGAGACCACGGCGCCGCGGTCGCAATGCGCGAGCGCGATCGCGGCATCTGGCAGGAAACCCGCTGGCAGGACTACCTGCGGCAGGTGCTTGAAACCGCCGCGGGCCTGGAACAGCTGGGCGTGGCGCCGGGCGACAAGGTGCTTGTCGTCGGAGACAACCGCCCCGCGCTGTACTTCGGCATGCTGGGCGCGATCGCGCTGCGCGCCGTCCCCTCGCCCGCCTACCCCGATTTCACGCCCGAGCAACTGCTCGGCCAGCTGCAGCGCGAAGACGTGCGCTTCGTGATCGCCGAGGACCAGGAGCAGGTGGACAAGCTCGTGGCGCTGCGCGATCACTACCAGGGCCTCGAATGGATCATCTACGACGACCCGCGCGGCCTCGTCGGCCATGAGCCACAAGGAACGATGGCCTTCACCGAGCTGGCCCGGCGCGGTCGCGAACGCCTGAATGCCGAACCGACGCTCGCCAACGAATTGACCAGCCGCCCGCACGCGGACGACGTCGCCATCCTGCTGCACTCCTCGGGTACCACGGGCGCGCCCAAGGGCATTCCGCTCAAGCACCGGCACGTGCTCTCGGCCGTGCGCAGCGCCGCGCAGGCCGGGTACTTTCGCATCGGCGAAACGCACATGGCCTACATGCCCATCGCCTGGGTCGGAGACTTCATCTTCACGATCGCTGCCGCGCTGGCGCTGCAATTCTCGGTCAACATCCCCGAAAAGCAGGAAACCGTGCAGCGCGACCTGCGCGAGATCGCGCCCACGGTCTACTTCACCTCGCCGCGGGCCTGGTCCACCATGCTCACGCGCGTGCAGGTCGGCATCGCCGAATCCACGCCGCTCAAGCGCTGGCTCTACGAGCGCTTCATGCCGCTGGCGATCGAGATCGAGCGCGCGCGCCTCAAGGGCCAGGAACCCTCTGGCGGCCAGCGCCTGATGCGCGCGCTCGGCGAGATGCTGGTGTATGGCCCGATCAAGGACCAACTGGGACTGTCGCGCGCCACGCACGCCTACACCGCGGGCGAGGCGATTGGCGAGGAAATCTTCCTCTTCTTCCGCGCGCTCGGCCTGCCGCTGCGCCAGTTCTACGGCCAGACGGAAAACTCGGCGCTGTGCGCGGCGCAGGAGGCCGGCACGGTCAAGCTGCACACCGTGGGCAAACCGTTTCCGGGCATAGACCTCAAGATCAGCGACAGCGGCGAGATCCTCGTGCGCGGCGGCAATGTGTTCGACGGCTATTTCGACGACGAGGCAGCCACTGCCGAATCGCTGCAAGATGGCTGGCTGCACACGGGCGACGCGGGCTACCTCGAAGACGACGGCCAGCTCGTCGTGCTCGGGCGCGTCTCCGAAGTGGTCTACACCAATGCGCGCCAGCGCTTCATCCCGACCTTCATCGAAAACCAGCTCAAGTTCAGCCCCTACATCAAGGACGTGTGCGTACTGGGCGACGGCCGCGACTACCTTGCTGCCATGGTGGCCATCGACTGGGACGCGGTGGGCCACTGGGCGCAGGAGCACGGCGTAGCCTACACCTCGTTTGCCGACCTGTCGCAGCAGGCGGGCGTGTACGACCTGATGGCGCAGCTCTTTGCCTCGATCAACGCCAAGCTGCCCGAGGGCACGCGCATCCGGCGTTTCGTGAACCTGCACAAGGAGTTCGACCCGGACGATGGCGAAGTCACACGCACGCGCAAGCTGCGCCGCGGCGTGATCGCCGAGCACTACGCCGACATCATCGAGGCGATCTACGCGGGCAAGGACGACATCGAATCGGTCGCGCAGATCACCTATGAGACGGGTGAATCGGGCGTGCTCAAGCGTCATCTCCAGATCCGCGACGTGCCCGCCAAGGTGAATGCATGAGCTACTTTTTCGAACTGCTGATCAACGGCGCGCTCACCGGACTGATGTACAGCATGGTGGCGCTGGGCATCGTGCTGATCTACAAATCCTCGGGCGTGCTCAATTTCGCGCAGGGGGCGCTGGTGATGATGGGCGGCTACGCCGTCTGGCTCTTCACTTCCTGGGGACTGTCGATCTGGCTCGCGGCCGTGGCCGCGCTCGCCACGATGTTCGTGCTCGGCCTCGTCATCGAACGGCTGCTGCTGCGCACCATGGTCGGCCAGCCCATCATCATGATCGTGATGCTCACCCTCGGGCTGGACGTGTTCCTGCGCGGTTTCGGCCCGGGGCTGCTCGGCACCGAGCCCAAGCAACTCGACATCGGTCTGGGCCTGGCGCCGCTCATCCTGGGCGACATCCTGGCCAACCGCACCTACGTGGTGGGCGGCATCATCGCGCTCGTGCTGATCGGGCTGGCGCTGCTGTTCTTTCGCACGCGCCTGGGCACCAAGCTGCGCGCGGTGTCGGACGACCACGTCTCCAGCTGGTCCGTGGGCATTTCGGTCGAGCACGCGGTGGCCATCTCCTGGGGCCTGGCTGGCCTGTGCGCCGTCGCTGCCGGCACCTTGTGGGGCTCGGCCCAGGGGGTGGACTGGTCGCTCACCGCGCTGCTGTTTCCGGCCGTGGCGGTGGTGATCCTGGGCGGCATCGACAGCATCGTCGGTGCGCTGCTGGGCGGCCTCATCGTCGGCATCCTGGGCAGCGTGATCCCGGGCTATGTCGACTCCATGGTGGGCGGCAGCACGCGCGACGTCGTCACCTCGGTGGTGATCCTGCTCACCATCCTGATCCGGCCCTACGGCATGTTCGGCCGCGAAGACATCGAAAGGATCTGAACCCATGTTCTACCGCCTCTCCGGTGTCCATCACACCAAGTACAGCCAGACGCGCCAGCTCTGGCCCATCCCGGCCGACCGCTGGCAGGTGGGCCTGCTGCTGGCGCTGGCGCTGGCGGCGCCGCTGTACATGTCGCACCTGTACCTGTCCAGCTACATGCTGCCCTGGCTCATCTTCAGCGCTGCCACGCTCTCGCTCACACTGCTCATGGGGCTGGCGGGGCAACTGCACTTCGGCTTCGCCGCCGTCATGGCGATCGGCGCCTACACCAGCATCCACCTGACACGTGCAGGCGTGCCGCTGGAGATCGCGCTGCTGGGCGCCGGGCTCATGTCGGCCGTCATCGGCTGCCTCTTCGGCGCCGCCGCGCTGCGCGTCAAGGGCCTGTACCTGGTGATGGCGACACTGGCGATGCAATTCCTCGTCGATTGGGTGATCGTCAACGTCACCGCGATCTCAGGCGGCTCGGTGGCGACGCTGCAGACGCCCAAGGTGAGCTTTCTCTTCATCCCTCTGGAAAGCCTGAACGCACGCTACTATCTGGCGCTGGCGTGGACGGTGGTGGTCACGCTGCTCATCCTCAACATCAAGCGCACGAGCTTCGGCCGCGCGCTGGTGGCGGTGCGCGACAAGGACTTCGCCGCGGCCGTGATCGGCGTGAACATCTTCAAGTACAAGCTGCTGGCGTTCTTCACCAGTTCGTTCCTCGGCGGCGTCACCGGCGCCATCCTGGCGTTCTGCTTCTACAAAGCGGTCACGCCCTCGCAGTTCAACTTCGACGTCACCATCCAGCTCGTGGCGATGGCGCTGGTGGGCGGCCTGGGCAGCGTGATCGGCGGATTTCTCGGCGCTGGCTTCGTGCTGCTCGTGCCCATCATCCTGCTGAACCTGATCTCCAATATGGTAAGCAGCGGCTGGCTCGATATTTCCACCTCGCTGATGGCGCACATCCCGCTCATGCTCTACGGCGCGATGATCATCGGCTTCCTCTTGTTCGAGCCGCTGGGCCTGGCCAAAATCTACGACAACGCGCGCAAATACCTGCTGGTCTGGCCCTTCCGCCACACGCAAAGCTGATTTCCCGGGTTCATTCACGTCAACCACGCAAAGGAGACTTCTCGATGAAACACACCCATCTGGCGCTGAACCGCCGCACCGTCCTCGGCGCCGCCGCGGCAGCAAGCCTGGGCGCCACGCTGCCCACCTGGGCGCAAGAGAAGGCGGCCGTCCAGTTCGCCACGCTGCTGGACTTCACCCGCGTCTACACCTTCCTGACCGACGAATACAGCCAGGGCCAGCAGGACTACATCAAGCTCGCCAATCTGGAAGGCGGCATTGAGGGTCATCCGATCAAGATGATCATCAAGGACCACGCCAGCTATCCCGAGCGCGGCATTGCCGCCTACAACGAGGCCAAGGCCGCGGGCGCGGTGTTCTTCGACTTTCTCAGCACCCCGGTGGCCAACGCCCTGATGCCGCGCTGCAATGAAGACCACCTGCCGATGATCGCCTTCGCCCACGGCCGCGCCGATGCCGCCGATGGCGAGGCCTTCCCCTACGTCTTCCCGTCGGCGGCCATCTACCGCTCGCAGGCTGCGCTGCTGCTCAAATACATCGACGAGCATGAAGGGGGCCTGAAGGGCAAGAAGATCGCCTTCGTGCACATCGATTCGCCCTTCGGCAAGGAACCGATCGAGTTGCTCAACCGCGTGGCCAAGACCAAGGGCTTCGAGGTCAAACTCTACCCCTATCCCGTGCCGGGCACGGAACAGGCCGCGACCTGGAGCGAAGTGCGCAAGAACCGTCCTGACAAGGTCATCATCTGGGGCGCGGGCCCGGGCCAGGCGGTGTCGATTCGCGGCGCCGTCACCAACGGCATCGCGCCCAAGGACATCCACTCCGTGCTCTGGCTCTCCGAGAGCGACATGTCGGCCTTCAAGGGCAACGAAGTCGTTGGCGTCAAGCGCGTCACGCTGGTGAACACCGGCACCGACAACCCCATCCTCAAGCGCATCGCCGAGAAGGTGGTGAACGCGGGCAACGGCAGCGGCGACAAGAAGCGCGTGGGCTGGAGCGGCTACAACATCGGCGTGGCCAGCATGGCGATCGCGGTGCAGGCCGCGCGCCAGGCGGTACAGAAGGCGGGCGCGCCACTCACGGGCGAGAAACTCAAGGCGGGCTTCGAGATGCTCAAGGACTTCAACGCCGAAGGCCTGATGCCACCCACCACCATCACGGCCAAGGACCACCAGGGTGGCGGCATGGGCATCATCTCCGAGTGGGACGGCAAGCAGTGGACGCCCAAGTCCGACTGGGCCAGCGCCTACCAGGACGTGGTCTGGGATCTCATCAAGGAAGACGAAGCCAAGGCCAAGGAAAAGAAATGAGCCTCTTGACCCTGAACAATGTCGAGGTCGCCTACGACCGGGTGTTCCTTGCCATCAAAGGGGTCTCACTCGACGTCGAGGAGGGCTCGGTGGTGGCCCTGCTCGGCGCCAATGGCGCGGGCAAGTCCACCACGCTCAAGACCATCAGCGGGCTGCTCGCGCCCGAGCGCGGCGAGGTGCGCCGCGGTGAGGTGCACTTCATGGGTCAGGACATCCTGCACCTGTCTCCACCCGAGCGGGTGCACTTGGGCCTGGTGCACGTGATGGAAGGGCGACGCATCTTCGAGCACCTCACGCCCGACGAAAACCTGCTCGCTGCCTACCGTGGCCACGGCGCGAAGAAGAGCTTCGACGAGCTGCGCGATCAGGCCTACACCTACTTCCCGCGCCTGAAGGAGCGCATCCGCAGCAAGGCAGGCTACCTTTCAGGCGGTGAACAGCAGATGCTGGCGATCGCACGCGCGCTGGTGACCGAGCCCAGACTCATCATGCTCGACGAGCCGTCGCTGGGCCTGGCGCCCGTGCTGGTCAAGGAAATTTTCGCCATCATCCGCGAGATCAACCGCACGCAGCGCCTGAGCGTGCTGCTCGTGGAGCAGAACGCCACCGCGGCACTGAACGTGGCCGATCACGCCTACCTGATCGAGAACGGCAACATCGTGATGAGCGGCGAAGCCGCCGTGCTCAAGCAGAACCCCGACATCCAGGAGTTCTACCTGGGCGGCGGCGAGCGCGTGGACTACCACAACGTCAAGCACTACCGCCGCCGCAAGCGCTGGCTGGCCTGAGGTCAGGCTGGGCCGCGCCGGGTATCGTCAGCCCATGACGATGCAGTCGCGCAGACCGGCGCCGCTGGCGAGGTGGTCGAAACCCTCGTTCACCTGATCGAGCGTGAACGCCTCGCCCAGCAGCTTGTCTACCGGCAGCTTGCCCGCCCGGTACAGATCGATGTAGCGCGGGATATCGACCGCGGGCACGCCCGAGCCAAGGTAGCTGCCGCGAATCTCACGCTCCTCGCCGACGAGCTGCGAGATCGGCAGCGCGAACGTGGTCTTGGGGTGCGGCAGGCCCGAGGTGATCGTCATGCCGCCGCGGCGCGTGAGCTTGTAGGCGGACTCGAACGCTGCGAGCACGCCCGCGGTGTCGTAGCCGATGTCCACGCCGCCGCCCGCGGCTTCGAGCAGCTCGGCGTCGGATTGGATGGCCCTGGGGTCGATCACGTGCGTGGCGCCCAGTGACTGCGCGAGTTCACGCTTGCGCGCGTCGGGCTCCACCGCCACCACGCGCCGCGCGCCTGCGGCGAGCGCCGCGAGCAGCGCGCTCAAACCGACACCGCCCAGGCCGACGATGGCGATGGTGTCCCCCGCCTTGATGCGCGCGCGGTTGATCACCGCGCCCGCCCCGGTGAGCACGGCGCAGCCGAACAGCGCCGCCTCGCGGTGCGACAACGGCACGGGCACGCGCACGCACGAACGCGTGGAGACGACGGCGTACTCGGCAAAGCACGACACGCCCAGGTGATGGTTAAGCATCTCCGCGCCCGCGTGCAGCCGCCGGCCGCCACCCAGCAGCGAACCCTGGGTATTGGCCTTGGCCCCCGGCTCGCACAGCGCCGGGCGCCCGGACATGCACGGGGTGCAGCCGCCGCAACTGGGCACGAACACCGTGACCACATGGTCGCCGACCGCGAGGTCAGCCACACCCGGTCCCACCTCGACCACCTCGCCCGAGGACTCGTGCCCCATGGCCAACGGCATCACGCGCGGCCGGTCGCCGTTGATAACCGAAAGATCGGAGTGGCAGAGGCCCGCCACCTTGATTTTCACGAGCACTTCGCCCGGCCCCGGCGCATCGAGCTCGACCTCTTGCACCTGCACGGGCCGGCTCTGGGCATAGGGAGCGGGCAGGCCCATTTGCCGCAGCACGGCGGAACGCATCTTCATCGACAGTCTCCTTTTGATCGGCGATTGTTTGCCGCCACCGGCTGCGCAAACGACCGCAACGCACTACATTTACCGCCAAGTATGCGCGCCCGTGCCGACCGTGGCAGACACGCACCGGACACCTCATGCAGACAGGAGTTTTTTCATGGACACACGCACCTCCCCCCTCGCGCAACTGGCCGACCCCAGTCTGCTCGTTACCGACAGCCTGATCAACGGCCGCTGGATCAAGGGCAGGCAGCGCTTCGACGTGAGCGACCCGGCCACAGGCCTGAAGCTCGCTGACGTGGCCGACCTGGGTGCGAAGGAGACGAAAGCCGCGATCGACGCAGCCAACGCCGCCTGGGGACCCTGGCGCGCCAAGACCGCCAAGGAGCGCTTCGCCGTGCTCATGCAGTGGTACGAGCTCTTGATGGCCAACAAGGAAGATCTGGCGCGCTTGATGACGGCCGAGCAGGGCAAGCCCCTGGCCGAGGCGCGTGGCGAGGTCGCCTATGGCGCCAGCTTCGTGCAGTGGTTTGCCGAAGAGGCCAAGCGCGTCAACGGACAGACCCTGGCAAGCTACGACGGCAACAAGCGCTACGTCGTGCTCAAGCAGCCGATAGGCGTGTGCGCGGCCATCACGCCGTGGAACTTCCCGCTGGCCATGATCACGCGCAAGGTGGCTCCGGCGCTCGCGGCCGGCTGCACTGTCGTCATCAAGCCCGCCGAGCTCACGCCGCTCACCGCACTGGCCACGGCCGAACTGGCGCAGCGCGCCGGCTTTCCCCCGGGCGTGATCAACGTGGTCACGGGCATGGATGCCCCGGCCATCGGGCAAGCGCTGTGTGCCAGCGACATCGTGCGCCATCTCTCGTTCACCGGCTCCACCGAGGTGGGGCGCATCCTGATGGCACAGTGCGCACCCACCGTGAAGAAGCTGTCGCTGGAGCTGGGCGGCAACGCGCCCTTCATCGTGTTCGACGACGCCGACCTCGATTCCGCCGTGGAAGGCGCGCTCGCAAGCAAGTACCGCAACGCGGGCCAGACCTGTGTCTGCGCCAACCGCCTGTACGTGCAGGACGGCGTCTACGAGGCCTTCGTCAAGAAACTCGCCGCCCGGGTCAAGACCATGAAGGTGGGCAATGGCTTCGATGCCGGCGTGAGCGTGGGCCCGCTGATCGAACCGGCGGCGCTCGCCAAGGTGGACAAGCACGTCAAGGATGCGGTGAAAAAAGGCGGGCGCGTGCTCACGGGCGGCGGCCGGCTCAAGGGCCAGTTCTACGAACCCACGGTGATCGCCGATGCGTCAAGCAAGATGCTTGTCGCGCGCGAGGAAACCTTCGGCCCGGTGGCGCCGGTGTTTCGTTTCAAGACCGAGCAAGAGGCGATCGACGCCGCCAATGCCACGGAATACGGGCTCGCGAGCTATTTCTACGCGCGCGACATCGGTCGCATCACGCGCGTAAGCGAGGCACTGGAATACGGCATGGTGGGTATCAACACCGGCCTGATCTCGACCGAGCACGTCCCCTTCGGCGGCGTGAAGCAATCGGGCCTGGGGCGGGAGGGCTCGTCGCACGGCATCGAGGAATACCTGGAGATGAAGTACCTGTGCGTGGCGGATGTGAGCAGGTAGGCACTTCCTGCCGCAACGCCGGGGGACGCGGCGGCAGGGTTTGGTCTCGATCGGGCGCGGCCACGCACGATGCGGCCACCGCGCTCAGTGCTTTCGCATCCCCAGCCACAGCACCGCGCCCACCACGATCAGGGCACCCAGCACCTGCATCGGCGCAATCGCCTGCCCCAGGATGAACCACGCCAGCACCAGGGCAAACACAGGCTCCACGTTCATGATCGCGGTATTGCCCACCACGCCCAGCCGTGGCAGGACGGTCAGCAGAATCGTGATACCGGTGCCGTAGAGCAGGGTCAACAGCGCCAGGCCCCACCAGCCGGCGGGGGTGCCCGGCCAGTGAAACCCGCCACGTGCCCCCACGACCACCAGCGCCACCACACCCGCGACGGCCATGCTCACGCAGGTGCGAAGACGCCCGTCCACATCGCCCGCACCATGCTGGGTCAACACCAGCGCGAGGCTGAAAATCAGTGACGCCGCGAGCGCGAACGCCACGCCCACCCCCATGCGCTGCCACTGTCCGCTCATTCCCAGGCCGGAACTCGCCCCCAGAACATCCAGCGCCAGCGCCAGACCCACCAGCAGCACCATCATGGCCACGAGCAAGCGCCGCTGCAGCCGCTGGCGCAGCAACACGCGTGCCCACAGCGCCGTGCACAGCGGGTAGGTATTGAATGCCAACAGGGCCAGGGCCACCGGCAAACGCGCCACGGCCGAGTACAGCCAGATGCTCTGCACCCCGATCAGCAGGCCGATCGCCAGCAGGGCGCGCCACTGGCGGGCATTGAGTGTGAGCGGGACGCGCTGCACCAACAGGATCAGCGCGGTCGCCACGCCGGTCGCGCCACTGCGCACGGCGACGGCGGTCATCACGTCCGCGCCGCTGTCAAAAGCCAGGCGCGCGGCCACATGATTCGCCGCCATCACCAGGGCAACCACGACCAAGGTGGCGAACCCCAAGCGGGTCAGCACGCGCGCGTGGGTGCTCATGCCTGCCCTGCCCCGCAACCGCAATCAAGCAGGATACAGGCCATGCACTCGCGCATGCAAACGGGCCAGGCCCAGCAGTGCATCGGTGAACGGCGTGGGCACACCCACGAGCTGGCCGAGCTCGCGCACCGAGGCCACCAGCGCATCGAGCTCCACGGCCTTGCCGGCCAGCACATCCTGAAGCATGGAGGGCTTGAAATCGCCCAGTTGGCGCGTGACCCGGTGGCGGTCTTCAGGCAGTTCGGCGATCGGTACGCCGATGCGCGCGCCGATCTCGCGCGCTTCGAGCATCACACGCGTGACGAAGTCGCGCACGAGCTCGTCATCGAGCACCTGCATGGACGTGGCCCCGGTGAACGCGCAGATGGGGTTGAGCGTCATGTTGCCCCAAAGCTTGTACCAGATGTCTTTCTGGATCTGCGGCGAGAGCGTGGCTTCGAACCCCGCACGCTGCAGGAGCGCATGCAGCGCACGCACGCGCTCGGTGGCCTCGCCTGAAGGCTCACCCACGATGAGACCATTGCCGAAGCGATGACGGATCACGCCCGGTTCGTCGATGGAGCAGCTCGCATGCACCACGCAGCCGACGACGTGATGCGCAGCAATGACCCGCGCGACGCGGCCCTGCGGGTCAACGGACGGCAGCGCCGTGCCCGCCAGCCGGCCGCCAAAACCCTGCAGGAACCACCAGGGCACGCCATTCATGGCCGTGAGCACCGTGGTGTGCGGTGCCAGCAGGGGGGCCATGTGTTCGGCCACTTCGGCCATCGCGGGCGCCTTGACGGCGACGATCACCAGATCCTGCGCGCCCAGCTTGGCAGGATCGTCACTCGCCCTGACCGGATACGCCGCCTTGCGCTTCGCGGTGCCATCCGCCGAGCGGCGAACAAGCAGGCCGTTGGCCTGCAGCGCAGCCAGCGTGCGGCCACGCGCCACGGCGCTGACTTCTACGCCTTCCAGGGCCGCGAGGCCCGCTCCCATCCAGCCACCGATGGCGCCCACGCCATAAATGCAGATTTTCCTGAACACGCCCCGCCCTCACCCTTCACGCGCCGCAGCACTTCTTGTACTTCTTGCCGCTGCCACAGGGGCAGGGATCGTTGCGCCCTGTCTTGCCGCTCACGGCCGGCGCCACGCGCGGGCCCAGGCTGCGCGCAATCGCATACAGGTCATAGATCGCCCAGATGGCTTCGCCGAAGGCCTCCAGGCGTGCATCGCTCACCGTGGGCGCGCCCGATTCGTCGAAAAGATTGACGGTGGGCGCAGCGCGATCGTCCTTGAGCAGTTCGCCGATGGTTTGCACCGCGGCACGCATGTCCGCCGCGATCTCCTTGTCGCGCGGCAGCGCCCAATCGTCCGCCCAGTAGTCCACCGCATCCAGGAAACCCGCGGCCCAGGCCTGCGCGAACTGCGGCGGTTCCTGCTCGATCAGGATCTGCTCACGCTCGGCACTCGTCAAGGTCGCAAGATAGCCCCTCCAATCGATAACACCGGGCTCCAGCGCCTGCTCGTCATCCAGGGCCTCCACCGGTGCCTGCAGCGCGGCGCGCAGCTGCTGCTCGCGCTCGAGCCAGTGCATGAGAAATTGCGTGCGCCCGGCCGCCGTGGCAAAAATGTCGTCGGCGTCCCTGCCGAAAAGCATTTCCAGCCACTCGTCCTGCGGCACCTCGCGGCGGGTGCACAGCAGCGCGGTCATCACGCCTTCGCAGTATTCCCACTCGGGCACATCCGATTCAAGGTGGCGCTGAAGCGCCTCAAGCAGGTCTTCCAGCGCCGCCAGCGTGGCCCCACCGGGGCTGAGGGCAGCTTCTTCAACCGCTTCTTCAGCCTCGTGCCGCTCGCTGCTGTCCTCGTGCGTCATGCGTTCATCCTTCAAGCAAGAGCGCATGGTAAGGCAGACGGGCCTGCTTCAGTCTTCGAACGGCATGCCCACGCGATCAATCACATCGACACAGTGCCGGACTTCGCCCGGCCCGAACAACGCATACGTCAGCGCCTTGCCGCTTTCGTACTGCGCGACGATATCCGCCACATCTTTCAGCCCGGAGGCGGGCGTCGCGACCAGCGCCAGGTCCCGACTCGGTCGCATCCGCGCGCTGGCCCCACACCCTGAAACGCGACGTGGCAAAGTGCCATCCAATGATGCGGGAGGGGCGATGCCGTGTTTCCACGCATGCGCCAGCTCGCCTCCACTGTCCCTATCTGAAACGAGGAAGCCGACATGCTCATGCACGTGGAACCGTCACACAACGACAAGGAACAGGCCAGCGTCGGCATGCCCGCTTCCGAGCGCATCCGCTACCGCCTCATGTGCGCGGGGCAGCGTTTTCATGCCAATGACAACATCGCCGATTACATCGAGGAAGGCGAACTCGACGAATTGCGCGACGAAGTGCAGGCCAGGATGCAGGAGGTGCTGCGTTCGCTCGTGATCGACACCGACCACGACCACAATACCGCCGAGACCGCGCGGCGCATGGCCAAGCTCTACATCGACGAGGTCTTCGGCGGACGCTACGAGACCGAGCCGCAGGTGACGGCCTTCCCCAACGTCTCGCAGCTCAACCAGCTCATGGTGGTGGGGCCGCTGACCGTGCGCAGCGCCTGCTCGCACCACCTGTGCCCCATCGAGGGCCAGGTGTGGATCGGCGTGCTGCCCAACCCGGCGTCGGATCTCATCGGCCTGTCCAAGTACGCGCGCATCTGCGACTGGATCATGCGCCGCCCGCAGATTCAGGAAGAGGCGATCACCATGCTGGCCGACGAACTGGAGCAGCGCATCAAGCCCGACGGCCTGGCCGTGGTGATGCAGGCGAGCCACGCCTGCATGCACTGGAGAGGCGTGAAGGACGACGGCGCGCGCATGACCAACTCCATCATGCGCGGCGCGTTCCTGAACAACGAAGCACTGCGCCGCGAGTTTCTGGGCTTTGTGGGCAAGTAGGAAGGCTCATACGGGTCTGCCTTCGGCTGGATCACGAGGCGGGGAAGCCGAAGACAGTGCTGTCGCACGGCGAGGCGAACCAACAAAGTGAGGCGGCCAAAGGCAAACCCGTATCAAGTGTCCTTGCTGATCGTGATGTCGGGAAAGGCCGCCAGTTCGTTGCCCGCCTGCGCCGCCACGCTCGCGCCGAGCTGGCGCGCCATGGCCTTGTAGATCTGCGCCACGTCGCCGTCGGGTTCGGCAAACACTGTCGGGCGGCCCGAATCGGTCTGCTCGCGGATCTTGAGCGCCAGCGGCAGCGCGCCGAGGTAGGCCATCTCGTAGTTTTCAGCCAGATGCTTGCCGCCGTCTTCGCCGAAGATGTGCTCCACGTGCCCGCAGTTGCTGCAGATGTGCACCGCCATGTTCTCGACGATGCCGAGAATGGGCACGCCGACCTTCTGGAACATGGTGATGCCCTTCTTGGCATCGAGCAGCGCGATATCCTGCGGCGTGGTGACGATCACCGCGCCCGTGAGCGGCACCTTCTGCGCCAGCGTGAGCTGGATATCGCCGGTGCCGGGCGGCATGTCGACGATGAGGTAGTCCAGATCCGACCAGCGGGTCTGCATGATGAGCTGCTCCAGCGCATTGCTCGCCATCGGTCCGCGCCAGGCCATGGCCTGCTCGTCGCGCACGAGAAAGCCGATGGAATTGATCTGCAGCCCCATGGAGCGCTTGGGCTCCATGAGCTTGCCGTCGCGTGTCTCCGGCTTGCCCGAGGTGCCGGTCATCATCGGCTGGCTCGGACCGTAGATGTCGGCGTCCAGCAGGCCCACCTGCGCGCCTTCGGCCGCCAGCGCCAGCGCCAGATTGACGGCCGTGGTGCTCTTGCCCACGCCGCCCTTGCCCGAGGCGACGGCGATGACATTCTTCACGCCCGGAATCAGCCGCGCGCCGCGCCCGGCCACCTGCGACATGACCTTGGTCGTGATCAGCACCGCGGCGTTGTCCACGCCCGGCAGCGTCCTGGCCGCGGCGATGAGTTCGTTCTGCAAGCCGGGAATCAGGCTCCTGGCGGGGTAGCCCATCTCCACCTCGAAGGAAATGTTGCCGCCCGCAACCTGAAGGTTGCGCAGAGATCGCGGCGTTGCCAGCGGCTTGCCCGATACCGGGTCTTTCACGCTGGCAAGCGCCGCCAGCAGGTCCTGCTCGTTCATGGCCATGCACGGGTCTCCATCAAGGTGCTCGGAATCAACCGCTAGTCTAGTCAGAGCGGCGAGCCAATTGGGAAAGTGAGGTAATTCCAAGCCAAATTGGCCTAATTTCCTTACTCATCATGCGTTAACAGCTACTGTTTTTGCATCATCAATACCGCTTCCATACCGTGAGGGACAATACCGCCCTCCCGCAGGATCGCGCTTGGACGCCCTGCCCGCCCGACTGCCCGCCGTGTCGCACCCTACCCCCATACGCCCCGAGGACATCCCGCGCTTTGACGCGGTGATCGACGCACGCTCGCCGGCCGAGTTCGCCGAAGACCACATTCCCGGAGCGATCAACTGCCCGGTGCTCGACGACGCCGAGCGCGCCACCGTGGGCACGCTCTACGTGCAGCAGGGCGCCTTCGAGGCGCGGCGCGTGGGCGGCGCCATGGTGGCCGCGCATCTGGCCGGGCATCTGCGCGGCGCGTTCGCCGAGCAGCCCGCCGCCTGGCGCCCACTCGTGTACTGCTGGCGCGGCGGCATGAGAAGCGGCGCCATGGTGCAATGGATGCGCCTGGTGGGCTGGAAGGCCGAGCAGCTCGCCGGCGGCTACAAGGCGTTCCGCCGGCACGTGATGGACGGCATCGCCTCCTTCGTGCCACGCATGCGCATTCGCGCCATCGTGGGCGCCACGGGCAGCGCCAAGACGCGCATCCTGCATGCGCTGGCTGCCCAGGGCGCGCAGGTGCTCGATCTCGAAGGTCTGGCGCGGCACAAGGGCTCGCTGCTCGGAAACCTGCCCGGCGTGGAGCAGCCCTCGCAAAAGCAATTCGAGACGCAGATCTGGTCGGCACTTCAAGGCATGGACATGGCCAAGCTCATCTATGTCGAAGGTGAAAGCGCGCGCATCGGCCGCCTGTCCGTGCCGCCGCTGCTGGTCCAGCAACTGCGCGCGGCGCCCTGCCTGGAAATCGACGCGACGCCCGAAGTGCGCCTCGCCTACCTGCTGCGCGACTACGCCTACCTCGGCGACGAGCCCGAGGCGCTCGCCGAGCGCCTGGCCGTGCTCACCGAAATGCACGGGCGCGAAACCGTGCAGCGCTGGCAGGCATGGGCGCGGACACAGGCGCTGGCGCCACTGTTCGATGAACTGATGCGCCAGCACTACGATCCCCACTACGGGCGCTCGCAGGCGCGCAATTTCAGGCAGTGGCAGGCACGCACGGTCATCGCGGCGCAGAGCCTGGGCGACGACGCGATCCCGGCCCTCGCGGGCACGATCCTGGGCCTGCCGCCAGGCGACCTCTAAAATGCCCACGTTCAGCCGCTGGATATCACCATGACCCGCTGTCGCCACCTCCTCGCCGCCACGCTCTCCTGCCTGGGCCTGACGCTGTGCGCACTGCCCGCGGGGGCCCAGGTACAGCAGCCGCCTGCCGCATCCGGCGGGGCGGGCCGCAGCTTTCCGGCCCAGGCGCTGCGCGGCTCGGTGAGCTTCGTCGACGGCAACAAGGTGCTGCTCAATGACGAAGCGGTGCGCAGCGCACCGGGGCTGCGCGTCTTCGACGCGAAAAACCATCTGGTCATGCGCCATACCCTGCGCGGCAAAACCTACACTGCGCATTACGTGATGGAGCGCTCCACCCGCATGCTGCAGACCGTCTGGCTGATCAGCGAGGCGGAAGCGGCCAGGCCGCGCGCCGCACCCGGCATGGTGGTGCGCAACTTCCAGTTCGAATCGCAGCTGCCCGAATCCGGCCCGCAGCGCTGAGCCGCACCGGCCCGGCGCACCCGCGGCAAAGCCTGCGCCGCCGCATTCGCATTTCTCCAGAGAGACCCCCATGAGCAAGAAAGTCTTCATCAAAACCTTCGGCTGCCAGATGAACGAGTACGACTCGGGCAAGATGCTCGACGTGCTGGCCGACAGCCAGGGCTATGAGGCCACCGACGACCCCGAAGAAGCCGACCTGGTGCTGTTCAACACCTGCTCGGTGCGCGAGAAGGCGCAGGAGAAGGTGTTCTCCGACCTTGGCCGCGTCAAGCACCTCAAGGACAAGGGCACGCTGATCGGCGTCGCCGGCTGCGTCGCCAGCCAGGAGGGCGAGGAGATCATCAAGCGCGCGCCCTTCGTCGATCTGGTCTTCGGCCCGCAGACGCTGCACCGCCTGCCGCAGATGCTGGATGCGCGCCTGAAGGACAACCGTCCGCAGGTGGACATCAGCTTCCCCGAAATCGAAAAATTCGACCACCTGCCACCCGCACGCACCGAGGGCTGCACCGCCTTCGTCTCCATCATGGAAGGCTGTTCCAAATACTGCAGCTACTGCGTCGTGCCCTACACGCGCGGCGAAGAGATGAGCCGCCCGTTCGAGAGCGTGCTGGTGGAGATCGCGCAGCTCGCCGACCAGGGTGTGAAGGAAGTGACGCTGCTGGGCCAGAACGTCAACGCCTACCGCGGCACCATGGGCGAGAGCGGCGAGATCGCCGACTTCGCGCTGCTGCTCGAATACGTCGCCGAGATCCCCGGCATCGAGCGCATCCGCTACACCACCAGCCACCCCAACGACTTCACGCCGCGCCTGATCGAAGCCTACGCACGCATTCCCAAGCTCGTGAGCCACGTGCACCTGCCGGTGCAGCATGGCAGCGACAAGATCCTCTCGTACATGAAGCGCGGCTACACCGCCGCGCAGTACAGGAAGACCATCGCCCAATTGCGCGCGGTGCGCCCCGATATGGCCATCGGCAGCGACTTCATCATCGGCTTTCCGCGCGAGACGGAAGAAGACCACGCCAAACTGCTCGCGCTGATCGAAGAGGTGGGCTTCGACAATTCCTTCAGCTTCATCTTCAGCCCGCGCCCGGGCACGCCCGCCGCCAGCCTGCGCGACGAGACGCCGCAGGAGGTCAAGCAGCGGCGCCTGCTGGAGGTGCAGGCCCTGATCGACCGCCAGATGCACGCCATCAGCGAGCAGCGCGTGGGCACGGTGCAGCGCGTCCTCGTCGAAGGCCCGAGCAAGCGCGACGCGCACGAGCTCATGGGGCGCACCGAGTGCAACCGCGTGGTGAACTTCGCGGCCGACGCCTCGCTGATCGGCCAGATGATCGACGTGCACATCATCGAAGCACGCCACTTCACGCTGCGCGGCGAGGTGGCCGCGGTGGAGGCAACGACTTACTCATAAGTCAGTAATTCAGAGAACAGGGGCTGGATCTCTGGGTGCCTCTCGAACCCATCGCTGCATGAAGCGAAACGGCCGCACGCTGGCCCACAACGTATTGGAAGAGGTGCGCATGCTGGCACCTCAACGGTGCAACGCATGCGCGAAGGCGAGTCACCCGCAGCAGCGGTAACCACCTTCTGCGGCCTGAATTGCACCCCGGCCTGCAAGTGCCGTGCTGCGGCCAGCGACAAGAACCCCTGACGAACTGGCATGGAGCCATGCCACGCGTACGGTGGTCGCTCGCAGTCCATTGCGCAACGGCGGAAAGCCGTAGCAGCGCGTGGACGTGCGACTGCAGTCGGTAGCTAACGATCCTGCTCCTGCCAGGTCATCCTTCAGGCATCTTTCTGTTGCCTATCTCTCTGGCCCCTGAGCGACTTTGAAACAGGTAGTTTTTTTGTTTTCAACACGTTACACTGAAATTACTTTGTCGATCCGCCTTCAAGAGAGAAAGGAATTTCCATGTTCTACAAGAAATTGGTTGCCGTCGCGTTGTTCATGTGTACCGGCCTGGTATACGCCTTCGCGCCACAGGCTGGCACATGGGTTGTCACCTCTGAAGTGGACGGGAAACCGGGTCGTGGTTTGGCCATCGATGTCCAAAACACCACGCTCGTCATGCAGATGTACGCATATGAAAGCAATGGTCAACCGACCTTTTACCTGGCGGTCGGAAACGTCGTTGACAACAAGGTGACCGCACCTTTGACCCAGTACACCGGCGGCCGCTACTTCGGTAGCGGTGCGCAATCAGGTACAGCGGCTGGAAGTCCTGGCAACGTGAGCATCCGTTTCACGTCCGGGGTGACTGGATACATCACTTTCCCCAATGAAGGCGAGGTTGCCATTTCGCGCTTCAACTTCGGCTATCCGTTCGCGCCATCCGGCCTCAAGGGTATTTGGAGCTTCACTTCAATGGGGTCGCTGGGCCTGTGGTCCGATGCCGCCAATCTGACCGTTACCGGCCCATCGACCAGCACAGGTAACGGCATCGTAGCGTCTGCCGACGGCCTGTTCGGTTGCGAGCACCAAGTGAGCGGCAGCCTGGCCGGAACCGTCTTGTGCGTCATGCTTAATGCGCAAGGTCAACTACAACGCGCATATTGGTTTACTTACAGCGTCAATGAGGGCGAGGGGCGGCAACTGACTGCCAGCGGCCTTTTGACCAATCAGCTCGTTTTCATCCGTCGTTTGACGACGCCATCGGGCATTGGCACGGGCATCGTGTTTAAGAACACGGAGCAACCTGCACCCGACTTGACGGCACTGGCGCAGCAGTTGAGTCAGCTGGCAGCGCAGGGCGTGCTTGAGTAATATATTAGCGCTGCCGCTCCCGCATGACATCTTGCTCTGGGTGCATGCGAAAGCCTGGGTAGACGTGGCGCACCTGTATCTGTAGCTGCTGCGTGTTTATTGCTGGCACCGGCCCACGCCATCCCTGCCACTGCACAACGTGGTGAACTTACACAGCTAGAAGCAGGTGTGAATGGCGCCACTGACTGCGCCATCGTCCTCCACCACCGCCATCCAGCGCCACTTGTCGAAGGTGGTGCAGGGGTGCGAGATGCCCAGTTCCACGCGGTCACCCACGGCAGGCGCTGCGCCTGAGCTGTCAAAGCGCAGATAGGCGTGCTGATCGTTGAGCGCGCTCACGCGCCATGAGGCGGGCGCGGCCTGCGCCAGCCGCTCGCCCGCTCGCGTCCAGCGCACAGGGCTGGGCAGGTCGATGTCGAACGACAGGTCGCGTCGCCCGGCATTGAGCAGCGCCAGACCAGTCTCGGGCACGGACTGCACCAGCGCCCACACGGTGAGCGCGGGCTGCAGTGTGTCGGCCAGCCCCTCGCGTTCGGTGACGAGCCCCACGAAGCGCTGGTAATTGCCATGGTCGTGCGTGAGATAGCAGCCCGAGCGCAGCACCCCCTGCACCGGCCGCGAGAGCCCCTGCAGCGTGAGCAACGGCAGCACCAGATCGAACACCGCCGAGCCCCCGGCAGACAGCAGGATGCGCGGTTCATCCTCGGCCCAGAGCGCGGCCTTGTCGCACGCGTGCGCCAGCCGCGCGCAGCGCCGCACGAGGTCGGTCACCGCCGCCGCGTCGTGCGCGCTGTCGCAGGTGGCGACCAGGCCCTCGTAACACTCTATGCCGCACAGCCGCACCGCGGGGCTGGCCGCGATCGCCCTCGCCAGTTGCAGCGCCTGTTCATGCGTGCGGCAGCCGGTGCGCTGCCCCGCCACGCCCAGCTCCAGCAGCACATCGAACACCCGGCCCTTGCCGTGGCGCGCCACCCAGGCCTCTATGAGTTCGATCTGGCGCGGCGAATCGACAAGAAACCACACGCGCAGATCGACATGCGTGGCCAGCATCGCATCCAGTCCCGCCAGGTCGTCGGCCTGCAGCACCTGATTGGCGATCAGGATGTGCCGCGCCCCGGCGGCGACGCCCAGCTGTGCCTGCCAGACGTTGGCGAAGGTCAGACCCCAGGCGCCGGCGGCGAGCTGCATGGCCAGCAGCTCGGGCGACATCGTCGTCTTGCCGTGCGGCGCGAGCCACACGCCGCGCTCGCCCACGTAGCGCTGCATCCAAGCCAGGTTGTGCTCGAGCGCGCCGCGCCTGAGCACCGCCAGCGGCAGCGGCAAGTCGCCCGCCAGCACGTTCCAGCCCCGCGCGCCGATTTCGCTGACGAGGCATGGCGCCGCCGTGAGCGGATAGCCCTTGAGCGATGCCTCCAGCCGGAAATCATCGGCCATGATCGACCTTTCAAATCAATAGCTGCCAGCGCTTATGCAGCAAGCGTTTGAAGCCAAAACAGTCAGAAAGGCATGCCGGGCATGCCCTTCATCCCCTTCATGCCGCCAAACTTTTTCATCATCTTCATCAGGCCGCCGCCCTTCATCTTCTTCATCATGGTGCGCATCTGGTCGAACTCATTGAGCAGGCGATTGACCTCATGCACCTGCACCCCGGCGCCAGCGGCAATGCGCTTCTTGCGCGTGGCCTTGATGATGTCGGGCCGGCGCCGCTCGGCCGGCGTCATGCTGCAAATGATGCCCTCCTTGCGGCGGATGTCGCGCTCGGCCTTGTCCATGTCCATCTCACCCGCCTTGGCGGCGAGCTGCGTCGGGAGCTTGTCCATGAGGCTGGACAGCCCCCCCATCTGCTTCATCTGCTGCAGCTGGCCGAGAAAGTCGTTCAGATCGAACCCGTCGCCGCTCTTGACCTTGGCGGCGAGCTTCTGCGCCGCCTCCATGTCCACGCCCTGCGCCACCTGCTCGACCAGCGCGACGATGTCGCCCATGCCCAGGATGCGCCCGGCGTGGCGCTCGGCATCGAAGACCTCCAGGCCGTCGATCTTCTCGGACACCCCGGCGAACTTGATCGGCGCGCCGGTGATCGCGCGCACCGACAGCGCCGCGCCGCCTCGCGAGTCGCCGTCCAATTTCGTGAGCACGATGCCCGTGAGCGGCAGCGCCTCCTTGAACGCCTTGGCGGTGTTGACCGCGTCCTGCCCCTGCATGGCATCGACGACGAACAGCGTCTCCACCGGATTCAGTACCGCGTGCAGCTCCTTGATCTCCTGCATCAGCACCTCGTCGATGGCGAGGCGCCCGGCGGTATCGACCAGCAGCACGTCGAAGAAATGCTTTTTCGCGTAGTCGAGCGCCGCCAGCGCGATCTCGCGCGGCTTCTGCTCGGGACTGGAGGGGAACCACTCGGCGCCCGCCTGCGCGGTCACGGTCTTGAGCTGCTCGATGGCTGCGGGCCGGTACACGTCGCCCGAGACGGTGAGCACCTTCTTCTTTCGTTTGTCGATCAGGTGCTTGGCGAGCTTGGCCGTCGTCGTCGTCTTGCCCGCACCCTGCAGGCCGGCCATCAGGATGACGACGGGCGGCTGCGCGGCCAGGTTGATGTCAGCCACGCCGCCCCCCATGATCGCGGCCAGCTCCTTGTTGACGATGCCCACCAGCGCCTGGCCGGGCTTCAAGCTGCCCAGCACCTCCTGGCCCAGCGCCTTTTCCTTCACGCGGGCGATGAAGTCGCGCACCACGGGCAGCGCCACGTCGGCCTCGAGCAGCGCCATGCGCACCTCGCGCAGCATGTCCTGCACGTTCGATTCGGTGATGCGCGCCTGCCCGCGCATCTGCTTGACCAGGCGCGAGAGCTTGTCGGTGAGTGCGGAAGCCATGAGAGAAAGCTGCTCCTGCGAGGCGTCGGCGCTCGCGTGAAGGTACTTCGGGCAAGAACTGCCAGAGGCCCGAAGGGCAACGGCGTTGCCCTAAACTGTGGGGTCATGATTCTACCGACCGCATCTTCGCCGGGATGGCTGCTGGCAGGCGCGGCGGCGCTCGCCTACATGGTGCCGGTCCTCATGGGACCGCGCGCGTCCGGACTTGGCCAGCGCCTGGCCATGACGCCCGGCTGGCTGCTGCACGCGGGCGCGCTGGCCGTCGGCCTGCTGAGCGCCAGCCCGCACTTCGGTTTTGCCCCGGCGCTGTCGATGACGCTGTGGCTGGTGCTGGCTACCTACGCCGTCGAGCACCAGCTGCTGCCTCAGATGCAGTCGCGCGGCGCGGTCATCGTCATGGCGGTGCTGGCCGCGCTCGTCGTCCTGGCCGCCGCGGCATTCCCCGGGCTGCCGCTGGAGGAACGCTCCTCGCCCTGGCTGGCGCTGCACCTCACGCTGGGCATCGCCAGTTACGGCCTGTTCGCCGCGGCCGTGGTGCACGCCTGGCTCATGGGGCGGGCCGAGCAGCGCATCCGCCAGGCCGCCGAACTGCAGGGACGCATGCCGCTGCTCGCGCTCGAACGCCTGACGTTTCGCTTCATCACCGCCGGCTTCATCCTGCTCACCGCCACGCTGGCCGAAGGCTGGCTGTTTGGCGAGCAGCTCTACGGCCACGCGCCCAGGTGGGACCATAAAAACGTGTTTTCCGTGCTCGCCTGGGCCACCATCGCCGTCCTGCTGATCGGCCGCAGCCGCTTTGGCTGGCGCGGGCGCAAGGCCGTGCGCGTGCTCTACGTGGGCGCAGGACTGCTGCTGCTGGCCTATGTCGGCTCGCGCTTCGTGCTTGAAGTCATCCTGGGGCGAACGGCATGAGCAAATACCTGCTGATCCTGGCCATCATCGCCGTGATCTACGCCGCGGCGCGCGGGCGGCGCAAGACGCCCACGCAAGCCGCGCGAGGCAAACCCGCCATCAGCCCGCCCCAGAACATGGTGGCCTGCGCGCGCTGCGGCGTGCACTTGCCCGAAAGCGATGCGCTGCACGAAGGCAAGCACCACTACTGCTGCGCGGCGCATCGCGATCAGGGCCCGGCTTGAACAGCACGCAGCACCTGCCACCGTCCAACCAGAACGCCGCGCGGCTGTGGCGCGGCTTTCTCTCCGCCCGCGTCCTGGTGGCGGTGGTTCTGCTGGCGCTGCACCTGGCCGGCCTCGCGCTGGGGCAACCCATCACGGTCGCGCTGCTGGCCACCTCGGGCGCGTATCTGGCCGCGGCCGTCGCGCTGCGCTGGCTGCCGCGACAAACGGAGCGCCTGCAGCACAGCGGCTGGCACTGGCGCGCCTCCATCGGCATCGACCTGCTCGCCTTCACGGGTCTGCAACTGCTGCAAGCGCAGGACTCGATGAGCTACACCCCGCTGTACGGCTTCTCGGTGCTGATGGCGGGCGTGCTCGGCAGCCGCATGGTGGCCTTCGGCACGGCTGCCGCTGCCACGCTGGCGCTGTTGCTGCTGGCCTGGTGGGGCGGACTGCGCGCAGGGTCCGACGCCACCGGCCCCTACCTTGGCGCGGCGCTGACGGGCACAGCCTATTTCATCGTCGCCTGGCTGGCCCACGAGCTGGCCACGCGCCTGCTGCACGAGCAGCAGCACGCCGAGCAAAGCCGCATCGCCGCGCGCACCCAGGAAGCGATCAGCCACATGGTGATGGAACACGTGAGCGACGGCGTGCTGGTGCTGGATCAGCGCGGGCAGGTGCGCCTGGCCAACCCCGTGGCGCAAGCACTGATCGGGCGCGCGCCCGAGGCATCGATACCCTTCGCGCTCACGCCCGATGCGCGCTGGCGGCCGCTGCTGCAACTGGCGCACCAGACGTTTTCCGAAACGCAGGCGCGGGCGGCGGACGTGACCATCCTGCACGAAGGACAAAGCCCCATGGGCCTGCGCGTGCGCACCTGGCTCACGACAGCAAGCCACCGCGCGCCGCGCGACGAGCACGAGTTGCTGTGCGTGATGTTCCTGCAGGATCTGCGGGAGATGGAAGCGCGCCTGCGCATTGAAAAAATGGCGGCCATGGGGCGCATGTCCGCCGCGGTGGCGCACGAAATCCGCAACCCGCTCGCGGCCATCGCACAGGCCAACCAGCTCCTGTCGGAAGAATTGCACGAACCGACGCAGCAGCGCCTGTCGGAGATGGTGCGCCAGAACGCCGAACGGCTGGCTCACATCACGGAAGACGTGCTCGACATTGCCCGGGTGCAGCACCAGATGGGTCACGCGGGCTCCTCGGTCTTCGCGCTCGACGATGCCGTGGCGCGCATCGCGAGCGACTGGCTGGCGGCGCACCCCGAGCGCGCAATCAAGCTCCATTTCTTCGCCCAGCGGACCCAGGTTGCCTTCGACATGGAACATCTGCGCCGCGTGCTCGTGAATCTGCTGGACAATGCGCAGCGCTACGCGAGCCGCGATGCGGATGCATTGCAGATCCACACGCAGGGAACCATGGGCCGACCGGCGCTGGTCCAGATCTGGAGCGACGGGACGCCGCTGGACAAATCGGTGCAGCAGCACCTGTTCGAGCCCTTCTTTTCATCCGAAAGCCGCTCCAGCGGCCTGGGCCTGTACATCTGCCGCGAGCTGTGCCAGCGCCACGGCGCCACGCTGCACTATTCACGGCGCACACTGGAGTTGCCGCGCGGACACGTCGAAGGCAACGCCTTCACCGTCACTTTCCGTCCATCAAGCAGGCCGCCGGACGCCGCCTCGCTGCTGGATACCATCGTGGTATGAACGCCAACGCCCAAACCCGCGTGCTCGTCGTCGATGACGAACCCGACCTGCGCACGCTGTGCGAACTCACGCTGCTGCGCGAAGGCTACCGCGTGCAGACCGCGGGAAGCCTGCACGAAGCGCGGGCCCAATTGGCGGAGGGCGGCTTTGACGTCGTGATCACCGACATGCGCCTGCCCGACGGCCTCGGACTGGAGCTGCTGCGCGTGCTGCATGAAGGGCAGCGCAGCGAACGCTGCATCGTCATGACGGCCTACGGCTCGGCGGAAAACGCGGTGGAGGCGCTGCGCGCCGGTGCCTTCGACTACCTGACCAAGCCGGTGGACCTCAAACAGTTTCGCAGCGTCGTGGCCTCGGCGGCGCAACAGGCGCCCGGGGCCTCGCTGCTGCAGCTCGCGCGGCGCAAACCGCAGGACGAGGCCGCCACGCAGGACCCGGCGGCGCTGGCACAACTGGTGGGCGTCTCCAGTGCCATGCGCGAGCTCAAGGCCAGCATCGCCAAGGTGGCGCGCAGCATGGCGCCCGTGCTGGTGCGCGGCGAATCCGGCACGGGCAAGGAGCTCGTGGCACGCGCGCTGCATGCCAGCAGCCCGCGCGCAGGCGGCCCGCTCATCGCCGTCAACTGCGGCGCCATTCCGGAAGCCCTGCTCGAGGCAGAGTTCTTCGGCGCCCGCAAGGGCTCCTATACCGGCTCCATGCAGGACCGCCCAGGCTACTTTCAGGCGGCGCGCGGCGGCACGCTGTTCCTCGACGAAATCGGCGAGCTGCCCGTGTCGATGCAGCCCAAACTGCTGCGCGCCATCCAGGAGCGCACCGTCCGCCCCATCGGCGCCACCCAGGAAGAGCCTGTCGACGTTCGCATCGTGAGCGCAACCCACCGGGATCTTGCGGCCGACGTACACAGCGGGCGCTTTCGCCAGGACCTGTACTACCGGCTCAATGTCATCGAGCTCTTCATCGCCCCGCTACGCGAACGCCTGGACGACCTGCCCGTGCTCTGCGACGCACTGCTCAAGCGTCTGGCGCGTGAATCGGGCATGAGCGCCCCCGTGCTGGACGCCCAGGCATTGATGCGTCTGGCACAGTACCCCCTCGCCGGCAACGTGCGCGAACTGGAAAACCTGCTGCATCGGGCGCTGGCGCTGACCGATGGAGGGCCGCTGCAAATTCCCGCGTTCACCCCTGGCGCTCAGGCCAGCGCGGCCTCATCCGCCGCCCCCCGGCCCGCCGCCATCGAAGAGCCGTCGGCACTACCCACGGGCGCAGCGCACCCGTTGCTGACCTGGCTCGATGACCGTGAACGCGAAATCCTCGTGCGCACGCTGGGCGAATGCGGGCACGATCAGGCATCGGTGGCGCAGCGCCTGGGCCTGAGCGCGAGGCAGTTGCACTACCGCCTCAAGCGCCTCGGACTGACCGATGCAGACCACGCGCCAGAAGATGAAGCGCAAGGCTGAAGAGACGCAGTGGCGTGGCGGCTGGCTGCGCTGGGCCCACGCCTGCCCGTCGCCCAACTGCGAGGCGCGCCCCGCGCTCGCATGCATCGACCTGATCGTTGTGCACTCCATCAGCCTGCCACCCGGCGAATATGGCGGCGACACGGTCGCGGCCCTGTTTCTCAATCGGCTCGACTGGGACGCACATCCCTACTACGCGCAGATCCGCGGACTTCGCGTTTCCAGCCACTTCTTCATCACGCGCGCGGGCAAAGCCTGGCAGTTCGTCGACATCCATCAGCGTGCCTGGCATGCGGGCGTCTCCAGCTACCGTGGCCGCGCGCGATGCAACGACGATTCGGTCGGCATCGAGCTCGAAGGGCTGGAAGGCCAGCCGTTTGAAGCGGCGCAATACGCCACGCTCGAGCGCCTGTGCGATGCGCTGCGCCGCGTCTTGCCCATACGCCACATCGCCGGGCATGAGCACATCGCCCCCGGTCGCAAGGCAGACCCGGGCGCGGCCTTCGACTGGATGCGCCTGTCTGGCCACCTCGCAGGCTCGGGCCTCATGCTGCCGCCACTCACGCAGCACATGCGCTGAAGCCGGTCGAGCCAGGCATGAAGGCACGCCTTCATGCGCGGTCCGCACGTTCATCGCCCGCACGCGGCACTCTTGCGCACGCAAATCGCTGTATCCAAGCAACAAAAGACGGTGCTGCCGTCGCATGCTGCTTTTCATTCTGCAGCACTGCTCTCATAATCCGAGCTAGACAAGCCCATGCACTATCGGATCGCTCCAATGCACCACACGCCCATGCTTAACCGGTGGTGCCGTGCTCCCTTCTCGGTCAGGAAAAGGGATCTGGTTTGACGCCCCACGCCATGGCCACATCACACCCAACGCCAACGGATTTCAAGACGCCCTCCACACCCGCCATGCCCGCGCATGGACGGCACGGGGGGCGTTCCCTTATTCGGGGCAAGAGGCCGCACGCCTCGTTGCCACGGATCGCTGCATGCGCCATGCAAGCAGGCAGTGTTCTTTGCTAATCGACTCAAGGAGAACATGATGGCAACTGCGAAGAAGCCCGCCGCCAAGAAAGCGGCCCCAGCGAAGAAGGCCGCCCCTGCAAAGAAGGCGGCAGTGAAGAAGGCCGCGGCCCCGGCGAAGAAGGCCGCTCCCGCCAAGAAGGTTGCCGTGAAGAAGGCCGCCCCGGCGAAGAAGGCCGCGGCGAAAAAGGCCCCGGCAAAGAAAGCCGCCCCTGCCAAGACGGCCCTCAACCCGCAGGCGGCTTGGCCGTTCCCGACGCAGAACAAGCCCTGATCAAGCGGGGGGTCGTCCTGCAACCCTCGGAAGTCGGCCGACTTCCGGGGGTTTGTCATTCACTGCACGGCAAAATCAAGGGTGTAGTTCTGTGGCCCGCGGTGCGCGATCTTGAGCGCGCCCATGCGGCTGCCCAATTCGGCGCAACGCACGAGCGGCCATCCACGCTCCAGTCCGTAGAGCAACGCTCCCCGCCAGGCATCGCCACAGCCCGTGGGGTCGAGCAACTGCACGGGCGCCACGGGCGGCACCACCTGGCACTCGCCTTGCTCCCACACCTCACTGCCCTGCGCGCCCAGCGTCACCATGAAGCCCTTGACCTGGCGCGAGATTTCCGCCTTGCTCAGGCCCGTGCGCTCGCACAGCATCTGCCCTTCGTAATCGTTGACAGCCACCCAGCTGGCCTGCGCGATGAAGCGCCTGAGTGCCTCGCCGTCGAACATCGGCAGGCCCTGGCCCGGGTCGAACACGAAGGGAATGCCCGCCTGCGCCATCTGCTCGGCGTGCTCGATCATGGCCTCACGCCCATCGGGCGCGACGATGCCCACGCGCACCTGCGGATCGGCCACGATCCGGTTGTGATGCGCCATCATCATGGCCCCCGGATGAAACGCCGTGATCTGATTGTTGTCGCGGTCGGTCATGATCATGGCCTGCGCCGTGTAGACATCGGCAAGCTGCTGCACGCTGGCCGTTGAAATGCCCAGATCGGCAAAACGTCGCATGTAGCTCGCGCCATCGCTGCCGAGCATGGCCATGGGGCGCGGATCCCCGCCCAGGAGCTTGAGGGCATAGGCGATGTTGCCCGCGCAGCCACCGAAATCCCGGCGCAGCGTGGGCACCAGAAACGACACATTCAGGATGTGCAGCTGCTGCGGCAGGATCTGCTCGGAAAACCGACCTTCGAAGGTCATGATCATGTCAAATGCCAGCGATCCACAAATCAGCGCCGCCATACGTCTGTCTCCATCGTCCAGTCATCAAGGATAAAACGCGAGCAGACGGTAGCCGCTCACTTGTTCTGCGCCCGCAAGCACGCGCACACGCACGCTGGTGCTCCAGTCTCCTCGCGCCGCCAGCTGCGCTGGCGCGCCCAGATCGGCCGCGGTGAGAACCCGGCGCAACACCGGTTGCTCCCGCGCATCCATCAGGGTCAGCTCGAACGCGGGCGTCGCCACCGCCATCGGCGCGACGTTCTTGATGCTCAACTGCAAGGCATAGGCGGGGTCGCCGGTACGCTCGCGCACGAACGAAGACGCATCGATCATCACGTCGGCAATGCGCCGTGGCGCCGCCAGAGTGCAACCCAGGGGCTCGCACAGGTGCGCCAGCCACGGTTGTGCCTGCGGATACAGCGCGGCAAGTGAATCGCGCTCACGCACGGCCACCTGCAAGCCGAGCGCGGCCACGAGCACCAGGGACATCACGATCAACACCAGACGAACGAGCGGCCGGCGCCAGAACGCGCCACGTCGTGCGGCACGCACGAAGTCGAAATCATCCGTCTCGTCATCGACTGCCGTATGAGAGGCAGACACTGCAGACCAGGACATGAGCGCATCCGCGGGCTCCCGCAGCGCCAGGGGTGTCGGCTCAGGCTCAGGCTCAGGCTCAGGCTCAGGCTCAGGCTCAGGCTCAGGCTCAGGCTCAGGCTCAGGCTCAGGCTCAAGCCCGGGTCCCAGGGTCGGCCCGATCGCCACCTCGGGCAATGGGTTGGGCTGCATGAGGGGTTCGAATTCGGGCTCAGGCGCCGAGTGATCGGCCGCCGCACCCTCCGCAAGCGGCCACAGGACAGGCTCACGTCTGTCCTGACCATCCAGCCGTGTGTCGGAACGGCTGGCGAACTGGCGCGTCGGCATCGCTGCCGGCACGCCGACGAGATCATGCACATGCCCCCGCCAAACCTGTGAAGGCTCGACCGCCTCGCGCTCATCGCCCTCTTCAAGCACATGCGGCAACGGCTCGGGAAGCGGTGGCGCCTCGGGCGGCTCACGCGAGGCCGGCGCCGAGGTCTCGTTCGGCCGGGTCAGCTCGGACGGCAAGGACAACAGGGGTGGCGGCGGCTGAATCCATGCCTCGCCATCGACCAGGCATTCGAACGCATCAAAAATCTGCTTGCACTGACCGCAACGCACCCAACCCTCGGCCAGACGCAACTGATCGGCAACGACCTTGAACGAAGTCTGGCAATGGGGACAGCGTGTGATCTGACTCATCGGCGATCGATTGTAGGGAACGCCATGGCCCGTCCGGCGCCAGCTCAGCGCCGGGCCGTCATCAATATCCAGCCATCCTCGGCGTCTGCCACTTCGAGCCGCACCCATGGCGCATAGGCCTGCTGCAGCTCCTCGGCCTGACGCTCCAGGATTCCGGCAAGAACCAGGGCCCCGCCTTCGGCCACGCGGGCACACAGCAAGGGAGCCAGCACCTTGAGGGGCGTTGCCAGAATGTTCGCCAGCACGGTCTGGTACTGGCCATCGGCCAGTTCGGGCAGGCCCACGCGCAACTGCACGGCATTGGCCTCGGCATTGGCCCGCGTGGCCTCGACGGCCGCGGGATCGATGTCGACCGCAGCCACCTCGCCCGCGCCGAACTTGGCCGCACCGATGGCAAGAATGCCCGAACCGCAGCCGTAGTCGAGTACTCGCCCCGAGGACACCTGCGCCGCATGATCGGCGATCCAGCGCAGACACATGCGCGTGGTCGGGTGCGTGCCGGTGCCGAACGCCATGCCCGGGTCGAGCCGGATGCAGTGCCGTGCCTCGGCAGGCGGCTGGTGCCAGCTTGGCACGATCCAGAAGTCGGGCGTGATCCGCACGGGGCTGAACTGCGACTGCGTGAGACGTACCCAATCCTGCTCGGCCACCGCCACCACGCCGATGATGGCGCAATCGGCAAAAAAGTCCTGCAAGGGCAGCAGCCGCGCGGCTTCCGCGGCCTGGCTCTCATCGGTGAACAGCGCGCTGATGCGGCTGCGCCGCCAGCCCTGCTGCGCGACGGGCATGCCAGGCTCGCCGAACAGCGGACGCTCGTGCTGCGTCAGCGCCTCGGCATCCTCCACCGAGACGCTGAGCGCATCGAGCGCCTCCAGCGCCTCGCTCAGCGGCTCGACGCGATCCTCGGGGCAGACCAGGCGCAACTCGAACAGGCTCACGGCAGCCTACGCGGACTCTCAGCGCTTGCGCGCCGCGAGCCACTCCTCCAGGTAGTGAATGTTGGTGCCACCGGCGACATAGCGCGCATCAACCATCAACTCGCTGTGCAGCGGGACGTTGGTGGAAATGCCTTCCACCACGGTCTCACGCAGCGCGGTGCGCATGCGCGCCAGCGCCTGCTCGCGCGTGTCGCCGTGCACGATGATCTTGCCGATCATCGAGTCGTAATTCGGCGGCACGTAGTAGTTGGTGTAGATGTGGGTATCGACGCGTACCCCGGGGCCACCGGGCGCATGCCACTTGGTGATGCGCCCCGGCGACGGGGTGAACTTGTACGGGTCCTCGGCATTGAGGCGGCACTCGATGGAGTGGCCCCGCACCTGCACCTGCCTTTGCGTGAAATCGAGCTTTTCTCCCGCCGCCACCATGATCTGCCAGCGCACGATATCCACGCCCGTGATCCATTCGGTCACCGGGTGCTCGACCTGCACGCGCGTGTTCATCTCGATGAAATAGAACTCGCCGTTTTCGTAGAGGAATTCGAAGGTGCCCGCGCCGCGGTAGCCGATCTTCTTGCAGGCACTGACGCAGCGCTCGCCGATTTTCTCGATCAGCTTGCGCGGAATGCCCAGCGCCGGTGCTTCCTCGATCACCTTCTGATGGCGCCGCTGCATGGAGCAGTCGCGCTCGGCCAGATACACCGCGTTCTTGTATTTGTCGGCAAGGATCTGGATTTCGATGTGGCGCGGGTTCTGCAGGAATTTCTCCATGTAGACCGCCGGATTGCCGAAGGCCGCCTCGGCCTCGGCCTTGGTCAGCTGCACCGCGTTGACCAGCGCCGCCTCGGTGTGCACCTCGCGCATGCCGCGCCCGCCGCCACCGCCCGCGGCCTTGATGATGACGGGATAGCCTATGCTTTTGGCGATCTTGCGCCACTGCGCCGGGTCGTCCGGCAACTCGCCGTCCGACCCCGGCACGCAGGGCACACCCGCCTTGATCATCGCGCGCTTGGCCGAGACCTTGTCGCCCATGGTGCGGATGGACTCGGGCGTCGGGCCGATGAACTGAAAGCCGCTTTGCTCCACGCGCTCGGCAAAGTCGGCGTTCTCCGACAGGAAACCGTAGCCGGGGTGAATCGCCTCGGCATCCGTGACCTCGGCGGCCGAGATGATCGCCGGCATGTTCAGGTAGGACTGCGCCGACGCCGCCGGGCCGATGCATACGGCCTCGTCCGCGAGCTTGACGTACTTGGCATCGCGGTCGGCCTCGGAATAGACCATGACGGCCTTGACACCCAGCTCGGCGCAGGCGCGCTGGATACGCAGGGCAATCTCCCCCCGGTTGGCGACCAGAATTTTCTTGAACATGATGTCCTTACGGTTTTATGGATCGGAACCCCCGGCTCGGGCGGGAGCCGAGAACATCATTCAATGACGAACAAGGGTTGACCGTATTCGACTGCCTGGCCGTTCTCCGCCAGCACCCGGGTAACCGTACCGGCGGTTTCCGCTTCGATTTCGTTGAGGATCTTCATCGCCTCGTCAGTCACCACCCCTGGAGCAAGAAAGTTGCTCCGGCGATCCCTGCAGGATTTTTCGCGCCCGAAGGATTTCCTACGC